>JAESGE010000046.1_pt1 | contig 201314 bp, 191 predicted proteins | sample 9269601 | NCBI WGS metagenome assembly JAESGE01 (sample SAMN14515569, study PRJNA621662) | algae metagenome | isolation source: Tolypothrix brevis GSE-NOS-MK-07-07A and co-occurring heterotrophs from wet... | place: USA: Grand Staircase Escalante National Monument, Utah | collected 2006-04-16
AACGGGTACGGATAAACCCCAGACTCTAGAACCTAAAAGACAACGAACGAGTAAGGTCAATCAGAGAGCGAACTACGAGGAATTGACGCTGTTTGACTTCGGTTGACTACGTTACTTGTGTATCCCTGGTATTTGAAAAATTGATGATTGATCCAGTACGCCGAGAGGTAACACTTAACACCCAACCAGTACTTTTAACTGCTCTAGAATTTGACTTGTTGCATTTTTTAGCCAGCCATCCAGGTCGAGTTTGGCGACGAGCCGAACTCATCCAAGAGGTATGGGACTATGAATATGTCGGCGACCAGCGGGTTGTGGATGTGCATATCGGTCAAATTCGCAAGAAGATTGAAGTCGATGCTAGTCAGCCAGCACTAATCCAGACTGTGCGTGGCGTAGGATATAAATTTGAATGTCCTACTCAGCCCCAGTCTGATATTAAGTCCTGAGTCAAGAGTCTTGAGTTTTTTGACTCTTGACTTTTGAACCGAAAAAACGTGAATTTCTTTGGTATCAACTGCTAAATTCACACAGCAAACGCCCAAAGATACGCCATTGAGGTATTTACAGTCACACAGTTTTGGGAAATTATTGATTTAAAATTTAAACGGGGTGCGTCTAGCTTTTACAGTTGTTAACTGTCATTCAAGTAGATTTAGTTTCAATTTGAGCAATTGTCAGGTAAATTTGACTTGCTTCGATTACTGAACGCCATCGCACTTTGTATAAATTACTTCAAATTTTAAGAAAGATTGAGAGTTTTATATATAACATTTTCCTTTATTTGAGATAGGGTCGTCAGTGGCAATGCAGGCGTTAACCGCTGTTAAGCGCCCTTGGAAACGATCGCCATCTGACTATACTCTAACCAAAAAAGAAACCTGAGGAAACCCGGTTAACAGCACCAAGAACGATGCTGAGGTGTTGTATCTTAGCTGTTTTTAGCCATCGCTCGCACTGTATTTTTACTTAACAATTGTGAAATAAAGTTTCCAAATATACGCGAGCCGTGCGGCGATCGTTATCTCCATTTTGCAGCAAAAACAATGACAGCGCCGCCGTTAATACTCGATTTTCATCCCAATCCGGATGTGATTCTAAGTAAATTTTGAGCGATTCGTGGAGCGTTTCCGGAATTTCTGTAAATATGCTAACCGTTGCGTTCATTTCTATTTTCCCCCTATCAGGTTAATCAATAAAGTACACGTTGCTAAGGGTATGAATAACACACCAGATGAATGCCTAACCAAGAATCACAAGGCAACAACTGGGTAACTTTACACAGATGCACTGCCGATTACAAAAGCAAGCCGAATCATTGTGCGCTAAGAGGGGGTAGGTTTGTCAATGCTGCGAAATGTTACAAATCAGTTGCGCCAAACCAAATAACTACGAAATAATCAGGCTTCTAGGCTATTATCTGTTACATTTTTTCATAAAAACTCAGTCTTTTAAGTCAAGTATCCCTAACACTAAAAAATTAAGCGATCATCATCAAGAGCCGATGAAATCGTAAAAAGACTGTGGAAAACCTGTAAAATAGCTGTGGAAACTCTGTGGAATTAGGGAGGAAAATCAGCGTGAATGATAAGAATTACAAAAAAGACAATTTAGCCCCTTTGACAGATAAAAAATTATTTTTAATTTTTTAAACTTATAATCAACAAGCCCTACCCACAGAGTTATAGTTGAAATTTCCGCCCAAGTTCCAGTTCCCATCGTGGTTTTTGCCGATTCATCCCCAAGTTTGGATTTTGGCAGTTGGTAGGCTTATGTTGGAAATGGGCACAGGCTTTACCCTGTTTTATGCGCCCATATATTTTGTTAACAAAGTCGGTTTATCTACAACCGCTGTGGGTTTTGCCTTGGGTAGCGCGTCGATTTCTGGTATCGCAGGCAGAATTTTAGGTGGTATTGGTGTTGATTCTCCATCGTGGGGACGCAGACGCACATTGTTGTTTTCAGCAGCAATTTCGGCAATTGGTTCTTTAGTATTATCTGCAAGCCACAATTTTACTACTTTGGTAATTGGTAACTTAATTACAGGCTTCGGTTTGGGTTTATACTGGCCCGCAAATGAAGCCGTTGTTGCCGACTTGACACCAACTGAAAATCGCCGTGAAGCTTATGCGATTACGCGACTGGCAGATAACCTCGGTTTGGGGATGGGAATTGTCTTAGGTGGTGTTTTGGTGACGACTACTGGCAGTTATCGATCGCTATTTATTATTGATGCGATTTCTTTTATTGTATTTTTTGCAGTAATTTATCTGGCGATCGCGGAAACTCGTCAACCAGATATGAGACAATCACAGAAGACGCAACATATCGCTTCAAGTTGGATGTCAGCATTAAGCGATCGCCCTTTTTTGGTCTACATTGCCATTAATATCATCTTCACCACCTACATTTCCCAACTGCACAGCACCATCCCCATCTACTTTAAAAACTTTGTGTCAGTTGGGAACTCAGGACAAGGATTTTCGGAAACTACAATTAGTGCGCTTTTCGCACTGCATTTAGCGATCGCTATTCTCTCACAGATACCCCTAGCCCGTATCTTAAAACGCTTTTCTCACACAGTAGCGTTTACCTTTTCTTCCTTGTTCTGGGCAATTGGTTTCAGCTTCATCTGGGCTTGTGGCGTTACTAAAACCGATAATCTAATTTGGGCAGCTTTGGCATTGGCAGTATTTGCCGTTGCTATAACCTCCTACACCCCCTCAGCCTCTTCATTAGTCACCGACTTAGCCCCCCAATCTCAACGTGGCGTTTATTTATCCATCAATTCTTTGTGTTGGGCAATTGGCTACTTTATCGGTCCTCCTTTAGGGGGTTGGGCATTAGATCAACCGCGAATTATTAGCGATCGCTTTTGGTTAGGATTTTCCTTTAGTATTATCATCATCCTTGCCATTTTGCAATATCTCAATCGAATTTTGCCTAATAATATAAAACAAGATTGACATACCCACCAACTGATGTAGAGACGTAGCATTGCTACGTCTCTACATCAGTTGTCTATTTTATCCTAACTTTCGCCTTTTTTCGGAGATGCTAAGTACAACGAGCGCGTTTTTTAACGCAAAGGAACGCGGAGGGAAGCGCAAAGTGACGCAGAGTTTTTTAAGAGGATTCGCTACAAAAAAAGCGAAATTCTGTACTAAGGGAAGGCAGTTCGTTCTATTTCCTTCTCTCCTGCAACTTCCGATAAACCGCCTTCAAATCAACATGATGATGAGCCAAAGCGACCAAAGTATGATATATCAAATCAGCAACTTCACCAGCGATCGCATCTGGTTCATCATCCTTACACGCCATCACCACCTCAGCAGATTCCTCGCCAATCTTTTTCAAAATCTTATTATCACCGCCAGCAAACAACTTACAAGTGTAAGAACTTTCACTTGGGTTGTCACGGCGATCGCATATCACTTGAAACAATTGTGACAACGTATCGGCTGGTGGTGCAGTAATTGTCCCATCTACTTGATGAAAACAACTCCGCTCTCCTGTATGGCAGGCAATATCTCCTAACTGCTCAACCCCAATTAAAAGAGCATCACTATCACAGTCATAACGGATACTTCGTACCTTTTGCAGATGTCCTGAAGTCGCTCCCTTGTTCCACAAATTATCACGCGATCGACTCCAAAACCAAGTTTCCCCAGTTTCTAAAGTTTTCTGCAACGACTCTCGATTCATCCATGCCATCATCAAAACAGTACCATCCAGATAGTCCTGGACAATTGCGGGTACTAAACCCTTGTCATCGTAGCGAATTTTCTCAACAGGGACTGAATGGGAATCAATCGAAAACATACCAGCTGCTGCAAATAAATGCAAAAATAACTTCTTGATTTACGATACCATTGTGGATGAAGCAGCTGGAGTAATTTTGGAAATTAAACTCTGTTATTTCATCTTAAACAACAACATTCCTGTTCATGGCAGACTGCATTTTGACAGCACTTAAAGCCACTTTATGAGCCTTTGTTGCTTCGCCATACCAGTGTAGAGCCGAGTTGAAAGCTGCCCGGTAAAGATCCTGATATGGCTCAGATAATCGAGTGCGAATATCTGAAGGCAAATCTTGATTCGATTTATATAACATATTTTTATCCTGGTTCAGGTAATTTACTAATATAGAAGTTCTAAACAGTTATTACGCCTATCCTAAGATAGAGCTTTTTGTTTCCACAGTTAGGAGAAAACCTTGGTAAATACCACCATTAAAACTACAAAATCAGAAGAAATCTTCGCGGCTGCTCAAAATTTAATGCCAGGAGGTGTCAGTTCTCCTGTGCGCGCTTTCAAATCCGTGGGTGGACAACCAATCGTCTTTGATCACGTTAAAGGCGCGTACATTTGGGATGTCGATGGCAATCAGTATATCGACTATGTAGGCACTTGGGGACCAGCAATTTGCGGTCACGCTCATCCAGAAGTCATTGCTGCGCTCCATGAAGCCTTAGAAAAAGGCACAAGCTTCGGGGCACCGTCAGTACTAGAAAATGTACTGGCAGAAATGGTAATCGCTGCCGTCCCCAGCATCGAAATGGTAAGATTTGTTAATTCTGGCACAGAAGCTTGTATGTCAGTGCTGCGATTGATGCGGGCTTTTACTGGACGCGATAAAATCATCAAGTTTGAAGGCTGCTACCACGGTCATGCTGACATGTTCTTGGTGAAAGCAGGTTCAGGTGTTGCGACACTCGGCTTACCCGATTCCCCAGGAGTGCCGAAATCGACAACTGCCAACACTCTAAACGCGCCTTACAATGACTTACAAGCCGTCAAAACTTTGTTTGAAGAGAACCGCGATGAAATTGCTGGTGTCATTCTTGAGCCAGTCGTCGGCAATGCTGGATTTATTACTCCCGATGCAGGCTTCTTGGAAGGGTTACGAGAGCTTACCCACGAGCATAAGGCGTTATTGGTATTTGACGAGGTAATGACGGGCTTCCGTATTGCTTACGGTGGCGCTCAAGAGAAGTTTGGTATCACCCCGGATTTGACAACTTTGGGCAAAATCATCGGCGGTGGTTTGCCAGTCGGAGCTTACGGAGGTCGCCAGGATATCATGTCAATGGTTGCTCCTGCAGGTTCGATGTATCAAGCCGGAACGCTTTCTGGTAATCCTTTGGCGATGACTGCTGGGATTAAGACACTGGAATTGCTGCAAAAACCAGGCACTTACGAGTATCTTGACCAAATCACCAAGAAGCTAGCTTCCGGGTTGCTGCAAATTGCGACTGAAACTGGTCACGCCACTTGTGGGGGACAAATTAGCGCCATGTTCGGCTTATTCTTTACCGAAGGACCAGTCCATAACTACGAAGATGCGAAAAAGTCGGATACAGCCAAGTTTGGGCGCTTCCATCGCGGTATGTTAGAGCGGGGTGTTTACTTAGCACCGTCTCAGTTTGAGGCTGGGTTTACTTCGTTTGCTCACACCGAAGAAGATATTGAGCGGACTTTGGCATCTGCACGCGATGTCATGTCTAGTTTGTAAGTTAGGTATTGGGGACTGGGGACTGGGGACTAGTACCGCTTCGCGGAAGTCAAAATTCAAAATTCAAAAGTCAAAAAGCTTGAAATACAAGGTTTTTGGCTTTTTTGAATGGTAGCTTTATTTACGCCGTGCTGTACTAGGAAAGAGATTATTTACATAAATTCGTTTTTTCCTCCTTCCCCTTGTCCTCAGTAGCCAGTCACTTTTTAACAGCCACAACCATTGTGACCGCAGCCTTTCATGGTTTTGTGACCTTCAGCGCAAGCTTCCGAGCAATAAGATTTATCGTCCTTTTTAATCGAATCCTCGATGTGAACGACACACAGGCAAGAAGGACAAGCACATTTCATTTGGGTTACAGTTGCCATAATTTTTCCTCCGAATACTCAAACTAATATAACACATGAACAGACGTTCATGTATACAGAAATATAATTTAACCTTACTGAAGCGATAAATTGATTTTGAGGCTCATTCGCCAGTATAAATTGAGTTGTTTATTCTTGCTTTAAGAAAAAACTCTCTAAAAATAAAATATTTTCTTTTCTTTAATATGTAAAATCACTTGTGAAAAAAAAATAATTAATACTAAATACAAAAAATTGTTCACGGAACTAAAGTTTTTAGGTCATAATTATTCGGGTTTAAACCAAACCGAAAAAGTAGCCGTGAGGTTGAGTATAGTAGATTTTGATGGGTTTATGATTGCTTTACGTAAGCAGGTGGCTAACTTTAGCAACTCTTCAAAGGATTTACCGCAAAAATGACCTAACAAAAGTAGATTTTTGTTTAAATAATGAAAAGAGAGTTTAATGGTTCCCCTAATTATTCGTGCAGCGAGTTAACAGTGCATGAGCTACTGCTTAAATCCGATTTGTCCCAGTCCAGAAAATTTGGCATACAGCCAAAGGTGTCAGTCTTGTGGCTCGCGACTACGGTTGCGCGATCGCTATCGTGTGATCAAACCATTAGGTCAAGGTGGTTTTGGTGCAACTTTTCTAGCCCAAGATGAAGTCTTACCAGGTGAACCAAGTTGTGTAATCAAGCAACTACGTCCTTCAGCAACCGCACCACACATTTTACAAATGGCACGGGAACTGTTTGAGCGAGAAGCGAGAACTCTAGGCAAAATTGGCAATCATCCCCAAGTACCTCGGCTCCTAGACTATTTTGAAGATCATGAACAATTCTACTTAGTCCAGGAATACATCAGTGGCGCTACCCTTCAGCAGGAGGTGAAACGCGACGGAGTTTTGAGCGAAGCCGGAATCAAGCAATTCTTAAGCGAGATGCTGCCATTGCTACAATACATCCACGACCGAAGGGTGATTCACCGCGATATCAAGCCAGCCAACTTGATTCGCCGCGATCAAGATGTCAGATTAGTTCTGATTGACTTTGGAGCCGTGAAAAACGAAGTCAGTCAAGTTACAAACCAATCCGACCAAACAGCATTAACTGCATACGCAATTGGCACTCCTGGTTTTGCCCCTCCAGAGCAAATGGCTATGCGTCCAGTTTACGCTAGTGATATTTACGCACTGGGAGTAACATGCATTTATCTGCTGACTGGCAAATCTCCTAGAGATTTGAATTACAATCCCACAACCGGGGAAATGATGTGGGAACAGCTTGTACAAGTAAGCGCTCACTTAACACAAGTGCTGCGAAAAATGCTCGAAGTCTCAGTACGCAATCGCTATCAGTCAGCGTCAGAAGTACTCAGAGCATTAGAGATGGAACCATACTTGGAGAGTTTGGCACAAAGTATGGTTGCTCAATCTTCTGTAAGCGTGAAAGAACGAACTTCTCTAACACGTAACCACTTGGAGGATTCTGGTGTATATTGCAGCAATGCTTCTAGCCCTTCTTCTAGTGCAGGGGTTCAGCAGATAGCAGCAGCAATTCGTGCAAGACGAGCCAAAGCCGCAGAAGGAGCGGCTTTACAAGTTCCAGGAATACGCCAAGGAGTTCTTAGCACAAAATCAACTACTTTGGCAAGCAGCAGCACTTCTCATCAAAATACTAAAGTTACTCGTAAATTAGATACTCAAAGTTTATTAACGGCTTATGTTAAAGGAAGACGAGATTTTGCCCAACACAATTTGAATCTACTCAATTTGCAAGGAGCAGAATTATCAGGAACGAATTTCCATTCCTCTCAATTGGAGAAAACCAACCTCCAAGGAGCTAATCTCCACAGCAGTGACTTTGGCAGAAGCTCTCTGAACCGTGCGAATCTCAGGGACGCTAATTTGAGCAAGGCTTACTTTAGTCATGCGGATTTAGAAGCAGCAGATTTGCGAGGTGCAGACCTTAGCTATGCTTATCTTAATAATGCCAATCTCCGAGGTGCTAATCTGTGTGGCGCTAATTTAACTGGTGCGAAAATTTCTGAGGAGCAGCTGGCACTAGCTAAGACTAATTGGATGACTGTACGTCCCAATGGGAAACGAGGCTTGTTGTAATTTCAGGAAGTATATATATAAAACTAAAACCCCTCTCCTTGTAGAGACGTAGCTACGTCTCTTTATGTGCAGATTACCGCTAATTACTCTATATTTCAACTATTGTTCTCGTTTCTAAGGCAGGTTAGAACCTGCCCCATCGCCTTTCATTTCCGCATCTTAGCCACGGAGCTTTCATGCTCCCGTCTCTTTTTTGTAAGTTTTATTCTTCTAATTCTTCCACTTCATCCTCTTCGCCTTCGTCTGCCTTCTTCACAGAATTAGCCGAAACCACAGCCCCCATTTCTAGCTTTTCACGAACCTGCTTCTTAATTTGTTCAGCAAATTCCGCCTTTTCTTCTAAGTACTTGATGGCGTTGTCTCGACCTTGAGAGATGTTGTCACCGTTGTAGCTATACCATGCTCCCTTGCGAACCAAGACACCAGTTTCTTCTGCTATGTCAACAATGCAACCTATGGTAGAAATGCCTTTACCAAAAATAATGTCAAATTCTGCGATTCTAAAAGGCGGCGCTACTTTGTTTTTAGCAACTTTGACTTTGACGCGGTTGCCAAATTCCTCTGTGCCTTTTTTCAAGGTTTGAATTCGACGAATATCCAAACGCACGGAAGCGTAAAACTTTAAGGCATTACCGCCAGTAGTAGTTTCTGGGCTACCGTAGGTGACACCGATTTTTTGCCGCAGCTGGTTGATGAAAATTACTGTGCAACCTGATTTACCGATATTACCAGTAATTTTACGTAGGGCTTGGCTCATCAGTCTTGCTTGCAGACCAACGTGAATATCTCCCATTTCGCCTTCAATTTCAGCGCGGGGAACCAATGCTGCTACTGAGTCGATAACTACAATGTCAACAGCAGCGGAGCGAACGAGTTGGTCAACAATTTCTAAAGCAGATTCTCCGGTATCAGGTTGAGAAATCAGCAAGTTGTCAATATCAACACCCAATGCCGCAGCATAAGTGGGGTCTAGGGCGTGTTCTGCATCAACATAAGCGGCGATGCCGCCTTCTCTTTGCACTTCGGCGACTGCGTGTAGCGCTACCGTTGTCTTGCCAGAACTTTCTGGTCCATAAATCTCAATTACCCGTCCCTTGGGTAAACCGCCGCCCAATGCTAGATCCAGGGTGAGCGCTCCACTGGAAATCGTCTCCACACGCATTCTGGTAGCATCGCCCAGACGCATGATTGCTCCTTTACCAAAGCTACGCTCAATTTGGGTGAGTACCATGCTGAGGGCTTTTTGCTTCCCTGCATTATCAGTGGTGTTAGTAGCCATTTCTGCCTCTAAATAATATATGGATTTTAAGGAGTCTAAATTGGAAATGAATAGAACAGATATACTATTTTGACATTTTTTAGCCGCGATCGGCTACATAGTTTAAGGTGGATTTGCCAATATTCCTGCTTTGTTGAGAGAACCTACATATCCAGTCTCCTGGATACATCGGATTATACTCTTTTCCTTCACAGGCAGCTTGCCTGTTAATCTATCGGCTGAAATACCTATAATTCAGATGCCTGTTGCGACTGCTACATTCTTTAGATTAATAATAACCCAAGTTGCGGGTTATCAAATTCTAGGTTTTTTGCATCCGTCGATTCATGCTCACGCCTGGGGCAATATCAGGATACAAAACTACCACTGTGGCTGAATTTCAAGAACCTCAACCTAATGCTCTTCTATGACTCTGGGCAGAAAATAATCTCATGAAGCCCCAACGATTAAAATCGCACGCCAGGTGCTTCAACGCGCTTAACCCGCGCAACGCACTGGCTTGGCTACAGAAACAAAGTCCGCCTACGCGGACTAATATAATGTATAATTTTATATATTGCACCATTTGCATTATGGCGATCGCCATAATGTTCAATTTCTCACATATTCACCCACAATGCTACCCCGATCACACTTATGTAATACCTTTTCCTACATTATAAGTAATCTTCTAGCGGTTACGGAGTAACACCAAGCGGATTGATTTATAAAGTTATCGTAATGCATTACTAGATTTTATAAAGTAATTTTAAATTTATCTAAAAGTATAGATAAATAATTGGGTACTTTTCGTGTTTATGCTTATAAGTTGTCATAATATAAGCACATCAAAAATAAAAATAATAATATTTTAGACTTTTGCCGATAACTTTTCGGACAAAATAATAAGCTTTCATCTGGGCATAATCTACCTGAATTTCATTATTAAACAGTCGGATAAAATATCGTGGTAATTAACATGCTTGTTCTCCTAAAAACCTACGCTGGGCGGAAATTATCGCTCTGTAAATAGTTTCTGATTACGTCATCATAGCTCCGATAATTTTTCATACCAGAAAGATAAAGGTCGCACCTTTTATTGATTTGGTAGTGTTAACCGATTCTGATATTTGCCTATAGTAAAGGTGTATCTATTATTCTCCGGAGTTAAGCCTTAATACTTAACAAAATATTGCAAATACTTTAAAATAGGGTTAGTTTCATGTACATACTGGTTCAAAAAGCACGTAATAGAATAATAAGGAAGTTAACGCAAGTACCATTTGTGCAAGCTCAATCTGAGCTTGTTTATCAGAGAGCGCTGAACAAACATCTTGTCAATTTACCTGTTATTTCAGCAAGCGATCGCACTTTAGTCGAGACTATTAAACGCGATGGAGTAGTAATTACTTCATTATCAGCCTTAGGAATTCCTTCTAATCCTCGTTTTTTCGAGGTTGCCAAAAAGCTGATGTCAGAAATACCAAAAAGTATTTCTGGTGAAAAAGACGAGTTTGTTGTTCATGCTACTTCTCAACAAATCATGGAGCATCCAGAGATTTTCTTGTGGGGAGTTGAACAACGTTTACTTAATATCGTCGAAAATTATCTTGGCTTACCAGCAGCCTATCAGGGCGTCTTTTTTCGCAGAGATATCGCTAATAAGGTGGCGATAAAGTCAAGATTATGGCATGTAGATTTGGAAGATAAAAAAGTCCTGAAAATTATTGTTTATTTAAATGATGTCAATGAAGATGGAGGTCCTTTTCAATATATTCCCCAGTCTTTAACCTCAACAGTCGTTCAGTCTTTAAAACATCGTCCTCGCTACATAACAGACGAAATTATGCAACAAGCAGTATCTCCATCCATTTGGAAATCATGCACAGGACTTTCTGGGACAGTAATTTTCGCTGGTACTGCTGGCATCTTCCATCGAGGAAAGATGCCTGTAGCTGACGATAGATTCGCTGTCTTTTTTGATTACACTTCTAGACAACCAATACAGCCGTTTTACAACACATTGTCTCTGCCTAAAGAAAATTTACTATTACTCGCGAATAATCTTTCCAAAGCGCAAAAAAATTGTGTGCTTTGGCAAGAACATGATAAGATTTGATTGAACAAAGACTGTGTTCCCTTTTTCTGATTACCGCAAATAAAATCACAATCCAATTCCAGCGATCGCTATGACCACCCCAGCGATCGCTCGAAAGCTGACTTTTTCACCGATGCAAATCGCACCTACCATGATAAACAGTGGACTAGTCTGCAATAAAGTTAAAGCAATTCCCGCTGGGGTAAATTTAATTGCCGTCTGCTGCAACCAAATACCTAAATAAGTTCCGCTGTCAAGATTGGGAAAAATTCTCTCCGCACACAAATGGTGATTGTCAGCAAAGCGATCGCAATTATCCCTTTGAGTAAGTTCAGTTGTAGTGGTGGAATACGTTGCCCCAAACGCCCATACACCACCGAAGCTACAGCCCACAAACCAGCCGCTAACAAAGCCGCTACTTCACCTTTAAAATCTGTAAGTGAGATATTTAAAAAAATATTAAAAATAATCTGCACCCCTTTCTTTAATGCTTAAAACTATTTAATAATACCTGAAATCATGTCCGTTTGATTAACAGTAATAAAAACCTACCTACCGTCGTAGAGACGTTCCGTCGGAACGTCTTTACAATTGCGAGTAATTTATCGGACATGATATAAAATCTTTTTCTCAAAATTAGCACTCCACAGCTTTAAGTGGTAATTTTAATATCTAAGATATAGATAAATATTTAGGTTTTTCAGGCATAATATTTTATATAAGGAAAAACAAGAAAAAATTAACTCCTTACAACTGCAATGAAGTACTCTTTTGATATTGTAGGTGTATCCCCTGTTTTACAATTTTTTAATCATCAACAGATTTGCCAACAACCACAACACCAAGGGGTAGAATACATCGGAACCCATAAATGTACCCTTGATGCATTGATCGAGTCTGTAGAACCAGTTCCGTCTAAATGGAATTGGGACTTGGATCAAGTCGTAGATACGGTGATTCAGTTTTGGTTGAACAATTCAGATAGTATTGGCTATTGGAAATCACGTTTAACTGATGCTGGCAGAGATAATTTACTAGTGTCAAGAATTGCTGATATCAAAGCTTTACAATCGGAATTTGAATCTTTGCTAGGTAAAAATTCGTAATCATCGCGCAATACCGTTCATTTAAACCCACAATACGAGTGTAGAGACGCGAAAATTCGCGTCTCTACAGGTCAAAAATTAGTACCAAAAATCCTTAACACCAAGGGTATTGAATGATCGAGATCGCTCACAAAACGCTCTTAATTGTGACAAAGTAGGGTGTGTTCTTGCGAAGCTTAATGTACCCTACGTAGGTTTCATATTTACTTTACTTACTTAAGTAATTGAAAGCCGCACCTGGTTGTTAAAGTTTTCGTTTTCATCAATTATTAGAAGTGGCGAGGGCACTGTTGACAATTTATAATTACTATGATATCCCAGTGGGAGCATCATTTAAAAAGGCGTTAGTCCATCCCCGCCAAGAGACTTACTAACGCCCTTGACTCCAACACATAAGGATGACATATATCATGCCACAAAATACAGATTACAGCGATTCCGTTTCTTCTTCTGATGCCATCGCTTACAAAAAGCGCCTTAGTTCTTGGGCTGTTGCTCGTTTGCTTCCCGATACGCAACAAGAGATTATCGCTCGATTCCGCAATCGGTCTGATGCAGAAGGTCATTTGCGGCTTTTACGCCAACTAGCACCTGATGTCAGCTTGATGGTAGTTTTTGATTGTCAGAAAAAAGAAGCTGTAGTTTGAATTTTTGTGTAAGAATACACATCTATCGGAATTGTAAGAAAACGTATCGTTCATCCTTCATCCTTTAGTTGACCCTCACGACCCACGATAGTATTAGCTTTGTTTACGAACAAAACAAAGTATCGCGGGTATTCCGTCCCGTTGTGGGATTTGTACCTTTGGCGATTTTGCAAAGTTTGTTTTGCTCATCCCGACGCAGTAGCATATCAGTAAAATCTGCCCCGTCAATAATCGCACCATCAAATTTAGCGTTAGCGGCAAAGGCACCTTCTAACACCGCATTTGTCAAATTCGCTTTGATCAAACGAGCTGAGTCTAGAGTCGCATTTGTGAGATCGGCACCCTCTAAATTTACCGACTCTAGATTTGCCGCAAAAAAGCTGACACCGCGCAAATTAGAATAGCTAAAGTTGCTATAGCGCAGATTAGCTTTAGTAAAGCTGGAATCTGTTAAATCACGTTTTGAGAAATCAGCATTGATCAGAATTTCTTTGTTATATTCCAGCGCAAAAGCGTTTGGCATAGAATAGAAAGATGCTGTGATGGAAACTGATACCCAAAACAAGAAACTGAGTATGCTTGCCCAAATGCCATAGGACTTACGCATCTGGCACATAATCTTCGTAGTAGGCACTTTAGTGCCTAAAATAAGCGCTAAAGCGCTTACTACGAGTTTATATTTATGTTTTTCGTGTGACAGTTGCGTAAGTTCTATGTGATTCATTGTTTTACCCTGCAACCCTAGCTGAGTTGGGGATTTAGTAAAAGCAATTGTTATGCGATCGCTATTTATAGAATTCATGCTATTTTTAGCCAATGGCGAATCTTCCTTCATCTCATTATCCCGATATCGGTACTTTAGGAGAAGACTTAGTAGCGCAATGGTTACAATCCAATAGTTGGATGGTTCTGCATCGTCGCTTTTCTTGTCGTTGGGGAGAAATTGACATCATTGCCCAATTTGAGAACGGGAAAGCAGATAATTCAATGCTGGCATTTATTGAAGTCAAAACTCGCAGTTCTGGTAATTGGGATGCAGGGGGAAGAAGCGCGATTACCCGACAAAAGCAAGCAAAACTCTGGCGTACAGCGCAGATGTTTTTATCAGAGTATCCTGAGAGAGCCGATTATCCTTGCCGATTTGATGTTGCCATAGTACGATGCCAGCGAATCTCAAAAAAACTGCCGGATTCGGTTTTGCCTAGCTCCGAACTTCTAGCTAATTCCTCAGATGGAGTATATCACTTAACGTTGCAAGAATACATTCTGGCAGCTTTCGATTTAAATAGCTAAATCACAATAGACATAGACATGAAAATCAATGTAGAGACGTAGCACTGCTACGTCTGCTACGTCTGCTACGTCTGCTACGTCTGTTGGGTTTGTGGTAAAGCATCATAAGCATAGCGCGGTCGATGTCTAATAGCTAATGGCTAATAGCTTTTCCCAGGAGCAGCTATTAGCCACAATTATTCGTAATATTAATTTAGTAGTATGAAATTACGCTAAGGTTTCTGGACAATAGCCCAGTCCTCGGACAAACTGTTGTCTAAACGCTTCAATTTCTTCTTTCTCTGGGTTTCCATGAGAAACTATCGCTACCTGATAGCGACGCATCACATCAACAGGACACTGCCCTGCTTCCAAACTCCAAAGTGCCATTTGCACTCGCATTGGTGGGTCGTAACTAATTCCTAATTCATTCAAGAAAGCGCGAAAATCGCCATCTTCTTGGGGTGTAACATTACCTTTTAGTTTTACCCTAACCACCCAACCATCAATTTGATGAATCACGGTGACGAATGAAACAGGTGTCTGGGGTCTGCCGTGGAGGTGTTGAACCACCCTTAGAGTTAAACTGGCATTTGCCAGGTAATACAAATATTCCATCTTGGTAATTGGGATCAAAGCCAATCCTACACCTATATATTTATAGATAGACCCCACCGTTGGCTAGGGTAAAAGCCCCCGTCTTTCGATGGGGAGGTTTACCCAATTTTTATATTCTTGTTTACGTATTACTCAATAGTATCCATCGTCAAATCTAGGGATGAAATTAAGTGATCGCTTTTAATAAAATAAAATTAAAACCAGCTTTTTTATTTAAAACTATCTTTAGATAGATACAGCCCATACCCGCACTAACCAACATGAATTCAACTTTCAGTCAGGAAGTACACAACATTGACTTAGATCGTTCATTAGCTGGGTATGACTATGAATTACCTCAAGAACTGATTGCCCAAAACCCAGCAGTCCCCAGAGATACCTCTCGGCTTTTATTAGTAAATTCTCCTAATACAGGCAAATATTTAGCACCCTTAGACCACATATTTCGTGATTTACCGGAGCTATTACAAACAGGGGATTTACTGATTATGAATAATACGCGAGTTTTGCCAGCGCGGTTGTATGGTCGTAAATCCACTGGCGCAGAAATAGAAGTATTGTTGTTAGAAGAACGAAGCCACAACTGTTGGTTAGCTTTAGTCAAGCCTGGAAAACGCTTCAAAGTGGGTACTTCGATTATTTTTGCAGCAAGGGGAGTAGAGGGACAAGGGAGACAAGGGGGACAAGGGGGACAAGAAGAAATTTCTTCCTCACCCCCCCTCACCCCCTCCTCCTCCCTCACTGCTACGGTTCTGGAGACGGATGAAGCAACTGGGGGACGTCTGTTGCAATTTGATTTGCCGGAGGGAGTTTCTTTAGTGGAATTGTTGGATGTGTATGGTGAAGTACCTTTGCCACCTTACATTACAGAATCCAAAGCCCAAAGCGAACAATATCAAACAGTTTATGCTCAACATCCGGGAGCGATCGCAGCTCCCACAGCTGGGCTACATTTTACACCAGAATTGTTGCAGCGGTTGTGCGATCGCGGCATTAATCAAGCTTTTATAACTTTGCATGTCGGCGTGGGTACATTTCGCCCGGTGGAAGTGGAGAATGTTATTACTCACAAAATGCATGAAGAATTTATTGAAGTCCCCCGGTCAACAGTAGAGCAAATTCGCGCGACAAAAGCATCTGGCGGACGGATTATTGCTGTGGGAACAACGGTAACGCGTGCTTTAGAAGGAGCGGCTAAATCTGGCAATTTGCAGCCATTTTGTGGTAAGACAGACTTATTTATTTATCCAGGCTATGAATGGCAAGTGGTTGATGGTTTGATTACCAATTTTCATTTGCCACGTTCTAGTTTACTGATGCTGGTGAGTGCTTTAATTGGTCGGGAAAGATTGTTAAATATATATCAGCAAGCGATCGCTTCTCAATATCGCTTTTATTCCTTCGGTGATGCAATGCTCATTTTGCCAGAAGCAACAGAGTAGGGAATTGGGCAATGGGCAGCTAGCAATAGCTGAACCCTCAGACTGATAGAGAAGCGTATTGACCTCTAGGGCGAGCGATCGCATTCAGATGCTGTGTGAATGGCATGAAAACCGTACCCACAGCACTATTTATATTTGCTAGCCTAGTGATAATGAAAATAATCCTGATGGTGGTGGCGTAACTGCTCAATATCTATCGGGTAACAAAACTTTATTAAAAGTAATACAAGAGACAGAATTATGGCAGCTTCTGAATCTAAAGTAACCCGTTTCTATAATCAAGAAGATGTGCAGCAAATTCTTCATTTAGCGATCGCTCGTCAAGCGGACGATAAAGATAAAGAATTTTCTTACGAGCAATTGTTAGAAATCGCCGCTGAGTTAGAAATTCCTCCAGAATCTTTAAAATTAGCAGAGCGCGATTGGTTGGACAAACAAGGAGAAATGCAACAGCGTCAATCTTTTAACATCTATCGTCAAACAAGATTCAAGAAGCGTTTTGGCAAGTATGCAATTGTCAATAGTGTTTTAATGTTAGTCGATTTAGTTGGTGGTGGTGGTCTTTCCTGGTCACTTTATATTTTACTATTCTGGGGAATGGGAGTAGCGCTTGATGCTTGGAGTACTTATCAAACTAACAGCGAAGAATACGAAATTGCTTTTCAAAAATGGCATCGCAATCATCAAATAAAACAAACATTTAACACAGTTTTGAATAAGTTTTTTATCAAAGCGTAAATTTAGTTAGGGAAGCATGGGGAGTGCAGCATTATTTGGGTCAAAATGGAAGTTAAATTAAAAGCGTAGACAACGGCTTGCCGTAAGGCATTGCACTCCTAACCTCTCCTAGAGACGTTCCACCGGAACGCCTCTACTAAATACTAACTTTTATTAAATAATTTATTCATTAGTTTGTAAATATTCAATCGCTGCCTCTAACTTTGAAGAATAACTTTCAGCAAATCTTTCAAACCAAAGTCCTTCCGCTGACAATGGATCTAATTTTTTCAACCAATCTTTGGCTTGATTTTTCAAACCCTCCAATTGTTGTGCTTTCAGTTTTTCTTGTTGAATTCGCTCTTGTTCTAATTTTTGCTGTCTTCTTAACTCTTCATCTGTCTCTTTTGCAACAAAATCAGCTTTAAGTTCAGCCAAAAGGTTATCCATTAAAGATGTCGATTTTGGCGCCGGTTGGATGATTTGTTTTGTTGCTGGTGGAGATTTTTGGGGTATTGCTGGTTGAGTATATTCAGTTTTAAGTTCAGCCAATAGCTTATCAATTGAATCCATTTTTTACATCCTGTCAAACGGATATTTAATCCTTAATAGCATTGAGTAGCACTTCTGATAAACTCATATCTTCCATATCTTCCATTGTAATTGTGTCACAAATATCAAACTTGGCTCCAGCACCTTGAAGTTCATCATCCAAGACTTTGAGAAAGCGGGTAGCTTGAGCATCTGTACCAACTTGAATGAAAGAAATAGCTAATTCTTCATCGCGATCCATTTGCCTTGAAGCTTCGATAATCACCTTCATTACAGCTTTGCGATCATCTGGTTCACCATCAGTAATAACTAGAATTGTTTCACCATTTAACTGAGTTTTAGCAGAAGATTTTCGCTCAAAGTAGTTATCTAGCGCGTGTTTTAAGACAGCAGCTAAATCAGTAGTTCCTGAGGGATCGTTTTCTTGGAAAAGTTGATTTACCTTGCTTGCAGTCACATTTTCGTAACGCTTAAATCTGCCAGAAAATAGATAAATAGTGATACCATCTGGATCTAATTGCTCGCATTTACTCGCTAAGGCAAAAGTAGATTCTTGTGCAGCTGCCCATCTGGTTTTGCTACCCTTTTGATCTGGGGTTGCCATACTGCCGCTTTTGTCGATAATTAAGGTGTAGTCACGATTATCTAGCATTTGTAAATTCTCCTAAATCAATGGTCAATGGTGAATGGTCAAAATATCTTTGACTAATTAATCAGTAATTGCATTCATTAATATATCTGCCAAAGTCATATCTTCCATATCATCTAAGGTGATAGTGTCGCAAATATCAAATTTGGCACCGACACTTTGCAACTGGTCATCTAAAGCTTTCAAGAATTTAGTTGCTTGGGCATCTGAACCAACTTGAATCATCGAAATTGCTAGTTCTTCATCGCGTTCCATCTGCTGCGTAGCCTTGATGATTACCTCAAAGACTGCTTTGCGATCGTCGGGTTCACCATCAGTAATAACTAAAATTGTCTCACCATTGGGCTTAGTTTTGCCGGCAGCTTTGCGCTGAAAGTAATTATCAAGTGCGTTTTGAAGTACACCTGCTAAATTTGTTGTACCTGCGGGATCGTTTTCTAAAAATATCTGCGCGACTTTGGCACTTGTTACATCATCGTAGCGTTTAAATCTCCCAGAAAATACATATACTGTAAGTCCATCTGGGTCAAACTGTTCGCATTTTCTTGCTAAAGCGAGCGTAGATTCTTGGGCTATGTCCCATCTACTTCTGCCACCGGCTTGGTCTGGGGTGGACATACTGCCGCTTTTGTCAAGGATTAATGTGTAATCGCGATCGCTCATCATATATTCCTTTATTTGTTACCTGATGCTTCTAGTCTAACTGTTGCGTAATTGTTACGGCACCTGTTGAGCATAGTTTGTAATAATGATTTAAGTAGTCTGACGTTTAGTGATAATTAATGTATTGCTTCTTTAAGCGTAGTCAGCCCTTTAGCGCTAAAGTGTCTACGACACATGACGCTGGGCGTTTAAAGCGCTGAAGTGCTTACTACATAAGGAGGATATAAGAGTAAAATAACGGGATAGAATTTGTTAATGTCGCAGTTAATCTTGACTAATCGCACTTGATAAAATACCGAGAATTTTCTTAATATCTTTTATATAGTATTGACTTAAATCAATAAAAATTGTTTGATCTTTTAATTTCAGAAACTGCCAAATCGTCCCAATAGTTACAGCACCATAAATAATCGGAATTTCATTCTCTTCGTTTTGGTTAAATAATTGTGCTGCGATCATTTCTGCCACACATTGTCCCAACCCAATATTCAGATTTTCATTCTTGCTTTCTACAATAGTAATTACTGGAGCGCGAACTAAAAGCTGTTCTTTGGAAAGGCTGATGATAAAATCACAAAAGCCATTTAATCCGCGTTGGTTATCGACATTAAAATCTATTCCAGAAAATAAACCAATTTGATAGTTGAACTTGCGCCTCAATTCTAATAAAATCGGAGCAATTATCATTTCCGAACGAGCTTTTTCGGTATTGATAGAAACCGCTAGATCAACATTTTCCTGGAGGAGCGTTGCTAAAATATCGCTATAATCAACTTCTGGTACATTAGCAAACAATCCAGAGCTTTCACTAATTGTTAACCCAAAAGTTTTGATAAGTTCACCCAGCTTAAAATCGCTATAAGCCATATAATATCATGTCTGTTTAAAGTAATAAAAACGTCGCAATAGTCGTAGAGACGTTCCGGCGGAACGTCTTTACCGGAACGTCTTTACCGGAACGTCTTTACCGGAACGTCTTTACCGGAACGTCTTTACCGGAACGTCTTTACCGGAACGTCTTTACCGGAACGTCTTTACCGGAACGTCTTTACCGGAATGTCTTTACCGGAATGTCTTTACCGGAATGTCTTTACCGGAATGTCTTTACCGGAATGTCTTTACTTTCTAGCTTATCCCTAATACACTACCAAGCGATCGCGCCATATTTTGTGGTTGCATTGCATCCATTGCAGCGGTAGGTTCATAACCGCAGTGAACCATGCAATCTGCACATTTAGGATTACCGCTCTTATGACCGTATTCACTCCAATCTGTTTTTTCTAGCAATTCTTTGAAAGTGGTGTAATAACCTTCATTTAGCAGATAACAGGGTTTTTGCCAACCGAGGACGCTGTAACTAGGACTACCCCAAGGTGTACATTCATAATCTTTCTCACCTGTGAGAAAATCTAGAAAAAGCGGGTTGTGATTGAAGTCCCATTTTTTTTCACCTGCTTTGAAAGGTGCAAGAATTTCGCGGAAGAGAGTGCGTGTTTGTTCCCTTCCTAAAAAATGCTCTTGATCTGGCGCCCAATCGTAGCTGTAACCTGGAGAAATTGTCATCCCATCAATATTCAACGTACCCAAAAAATCAAAGAACTCTTGCGTTTGTTGGGGATCGACACCTTCAAAGATAGTGGTGTTAGTGGCAACCCGAAATCCTTTCGCTTTCGCTGCTTTGATTGCTTTGACAGCAGTATCAAAAACACCTTTGCGATCGACACATTGATCGTGCCATTCTCGCAATCCATCTAAATGTACAGTGAAGGTTAAATAGGGGGAAGGTTGAAATTTATCGAGGCTCTTTTCTAACAATAAGCCATTGGTACACAGATAAATATACTTTTTGCGCTGAATTAATCCCTTGACAATTTCATCAATTTGTGGATGTAATAAAGGTTCTCCCCCAGGAATCGAGACAACTGGCGCCCCGCATTCTTCCACTGCTTTGAAACATTGTTCGGGGGTGAGGTTTTGCTTGAGTATGTCTGTGGGATGCTGGATTTTACCGCAACCTGTACAAGCTAAGTTGCAACGAAATAGAGGTTCCAGCATTAAAACTAGGGGAAAGCGTTTGCGTCCTAAAAGACGCTGAGTAACTAGATACTTCCCGATATCTATTGCTTGTTGTAAGTTAATTGCCATTTCTCGTATCACTCCTCGGATAATAATATACCGTTTTAAGCACTCTTCGTGCTTTTAAGCGCTTCAGCGCTTACTACGAGCTTCTATAAATTGAAAGCGCTGAAGCGCTTACTACGAGCTTTTATAAATTGACGTATTTGTGAGAGACAAACCAGTTTATAGCATCTTTGAGTGCGGTATTCAAAGAAGATTGAGGTAAGTTTAATTCTCGTACTGCCTTTGATGCATTGTAGTACATGCGTTGCTTCGCCATGCGGACGCCATCAAGGGGTACGTTCGGTTGTTTACCTAAAGGTGCGAGAATTTTTTCATCAATCCAAGCGACACTTAGGGGTAGCCAAGCTGGTACAGTGTGTTGAGGTGCGCTTAAACCTGTGATTGATTCTAGTTCATCAAGTAGTTCTTTTAAGGTAAGATTTTGATGTCCTAAGATGTAGCGATCGCCTGATTTTCCTTTTTGCAATGCGAGTATATGTCCCCATGCTACATCGCGCACGTCGATAAAATTTAAACCTGTATTTAAATATGCTGGCATTTGACGCCGTAAAAACCGCAGGATGATATCTCCTGTTGGTGTTGGTTTGATATCGAATGGTCCAATGGGACTGCTAGGATTAACTATAACCACTTCCTGACCTCTATTAGCGGCTTTTATCGCTTCTTGTTCAGCTAGAAATTTAGACTTCTTATAATCCCCAACAAGTTCCTCTACGGGACTTTGATAAGTTTCATCAACAACTTGATCAAATTTACCCGCACCTATAGCTGCGACGGAACTAGTATAAACTGTACGCTCAATATTTGCTTTTTGCGCTGCGGCTAAAATGTTGCGCGTGCCTAATACATTATTGTGATATAGTTCTTCTTTATCTTTTTGCCAAAGTGAATAATGAGCAGCGACATGAAAAAGATACTGACAACTTTGCATTTCCTGCCATAAGTTCAAGTCGTTTAAATCACCTTTGACAATTTCTACATTCAGTCCTTGGAGATTTCCCAGATTGCTGTGAGGACGCACTAAAGCTTTGATAGAGTATCCTTCTTGTAACAGCAACCGCACCAAATTGGCGCCGATAAAACCCGTACCACCTGTAACAAAAACACTTGGGGATTTTAGATTTTGCATTTTTAACCGCAGATGAACGCAGATGAACGCGGATAGTTCAATTACTTATATTCTTCTTCTTTGCGCGGGGAAATAAATCATCCATCAAGGTGTAAAGTACTGGCACAACAATCAAACTTAATATTGTTGAACTAATTAAACCACCTGCGATGGCAACAGCCATTGGCGATCGCAATTCTGATCCTGCTCCTAATCCTAACGCGATCGGTACCATTCCTAAAATAGTTGCCGCAGTGGTCATCATAATTGGTCGCAGGCGCACGGGTCCAGCTTGGAGGATTGCGGCTGTGCGATCTAAACCTGTTTCGCGCAATTGGTTAATATAATCTACAATCAGAATGGCATTTTTATTGCTGATTCCTAGTAAAAAGACAAAGCCGATTAGCGAAATCATCCCAAAATCGCTTTTAGTTATGAGTAAGGCTAATAAAGCACCGACAATTGCTAAAGGCAAAGAAACGCCAATTACCAACGGATCAATCCAGCCTTTAAACAGCCAAATCAATACCGCGATAATGCACAAGGCAGACATTGCTAAAGTCGTGCCGAAACTGCTAATAACTGTGTTAAGGCTGGCAGAGTCTCCTCCCAAGTTTAAGGTAACATCTGGAGGAATCACTCCTTTAGCTGTGGCTACTAGTTTATCGGTTGCATCACCCAAAGTTAAATCTTTACCGAGATTCGCACTAATATAAGTTACCCGCTGATTATTTAAATGCTCAATTTGAAAGATTGTATCTTGGGGGTTTGTTTCACCTGTTACTGTCACATCAGCGAAACCTGGTATTTTCACTAACTTATCTTTAATTGCTTTCGCGGCTGTATTCAAAGCTTGCAAGTCATTACCTTGTAATGCAGCTTGTAGCGGTTTTTGACCACCGCTATCGACAAATGGTATATCTTCGACGCTGGTAGTGACACCGGCAAGATTTGGCAAAGAGGTACGGAACTGCTCTTGCAATTCTAAGGTGTTAATTGTACGCTTATCTTTGAGTTTGACATAAAGTGTACCTTTATTCGGCTCACCTCCGCGAGAACCGACGGTAGTAAATACCGTTTCCACTGCTGGTGATTTTCTGACTACTTCTTCTAGTTTCTTGGCAACTTCGAGAGAATCATTTAAAGGATTGGAAATTGCCCGCGAATCAAAAACTGGAGATTGTTCTTCACCTAAAAGGCTTCCTAATACTGCATTTCCTTGCTTTTCTAATTCTGATATATTTGGTAAAGGAGCGTTATAAACAATATTAAACTCGCCACGATCTAGTTTGGGAATAAATCCTTTGGGAATCAGGGGAATCAATGCAATCCCGGCAATGAAGCTGAATACAGCTAAACCCATAACTATGCGTCGATGGTTTAAAGACCAACTGAGCAAATCGCGGTATGATTGGTTGAAGCCTGCACCGATGTTGCTGGTTTGCCGTGGGGGACGTGGAGGTGTTGGTTTTAGCCAGTAAAGAGCTAAAACTGGGGATAAAGTACGTGCTACGAGCATAGAAGTCAGCATCGCTGCGGAAACAGTAATGCCAAAAGGTTTGAAAAACTGACCTATTGTACCACCCATCAAACCTATGGGGAGAAAAACTGCTACAGCTGTGAAAGTGGCAGCAGTGACAGTCAAACCAATTTCATTTGTCGCTAAAAGTGCTGCTTGACGAGGACTTTCGCCATCTTGAATGTGTCGCATGATGTTTTCTACATCAACGATCGCATCATCAACTATACTACCAATCACTAAAGCTAAAGCAAGCAGCGTAATGGTTTCTAAATTGAAGCCGAATATAGCCATGACAATAAACGTTCCCAACATTGAGACGGGAATCGCTAATGCAGAAATTAGGGTAGCTTGCCAATTCCATAAAAAAGGAAATATGACAACTACCGAAAGAGCGATCGCTTCAATTAACGCATCTATTGTCGATTGGGTCGCATTGCGGATATACTCTGCTTGGGTGGCTGCTAAGGTAAGTTTGACATCTTTAAGAGTTAATTGCAGTTTTTGAACTTCTTTTTCTACAAGACTTACAACTTCTAAAGTGTTGGCATCACCGCGTTTGATGACTTGAAATGCTAAAGCGTCTTTACCATTAAATCTAACTAATGTCGCTCCCCCGGTTGGTATAGATGCTTCTGGAGTAACATCAACAGGTGCGCCTAATAAAGAGACTTTTAGGACTCCTGGAATGAGAGCAAGAGTATTTACAATCTGCTCTTTAGTTAGTTTAGCTAAATCCGTTAAATTGCGCGAATCACTTTCAACCGCATAACTAATCGCTGCCGACTCATTCAAATTCAAAGGTATGATTTTATAACTTGCTCCCTCAGTCAGACTTACTTGCTTCAGTCTAGTTTCGACTTCCTTCGTCGATTCTTCTAAATTCGTCCCAACAGCAAAAGCCAAACTGATCACACTTTGACCAGGATACGACGAAGAGCGCACATCATCAAGACCGGGAAACTCACGTAAGCGCATTTCCAGAGGTTGAGTTAACTTTGCCTCCGTATCCAAAGCCGTAGTTAGCGGTGCCGAAGCATTCACCACAACCACCGGAAAGGTAACATCAGGAAACAAAGCATATTTAAGAGAACTGAAAGCTAATAATCCAGCTACCGTCACTGCAATCCAAAACGAAAGCGTCAGCCACGAAAATTGAATCGCTAACTTGGAGATATTAAAGTGCTCTCGTGGGGATTTCGAGTTATGAGGCATCATCTGGTAAAATGCTCGTGCGGATGAATTATTAGTGATCGTACATTAATCATCTCAGGAATGCGAATTCGTAGCTTTTTTAAACGCAAAGGAACGCTAAGGTAAGCGCAAAGGTACGCAGAGTCTTCCTTCATACGTTGTAGTGTGCTTCCTTAAGTCTATAAATTCTAGCGGGGCAGTGTTGAGACACTGGGCACGCTACACTGATAGTGTGTCATTCACTAAGACATCGTAACCATGACAAAGGTTTCTAATTTTGAAAAAGTTCTTGATAGTGTAGAAGCGTTATCAGTTGATGAACAGGAAACATTGATTAAGTTGGTAGAGCAGCGACTGGCAGAGCGACGACGGGAAGAAATTGCTGCAAATATTGCTCAAGCGAAAGCAGAATATCAAACAGGACAAGTGTTTCGAGGAACCGTTGAGGAAGTAATTGCCGAGTTAAGGCAGTGAAAACGTTAGTTTTTGCCTCGTCGTTCAAACGTGCATTCAAGAAACTGATACGACGACAGCCACAACTCCAAGAGCCGATTGAAGAATGTCTGGCACTTCTAGCTGCCGATCCATTCAATCCACTTTTGCAAACCCACAAGCTCAAAGGTAAGTTGGCTGGATCATGGGCATGTTCTGTGGGGTATGACTCTCGCATAGTGTTCAACTTTGTTGAGAACTTAGAATCTGGGGAAGAGGAGATTTTGCTGATTGATATTGGTACTCATGATGAGGTGTACTAAGTACAACATTGCATTAATTCATGACGAAAATTTCTCACAAAAACTCTGCGTCACTCTGCGCTTACCTCCGCGCTCCCTTCTCTTCTCCTGTCGGAGACGCTACGCGAACGAGACGCTGCGCGAACGGGTTCATCAGTTCGACGGGACGGCATAGGCTGAAAGCCAATAATCCAGCTACCGTCACCGCAATCCAAAACGAAAGCGTCAGCCACGAAAATTGAATCGCTAACTTGGAGATATTAAAGCGCTCTCGTGCGGATTTTGAGTTATTAGGCTTCATTATCTGGAAAAATCATCATACGGGCGAATTATTAGTGATCGTACATTAATCACCACAGGAATGCGAATCCTTTAAGCCGTACTAAGCACGAAAAATACTTTCTTACCGTAGTAAGCACGAAGAGTGCTTTCTTAAACAGGAAAAATTGCAAGTGTTGAGCGGATAAAAATCATGAGGTTCCTTATGTCAAAATAATTAGCAGAATCTCAAAATTTTTACCTATGGCGTGGAATCCGGGACAGCCGTTGTTTGGCGATCGCTACATCATCGAGAGAAAATTAGGCGAAGGTGGTATAGGTATAACCTATCTGGCAAAAAATCGACGCGGTGAGTTGCGGGTAATTAAAACCCTCAGAGAACAAATCCTCAACGATCCCAAATGGATACCACATCAAGATAAATTACGGCATGACTTTCGTGATGAAGCTTTGCGACTGGCTTTATGTCGCCATCCTCAAAGTGTGGGAAGTCGCAACAGGCAGAGAAATTTGCACCCTCAGTCTTTTCGACTGGGTTAATTCCATCACCTTTACCCCCGATGGAAATTGGCTTGCGGCTGGAGACAGTGGCGGAAATATCAAAATATGGCGATCGCAGCTAGTCTGGGAATAACAGCGTCAAAATAGTATTAGAACTAGTGAACAATAAAAACAACATGAAAGCATACGAATTTCCAGCAAATGTCACTACCGAAGGCAAAATAGAATTACCAGATGTGATTTTGCAACAGTTAGTAAATAAACAGCAGGTAAAAGTAATTATTCTTGTCAATGAACCCACAGAAGAAGAACAAGAAGAAGCAGCTTGGCATAGTCTTGCAGCCGATCAATTATTAAAAGGCTACAGCGAAGATGATGCTATCTACGACAGGATTTAAGCAATGCAAAATTATCAGTCTGGCTCAGTTCTTTTACTCAAATTGCCTTTTTCTGATACAGTAACATTCAAACTGCGTCCGGTATTATTACTTTTAGATACTGGAGATGATGATGTTATTGTGGCGCGGATTACCAGTCAAATAACTCAAACAGCTTTTGATGTTGAAATTATCGAATGGCAGCAAGCAGGTTTAATGCGTCCATCGGTAGTTAGATTGCATAAGATAAACACAGTAGAAAAGCGTCTATTAGAACGTCAATTAGGAACTTTACAACCAAATGATTGGGAAAAAGTGCGTCAGCGCATCCTTCAAATATGGTCATCTATTGAATAAAATTTCATTTCCACAATTTACTTTTAAATCAAGCCATTCAGGGAGTTAAATATGGATAATCTATACGATTTACTACAAAAGATCAAAAAAAGACCTGCAATGTTTCTGGGCAAACATTCCATCTTCAATCTTCAGGCATTTTTGGATGGATACTATTTTGCTCGGCGCGAACTTGGTATACCTTTAATCGAACAAGAGAGCGAGTTTCAAAAATTTTTACAATGGATAAGAGAAAAATTTCAGGTTGAAACTGGACAATTATGGGCAAGTATCATTCTCTTTAATTCTGCGGATGAACGAAGTGCAGTAGACAGATTTTTTAGCTTATTTGAAGAATTCATTAATCAGCAACCAAATATTATAGATAATAAACAAGTGGAAAAGCTACGTAAGTTTGGCAGCTAAGTAGTGATAACCGTTTACACTTATTACTTCTAAACAGAGATATTCCTATGAAAATTAGCGTAAACGTATGTTTTATCAATCAACAATGCCAATAATTATTGTTCCTCAAGGAGCAGAATACAAAGCTGTATGTCGCGGTTTAAGTCGCAGCACTACCGTGAAACAAAATGTAATACCAATTCCTGTGGGTAGTCAAGCTGCAATCAGATATTTGCAAACTTGTCAAGACAAATTGTGGAATCCTCAAACAAAAGTTCTGATGATGGGTTTATGTGGCAGCTTGCGCGATCGCTTTCAAGTCGGCGATGTTGTATTGTATGATGAATGTGTGTATGAAACGAAGGTGCAACAGTGCGATCGCTCCTTCACAGCAGAACTTTACACGCATCTTCAAGATAAGGTTTCTTTGGTGAAAGGCTTGACAAGCGATCGCGTAGTTTGTTCAGCGAAAGAAAAACTACATTTAGGTAAAATATCCGGTGCTGATGTAGTTGACATGGAAGGCTTTGCAGCTTTAGAATTTTTTCAGCAAGCAGGTGTAGAAGTGGCAATGCTGCGAATCGTCAGCGATGACTCCCAGCACGATATACCCGATTTAACATCAGCAATCAATTCTGATGGTTCCCTTCAACCTTTGCCTTTAGCTATGAGCATGATTCGTCAACCCATTGCCGCTACTCGTTTAATTAAAGGTTCCCTGCGAGGATTGAAAGTATTGGAAGAAGTTACAGCATTTCTCTTTGCTGGACATAATGTATAAATATCCGCGTTCATCTGCGTTCATCTGCGGTTAAAAACCGAAAATTATAACCGCAGATACACGCGGATAAACGCGGATAAAATAGGAGCGGTTGCAATTACACCTTTTAACTAATCAACTTGGCACAACTTCTTCTGTCGTCAGAGGAATTATTACCAACTTTCCACCTTGAGTTAACTTCATTCGTTGTCCTCGCCATTCAATTGTGCTACCAAAAAAGCCATTACACCAAATCCCAAAGCTGATAAGATCGCGTAAAAGCACCAACCACAAGAATTTGCTCACGATTGGATCTTTGAGAACCTTGACACCAACAACCCATGCCATAATTAATCTGACGCTTAAAGTTAAAAGCGCGATCGCCCAACCAAAATTTGACCCACCTGTAGCAATCAAAAATAATAAACTCATAACTGTGCCGTGGGTAAAGATTAACCCCACATAACCCCAAGGTCGAGAAACTCGCGTGCAGCAATTCCAGCGTGTCTGACGATGAATTAAATCAAGCAAATTTTCTGTAGCGATCGCATGATCAATAATATAATCAGAAAGGACTACCTTATAACCAAATTGTGTAGGTAGATAGCCAAGTTGAAAATCGTCTGCCAAATAATCGGCAATTGCGACAAATCCCCCAATCGCTTCTAAAACACTTTTGCGAATAGCGATGGTTGGACCAAGGGCAAACTTCATTCCTTCCAACGACCTAGCGACTAAAACACTAGCATGATACTCAGTCGATATCCCCACAGCCTCCAAAATAGCCACCCAACCGCGAACAAAGGGACGATATAAACAGGTTACAACACCCACCCCAGAATCGCACATTGGCTGAATGACTCTTTGCAAATAATCTCGTCCCACACGAACATCGCTATCTGCAAGCAACAACAGCGAATACTTAGCTTCAACTACAGCATTAGCTAAATTACTAACTTTTAAATTAGTACCAATTGTGCGATCGCTAATAACCAGACTAATATCAACTTCGGGGAAATCCTCAATAATTTGCTTGACAACTTGCACACTTGGGTCATTTGCATCCCGCATACCAAAAACGATTTGGTACTCCGGATAATCTTGTTGACAGAACGAGGCAAAGTTTTCGTAAGTCTCAATATCAAGACCGCAAATTGGCTTGAGAATAGTAATAGGTGGATGGAAATTGGGATCAATTTGCGTCTTATGGGAAAAAAACTGAATTGCCGCATAGATCCCATAGCAGTAATAAGAAATTCCCGACAGACACAGAATCAGCAATAAAAACTGGATTGCAGCCCTTATCAAAGCAAAATAATCTAAACTAAATTGAAGCACTAGATTCTTAATCTTCTACCTCATTAATTCTCAGCGTACCTTTGCGCTTACCTCAGCGTACCTTTGCGTTTAAATCTTAACCCTCAATTCCCTTGAGCAACAGACTGACTACGACGATCTCTTAAATAAGAGAAAAACTCACGTCCCTCACGCAAACGACGTATCAACATTTGAGGATCAGTCAGCATTTCACCAACAATCGGAATAATCGCTTGAGGACGAAAATAAAACCGTCGATACATCCTTTCAACAGCATCTTCAATTTCCGCACCGGCAAGATTCGGATATTGCAGTGTTGACATTTGAATCCCGGAATTAGCAACTAAAGAAGTATCGCTAAACCAATTATTTTCCTGCGCTTGCTGATAAAGTTCTGTCCCAGGATAAGGAGCAGCAATGGAAACTTGAATTGTATGGGGACTAATATCGCAAGCAAAGCGAATTGTTTCTTCAATTGTTTGCTGATTTTCGTTGGGCAAACCAATAATAAATGTACCATGTACAGTGATGCCGAGTTTATGGCAATTTTCCATAAACTTCCGCGCTACTTCCAACTTAATACCTTTTTTAATACCGTCTAATATTTCCTGATTGCCTGATTCAAATCCGACTAATAGTAGACGCAAGCCGTTGTCACGCAGTTGTTTGAGAGTATCATAATCTAAATTAGCGCGAGCATTGCAACTCCAAGTCAGTTTGAGTCGCTTCATGTGTTCGCTAATAGCGATCGCTCGTTGTTTGTCAATTGTGAATGTATCATCATCAAACATATATTCTCGCACGCGATCGCCAAAAATAGCTTTGGCTTCATCCATCTCCCGTCCCACAGCTTCCGGACTTTTAGTACGATACAAATGTCCACCAATCGTCTGAGGCCATAGGCAAAAGGTGCATTTCGCCGGACAGCCGCGCCCAGTGTAAAATGAGATGTAGGGATGGAGCAGATAACCGATAAAATATTTTGTAATATCCAAATCCCGTGCGTAAACAGGCAATACACTGGGCATAGCATCCCAATCGTGAATCAATGAGCGGTCTTCGTTGTGATGGATATTACGGTTATTGTCGCGGTAGCTTAAACCCTTAATTTCATCCCAAGAATTACCTTCCGCCAATTCCTTACAAGTGTAGTCAAATTCGTGCCGACACACAAAGTCGATAATTGGATTTTCCTGTAGGGTAATATCTGGTAACACTGCTACGTGCGCTCCAATCAAGCCAATTTGTGCATCTGGATTTTGCGCTTTAATTGCGATCGCACACTTGACATCATTAAGCAGGGAAGGGGTGCTGGTGTGCATGATAATTAACTCATAATCTGAGGCAATTTTCAACACATCTTCCACAGTTTGCTCGTGTGGAGGTGCATCTACAAGCTTGCTACCAGGTACAAGGGCAGCAGGTTGCGCTAGCCATGTAGGATACCAAAAGGAGGTTATTTCTCGCTTTGCTTGGTATCGAGAACCTGCACCACCGTCAAACCCATCGAATGAGGGAGGACTGAGGAATAGAGTTTTTTTCACTAAGATCTCTCCTTTTTTTAGACTATTTTTAAACGCAAAGTGACGCGGAGGGAAGCGCAAAGTGACGCTGAGAATTAATGAGGAATATTATCAGAAAACTATACCAGATTTACTGGTTGGGGTTTCCGTAATTTCTGAGAATAGAATGAGGCAGATTCTTCACCTCTGGTACATTCTTGGGCAAACTTAATTAGATGATGTCCGACGAGTCCAATGTGAATTAAGTCTTCTATGTTACCTGATTTGAGTGCTGGTTTTGCCATCTTCCAAAAGGTAGAGCGATAGTTACTAAACACACCTACTCGCAGTAAGATATTGGTGAAATAAGTTAAACCTTTACGAATATTTCCCCAAGAAGTACGAGCGGGGCTATTAGGAAGTTTGATTCGGTTGGGGTAGGTATGCACCATATTATAGGCAAATCGTTCATATAAAAATTCTGGATCATAAGCCGTGGAAATACACCGTTGCCACATTTCCATGACTTGTTCGTAAGGCATTAAATACTCGATATTCGATTCTCGATTTTCATCAAAAACGAGTCTTCCTTCTTGTTCTAACCTGCGCCATAATGGTGTCTTTGGTAATGCATGAAGCAGGTTTATTGTCAATACAGGAATTTGGGAAGTCCGAATAAATTCGATAATTTTGTCTGCGGTTTCTGGTGTATCTGTATCAAAGCCGAGAATGATCCCCGATACAACTTCCATCCCATAACTATTTAAAACTTTCACCGCTGACAAAATCGGCATACTCAAATTATGGGTTTTAGAAATAGCTTGCAGAGCATCAGTTTCCGGCGTTTCAATGCCACAAAAAACTGTGCAAAAATAAGCTTCGCGCATCATTTCTAAAAGCTTGGGACTTTGAGCCAGATTCAGTGTGGCTTCACAAGCAAATTGCAACGGATAGCCATTGCGCTTTTGCCAGTCTATCAGATGTGGTAATAACTTCATAGCAGCACGGCGATCGCCCACAAAGTTATCATCGACAAAATACACCGATCCCGGATTCCCAGATTCCAACATCGTATCCAACTCAGCAATCACTTGTTCTGGAGTTTTCATCCTGGGATTGCTTCCATACAGTTCTGGAATATCACAAAACTCGCATCGATAAGGACAACCACTGGAAAATTGAACATTTGCTAAAAAATAATCATTGAGATTCAGCAAATGATAAGCTGGGGTAGGAAACTCGCTCAGAGGCAAACGTTCCTTAGTTTCAAAGCGAATTTGCTCATTCGGGCGATCGCTATTTTGGTCAATATATGAAATCATGCGATCGGTTGCATCCCCCAATTCACCTAGATGCAAAATGTCAAAATCGGGATAATATTCTGGACAACCAGAAACCGAAGGTCCCCCTACAATTGTGATTTTGCCTTCTTTATGGGCAAGTTCATTAATCTTATTAATATGTGGTCGCTGAATATGCATTCCACTGACAATCACCACATCTGCCCACTGATAATCACTATGTTTTGCTTCAGTGATATTCTCATCAATAAAGCGCACATTCCACTTTTCGGGTAAATAAGCAGCCACAATCAAAATACCTTGAGGTGGCATAAAAGCCTTAACATTACCCATCAGCGGGTAAGCGTGATGAAAAGTACCAAATGAGCGGCTGTACTTGGGAAATATACAGAGGATATTTCGATGATGCAAAGGAACGTAAGAAGTTCTTTTATGACCAGCGGATGGCAATTCCCCTAGAGAAATTAGCTTTTCTTCATATTTGAGATTAACAGTCATACCAATTTTAGATTTTAGATTTTGGATTGGAGACGTTGATGCTTAAGCAATCTTAGTACAACAGGAGCATAAATTCATAACGAAAATTTCAAAGAAAACTCTGCGTACCCTTCGGGTTCATCAGTTCGACGGGACGGAAACCGACTCCGCCGACTGATTCACCTTTGCGCTTACCTTTGCGTTGAAAAAAGCTACTAATCAATACATTATAGTACTTAGCAACTTCCCACAAAGCAGCTCACATGCTGTATTCAATTTGCCCTTTCAGACAATATAAAACCATAAGTAAAAAAGTATCAAGGTAACTTTTATTAACGTTGGGTAAATGAAGAAAAATTAATCTAACTTTAGATAGATGCATTTTTATATAACAACCTAAAATAACTTGGTAGTTCGTTAGCGAAATAATTGGCAAATAATCGAGATGAATTTGATTTCCTTCCTTCTGCGTTCTTCTTGGGGAATGGTAGCTTTAGCCATCAGCACCGGTTTAGTGAGTGGAGGTAGCAGTGCTAGCCTAATTGCCTTAATTAGTCATGCTACCAGTAATAATGCCACATCGCGCCTCACATCGATCGCCTGGGGTTTCGTCGGTTTAGCAACGGTTGCTTTAATTACCAGTATCATTTCTCAAGTGATGCTGATTCGCTTATCAGAAAATGCCGTTTTGCAATTACGGATGAGTTTGAGTCGTCAACTTCTCGCATCCTCCTTGAGTCATTTAGAAAAGTTGGGAAATCCCCGCTTATTAGCAACCCTCACTGAGGACGTTCAAGCAGTTGCCAATGCTGTTCAGAAGCTTCCTTTTTTCTGCGTTGACATTGCCATAGTTGCCGGTTGCTTGCTATACATAACTTGGCTTTCCTGGCAAGTATTGCTGATGGTTGTAGTATTTTCAATTTTAGCGATCGCTAGTTGTCAGTGGTTGTTACAAAGAGGAAGACATTTTCTTAGTTTAGCGCGTGACGATCAAGATTTGCTATTTAAACATTTGGGCACCATCACCCAAGGAATTAAAGAACTCAAACTACACTATAACCGACGTCAAGTCTTTCTTACCCAACAACTCGAATCAACAGCTACCACATTTCGCAACCATAATATTCGCGGTTTGACTTTTTTTGCTACAACTTCCAGTTGGGGGAGACTACTGTTTTTTTTCTCAATTGGTTTTATCCTGTTTGCACTTCCTAATCTTTTTCCTATCAGTCCGCAAACACTATCTGGCTACATCTTGACTTTCACATATTTGATGTTGCCAATGGAAAATATCATCAACAATCTGCCTTTATTAAGCAAAGCCGGCATTGCTTTACAAAAGATAGAATCTCTTGGTTTATCTTTGACTAATCAAGGGGAAATCTCAACAGTTCCACCTGCAACTAAATCTTCTTGGCACAGCTTACAATTTGTAGATGTAACCCACACTTTCCGCACAGACACCGAAGACAGCGACTTTATTCTCGGTCCCATTAATCTGAAATTTTATCCGCAAGAATTAGTGTTTATTGTTGGTGGTAATGGTAGCGGTAAATCGACTTTAGCCAAACTCATCACCGGACTTTACATCCCCGAAAACGGCGAAATTATTTTAGATAAAGAATTAATCACCGAACAGAATCGAGAGTGGTATCGGCAACATTTTTCTGTCGTGTTCTCCGACTTCTATTTATTCGACACGCTTTTAGGGTTAGAAAATATTAACTTAGATATTAAAGCCCAAGAATATTTAAAGCTATTGCAACTCGACCACAAAGTTAAAATTAAAAATGGCAAACTTTCCACCACAAATCTTTCTCAAGGACAGCGTAAAAGACTAGCTTTGCTCACAGCATATTTGGAAGATAGACCGATTTATCTGTTTGATGAATGGGCAGCCGATCAAGATCCAGTTTTCAAAGAGATATTTTACACCCAACTGTTACAAAATTTGCGAGATAGAGGCAAAACAATATTAGTGATTAGCCATGACGATCGCTATTTTCATCTGGCAAACCGAATCATCAAACTTGATTACGGGAAGGTGGAGTACGATAAACCGTGTTAAGGATCACTACGCTAATTTAGGAGTTCGAGATACAACAGATTTGACCTAAATGAAGTACATATATCAATACCTTCGCCAATTCTGTAAAACGCCCACAGGCTAAAGCCTGGGGCTACACAAGCGAAGCCCGCGATGTTCTGCGGGCTGAAATCCTTACAGGCTGGGTCGGCAGCCTTTCTCCGTATAGCCGCACCCTTCCAGGGTGTCGGATTTTGGTGAAGGTATTGATATATAAAACCCAAATCCTTGTAGAGACGTAGCACTGCTACGTCTTTCTACGTATATTCGATTAGACCACAATCTGCTGTATAGCGTTTCCTAGTCTGCTGAGGTACAAATTTATCTGCGTCCATCGGCGTTTATCTGTCTTCCGAAGCGGTTAATTCAATATTCTGTATCTCATGAATGTGGGAATCGCTGTAAATATAATTATCTTATTAATTCAAGTAGATGCAGAATCAGAAAATTTCATCCCTATATTATGCATCGCTCTTGATTTATATTGAATTACATAATGCTCAGATTAACAATAAGTTAACGATTAGATAAATAATGGTAAAACTTAGGTATTTTCCTACTGAGTAAATTTATAGATGATATCGAATAAATTAGTAAAGAAACATAAACTATCCTTAATCTTGCTCGTGTATATTTGTTTTTGAAATGCAGCTTAATGAGCATATTTGACAGTATATTTGCTAGTCAAAATTGACATTATTCATAGCAAAAATGCTTTGTAGGCTAATAATTCTATCTATTCCTATTAAGAGGCAATTCGATGTCTAAATTTACACGAAGGCAGCTACTAGCTTTTTTTGGAGCGAGTGCTGGTGCAGCTGTGCTAGCTCCTGCTTTTGGGAAAGAACCGTTTGGCAGCAATTTTGGTATTGCTAATGCGGTTAAACCCCTGAGATTTACGCCGATGCGTTTACCTCATCCTTTACCGATTTACACAGAGCAAAACAGCTACTTACCAACAGGAATTGAGCAAGGAGAGGTATTAGAAGCGTCTGCCGATGCACAGTTAAGTAGCTACACCATACTTGATGATGTTGTAGTACCACCGGAATATGAACGGTACTTAATTGTGAGTTGGGGCGATCGCGTCTTCCCCAACCAAGAAGATTACTTTGGCTACAACAGCGACTACACCAGCTTTGTTCCCATTGATGCTAGAAGAAGCCTCAATGACGGCTACCTTTTCACCAATCACGAATACGTATCCTATCCGTTTTTATTTGTTACACCCGAAACCCCAAGTGATTTAGCGGGATTTCCCACATCTTACTCCCTAGTTATTGGACAAAATTTACCAGAAGACAGAACTAATATCGAAGTCTTGGGTGAATTTATGTATAACATAGGCGGTTCTATCGTGCGGATTTCTCGCCGAAACCGCAATGGACGCTTTGCTGTTGTGCGTGACTCTAAGAACCGTCGCATCCACGGACTTTCCGGTTTAGGGATCAATAGCGATCGCTCTGATGCTTATAGAAACGTCACTTCCTGGGGTTCCAAGAGCTACCAAAAAGGAGACGACAATTATCTAATTGGCACTGGACCTGCTGCTACCGAAGTCTTTCCTCTGAGTTCTGACGGACTCGGTAACAAAATTATCGGCACCGGATACAACTGTTCTGGTGGCACAACTCCTTGGGGAACCGTGTTATCTGCTGAGGAGAACTTTCAAGGCAGTACAGCCTTTTTCGTTGGAGTCACCGAACCTGTCAACGACAACGGCACCCAGGTACGTTATACCACTGGCACCACGGGAGCTACATTTGGCTTGGTTGGCGAAAAATACGGCTATATGGTGGAAATCGATCCAGATAACCCGAATTTCCGTCCTCGCAAACACACTGCTTTGGGTCGCTACCGCCATGAAAATATTGCCATGCGGGTGGAACCTAGAAAACGATTAGTTGCCTACCTGGGTGATGACCGACGCGGTGGTCATACTTGGAAGTTTGTCAGTTCTGGTAGAGTCAGCAATCCCACAGATAAAAGGAACAGCCGCTTATTTGAAGACGGTACTCTCTATGTCGCTCGTTACAATGCTAACGGTACGGGTGAATGGATTCCCTTAAAATTAGATACTCCCACCAATCCGATTCCGCCGTCGGTGCTTGCTTCAGTAGAAATTGCCGCGTTAGGTAGAGCTACCAGCAATGGTAATACCCCAATTCGGCTTTTGGAACCTTCAGGAAATAGTGTATCTGTCAGTGTTCTGACGACTAATGAAGCCGAAATTCTGCCTGCTTATGAAGGTAAGAAACTGTCAGATTTCTACACTAGTCAAGGCGCTGTGCTAGTTGATGCTTTCTTGGCAGCCAATCTCATTGGTGGAACTCCTACAGCTCGTCCTGAAGATATTGAAATCAATCCCAGAAACCCCAGAGAAGTATTTATCGCTTACACAGATGGTGCTCCCGGAAGTGATGGATATCCTGATTCGAGAATCTTTGTAGTTTCCAAGTATAGTTCTGATGTCAATGCCGGACAGCCTTCAGGGGAACTTTTTAAGATTATCGAAGATAGCGCGGATAGCACAGGTACAACCTTCCGTTGGGAGCTATTTGCTAAAGGTGGAGAAGCGGGGGCAGAACCTGGAAATGGCTTTGCCAACATAGATAATCTTGCCTTTGATAATCAGGGTAACATTTGGGGTGTGACTGATATGTCCACTGGCTCCCACAATGGCTTTAATGTAGGTGCTGCCGGCACTCCATTACAAATAGATCACAGGGTAGTAGGTGCTAGCTCCCCCAGTCCGACTAACCCTAATATTAATGTTCAGACTTCTAGCCTGATTGGGGTTTTTGGCAATAACTGGCTGTTCTACATTCCTACCATTGGTCCCGATGCTGGGGAAATTGTACCTTTTGCTTATGGACCACCACGCTGTGAGATGACCGGACCTACTTTCGTTGGGAATACACTGATTATTTCCGTACAGCACCCCGGTGAACAGGTTCCATTCACCCCTCAGCAAACCCTCAGCCGAGATATTGAGATGTTGAACTTGGATGGCACTCTGTTCACCCAAAGACGCAGTGTACCTCGTGGCAGTAACTGGCCCAGTAATCTTGAGGGCAATCCCCAAGGACCACCACGTCCAGGAGTGATTGGGATTCGACGCAAAGAGTCCAGCGGTAGTCGTTTTGTTTAGTTAGCCGTTTGTTTTAGGTTGAATCTTGATAGGGGAAGAAGCGATCGCTTATCCCCCTATCTTTTTTGTGTCTATATATCTTTTTTATGTCTAATATATGTATTTGTTATGACTCTTTTCCCTGAAAAGTTTGATGTAGGCGAATTATTTTACACTCCTTGTCAGGGGATCACGATATTAACCGCAAGTATTAATTAAAACTTATCTCCCAAATCATTCTACATATATAACAATTTGTCAAAAAGTATTAAGAAATTCTTATTAAAAAATATTGCAGCTACTTGATTTAGTTGTTAGTGTGTGTAAGTGAAACGATTTGGGTGAATGCTCGTATTTAGGAGAAGTTTAACCTATGAGCTATATCCATCCTTAAGAATGAAAGCGAGTAAATTCTGGCTTGAATGGTAATTATGAGGTATGACAACAAATTAGCGCCTAATTTATCTCGTTTCTAAGAACTTAGTTACTTTCATATTTCAATCAATTCTTGATTATTGTCTTACCCGTCGAGAAACTTCGGAGTATTGATTTTTGTTTCTTGACAAGAAACACCGTAAGACCAAAAATTTGGAGATGAAAAACCGATGAATATACAAGGAAAGGTAGCCTTAGTTACAGGGGCTTCCCGTGGAATTGGGCGAGCGATCGCACTAGAATTAGCACAACAAGGGATAAAGCAGCTGATACTCATGGCACGCGATCGCGCCAAATTAGCTGAAGTAGCCGCAGAAATTGAGGCAATGGGTGTCAGCGCGGTAATTGTACCGATAGACTTAACTAAACCGACAGCTGTAAATATTGCCGTTGCTCAAGTATGGCGCAATTATGGTCCGATTCATTTGCTAGTTAATTCTGCCGGCATCGCTTACCAAAACTCATTTCTGCAAGCGAAACTACCCCAGGTTCAAGAAGAAATTTCTCTGAATTTATTGGGAACCTACACCCTAACTCATTTGGTAGCGCGACGCATGGCAAGCCAAAGACAAGGGACAATCATTAATGTCTCCAGCTTGATGGGGAAAATTGCTGCTCCGACGATGGCAACTTATTCAGCTACCAAATTTGCCATTTTAGGATTTACCCAGGCACTGCGCCAAGAACTAGCGCAATACAATATTGACGTAAAAGCATTATTGCCTTCTCTGACAGACACAGACATGGTGCGCGACATGCGATTATTTCGCTGGGTGATCCCCATGACTCCCCAACAAGTAGCGCAAGTACTCGTTGCCGGATTGTCAAAAAATTCATCAGAAATCTTAGTTGGTTGGCAAAGTCATTTAGCTGTTTGGTGTCAACGTCTTGCACCTTGGCTGCTAGAGTTGATTTTAAAGTTGGCAACTCCGCCAAAGCAAGTAGCCAAAAAACATCAGGTTTATCAAAGACGGGTAGGACTAATGCAGAGATTGAGTTTGTGGACAAGCGAGTCAAGAAACACAATTTCTTTTGCGTCTGCACGTAAAGGCTGATACATCGGTAGAAACGTTCCGGCGGAACGTCTCCTTTGATGATTTGCGCTAAAGACGTTCCACCGGAACGTCTCTACAATAATTTGCGGTAGAGACGTTTCGGTGAAACGTCTTCTTTGATGATTTGCGCAGAAGACGTTCCACCGGAACGTCTCTACTAGTGGTTGGGTTTTTGGATATGAAAATTTTCCGGATGATGTTCGTCAGATTCCCATTTTGCAGGGTTGTTAATAATATATTCCCTGATGCGGTTGAAAGATTCTTCATCACGAATAATACAGTCATGAAATCTAGTTTGCCATTTAAATTCTGTAAATCCAGCAATCCAAATTTGTTTGGTACAAACCGATTTAAATTGACCAATTATTGAACCTAAAGAATTAGATTGTAATCGTGGCACATTATTCGTAGAGACGTTCCGGTGGAACGTCTTTACCCGGTGCAACGTCTTTACCTGGTGCAACATCTCTACCTGGTGCAACATCTCTACCTGGTGCAACGTCTCTACCTGGTGCAACGTCTCTACCTGCGGGAACGTATCTACGACGGGGTTGTTAATAATCAAAATACCGTGCATGTGGTTTGGCATTATCACCCATGCATCTAATTGGACATTAGCGCGAATTTGTGATGTTTTCTGCCATTCTTCAGCAAGAATCTCTCCTATTTGGGATAACTGCATCTCACCATCAATTATTTCGCCAAATAAAAATTGTCGATTATGGGTGCAAATGGTAATAAAATAATAGCCATCAGATGTATAGTCCCATTTTGAACATCGCACTGTTTCAATACGGTATTTATTTTTATATAGGGTCATAAATCACAAAATCCAATTGTCGCAATTATTACATTTGTAGAGACGTTCCGGCGGAACGTCTCCTTCGATGATTTGTGCAGAAGACGTTCTGCCAGAACGTCTCTACGATGATTTGTGGAAAAGACGTTCCATCGGAACGTCTCTACGACTAACGTAATTTTGTCAGGCTGTGATGTCTTCGGTATTATTGCTAGGATTATTCAATTAAAAATAAAGACGTTCCAGCGGAACGTCTCTACAAGTGATTCATTAAGATATAAGCTGTTGAGTTAGAAAAACAGTCCAAAATACAAGATATTTAGATATATCTCATTTCGGAGCTAACCAAAAATGCCTTCCCCAACAATCAGCTTCACGACTTTGCCGGAAATCATTGATGGTTTGCCCAATATTTCTGGTTGGGAAACAGAGGTGCTTGATGTTGTCAACCGTGATGCACCTGTATTTTTGCCAACAACAAACCTACGGTTAGAAGATATAACCGCAACTTTTGCGATCGCACTCCACATGCATCAACCAACTATCCCCGCAGGACATGATGGTGCATTCATCAGCAATCTGCAACATATGTTTGAACATCCAAATGTTGGGGATAATCATAATGCAGCACCTTTTGCATATTGTTACAGTCGTATGGGCGATTTTATACCCGAACTTGTCAGTCAAGGTTGCAATCCTCGCGTCATGCTAGATTATTCTGGGAATTTGTTGTGGGGATTGCGGCAAATGGGACGCGAGGATATTTTAAATAACCTGAAGCGGATAACATGCGATCGCACCTATCAACCTTATGTAGAATGGCTCGGTACAATGTGGAGCCATGCTGTAGTTCCTTCTACACCTATCCCAGATATTAAACTGCATATTATAGCATGGCAACATCACTTTGCCGCGATTTTTGGTTGGGAAGCATTAGCGCGAGTCAAAGGATTTTCACCTCCAGAAATGCACTTACCAAATCACCCCGATACTCTCTTTGAATTTGTTAAAGCGTTGAAAGAATGTGGCTATCGTTGGCTATTAGTTCAAGAACATTCTGTAGAAACTCTTGACGGTCAATCTCTAGCTCACAAACATTTACCACATCGTCTAATTGCTCGCAATTCCCAAGGCGAAACGATTAGTATCATAGCTTTAATTAAAACTCAAGGTTCAGATACTAAATTAGTTGCTCAAATGCAGCCTTATTACGAAGCTAAAACATTATCTAAACAACAATTAGGTAGTGTAAATATCCCGCCAATAGTTAGTCAAATCGGCGATGGTGAAAATGGCGGAGTGATGATGAATGAATTTCCCAGCGCTTTTAAACAAGCTTGGCATCAAATCGGAAAAACAGGTACTGTTGGTGTGACAGGAACAGAATATTTAGAATTAATAGAAGCTGCGGGTTGTAAGAGTGAAGATTATCCAACTTGTCAGCCAGTGGGACAACATCAAATTTGGCAGCGAGTTTCATCGGAGAATATTCAACCAGGAGAAGTAGAAAAAGCAATTCAAGAAATTAAGCAAATTAATTCAAATTTTCACATGGATGGAGCTTCTTGGACTAATCATATCAGTTGGGTAAATGGATATGAAAATGTTCTTAGTCCGATGAATCAACTTAGCAGTTTATTTCATCAAAAAGTGGATTCCAGCATTACTCAAGATTCTCATTATCGCAATGCATTGCTACATAATTTATTGTTGCAAACAAGCTGTTTTCGTTATTGGGGACAAGGTGCTTGGACTGATTATGCTCGTGAAATTTACCAACGTGGTGAAAAGTTGCTGCCATCAAACTAGAAAATCTCAAAACAGGAAGGATTCGTGAGGATAAATGACACAAATTTTACCAAAACTAACCGTCGTCAAGACGTTCCACCGGAACGTCTCTACAATATGTGTGATTTGTCGGACTTAATATCCATGTCCGTTTAATTAACAGCAATCAAAACCTACCTACCGTCGTCAAGACGTTCCAATACGGTTCGGTTAAGGCAAGAGACGCAAGGGAATCGACGTCTCTACAAAGGACTTATTATTGTAAAGACGGCGATTCCCTTGCGTCTTTGTGATCTATAATTTTCATCAAAAAATCTTATCCGAACCGTATTGCAAGACGTTCCGGCGGAACGTCTCTACAATATGTGTGATTTCTCCGACATGATATCACAAAATAATCAAACTAAAGGTAAGAGAATTTTAAATTCCGTACCGACACCAAATTGGGAATTTAAATTAAATTTACCTCCATGTTTCGCCGTTATAATTTGATAACTTATTGCTAAACTAGTTTCTTTATTAGCGCGTTTTTCAACAGAAAAAGACTCAATAATTTAAGGTAATCTAAAATCGCTCAAACAGCCACTCATCCCCAACAATCTCCTCAAGCCGTTGAAGCAGTCGCGGGATATAATATTCTGGATCGTTTAGCCGTTGCTGAACAAACCAAGTATCAAAAGCTTCCTGAGTCTCAATTCCTTGGGCATCCGCTGCCGCTGAAATCATGTTTAAACTACCCTTCTGGAATTCCTCTAACTGCGGATGATTTTTGCCGCGTTGGTAGCAAAAGAATACTGCCGTTGCCCCTAGCAAGGCTTCCATTTCATCACCTTGAGGTACTGCGTCATACAAATCACGAATTAGCTGAATTGTTTTTGTTAAAGGGGTTTGAATTTTTATTATTAGCCAAGTTGCTTGAGCCAGGTAAACCAAACCGTTGCTTTTATCTGCTATGCCTAAGTTAACCAGAACTGTTACCAAATCAATATAAGCACGAATCTGTGCCAATGCTGAAGCAGCTTGTAGATTTAAGTCTAACTGCCTGACCTTATCTCCAGTTTCACCTGCCAAATAAGCCATACTTGCCAAAGTAGCAGCTTTACCTTGAACATTGTTAATTCGCTCTTTTATTTCCAATGATTGGTGATATAGTGCGATCGCACCATCGATATCTCCGTTTTGGGCTGTTAAACCTGCCATTGCGTGCAGAGTCGCAGCTTTACCTTGAACATTGTTAATCCGCTCATTTATTTCCAATGATTGGTGATATAGTGCGATCGCACCATCGATATCTCCATTTTGGGCAATTAAATATGCCATTGCGTGCAGAGTCGCAGCTTTACCTTGAACATCGTTAATCCGCTCATTTATTTCCAAAGATTGGTGATATAGTGCGATCGCACCATCGATATCTCCGTTTTGGGCTGTTAAACCTGCCATTGCGTGCAGAGTCGCAGCTTTACCTTGAACATTGTTAATCCGCTCATTTATTTCCAATGATTGGTGATATAGTGCGATCGCACCATCGATATCTCCATTTTGGGCAATTAAATATGCCATTGCGTGCAGAGTCGCAGCTTTACCTTGAACATCGTTAATCCGCTCTTTTATTTGCAAAGATTGGTGATATAGTGCGATCGCACCATCGATATCTCCATTTTGGGCAATTAAATATGCCATTGCGTGCAAAGTAGCAGCTTTACCTTGAACATCGTTAATCCGCTCTTTTATTTCCAAAGATTGGTGATATAGTGCGATCGCACCATCGATATCTCCGCTTTGGGCAATTAAACCTGCCATGTTGCTCAAAGTAGCAGCTTTACCTTTGACATCGTTAATCCGCTCTTTTATTTCCAAAGATTGGTGATATAGTGCGATGGCACCATCAATATCTCCGCTTTGGGCAATTAAACCTGCCATGTTGCTCAAAGTAGCAGCTTTACCTTTGACATCGTTAATCCGCTCTTTTATTTCCAAAGATTGGTGATATAGTGCGATCGCACCATCGATATCTCCATTTTGGGCAATTAAACCTGCCATGTTGCTCAAAGTAGCAGCTTTACCTTTGACATCGTTAATCCGCTCTTTTATTTCCAAAGATTGGTGATATAGTGCGATCGCACCATCAATATCTCCGCTTTGGGCAATTAAACCTGCCATTTGGTGCAGAATAGCAGCTTTGCGGATGTCGTCCTCTTCAGGGCAAAGGTCTAAAGCTTGCTGATAATGAGCTAAAGCATCCTCAAATCTACCCAAAACCACTTCAGCCAAAATATTCTCGCGAAATTCCTGCTGAGTCCCTTCCAACTTCGTCAACAACTCATCCGCAGCTAAACTCGGTTTATTGACAACATCCAATAGCCATTTCAACAAGCGTGAATTTCCGTCGGCAATTTTTATTATCCGCTGTTCGTGTACCTGTTGCTGAAGTTCTTTGGTGTTACGCTGCTGGACAGAACGCACTGGCAACACTGTAATATCTTGCCGTTCTAGTATAAAGCCTGTGCGATCGCATAGCAATTCCCAAGGCAAATGTGCCAATCCCAAAGCGACACGTTCCGTTTCTCTTTCCAATCCCTGCGCTTCACTAATTTGGCTCAAATCTAGATAAATCGTTTTTTCATCCGTCTCATCCAGCGCATTTCTCAGCCATCCTTCCTTGCCATCCAGCCAAAAATAAAGCTGTCGTCCAATTTCGGTAAGATAGGATAGGCGATCGCTTTCTTTTGAGTAATAATTTTGCTCACACTCGTCAATTAGTGCTAATAACTCTACTTTATCCAAGCGACGTGACCCATAATCACAGCGCAATTCAAAAGTTTGCTGTTGACTAAGCGTGAAGGTGAAGGTTATAAGCATAACTTGAATCAGTACATTCCACAATCACCTTCAACGTTTTGTCACACAATTCCGGAATTTATATTGACCCTTGATTATTGACTACTGACTCTTCACAATTGACTATTAACTCTTAACAAATGCCTAAAAAACCAAAATTTCCTTACTTAGTCGGTTCTAAATGGACAGCGCAGCAAAAAGTAGATGGTTGGCGACATTTCCAAGTAGTCAACCGCAAAAATCAAGCTAAGTGGGTTTATGCTGAGATGGTTGCTGCTTGTGATCCTAACGTTCGCTTTTGGCTGAATGCCAAATTATTACAAGATAATTCTCAGTGGCAAGCTGGCTGGCAAACATTACAAGAAATAAGAGCAGTAGAAGACGATGTATCTTAACCTTAGTCCAAAATTCCACCCATTCCATGACTCTGCGTTACTTTGCGCTTACCTTAGCGTCCCTCTGCGTTTAAAAACATCCTCGGATTAATAAAATTTAACCAATATCCCGGAAATTAATAATTTTTTACAAATAACTAGAAATCAGTTTAAATTAGCGATCGCCTAATCTGACTTTACCAGCCAATTACCGCTTTATTCTCATTGACAAAAGCAACTTTATTTGCATTTTCGCCATCAAAACCTAGATTTCCAAGGCTGAAAACTGAGTTTATCCTAACCAATCTGACTTACACAGCCTTTACTGTCAGTACTTCAGCCTATCTGATAAACCACTTATAGCTGAAATTGCCATGAACAATCAGTTTCTTCTATGAAAACCATTGAAATAGGCAATTCAGCTTTTTGTCTTTTGTAACTAATTTTATTTAATTAAATACCAAAAAGCTGAATGTTGACTTTTTTAAACCTTTATATAGTTTTATAGCCGATTTAAACCAAAAATATGATTACTTAAGACAAAATATGCCTAATATAACCCTATGACAGATTCACCGCCACTTTCTTTTACATTCGATTTAGATAATAATGACTAAGACCTCACACATCGCGCCCTGTGCGGCTAGGTCAGGAACCCCACGCCTAAAGGCGGAGGCTTGAAAAACCTTAACCTGACCAGACTCAGTACCTTGTGTACTACGTTTAAGGCAAGAGTTAAAGACCTACCAAGGGATGCGAAGCTAGTCCCCTGCTCTAGAACTGAACGATTAAACAGGCTTAAAGGGTTAAACCAGTGTCGTTCGGAAAGTACCGACCTTAAACATTGTCGAAGCTAACATTACTGGAATAGCAAGGCGATTCCCGGCATACAGGGAAATGGATAAGTACTATTCCTCTAATTATCCAACCCCTATTGGGGACAGCGATTAAAATCGCCGCTTTCTACTTACCCCCATGCATGAATGCAGGGGCTTCCACGGCGCGAGGTGTTTGGTGAAGGCAAATGTTTCAGCCAAGAGTTTGAAAAGAAACTATAAAGAGGCAAACAAAAGTGAAATTAGCAGTTTACGGAAAAGGTGGTATCGGTAAATCCACAACCAGCTGTAACATCTCCGTAGCCCTAGCCAGACGCGGAAAGAAAGTTCTCCAAATTGGGTGTGACCCAAAACACGATAGTACTTTTACCTTGACCGGGTTTTTGATTCCGACAATTATCGACACCCTGCAAGAAAAAGACTATCACTACGAAGATGTCTGGCCCGAAGATGTAATCTATAAAGGCTACGGCGGTGTCGATTGTGTTGAAGCCGGTGGTCCACCTGCTGGTGCTGGATGCGGCGGTTACGTCGTCGGCGAAACCGTAAAATTACTGAAAGAACTCAACGCCTTTGATGAGTACGATGTGATTTTATTTGACGTTCTCGGTGACGTTGTATGTGGTGGATTTGCAGCACCTCTCAACTATGCTGATTACTGCTTAATTGTTACCGACAACGGCTTTGATGCTTTATTTGCCGCAAATCGCATTGCCGCTTCAGTCCGGGAAAAAGCACGTACTCACCCATTGCGTTTAGCTGGTTTAATTGGTAATCGCACTTCCAAACGCGACTTGATCGAGAAATATATAGAAGCAGTACCCATGCCAGTACTGGAAGTATTACCTTTGATAGAAGACATCCGTGTTTCTCGCGTCAAAGGCAAGACCTTGTTTGAAATGGCAGAGAACGATCCTTCTCTGAACTACGTTTGCGATTACTACCTCAGCATCGCCGACCAAATTTTAGCGCGTCCAGAAGGTGTTGTACCTAACGACACCCCAGACCGAGAATTGTTCTCTTTGTTGTCTGATTTTTACTTAAATCCGAGTAAACCCCAGGTTAGTAATCCGGAAGAGCAACTAGACTTGATGATTGTATAAATCATCTATTTTCTCAGGATGAGGGACAACATGGCTTTCTTTTACAGCTTTACAGATTCTTTAAGACAAAAGTGGTTGCAATTTTTCCAGGTGAATCGTGACTGGATTACTCTCCACATGGAGGTAGAATCGGTTTACACCCCCGATGGTGGAAAGCGACCCTCCTCTTACCTCATCCTGGGAGTCGTTAACGCACTAGAACCGAAGCTAGCGCAGTTAATGTTGCCCTTTGCGAAATTGAATCCAGACGCAGATACTTTGATAGAAGTGCTGGATTTGCATTTCGATCCTGATATGGCTTTGGGCAACCGCGTCATGCCCAAAGTAGAAGAATATATGGAATCAGAAGGAGTCATGGAGGGAAAGCCCCATGATGAAACCTTGACGATTCCCAATGAAAATAGCTTTGGGGAAGAGACGATAATTCACGAGTTCGTGATGGTAGATTCTCATCAAGAAATGCTGATACCAGATGAGTTTAGCCAAATAGCCTTAAGTAAAATCGCTGAGAAAACAGTGTTTAATGGAACTGAAACTGGATTTGGCGATATTTCCTTCAGTAACGGGCAAAACTCAAACCAAACACCCAGCATCGAGTCTGTTGATGATTTTGGCGATATTTCCTTTGATGACTTGAAGGATACCGACAGCAAAATCTCCGCAACAACTGCTTCAGTTGCTAACTTGGGGCAGAACATGCTGGATGATTTGGATACACGAGACGAAAATGCTTTTGGTGACGTGATGTCTGATGTTTGGAGTGAAGAAAAATCAGCTTCAGGAGAAGATTTGCCATCTGGCATTTTTGACGACTCGGAAATTGCCCGCCTTTTCCCCAACGCGTAATTACAAAGTTGTAGAGACGCGATGTTTCTCGCGTCTCTACAACCATAAATATCACGGGGAGAAAATAATAAGATGACTGCTACTCAAGAACCATCAGCTTTAAATTTTGAGTGTGAAACTGGTAATTATCATACGTTCTGCCCGATTAGTTGCGTAGCGTGGCTATACCAAAAAATTGAAGATAGTTTCTTTTTGGTGATTGGGACAAAGACTTGTGGCTACTTCTTACAAAACGCGATGGGGGTAATGATTTTTGCTGAACCCCGCTATGCAATGGCTGAGTTGGAAGAAGGAGATATTTCCGCACAGTTGAATGATTATGAAGAGTTAAAGCGGTTATGCTTACAAATTAAACGCGATCGCAATCCTAGTGTAATTGTTTGGATTGGCACTTGCACCACGGAAATCATCAAAACTGACTTGGAAGGTTTGGCACCCAAGCTAGAATCGGAAATTGGTATCCCCATAGTAGTAGCGCGTGCTAACGGGCTAGATTACGCCTTTACTCAAGGAGAAGACACCGTATTAGCTGCAATGGCTAATCGTTGTCCGGATAAAGTTCCCGTAGCGGAAACAGAGAAAAATGAGCGGAATGCGATCGCTAAATTACTCAACTTTGGTAAAAAGAAAGAAGATGTGGCTCAAGATGAATCTGAGTACGTAGATCATCCGCCTTTGGTTTTATTTGGTTCTCTCCCCGATCCGGTTGTCACTCAGTTAACTTTGGAACTGAAGAGACAAGGTATCAAAGTTTCTGGTTGGCTGCCCGCCAAGCGCTTTACTGAATTGCCTGTACTCGAAGAAGGGTATTATGTCTCTGGTGTCAACCCTTTTCTCAGCCGTACTGCTACCACTTTAATGCGTCGCCGCAAATGTAAGTTAATTGGCTCACCTTTCCCCATTGGACCAGATGGTACTCGCGCTTGGATTGAAAAAATCTGCTCGGTGTTTGGTATTACCCCGAAAGGTTTGGATGAGCGGGAAGCGCAAATTTGGGAAGGTTTGGAAGATTATGTAAAATTGATTCGCGGCAAGTCTGTATTCTTCATGGGTGATAACTTGCTGGAAGTCTCTTTAGCGCGGTTCCTGGTGCGCTGTGGGATGACTGTTCAGGAAATCGGCATCCCCTACATGGATAAGCGTTATCAAGCTGCTGAGTTGATTTTGTTGGAGAAAACTTGTCAGGAAATGGGTTCACCCCTGCCTTCTATTGTTGAGAAGCCGGATAATTACAATCAGCTTCAGCGGATTTATGAGTTGAAGCCTGATTTGGTGATTACTGGTATGGCTCATGCTAATCCGTTGGAAGCACGCGGGATTAATACTAAGTGGTCTGTGGAGTTCACTTTTGCTCAAATTCACGGCTTTACGAATGCGCGGGATATTTTAGAGTTGGTGACTCGTCCGTTGCGTCGGAATAACAATTTGAAGGATTTGGGTTGGGATAAGTTGGTGAGAGAAGACGCTAAGGTTTAGGGTTTTTATTGAGCGAGTTTATGTTAAGTTAGGCGAACTTTGGGTTCGCCTTTTTTTTATACGAACCGCAGAGGATGCAGAGAGGAAGAAGGGAGCGATCGATCAAATGTCATCTCAGTCAGATACAGTTACAATAAGGTGGTAAAAATGGGAGTAAATAGGAATTATGTTTAGTGGAATTAAACAAAAGGCTATTGTGGGAAAAGATGGCAAAATTGAGCTATCTGCAACAGAACTACCAGAAGGAACAGTAGTAGAAGTCATTGTGCTAGTTGAGCCACCAACTGAAGAAGATGAAACTACCTATCTGATGAAATCAGAAGCTAACAAAAAACATCTGCTTAAAGCTATGGAGAATGTAGACAAAGGAAACCTAATTTATGTTGATTTAGATGAGTATGAAAAAAGTCGAACCATTAGAGTAAATTATGCTAAAAGACATTATAGAAGTTATCCCCCAAGATAATTATCAACTCTATCTAAAGTTTGAAGATGGACAAAAAGGTATTATTAATGTCAACCAATTAATCGAATTTAGGGGAGTTTTTGAACCTTTAAAAGATTTAGACTATTTTAGAACAGTTAAACTTAACCCTGAATGGGGGACAATTTACTGGGATAATGGCGCAGATTTAGACCCAGATGTTCTTTATTCTCTGGTAACAGGTAAATCTATTCCTAAATATCGATAAATAGATGAGTATGAAAAAACTTGCAGTTCAAAAAGAACTAAGACTCAACTGCATCTTTTTGTAGAGAAGTTGATTTAGATGAGTATGAGTAAAACACCTTCCCAAAATGAAAGCCGCGAGATGCTGATTTGGCTCAACCAAAACCGCCAAATATTGTTAGATTTATATAAGAATCAATATGTTGCTTACAATGCAAATGGCTTAATAGCTCATAGTGAAAACTTGCGTGAACTTTTACAGTTAGCAGAAGCTTCAGAGCAGCTATTTGCCATTTACTTAGTTCCCCGCAGCACCGCTTCAATCCAAATTTTATAAACTCGCTTTTTTGCAGTTGCTCGCCATGATTGGCAACTAATTTATCATGTAAAGCTGAAGTATGAAGTCCGCGTAGGCGGACTTTGTTCGTATAGCCGAGGCAGCGCGTTGCGGAGGTTCCCTCCGTTGTAGCGACTGCCGCCCAGACTTCCAGTCTGAGGGCGATTTGCGTGCATTGGCATACACTCCTGCTACTTTTTCACTTATAACCATCAATAATCATTTTATCATCCATCACTGCCAGCAAAACTGACAAATCTGGAGTAACTCTATCAACTAAATCTAATTCATTCACAGCAACATCAAAAGTTTTTCCTTGAAGTATCAAATAACCCACTTTTATCAATTCATCCCAAGTTATATCGCTTTCCACATAAGCTTTAACTAAGGTAATCAGCAAGTCTTGATATTTATTTCCCTCAGCTTTAGTCATCATCGTGTGGGGAATTTCTAGACTTTTATCAAAGCGGTGATACCATGACTTTGGTTGCTGTTTTAATAGAGATTCAAATAAAGTCTTTATTTCATGGTGATTGATAGCGCGATCGCTTTCACTATAAACCACAAACATCGGCACTGTTGGCTCTTTTTCCACGCGTTCAAGAATCTCTTTACCCATATCTAAAAATATTCTAAATGATGGAATAAAAAAGCCATCATAACCAAAGTTACCCGAATTATCTTTATTTAGCCATTCATAATAAATAGGCAAGACTTCTACTAAAAAATCTACTACTGCATTATTACTACCAAGAGATGGCGCAAATAATAAACTTCGTTCAATTTGTTGAGGACATTCTAATGCTAACCAAGCTGCTAAATTTCCTCCAGTAGATAATCCGCCAACTATTACCTTATCTCCTAACTTTTGGGCAACTTCCAACCAAGATAAAGCAAATTGTTGATAAATTTCAATTTCACTTGGCAAAGGTGGTGGATTATCCTTATCCCATTTTCCTGCAACTCCATGACCGGGTTGCAATGGAACCAAAACATTATAACCAGCTTCAAATAACGCTTTTCCTAGTGGTTCAAACTGATAAGGACCCGCAGTAAATCCGTGGAAAAAAAGGCAAACTTTTGGAGTAGGTTTAGGGTGAAAAAAGAATTTGGGGCGACAAGCTTCGTTTTTTATTGGTAAAGTATTCTCAAGCTTTTTAGCTTGGTGGATGATGGCTGCTGTTATGGTCGAATAATTAGACATATTTATTTATACAGAAGTCGTTCTATTTTAAGTAACAACTACAACTTACTTAAATCTGTTGTTAGACGGATAATTGTAATGAAATGATCTCAAATGCTCCTAGCAACCCGAAAAAGCAGCGTTTTACCTTTTCCCCTTCGCCCTATGATGTTATAGCGTTACCAAAGCCAAGTTAAACTAGGTCTGGTGACAGCCGCTCCACCGTTCGTTGTGAGGCTTTTATGGGAGCTAATCTGCAACAGATTGCGAAATATCTAGACAAACTTGGTTGGGATTACCGTTTTGATGACGAAGAAGACCGTATTATCACAGGTGTGGAAGCTGAAAATTTAGAGGATTTTCTGATTGTTGTCCAGTTGGATGAAGAGGGAAAATTTTTCCGGGTATTTGCCCCTCAACTTCTTCAGGGAGTGAAAGAGCATCCTTACAAAGGAGCTATCCTGCAAACGATGCTTGCCATTTCTTGGGAAACGAAAATGCTCCAATGGGAGTATGACCCATCTGATGGCGAAATTCGGGCGATTATTGAGTTTCCCCTAGAAGACTCAATTCTTACCGAAAAACAATTTAACCGTTGTCTTTCGGGTTTAATTCAAATTGTCGATAGCGTTGCCATCCCGCGTTTGCAAGAGGTGATGGAAACAGGGCAAGATCCTGGAAATGTGGAACTTGGGGAAAGACTATTGCTGAGTATTCAAGAAGAAGCTCCAGGACTACTAGACCTTCTGGAAAAAGCAATGGAAGCACGGAAAAAACGCGGAAGTTTTCCTAACGAGTGAGGCGAATTATCACTCTTTATAGCTATACTCCAAAGTGATACCCTCACTATATACTGAATTTTTCTAGGGCTGGATTTTATGACATCCTATGCAACCTCCTCTGCTAAAGCGGAAATGAGTGAACTTCGGCGTTTGAAAAACTTACTACCACCAGAATTGCAGAGCTGGGTAACGGTTGAAGGCACAACTGAGGTTAATCCACCCCTGGTCCGCTGCGAAGAAATTGGCAAAGACCAGGTAGAAATCCAAATTGACCTGGTGAAATGGGACGCGCTCGCAATGGATCAGCGTAACCTACTTTTTTGGCACGAAGTCGCCCGCGTGCAGAATGACACGATCCCGAAAGATGGATGGGAAATGGCAGCTCTAGCGATTGGCTTAGGAGGTGCTGTCGGCGAGTTGTGGGTGCAGGATGGATTGCTACTGGTGTTAGCTATGGCTTTGTGTGGCGTTTCTGGCTGGCGATTATATCAAAAGAATAATGGCGATAAGCAAATAAGAGAACTGATCGACGCAGATGAAAAAGCGATCGCACTGGCAACTCGTTTTGGTTATAGTCTCCCCAATGCCTACAAAAGTCTCGGTAGCGCTTTAAAAACCTTGATTGACAGCACTCCCAACAAGCGTCAACGCTCTAAATACGAAGGACGCCTCTCTGCACTCAAACGCAGCGCTAATAAGGCAAAAGGCAAATCTAAGACTATTGATGATGGGGGAATGTAGGGGAGACAGGGGACAGGGGGCAGGGAGCAGGGAGCAGGGGGCAAATAATTCTTTTTTCCCAATTCCCCATTCCCCATTCCCTCTTACCGGTAGAGTCGTTTCAACCAAAAGCCACTTAAACCTAGTAGCATTATTCCAACAGTTGCCGTTGGTTCTGGTACTTTCTTCGATGGTGGAATAAAGTTGCCTAACTCAGCGGCACTGACTTTAAATGAATAAAGGTAGCCAGGAATCAACTTTTGTCCTGTAGGACAGCCTTGGTCGATGGGTAGGCGACTAACGCTAGTACCATTGTTGTTACTGCAAATATCGAACTGAGTTGGCTGATCGTCAATTTGCGTCACGCTGTAATCATTATCAGTGCCAATTAGTAGCGTGTAGGAACCATCTTTAAGTTGGGGACCTATAGCTAGTCCTTCAATTTTTTCTGCGATCTTTGTCCAATCTCCCGGATTATCTGGACTCAAAGCTTTCGCAATATCCAAAAACAGCGATTTGTTCACGGGATTGACTCCCGCTAGCAAAGTATTAGTATTTGCCAGACTGATACTGCTAACATCAGTTGCATCCGTTAGGTTAATCTTGTATACACGCTTGCTACCAACGGGCTGTGGTGTTGTGGATGGGTTTTCAGTTAAACCTAGTAGTGCGTCTACCCCAAACCCGCGATTGTCTCGTTCTACTACCAAAAATTCTTTGTCATTCAAGGCTGTTATTGCACTGATCCCGATATTGCGACCTTGGGAATTTGCGCCAAAATCATCATTTGTTCCGGGAATGCGATCGTTAATATCTGCCAAACTTTCTAATTGATAAATGTACTGAGCAGTACTTTCTCCCTTTTTCGTATCAAATTCTACTAATCTTATATTGCGACTCCGCCGACCATCCGGGGAACCCTCATTCACCAAGGGGTCTTGCATCAATGTATATAGTTTGCTGCCATCTGGGCTAAGAGTCAACCCTTCAAATCCTCGGTTATCTTGACGACCGCTGGTGATGGTTGGACGACCATCAACATAGTTAATTGTCCCATCACTTTGTTTGGGAATTATATTTTCTGGAGTTGCAAATGCCCGGATAAATGAGCCTGTAGGACTAAATTCGTAGACAGAGGGACCATATTCATCAGAGACGTAGAAATTGCCATTAGAAGCGACAGCGAACCCCTCTGAGTCAAAGCTAAGACCAAGAGTTCCTTTATTGCCATTAGGTAATAAATTAGGCTTCAAACCGTTGAAGTTTTGACCATCCCTGGTGAAAAGAATAGTCTCCAATACTTTAAAGTTAGCGATCGCTCCCGTTGTTGAGTCAACATCCAAAGAAAATTTCTGTACTCGCGTATTGTAGTCAATTACACCACCACCAGGACCGCGATCGCTTAAACCGTAATAAACGTTCTGGTAGCGATCGTAGTAGAGATCCGAGAAAAATCCTAAACGATTAACATTGGCATTGTTTCCCCCTGAAGGAAATAAATCTATACTTTCACCTGGAATTGTCAGAGTATTAGTCAGAGTCAGACCGTAGGCAGATGTTGTATACCCTGTAACACTAGCTACACAGACTATCAACGAACAACTTAATACCGAAAGCCAATGTTTTGCTTTCATCATGGCTAAAACCCAAATAATTACCTTTCTCAGCATCTGACTTCCGTATTAAGAACAGGTTAACCGTCAAAGTATGTACTGATTTTTACGCAATAAATTCATCAACTTTATTTTTTGCTTGATGATAGCTTTACAAAATTTTTTGCTGTGGCTATGTCCGAAAGTCTCCAAATATACAGTTAAACCAGTGCTGGAGCGGATTTGAGGGAAAAATTATCTGAAAAATAAGGCATGATGAAGTGGTTCGCCCCCAGTCAGGCTAATGCTATCGTGTAGACAAGGTAGATTTTGCCGCTCAACCCATTCTATTAATATGGGTAGTGAGATAGGATTCGAGTGAATTTAAAAATTACGTAATCCAGGCGGGAGCTCTATCCTAAAAATCGAGGGTGCATCCCAAGTGTGAGCGATATCACAAAAGTGACAGCGCAAATCACAAAGAGCAAACCGAATAAAAATGTGACGTGTTCCCACATTTAGTCCTTCTCTTTGAATGGCAACAAATGACCTCCACCAGGCGTGCAGTTGGTGTAACAGTATTAGTAGTCATTCGATGATAGCAACGCCTACTCGTGGCGCTGACACAACAACAAGGATGTTTTTTAGCTTCTTGTTAAGTAGTGAATCGTCGCAGACGATATTCAGTTTCACACTTCTCCTACTAGCAATTAACTTTAATTCTTATTGGTTAAACACAATAGTTAAGTTATTTGCTCTTGAGAAAACAGCGTTTGGCAGATTACATTTATAAGGCAACGAAAGTGCAGAGCTTCATGACTAGCCAACCCAAAGAGGTAGATTTTCTGGTTACTTCCCTAAACGACACGGCTATAGTGCAGATACCCGTACGGTTGACCGTGGTTGAGGCTGTAACCTTTAAGCAAACCTGCCAAGAGTTAATCGAGGTAAATTCCCATCCCAAGCAAATAATTATTGACTTCCATCAAACTACTTTTATGGACAGTAGTGGCTTAGGTTCTCTCGTCAATAATTTGAAAACCGCTCAGGAAAAAGGAATCGCTCTTACACTGCAAAACGTTACCCCTCAGGTAATGGCAGTGCTAAACCTCACAGGACTGGATCAGGTTTTTTCCATTGAGTCTCTTGGAGACACACCCCCAAGAGAACCCCAAAAGTTGGGTGAGCAGTTACCGACTACTCATCCGAGCGTGCGCTCTTGGATGAAACGAGTTATAGATATTATCGGGTCATTGGTAGGTTTGGTAATTACGGCAGTTTTATTTATTCCCATAGCAGGAGCAATTCAAATCAACGATCCCGGTCCAATTTTCTTTAAGCAAACTCGCTGTGCTTGGATGGGTAAACGTTTTCAGATTTGGAAATTCCGCTCGATGTGTGTCGATGCAGAAGCGAAGAAAGCTCAAGTCAAAAACCAAGTCGAAGGTGCTTTCTTTAAGAATGACAACGACCCAAGAATTACACGGGTAGGACGCTTTTTACGACGAACCAGTTTGGATGAACTCCCCCAATTTTGGAACGTCTTAATCGGAGAAATGAGTTTAGTTGGCACCAGACCACCCACACCTGATGAGGTGGAACGCTATGAAGTACCGGAGTGGCAACGTTTGGATGTTAAACCCGGTATGACAGGAGAATGGCAAGTAAATGGACGCTCTGCTGTACGTAGTTTTGAGGATGTAATTCGCTTAGATTTGCAGTATCAAAAAAACTGGAGCTTAGTGTACGATTTAAAACTGATTTTCAAAACGGTAGCCGTCCTGTTTAATAGAAATAGCGGTGCTGTTTAGCTTGCTTAAAATCAAAAAAGGGGCAAGGGAAATTTTAATTAAAACACGCAAGTGTCCTACCCTTGTCTCTTTAATCTAGAGCAATATGACTTTTGACTTGAAGAACATCATCCCTTGATTAAATTCGGTAAAAACCGAAGACAACAGAGCTGTTCTTTAATGCATACAAAACAGGGCATGTTCTGAATCCCGGTTTCTTTGAGAAACCGGGATTCACGTTTTTAACCGTATAAAGCAATACTTTTAAGTCTGCTCGGACGAGCGTATAAACGCGAAATTTCGCGTCTCTACATGCCGAAATCAATCCCAAAAATCCTTAACACCAAGCGTATTGCCCTATAAACGCAATTTGCCACAAGAAATATTTTAAAAGCTATTTTAGTATATTTAATAAAAATTTTGTAACCATAGGAATACGTAGCTTGTCGATAGACATCACCTTCATACTCCCAGTAGTCTTTTTGAAAAAACCCCTAAGGATTAAGCAACAGAACCCGCAAAGCGATGGTTTGTATGTTGTCAATATGTCCTGTTAAACTAATAATCAGAGGGTTTTTACGTAAACGAATAATAAAAAAATATACTCAGAAAATTAATCAAATAGTAAAAAATATATCGTTTACTAACTCAGTACATGATATCAAATTTTACTCAATCTTCAACGAATAATCACTGACATTAAGTAATTTTAAAGCCAAAATGAAAACATAAGTGCTGCGCTTGTGCGGAATGATTTTGCTAGCAAGTGTTGTCATTCATTAAACAAAAAACTGGGGTCATTCTGAATAATTTTTTATGCGAATTTTAATTTACTCTTACAACTACTATCCAGAACCAATTGGTATTGCCCCGTTAATGACTGAATTAGCAGAAGGACTAGTCAAACGCGGGCACCAAGTCCGCGTAGTCACTGCTATGCCTAACTACCCTGAACGTGAAATATACGAAGGCTATCGGGGCAAGTTATATACAAATGAATATAAAAATGGCGTTCAAATCCAACGCAGTTATGTTTGGATTCGTCCCCAACCCAACTTACTAGATAGAGTGTTGCTAGATGCTAGCTTCGTTGTCTCCAGTTTTTTGCCTGCACTCTTTGGCTGGCGTCCAGATGTAATTCTCTCCACATCACCATCTTTACCGGTTTGCATCCCAACTGCCCTTTTAGGATGGCTACATGATTGCCCGGTAGTGTTAAATCTTCAAGATATATTACCAGAAGCCGCTGTTCACGTCGGTTTACTTAAAAATAAATTTCTCATCCGGGTTTTTGCCACTTTAGAAAAATTTGCTTACCGCACTGCAACAAAAATTAGCGTTATCGCGGATGGATTTGTAGACAATTTGCGCTCTAAAGGTGTAGCTGCTAACAAAATTGTGCAAATTCCTAACTGGGTTGATGTTAATTTTATCCGCCCTTTGCCTAAAGAAAATAATCCTTTTCGTGCCACACACAACCTAGATGGCAAATTTGTCGTGCTGTATTCTGGAAATATTGCCCTGACTCAAGGCTTAGAAACTGTTGTGAAAGCTGCTGCGAGTTTGCGCGATGTTCCAGATATTGCTTTTGTGATTGTGGGTGAGGCAAAAGGTTTGCAGCGATTGCAAAAAGAATGTCAAGATATCGGTGCAGATAATGTTTTGCTACTACCTTTTCAACCCCGCAAAAAGCTGCCAGAAATGTTAGCTGCTGCTGATGTCGGTTTGGTGGTGCAAAAGAAAAATGTTATATCCTTCAATATGCCATCAAAAATTCAAGTGCTACTTGCCAGCGGTCGGGCGTTAGTCGCATCTGTACCTGATAATGGTACAGCAGCAAGAGCCATCAAACAAAGCGGCGGGGGTGTTGTCGTGACTCCAGAAGACTCCCAAGCTTTAGCAGCGGCAGTTTTAGATTTGTACCAACATCCAGAAAAAGTTAAAACTCTCGGTTATAACAGTCGCCAATTTGCGATTGAGCAATATTCCTTTGACCAAGCCTTAAATAATTATGAGTCGTTGTGTTACTCAGTTAAGGCACAGACTCCAGTTCTTGAGTCTACGGTAGTGTCAAAACAGCAAGTGTAATCTACAAGTACCTGGCGATTAAAATCGTGACTACACAGACAGAGCTTACCCCCTGGCTGAAACCTTTTGATCAGATTAGCAGGAGCTAGTTTCAAACTATCTCCTGCTTTTGGCTGTTTAAATGTGTAAAATATAAATTATGTATTGCAAAAAGTTAGGCGATCGCTCAGTTAAACCAATTCAAAGTTATAAGTAAGTGGATATAATTAAACATAAAATTTATTTCTTTGTAGTGAGCGGTAAACCGCTCACTACAAAGGCTTTCAAGGGCTGAAGCCCTTACTACAAGGAGCTATTTACCTGAGTTAAAATAAAATATAAATTTTTCATTCACGTCTTTGCGATTTTTTGCCAAAAGCCTCAATTTGTGGTATTAGCTATTATGCGCGAACAAGTCCTCGCCTGGTTAGCAGAAAATGTGCCTCCTTCTAGAGTCAACCATATTCTCAGGGTTGAGCAGATGGCAACCGAGTTAGCTGTTCATTATCAACAAGATGTAACAAAAGCTGCTACATCAGGGTTGATGCACGATTTGGCAAAATATTTTCCGCCACCAAAACTCTTGGAAATGGCACGTAAAGAAGGTTTGGAGGTTGATGAAGTGATGGAAGCCGCCCCCCATCTGTTACATGCAGACGTAAGTGCTATTATTGCTAGAGATACATTTGGCGTAGAAGATGAAGAAGTATTACAAGCGATCGCCAATCACACTTTAGGTAGACCAAGTATGAGTCTCCTAAGTTGTATCGTGTTTTTAGCAGACAGTCTGGAACCAGGACGCGGCGATACCCCAGAATTAGAAAATTTACGAGTTATTAGCCGAGAAAATATAGACCGGGCTGTTTGGAAAAGTAGCGATTATTCTTTAAAATTCTTAATTGAAAGTCATTGCTTGATTCATCCTCGCACGATCGCTACCCGCAATTGGTTCTTGCAAAAATCGAAAAGCAAACCACAATCCGTTCCTTTGTCAGCTTCGGCTGATGGGAACTTCATCACACGAACTATCAACGCAACTTCATAGACATCGATTTTTTGTTAGTATTCAAAAAAAACCAGTTCGCACGTTTACAATTCCATTAATTTTCATTAATTAAGAATTGTAAAAAATAGTTGCAAAAAAACAGAAAGCACCTGAGGTTTAATGTCTGATTATTTCCAAGGAATTCCATTACAATCTGTATTTTTAACCAAGAAAGCGGTAGAAAGCTCATCAACTGACGACCAGATGAGCAGAAAGTTAGCGGAAACTATCGTTGAAGCAGCATCAGATCGCAAAGCAGGTGATATTGTACTGCTTCATGTAGCAGAAGTATGTTACTTGGCGGATTACTTTGTGATGATGACTGGTTATTCAAGGGTACAAGTAAGAGCGATCGCCGACGCAATAGAAGAAAAAGTAAAAACAGAGTTCCAACGAAATCCCTTGCGTACAGCAGGAAAAGCTGAGGGAAGTTGGGTTTTGCACGACTACGGCGACATAATCGTTCATGTGATGATGCCGAAAGAACGAGAATTTTATAATTTAGAAGCGTTTTGGGGTCATGCAGAACGAATAGAGTATCCAAAACCGGATGAGGGTAGGGGTAACGAATATGATTAATTCCTCAGTTTCCAATTGCCCAGTTCCTAGTGAACAGCAACCGCTAAATGAATATGAAGAATTAAAAATTTCTTGGCTATTTCGTGATTGCACCTTAAGTTGGCGTGATTATATCATAAAAATGGTTTGGATTTGGGGTTTATCTTGGGTGGTGGCAGCACCAGTTGCAGCCGCAAGTTTTACGCCAAATAAATATATTGCTCAGTTTCTGCTGTGTGGAGCTGGGGGAGCGAGTGTAGGGGTAATTCTGGGATTAACAAGGCTGTATTTAGGCTGGTCTTATGTACGCGATCGCCTTTTCAGTCCAGTAATATTTTATGAAGAATCAGGCTGGTACGACGGTCAAACTTGGACAAAACCCGAATCCGTCCTCATGCGCGATCGCTTAATCGTCAGCTATGAAATCAAACCAATTATCCGTCGCTTACAAATAACGAGTCTTTGCTTGGCGGGATTGTTAGTTGCTGGTACGATAATTTGGCACTTACTTTAAATAGTCACAAGTATAGCAGTCAATCAACTCTTGACTATGGAATGCGTGACTCTGGATTTTTGACAAAGGACAAAACCATGATATATTCTCACCCATGACAAGGGGAAAACGAACTCAAGCGGCAGCACTAGAAGTTAGGTTGCTGCGGGAAGGCATTATTGAATCGAGGCACATAGTCCAAGCTGTTGTCTGCGATGAACGGGGACGGGTTCTATCCGTTGCGGGAAACGCTGAAACTGCTACTTTTGTGCGTTCAGCCCTCAAACCATTTCAGGCACTGGCAGTTACCAGCGGAGGTACACTGGAACGTTATGATTTGAGCGATCGCGACTTAGCAATTATCGTATCTTCTCACAAAGGTACAATCGAGCAGGTACGACAAGTATTTAATATACTTTGGCGTGCCGATCTCGATCCAAGCGCACTTCAATGTCCGATTCCAGAAGGAAAAAAAAGTAGTTTGGAATACAACTGCTCTGGGAAACATGCGGGAATGTTAGCCGTTTGTCAACAGCGCCATTTTCCTTTAAATAACTACTTGGAACGCAAACACCCCATCCAGCAATTGATTGTCAGCAAAGTAGCAGAATTGCTACGAATGCCGGCAGAAGAATTTATCAGCGCTCGTGATGATTGTGGTGTACCTACTTATTTCATGCAACTTACTCAAATAGCGTCTTTATATGCTCTGCTAGGCTCTGGTAATAACTTGGATATGGAGCGCATTGTCCGTGCCATGACTCATCATCCCAATTTGGTCGCAGGAGAGGGAGAATTTGATACAGAACTAATGCGCTTGGCTCCAGGAGAATTGGTAAGTAAATCCGGCGCCGAAGGAGTGCAGTGCATTTCTCGGCTTGGTGAAGGCATGGGATTGGCAATTAAAGTCATAGATGGAGCAAAGCGAGCAAAACACGCTGTTGCCATTCACGTACTTCAGCAGATGGGCTGGATTAACCCCAGCGTCGCTCAAAGCCTGTCAGAAAAGTTTATGAGCTTCGGTAAATACAAGCGTTTAGAAGTTGTTGGAGAATTATCACTTTTGTAGTTGCCAAATTTAAAAGCTTGGGTTATATTAAATAAAGACGACGCGGGATAGAGCAGCCTGGTAGCTCGTCGGGCTCAACGAGTAAGATTGACTAAACGCTTAAAAGTTAGTCTTACTATGGGCGGTACGTAAAGAAACTTACGTATGTTTACCTGTCAAACTCGGGGAAGCCACTAGCGCGGTAATCCCGAACCAAGCTCCAGAAATGGAGAAGGTGTAGAGACTGGAAGGCAGGTACCCTAACAGGAAAGCTGAGGGTAAAGGGACAGTCCAGACCACAAACTGGTTAATCCAGGCAGTGAAAACTGTAGATGGTAAGCATAACCCGAAGGTCAGTGGTTCAAATCCACTTCCCGCCACCAACTTAAGAAACAAACCCTGTAACACTCAAAAGTTACAGGGTTTTGTTTTATGCTGATTAGCAGCTATTCCACAAATTGCAGATGGACACAAAGCTAAGGGGAGACATAGCAGAACAAGCTGCGATTCTTCATGCTCTCAAGCGTGGTTGGGGAGTTTTAAAACCTGTTGGCGATCGCCTTGCTTACGACTTGGCGTATGATGTTGAAGGAACTCTGATTAAAATCCAAGTTAAATATGCCTGGTTTGATGAGCCTTCAGGCAATTATGTCGTAGATAATCGTCGCACCAAAACAAATCGGCGACTAATGGTTAGAGAAGCCTACAAACAATCCGACTTTGATTTTGCCTTGGTATATATAGAGAAACTTGACCTGTTCTATATCTTCCCGGTAGATGTGTTCATAAGCTATGGTAGCGAAATACATTTTGTTGAAACAGACAAGCGGCAGCGTAAACCACGTTCAGCCAAATATCGTGATGCTTGGGAGTTAATCTTACAAACGGTAGTAAGTAAAGAAAGTAAAGAAAATTATCCGGACTTGCCCATGCAACTTGGAGAAGTGAATTTTTGATCTATTCTGGAGGAGAAGGGATCAAAAAAGCGCGGAGAATCATAGTTGTGAAGCTGGAGCGACCGATTTTAGTGGGAGGATTGGGATTGTCCTTTTCTCTATGGATTTTACAAAATATGCATCATTCGATGGTGCAGATGGGAGAGTTGGGTTTATTTAGTCTGGTAGCAGTTGGTGGTGGTTTGTGGTTATTTAAGCAAAATCGCGGCAAAAATGCTTCTGATATCTTTGATGGAATGGCTGTAAATCGGGTTAGAGTAGAAGAGGCGATCGCACTGACTGAAGTCATAATTAACCAACTTGCAACAGAAGTAGAGAATCATCCAGCTTTAGGGACACTGCGAGAACAAGTTAATCAATTATTCTTTGAATTAGATAGACAAGAAATTAAACTAGCTGTTACCGGCGGAAAGTCGGTAGGTAAAACCACCTTAATTCAAGTTCTACAGAAAAACTTCGCATCTGTAAAATTCAACGAAACAGCACCTTTGTTTGTAGAAGCCGCTGAAAAGTCAGATAATTTAGCAGAAGTTAATCAATCTGATTTTATTCTGTTTTTGACAAACGGCGATTTAACAGATTCAGAATTTCAAAGCTTACAGCAGCTAAAGGCAGCAAATCAACCTGCAATGGTGGTTTTTAATAAACAAGACCAGTATCTACCAGACGAACGTCAGAGCGTGTTACTTTCGTTGAAACAGCGGATGCAAGGAAATGTAGTCGCAACTGCGGTATCTCCTTTGCCCACGAAAGTCAGGAAGCATCAAGAAGACGGTTCCGTGCAAGAATGGATGGAACAACCTGCACCAGATATTCAGCAGTTGACGCAGCATTTATTTGAGATTGTCGCACAGCAAAGACAACAACTGGTGTGGACAACCACGATGAGAAAAGCGAAGTTGTTGAAAGCTGATGCGAAGATTGTGTTGAATGGCGTGAGATGCGATCGCGCAACTCCCATAATAGAACAATATCAGTGGATTGCTGCGGCTGCGGCATTCGCCAACCCAGTACCAGCGCTGGATATCTTGGCAACAGCGGCAATCAATGCCCAAATGGTAATGGATTTGGGTGGTATTTATCAGCAGAAATTTTCCCTAGAACAAGCGCAAACTGTAGCCGGTGCAATGGGAAGTTTGATGCTGAAACTCGGTTTAGTGGAACTTTCTACGAAAGCTGTTAGCACTGTCCTCAAAAGTAACGCTGTCACCTTTGTTGCTGGTGGTGTGGTGCAGGGTGTCAGTGCTGCGTATCTTACTAGGGTAGCAGGTCTTAGCTTAATTGAGTATTTCGAGCAACAAGAAATCGCCTTAAATTCTGAAGGTGGTTTTAATTTGGATAAATTGCGGCAAACGTTGCAAAATGTCTTTGTGCAGAATCAGCAAATTGGTGTTTTGCAGGGATTTGTTAAGCAAGGTGTGAAGCGTTTGTTACCAGAAGCATCTCAAGGTAAAATAATCGCGTCTGAGACAGTTGCTTAAAGGTTAGTTACGTTTTGTGCAACTTTAGCGATCGCTTATCTGAAGAACTGCTAGCAGCGAGAAAACTCAATGTCAGACCACTGACGGTAAGCGATCGTCAATTTGAGACAACAGTCAATGCAGGAACAGTCAAATGGGCAGTTACGGAACAAAGAGAATTATTTATAGTTCCAAAATATGTACAAGGGCAAGAAATATCCCACACTGTTTTAACTAATGGGGAACCTGTACTAGCTGCGGGTGAGGCAGATATTACTGGTTTTAATAATTACTACTACTTGCTCAATATCAACAATTACAGCGGACACTATTAACCAAGTTTAAGTAGTTTACAAATTGGCAAAGAAGCTTTTAAAGCTAACGGCATCAATATTCCAGATTGATTAGGCTAGAGTAACTGTAACTTTTATGAGTAAAGATGACGTTACAAAGTTATTAAAATCCCTACTCCAAAAAGATGCAATTCAAGTACAAGCTTGGTTGAAAACTATTTGGACAGGAAAAGAGCATATATCAAATAACTTCAACTGGCATGGTTTAGCCCAGGTAGCAGCTTCGAGGGCAAGCGAGAATTTAAACCTAGAATGGGCAAAAGTGGCAATTTATGTTTACAATAGGGTGCTGTACTTTAGTTTAAAGTAAGCAACGTTAATGTGATGACTTTTGATCGCCCTACAATTTTCTCCTTTTTTGCCGGCTCTGGTTTCCTTGATTTAGGTTTTGAAAACAACGGTTTTAATATTGTTTATGTAAATGAAATTTTTTGCCCTTTTATGTCAGCATACCGCTATTCACGGCAGGCTCTCAATCTGCCATTGCCGAAATACGGATATCATTACGGGGAAGAAGCCGACGTAACCAAACTTATTGAAGGTTTACCAGCAAAACGTCTGCGAGAGTTAATAAAAGATTGCCGCAAGTCTAATAATATAATTGGTTTTATTGGTGGTCCTCCCTGTCCTGATTTTTCTGTTGGTGGTAAAAACAAAGGACGTTTAGGAGATAATGGTAAACTTTCGGCTGCCTATGTTGAGTTAATTTGCCAACAACAGCCTGATTTCTTTTTGTTTGAAAACGTCAAAGGTTTGTGGAAAACAGCAAAACATCGTTTATTTTTTGAAGCGCTGAAACAACAATTACAGCAAGCAGGTTATGTATTAACAGAGCGTTTGATTAATGCGATTGAATATGGTGTACCTCAAGATAGAGAAAGAATTATTCTGATAGGTTTCCGAAAAAAACTTATTCAAGATATGGGAATAATACTTCCGAGTGAAAATATTCTTCCTGAAGGTACTTTTCCTTGGAAAAAACACATTATATATCCTCAAAATAAAGTCTTTTCTTACCCTTGGGGGATGCGCGAAGCATTCAAAGAAGATTCTATAGTGTTATGTCCTGATGGAATTCCTCAAGAATTAACAGTTGAATATTGGTTTAGAAAGAATGATGTATTAAATCATCCTAATTCAAAACACTATTTTCAACCAAGGGCTGGGATAAAAAAATTTGGTGTTGTTGATGAAGGAGATGATTCCAAAAAGTCTTACAAACGTCTTCACCGATGGCGTTATTCTCCCACAGCTTGTTATGGCAATAATGAAGTACATTTACATCCTTACAAAGTTAGAAGAATTTCTGTAGCGGAAGCTTTAGCGATACAATCTTTACCTGAAAATTATGTGCTTCCAGAGAATATGACGTTGACGAATATGTTTAAAACTATTGGTAATGGTGTACCATATCTAGCTTCAAAGGGATTGGCTGAAACTATCCTTGACTTTTTAGCAACAGGGGATAGTGGAAAAGAAAATGAGCTAGAAGACGATATCTACGGCACACGAGGTGAGCGATCGCAATGCTTTTTACCCTGACTGCCTGACTACCCAATGCAAACTTAAATACTCAGAGTAATTTCAGCCAAATAACTCTCAACACCCAATCATCTGTCACATACTCAGGAAAAATGTCACGAATTATGGTTTAATTTAATAAAAATGTCTTTATGATTCTAAATAAAGTTTAATAATCAATTACTGGTAAAACTAACAATGGCAGCAGATTATCCAGACATTGATATTGCGCCATACATCGATCATGCCCTGCTGATGCCTACGGCTACCTCAGAGCAGGTTAAGCAATGGTGTGAAGAAGCAGACAGATTTGGCTTTGCGGCAGTTTGCATCTATCCGGTACATGTCAAGCAAGCGGCGGAACTCCTCCACGGCAAAAGTCCTAAAGTCTGTACGGTGATTGGCTTTCCCTCTGGGGCTACAACTTCAGCCGTCAAGCTGTTTGAAGCTCAAGAAGCACTAGAAAATGGTGCTATTGAGTTGGATGTGGTAATTAATTTGGGCTGGCTCAAAGCTGGGAAAACTGAGGAAATACATCGGGAAATTGCCGAAATTTGCGAAGCCGCGGATGGAAATGTCAAGGTAATATTGGAAACGAACCTGCTCACGGATACTGAGAAAAGTGTGGCAGCAGAAATAGCTATGGATGCAGGGGCAGCATTTATCAAAACCTGTACAGGCTGGAATGGAGGTGTCACAGTAGCGGATGTCCGATTTTTGAAAGAAGTGGCACGAGAAAGGGTGGGAATTAAAGCTTCCGGAGGAATTAGAACCGCCGAGCAAGCTTTAGACTTAATCGTAGCGGGTGCAACTAGATTAGGTACGTCTCGCGGTATCGATTTAATCCGCCAGCGCGATACCCTGGAATCATAGAGAGAAGTCAAAAGTCATTGGTCAAAGGTCAAAAGTCAGAGGTCAAAAGTCAAAGGATTTTTGGCTGTTGACTATTGACTGTTGACTATTGACTGTTGACTGTTGATTATTGACCAATGACTAAATGAGTAGAACCTATAAAGCAACTGGGATTAACCTGAAAACCCAGGCGTTTGGCGAAGCCGATAGGCTAGTGACAATTTTGACGCGAGAGTTTGGTTTGATTCGAGCAATTGCTCCAGGGGCACGCAAGCACAAGTCAAGCCTTGGTGGTAGGAGTGGGATGTTTGTTGTAAATGAACTACTGATTGCCCAAGGGCGATCGCTTGATAAAATTACACAAGCACAAACTATAAAAACTTATCCTGGTCTTGGTAAAGACTTAGCAAAACTAGCTGCTAGTCAGTATTTAGCAGAAATAGTATTATGTCAAGCTCTAAGCGAACAACCCCAAGAGGAATTGTATGAGTTACTTAATGAATATCTGGGTAGGTTGGAAGCGATACCCACCAAAGAAATAAAAAGTATTTTCGCTCATTTGGCACATGCTGTATTTCACCTTTTCGCGAATTCAGGACTGACGCCCCAAGTGCAAGTTTGTTGCTTGACTGGGTGTCCCTTAATGCCAGACTTTTCAGACCCCAAGCCTCAGGTAGGATTTAGTGTCTCTGTTGGTGGAATAATTAGTTTACAAGCTTTGGAACGCTTGCGAAAAGAGGGGGAGATGGGGGGACAAGGGGACAGGGGGACAGGGAGACAAGGAGAACAATTCTTTTCCCGCATCTCCTCATCTCCCCATCCCTCCATCCCTCCATCTTCCTCAGCCTACGAAACCATTGTCCATCGCCAAGAAATACCAGTGCTTTCATGCCGTTTAAATGCGACAGAACTGGCTATGCTCCAGCAGCTGTCGCAACCAGAGATAATGCCTATTGATGCTGCCAATGATGGCTGGTCATCTGTTGAGCAAATTCTGCGATTATATGCTCAATATCATCTTGGTCGTCCTATTCGCTCCGCTGCTTTGATCGATTCTTATTTTGCTGACAACTATGATGCAACCGTCTGATTTAGAACCAAAAATCTTGCCGATGTCACCCAGTCACGGCAAAAAACATAATAGGACACCTAACTTATCACCGTCAGAAACACCACATCTTAGTGCTGTTCCCGACTTGAAATGCGATCGCATGTATACCCAAGAAATATCTCCAGACGTTTCTCAAAATGAGAAAAATTCGTCTAAGTCGGAAATATTAAAAAGCGATCTAACAAATTTAAGCGAAAAAAACACAAGTGAAAATGGCAAAATTTCTGCTTCTGAGCATAATTTGCCATTAACTTCTATAAATGGCAAAGAACCGCCAGATAAAGGTGAAGCAGTATCAAGTAATGTTCAACAGGGTTTTTTGCCTGTATTCAAAAATCCTAATTTTTTAGCTCTTTGGGGTGGTCAAGTCTTTTGCCAATTGGCAGATAAAATATATTTAGTACTGATGATTGCCCTGATAAATACTCAGTTTCAGGCAAGCGATCAAAGTATTAGCGGTTGGGTATCAGCGCTGATGATGACTTTTACTATTCCTGCGGTGCTGTTTGGTTCTGTTGCCGGTGTATTTGTGGATCGCTGGTCAAAAAAGGCAGTGCTAGTAGCAACAAACTTTTGGCGCGGTATTTTGGTTTTGGCAATTCCGATGCTGCTGTGGTTAACTCATGATTGGAAACCAATCGGAGTTTTGCCAGTTGGTTTTTGCATGATTTTAGTTGTAACTTTTTTGGTTTCGACGCTGACCCAGTTTTTTGCACCAGCAGAACAGGCAGCGATTCCTTTGGTAGTGAAAGAGCAAGATTTACTCTCGGCTAACTCCCTGTATACAACAACGATGATGGCATCGGTAATTGTCGGGTTTGCAGTGGGGGAACCGCTGTTAGCTGTTGCGGATCATATTTGGCAGCTAATTGTTGGTGGTAGTGGGGGATTGGGTAAAGAACTTTTGGTGGGTGGTAGTTATGCGATCGCCAGCATAATTTTGTTACTTTTGTCAACTAATGAGAAATCTCACTCAGATCAAAGAGAATACCCCCACGTTTTTGCTGACCTGCGTGATGGTTTTAAGTATTTAGGAGAAAATAATCGCCTTCGCAATGCTTTAATCCAACTTATTATATTATTTTCTGTTTTTGCCGCCTTAACTGTTCTCGCCGTTCGCATGGCAGAAATAATTCCTAACTTAAAAGCCTCCCAATTCGGCTTTTTACTCGCATCTGGTGGTGTTGGTATCGCTCTTGGGGCAAGCATTATTGGTCAATTTGGTCAACGCTTTTCTTATAACCAATTAAGTGTATTTGGATGTATGGGTATGACAGCATCCTTGATTGGTTTGTCGATATTCACAACACAGTTATGGATTATCCTTTTGTTGATAGCGCTGTTGGGTGTGTGTGGAGCGTTAGTCGGTATCCCCATGCAAACGGCGATCCAAAGCGAAACCCCACCGGAAATGCGTGGTAAAGTCTTTGGACTGCAAAATAATGTCATTAATATTGCCCTCACTTTACCCTTGGCATTGGCAGGTGTCGCAGAAACATTCGTTGGATTACAAGCTGTCTTTTTGGGATTGGCAGCGATCGTCTTTTCAGGTAGTATATTAACCTGGTATAACCTCTCTGACTAGTTATCAAAAAAAAGGAGTTATTGTTAACTAGCTTGACATTATCAATTATTTACTGAAAGCTTTTGTTTTCGTGCTAAACTGAAGTCAATAATGATTTATCACGTCCTTGCTGGCAATAAACTTAACATTAACCAGAGGCGATATATCGCATCTATGTAAGTTGTTATGAACTTATTAGGAATTAGCAACTTAGAAGTAAAGTAAAAAATCCACAAAAAGCACTTTCGTAGAGCAATATCAAATTTTGCCCTGGGAATTGGGTAATCGTGGGATTTGATAAGAACTAAAAACCTAGCAAGTACAAAACACGAAAAAGAAAGGACAAAAAGCTAATAAATCAAACCCGCTTTTCTGATAGCTAATAAAGAATGCGTATAGCCTGGATTGGAAAAAAATCACCCTTTTGCGGCAATGTTACCTACAGTCGGGAAATCACAAATGCCTTGCTAGACAGGGGACATGAAGTTAGTTTCCTTCACTTCTCCCAAGAAGAATCTGAACCCGACAACTGGCCCAATTGCCCAGAGGTTCCGCTACCCTTCATTTACAAGTCCCAGGTTTACACAATTCCGACTTTTAAAGCGACTAAGGTTTTAACTCAATCGTTAAAGCGTATCAAGCCGGATGTAGTTCATGCTTCTTTGACTTTATCTCCCCTTGACTTTGTTTTGCCAGAAATCTGTGAAGAACTGAATTTGCCCTTAGTTGCCACTTTCCACACACCATTTGCTGGCAAAGGGGCAAAACTAATTTCTGGAACACAACTTTTGGCGTATCAACTTTATGCGCCTTTTTTGGGTAACTACGATCGCGTGATTGTATTTTCTCAAATACAGCGAGAATTGCTAGCACGTATGGGTGTGCCAGAAGAAAATATTGCCGTAATTCCCAACGGTGTGGATACTACCAAGTATTCTCCAGGGATTTCTAAAATCAAAGCAGAATTTAAAGCAGAACGCTTGTTTGTTTATCAAGGTCGTATCGCTACTGAGAAAAACGTCGAAGCCCTCCTTCGCGCTTGGAAACAAGCAGAAATGCGCTTTGATAGTAAATTGCTGATTGTTGGTGATGGTCCAGGGAAATCTTCTTTAGAAAGCTTTTATGGTTCCGAATATGGCATCTACTGGTTAGGGTTTATTGCCAACGAAAATCGGCGCATCGAAATTTTACGCGGTGCAGATGTATTTATTTTACCTTCATTAGTAGAGGGACTTTCGCTGTCTTTGTTAGAAGCAATGGCAGTAGGAAACGCGTGTTTAGCCACAGATGTCGGTGCAGATGGGGAAGTATTAGAAAAGGGTGCGGGTGTAATTCTCAACACGAAAACAGTGCGATCGCAATTAAAAACTTTTTTGCCATTCTTCCAAGACCATCCAGAATTAACAACACTGTTAGGGCAGAAAGCCAGAAAGCGAGTACTAGAGCGATATACCCTCAGCAATAATATTACTCGACTGGAAGAACTTTATACTAACGTTTTAAGACAGCCACGCGTGCAATTTAGTCGCGGAGCGTAGGCAAGACAAGGGGACTCCTTGGGGACAAGGGGAATACGCTTGATGTTAAGGTAAGGATTTTTGGTACTGATTTTAAACCTGTAGAGACGCGAAATTTCGCGTCTCTACATTGTTTTCTGGAGATGTCTATTACATAAATTTAGTTATTTAATATGAGCGATAAGCAAGTTTTGTAACTACTTTGTAAAAAAACTTTACAAAAATTCATTAAGTTTGGTAGACTTGGTTACAGAACCAAACCTCCCCTGAGGAAAGCTTCGTGACTGTGAGCAGTTAGGTTGTTGTGGTGCAAAAGTTAAACCACACCTTTGTTATTGAATTAAAGATTTACTAGGAAGACAGTCTCTCGACTGGCTTGATTAACTACGAAAAAAATTGAACACCTACAAGGGTGAAGATTTTCTCTGTCTGGCTTTTAGGACGCTAACCCTGCTCGATTGGAGTTGACGCGCGTTTATTGCCACTCTATCTCAGTCAAGAAAATTCGCTTTTTTTGAATGAATGCTTATCAGCTAATTAACAAATAACATTGGAGATTGCGAACATGGCTTTAACTATCGAGTCCGCTCAAAATATTTTCTCTAACATTCAAGTTCCTAGCCCAATTCCAGCTACCATAGCCCTATTTGATCAATTAGGCGTTGACGATCAACTGGCTTATCTCTGGTATGCTTACACAGAAATGGGTAGGACAATTACTCCGGCAGCTCTTGGAGCAGCACGCTTGCAACTAGCGGAAGGTTTGCTCAACCAAATTAAGCAGATGTCTAAAGAAGAGCAAACCCAAGTCATGCGGGAACTTGCTAGCCGTGCTGATAGTCCAATCAGCCGTTCTTACGGTTTCTTCAGTGTTAACACCAAGCTGGCTTTCTGGTATGAGTTAGGTGAGTTGATGAAACAGGGTGTTGTGGCTCCCATCCCTAGCGGTTATCAAATGTCTCCTGGTGTGAAAGTAGTATTAGAAGCTACCCAGAAGCTTGATGAAGGTCAGCAAATCACCGTACTGCGTAACACCGTAGTAGATATGGGATTTGATACATCTGCTCTTAGTCCAAGTAGTTCCAAGGCTGCTGCGGAACCTGCGTTTAAACGTAGTACTCCTTCTGTTACTTCAGTCAAGATTGAGGGTATCACAGAGCCTGCTGTAATCGGCTACATCGAAGCGATGAACGCAGATAATTTTGATGCAGCTATTAACTTATTTACTACCGATGGTGCGCTGCAACCCCCATTCCAGAAGCCGATAGTCGGTCATGAGGCGATCGCTAAATACATGCGCGAAGAAGCCCAAGGACTGAACATTATGCCCCAACAAGGTATCTGCGATGTTCTAGCAGATGGTTCTAAGCAACTGAAAATCACAGGTGTGGTACAAACTCCTTGGTTTGGTGTCACTGTGGGTATGAATATTGCTTGGCGGTTCTTAATCAATCCTCAAGGTAAGATTTTCTTTGTGGCGATCGATATGCTAGCATCTCCCCAAGAACTTATGAACCTACGCCCTGTTTAGAAATAAATTTAGGGTGGGCAATAATACCCACCCTAGCTTTTGAACGGCAGAAGAAGGGGTCAACCCCCTTTGAATTCAAAAAAAGTTACTTTTTTAGCGCTCAATTAGTCTGGCTGAATCGCGTCTTGCGTTCCAGACACAAATTATATTACGATCGCCCCTTCCATAGCGATCGCCCCTTCCATAGCGATCGCCCCTTCCATAGCGATCGCCCCTTTCATAGCGATCGCCCCTTCCATAGCGATCGCCCCTTTCATAGCGATCGCCCCTTTCATAGCGATCGCCTCCTTGATTACCGCGATTCCGAATGCTGTAGACATAACGATAACTGACAAGGCGCCCATTCTGGTAAACAGGTTCGCTACCTCGCCTAGCAACTACCGAATAACCATTTTCGTTGATAAGTCTATCGCAACTAATCTCGCCATTTGCAGCCTGAGCCGGGAATGTAGGTATCATACCTAAACAGAGAACAGCGGCAGTCAATAAAAGTTTTGTACGTTTCATGGTTTTATATCCTGATTGAAAAGCTGAAATTGAAATTAAAAATATCTGATAACTCAATACACTTGGTGTTGAGACTTTTTGGTAATGATTTTTGATCTGTAGAGACGCGAAATTTCGCGTCTCTACGCTCGTCCGATCAGGCTTAACACCAAGCGTATTGTCTGATAACCCACTTTGAGTTGAGGCTTGCTGAATTGAAGCCACCCCAATTGTAGAAATTAGAGTTGCATCAACACATCAATCGAAGGTAATGATCTAAACATGACTTAAATCATGTTTTTCTATTTAAAAGCACGTCTTGGGTTTTATTTTTAATTTTTAATTTAGAATTGGAGGAAAGCGATGATCGTCGCTCAATGATAGTTCTAGTGGCAAAAAGGTTTAGTTTTGATACTTTTTCTCCGAAGACCAACCCAAACTAGTAGGCTGTTCGTAAACGCGCTTCAAAGTATTTACATCTCTGGTAGAAATAGGCGGCGGGTTGCGAACTTGGGAAAAGTATAAAGCATCACTTTGTATCGGGCTATGACCCCAAATTCCCAGCGCGTGACCGAATTCGTGGCGAGCGGCTGCGGTAAGATAATTACCAGTCTGGGTAGGACTCAGCAATATCGTGAAGCGGTGAGATAAAATTTTGTTATTTGTGTATAACTCGTAAGTAGTTTGTGCCGATCGCGCACGGGGAATGTTACTATTAGGCGACTTCTGAAGAGCTGGGGCTTTTCGCACAATTGTAATATTCGCAACTTCCGGCTGTTTGACTACCTCCAAAGGTAAATAAACATTCCACTCTTGCACTGCTTGTAGGACGGTATTAACCCATATTTGAGCCTGTTCTCTGCTAATTTCTTTCGGTGTTTCTACGTAAATGCGAACGGGAAACTTTGACCAAACTAAATAGCCGACTTCAGTTAATTTAACTTGAGAAAAGTAGTCACCGCCGTTGGTGTTGTCTTTCCACTTTACCAGGGTCGGCGGTAAGGGATGAGGTTTTGGGGAAGTAGCGAGAATTGTTCTTAACTCTGATGCATCTTTCGATCTTTGTGTCAAGATGCCATTTTCCGCAAGGGTGGGGTTGTTCTGAAAGTTAGTAAAAATAACTAACAGCCCTGTGCAAATAGCTAAGACAAGGGCTGCAATTAAACGTAAAATACTTTCCTTCGTAGTGAGCGGTTTACCGCTCATATCTTCCCTTTTAAGGGCTGAAGCCCTGACTACGAACTTCATCCTTACTTAGGCAGCCAACCAGCGCTTAAAACTACAGTTAAGCCGAGGAAAATTACCGTAAGCGTCCAGGTAACTCGGTTGAGTGTGGTTTCTGCGCTTTTGGTGCTGCTAAACAATTGAGCCTGTCCGCCAATGGCAGCAACGCCATCGCCTTTCGGACTATGCAGTAATACTAAAACAATCAAACCAATGGCGGAAAATGCCCAGATGCCTTGCACAATATTAGTAACAGTCATGGTAGGAATTTAAAGAGTTAGGTAGAGACGTTCCGGCGGAACGTCTGTACGAAAGTTGCAGTAGAGACGTTCCGCCGGAACGTCTGTACGAAAGTTGCAGTAGAGACGTTCCGCCGGAACGTCTGTAGGAAAGTTGCAGTAGACACGTTCCGGCGGAACGTCTGTAGGAAAGTTGCAGTAGACACGTTCCGCCGGAACGTCTGTAGGAAAGTTAAAAAATTATTAATTTTTAACTTCTCACTCATGAAGGACTAACTTTTTTACAATCCAACTGGTGCGGGAGTGCGTTTTAATTGCACTTCATACTCAGCATTTTGGAGTAGCGATCGCCCTGTCATTTCTTCTGGAATCGGCAGTTGTAAAATCTCCAGAATTGTCGGGGCAATGTCAGCTAGCTTACCATCGTTTCGCAGGCTGACATCAGTACCATGTCCGGGGATTTTTGCACCTTCTCCTTCTACCACAATTAAGGGGACTGGATTGGTGGTGTGAGCTGTCCAAGGATTGCCCGCATTATCTAGCATATGCTCGGCGTTGCCGTGGTCGGCGGTAATAATTGCTGTACCTCCGGCTTTGCTAATGCTTTCTAGAAGGCGTCCCAAACATCGGTCAACGGTTTCCAATGCTTTAATCGTAGCGTCTATTTGACCAGTATGCCCTACCATGTCTGGGTTAGCATAATTAATTACAATTAGCGAGTAAATTTTCTTTTTGATGCCAGCGATCGCTACCTCTGTTAATGGTGCTGCTGACATCGCCGGCGCTTTGTCGTAGGTCGCTACCATTGGACTGCTGACCATTTCCCGGTCTTCTCCGGGAAAAGGTTCTTCCAAACCGCCGTTGAAAAAGTAGGTGACGTGAGCGTATTTTTCAGTTTCGGAGGTGCGAAACTGCTTTAAATCATGATTGGCAATTACTTCCCCCAGAATATGACTGAGATTCTGAGGTTCAAAGGCTACATCAACTCCTAATTCTGGATCGTACTGAGTAAAAGTAGCAAACGACAGCGGCGCGATCGCCCTTGTTTCAAAGTCGTTAAAATTGGGATTGACAAAAGCTTGCGTCAATTGTCTGGCGCGATCGGGGCGGAAGTTAAAGAATATCACTCCATCGCCTGATTCTACTGCGCCAGGAGCAATGCGTGTTGGTAAAATGAATTCGTCGTTAACACCTTCGACGTAAGATGCTTCTATGACTTCCACAGCCTTACGACCGTCAAGAGCGCCATCTTGTGTCATGATGTCGTAGGCGCGTTTGACTCGATCCCAACGGCGATCGCGATCCATTGCGTAATAGCGACCGCTAATGGTGGCTATTCGTCCAACGCCGATGCGGTCAATGTAATTTTGCAGCAACCCGATTGCTTGTACAGCATCTTTTGGTGTGGTGTCACGACCATCGGTGATGGCGTGGATGCAAATTTCGTCAAGTCCTTGACATTTGGCTAAGTCAAGTAATCCAAACAAATGCGACAGGTGCGAGTGTACCCCACCCTCGGAACAAAGCCCAACTATATGCAGCTTGCCATTTCGACTGCGGACTTCCTGGCAAGTTTTGACCAGTGCGGGGTTGCGTTGGATCGAACCGTCTTCCACAGCATCTGAGATGCGGACTAATTCTTGCGGTACAACTCGCCCAGCGCCAATGTTCAAATGACCAACTTCTGAGTTGCCCATTTGACCCTCTGGCAATCCCACGGCTTTTCCGGATGTGTGGATGAGGGTATGCGGATAAGCTGCCCATAAGCTTTGCATTACGGGAGTTTTAGCAGCAGCGATCGCGTTTCCTCGTGTTTCCTCGCAGTAGCCCCATCCATCTAAAATGACAAGCACCACGGGAGCAACAGGTGCCTTGGTCATAATAAAATTGCCCTTTACTTTTTGTAATACCCGAATGATACCACTGCTACCCACCCCCGCAAGTGAATTTCTGCTTATTAACTTTATTTATGATGTAATTACGATTTTTTTTAACATTTTTTCAATTGGAATAATTTTTCCTGATTTTTTGTGGTAAACGTGGTTAGTTGTTGGTTGTTGGTTGTTAGTTGTAAAAACTATAAGTACGCTTCCACCATGCACTAACCACTATTTACTATCAACTAACCACTCCCAACCCCTTATTTACTTTTGCCGCTGGTTTTGGCAGCTTTTGCGGCTTTTTTGGCAGCTTTCTCAGCAGCGATCGCTTCTAACTTTGCTTGTTCTTTTTCTTCGGCAATTTTATCCAGATAGTAATGATAATCCCCTAGATAGACGCGAAATTCACCATTGCGGATTTCGACGATTTTATTTGCTACCTGAGAAATAAAATAACGGTCGTGAGAAACGACAATTACAGTGCCATCATAATTTTGGATTGCTTCTTCCAGCATTTCTTTGGCTGGGATATCAAGATGGTTTGTCGGTTCATCTAAAATGAGTAAATTCGCAGGACACAAAAGCATTTTTGCCAACGCTAAACGCGCTTTTTCTCCCCCACTTAATGCTGCGACTGGTTTCAACACCGTGTCACCAGAAAACAAAAAGCGTCCCAACAGCGTGCGGACTTCTTCATTTTTCCAGTCGGGAACTTCATCATGGATGGTTTCCATGACAGTTTTCTTTAAATCCAAGGCTTCGGCTTGATTTTGCTCAAAGTAACCGGGAATAACATTGTGTTCGCCTAGCCCAACAGTACCCTCTGTAGGTTTTTCGCTACCCGTAATCAAACGTAACAAAGTAGATTTCCCGGCACCGTTGGGACCGAGAAAAGCGATGCGATCGCCTTTTTCAATTAGGAGATTTGCGCCCAGAAAGAGAATTTTATCATCGTAAACATGAGTTAAATCTTTAATTTCCACTACTTCACGTCCGCTGCGGGGTGCGGGTGGAAAGCGGAAGTGCAAAGTTCTCATCCCACCTACGGGTGCTTCGATGCGTTCGATTTTATCAAGTTGTTTTTCCCGGCTTTTTGCTTGGGTACTGCGGGTAGCACTAGCGCGGAATCTGTCAACAAAGGTTTGCTGTTTTTCTAGTTCTTTTTGCTGACGTTCGTAAGCGCTAAGTTGCGCTTGTTGACTTTCAGATTTTTGTAACAGGTAAGCCGAGTAATTGCCAAGATAAGTGCTGGAAACACCGCGTTCTGTTTCCACAACTTGGGTGCAGAGGCGATCTAAAAATTCCCGGTCATGAGATACTATTACCATCGGGGTAGTCAACCCTTTAAGGTAAGTTTCTAACCACTCGATGGTTTCTAAGTCAAGGTGGTTTGTAGGTTCGTCCAGTAGCAATAAGTCGGGTTTTTGCAGCAGGATTTTACCCAAACTCATCCGCATTTGCCAACCGCCACTGAAAGCACTTACTAAGCGATCGCCATCAGTACCATCAAAACCCATTTCTGGCAAAATCTTATCAATTTTTGCCTCTAATCCATAGCCATCAAGCCCTTCAAACTGCCTTTGGAGACGATCCATTTTGTCGATCAGTTTGTTTAACTCCTCTGGAGTTGCCGTTTCCATTTCCCGATGCACCTGTGACAAAGCTTCATTAACTTTGTTTGCTTCGACAAAGGCACGCCAAAATTCTTCTTTAACAGTACGGCTGGGGTCTACTTCAAATTCTTGGTTAAGGTAAGCTATGTGTAAGCTAGAAGGACGAATAATTTCCCCAGCGGTGGGTTCGATTTCGCCGGCGATGATTTTCAATTGGGTGGATTTTCCGGCACCGTTGACACCCACCAAGCCGATGCGATCGCCAACTTTGACTTCCCAGTTGACATCTTTAAGAATTTCGCCTGTGGGATAAATTTTACTTATATGTTCAAGTCGCAGCATTCGGTGTCTCTAGGGTTAGGGTATGGGTAACAGAGGCGCAGAAGCTTACGCCGTGTCCAAATATTAACAAAATTTAACTACATATTTCGTATTGATTCTGGGCATAAACAGAAGATTTTCAAAGGCGTCACGAGAATGCTGCTACTGTGCTATTTACCTCACCTCTTCAATGCTCAAGCCTAAACCTTCTGCTATCTGCTCTAAACTCAATCCTAATGCCCAAAAGCGACGTACAGCGCTTGAATAAAATTCGCGTTTGCCTTCAAGCTTGCCTTCTTCCCTACCTTCAAGCTTGCCTTCTTCCCTACCTTCAAGCTTGCCTTCTGTGAAAGCGTCCTGATAAAATCTGGTTTGCTTAAACTCACTTAAACTAAACATTGGCTGTATTTCCTCTACAAGCTTGTTATCAAGTTATAATTTCAACTATTGCCTTGCTCGTTTGAAGACTGTTGTTGTGCCATTTGTCTTACTTCCTCAACACTTAGACTTAAGCCTTGTGCTATCTGTTCTAAACTAAGCCCCAAAGCCAAAAATTGGCGTACAGCGTTTAAAGTTAGTTCACGTTTGCCTTCAAGCTTGCCTTCTTCCCTACCTTCTGTGAAAGCATCCTGATAAAATCTGGTTTGCTTCAACTCACTTAAACTAAACATTGCTTGTATTTCCTCCCTAGTCATCCTTGGAAACTTGTAGACGATGATTGTCTCTATTAATTGTAATAATTGCTGTTGAGAAATTCCACCGCCGACACTTTGCGTAACTCTGTCTATCAACTCCCTTGCGAGTGCGATCGCTCTCTCTTCATCTTCAATAACTAACTTGATAGTAGCAATGCCAATAGGTAGCGATGTCGCTTCACCTAATTCATCTAGATAAATGCGAGTGACTCGCTGACTGCTGAAGAACTCGCGGTAATGTTTTATATTTCCTGTGTCTACACTCCGGGTTGGATAGATAACAGCAGCAAACCAATCGTTTTTGGGTTTATTTTGACGAAGATATAAACATATTTCTGCAAACAATCGAGAGTAAATTTCTGAGTCTGGCTGAAATTGAACTTCCACAAAGTAAATTGGGTTTTCCTCTGTTTGTGTAGGAAGAAAAACCCCATCAATTCTAAATGCTGTTTGTTTAACTTCAACTGATGAAAATTGATACAAGTTCGCTTCTTCTGGAGGTTCACCGATGAGTTCAAAGAAGATACTAGGAAATTCTTGAAATAAGCGATAAAAGATGCTGTCGGTTTTCACAACTTAGGAAATAAAACACCCATCACCAGATTATCATGTATCGCTTTCTTCTTTTTCATCACTCACCAACGGTTCTAAACCTCAGTCGTCTTTAGACGACTTCAGCTATTAGCCTTAGAATTCATTCTAAGGCGGTTGTTGGGATTAGTGCAAGATATCCATTTTAATGGACTTTCGCTATTAGCCAGGGAATTTATTCTTGGCGGGATGGGTTTTATTTGACTTCAAACTGGTGTCCAACAACCTACAATAGTTTCACCCCGCTTTTCTTTTTCGGCTAATTCTAAATTCAATTCCACCAGCTTCTCTAAAATATCGTCATTAGGATTAAAACCGTAAGCTTGCATCACCAATTTATCAAGCTGTTCATGCAGTTTATAAAGTTGGCTCGTTGGCTCATTAAAAAACTTATTGTATAGTGTCGTAATTCCCCATTGTTTCGCTTCCATTTGTTGAGTGCGATATTGATGAAGTTCTCCAGCTTTGGTACGAATTTGATTAACTAATTTAGCGTCAGGTGTTTGGGGAAAAGGGAAGGTTTCAAAGCAGCTTGTAGGTGTATAGGCTGTAGTTTCACCTAGTGTTGATTTTTGAGCATTCATCCAAATGCGATGCACTATCGATGAAACGATGCCAAAAACATAAAAATCATCATTAGTCAGAACAACTGACTTATCACCTGCTAACCAGTTAATAGATGCAGGGATAAAAACAGCCCATTTTGATACTCTAGGTACTGTAAAGTAGCAACTTAAATTAGTAATTGCTGTTCTCATTGCTTCGTTAGTACGCTTAAATATCCACCACTTTTGTTGTAGAATCCTTTCACGGTTATTTAAACGCTCTGGCTTGACAAAAGTTTCAACATGTCTGAAAGGCAGTATATAATTGCTTGCTTCTTCAATAGACATATTTACAAAGTCAATAATCCAACGTTCTGGAGTGCCGTAAGGATTTTTAGCTAGATTAGCACCCATTGAAAAGAGTTTGAGAACTTCTTGATTTTTGGAATCGGCTGTAACCCAAGCTTTTACCTGTTCCTCAGTAACTATAAATCCATTCCCATTGGGTTCTACTCCTCGAATGCAGCACCCAATATTTGCTTTTATTCGATTTGCTTTAGTAACATCAATAGTTGATTTCAGTGAAGAACTTATAGCTGTAACTAAACAATTATCTAGATATAATATTTGAGGTTTTTCTTGACTCCAGTTAATAATACTAACATGAACACTTGCTTCACCCGACCAAGGTTGACTAGAGATAGCATCATGAATATATCCATTATTTTTAACAACGTAGTCTAAAGAAGCTTCCCTACTTTTACCTTGACAAATTGAATTTGTAGCAACTAATCCTGCTCTGCCTTTTTTTTCAAGCTGTGAGTGAGCTAATCGAAACCAATAGCAGGCTATATCTATTTGCTGATTTTTAATTTCTGTAAATTTCTTAAAAACCTTTTCAGTATAATCGTCACCTAACTCTTTTCTTATTCTATGCCCACCCAAAAAAGGAGGATTGCCAATAATTACATCCGCTTTCTGCCATTCACTAAAAAGCGCATCCTGACAAACAATATTATTATCCAACGTATCCAAAGGCAAAGCCGGCTCAGTCAACTTAAAATTATCAATTGCAATCTTCCGCGCAATCATCAAAGTCACTCGCGCTAACTCCACCGCAAACGGATTTGTATCCATCCCATAAAATTGTTGCGGTGTCACAAAACCCATTTGCATTTGCTCATTAGCAGACTTCCGACGCTGGGCAATTTTATCTAACAGCAGCATTTCAATTCGCTTTAATTCCTGATATGCCATGTAGAGAAAATTCCCCGAACCACAAGCCGGATCTAACACCCGATAACTTTGTAATTCCAATTGCAAAGCCGAAAGTTCACCTATAGTCGTAGCCTCTTCAATTCTTTCTTCCCAATATCTACTAATAGTTGGACGGACAATTTTCATAATGTCCGCTTCTGAAGTAAAGTGAATTCCCCGTGCATGACGCTCTTTTTTATCCACCGTCCCTTCAAACAAATTCCCGAAAATTGCCGGACGTACTTTACTCCAATCTTCCCGCGCTGATACATCCAAAAAGTTCAATTCTTCCCGCGTCAAATCAATTCCATGAATCAACGAAAATAAACCGCCGTTAAAATAATCTACACCTTGATAACGTCCCGCTGGCGTAATTCCTGGCTGATTCATTTCCCGAAATAAACCACCCAAAACATCGTAAGAATTTGCCCCTTTCATACAATCCTGAACGCAGGAAATAAACATATCACGGGGTAATAATTGCCTATCCTCAGCAAACATCGCTAGCACGCATTGCAAAATAAACCCCTGCGCTGTCAACTTCTCAATTTTGCGCTTTTCCAACTCCAGTAGTAATTCTCCCATACGACGTGCGGCGCGTTCTGTAACTACTAGCTGGTTATTTCTAAATACAGGAGTTTTGTCTCCCAATTCCATAAACGCAAAGGCTCCTGCCCTTTCTGGCAGTTGCTCCAGGGGAATTACATCTACGGGTGTATCTAGTTGGATATCAAAGTCAAAAATCCAGAATTCGTCAAAATTGCACAACAAAACATAACGCGGACGATTTGGAACTAACCGCGTCCAATAATCAAAAGCCTGAGAATAATGCTTACTTAAATCTTCCCCGCGCTTCTTCATCTCAATCAATACGCGGGGTTTCCACACCAAATCAGCAAAGCCGGTTTTACCCTTTTTGCTGCTTTTTTTAATCGCTTCTTCGTAACTCGCTCCCGCTTCTAGCGCTCCCTCATGTCCAAACGCTCGAAAAAACCGATCTAGAAACGTTTGCGCTTCTTTTCTTTCTTCACCTTTGATGTGTTGTTGACAAAAATTAACAAACTTGTGGAGACTTTCAGGTGTTGCTACCATTTTGGATTTTTGATGCTTGGGGAATAATCAGTATTTTTAACTATTCCTTTGTGATAAATTCATCGATCCAAATGGTATTTTATATTTGGGAAATTTGCACTCCCTCAGGCTGGAAGCCTGGGGCTATAGAAACAAAGCCCACCCAGGTGGGCTTTGTTTCTATAGCCGCACCCTTCTAGGGTGTTGGGCAGAATTGTATTGAGATGGGCGATCGCTCAATTCCCCTCAAAATTCAACTAACTTTCGCTTCATCTCCCGCAGACTCAGCCACAGCAGCTAATCTCGCAGCAGCAGCTTGAACTATCTGAGCCACTTGAGACAAAGGCATATGATTGATTTGTCTTAAAATCACGGTCAAATCTGAAGTTTCTGGCACTGCCCTGCCTTCCAAACAGCAGAGTAACTCTTCCAACGTATACCCTGCTCTGGTTGCAATTTGAGCCAGATTTTCAGTATCTGGAACCTTCACACCCTTTTCCCACATTTGAACAGCAGTAGCAGAAACTCCCAGAAGCTTGCCAAAAGCTCTTTGACTCGTTGAACCACGAGCTAATTTAATGATTTCAATCAGTTTTTGTCTACTTTCGATGTTCACTGCTTTTATAGCTAGTCAACTTTATTTACAAGTTTAGTTGCAATATTACAAGTTTACTTTTATATTGACAGGCTTGTCTTTTAGCAGTAATCTATATCTTATGTTGCAATACGGCAACTTAGGTTTAAAGTAGATAACAATGTTCACTACTTACAAGTTTCGTATTTATGTTTTTCTGCCTGGAGTGATTCGTTTTTTGTGTTTCTCAACTGGCTTTGGCTTCATCTCCTGAAGCTTCAGCAACAGAAGCAAATCGCTCCGCAGCAGCTTGAGCTATCTGAGCGACTTGAGACAAAGGCATATACTTGATTTGTTTCAAAATTGTTGAAAATTCGGAATTTTCTGGTAATGACTTGCCGTCTAAATAGGCGAGTAACTGCTCTAAGCTGTAGCTTGCACGAGCTGCTATTTTTGCCAAATTCTCGGTATCTGGAACGCTGTCACCCCTTTCCCATGACTGAACAGCCGTAGTAGAAACTCCCAAAAGTTTAGCAAACCCTCGCTGACTCATGGTACCACGAGTTTTTTTGACTATTTCTATTAGTTTCTTTCTAGCCTCTGTATTCACGGCTTGATGGCAACTCAACTGTAATTACCAGTTTACTTGTACGTTTCGACGTTTTGTATATAGTTATTTAACACTAAGGCTAGTTAATATTGACTTGCAGCAACTGTTAGTGATAATCTAAAGATACTAAGGTCTTTCTCAGGAAGAAGGCTTATACAGTAATCTTTCATACGAAAAACTCGATTTGCTTAAATGGCAATGCTTACGTATGGGCATTGCCGCCAATAACTCTTAGGGTGCATCATGGTTAGTTGGACACGCAAGAAAACACAATATCGCCGCAAAGGTCAAAGTTTAATCGCCGCTAATAAAATTAAACCACAATTATGGCACATTTTGGAAGCCGAAGCCAAAGAAGCACTTATAGCCCAAGGTGAGCGTGTCCAGAAAATCAAGAAAATCCGCTGCCTGAAGCATCAAGTTTGTATTTCTTATTGGAATCAGAAAGGTGGTGTATGCAGCAGCTTTTTCAGCTACCGGATTTTTGCACGTTGGCAAAATGAAGTAGAAAAGGTAATTTATACCTGTCCTACAGTGAAGGAATGGACGAGATTAAATCGTATCATGCGGTATGAATTCGCTTATTACAATTATTTCCGAGAAATCGAAGATGCACTTGACACCGCATTAGAAAACCGCTTGTGTGTATTGAAAGCAACATCACTACAACCGGTTTCTAAAGACAATTACGTAGAGACGTTCCACGGTCACGTCTCTACAGCGTGTAATAATTAATTACTAGCGCCGGAAGTGGCGAGTTCTGCTAACCTTTCCTGCTGATCTTGGGAGATACAAGATTGAATCAGTGGCTCTAAATCGCCTTCCAAGACGGGGTTAAGGGAATAATTTTGACCAAGACGGTGGTCGGTGGCGCGGTTATCTTTGTAGTTGTAGGTGCGAATCTTTTCAGAACGGGAACCTGTACCAACTTGCGATCGCCTCATGGAAGTTACTTCTTCTTGTTGTTCACGCAACTTGATTTCATACAACTTTGCCCGCAGAATTTGCATAGCCCGTTCTTTATTTTGTAACTGGCTGCGTTCTTCAGTACAGAAAATCCGAATTCCGGTGGGTTTGTGCATCAAGTCAGCCGCTGTTTCCACCTTGTTGACGTTTTGCCCTCCAGCACCGCCAGACCTAGCGGTAGTCATCTCAATGTCCTTCGGGTCGATGTGAATTTCCACCTCATCCACCTCTGGCATGATCGCCACAGTCGCTGTGGAGGTGTGAACTCGTCCACCAGCTTCGGTTGCCGGCACACGCTGCACGCGATGCACTCCAGCTTCAAACTTCAGCTTGCTGTAAACGCTCTCACCCTGAATTTCTAGAATTACTTCTTTGAAGCCGCCCATCTCACCGAGAGACTCACTTACCAGCTTCACTTTCCAACCTTCAGTATCAGCATAGCGCGAATACATCCGCAGCAAATCCCCAGCCCAAATACTTGCCTCATCGCCACCAGTACCGGCGCGAATTTCCAACATGATGTTTTTATCATCATTCGGATCGCGGGGTAACAGCAACACCTTCAAGCGAGTTTCTAAATGTTCGATTTTCTGCTCAAGTTCATCGACTTCCAGTGCTGCCATTTCATGCATTTCTGGATCGCTGCTTGCTTCTTTGTAAACTTGACGTGCCCCAATCAAGTCTTCAGTAGCAGTTTTCCAAATTTCATAAGTATCTACTACCTCTTCTAAAGAAGAGCGCGACTTGGCAATTTTTTGATACTCATCCGGATTTTTGGCAGTATCGGGATCGCCAAGCCGACGGGTTAATTCATTAAAAGTTTGTTCAACGGATTTTAATTTATCCAGCAGGTATGATTCAGCCATGATGAGTCTTTGCGCTCCTTTAAATAACAAATTGGCTTAGGAAAAAAGACAATCGACCCCGAAAAGTACAGGGTCGTCGTTGACACTGCCCAAGCCTTTTTGCTACTTTTTCTTTTTGCCGCCTGCGCCTTCTTCATCTGACGATGAGGACATACCGTATTTGCGAAGGAAGCGTTCTACTCGACCTTCGGTGTCAATCATCTTCTGGGTGCCGGTATAGAATGGGTGGTTTCCAGACCAAACATCTACATGCAATTCTGGCTTGGTTGAGCCAATGGTCATTACAACTTGACCGTTGCAGTAAACTTTCGCATCTGGATACCACTTAGGATGAATATCAGGTTTAGCCATTTTCCTTTCGTGGTTAATCTATATAAATTATAACTTGGGACAGGTAATGGAGATTGGGGAGACGGAGGGAGCAGGGTGAGCAGGGGGAAATATTTCTTCCTTTCCCCTTTCCCCTTTCCCCTTTTCCCCTCTGAAAATTGCCCCATGCCCAATTGCTTATCGTTTCGAGTATTGAGGTGCTTTGCGGGCTTTGTGCAAACCGTATTTTTTCCGCTCTTTCGCCCGTGGATCGCGGGTGAGGTAGCCTTCGGTTTTCAAAGGTGGGCGATTTTCTGGATCTAGTTGACATAGCGCACGGGCGACTCCTAAGCGAACAGAGTCCGCTTGTCCGGTTAAGCCGCCACCTTCAGCTTTCACCAAAATGTCATATTCGTTTTCCAGTCCCAAAGTTTCTAGGGGTGCTTTGATGACTCCTAAATAGTTGGCGTTGAATTGGAAGTATAAATCTCCAGGTTTGCCATTTACGGTCATCTGACCGGTACCTGGAACTAGGCGTACCCGTGCGACTGCTGATTTACGGCGACCAGTACCCCAGTAAACGGCGCGACCACTGTTGGTGTCTAGTGCTTGCATTAGTTTTCGGCTCCAGGAATTGTATTAATTTTTAGTTCTTTCGGTTGTTGCGCTGCGTGGGGATGATCTGCACCAGCGTAAACTTTCAGTTTGGTAAATAACTGCCTGCCAAGGCTATTTTTCGGTAGCATACCTTTGACGGCGACTTCGATAATCCGTTCTGGTAAACGGTCTTGCAGCTTGGCGAAGGTTTCGGTTTTCATCCCACCGGGACGACCGGAGTGGCGACGGTAGATTTTTTGAGTCCGCTTTTTGCCTGTGACTGTGACTTTCTCAGCATTGACGACAATGACGAAGCCGCCTGTGTCCATGTGAGGGGTATATTCTGGTTTATTTTTGCCGCGCAAAATCATGGCAATTTCGGTGGCGAGGCGACCTAAGCGTTTGTCGGTGGCATCTACTATGTACCACTCACGCTCAATGGATGCTAGGGGAGGAAGGTAGGTTTTGTTTGTTGTCATTTGTCCTATGTCCTTTGTTTGTTAATGGTTAGTTGTTGGTTGATAGTTGATAGTTGAGAGTGGTTAGTAGTTAGTTGTTCTACTAATACCCTTTTTATATGAAGGTGCGCCTAGTTTAGCCCACGCAGGTGGGCTTTGTTCGTGTAGCCCCAGGCTTCCAGCCTGAGGGCGATCAGGTGCAGCCTCAATAACTGCGCCCCTCCCAACAACTAACCAAAAACTAATTTTGGTAAGGTGTCGTACCAAACTTCTTGGGGAAAGGGAAAATCTGGATAGCCGACTCGCAACAAGCATAATCCTTGGGGTGGTGCGGCATATTTTACTTTTTCCCGGTGTTGATATGTCCAGATTTCTGTAAAGTTAGAAAGCGATCGCTCTTGTGAACCTACTTCTACCAACATCCCTACCAACAGCCGCACCATGCCGTACAAAAATCCATCTGCCTGAATTTCAATATGAAGAAATGATCCTGTACGATAACACTCCGCTGCTTGCACTTCTACCCAGGAATGCTTGCGCTTTGAACCGGCACGGTGAAAAGCAGCTAAATGATGCTTTCCCATCAAGGGTTTAAGGGCAGCCTGAATTAAAGCTTCATCCAGGGGTGCATAATAATAATGCCAACTAAAGGGTCTAACGAACAAGTTCGGTCGGTCTTCGGTGTAAAGCGTGTAACGATACCGTCGATAAGCTGCACCAAAGCGAGCGTGCCAACTGTTACTTACACCTGCCGAAGCCCGAATCAATATATCTTTGGGCAAATAGCTATTAAGAACTGTTGCCCATTTTTCGGCGGGGATTCTACCTGTGGCATCAAAATGGGCTACTTGAGCAGCCGCGTGAACTCCGGAGTCGGTTCGCCCTGCACCGTGTAGTGTCACCTGATACCCCAGTATAACTGAGATAGCTTTTTCTATCTCTTCTTGGACGGTGCGCTGTTGTAGTTGTCGTTGCCACCCATGAAAATGAGTGCCCAGGTATTGAATTACTAGGGCTACTCTATAAGTCGGTGTTGAGGAGTGGCTTTCTAACATAGGGATTTGGTCAATTGTCAATAGTCAAAAGTCATTTGTTTAAAATTCTTAACTAATGACCACTGACTAATGACTTAAACCAATTCAATTATTGCCATTTCCGCATTGTCACCCCGACGCGGGACGGTATGCAGAATGCGAGTATAACCACCTTGACGATTACCATATCTGGTGGGGGCTTGTTCAAACAAAGCATGAACTAGTTGTTTGTCGAATATATAGCCAAGGGCTTCACGACGTGCTGTCAGCGAGCCATTTTTAGCTAGGGTAATCATTTTATCCACTTCGCTTCGCAAAACTTTAGCGCGAATTAAAGTGGTGGTGATCCGACCATGACGAATCAGCTCAGTAGTGAGCGATCGCAATAAAGCACGACGCTGGTCAGCTGGTTTACCAAGTTTTTTGACGCGACAACGGTGACGCATAATCTTTTTGTTAGTTGTTAGTTGTTGATTGTTAGTTGTTGATTGTTAGTTGTTAGTTGTTAGTTGTTAGTTGCTCTACTATCTACTAACCACTCTCCTACTAACAACTAACAACCAACTATGCGTGTTTGGAGCCTCTTTCTTGTGGCAGAGTAATGCCTAAGCGTCGCTGTAAAGCTTCTACAACTTCTTCTGCCGATTTCTGACCGAAGTTTTTGATTTCTAAGAGGTCTTCTTGGGTAAAATCCAACAAATCTGCTACAGAGTTTACTTGTGCTCGTTTGAGACAGTTATAAGCTCGTACAGAAAGCTGCAATTCTTCGATGGGAATCTGAGCGGTTGGATCGTCCGGGACATCAGAGTTTGTATCGACTGGATCGAGGGAGATATCTTTCAACGGATTGAATAAATCTACCAAGATAGCAGCAGCAGAGGAAAGTGCTTCTTGAGGTGAGATACTGCCATTTGTCCAAACTTCCAACAGTAGTCGGTCTTTGGGCATGGAGTTATCTCCACGGAAGTCTTCAACGCTATAATTAACTTTCCGCACTGGCATAAACACGGAGTCGATTTGGAGAAAGTCTAAAGATGTAGCTTCCTCACGTCCTCGCTCTACGGTGCGATATCCTTTGCCTTTTTCGATGCGGAATTCCATTTCCAGCTTTGCTCCCTCAGCGATGGTCGCTACATACTGGGTTTGGTCGATGACTTCTACTTCACTAGGCAAGTCAAAATGTGATGCAGTGATTGTGGCTGGACCTGTCACAAGTAACCGACCGATCTGGGGTTGAGAAGAATAGTTTTTCAGGATAACTTCCTTCATTTTCATGAGGATTTCCAGTACGTCTTCTCGCACACCCGGAACTGTGGCAAACTCGTGGGAAACCCCTGCAATCCGCACTGCGGTAACTGCTGTACCCTCTAGATTAGATAGTAAAACTCTTCTCAGGGCGTTGCCTACTGTTGTTCCCTGACCGCGCTCTAGTGGTTCTAAGACAAATTTACTGTAATGGTTCCGACTTTCCTCGGTATTAGATTCTACACATTCAATTTGAAACTGCGGCACGGAGTAGCCTCCCTTCTTTTAAGGTGCTGCTAAAAGGCAAATCAATTGCCTCGTCTTTATTTACTTAATACTTTGGAACTTCAAGGAAGCTTTTTAATACCTGCCAATGTTGGTATTTGAAGCTTCACTCACAGATTGTGGACGATGCAGCTAAAATGCGATCGCCCAACAGCTAGAATGTCTAAACTCGACGGCGCTTCGGCGGACGGCAACCATTGTGAGGAATTGGGGTAATATCCCGAATCAGTGTAATTTCCAATCCGGCTCCTTGCAGTGCCCGAATAGCGGTTTCTCTGCCCGCTCCCGGACCACTAACCATTACCTCAATTTGGCGCATTCCAGAGTCCATCGCTCGGCGTGCTGCACTTTCTGCGGCGGTTTGGGCTGCGAAAGGAGTTCCCTTTTTTGCTCCTTTAAAACCGCTAGAACCAGCACTTGCCCAGGAAATCACATCTCCGTTTTGATCGGTAATCGTGACAATGCTATTGTTGAAAGTAGACTGGATATATGCCATTCCATTAGGAACGTTGCGTTTTTGCTTTTTGCTGCCACTTTTTTTAGTTGGTTGTCGCGCCATAATATCGGTGTAGTTGAATAATGGTAATAGTTCTTGTCAGACAAAAGAAACTTATTTGCCGGGAGCTTTCTTCTTACCTGCCACTGTCTGCCGTCTGCCTCGACGAGTTCTGGCATTTGTACGAGTTCTTTGTCCTCTGACTGGCAAGCCCATCCGATGACGACGACCTCTGTAGGAGCCAATATCAATCAGACGCTTGATGTTCAGTCCCTCTAAACGCCGCAAGTCACCTTCTACTTGATAGTCGCTCTCGATGATTCCCCGTAGCGCTGCTACATCAGCATCACTTAAATCTTTTACACGAATATCTGGATTTACACCAGTATTAGCTAATATTTCTTGCGATCTAGATAATCCAATTCCGTAGATATAAGTTAGACCAATTTCTACGCGTTTGTCGCGTGGAAGGTCTACTCCGGCAATACGTGCCATTTATTGCTTTCTCCCTATTGTTCTTGCCAGTACTGTTACTATCTTCGTGACGGTGATTTTTTCGTTTCACCTAATTAATGTCATTGCTAGCAGTATCGATGCTATCCCTGACGTTGCTTGTGCTTGGGATTAACACAAATAACCATCACGCGCCCGCGACGTTTGATCACGTTACACTTTTCACAAATTTTCTTGACTGAAGCTCTGACTTTCATGCCGTTCTTAATTGACTCCAAATAGTAAATTATAGCATTTCTGGGTAATTTAGTCGGTTATTTTTTTGCTTAACACCTAATTTGGTGGTTTATGGTAAGATTCTCTACATATACTTACTTTTTCCGCAGTCGATAAGTGATTCTACCCTTTGTTAGGTCGTAGGGAGTTAATTCCACTTTGACGCGATCGCCAGGTAAAATCTTGATATAGTTCCGGCGAATCTTACCAGAAATATGAGCCAGAACATTAAAGCCATTATCCAGGTCAACGCGAAACATAGCATTTGGTAGGGACTCTGTGACAGTGCCTTCCATTTCAATCAAATCTTGTTTAGACAATTTATTTTTTCCTCAATTCAACAGTCTCCCCCAACAGTTGGAGTAATTACATCTGCAAGAGAACACAATTTGGCGATTATATCAACAGTTTCTTAATATATTTTAGCGAAATTTTGAATTCATCCTGTCCTAAGGGGGAGTGGAGGATGGGGAAGCACTTCGTGCAGGGGAAAGGGGAAAGGGGAAGAAATATCTAGAATTCGTTTTTAAATAACTCTTTATCTCCATACCTTTGCCCCTCTTCAAATCCCTTGTCCCCTTGTGTCCTTGTCTCCTTGTCCTCTTGTCCCCATGATTGAAACTAAAAAGCGATTACCTTCTTAAGTTCATTAGTGACTTCTTCTTGGGATTGATTACCATTGACGGTGAGAAGTTTTTGCCTCGAGCCGTAATAATCAATCAAAGGTGCAGTTTCATTGCGATAAACTTCTAAGCGACGACGAATTACCTCTTCGGTATCATCTTTTCGTCCGCGCTCAAGTAAACGTGCTACCACTACATCATCTGGGACATCCAGATTGACCACCTTTTCACCGCTAGGAAGATCCATATGAAGCAGCAATTCCTGCAAAAAAACTGCTTGCGTTACTTTGCGAGGAAAGCCATCTAAAATCCATCCAGACTTAATATCTGGTTGACTAAGACGCTCCTGCACTAGCTCCTGCATTAGCTGGTCGGGAACCAACTCGCCGCTATCAACGTAATTTTGAGCTTTGATTCCTAAAAGGGTTTGCTCTTTCATTGCTTGACGCAAAATATCACCCGTGGAAATATGGGGAATATTGCAGTCGTAAGCTAAATTTTGAGCTTGAGTTCCCTTACCAGCTCCAGGCGGTCCCAAGAAGATTAATCGCGTCACTATTATTTCACCATTCCTTCATAGCGCTGAGAGATGACGTAAGTTTGGACTTGTTTTGCTGTTTCAATCGCCACACCAACCAGAATTAATAACGAAGTTGCGCCAATTCCTTTAAAAGTTGGCACACCTAAAGAGCTTTCTACAGCGGTGGGGATAATTGCAACCAACCCCAAAAAGATAGCACCTAAAAAAGTTAGTCGATTCGTCACCCGCTCAATATACTCGCTCGTTGTTTTACCCGGACGAACGCCAGGAATGCTAGAACCCATTTTTTTCAAGTTCTGCGCCACATCTACTGGGTTAAGAATCAACGAAGAGTAGAAATAGCTGAAGAAAACAATAGAAATGAGGTAAATCAGCGAGTATGCCCAAGGCGCAGAACCACCCGGACTCAAATAAGTGTTAACAATATTAATCAAGTCCGGATTTTTGGTGAAATTCGCCAGCAAAAGTGGCAAACTCAAGATGGCAGCCGCGAAAATAATCGGCATGACACCGCCCTGATTTAGCCGCAGGGGTAGATAGCTACGCTGCTCTGCCAAAACACGCCGACCGACTTGACGACGAGCGGAAATAATGGGGATGCGCCGCGTTCCTTCTTGAACAAAGACAATCCCAACAATCGTTACCAAGAACACCAATACCAGTACAATTACACGCCCGACTATTTCCCGACCGCCTACTTGCACCAAGTCGATGGTATCGCCCAAAGATTTTGGTAGTGAGGCGACAATGTTGACAAAAATCAACAAAGATGCTCCGTTACCAATACCTCGTTCGGTGATTAGTTCTGATGCCCACATAACGAACATAGAACCAGCCGTGAGAGCGATCGCTGTTTCCGCTACAAAAACCGGACCGGGTTCTTTAGCAAATTGCTGTAAGAAAAATGCTGAGAACGCAGTACTTTGAATAATCGCCCAACCTAAAGACACATAGCGTGTAATTTGGGAAATTTTTCGCCGTCCAGCTTCACCTTCATTTTTCTGTAAATTTTCTAAAGCTGGAATCGCAGTTGTGAGCAATTGGATAATAATGGAAGCGTTAATGTAAGGCAAAATGCCCAAGGCAAAGACTCCCAAAGTAGAAAGTCCGCGTCCTGAGAATATGTCTAACAAGCCGAATATCGCGCTGTTGTTTTGGATAGCTTGACCAAACAAGTCGCGATTAATTCCTGGCACCGGCAAAAAGATGCCCAGGCGAATCAAAATTAAAATACCGACGGTGACAAGCAGCCGACCTCTTAGTCCAGCGGCTTGCGCCATCTGCATAAAAGTTTCTTGAGCCGTTGGGGCTTTGTCTCGACTAATCATAAAGGGCTACCTTTGAAGTATGAAATGTGAAATGTGAAGTACGCTCGTCAGAAGTATAAAACGTGAAGTATGTATTTTTCATCCTTCATCCTTCATCCTTCTCCTTCGGAGACGCTTTGCGAACATCATTCATCATTTAGATAACTTCACAACTCCCACCAGCTGCCTCAATTTTGCTTCGAGCTTGGCTTGTGAAAGCTGCGGCTTTGACATTGAGTGCAACGCTTAATTCCCCATTGCCCAAAATTTTCAATGGTGCTTTGGCACTAGTGATAATACCTGATGCCTTTAAAGATACCAAAGTAACTTCTGTATTGGCAGGAAGGGAAGCTAGTTTCTCTACATTAATCGTAGTGTAATTTTTACGATTAATAACTGGAAAGCCCTTTAACTTAGGGATACGGCGATACAACGGCTGTTGACCACCTTCAAATCCAGGTCGGGTGCTGCTACCAGAGCGAGATTTTTGACCCCGCATACCTAAACCAGCACTGGCACCTTGACCGGCAGAAATACCCCTACCTACACGCTTCTTGCGTTTTTTGGAGCCTTTTTGAGGACGAACATCATTTAGTCTCATAATTTTGTTAATGGTTAATGGTCAATAGTCAATGGTCAATGAACTCTTGACTCTTGACTTTTGACTTGTTAAATGTAGAGATTCTCAATAGGAACGCCTCTATCTTCGGCAACTTGGGCAAAGGTACGCAGGGTAGATAGGGCATTAACTGCGGCTCTAGCATTATTGAGTGGATTGTTGGAGCCGAGTTGTTTGGCTAAAATGTTGCGAACTCCAGCTAACTCCAATACGGTACGGACAGCACCACCTGCAATTACCCCGGTTCCAGGGGATGCTGGTCGCATCATGACTTTTGCACCACCACCGGTACCATCAATAGGATGGGGAATGGAGTTAGATTTTGTCATAGGGATTTCAATCAGATGCTTTTTGCCGTCGGCTACACCTTTTTTAACGGCACCAATTACATCTGAAGCTTTACCTACTCCCACACCAACTTGACCGCGTTCGTTACCAACGACAACGATCGCTCGGAAGCTGAGTTTTTTACCTCCCTTAACGACCTTACTGACGCGTCGGATCTGAATCACCCGTTCTTGCCAGGTTGTCTCTTCTTTTTTGGCGCGTTTTGTTTTGTTTTTACGCTCGGTTGCCATAATTAATGCTATGTAGGTTGTTGGGCGATGGGCAATGGGCAATGGGCAATGGGCAATGGGCATTGGGCATTTGTAATAACTCTTTTCCCTTTCCCCCTCTTCAAATTCCCACTAACCAATTACTAATTTTAGAAATTTAAGCCGGCTTCCCGTGCGGCATCGGCTAAAGCTTTGACGCGACCATGATATAAATTACCACCGCGATCAAAAACTACTTGAGTTATGCCTTTTTCGAGCGATCGCGCTGCAATTAACTTGCCGACTTGAGCTGATGCTTCCCGGTTAGAGCCTGAAGCCAAATTAGACTTCAAATCTGGTTCTACACTCGAAGCTGCCACAATTGTGTGATGCTTAGTATCATCAATTACCTGAGCATAAATATGCTCGTTCGAGCGAAATACAGCTAACCGTGGACGTTCTTCAGAACCGCTTACTTTACCACGGACGCGTCGATGGCGACGCTGTTTAGATTCTTTGCGAGTAAGTTTCATTTTTACTTCTTACCTTTACCAGTCTTACCAGCTTTACGTCTGACCACTTCACCGGCGTAGCGAATACCTTTACCCTTATAAGGTTCTGGTCGGCGAACTTCGCGAATTTTCGCTGCGGTGTTACCTACTATTTCTTTGTCATACCCGCTAACGATGACGTTAGTGGTACCTTCAACTGCAAACTGAATTCCGTCTGGTGGGGGAATTTGAACTTGATGGCTATAACCCATATTCAAGACTAGATTACGACCTTGAAGTTGCGCCCTATAACCTACCCCTTGAATTTCCAACCGACGTTGAAAACCTGTGGAAACTCCTTCTACCATGTTGGCAACTAAGGTACGGCATAAACCGTGTAGCTGCCGAGATGTGCGGGAATCATCGCGCCGATTTACTTGTAATATTTCCCCATCTTGAGAGACACTCACATTAGTCGGCAGATCGCGAGAAAGTTCACCTTTGGGACCTTTCACCACAACTTTTGTGCCGTCAATTGTTATTTCTACTTTGGCAGGGACTGTAATTGGACGTTTACCAATTCGAGACATAATTTTTTATCCTTTGTTATTTGTTAGTTGTTGGTTGTTGGTTGTTATTTGTTGAGCAATGGGCATTGGGCAATGGGCATTGGTAATAATTCTTTCCCCTTTCCCCCTCTTCAAATTCCCACTAACTACTAACCACTAACTACTAACTTTTTTACCAAACGTAGCAAAGCACTTCACCACCCAAGTTTTGACGTCGCGCTTCGCGATCGGTCATAATGCCACTGGATGTAGAAATAATGGCAATGCCAATACCACCTAGTACCCGTGGTAATTCTTTTTTGTTGGAGTAAACTCGCAAGCCTGGTTTGCTCACTCGCTTTAAAGCGGTAATTAGAGGCTGGCGATTTTTACCCTTGTATTTCAGGGCAATCACCAAGTTACGCTTTACTCCATCTTCTGCTTCTTCGTATTCGGAAATAAAGCCTTCTTCACGAAGCACTTTAGCAATACTACGGGTTGTTTTTGTCGCTGGCACTAGTGTCTGTTGATGCCTCGCCATAGTAGCATTGCGGATGCGCGTCAGCATATCTGCAATTGTGTCGTTAGCCGCCATCGTTCCCTCGTATAACTGAACTTATTGATCGCGAAAGGGCATTCCCATTTCTTTGAGTAACGCGCGTCCCTCTTCGTCATTTTTTGCGCTGGTGATGATGGAAATATCCATACCACGTACTTGATCGATGCTGTCGTACTCGACTTCTGGAAAAATTAGCTGTTCTCTGACGCCGAGAGTGTAATTTCCCCGACCATCAAAGCTTTTGGGACTAATGCCGCGAAAGTCTCTAATTCTAGGCAAAGAAAGGCTGATCAGTCGGTCGATAAAGGCGTACATTCGTTCGCCTCTAAGTGTCACCATGATTCCAACAGGCATTCCTTGACGAATTTTGAAGCCAGCGATCGCCTTTTTCGCTCGTGTGACTACCGGTTTTTGACCTGTAATCACGGCAATTTCATTTAATGAGGCTTCTAATGCTTTCGCGTTGGAAGCTGCTTCCCCCAATCCCCGGTTCACCGTAATTTTTAGTAACTTCGGTACTTGATGAATGTTGGTATATTGAAACTGATTCATCAGTTTGGGAACGATTGTCTCTTGGTATAAATTTTTGAGTCTTGTTGGCGCCATATTTTTTTTCCTGTTTATCCCTGGTCTTGGTCAGGGGAAAAGAAGTTATGAGTTTTGAGTTATGAGTTAAAGCTAACTCTTAACTCCTTACTCGTGACTTCTGACTATTTATCAAGTATCTCGCCGGTTTTCTTTAACATCCGTACCTTCTTCCCTTCTTGGGTTGTGGTGTAGCAGATGCGACTAGCAACGTTTTGCTTAGTTGAATAAAGCATTACGTTGGAACTATGAATTGGGAATTCTTGGGTAAGAATGCGTCCCGATTCGCCTTCGGCTTGGGGTTTGACGTGCTTAGTTTTAATGTTGACGCCTTTGACAATGACTTGACTAACTTGGGGAAGTGCTGTGACTATTTCACCAACTTTGCCTTTGTCTTTACCGGCAATCACTTGCACGGTGTCGCCAGTTTTGACGTGCATTTTATGGAAAACTTTAGGTTTCGGCTGTTTTGCCATTACAGCACCTCCGGAGCCAAAGAAACGATTTTGGTAAAGTTTTTCTCGCGCAATTCCCGTGCTACTGGTCCGAAAACCCGCGTACCTCTGGGATTACCATCTTTGTTGATGATTACTGCGGCGTTGTCGTCAAAGCGGATACTCATACCGCTATCACGGCTCATGGCTTTGCGGGTACGGACAATAACCGCTTCCACAACATCAGATTTTTTTACTGCCATGTTAGGAATGGCATCTTTAACAACGGCAATAATTTTATCACCGACGCCGCCATAACGACGGTTTCCTCCGCCTCCGCCTAAAACGCGGATGCACATTAATTTGCGGGCGCCGCTATTATCTGCGACATTGAGGTAGGTCTGGGATTGAATCACAATTTTTCTTCCTTGTGAGGTTGTTAGTTTTCTAACAACTATTACGTTATAGCTTTAGTGTTCAGGATTTCTGTGACTTGCCAGCGCTTGGTTTTGCTCAGGGGTCGAGTTTCCTGAATGCGAACGCGATCGCCCACTTTACATTTGTTTTCTTCGTCGTGGACTTTATAGCGCTGGGTATTCACTACAATCTTGCCGTACTTGGGGTGAGGAGCGCGGTTTTCAATGGCGACTACCACCGTTTTCTGCATTTTGTCGCTCACTACCAAACCAACTCTTTCTTTGACTGCCATAATCTCCTACTTTTCTTCTTTAACCAATTCAGTTGCTTGTTGTTTGCGCTCTGTTTCTACTGTCAGCAACTGGGCTAAACGGTGTCGAGCATGTTTGAATTGATGGGGTTTTTCTAATTGTCTGGTTGCTTTTTGCAAACGCAATTGAAATAGGTGCTTTTTCACAGCAAGAATTTCATCAGACAATTTTTCGTCACTTAATTCTCTTGCTTCTGAAACTTTAGGCAGAGGCATGACTTACTCCTGCGGCTCCGATTCGGAGCGTGTAATGAACTTAGTTTTAATTGGTAACTTAAAAGCTGCCAAGCGCATGGCTTCGCGAGCGATTTCTTCAGTAACGCCAGCAATTTCAAATAAAATCCGTCCTGGCTTGACGACTGCTACCCAAAATTCCGGCGAACCTTTACCGGAACCCATCCGAGTTTCTGCGGGACGCATGGTTACAGGTTTGTCTGGGAAAATACGAATCCAGATTTTACCACCCCGACGGATATAACGAGTCATTGCTCGGCGAGAAGCCTCTATTTGTCGAGAGGTGATCCAAGCTGGTTCTTGTGCTTGGAGGGCAAAATCGCCAAAATTCAGGCTGCTACCACGGGTAGCTACACCGCACATCCGTCCGCGTTGTTGTTTGCGGAATTTAGTTCTTCTAGGACTTAACATGACTTGTTAGTTGTTGGTTGTTAGTTGTTGGTTGTTAGTTGTTGGTTGTTAGTTGTTAGTTATTACCACTAACCAATAACCACTAACCACTAACTATCCTTCATTTGAACGATCTTCAAATTGTTGGCGACGTCGTTGTTGTTGACGACGACGAGGTTCGCGATCTCTGGTTGTTGGTTGGGAAGGAGTTTCTTCCTGTCCGGGAATAATTTCTCCTTTAAACACCCACACTTTGATACCGAGAATGCCGTAAATGGTTTTTGCGGTACAGCAAGAGTAGTCAATATCAGCCCGTAAGGTATGTAGAGGTACTCTACCTTCACGAGTCCATTCTGTCCGGGCAATTTCTGCACCGTTGAGCCGACCGCCAACTTGAATTTTAATGCCTTGCACACCAGCGCGTTGAGCACGTTGGATGGATTGACGCACTACCCGACGGAAGGAAACGCGGCGTTCCAATTGTTGCGCGATGTATTCCGCAATCAAGTAAGCATCGGCATCAACTCGTTGTACTTCAACTACGTTAATGCGAATTTGGCGATTGCCGCCTAACAAATCTTGCAGTCCGGTACGCAATGCTTCAATACCTTGTCCGCCTCGACCTACAACTACACCCGGTCGAGCCGTGCGTACTTCTAAGTCGATTTGGTCTGCTTTGCGCTCAATTCGTACTTCCGAGATGCCAGCGTTGTTTTGAGCGTATCTACCCAGCTTTTTTTCTATGTAGTTACGCAGTTTGTAGTCTTCTTGAAGAAGTTCTGGATAACGGTCAGGAACGGCAAACCAACGTGATTGGTGTTCTTGAGTAATACCCAGTCGAAAACCGACTGGATGAATTTTTTGTCCCACAAATAGTTCCTCTAAAAATTTCTGACTGTACGCAATTTTTTTCTGGGAGAAGCTTATTCAGCCGCTCCAGTTGCAACTGCTACTGTAATGTGACATGTCGGCTTGCGAATTTGGTAAGCTCGACCTTGCGCTCTTGGTTGGAACCGTTTCAGGACTGGACCTTGATCGGCGTATGCTTGAGTAATCACCAATTTGGCGCGATCTAATCCATCGTTATGCTCGGCATTCGCTGCCGCGCTTCTAATTAGCTTTAATACTGGTTCGCAAGCACGATAGGGCATGAATTCCAGGATAATTAGCGCTTCCCGGTAGGATCTGCCGCGAATTTGATCGAGTACGCGACGCACTTTCAGGGGAGACATGCGTACAAAACGGGCGATCGCTTTTACTTCTTTAGTATCAGTTGCCATAAGTTTCTCCTTTTTTGTTATTAGTTAGTTGTTAATTGTGAGTTGAATTCAATTTCTACTAACAACTAACCACTAACCACTAACTCTATCTCCCTGCTTTTTTATCACTTTTTCCATGACCCCTGTATGTGCGTGTCGGGGCAAATTCACCTAATTTGTGTCCTACCATTTGCTCATTCACAAAAACTGGTACGTGTTGGCGTCCGTTGTGAACAGCGATGGTATGTCCTACCATTAGGGGCAAAATTGTTGAAGCTCTCGACCAAGTTTTAATAACTTCTTTTCTGTTGATTGCGTCGAGCTTTTCAATTTTCTTGAGTAAATGATCCGCAACGAAGGGACCTTTTTTTAGAGAACGACCCATAATAAAGGATGAAGGATTAAGGATAAAGGATGAAAATAAAGAATGTTCGCAAAGCGTCTCCGCAGGAGAAGGATTAAGGATGAATCACACTTCAGATTTCATCCTTCATACTTCGTACTTTTTAAGACTCGCGTCCGCCGCGTCCGCGTTTAGAAGACTTACGACGACGACGTACAATAAATTTGCTGCTTGGTTTTTTACGCTTGCGTGTCTTCATACCCAAGGTAGGTTTACCCCAAGGTGTCACAGGACCGGATCTACCAATGGGAGCGCGACCTTCACCACCTCCATGTGGGTGATCCACTGGGTTCATGACGCTACCTCTGACCTTAGGACGGCGACCTTTCCAGCGGTTTCTTCCTGCTTTACCTGCACTTAGGTTTCTCGCGTCGGTGTTCCCAACTTGTCCGATGGTGGCGTAGCATTCGCGCCGAATCATTCGGACTTCACCAGAAGGTAGTTTGATGGTTACGTAATTTCCTTCTTTTGCCACAACTTGCGCGGTAGCACCGGCGGAACGAACGATTTGACCGCCTTTTCCTGGGGTCAATTCTACGTTGTGAATGCTAGTACCCAAGGGAATATTCGACAAAGGTAAGGCGTTACCATCTTCAAAGGGCGCATCTGGTCCAGCAATAACTGTTGTCCCGACTTTCAAGCCGTTGGGATGAAGAATGTAGCGTTTTTCACCATCTTTGTAAAACAAAAGGGCGATTCGGGCGTTGCGGTTTGGATCGTATTCAATCGCTTCGACTTTCGCGGGAATATTCCGTTTATCTCGTTTAAAGTCGATGATCCGGTAAAGTTGTTTATGTCCGCCACCCCGCCGGCGACTAGTAATCCGCCCTTGGTTATTTCTACCTTTAGGACGATGCTTGTTTGTCGTTAAAGACTTTTCCGGCTCGGTTTTGGTAATTTCCGCAAAGTCGGAGATAGTAACTTGGCGAGTACTGGGGGTATAAGGGCGATAAGAACGAGTACCCATAATTGGAGTTGTTAGTTGTTAGTTGGAGCGTTGTTAGTTGGAGCGTTGTTAGTTGTTAGTTCTAATAACTACTAACTACTAACTAATTACACTTCTGGGAATAGAACTTGTCTAATCTTGTCTTCGTCCCCAGGTGCCACTGTGATAATGGCTTTCTTGTATTGGGGTTTGTAACCAAGAAATTTACCAACGCGCCGCTTTTTGCGGGGTGGTCTTGAAGTATTCACTTTCACAACTTTGACATCAAACAAGGTTTCAATTGCGGCTTTGATTTCTGGCTTGGTTGCTTTGGGAATTACTTCAAAAGTGTATTTATTCTGCTCCATCGCAATGGTCGCTTTTTCGGTGACAATTGGGCGACGCACTAAGTCGGGCAAATAACGGGGGTCAAAGTTAGGCACTGTAGACCTCCTGAATTTTTTCTAAAGCTGGTGCTGTGATGACAATTTTGTCAGCCCGCAGCAAGTCGTAAATGTTTAGTTGGTCAGCGGCAATTAACTTTAATTTTTCGATGTTGCGAGCTGAGAGATAAACGTTTTCGGTGCGTTCCGACAAAATCAAAAGTGTATTGCTTTCTGGTTGTGAACCCCAACGGGCGATCGCTTGTACTAATTCTTTGGTTTTCGGGCGTTGAAACTCGTTCCCAAATTCTTCCACTATAATCAAATCGTCAATGCGACTGGCGAACGCTGTCCGCAATGCTAAACGCCGCTCTTTGCGGTTCATCTTCAGATTATAATCTCTGGGCTTTGGTCCAAAGATCACACCACCACCACGCCACAAGGGTGAACGAATTGAACCGGCACGCGCTCTTCCTGTACCTTTTTGCCGCCACGGTTTGCGACCACCACCTCTAACTTCTGCACGGGTCTTTGTACTGGCAGTTCCCTGGCGAGCATTGGTCATCTGTCTCACTAAGGCTCTATGCACAATATGAGACGCCGTTGTTTCTTTGGCAACTCGCAAATCGAAGCTTTTCTCTCCGACTTGTTCTCCTTGCCAATTTTTAACTACACACTCAAATGTCATCTTTTTGTCCTTTGTTCTTTGTTAATTGCTATTTGTTAGTTCTACTAACCACTAGCCACTAACTTTTGTACAGACGCGATTAATCGCGTCTCTACTACTTACCAACTTTGTTGGTTGGGATAATACTTATCAATGCTCCAGGCTTACCAGGAATAGCTCCCTTAATTAGCAATAAGTTACGTTCTGGGTCTACTCGCACTACAGTCAGCTTGCGAATTGTGATGCGCTTACCACCTAAACGTCCTGCCATCCGCTTACCTGGATAGACACGACCGGGTGTTGTACCCGCACCAATCGAACCGGGTGCCCTATGGTTTTTGGAACCGTGTGACATGGGTCCACGACCAAAGTTGTTTCGTTTCTGGTTCCCTGCAAAACCGCGACCGATACTTTTACCGCTTATATCTACAATTTGACCTGCACTAAAAATATCTGCCGTAATTTGTTGACCTAAAGAATACTCACTAGCGTTCTCAATGTGATATTCCCGTAAGTGACGCAATGCTGGAGCTTCTGATTTTGCCAGATGTCCCAGCAAAGGCTTGTTTAAAGCCTTTGGCTTCACTTCACGATAGCCAACTTGAATGGCAGAGTAACCGTCGGTCTGTTTTGTTTTTACTTGTGTTACCGTGCATGGTCCCGCTTGGACGATAGTGATAGGAATGGATACTCCTGCTTCGTCAAATATTTGGGTCATGCCAAGTTTGGTGCCGAGAATGCCTACAGACACAGTTACTGGCTCTCCTTATCTACTTACTTTTAAAATCGGATTCATCAAATACTCGTTTCAATGCCCTAACTAGGGCATTTTGCAGCAAGCGGACGCTTCTGGCTGCAACAAGGGTATCCTTCTAGGGTTGCTGAATCCGTTTATTTTCACTCTTTGCAGCTAAAATCATCTTCCCGATTGGAAATCTTTCAGTGAGTGAAATTAACTTCGCGCTTACTTTATAGCTTTGCGCTTTGTGCAGCAATGCTTCGTCCCTTAAGCGATCGCTATGGCACTTTTTGGCGGACACTGCTTTTGACGAAGAAATGAAAACGACTTGCGTCACACTTCATGTGTCCGTGTTGCAGTGGGACTTAAGCATACAATTGTTGCTCAGTATCCCTTGGCTGAGGCTGATGCAATGTCATCAAACCAAGATGACTGCTCAGTTTTTACTTCTAAATACATCAAGCGATCGCTTAATGTTTTGCCTAGTTTCAAGAGATACGCATGAGTGAATGCGCTTTTTTCCTTAGGTTGTGCTTTGGTTTTTATTCCAATGCTCCTAAGTTTACTCAAGGCTCTATTAGTTTATCAGCTTCTTACCCATCCGAGCGATTATATCACATTTTGAATTTAATTATCAACCCTAAATGCTAAAACTAGCTAAGAATGCTAATTAGAAGGTAAACTAATTTATATTTTGGTCACAATCTAATATCATAGTTCATCTATTTGTGTTTGTCTATAATTTTTGCGAAAAGAGGGTGTAGCACCAGCGCCTGACGAATAGAATTCGCGGCTATACAAACGAAGTCCACCTGCGTGGACTAAGAGAAAATCAAGGGTTTTAAACCCACGCAGGTGGGTTTTGTCTGTGTAGTCGCGACTTCTAGTCGCCAAGGCTTTTCTTATAAGTTTGTTATCTAACTAAATATATCGATTAACAGTGAATAATAGAGATATATAAGTGGGATAATACGAAAAACTATGGCACTAATAACCACTGGCAAACCTTTCATTCGCGACCTGGAAAAATTTGGCACTCTTGGCGTATACGCACCTCTGGAAGGGGGTTTTGAAGGTCGGTATCAACGCCGACTGCGTGCGGCTGGTTATGCCACTTTGCATATTACCGCAAGAGGACTGGGCGATTTAGCTGCTTATTTGACGGGAGTTCATGGAATCAGACCTCCTCACCTGGGTAAAAAAACTATCCCTAATGGTGCAGCAGTCGGTTTTGTATACTATGTACCACCGATTATCAACTATCAGCTAGAACAGCTACCACCAAAGTCAAAGGGTCTAGTGTTGTGGATTATTGAAGGGCATATTCTTTCCAATCAGGAAGTTGAATATTTAGCGTCTTTGCCTAGTATAGAGCCACGAGTGAAAGTAGTTCTCGAAAGAGGAGGCGATCGCTTCTTCCGTTGGACACCTCTGGAGAAAACGCTTTTAGCTGCTAGTTAACAGTTAAAAGTCCAATAGACAACCTATTTGGAAAAGATGTAGAGACGTAGCACTACTACGTCTCTACAAGGGTTTAGGGCAACGCATAATTTATTTCTGGAGATGTCCAATAAATAATAGACATCTCCACAAAAAACGTAGAGACGTTCCGGCGGAACGTCTTTACAAGGGTTTCGCTTAAGGCATAATTAATTTGTGGAGATGTCCAATGACTCTTGACTATGGACTTTTGACTCCTAACTCTTTGAGCATTTCTATGGTGCTGATGCGAAAACCGCAGGATGCAAATAATTGTCGTGCTGCTTCGTTGACTGCTGTGGTATCAAGTCGAATTTGCTGAACTTCCATTTCTTTGAAGCGATCGCTACACAACATTACCATTTGTTGCGCTACTCCGTTTTGCCGATATTCTGGTTCAACCCAGATATCGTGAATAAAAGCATATTCCTGTAAACGGTAAATTGGAATTTCTCGCTCAACTGTCGCTACTAGAAATCCCCCCAATTTACCTTCATCTTCCGCTACTAGGAAGACATTGCGATCGCTATTATTCGCTAACCGCGTCAACCATTTTTCATAACGCTGTTCTGGATAAGGTAAAAATCCATATTTGGCGCTGTCCCAATTTTCGTGCAAGGCGCAAATTTTAGCAACCATTGGTAAAACTTGGGGTACATCGTCTGATGTGGCACTGCGAATTAGCATTTTGGATAATTGGCTTTTTGCAAATTTTAATCTTGTTGGTGGGCAAAAATGTAAGCACCCCAGAGAGAAAGAGCGATCGCCATCACTAACAAAATCGGTATGCTGTACCAAGGAAACTGGGACAATGGCAAAAAAGCAGCTGCACGCAGTCCTAAGGTGGCATAAGTAAGCGGTAACAAATAAACTACAACTTTTAAAGCTGCGGGTAATGTATTTGGGTCAAAGAAAGTCCCTCCTAGAAAGGACATGGGGATGATGATAAAGTTATTGTAGAGTCCGACAGCTTCAAGCGATCGCACACTTAACCCGACAATTACCCCCAACCCAGAAAAAACTGCACAACTCAGCACTAACAATAACAAAAACAACGGGTGCAGAAAACGCCAGTTACCAGTAAACAACAACGCTACCAAAATTACACCCAGCGAAGTTAATAACCCCCGCATTACTCCCGCGAGCATTTTACCGATGTGCAAAGCTAAAGGATGCACGGGTACAAGCAACAATTCTTCAAAGCTTTTGGTAAACAGTCTGTCTCCGCAAATCGAAAACGTCGTCCCCACAAAACTGACTGTCATCGACGACAGCGCCACCATCCCTGGCAAAATGAATTCTAAGTAGCTCTTATAATCACCACTAATTCCTGCCCCTGGTTTAATTGAACCTCCCAAACCAAAGCCAAAAGCCAGAATGTATACCAGTGGAGAGATTAAGCCTGATGTAGCAAGTTGTGGAATTCTCACACGTAAATCCAGCCATTCTCCCCAAAAAATAGTCAGACTATCAGCTAGAAGAATTTGAATTTGCGAGATTTTGAAGCTTTTGCTTAAGAGTAGCGGTCTTGTAGATGTCACTTTTTTTAAGTTATGTATCAAATTTTTCTTAATTAATATTTTATATTTTTTGATAGCTTAACTATCCAAAGTAAGTAGGTGGACAAAAATATTTACAGTCATTGCGAACGTAATGAAATGAAGTGAAGCAATCGCAAGACTTTGAGATTGCGTCATTCCGCTTCGCTTCATTCGCAATGACGTTGTGTAATTAATTCTGTCCGACTACTTATTAAAAGTGAGATGGGGAAGGAGGACAAGAGAAGGGGCAATACGCTTGGTGTTAAGGCAAGAGACGCAAGGGAATCGCCGTCTTTACAATAATCAGTCCTTTGTAGAGACGGCGATTTATCGCGTCTTTGTGATCTATAATTTTCATCAAAAAACCTTATCCGAACCGTATTGTGAGATGGGGAAGGAGGACTGTTGAAAAAAAATTAGATCGTTCCGCTCCGCTACACTAAAAAAGGGTAAAAGAAACAAGAGTAGAGGGCAAAAGAACTAAAGTATAAAGGGCTACTTAAGAATCCTCCCAACGGCGCAGACAACACGAAAACCAATAACGCTGATGATGTAGTCGCGCTCCGCCCTAATGCCGTTGTAGCGAGACGCGGAACGGCAGTACTCAGGATCGTTGAACCAGGAACCGCCCCGCAGTATTTGATATTGATTATCATTATCTATCCAAGCACTTCCATCTTTAGGCGCTCCTTTATAGCTGTCATGCCAAGTATCTTGACACCACTCCCAAACGTTACCGTGCATGTCGTACAAGCCAAAAGCGTTAGGTGGAAAAATTCCTACTTCTGTTGTTTGTCCACGATTTTTGCCCTTTGGCTCAGAAGCGTAAGTGTAATTCCCATCGTAGTTAGCTAACCCAGTTGTAATCGTCTCGCCGAAGTGAAATGGTGTTGTTGTTCCTGCACGACAAGCATATTCCCATTGTGCTTCCGAAGGCAGGCGATAAGTGCGTCCTGTCTTTTGACTCAACTTTTTGCAAAATTGCACTGCATCATTCCAGGAAACTAACTCTACAGGACGTTTCTCTCCCTTGAAGTTGGATGGATTTGTATCCATCACTTGTTTATACTGTTCCTGGGTGACTTCAAACCGTCCCATAAAAAAAGCAGGCACATTTACATCGTGCTGCGGACTTTCACTTGAACTTCGACTTTTCTCTTCTGATGGTGAACCCATCTTAAATGAACCATCAGGAATAGAGACCATTTCTAGAGTTACACCATTACCCAAGTCCTCCTTAAAAAATTTGGCTTGCTTGTTAGAATCTCGTTTAATTACCTGTCCCTTTTCATCTACCGTTACCGTTTCAAACTCAACCCTGGACAAGGGTAATCCGAATGCTTTCTCGGTTGCTAAGAGTGTGTATTTAGGTTCTGCTACAGAAATTGGTGTTGATGTTGGTATTGGTGTTGGTGTTGATGTTGGTGTCTGTGATTGATCCTTAAAAATTTCACCGGCTACCACTGCTGTCACTAAACCTGCACCTCCCAAGCCAGCCCACTTCAAAAACTTTTGTCGGGTTATTCGCTCTTGAATCGGTTGAGTAGGTTGAGCAACGCTTGGCTGCTGAATCGGAGATTTAATCAATTCTTGGCTTGCTACAACTCTCCTTTCAATTGCAATGATATCTGTTTGTTTAAGTCCTAAAATCCATTTAAGTATGTTTAACCTCAGCCGAATAACATGACTCTCAAGAGAATTTCCGGCATTAATTGTTTTAATTAATTCTTGTTCATACTGCTGTAATTTTTGACGATATTCTGCTTCCTCTCGCTGCCGTTTTGTTTCTGCCTCCTGCTGCTTCAGTCGTGCTGCTTCTTCTTGTTGTCGTTGTTTTTCTGCTTCTTGTTGCTGCCTGATTCTCTCTTGCTGTTTCCGATATTCTGCTTCCTTCGGCGCAACAATTGGTTGCTCAATCTGTAATACTTCTGCTTCTTTGAGTCGCAAAGATTTCTGTAATTGCTTCAACTGACGACGAGCTGATTCTTTGAGCGGATATTCTCGCTCAATTGCTTCGGAGAAAGCTTGCTGATAACGAACTAAATTCTGTCGATGTTCTTCTTGCCTTTGAGCAAACAGTGATTCTTGGGCTGATTCAGAACTTACTGACCTACCTCCACTTGATGAAGTAACAGACTCATCAGGTGCAATTGTAAGTTCAAAACTTCCTCGTTGACGCAGTGCAATCCTTCCAATAGCGTCAATTGCATCCAAATCACCACGGGATACAGCTAAAACTCTCACCCATAATTGCTTTGCTAATGATAAATTACCTCTGTTTTCAGCTTGAGAGGCTTGATATTTTAATGGCTCTACATCTCTAAGTGTGGCAGTTTGCTCTAATAAAATAAAATACATTTTGTAGGGCGGTTCTGCCTGCCAATAAGGATTTTGTGCAGGCTTTCCATAGCGAGTATTCAGATCGGGAACTTGGTAACGTAAATATTGTGCTAAACGCTCTACTGTGGCACAATTAGCCTCTCCCTGTAGTCGCAATCCCTCTAATAGTGAATGGGTAAATGAACCATGTTCTAATTCCTCAATTTCCCAAGATTTTTGGTTAGCTGTGCAGGAATAAAAGGTGATAACTCCCTGATACCTTTGTTCACCAATTCCTAATCCGGCTCTACTACTTTCATCTCGGCAAGCATCCAAAAACAACACTACATTATCAGCGCCACTGCGCCGTAGTCTTTGGGTTACAAAATCAACAGAAATAGCAGTATGTTCTATATCTCCAGGGTCACTGTCTGAGAACATTAAATAATCTTTATCTTTATATCGATTGCCATGACCTGCAAAGAAAAACCATAAATTATCTTCTGGCTTTAATAAAGGGTTTTCAATGTTCTCAAACTGTGCGCGTAAAAATCGCCACAGGTGTCCGCGTGTAGGTTGAGTAGGAATTGGCGGATTGGCTGGAATTGGGGGAGAATCGTCAGTAAACAGGAAAACTTGATCAAATCTGACTTCTTGTCGAAACCAAGTAGCCATCACAGAAGCATCTCGCTTGGCAAAGTTTAGCGATCGCAGGTTTTCATAGTGATTAATCCCAACAACAATCGCCCAATTCCTTCCCATATTCAAGTACCAATTATTTCCGCTTAAATTTAAAAGTCATCGCTCCTTTTCCCCCGACTTTACCACCACCAATCCCAAGCAGGCTGATTTGTCCTTCACCATTGACTTCTACTGAAAGTTCGACCTCATTCAGCTGGAGCTTAGAATCGGGTTGGTCAGCTTCATCAAGCATTTCCCGCATTGCTTGCAGAAACCCCTTCATTTCTTCCTTGAGTTTAGTTACCTCAACTTTGCGTCTGGTAATGACTATTTCGTCTTTTTTTCGGCTCACAACTATTTCTTCAGTGGTTTGGACACCACCGAGTAGTCCTCCTCTATCTCCACTGCTTCTTGCTCCACTGCTTCTGGTTACATTATCTGTGAATGTTTCAGTAGTTGTATTTAATGTTTCAGCGGTTTCTTCGGTAAGAATCCAGATGGCTTTGGGGGTGGAATTTTCTGCTGACATAAATTTAATTATTTAAATTATTCTTGATTTAATTGGCTTTTACTAAAGCTTACAGCACCGCACTTCTGGCTTCCAGTTCGGCAAGTTTTTGGTTCAATGGTAAATTTTCTTTGAGGTTTGGTCATGACAGGCAACTATTTTTTAGTTCTAGACTAGAAATTGCATGACACTACATTACTATTATTCAGTAGTAGTACGTAAACTGGCAACAGCCAAGAACAAATCAGCCAATACCAACGTAGAAATGGCTAAAAATATGAATTTTGATGTAGAGACGTTGCAATGCAACGTCTCTACAAAGGTTTTCAAATCACGCAACGTCTCTACAAAGGTTTTCAAATCACACAAAACCATTTTCACGTCCTGAATTCAGCAACGCTAACAATTGATTATTGACTATTGACCAATTTTAGCTAAGACTCGTCATACTTAAAGAGGGAGAACCCTTGAATTACTCCCAGCTATTTAAGGCGTGAAGTTGATTAAGCAACAATGAGACGTAAATCTACTGGTAGAACAGTTACCAATTCTAAACCCCCTGGTATTCAATCTCCTGCGTTTAATTTCACCACTATGGCGATTTTGGCGGGGGTGTTTATTTTGGGAATTGGGATTGGTATTGCTTTTAGCTCTACAACCACCTTGACTCCATCAAATGTGGCTTCCCGCGAATTTATTGACACCAAAGCACCGAACCCGGAGATTTGCGTGCAGTATGGAGCTAGCGCTATGGTGATGGATGCCAGACTTTTCGTGACTCTCAACCCGTTTAATGTCTACGTTGCTCAACCGAGTATGCGTCCTGGATGCGTTATCCGCCAAAATAACTGGGCACTTTTAGAGCAACGAAAGCTCGTATCATCGCAGCAGGTGAACGAATGCAAAAATCGACTGAACACTTTTGGTTTTACGGGTAATTTGGATAGCGAAAAACCTGATATTAGGTGTATTTATCAAAATGAAGCTGCTCAAAACTTCTTTATCAATCAACCAGGAGCAGTCTCACAACCACAGGAAACGGATAGATTCTAAAAACAAAAAGAAGGAAGCGCTTAATCATCCCTCACGCTAGAAGGCTACCGTGTACATACAAGTCGGAAAAACCTCACCCTCGCTTTTAGCTACGCTAAAATCTTTCCCTCTCCTTACCAAGGAGAGGGATGTCCGGAACGGACAGGGTGAGGTTTTTCACTCCTTTTTGGCAATTTGATGACTTGTGTGTACACCGTAGCCCTAGAAGGGTGGAGCTATAGAAATAGAGCTTACCTGCGTGGGCTAATTAAACGCATCTTCACAGAGAAGCGGCTTACCGATTGGAGTTGGGAAAGGGTTGACCAAACTCAAATACCCCAGAATTAGGAACATTAACTGGATAGTTAGGGACGGTTTGAACAGGAAAACCGGGGGCACCGACACTAAGAGGAGCAGTATTAAACTTACCAGGCTGATTTGGGAAAGTCGCTGGGGGAAGAACAGAACCAGGTTGTTGAGTAGGGTTGTTAGAATTCAGCGGCGGTACTGTTACTAAAGGTATCTGTGAGTTGTTATAGTTACTGGGCGGTAAGTTGCTCGGTGGTAAGTTGTTAGGCGGTGGATAGTTATAATTACTTGGCGGTAAGTTGCTAGGTGGTAAGTTGTTAGGCGGTGGATAGTTATAATTACTTGGTGGTAAGTTACTTGGTGGTAAGTTATTAGGCGGTGGATAGTTATAATTACTTGGCGGTAAGTTGCTAGGTGGTAAGTTATTAGGCGGTGGATAGTTATAATTACTCGGTGGTAAGTTGCTTGGTGGTAAGTTAGTAGGCGGTGGATAGTTATAGTTACTCGGTGGTAAGTTGCTTGGTGGTAAGTTGTTAGGCGGTGGATAGTTATAGTTACTCGGTGGTAAGTTGCTTGGTGGTGGATAGTTTCCCTGTTGAGAATATGTGCCACGAGCAATTAAAGGACGTAAAACCCAGCGAGTGTTATTTTGCGCGGAAACGGGTTGCAGTTGTACCTGATTTGGTTCTAAAGAAGTTCCTGGTGCTAAATCTAAAACAATTCGAGTTACGTTTGCGTTTAATTGGGAAACGCGAATTTTTTGAATTGCTCCAGAATAATTTTGTTGGGTGGGAACATAGCCTAATTTGGTATCAGGCAAATCTATAACCATGCGCGGGGGTTGGGCAAGATAAAAGTAGCGCGGTGTTGTACCTGCTGAGAGATTAATTTCTAGTTGAAAAGCTTCTGGGTAAAAACGCCAATCTTCTAGCCTTGCTGCTGGGGCTGCAATACTGCTATTAGTTTTGAGAGTGATTGCTGTGAATAAGCCAAACAAACTCACATAAAGAAAAAATTGCCTAATCCTCAACACCATTACCATTATTTGTGTCCTTTGGCTTTTGTTTACGGTGTAGCTGTAATTTTAATCGTTTTAGGAATCTCTTTCACCTGCAAGATTATTTTTATCTAATATGATGTTCAGTCAAACAGCCATAATAAAAGAACCCCTCCCCAACCCTCCCCGCAAGCGGGGAGGGTGCCACAGGCGGGTGGGGTTCTTCATGAATTATGGGTGATTGCGCGGTCATCATATAACATCTGAAGTTGAATTATAACTGATACCAATTCTATAGGATTACTATTTGATTTTTGAAATCCACGTAGGGTGTGTTAGCGCTCTTGGTAACGCACCAAAAGCTTGGAATGGTGCGTTACGCTTTGCTAACACACCCTACAAGACTACTTAGATTTTTTCAAAAACAATTTACGGTTCCTATATGTGAGGTTGCGCTTTATTCGCCCTCATGCCTGCTAAGGGTGGCACAAGGGGACAATAGACATCTGGTTGAAAAGACGTAGAGACGTAGCAATGCTACCTCTCTACAAGGGTTTCGGGCAACGCATGATTAAACTCTGGAGATGTCTAAGGAGAATAATTCTTCTTTATTCCCCTCCTCCTATCCTCTAAGTGCTGATTCGTGAGTGTTAGCATCAGCAAGGACTGAAGCTAAGACAGGGGTGACTTGACTGTAACGACGAGTAATTAAAAGTGAGGAACGACACTGAATCGCTAGCTCGTCTGTATAACGTCCGAGGGTTTGACGTTCAATACCCCAAGCACGGCTAGTACCTGCAATAGTGAGGTCTACCCTTTCTGAGGCTTTGACTACAGCTTGGATTGGCTCGGAGGATTCAATCGTTTTAATGTCAATGCGATCGCGTACACTTTGAGGCAATTGCTCCATCATTTTGTGTAATTCGTAGCTCATTTCATTTTTGACGCGATTTTCTGAGACAACCTGTAAAATCTTTAACAGGCAAGTATCACGATTTCTGAGCAGTCTTAACGCAAGTATCAGTGCTAAATCATCGTGGATATTTGCAGAGTAGGGCACCAACAAATTTTCTAAGCGCTTTTTGCCTCTGTCTATAAACACTGCTACATCAACCGGTGCTGTAGTGAGAATTTGACCAACTCGCCCACCTAAGCGATTATTACTAAAAGCTGGGCGATGCCATCCCACTAAAATTAAATTAGCAGTTTCAAGTTCGGCTATCTCTGCTGTTTCTCGTGCAACGTTACTGGATATGCGAATTATTGGATGTACATAAGAGCGTGTAGACGGCGGCTCTAAGGTATCAATTAATTCTTCTAGCTGTTGCCGACGTTCTTCGACTAATCGATTTGCTTCAACTGGGGTACTTTCAAAGGTATAATCTTCTGAAAGTTCAATCAAACTAAGAGGATGAACAGCTGTAGGTTGTTGGTAGTTGAGTGCGATCGCTACTGCTAACTGTACTAAACCTTTTTGTGTACTCGGATTCGCTACTGGTACTAAAATCCGGTAAATTTGACCGTAAGAGTCTTCAGTGGCAATTTCTCTACTCGCTTCTGGTTCATCTTCTTTTTCAACCACATCTAGTCCGATTAGCCGTGTCGGATATATCCACTCTAACAAAGGCGAGGTCATAAATGTGGTTACTAGCGTCACCATCACCAGCATGGTGAAAAGTAAAGGCGTAATTACTCCCAATGACAAACCAATATTTAATACTATCAGTTCGGTTAAACCGCGAGTATTCATCAACCAACCGAGTGCTGAAGCTTCACGTTTTTCAATTCCTGAGAAACGAGCTGCTACATAAGTGCCTATGTATTTTCCGGCGATCGCTACAAATAGCACCAATCCACATAATAACCACAATTCTGGACGGTTAACTAAGCCGATTTGCGTCCGCAGACCACTATCAGCGAAAAATACTGGTAGTAGAACTATCAACACAAAACCTTCAGTTTTTCCCCTTATTTCCCGCACCAAAGCAGCATTCTTGGGCATTATCGTCCCTAGCAAAAATGCCCCAAAAATCAAGTGAATACCAATTATTTGGGTAATCAAAGCGGAAGCAACTACTCCCATGTAAATTAAAGCTAGAACTAATTTGTTAAGGCTTCTTCTGCGACGGTAGTAAATAGCAAGACGTTGCAAAAAACTTCGTCCCACTGTCACCATAAACCCGATGTAAAGCAAAAGAGCGATAATGCTGTGCCAAGCCTCAACAATATTACCTTCTCTAGCGACAGCAATTCCTAGTGCTAACAAACACCAAGCGATCAAATCATTCACAGCGGCAGAAGTTAACGCCAAAGTTCCTAAGCGCGTTGCCTGTAATTTTTTCTCGGTAATTATTCTGGTAAGCACTGGAAATGCTGTCATCGATGTTGCCGATGCCAAAAATAGTGCAAAAGCGGTAAATGAAACATTTCCATGAGAAAGCAACGGATACAGTAACAAAGCTAATAAAGTTGCTAAGGCAAATTGTACTAAAACAGACATTGCAATAGTCGAAAATGCTACATTTATTTTTCCTTTGAGATACTTTGGATCTAACTCTAACCCAATCAGAAACATGAAAAATATCAGTCCCACCTGAGATAAAATATTTAGAAAGGGAACAGTTGACGGTGGGAATAGGGTAGCGGCTAGATTTGGAGCAAGCCAACCAAATAATGATGGTCCAAGCATAATGCCTGCAACAATCTCACCAATTACCACGGGTTGCTTAATCCATCGGAATGCCAATCTTATTAAGCGTGACATTCCAATTACAATCAGCACCTCAATCAAAACGAGAATAACTGTGTCAATATGCATAGTTTCCTCTACATCCACTAGCCGATGTCCCTTTGATGATTCTCCAAATCAGCTGAATATGTCAATGTCTTTGAAGATAACTAAGATTTTTTGGTAAGATATTTTATTGTTAATTATTATGACGATTGGGTTATATAACCTGAAAATAATAGTGGAAATACTGATGTTTTCCGCAAATATGCGTAGATAAAAAAGATCGGCAATGCCTATCAGCAAAATAATGCCAAAATGTAAATTTTTACTTAAAACTCGGTACTGTAAATGATGCTAGCTGACAATTGTTTGGGAATTATAGGTGGCGATCGCTTCCCAATTCATCACATCTTCTAACAATGCTTGATAACCTTGTGTATTCGGGTGAAGTCCATCTTTACTTAGACGTTTGTGTCTCCAATTTTCACTGCGTCCCATCCAACGCTCAAAAATATCAAGATAGGGAATGCGTCTTTTACTGCAAGCGATGCGAGTAGCTTCTTTGTAGCGGTACTGATCGGCTTGATTATAATATAAACAATCCAAAAATGGCATCTTGGCTTCATCCACTGGCACCATCCCAACAAATAACACGGGACACAGTTGCTGTGCTTGTTTGAGTAAAGAAGCGATTTGTGATTCAAACATAGCAAAATCTGTATAGTTGCGTCCATTAGGACGTGCCAATCGTGCTGAATCATTCACTCCGAGTGAGAGAATAATTAAATCGGGGACGCGGTTTCGCAGTTCTCCCCGATGACGAAATTCAATTTCGAGTCTTTGTGCTACTTGTTGAGTGCGATCGCCTCGCACTCCCAAATTATAAACAATATGACCCGCACTATCCGGCGACATCCACGACCGTCGCAATCGTTCAACCCAGCCTCCCCCTTCTGGATCGCCAAATCCGTAAACTAAGCTATCTTTAGAGTGCGACAATCTTTAAAGGCTGACAATCAGTTGGTCTAGACAGTTGCATTGAGGAAGAAGCTACAAATGTGTGCATTTAAAAAGAATGTATTTTATATCTTTTAAAGATTCTATACATTCCTACACCATTTTTGGGTAACTAATTAAGGGTAAAGGGGAAAGGGGAAAGGTAAGAAGAAGAAATATTTCTCCCCCTTGTCTCCCCATCCCCCCCTTGTCCCCCTCAAAGCACCATCGCGTAAGCCTTTTCATACTCATCGGTCATAGACTCGACGCTAAAGCGGCTAATAACATACTCCCGACAAGTATGCCGGTCTATTTTCGTCGCGTCTGGAAGAACCTCAATCATTTGTTCTAGAGAGTCACAAACAAAACCAGTTTTGCCGTGAGCGATGACTTCTGGTACTGAACCTAACCCCATACCAATTACAGGTGTACCGGTTGCCATTGACTCAATCATTACTAAACCAAAAGGCTCTCGCCAATTTATGGGGAATAAAGTGATAGTCGCTCCACCTAGCAGTTTAACTTTGTCTTGGTGGGAAATTTCACCCAAGTACTGAATCTGTTCGCCGTCAATTAGCGGTTCAACTTGTTCTGTATAAAACTCTTTGTCTACAACGTCAATTTTGCCAGCCATTTTCAAAGGTAAGCCAACCGCACGCGCTATTTTAATCGCTTGGACTGGTCCTTTGTCGGGAGATATTCGCCCGACAAAGGCAAGATATGCAGGTTGTGTTGGTTCGGGATAAAACCGATAAACGGCGGTGTCAATGCCGTTGTAGACGGTATGGATGTAGTTTAAACCTAAGCGGGGTTCTCGTTGTGCCTCGCTTATGCTGATTAAAGGCTCCCAAGAAAATTTTTGGAATATTTTTTCGTTATCAGGTGTGAAAATGCCATGCATTGTATGGACGGTGGGCGTTTTCACAAAACTGCAATAACTAAGGGCGTTATAGCCTATGTGGGAGTGAATAAGGTCGAAATGATCAGCTTGTTGATAAACTTCGGCAAGCATCATTTGTTCGTAAATTGATGGCTCTTTAATTTTGGGGTCGAGTCGCAAAGCTTGGGAATGAACTGAGCGTAGCTTTGCTGTAGTAATTGAGTCACCGGAGGCAAATAAAGTAACTTCATGACCGCGCCGAACTAATTCATCTGTGACTAGCTTGACAATTAGTTCTGTACCGCCGTAACGGAAGGGAGGAACACGCTCCCATAATGGAGAAATTTGGGCAATCTTCATGTCTCACCTGAGCCGATAAATTTCAGCACATTATCTGAATAAATTTGAACACAAGAAACTAATTGTTTCTTGAAATTTCAGATTATATGCCATGTTTGTTTAGTCTTGAAAGCCCTGATGGTGGAAAATCGCGTCAGCTTTGTATCTGCTTTTAATCAAGGCATTGGAGAATGATTTTTCCTGCTTTTTTTATTTAATATGGTATTATTCTCCTCCCACCAAGGCTTACTTTGCCAAGGATTCAGCCGATTTTACTCAATTCTTATGCATTAACTGCTATGAGTAAAAGGCAGAGATTTTACTTTTGTTCCATTACTTAAAAAGTATTGATTTTTATCGACTAAAGTATATTACCTGAAATTACTATATTTAGCAATACGCTGAAAAATTATGTGCAATAAATACTAATAGATTATCCGTAATTAAGTTCTTGAGGGTATTAAGTATAGTGTAAATGCTGATACATTTAAATTGAAACTTACAACAATCAAACCAAAGTATTTAGAAAAGCATAAAACCTTTTATTTAATAGCTTTCATGTGGAAAAAAGGTAATTGTCCACCAAGGCTACTCATGCCAAATATGTACTAATGCGTGACGAATATGAACATTGCCAACAAGAAAATAGTTGGTTAAGTTTTGTGTTGTCCTTTGATAAGAATTTATACTAATTGTTTCTATAATACTTATAAAGACTTTTTCATCTTCATCTGACTTTGGGGAGTCAGCAATTAGGGGGAATTGATTTGATCGCGCTTGTTGTAATTGCCTGGAATACATGTTCTGGCGTTACATTTGATGTCAGAACATTGTTCGTTGTGGTGTATTTGATTCTTCACGATAAATATACTATAGACATAAGAGTGGAAAAGGTGTAAGACGTAGTATTGCTAGGTTTCTACATTGTTTTCCGGAGATACCTAATGAATAAAAGACGTTGATTTTTGTAAAGAAATTCCTATGCGTTCCTTTTAAGTGATATTTTAGCCCTGCGCTTTTGGGAAAGCTGAAAAGTATATTCAGGATTCTTTACATATTGCAACTATCTACTTAACTTGAAAGTCCGTTGTAATTTGTACAATGCATCTGTGACGTCGATATTGTCCAACTTGGGCTTCGTTAAAGACATTCATGAGCATTTCGACTTCTGTGTTGAGCGATCTGCTACAGACGCTACCTCACGTGCGACCCCAGCTATATTTCAAAGCTTCTCTAACAGCGCTCTCCCATGCGATGGAAGATCAGGTTTTGGCGGCAACTTTAGACCATCCCTTGGTCATTGCGAGCTTCCAACGAGAAAGATTCTACCGTCAAGAAGCTCATCGATATCAGCGACTTGCCGATCGCAGTAATCAACTATACGTGTTAGCTGCACCGGAAACGGATTTCACTAATAGCTCGGAATACTACGAAAAAATCGCCTTTGAGCAAGAAGATGGCTTAAGTCACGAATGGCATTTGGTGGTGATTGCCCAAAACTATGCAACTTGCTTGGTGTGCCGAGAAAGCCTTGGCTCTATGAGCAAAAAGAAGCAGATGCCAGAATTGAATATAGGTCTGGATATGGAGACAGCACGCAGGTTTGAGGGGATTTGGACTAGTGAGCGAGAAGTAAGCCTAAAAGCAGCCGAGTTGCTATTAGACAGAATCGTAATTTACAGACCAGAATTGACAAGCAAAGTTGAGCAGGTAAGCCAGAGATTTGGGATTGGGGTATATCAGGGTAAGGGAGGAGTGACTCAGGATTTGCTGTCAAGCTACTCAAAAGTAGAAGAAATACCTTTAGATTTTTGTGACATTGACACTAACCCATTTGTGCAGCGTTTGGTAACTTACTTGCAAGCTAGTCAGTACAAATTGCACAAAGCTTATCGTTCAATTGCCGCTCAAGCACGCAAAGAGCGCTTGATCAATTCAATTACCACCGCAATTAGGCGATCGCTTAATCCTCACGAAGTTCTCCAAGTCGCAGTGGAAGAACTAGGAGAACATCTAGAAGCTTCGAGGTGTTTAATTTACCGCGCTCAAGCTACAGATGCAAGCGCAAAAATAGAACACGAGTTTTTGAGTCCTGGTGTTTTATCTGTTGTCGGGCAAACTTGGCATTTACAAAATAATCCCTTATTTGGGGCGATCGCACAACAGGGTGAGGGTATCAGTGTTGTCAATACTGTCGGTGACGATCGCATTAACAGTGATAGCGAACTTTCTTTAATTGTCAAAAAGTTTGCGATTCGTTCTTGGCTGATGGAACCAGTATTATTTCAAGGACGATTGTTGGGGATAGTTGAGTTACATTATTGCAGTTTGCCTCCCCATCAGTGGCAACCTGGAGAATTGGATTTAGTGAAAGCGATCGCCACTCAAGTTGGCTCGGCTCTAATTCAAGCTGAAGCTTATGCTAACCTAGAAGACCTCAACCAACAACTTGAAGCCCTCGACCGCACCCGCAGCAACCTTATAGCCATCACCGGACACGAACTCCGCACCCCTCTATCCACCATTCAGGTTTGCCTGGAAAGCCTCGCCAGCGAACCGGATATGCCTCTAGAATTGCAACAAGTGATGCTGAGTACCGCTCTAGCTGACTCCGAACGAATGCGGAAACTGGTGCAAGATTTCTTAACACTTTCTAACTTAGAAAGTGGTCGGGTAGAATGGCATCCAGAATCTTTGACCATAGAAGAGTGCGTGGAACTAGCAATTAGCCGTTTTCGCACTCGCTCTGCTACAGAAAAGCAGCCAAAAATCAAGAGTAAAATTGCCCAAAATTTACCTTTGATCAGAGCAGATGGCGATTGGTTAGTAGAGGTAATAGCAAAAATTGTTGATAACGCTTGTAAATTTACACCTCCACAAGGAGAAATCACCATTAAAGCGACTCGCAACAGAGATCAAATGCTTGAAGTGACTGTGGCTGATACTGGACGCGGTATTGAACCGAATCGATTAGAAGTAGTTTTTGACCGCTTTTATCAAGAAGAGGGAGCGTTGCGACGTACAACTGGCGGCACTGGATTGGGACTAGCAATATGTCGTCAAATTGTCAATGGGTGGGGTGGAGAAATTTGGGCTTCCTCAAAGGGCAAAGACAAAGGCAGTGAGTTTCACTTTACCATCCCGATTGTCGAGGGTAGTCAAGAGCAGAAGAGGTCAAAAGTCAAAATTCAATAGTCAAGGGTCAATGGGAACAACTTAGAATTAACAAAGAACTGTTACAGTCTATAACGCGATCGCAACATGACCCAGGTTGCAGTGTTACGATGCCCTAAAAACGTTGAGAGACAATTTTTTTATGGCAGAAACACTAACTGGACAAACTCCCATATTCGGTGGCAGCACTGGCGGTTTGCTTTCAAAGGCATACGAAGAAGAAAAGTACGCTATCACCTGGACTAGCCCCAAAGAGCAAGTGTTTGAAATGCCTACAGGCGGCTCTGCTATCATGAACCAAGGCGAAAACCTGCTTTACTTAGCTCGTAAAGAATACGGTATCGCTTTGGGCGGTCAACTCCGGAAGTTCAAAATCACAGATTACAAAATCTACCGGATTTATCCCAGCGGCGAAACTCAGTATCTGCACCCGGCTGATGGTGTGTTCCCTGAAAAGGTAAACCCAGGTCGTGGGAAAGTGGGCTATGTAGACCGCAACATCGGCAGCAATCCCAATGCATCTCAACTCAAGTTCAGCGGTAAATCTCCTTACGATGCATAAGGAATAGAGCAATTTAAGAGGGGGAAAGGGGAGGCAGTGCGTTGCGGGGGTTCCCCCCGTTGTAGCATCTGCCGTGAAAAGGGAAAGGGGAAGAAATATTGCTCCCCCTGCCCCCTGCTCCTTGCCCCCTGCTCCTTGCCCCCTGCCCAATGCCCTATGCCCTATTCCTAAATTATGATTTTTCCTGATTTTGCCGAATTTCAAGAGCTAGCCAAACAAGGTAATTTTGTCCCAGTGTATCAGGAATGGGTAGCAGACCTGGATACGCCCGTATCTGCTTGGTATAAAGTATGTGCTGGTCAGCCTTATAGCTTTTTGTTGGAATCGGTAGAAGGCGGAGAAAACCTCGGACGTTATAGTTTACTGGGTTGTGATCCGTTGTGGACTTTGGCAGCTAGGGGAGATTGCACAACTCAAACCCATCGCGATGGTTCGCAAATTGTCTTTGAAGGCGATCCTTTTGCAGCTTTAAGTAAATGTCTGGAACCTTTTCATCCAGTAAAATTACCCCAATTACCGCCGGGAATTGGCGGTTTGTTTGGTTTTTGGGGCTATGAATTAATTAATTGGATTGAGCCGCGCGTGCCAATTCATGCCCAAGATGACCGTAATATTCCGGATGGGTTATGGATGCAAATAGACCATCTGTTGATTTTCGATCAGGTGAAGCGGAAAATTTGGGCAGTTGCTTATGCTGATTTACGTAACGCAAAAGTAGATTTACAAGCAGCATATCAACAAGCGTGCGATCGCGTCACCCAGATGGTTCACAAGTTATCTTTACCCCTATCGCCCCAAAATACTATCTTGGAATGGACACCACCAGGAAGTAGAGACGCGACGCCAGACGCTACAACGGAGGGAACCTCCGCAACGCGCTGGCTCATTAATCGCGTCTCTACAAAAGTGGGGGAGAGGGAGAGCGGGGGAGTGGGGGAGTATACCAGCAACTTCACGCGAGATGAATTTTGCGCCCAAGTTGAAAAAGCAAAGCATTATATCAAAGCGGGCGATATTTTTCAAGTAGTAGTTTCCCAACGATTATCAACAGAATACACTGGCGACCCTTTTGCACTTTATCGTTCTCTGCGCCAAATTAATCCTTCGCCTTACATGTCTTACTTTCACTTCCAAGATTGGCAAATTATCGGTTCCAGTCCAGAAGTGATGGTGAAAGCTGAACGCGATGGAGATGATATAATCGCCACAGTCCGCCCGATTGCCGGAACCCGTCCACGAGGGAAAACAACCCAGGAAGATGCAGTTTTAGCCGCAGATTTGCTGCAAGATCCCAAGGAAATCGCTGAACATGTCATGTTGGTAGATTTAGGGCGTAACGATTTGGGGCGAGTCTGCGAAAGTGGTAGTGTGAGAGTTGATGAATTAATGGGGGTAGAAAAATACTCTCATGTAATGCATATTGTCAGTAATGTTGTGGGGAAATTAGCGCAGGGTAAAAGTGCCTGGGATTTGCTCAAGGCTTGCTTTCCAGCGGGTACAGTCAGCGGCGCACCCAAAATTAGGGCTATGGAAATTATACACGAATTAGAACCGTGTCGGCGGGGTGTATATTCTGGCGTGTATGGATATTACGATTTTGAAGGACAATTAAATAGTGCGATCGCTATCCGGACAATGGTAGTGCATGATGGTAAAGTCAGCGTGCAAGCTGGCGCCGGTATGGTAGCTGATTCCCAGCCAGAGAAAGAGTATGAAGAAACGTTAAATAAAGCGCGGGGACTTTTAGAAGCGATTCGCTGTTTGCGGTAACTTTATACATCAGAACGAATCTCTCTCCAATTAACTAGCTTAAGAGGTGTAATGCGACCTTCAAAAATGTCTTTCTTACCCTTTTCAAAGGATTCAACAAAGCCAGGAATTTTCTCAAGTTCTTGAGTTGCTTCCTCACTCTCCTTATCTGCAAGGTAAGCTACAAAGTCAGCAACAACTTGTAAGCGTTCTAAGGATAATTGTTTGAGGTGTTGATTGATTTTATCTTGGATTTGTATCGCTTGAGCAAGAGCGATCGCTTCGGTATTTTCGCAACTTTCTTCAATCGTGTTAATTGTGTTTTCCATTGCAAAAACCAACTCGTAGAAAGCTGGAATATTTAGCTTTAATATAACGCTTATACCATTTCTGTATGAAGATGCGCCTAATGAGTGCCCACGCAGGTAAGCTCTTGTTCGTTTAGCCCCAGGCTAAAGCGCCTGAGGGCGTTATGTGCAACAGAATTAAAATAGAAACTACTCACCCACAAACAGATGTTTAGGTAAGTTTATGAACACCACTACAATTGCCTTACCTTCTACACTAAAATTGAATATAGATTTGACTGATGAGCAATATTTCCAACTGTGTCAAAATAACCGCGATTATCGATTTGAACACACAGCATCAGGGGAATTATTAATTATGCCACCTACGGGTAGTGATACTGGCAGACGTAATGTTAAAATAACCACTCAACTAGATATTTGGAATTCTCAGAATAACTTAGGCGAAGTTTTTGACTCTTCAACCGGCTTTACATTACCCAATGGTGCTAAACGTTCCCCTGATGCTTCTTGGGTGAAAATTGAGCGGTGGAATGCTTTAACCCCCGAACAACAAGAAAGCTTTGCTCCCCTAACTCCTGACTTTGTAATTGAGTTGCGATCGCGTACTGATTCTCTCAAAGAATTGCAGGATAAAATGCAAGAATATATTGACAATGGTGCTTCCTTAGGTTGGTTAATTGATAGGAAAAATAAGCGAGTAGAAATTTATCGTCCTCTTAAAGATGTAGAGATATTAGAAAATCCTGCCACTTTATCAGGTGAAGATGTTTTACCTGGATTTGTGTTGGATTTAACGGCAATATTATAAGTCAATTTAGCGTGCGATCTATAATGAAAATAGAAAGTATTCACCATCCACAGATGTTTAGGTAAGTTTATGAACACCACTACAATTGCCTTACCTTCTACACTAAAATTGAATATAGATTTAACTGATGAGCAATATTTCCAACTGTGTCAAAATAACCGCGATTATCGATTTGAACACACAGCATCAGGGGAATTATTAATTATGTCACCTACAGGTAGTGATACTGGCAACCGTAATATTGAACTAGCCTATCAACTTCAAGCTTGGAGTCGTCAAAATAATCTTGGTAAAGCTTTTGACTCTTCAACCGGTTTTACCCTACCCAATGGTGCTAAACGTTCCCCTGATGCTTCTTGGGTGAAAATTGAACGGTGGAATGCTTTAACCTCGGAAGAACAAGAAAGGTTTGCTCCCCTAACTCCTGACTTTGTAATTGAGTTGCGATCGCGTACTGATTCTCTCAAAGAATTGCAGGATAAAATGCAAGAATATATTGACAATGGTGCTTCTTTAGGGTGGTTAATTGACCGCAAAAACAAGCGAGTAGAAATTTATCGTCCTCTTAAAGAAGTAGAAATTTTAGAAAATCCTGCCACTTTATCAGGTGAAGATGTTTTACCTGGATTTGTGTTGGATTTAACGGCAATATTATAAGTCAATTTAGCGTGCGATGCCTACCTAAAATCCTACTTCTCATCATCCGGTGGGTGTAAAACACTATCTCTATAAAGAATTAAATTCAGTACATTTAACTCATTAGAAGTTAAAAGATACTTGTCTGTAAAAACTTTTTGCCTCATTTCCTCTAGACTGTAACTTCTAAAAACAACAAAAGGAAAATCTTGATAATTGTTACCAATAGGCAAAATATTACCAACAGGATACAGCAAGCGAATATATGCAGCTAGGATATCACGGAAGCGTTCATCTTCAGGTTCATTAGGTTCATTCGCAAAATATTCACTCATAGCCTCACCGCTAATAAATGCATATAATGGCAATGCATAATACTGATCAAAACGCTGGCTAAATTGTTCAAGTCTCTGTGTTTTTTCAACCCCATCCGTGAGCTTTGTGATTAACTCTATAGCATCCTTAATCGCAGAGCGCAAACTTTCCGGGTAAGATTTCCGGTGACTAATTTGCTGCATATTTAGCCACAATTCATCAGTAGAATTTGCAATATCAAGCAATCGTATTTGATAAATTTCTTCTAAAGTATTGTTAGCAATAGGCACTATCAACAGACTACCACTAATGTAGCCCAGTTCAATTTTACCAAAATCCAGTAACTTATCTAGAGTGTGACAAATTTGATAAAAATCCCGATTGAAAGACTCCCGTAACGCTAGATAATTAGATTTAGTTGTATCTCTAACAGTAAATTCTGCTCGTCCTAATAACTGTTCTAAGCTTGTATAAACCTTTTCTACTAAAACATCGCTTTTGTTTCTATAATGTTCTTTTTTCAATTGGTTGATGAGATTTACCATCTGAGCAGAAAATGTTTCACCAGCAGCTAAAACAGACTTACCACCTATAGGTATAATGATAAAATTATCGCGTCCTATGCAACCAGAGCCAAAAATTCTGGTCATTATAGAAGCTTTCAAAATTAATAAGATATTTAACAGACTCAGCACACTTTCTTGTAAAGATAATTGCTGGTCATCCTGATAATAAACTGAACGTTCTGATAAATAGAAAACTAATTCTTTATCCTGACTATCTATCTTATCATTACCACGACCTCTGTAAATTACTTGAATTACTTCCATGAGATTTTTCTCAATCTCAAATTTGGGAATTTCTACCAGGATGTGTTTAGCTTTGGGGAAGGATAAACCCCGACTTCCGGAAGAAGTCATAAAAACTACTTTTACGGTTTCTTGAAAATTCTGTATTTCTTTCTTTTCCTCTTCAGATATATTTGCGTGTATCTCCAGATAATCGGTGAACTTATCAAATTGTCCCCGATGTTCTTTAATTCTTTCAATCAGTTCTGCTAATCTGCGCTGATTTTGGATGTAAACTATTATCTGGTCAACATCAGATTGATTTAAAAAAGCTTCGATGTCTTTTAAAATCTCCTTTTGCAAACTTGCTTCCAAGTTATGTTTTTGCTTGAAACGCGCTTCATCAATAAACTTGCAAGATTCTATCAATACTTTATATGTGATAGATAAACTTTTTGCCGGGTAGGAGTTAGTATTGATAACAGTTGCTGCGAAATCTTTAAATACTAATGGTTGAATTGAAATAGGTTGAGCAATTTCTGTAGCACGACGAAAATAGATTTTGTCTGGTTCTGGTGATTTATCAGAAAGGTGTTGAATTATGACGTTTTTATCAACGATAGAAGCATCGGCAACAATCACCTTTGTATTAAAACCATACTGATTATCATTTAATTTATACGTAGATATAATCTTATGAATTCCATCTAAAAAGTGAACTCCGCTATCATCCCCTGTTATTTCATCTATCATGATGAATAAGTGCTTGATTCTGCCAGAAATCTCTCGCATTCTCTCAGGAAAGATTATATTTTCTCTTTCGTTGTAAGCATTTCTAAATATTTTTTCAAAATGCTTCAAAGTGTCGTCAGTTTGTGTTTTTTTTAAAGCTTGGATAGAAGCAGTAGCGATGATATTATTTGACAATTCATCTTCTACAATCGTTGATATTGCCTCGCAAATGCTATTTAAAACGCCTTTCTTTTTGTGTTTATTATCTTGAATAACATCGTCAGTCGGTTTCTTAAGCTTATCTGAACGTCGTGCGATTCGCTCAACTTCCCTACTATCAATAAAGTGTACAGACTTTCGCACAAAGTTACCTTGACACTGATTGCAGGTATATTCAACAGTGTAGCGTCCGAAATTATCTGTAATTAGATTGCTGTGGCTATTAATAGCTAATAACCTATCATCGCATAAATTACCGATTTTTTTATTTTTAAACTTCTCGATAATATCTAAGTTAACTTGTTTTCTTGGACTGACATAAAATAAGAGAAAACCTTCATCTATATGATTTTTGAGAAAATCAACGATCGCTGTAGTTTTACCAATACCAGGATTGCCAGTTAAAAATATATAAGTATCCTGAGAAATTAAAGCTTTTTTAATCAATTCAGCATGAGCTTGTCGCAGGTTCATAACTCCAGTTAAACCTAACTCTTGCATCAGTTTTGGGGGAACTTCTGCAACAAAGTTGAAAAATCCAGTAATTTTCTCTTGATGAGGAGGTAAAAAAGTAATCTCGTCAGCAGGAACTTCTAAAAGAGCATCAACAAACTGTTTACCACGCTCAAAACTATGATAAGCGCTTCGTTTAATTAGATTTAAGACTTGCTTGCGTGCTTCGGGAATTTCTTTGCCACTTGAGTCATGTTTGTAAATCTGATAGCAGGTTTTCAAAACATCTATATTTTCGCGGTTGATGGACATGGCACTTATTCCGCGATCGCTATATCCTAGAGAGTTGAATACCACTGATGCTGCATCAGGTAAAATCCCACTTGAGTGCATAAAATTATAGAAGCTATGAGCATAACCAGCAGCTTGGATTAATTTCGCACTTTCTTTGTCTTTATATTTAAAAGCACTAAAATAACTCTTTAAATCTTCCGAAAAATCTAACCCTAAAGATTCGGTATCAATGCGAAGATTAGAAAAAACACTTTTGGAGCGTAAATAACTAATATCCCTCATCAATAAACGTCGGATAATTTCTATATAATCTAGGTTTTTAACATCGTCATTGGAATTAATAGAAAACACCGATAAATCAACACAGATAACCCGATATTCTCTCCGATGTCGCAGCAGTATTAAAGTGTCTGCATTCAAAAACTCACCTTTTGCTTTATAACCTTTAATATACTGAGAGATATTATCTAAGTTTTCAAACTGAGATAATACTTCTGTAAACCACTGACTATCATCCTTGATATCGTAGGTTCCGATGCTGTTATCACCGCTAAACCTACATTGGTAATATAATATTTCTATATTTCTTAGGTTGTGAGATTTAAGCCAATCTGTAGATTTCAAGTATTCATGAAAGAAATTAAAACCACTCAAAAACCCTTTTTGTAAAAAGAATGTACTCCAAGTTTCAGCCATTTCTCTTTCTAAAGTGCTGATAACTTTATCTACAACTCGCAACCGCATTTTGGGAAACTTTAATTGCTGTAATTCATGACGATATAAGTTTGCAAATTTGTGCTGAATTTTGTTTTGCTCAATATAGGCAAGAATCCCAATATTAAATCCTACTTCAAACAAACGTCCTAAATCTTCTGCTATTTTTGATTTCATTATAGTCTTTTTTTAACGCAAAGGAACGCAGAGGGAAGCGCAGAGTAGCGCAGAGTAAGATAAGATAATTCAGCGAATTTCTGTGTTTAATACTTTCTTTACTTGAGTTAAAAAAGCTAATGAGTTAAATTCGCTTTTTCCTCTCATATGATTAAATAGGGAGAGTTTACCGACAGACTCTTCTCCGATGAGATTTTCGTAAGGATCAAGTTTGAGATAAATGTCTTTAGAAGCTTTTTGGTATCGAGAAAAGTGGAACAAGGTCAAATATTGCAAGATGTCGTTTTTTAATGAACCGTTGAAAATCAAACCTTTCCTAATGTCTTCATCATCAAGGATGTCTTTATAAATATTTAATAAGGTTGCGTAAGAAATAACACCGTTGTAGTTTTTTTGTTCACCAGGAACGTCAATTCCATTAAATAAGTTAAAAAATACAACAGATTGCTTGCTGGGGTCATTGACTAAATTTGTCAGTTCTATGGTATCTTGAATATATAATGAACTTGACTTGAATTTTTCTGGAAGCTTAACCGCATAGTATTTATCAAAAAACATCGGATATATCTTGATGTCTTTGTGTTCTGCTTTTAAAGCTTTAATCACATCTCTTGACATGAAAAATAATCCGTCATCCTCCTCAGTTTGAGTCATGTGCAATGTACTCGAATAAGGTGCTTTGGCAATATACAGAAAATGCTTAAATCCCATTTTGTAAAGTTTAGCTACTTCGTCAATGACAACGCTGGGATATGTAAACATTTGTTGTTTATCGTAGTTGTCTGAGAAAGTTTTAAGTAACTGCACTCTGACAGCATTATCTTGACGTCTAACTCCCATAATTTCTCCCATCAAATTGGAGATTTTTTGAGAACTATTCCATCTGCGATCGCTCTCTCGACTAGAAACTATCACAATCGCTAATTTGTCCAATTCAGGAGAGTTTGACGCATTGGTAAAGGTAAATTTTTTCGGCAAGACTGAGTATAATGAACTCAGAACATTCGGAATTTTAAATTTACCTTTACTTTGCAAGTCTCTAATGTCAATTCCTTGTGCATTAGAACGATGTTTCTCGTTGAGTAAATGAGATAATACACAAGACAAGGACACGATAAATTTTTCTATTGGTGCATCGTCTTGCTTGTTGTTTAGATGTAGCCGAAAAATCGGGATAAATAATATCGTCTGCTTATTCAATAATATGCGAATACTGATATAAGCAAGTAAGCAAAAGGTAAAGCGATAAGCAAAAGCTTGGTGAGATTCTAGTTTATTACTTTCTAAACTGTAAGGGAACAATATCAACTTACGCTGTGTGAAATGTTGATTGTAAATCTCTTGGCATTTTTTATCTTTTAGAGGGACAAAAAGGATAGGTAAAGCACGGATACCTTTTAAATCGTACTCCATTCGGAAGGTTTCGCGGTCATCGGTAGCAAAAAAATGAATGTCGCTGATTGTAATTTTGGCTGGAAGAGTACAAAGAGAATTTGTCTGTGCTTTCGCTTCCCCAATAGATATATACTTGAGAACTTCTTTGGGGTTTCCTCTTAAAACAGGTTTGAAGAATGTATTGTTTTTGAAGATATTACTTTTATTGTCCTCAAGGATGCTTTTTTTCACAGAAATATGCAGGGGATATTCTCGTATCGGAAAGCTAGTCTCTCGTTTGAGGAGATTTTGCAGCAACTTCTTGAGAAGATTGATTTTTCTCTGAACTTTGAATTCTTGAAAATATTTGTAAATCTTCCGAAAAAGCTGTTGTTTTGCAGCTTCGTCAGAACCCTTAAGAATCTGGATTACATTTTTCTCAAATCCAGCAATAGGATCGTATTCTAATTCAGCATTCAGTTTGTAATCTTTGCTTTCTGGGTTATTGCGACTGGCAAATAAAAAATAGTATAAAAACGCTATTTGTAAAACTTTTCTCGCAAATGTTTCGTTCTTAGCATCTGCGATTCCCCCTTGATGTTCCTTGGTATCTGGATTAAGCAAATTCAGACGATATTGAAAGACATTTTTACCACCATACGCTTGCACTTTACCATCAAGCTTCAGCTTCAGACCAAAGATAAATTGAATTTCTCCCCGGTTGTCATCTTTGGTTTCTCCTAAGTAACCTTCTATGATGGGGATAATTGGCAATATTTCAAATGCTTCAGCACGAGAAAACAAATCTCTATAATTAACTGAAGTACCTGCATAGTTGACCAAGTAATCACCATCAGCTTTGGTGGTATCGTTAATATATTCTTCTATCAGCTTTAGTCGTCTAATCAAGTCTTGCAGATATATAGCACCTTCAGTATAAGCAGCGCTAGTACCAGTATTAATATTCTCGTGGAGAAACTCCAAATAATTTATCTGTGCTTGTTTTTTGAGTTTTCCTAATGTTTGCTGATTGACAATATCCCGCAATTTGTAAAAGTCAGAGTTAGTCTCTTTTTCCAAATCTTCAAGTATGTACTCAATATCTTCTTTCTCTCCGGCACTTGCACTACTAAATTGCTCGTGAATATAATGTTCTAAACCTTGCTGTAATTGTCTGTTAAAATCACGCGTATTCTGCACAGTGATAGACAATTTGTGAACTTTCAAAACTTCTTTGTTCTCAGGATTTTCGCTATTGAAAGTTAACCGCTGTTTTTGTAACCCTTGATGTGGAAGAAAGGGATAGGTAAAGTCTAAACTAGGCTTATCTCCTTGAAAATTCTGCAAATCTGTAACTAAGTTGCTTACAAACTCTTCAATTGAGGTACTATCTCCTAGTTCAGATTCTAATATCTGCTTAAGACAATCTCTTATTTTTTGAATTTGATTGGGAAAGTTTTCTTTAAAACCTGGACTAAAGTTAACTGTAGCAGCTTTGGCGCTATTAGCAGAAACTCCTAAAGGATTGTCTACCTGCAAAGTAGCAACTTGAGCAGCTATGCTATCAATATCGATGTGTAAATGGTTGTTATCATCAGAGATTTTAAAGACTTTTTGATCACGCAAACAATGTAAAATTTTTGATAACAAATCGCTATAATCTACGTAAATTAAATCGTCGCTTCTTGCTTGAATATTATTCACCCTGTTAATTCCTAGCTTATGGTGACTATTCAGTATTAGTCTTAATAGCCACCATAACGCCACGGTAATTTAACGTAGGAGTTACACCAATTTTGTATGAATTTGGGCTATATCACCCTCATTCTATAAGAGTGGGGTTACACAAACAAAGCCTGTCTACCCAGGCTGAATTTGGCGAGTCTTTAAGAAGAAATTATATTACACTAAAGAGCCTATTTTATCTAACAATCCAGAAAACAACTTTAACCCATCAGTACTACCCAATACCGCATCTGACGCTCTTTCTGGATGGGGCATCATGCCTAGCACGTTTCCTGTAGAATTGCAAATACCCGCAATATTATTTAACGAGCCGTTAGGATTTTCACCTTCGTAACGAAAGACAACTTGATTGTTATCTTCAATTTTTGTCAAAGTGACATCATCAGCATGATATCTTCCTTCACCGTGAGCGATCGCTAAAGTGATAATTTCACCTTTTGTATAAGCTTGTGTCCAAGGTAAATCGGTGCGCTCAACTTTTAGGGGAGAGCGATCGCATATAAAATGCAAATCCCGATTTCTCACCAAAGCTCCAGGCAATAGTCCAGCTTCAGTTAATACCTGAAAACCATTGCAAATACCGATGACAAATTTACCTTTTTTTGCATGTTCCACAACCTGCTGCATCACAGGTGAAAAACGAGCGATCGCTCCACAGCGCAGATAATCCCCGTAACTAAAACCACCAGGGATAATTATCACATCACTATCCGAAATATCCGTATCTTGATGCCAAATCATGCGAGTAGGTTGCTTGAGAATGTCTCGTGTGACATAAGCAACATCGCGATCGCAATTAGAACCTGGAAAAACCAAAATGCCGAATTTAATCATTTTTTATTGAGGAACGGGGAATGGGCATTGGGCATGGGGCATTGGGTATGGAAAGAATCGTATTTATTCACGCATGAGCGATCTTGAACTTGTTTAATTCGAGCCTGCCCATTGCCCGTTGCCCGTTGCCCATTGCCCAATTCCCTAGAATACTCCTGTCTGTGATTCGACTTCAATCAAATCAAAGCGATAATTTTCAATCACGGGATTTGCTAACATTTGGTCACAGATGCGCTCCAAATGTTGACGTGCTTTACGCTCATCAGGTTCAGTGATGGTTACTTCGATGTACTTACCAATCCGTACAGAGTTAACGTTATCGTATCCCAACTGCTTTAGGCTAGATTGTACAGCTACACCAGCAGGGTCTAAGACCGAGGGACGAAGGGTGACAAAAATTTTAGCTAGATATTTCCTTTGCACAGGCTTTTGCTGAATGCTGCGATCGCTATACTATAACTTTCTGTTCCAAGTGAGTGAAAATAAGATCAAGAAGCCCTAACTTGTTGATTTATCAATTAGCCAGTAAACAGCTTTAACTACAGTGTCAGCACCCCGCTTGCTCAGAGACCGGGCTTTGTGCCTCCTCTGTAGATAGCTGACCCGTCTTACGTACCTCGCGTACTACGTTATCGGCAAGCGTTTAAGTTCACACCTTTGGATACGCCGCCAGTCCACTGCTCTGTAACCGAAACATTAACCAGTTCTACCAAGGGGTAAGACCGTGTGTTTTGGATAGTACCGACCGATAACATTGACTAGGCGAACATTACCCCGCAAGGGAGTTTACAGCGCTGCTATGCGTACAGGGCAAATAGTTCATAGTGGTAATTGTCCCACTGAAAGTACATTACAAAAGTACGCTGAACTTAGTAGTCTCAAGGCGGTAGCAGCATCAAAAATATTCAAGGCAGTTTTAACTGCCTGAGTCGTGTTTCCTCCTATGCCGCACATGCACGCTCGTTTCCACACTTACCAGTATTTTTTATGAGAGCCATACGTACCCGCAGTCAAGACCGTATCTTGAGCCTTCTGAAAACCATCAAGCAAGGCATTTCGGCACAGGATATTTACGTAGAACTGCGTCAACGCAACCAAAGCATGGGTTTAGCTACAGTTTACCGCTCAATGGATGCTTTAAAAATGGAAGGCATGGTGCAAGTGCGGACATTAGCTAACGGTGAAGCCCTTTATAGCCTAGCGCAGCAAGACAAGCATCACATGACTTGCTTGCAATGCGGTACTTCAATTGGGATTAATCAATGCCCAGTCCATGATTTAGAAGAACAATTGCAAGGCACTCATAAGTTTAAGATTTTTTATCACACCTTAGAGTTTTTTGGTTTGTGCAGCCAATGCCAAATGACACAAGCTGCGGAGTAGGGGGATGGGGAGAGGGGAGGATGGGAAGCAGGGGGAGCAGGAGGAGAAAGAAGAATTATTCTCCTTGTCTCCTTGTTTCGGCTATAATTACATGATTGAATTTTCGACTACTATTGTTTGTGGCGATCGCACAATCTCAAAGCATACTTAAGTAATTAAACTTAAATACCATTGTAAAAATAATCTATACCAAAACATGAGACTATAACCTACTCAAAACATCCAAAAAGTTTATTCGCGAGTGCGTATTGAGAAGGATAAAAAATACAACTTTTGTAAAAGATTAATTTCATCCTTCTTCAGTTGACAGCCAGATGTAATCGAATTCAGCGGTTGATTTAAACCTTTAACTTTTTAGGTGCATGATTTTACAAGAGCGGATAATTTATTGCACAAATCCCGGCTGTACTAACCCCATCAATTCTCTGGGTGAAAGCAGATTATGTGCAAGTTGTCAAACTCCTTTAATTCACCGTTATATTTGGGCTACTGGGGAACATCAAGCCATTCCACCGGGAGAATTAATAAAAGATAGATATGAGGTAATTACATCGCAAATTTGGCTGGATATTCAACCCCTCCAGGTGCCAGAGATACCCGAACAATTGCCAAAAGCAATTATTCCTTATTTACGCTTATCGAGCGATCGCTCCCATCTGCCTCAAATTTATGGATTTGCGGATGATATACTTTTACTGGAAAATGTGCCGATAGATGAAACTGGAAATTTATATCCAGCGATCACCGACGCATGGGAACAAGCAACTCCAGTGCGACAAGTTTACTGGCTGTGGCAAATGATTCAACTTTGGCAACCTCTATCAGAATTTGGAGTTGCCGAAAGCTTACTGTTTCCACACAACCTGCGAGTACAAGGTTGGTGCGTGCGACTCTTGGAACTTTATGAGTCAGAACAGCCGAGTCTTCAACAGTTGGGTGAATCCTGGAAACCGATTGTAGCTGTCGCTAAACCAGAAGTAGCACCAGCTTTGGAAAAAATAGTCGATTCTATGTGCCTTGAGGGTGAAATTGACTTAAAAGCGATCGCAACTCAACTCAATCAGCTATTATTATCATCAGCAGCCCAATTGCCATTAAATCTACAAGTGGCAGGGGCAACAGATAGCGGTTCCCAACAAAAGCAAAATGAAGATACTTGCTATCCCATCGCTTTTGGTAACTCAGACGATCCCCTATTACCCCGCTTATCGATTGTTTGCGATGGTATCGGCGGACATGAGGGCGGTGAAGTCGCAAGCCAATTGGCAGTACAATCTCTGAAGTTGCAAATTCGCGCTTTACTAGCAGAAGTAGCAGAACAAACTGAACTAGTATCGCCAGAATTGTTACAGCAGCAACTAGAAGCAAGTTTGCGGGTTGTAAATAACGTCATTTGTGCCTGCAACGACGAGCAAAAACGCCAGGGTAGGGAACGCATGGCAACAACCGTCGTTATGGCTCTACAAGTGCCGCAACAAATCAAGATAGCTCCTGGTTCGTATTCACAAAATACTCACGAACTTTACTTAGCAAGTGTCGGTGATAGCCGCGCATACTGGATTACACGCGATTACTGCCAGCTACTGACAGTAGATGACGATGTGGCATCGCGGGAAGTACGCTTTGCCCGCAGTCTGTATCGCAAAGCACTACAACGTCCAGATGCTTATGCTCTTACCCAAGCTTTGGGAACGAAAGATGGTGAATTTCTGCGTTTTGTAATTCAGCGATTCATCTTAGAAGAAGATGGCATATTAATGCTATGTTCCGATGGACTCAGCGATCATAATTTGGTAGAAAATCACTGGACAGAATATGCAGTACCAGTCTTAAAAGGTGAAATTTCACCAGAAGATGCGGTTGACAACTGGATTAATTTGGCAAATCAGAAAAATGGTCATGATAATATTTCGGTTGTGCTTACCCATTGCCGTGTATCTCCAGAATACTTGGTGCCTGTAACTCCCTCCCAGCCGCTAGCCGTAATAGAAGAAGAAGCAGAATCAGAGTTGGCAGATAGTTCTCAAGCGCTACTAGATTTAGACATTCCACCAGCCGAAGCACCTGCCGTTTCTGTAACTCCAACTGAAGTGAAAAAACCACCTCACGGTAAGCTTTGGGTACTACTGTCCGGGGTGTTGGCGTTGCTGGCAGGAACTACAATAGGATTGTTTGCTTGGTCGCAACTTAATCCTCAAAGATTCCAGCAAACGTGCCGGCAACTTCCTCAAAAAGTACAGCAACTCTGTCCACATGGGAAATAGGGACAAAGGTACATCTGGTAGAAAACACGTAGAGACGTAGCATTGCTACGTCTAATCAAGGGTTTAGGGCAATGCATAATTAAATTCGGTCGATGTTTAATGGGGAAATATTTCTTCTATCTCAACCTTTCCCCTTCCTTCCTGCCCAGTGCCCCATTTGTTGTAAAATTAATCTTGGCGTTAAGACGCACTTAAAAAGCGTCGTCGGGTTATTCCTTTCGGATTATAAGGCAATGCTTCATAGCGATCGCGTCTGTTGGAGTTCTCGCTTTGTTTAACGAAGAGTGAAATCGAAGATAAAAAATGAGACTTCTTGCTAAAGTACCTGACGACTCTGATGTTGCCGTCTAATTGTTATTAAAGCCTGCACTGGCTCTTAATGATAGGCTTTCTGCGCTGACGGCAATTCCAGATTTCGGGACTTTATTTTTATAGCAGGTACTTAAGCATTAATCTTCAAAGAAAGCAAGCAGTCTATTTTGAAATCAATGTTCAGTAAAATGAGGAACGACTGTGGAGATACTTGTAGAAAAGCAACTAGGTGTAAATGTTAATGTCAGCAACCCCGGTCTGAAGAAACGGGGCTTCTAGCCTAAAACTAGAAGTCTTCTTCAGAAATAGCTGACCAGACTAAGTACTACGAGTACTACGTTAAAGGCAAGAGTTTAAGACCTACCTGAGGGTGCGTAGCTAGCCCTCTGCTCTAGAACCGAACAATTAAACATCTTTAAAAGGTTAAAGAAGTGTTGTTTGGAAAGTACCGACCTTTAACATTGTCGTTCGCGCAGCGTCTCCCTTTGGGAGAAGCTCACATCACCCCGCAAGGGAGGCTCGAATGAGCAAACATTATGCGTACAGGGTTGTGAAATTTGAAATGGTAACTGTCCCATTGAAAGTGCAAAACAATAGCACACCTAGTCAAACAATCCCAAGGCGATAATGGTTTCAAAATATTGAATGCGGTTAAAACCGCGATTTGCAGTTTCCCTCCCACGGCTAAAGCCAGTGGGTTTCCCACTTAACATTTTTTTCTTATGAAAATTGGCGATCGCGTCCGCGTTAAAGAATCCGTAATAATTTACCATCATCCTGAGCATCGCGGTCAGGGTTTTGACATCAAAGGATCAGAAGGGGAAGTAGTGCAAATTGCAACCGAATGGAAAGGTAAACCTATTAGCGCTAACCTGCCCTTCGTGGTACAGTTTACCAAAAAATTTAAGGCTCACTTACGCGATAATGAGTTAGAAATAATATAATTTAAATTTCTTATCGGCGGCGAAACAAACGGAAAATATTTAGTTCGCCGCGCATCTTTTCTAATTCTTGACGGTTACGCTCTGCTGTGATATAATACCATTCACAATGACGCTTAAACTCTGACCGCGCCCGAACTTCGTGATAAAACTGATGAGTAGTTTGGTGAGCGGTAAAGGTTTCTTCAATTTCCGGTTGAGGAATGCGAAGAATATACGGTAAGTTTTTATTCATTGACTTTTTTATAAGTGCTGAGGGATTTAGGATTTTGTAGCTATTGAAATTATAGCGATTTATGAATCGCCCTCAGACTGGAAGTCTGGGGCTATACAAACAAAACCCGCCTACGCGGGTTAAAATAATGAAGTATTTTTTGAAACATGTAAATGCTTGCGTATTTATTTAGTTATTTTCGCTTTGTAGTCGTGAGGATAATGAATTACGCTGCAACCACGCATATAGTTTTAAATGTAAAGAATCTTCTGGCTTTGGCTTGTATTCACCAGTTTGAATTTCTTCAAGAACCTTATATAAAAATGAGCTGACATCATTCTTTACCAAGTCCTCAAACATAACTAATGGTAGCAGTACGCTTTCAACTTCTACATCGTCTTCACTAAACATGATAGTTTCAAATCTAAATCTATAGCCAGACCATTTAATACTAGATAGTCTATCTACTGCATTCTGAAAATTTATTATTAGATTGTAATTCTGTGGGTTCGGATTTTTTTGTCCACGCATTATCCACCAATAAACATTGTGCCTGACAAAATACTTTCCATTTGCGTTGGTACATACCTCTACTTCCACACCGTCTACATCCAAGAACTGACGAGTCATTACTCTAGCTTCACCTTCAGGCATTGGTTCTAATTCCTCCCAAGGTTCTACATCAACTACATTTATATGTTTCCCCTCTTGAGGTTGATAGTTATCAACAAGCTTTACCGGAATAGGATCATCCTCCAAAGCTTCTAGAGATGAAATTTCCTCTTTCTCTGGTATATTTTCTAGAAGTACTTCTAGCTGCTCTTGGCTAAAAGCCATAAACTCTACACCAGCAATAGTCCTATGGGTGGAATTATCCATAAAATGAACTAGACCATCAAATGGCGTTAAATCTATTCTTATACCGTTATAAATTGTTTCCCAATAACCTAATTTACCTAAGGATTTAGGGTTTGTTTGGTACTCTTTCCACTTCAAAGAACTAGCCTTTTTGTTAATACTTCTCAATACGCTCCGGATGCCACCGGATACACCGCGTCTGCCATAAACAGGGTACATTAAATATATTGTCAGTGGTTCTTCTTCAGCTACTGCGTCAAAGCCAAATATCATAGTATTGAACTTGGCTAGCTGTTGAAGGCTCTGTTGTAATGCTGTCTCTAATGGAGTTATTTTTCTAATTGGTGATACGACTTTCGACCAATTTAGAGGCGGTTTATATAACTTTATTAACTCATTTTCGAGATGTAAAAGAGTATTTATATCGTTAGTGCAAACCATCCAGCTAATACTAATCCGGTCTTTTCTATTAAACCTTTTTAGTTGCTTAAACCTATGGTGGTCTTTCCAGCGTTTAACTAAGTTGAGTGTTCTACCAATATAAAGCACCTGACTGCTATCAGATACGAAGTAGATGGCTGCACAATTAGGTAAATTATCTTTGTCTAATAAATAAATTGATTGCAGTTCAGATAATTTAATTTCTTCTATTAACATCTGACTTGACAGCTTTCCTCTAAAGAGTATTCTCAAAGCCAACCGCGTAAACGATAGACAAGAGTACCAATGTACTCTTTTAAAGCGCTGGTAAAGTCGTGTAAATTGCCACTATCGGGAAACAAATTTAGGATAGCGGCTTTGGGAGTGTTGGCGAGTTCATTTATTTCGCCCTCACTGACGAGAAAATCAGTAGGTGCAGGAATAGCATCAATTCCTTGACGCTTAAAAATAAGTAGCGATCGCGGCATATGCATTGCCGAAGTAACTAACAATACCCGACGAATCCCACGAGCCGCAACAATTTTCTTGACATTTACAGCATTTTCATGAGTATTGAGAGAGTCAGGTTCTTGGACAATTGCCTCTTTTGGTATACCAATAGAAGTCAGAATTGTTGCCATATCCCCTGACTCTGAGGAACCGCTACCACGCCAATCGATCCGACCACCACTGAGAATAATTATGGGGGCTTTTTTTTGGCGATAAAGTTGAGCCGCGTAAATAACGCGATCGCCTGCTTCATTTAAATCTACACCTGGACGTGGCGGAGTCGCTGATTTAGTTGCACCACCCAAAACCACAATTGCATCAGAAGGTGGTATTTCCGCAAGTGGGAGATTTTGCCATTCAAGCGATCGCACCAAAGACTTAGAAACCCAAGCATTACCAGAAACTAGTAATATAATTAATGCGAATGCGATCGCTATCGCTGCCATGCGCGGTCTTTTCCACAGCAGAAGAAGTGAAAACAGCAACAAAATGCAAGCTAACCCTAGCGGGTAAAAAAACAGCGGTAATAACTTAGAAAGATATAAAAACATAATAGGGAATGGGGCAATGGGCATTGGGCATTGGGCATTGGGCATTGGGCATTGGGCATTGGGCATTGGGCATGGGGCAATGGGCATTGGGCATTGGGCATTGGTAATAATTCTTTTCATAATCCCCAGTCCCCAGTCCCCAGTCCCTAGTCCCCAGTCCCTAGTTCCCAATTACTACTTTTCCCAAAACTTCAAATTGAAAGCTCCACGAGAGCGACGGAAACGACGAGTGGGTCTGCGTTTCCGTTTGGTTGCCCTTTCGTTTGAGAGTTGTCCTTGATCATCTTCTGCCTCTTCAGCAGGTAATTGAGTTTTAGTTTCTTCTGAGGCTTCCCACCAAGCAATAATCCAGCCCCCCCCTAAACCAGCTAATGCGCTCAACAAAACACTTATGGGTCCTGGATATCGCAAAACTAGAAAACCAAGTAGAAAAAATAACCAGTATTTCAATCCGGCATCAATGCCATCAGCTGAACCTAAAGTAGGGGCTTGAGGACTGGTTCTGGTTGCGGTTGTTAAGCCACCTAATGCTATACCACCCACTATCCCCAAGAAGATACTTAGGGATGATGGTGCGCCCGTCATGGAAAATATGAGTGTTAAAAATAATCCAAAGACGAGTTGAGAAAAGAAAGCTTGAGAGATGGTAATCAGACCGCCGAAGTCGTTCTTTTTTGGTGCCATAAGCTTAAATCTATTGGCGAATTACTTCTAATTGTGCCTGTTGTGGTTGAGTTGTATCCAAAATTTTCAGGTAGGGTTTTTCTTCTTCGGTGAAGGGTTCAGCCGAGTTAAGTTGCGATCGCAATAAATCAACTGTGGCATCGGCAATATCACCAGTGCGATCGCGCAACCGTTGTTCCAAAACGGATACTGGTGCGGTGCATTGGATAATTTGCAAAGGAAGTTGGTGTTTATTAGCTTGGGCGATCGCTTCTTGTCGCAGTTGTTGTTTATCATACTTGGCATCCAAAATCACTGTATAACCTTGATTTGCCAGTAGAATTCCCAATTCCAGCAACCGTGCATAAGTTTTCTGGGTCATCTCAGGTGTATACAAATCATCTCCACCCCGTTCTAAAAGTGGAATTCCCGCCAAATGTTTCCGCACTGCATCTGAACGAATCAGAATTGCTCCTAGCTGACGCGATAATAACCGCGCTGTGGTACTTTTACCAGAACCTGACAACCCCGACATCAATATTAATTGCCCTTGCTTGGGTTTAGTATAATGCCAAGCCAGTTTGTAATACTCAGATGCGGTTTTTGCTGCCTCTTCCTTAACGGTTGCGGGAACACCTGGATCATCTAACAAAAATGATGTCACCTTTGCCCTGACATACGCTTGACGGTTTAAATATATTGGTAGTACCTGTAACCCTTCCCAATCACCAGTTTGCTCTAGATAAGTATTTAAGTACGCATTACTCAAATCTTGTCGCTGCTCTGCTTCTAAATTCATCACAGCATATGCGATGTCGAACATGACATCGACAAAGCGAAACGGTTCATTAAACTCAATGCAATCGAACAGTAAAATTTTATCTTGCCACAAAGCAATATTTCTTAAGTGCAAGTCTCCGTGACATTCTCGAATGAAGTTATTGGCAATGCGACTTTTAAACAGTTCGGTGCGATCGCGAAAAAAGTTATCTGTATATAGCTTTGTTTCGTCAAATTGTGTCTGCGTTTGAGGACCACCGATATATTTTTCACTTTGCTCGTAATTCTCATCAAACGCTTCTCGAACTTGAGCAACTTCCCCAAAACTGCGAATGCGATCGCTAGTCTCAGTTTTGGCGTGATACTCAGCTACAACTTGTCCCAAGTGTTCTAAATCAGTTTCATTCAACTTACCCTGTTCAAATAAAGCGCTAAATAAAGTCTCTTGAGGGAATTGCTGCATTTTCAACACATATTCTACAGCTTCTCCCGTTCCTCCCAGATGATATTGATTATCCGTCAAAGTTATAGGCAAAACTTCTAAATACAGTTCTGCTGCTCCCCGCTGATTTAACCGCAATTCTTCTTGAGTAAAATGCTGCCGTTTTTCCAAAGTTGAAAAGTCCAAAAAGCCAAAATTCATCGGCTTTTTCACTTTATAAGCATAATCCCCAGTTAGCAGCACATAAGAAATGTGCGTTTGAATCAGTTGAATTGGTTCTGTTACCCCATGAGGATAAAACCCAGGTTGCAACATTTGCTCAATCAAAGCTGGAACAGAAACTGTCATCTTTTTTTAGCGTCCTTGGTGAGTTGGCAATTCAAACACAAAAAAAACCAGGAATTAACTCCTGGTATCATCGACAACTATTATATACTTCAGTTAGAACAGCAGGAGCCTCACACTCACCCATAAAGGGAGTGTGAGAGGAATGCGCGTGAGTTAAGGAGTAGTTTCTGACCAATGCTCGGAGAGCGAGGGAAGACACCGACGACGAAACGAACTATCTCTCTGGTAATGAACGAATAAACTCCCGAATCACATCCGTCTTATTACGCTTCACTTTCTTGCAATAGGTATCTAGCATTTTCTTCTCTTCTTTTGGGAGCCTGATGTTAATTGAATCCTCATACTTCATAGGTTGCGATGTAAAGCAATATGATTTACAATCATAGTATGAAATACACCTACCAGTACAAAGCACTTCCAACTACTGAAATTAAGTTAGAGATAAATCTCTGGCTGCGGATTTGCCAGTACTGGTACAATCGGCAGCTAGGGGACAGATTCGATTGGTGGGAACAAAACAGAACATCCGTTGATAGTTGCCCATTGGTTGCTTCGCTTCCTGTGCTGCGAGACAAACCCAACTATTACAGTCAGAAAAAATATCTACCAGGACTCAAGAAAAAGCCTGTAACGGTGCAATGGTCGGGTGAAGAGTTGGACTTATCACGAGTTCCAGCGAACACACTACAATCCGTCTGCAAGCGGGTTGATATTGCGTTTGAACGATTCATCGCGGGTGATTCTAATGGTCAGAGAAGCGGTAAGCCTCGCTTCAAGGCTCAATCTCGCTATCGGTCTTTCGTGATTGAAGGTGCAGGTTTGGATCTGCATTCTTGCTCGGTCGGTGGTAAATATCTATATATTCGAGTTCCCAAGATCGGGCTAATCAAAATCCGGTCACATCGTCATTTACCTGATGGTGCGATTCTCAAACAGTTCCAGTTTGTCAAAAAGAATGATGGTTGGTTCGTAAACCTGCGATTAGAAGATGCTACCGTACCCGTTAAGAGCGATGATATTGTTCCAACTTGGGATAACTCGCTTGGAATGGATGCGGTGCTGCATGAAGATGATTATCTTGCCACTTCTGAAGGTGTTAAACTGCCATCGCTTAAGGTGTTGCGAAAAAGTCAACACAAACTAACTCGCATTTCGCAGAAAAAGAACGCTCGTAAACGCGGTTCTAAAGCCCGTCGTCAACTGGCAAAACGAGAAGGAGGGCAACACCAAAAAATTGCAAGATGTCGTAAGGACATGTCTAATACAAAACTGCTCACCAATTATTGAGAACGGGTAAGAAAGTGTTCTTTCACGAAGACCTTAATCTCAAAGGTCTATCCCGTCGAAATGCACCCAAACAGGACGAAACGGGTGCTTTCATTCCCAACGGTCAATCTGCTAAATCTGGACTTAATTTGTCTTGGTCGGATGCCGCGTTTGGTCAATTCTTCCAAATCCTCGGTAACATAGCTGGAAAAGCTGGAGCCATAGTAATTGCGAAGAATCCTGCTTATACGTCTCAATTACTGAGCTATCGGGATGAAGTTATTTTCACCGATTGCAGTATTCGTGAGTATTGGGATGAGGTTCATAAACTTTGGGTTGACCGCGACATTAACGCCGCAGTCAACATCATGAGAGTAGGGCTGGACATTTTCCCTACTATAAAACGCCGTAAAGGTGGGGTCGTAATAGTTGGTTCTATTACCGATGATACCTCTAAGGAAGTTCTCCATATTCTTCGGAATATCTGAGAAGCCTACACCTACTCGAAGAGAGGTGTAGGAGATGTCACTTAGCTTAAGACTGAGTTGCAGTCTCTGTAGACTCGCTTTCAGCCGAGCCTTGTGATGGTAAAACGCTGACAACAAGTTGTTCTGGTTCAGCTAAAGCTGTCACACCTGGGGGCAATGAAAGCTGATGGATCTGCAAGCTGTCACCAACTTTCATGTTAGAAACATCAACTTCAATTGCTTCGGGGATATTTTCTGGTTCGCAACTGACTTGCAATTGGTTAAACACGGTGTCTAACATACCACCTTCTTGTTTAACACCGATCGCTTCTCCGACAAACCGCAGTGGTACTTCTACTGTAGTCGGACCGTGACCTGCTACCGCAAAAAAGCTGAGGTGGAAGGGGGTGCGTTTTGCTGGATGAATCTGAACTTCTCGCAACAAAGTTTTGCCTTGCCAAGGGATATCAGTAATTTTCAAATCAATCAAGGTGTTGTTGACTGAACCTTTTTTTAGCAAGCGTTCAACAGTTTTGGCATCAATGGTTAAAGAGATAGACTCTGTACCTTTGTGACCGTATAAATTCGCCGGAATTCGCCCAGAACGGCGCAAAGCCTTGGGTTTGCTGCCTTCTAAGCGCTTTTGACATTCAATTGTGAGATCCATAAAAGTTGTTAGTGGATGGTTGTTAGTTGATGGTTGTTAGTTGATGGTTGTTAGTTGTTAGTTGATGGTTAAGAGTTATCCACTAACCACTAACCACTACCCACTATCCAAATCACGATTAGGCACTGAGCAAAGTGGCTGGTGTGCCGTTGGGGTGTAATAATGCGCGTTTGGGACCGTGAATTGGGTCTTCTACGATGATAGTTTGATCGCGACTGGCTCCGAGGGAGACGATCGCAATCGGGACTTGGATTAATTCTGCTAAGAATTTTAGATAGTCCAGTGCTTGTTTTGGCAAGTCTTCGAGAGTGCGGCAATCACTTGTTGACACCTGCCATCCCGGCATTGTTTTATAAATGGGGCGACAGCGTGCAAATTTACGAGCGCTAGAGGGGAAGTGATCGCAACGTTCCCCATCTATTTCATAAGCGACACAAACATTGATTTGGTCTAATTCGTCGAGGACATCGAGTTTGGTAATTGCCAGACAGTCCATACCGTTAATTCTAGCGGCGTAGCGACCGATAACAGCATCAAACCAACCGCAGCGACGTTTGCGTCCGGTGGTTGTGCCAAATTCGGCACCGCGATCGCATAACAATTCTCCCACTTTTCCGTCTAATTCGGTGGGGAATGGTCCTTCTCCTACTCTGGTGGTATACGCTTTCGATACCCCAATTACCCGGTCTATCATTGTCGGTCCTAGCCCTGTACCAACGCAAGCCCCACCAGCTACGGGGTTGGAGGATGTTACATAAGGATAAGTTCCATGATCTAAATCGAGAAGAGTACCTTGCGCTCCTTCAAACAAAATATTGCGCCGTCGCAGCACCGCATCGTATATTTTTAATGAGGTATCAACTACGTAAGGTCGCAACCGTTCTGCATATCCCAAATACTGGTCTATCACCTCTTGGGTATTTAGGGGCGGCAAGTTATAAAGCTTTTCGAGAATGACGTTTTTATAATTAATCGTCCACTCCAACTGTTCGCGCAACCCGATGTTGTCCATCAAATCTAACATTCTGATACCAATACGCTCAGATTTGTCAGCATAAGTTGGACCAATACCCCTACCTGTTGTGCCGATTTTATGATTTCCCCGTCGTTCTTCCGATGCGGAGTCAATCAATCTATGGTAAGGCATCGTTACATGAGCCGTCTCAGAAATCAGCAGATTGCGAGTGGATATATTTAGTTTTTCAAGTTGATCTAGTTCTTCGATGAGAACCTGTGGATCGATTACCGTTCCGCAGCCGATTATGCACTCGGTATCTGGGTATAAAATACCAGAAGGAATTAAGTGCAGTATAAAGGTTTGCTTGTTAACTACAATCGTGTGTCCAGCATTGACACCCCCTTGGTAACGTACAACAACGTTTGCAGAACGGCTGAGTAAATCTGTTATTTTACCTTTTCCTTCATCGCCCCACTGGGCGCCTATCACAATGACGTTAGCCAAGCGTTTATTAAAGAACTAAAGTTTGCACAAACTCTAATTATCGCCAGATTGTGTGACCAATGTCAAGGTTATTTAATAGCGTTTTCATAAAAAGTGACAAATTAGTTGAAAGTGGTTATTAGCGATGAATTATGAGTTTCATCTTAATTTTTGTAAAATTATCAACTAAACTTAGTTTATACTTACTGATAACTATTAACTTATATTAAACTTGTCAAGTTGTTATCTGGCAGTATATGTATCAAATTAAAGCCAGAAATTTCCAAGAGAAAAGTGTGCCAAATACCATCTCAGAGAATAAAACAGTAGCTTAATCAAATAAACCAATTTTGATTAAATGTAACTCAGGTGACATTTTTTTGAATGTTGAAATTGCTATTAAATTCTTTAAGCCTTGAAAATTAGGAAATTTGAAAAGGGGTAAAAGGTAAAGGGACTCATGTATGGAAATAAAGCGCTAACTGGTGCGGGGTCGGTTTCCGTCCAGTTGACGTTTGTAAGAAGAGTAGTTTAAATCACTCATCATATTTTTCTTCCCCTTCCCCTTTTCCCCTTTCCCTTTCCCCTTCTTCAAATTGCCCTTTTCCTTTGAGAGTGCAAGAACTACACTTAAAGATGCACTTAATTTCGTTCACTGGTTACGCGATCCCTACAGATACACATGATTGTCATTTATGAAGAGGGGGAAAGGGAAAAGGGGAAGAAATTGGATGGGTGTTTTTTCCTTTCCCCTTTTTTCCTTTCCCCTTTCCCCCTCCTCAAAAAGATTATCCGGAAAATAGCAGTGTATTTATTTACTTGAGTCACAAATTATCTCAAGACTCAACATTCAGAGAATCAGAAATCGAAATGCTTGAAGCCGCTCGGCAGTCAATTATATCTCCTAGAGATAAGCAAATGACAAATAATATTCAAATGCTAGTTCTCGACATTGAGTCAAAACAAAAGTTATCAGAGCAAATGTTGCCTAAACTGTTTCGTAAAGAGACAAACAGAACATTGTCAAAAAGACAATTTTCTGGGAGTATAAAGGCGATCGCTAAATTTTTCATCAGCAAGATTGCAGATTTTTCGCTCTTTGCGATCCTGTATAAATTGCTTATACATTACATCAGCCAACTGAAACAAGCAGAACAGAAAATCTGTGAACAAGCAGCGCTACTGGATGTAGCAACTGACGCAATTTTCGTAAAAAACATCCAAAATCAGATTTTATTCTGGAATAAAAGCGCGGAAATTTTGTATGGCTGGAAAGTTGAGGAAGCCGTTGGTAAAGATGCTTTAGCGCTTTTGTACGAAGATTTACCACACCCAGAATCAGCGCTATTAACTGTGATTCAAAACGGTTCGTGGCAAGGTGAATTAAAACAAGTACAAAAAAATGGTGATGAAGTTTTAGTAGAAAGTCGATGGAGTTTGGTACGTGATGAATTTGGGCAACCGAAATCAATTTTAATTGTTAATACAGAAATCACGCAAAAGAAACAACTAGAAGCAGAACTTTTGCGATCGCAACGTTTGGAATGTATCGGCACTTTAGCTGGTGGTATTGCCCACGATCTCAACAATGTGTTAGCACCGATTTTATTAGCAGTTCCTTTATTGCAGATGAAATTGTCCGATCCGCAAAGCGAACATTTGCTAAAAATGTTAGAAAATAACGTCAAGCGCGGAGCAAATTTAGTTAGACAAATCTTGTCTTTTGCACGGGGTATAGAAGGCAGACAGACAACTGTTAAAATTAACTCTTTGTTAACAGAAATTAAGGACATCACCGGCACATTCTCTAAATCCATTGCTTGCCATACACACATATCAGACAATCTTTGGCATGTCCAGGGAAACACTACCCAATTGCATCAAGTGCTAATGAACTTAGTTGTCAACGCCCGCGATGCCATGCCAGACGGCGGTATAATGACGATTTCAGCCGAAAATCTCGCCATTGATGAACACTATGCGAAAATGCATATCGACGCCAAAGTGGGTTGTTATGTTGCCATCACCATTGCGGACACAGGTATAGGGATACCGCAGACAATTCAAGAGCGAATTTTTGAGACTTTTTTCACTACTAAAGAGGTGGGTAAAGGTACAGGTTTAGGACTTTCTACAGCATTAGGCATTATTAAAAACCACGGTGGATTTGTTAATTTATACAGTGAAGTTAATCAGGGAACGCAATTTCAGATTTACTTACCTTGTTCCACTAAAGTGGAAATCGATCCTCCTTCTGAAGAACTAAAAGCACTTACAGGAAATGGTGAATTAATTTTGGTGGTGGATGATGAAACTGCAATTCGCGATGTGACTAAATCATCTTTAGAAACATATAATTATCGGGTGTTAACTGCTAGTGATGCTGTTGAAGCTGTAGCAATTTATGCCCAAAATAAGCAGGAAATTAGTATAGTATTGTTGGATATGATGATGCCTTGGATGGATGGTGCGATCGCTATTCGCACCCTACAAAAAATCAATCCTGATGTGAAAATTATCGCCATGAGCGGTTTGTTATCAAATCAAAACATTGCCGAATCCGCCGGCACAGGTGTCAATGGATTTTTATCCAAACCCTGCACAGCTGGAGAATTATTGCAAGCGATCAACTCAACTCGCTGCCAAATCCATTAATAACTTGCTCTCAATGATGGACTTTTGACTGTTGAATGCGTGACGGAATTCGCTTGTCAATAGCATTTGAGATGCGCTTACCCTGATCACCATGATTGAAAATACCATGAACACATTACTCATTTTTCGACTAGTTTAGTTGAACAGTATCTAAAACAAACTACATCAGAACGATGTTTGCTAGCTCACTTTTAAAGAATGTTTAAGTTGCAAATCTTAGCTATAGATTTAAAGTTTCCAGAAATTAGACAAAAATAACAAGTCACAAGTGAAAATTGCCGAAAAAATGGTACGAATAGATAAAACTACCTTGGTTCTATCGGATGAATCAAATTGACTTAGCTTTTACTCCAGCATTACAGCAGGCAGAATTAATTCGTCAGCGTCAAGTGTCACCGTTGGAGTTGGTGGAATTATATCTAGAACGAATTCAGCGCTTAGATCCGCAATTAGGAAGTTATTTTACAGTAATGGCAGAGAGTGCTTTAGCTGATGCCAAAGCCAAAACAGAAATGTTGTCTGGGGGTGGGGTTTCCTCATCCCTACCACCATTTTTTGGGGTGCCAATTTCAATTAAAGACCTGAATCCGGTGGCTGGTTTCCCTTGTACCTACGGCAATCCGGCGTTGTTGAATCAGATTGCTGAGTCTGATGATGGGATAGTGACGCGAATACGCTCCGCTGGATTTGTTCTTTTGGGTAAAACGGCAACTTCCGAACTAGGTTCATTCCCTTACACAGAGCCTACGGGTTTTCCCCCAACGAGAAATCCGTGGAATTTGGAATACACTCCCGGTGGTTCCAGTGGGGGGGCAGCGGCAGCACTCGCAGCGGGATTGTCTGCCATCGCTCAAGGTTCCGATGGTGGTGGATCGATTCGCGGTCCTGCGGCTTGTTGTGGTTTGGTGGGGATTAAGCCATCTCGTGGTAGAGTGACACATGCACCAGCAGGCGATCGCCTCAGTGGAATTGCCACCAATGGTCCCATAGCTCGTACTGTAGCCGATGCAGCGGCTCTTTTGGATGTCATGTCTGGCTATGTCACCGGCGATCCTTACTGGTTGCCCGATCCCAAACCATCATTTCTCACTGCAAGTAAAGAAAAAGTCGGGAAATTGCGAATTGCCTTTGGGACTAGCATCCCTCCCTTAGGAAAAGCTGACGCAACTTGCCACCAAGCTGTGATGCAAACAGTTAAGTTATTAGAAGAACTTGGTCATACAGTTGAAGAACAATGCCCAGATTTTAGCGGTTTAGTTGAACCATTTCAAGTTGTGTGGCAATCTAGCGTGGCTGCGTCGGGTATTCCGGCTGAAGTTTTGCAACCCGTGAATCGCTTTTTATTAGCGCGAACCGGTTCGGCTGGTGAATATCTGCGAGCAGTCTTTCAAATGCAAATGGTAGCGCGGCAAATTATAGCGTTTTTTGACACAGTGGATGTGTTGGTATTGCCAGTTTATCTGCATTCACCCATCCGCGTTGGAGAATGGGCAAATTTGAGTCCGGAAGAGACATTCCAAAAAATTATACAATGGATTGCACCTTGTCCACCCGCCAATGCTACTGGACTACCAGCGATCGCACTGACCGTTGGTTTTGACAATAACAGTTTACCTATGAGCGTTCAATTAATCGGAAAACCCGCTGCTGAAGCTACTCTTATCAGCCTTGCAGCACAACTGGAAGCCGTTTTACCGCAGGTATCCCATCGTCCAGCATTTGCGACATAATGCAACCTCACAACCTTGGTACAGCGTTATGCGATCGCCTGCCAAACTATATACTATAGGACTTACGCAAAAACTCTCTCGCTCCTCTTATTTCTCTGTGTTCTCTGTGCCTCTGCGGTTCGTTTTATCATTATTATGCGTAAGTCCTGTACTATTGTCAGCGGCTCAATTTAAATCACCAAAATAGGAAAAAGTATCGTAGACTACAAAAATTTTCAGCGATCGCTTTAGTGAGAAAAGTTTGTGATTTACTGGTAATAGGTTTTACATAAGTTAAGCGGTTATCTTCCACTTTTATAAGTACTGTAGAAGTCATTACAAAACTATCACCAGTAAACACTTGACGTTTATCACGCTTAATTTTTGTGGTCATTAGAATTTATGGTTGGTGCTTTGACTCTGCCTGTATTCTCTTTTGAAATTCAATTACAGCTTGCTCTTCCGTGCTAACTACAACTCTACCCGGTTTTGCTCGCATAATAGCAAGGTAGTGTTGAAAAGCGTCCTCATCTTCAGGATGTTGTTTAATATAATTTCTCAGTTCAATTTCTGTTAATTGTTGATAGTTAGTGTTACTCATTGAATTATTTCCTCTCCATTACTCAAAATTTCTACTTGAATTTCTTGACCTATTAAAACAACGATTCGCTGTGAGCGTGTATCGTATCTTGTTAATTCAATATTCCTTAATAGATTACTTGCCCGTACACATATACGGAAAAAGGTTTTTAGCTGTTCTGTAGTAGGCACTACTTTTAAGTTTCCTCCTTTCTGAGTGTTTTCTACCCTACATACTAGCCGATGTTCGCGCATCAATTCGAGGAAAATATCAGTTTGCTCCCTCCGTGTGAGCGACGTTTTAGAGATGCTGGCTGAAAATGTAAGTGCAGCCAAAATTTTAGAAGATTTTCTCCCTCTGGAGCTAGATGTCATAAATCCTAATCTGAGGCAGATTCTTGCCCGGTTTCCTGACGCTTGTAACAAGGTGAAGCGATCGCCGAAATTAGCGATCGCCCCTACCTAAAGTGTTTTTACTAGGTATTTATTCCTAGTTTTAGTCAAAGAATCGCTTTATAAAAAGAAAAAATGCCGAAATCTATATAAATTAATGGTTTCATCTATCCACATCTGGCTACAACGCCTTAGAATGATTCTTTGAAAAGTTGAGTTTCCGGGATTTACAGATTTTGTGTGGAATGCTCCCAAAGGAGACTTTTTGTAAATCTCGAAACGGAGATTTACGCTTGTGATGCGCTCAGGAGCGTGTCCGTAGACAATCGAAAATAAACTTCAAGGAGTTTCACGTGAACAAAGGTGAATTAGTTGATGCGGTGGCTGAAAAAGCTAGTGTGACGAAGAAGCAAGCTGATGCTGTCTTAAGTGCGGCGTTGGAAACTATTATCGAAGCTGTCTCTTCTGGTGATAAGGTAACGCTGGTGGGGTTTGGTTCGTTTGAATCACGCGAACGTAAAGCTCGTGAAGGTCGCAACCCGAAAACAAACGAAAAGATGGAAATTCCAGCAACCAAGGTTCCTGCTTTTTCCGCTGGCAAAATGTTTAGAGAAAGAGTTGCACCTCCAAAAGTATAAATTCTTTCTTAGGGAACTCTTTTTTTATGCGGCAAAAAGCACACGGGGGAAATTTAGCTTGGGCAGCAGCACTCGCTGGCTGTTCCCCTAGTGCTATTCTGGATTTTTCTGCGAGCATCAGCCCTTTGGGACCTCCAAATAGCGCGATCGCTGCTATTACATCTCAATTGGGTAATCTTAAGCACTATCCAGATCCCGATTACAGTGAACTGAGACAGGCTCTAGGTCACTTCCATCAATTGCCGCCTGAATGGATTCTGCCGGGTAATGGATCGGCAGAATTACTTACGTTGTCAGGTAAAGAATTTTCAAGACTAGCCGCAACAACTTTAATTACTCCAGCTTTTGGCGACTATTACCGCTCGCTAGCGGCATATGATGTCAAAGTGCTGGAGTGTCCGAAGTCAATAGTCAATAGTGATTTGTCAATGATTATTGACAAAGGACAAAAAACTTTAGACAAAGGACTATTGCTGAATAATCCTCACAACCCAACAGGTAAATTGTTTTCGGTAGAAGAGATTTTGCCTTACTTGGAACAGTTTGCTTTGGTGGTGGTGGATGAAGCGTTTATGGATTTTCTGCCTCCGGATGAGGAACAAAGTCTAATTCCGCTAATTCAGGAATATGCCAATTTGGTGATTTTGCGATCGCTAACGAAATTTTACAGTCTGCCTGGACTGCGACTCGGATATGCGATCGCTAATCCGGAGCGCTTGTCTAAATGGCAGTTGTGGCGCGATCCTTGGCCCGTTAACACTTTAGCAGCAGCAGCGGCGATCGCTGCACTCGATGATAAAGAGTTTCAGTCTGCAACCTGGGAATGGCTACCACCTACACGAAACCAACTCTTTCAGGGTTTAGCTAAATTACCAGGCTTGCAACCAAAGGAGAGTGCTGCTAATTTTTTACTTGTTGAGTCACAACAATCTGTCTGCCAATTGCAAGAACAATTGCTTAAGGAGTACCAAATTTACATTCGCGATTGTCTGAGTTTTAAAGAATTAGGCGATCGCTATTTCCGAGTTGCTGTACGCTCTAAATCAGATAACCAACGTTTACTAACAGCGCTGAAAGCATTACTAAAGGATAAAGGATGAAGAAGCCCTGACGATTAAAATCGCGGAGTTTACGGGCACACAAACGCTCGTCCACCTACGCGGACTGAAAATAGGGTTTCAAATTTGCTCTCTCCAGAGTAATAAAAGAGCGCTATGACCCTTGACTATTGACTCTTGACCCTTGACTATTGACTAATGACTATTGACTACGATGTTGTAATTATTGGCGGTAGTCTCGCTGGACGCAATGCAGCCCTTGCTGCTACTAATCTACACGCCACTGTTGCCCTAGTGGAACCCAAAGTTGAATTTGGGTTTATTTATCACTATGCGCTTGGGGAAATTAGCAAACTTGCCCAGCGTGTTGATGCTGCGGCTAATTTTGGTATTCATTCCTATGGGGATACTACACAGAATTACCTAAACGGGACAAGACCCATAACAGTCTCCCCAGAAAAATGCCAAACATCTGTAGAATGGCAAGAGGCGATGCTTTATGCTCGCGGTGTTGTCTCAAATCTTCAAGAACAAAATTCACTCGCGATTTTAGCGGCAAAAGGTGTCGATGTCATCATTGGTAGCGGTGAATTTGTATTGTCACCTCATCTTGCTTTTGCCGTTAATAAGCGTCAGCTTCGCGCACGTACCTATTTATTAGCTAGTGGTTCCCGTCCCGCAATTCCAGACATTGAAGGGTTGCAAAGTACTGGCTTTTTGACTTTATCTAATATTTGGCAGGCTTTGGGTGAGTTTTCAACATTACCGAAAAATTGGGTGATAATTGGTGGTGTTCCCCAAAGCGTTGAAATAGCACAAACTTTGGCACGATTGGGTTGCAGCGTGACGCTGGTTGTCAAGCATCCCTATATTTTGCCAAATCTAGACCCAGAGATAACCCAGTTGCTGCAAGCACAGTTAGAAGTCGATGGTGTGCGCTTGTTGACGCAAACAACCGTAACTCAGGTGAGACGAATTGATAACCAAAAGTGGGTTCAGGCAGGAGATAAGGCAATTGAAACGGATGCAATTTTGGTAGCGATGGCACAACACCCAAATATTGAATCTTTAAATTTAGCTGCCGTTGGTGTCAAATGGCATCAACATCGCTTGATAGTAAATGACAAATTGCAAACAACTAATCGCCGCGTTTATGCTTGTGGTGATGTTATTGGTGGTTATGAATTTGCTAATATTGCTAATTATGAAGCGAAAATTGCTTTAAAGAATGCTTTGTTTTTTCCAGTTAGTAGAGTTAATTATCAATGGGTTCCTTGGGGTCTGTTTTCTTATCCAATGCTGGCACAAGTCGGCTTAACAGAAGAACAAGCCAAAGGTCGATATATTCCAGATGAAGTTTTAGTTTTGCGACAGTATTTTAAAACATTAACAGCAGCCCAAATCAGCGAAGAAACTACAGGTATATGTAAATTAATTGCCCATCGTAATGGAGAAATCTTAGGCGCTACTTTACTGGGGGCAGAAGCGGGAGAATTAATCAATTTTATTGCTTTGGCTATATCTCAAAAAATTAAAATTAATCAATTAGCAAATCAATCTTTTATTTATCCAGGTTTCTCAGAAATTATTGAACAAACTGTACGAGAATGGGAACGGCAAAGGTTAAATAGCAATATTGCTTTGCAAGATTTTCTGGAAGGCTTTTTCCACTTTCGCCGAAATTGGAATGTGTGAGTTATCTTTATATTATTGTAAAGACGTTCCGCCGGAACGTCTCTACGAGGGTTGCGATATTTTTTTAATGTTAATTAGACATAATATAATTAGTAATTAGCACATAAATAGGAGAGTCTCATCATGCTAGCTCAACATCAAAAGATAATGAAAGGTAAAAAAATACCCTTATACTTATCCGTCTTAGGTTTGTCTGTCTCAGTTGTTAGCGCTGGTATTATCTTTTTTACTAGCCCCACTGCTGTTCAAGCAGCCGAGGTAGTCACAAAACCAAGCATTGCCACAGTCAAAAGTATGACTAATGGCGACATTATGTGCTATGTCAACTTAGTAGATAACAAAGGAAAAGTTTACCAAAATATCGGTGCGTCTTTTAACATTTGTGCCAAGGAAAAAACTTTTTTAAACAAGAAAGTGCGCTTATCTTATCAAAAAGTCTCAGTTAACGATTGCCAAAGCGCTGAACCCTGCGGCAAAAGCCGACTAGAAACCCTAATCACGAAGATGCAATTAATTCGATAAAAGTCTTTGATTTAAAACAACAGTAGTAGAGACGTTCCAGTGGAACGTCTCTACTTAGTAGGTCGGTCATCGTTTCGTCGCAAGTTTCTTTCGGGCAATTTTGCACTACCAATACCTTGGAGAATACCACGACCAATTAACCCCAAACCTCTACCAATTACTTGAGTGAGGACAAAAACAATACCACTACCCGCGAAAGATAAAAGGGATTTTAGCCGAGGAGCGATCGCATCCCGAAATTCTAATGCTAATGTTACTAATAGGGGAATTCCAGAAAGTTGGGCTAACTCTTGACTGCGGGGAGCATAAATTGATATTTTCGCAATACCACGAGGGGTAAATACAAGTAGTTCATAACGACTTTCAAAAATCGCCTCAGCTTCACTGACATAATTTCGCAAGCGGTATTTCCATGATAAATCATTGCGGAAACGTTCGATTTCTCGCGTGGAAATAAATTGGCGATCGTAAAAACTTTGTTTAATGGCTTCTACGTCTGCTAAAGTGTTAAGCAGTGGCTGCACTACACAATTTGCCACTTGAATTAATAAGTTTTCTAATATTATTAAAGATTGCTCCATCGCTTCTAAGCTGCCCGCTGGGTAAATGGCATTATCAATAGATAAATCTGTTTGAAATAGTAGATAAGAAAATAACTCTACTACCAGAGGAATCTTTAGAAGAATTTCTGTTTCCACAACTTTCGCAGCTTGCAACAAAAAAGTAACAATTTCTAAATTTTGATTACCTACTTGTACTTTAGTAAATTTACCAAAAAAGTCTGTTGTTGATGCTTGCCATAAATCACATAATATGATATTTGTTAACTCATTTAATCGATGAACTTCTATTTGAGAAGCACGCAGTTCATCCAAAGAATTAGCAAGCTTTTGCAGAATGAGATAAAGCAAGTCCCGTTTTTTATCTTGGCGAAAAATGTCAATTTCTAAAGGTTCATCGCTCAAATTTTGTAAAGGTAATTGAAGTTTTGCAACACAAGACGAAAATAATCTTGCTTGGAGCGCTCTTGGGCTAAGTAAAGAAGGATAATTTTGCTTTATTGACGAGTCTATGACAATAGCAGTATTAAGTGAAGGATTTGCCGCTGGTGAATCTTGAGCAGCACCAAGCGCTGTCATTTTGTCATTTTGCCTTTCTTGGGGTGTTGCTAACAGCCGATTGACTAGCCAACTTGCTGCTAATAATTCGCGTCGCTGTCCAGCTAAAATAGCTCGATCTAATAGCGGTAAACCGGGTCTTTGCAGTTTTGCGGTCACTTCCGCCAAAGTAGCGTTAATAGAATTAATTCCTAATAAATGCCAATTATTCCGCAGTCTAGCGAAAGGAAGACGGGAGGATTGAGGTAGAGACGTTCCGTCGGAACGTCTGTACGAAACGGAACGTCTGTATGAAAGTGGGGAGTTTGAAGTTATTTCTTCCCCACTCCCCACTTCCCCCACTCCATCCCAATAACTACCACCAGATGCTAAGAGTTGCATTGCCTCAACTAACTCAGAAACAAGTGTACCTTTGGGACAGTAGCCATCGACACCAGCATCTCTTGCTGCCATCAGCAGCCCTGGTTCAGAAACAGAACTGAGCAGTAAAATTGGTAAATTGGGGTACTCAGCTTTAAGTTGGCGACAAAGTTGTAAATAACGACTATTACCTAATTCCAAAATAACCAAATTCACTGCTTTTGGGTCATTTTTGGCAAATTCTGCTAATATATGCAAGGCAACGGTATCTGTTTGAGCCTCCGATGTAACTTCCAAATTAGGGACTTGTTCCAAAGCTACTCGCAACCCTAACCGAAAAATTGGGTCTTGGTCGATTAATAATACTTTTAGAGGGCGATCGCTCATAGTCCACTCAAAAATGTAGATGCTATTTTTCGGGCTTTTAGGAAACAGCTGTGATACTTAGTTTAATCCCCTTATTGTGACTTGTTTTGGCACCACTATCACCCTTTTATTTTAATACCCAATAGTCAATAGTCAAAGGAGAAAAGGAGAATAATTCTTCTTTCTCCCCCCTTTCCCCGTACCCTTGTCTCCTAACTCTCGTTTTTGTTCTGCCGATAGCCATAAAAATTAATACTATATTCAGTAATTTTCACTCCAGTTTGCTCTTCAACTTGGCGGATAAAATTTTCTGGTAGTTCGATATGAACATCAAGAATTTGATTTGTATCTATGCAATTAACATGACTGTGAGAATCACTTATATTACCATATAAACGTCCATCGCAGCGTTCGATGCACTCAATGATGTTTTGACTAGATAACGCTTCTAAATTTTGATATACAGAGGTATGTCCGATTTCTTTGCCTTCTTGGTTTAAGCGATCGTAAATCTCTCTGGCAGAAAGATGCTCTTTTGCTTGCCACAGTAGTTCTAAAATAAAGCGACGCTGCCGGCTAACGCGCATACCCAGCGTTTGGCATCTGTCAATAGCATCTTCTAGAGAACGAATTGGTGTTGTAGAGATTACTTGTTTTTGCATATTTATTTAACTTTCTTAACTATTGGGGTTATTTTTATGTTTGAACGTGTAATTGTTATTTTATTTATGCAATATTTTTGTAATTTGCACTGAAATTCCTATGTCTCTATTTTTGCTTTTGATTGCTACGCAAGCATAAAGAAAGAGCGATTAGTTTTTGTGCTTCTTGAGAGTTGGTTTCGCACACCCTAATCTAAAACAAACTCATTACAACTTTAGCTTAAAATCACAGCTTACGTCTACTTGAGGCAGGGGTTTAAGTTATGTTACGGCTATATACAGCAGATTGCTATGCTATTTGTGTAGGCGATTTTCCTCAAGCAGGCAAGCAATTATAGGGCTTTGTGGAAGTGATACCCAGTTTGACAAAAACGCCGACCTGTAGTAAAGACAGTCCAAGGGCTAATTTGAAGGTGAATGCCAATACATTATGTTAGAAAGACCCTGTGCGACTAATAAGGGCGATCGCTAAGATTAATTTTTTAAGCGAGAATTTTCGCACTTCAAAATGTAATATATTTATATTCAAGAACAATTCTTAATAAGGCTGTATTATTAAGAATTAATGCTGATAATTCTTGGTATTTGCGATTGTTACTGATAATGCTTTGTAGCGCAAAACCTGGGATAATCTTACTTGGAACGCTTGAAAGAATTTAGGAGGCTCGTGCATTTGTTGCTCCTGCTGCTGTTTCTGCGGGAATCAACCGTATTGACACGTTTGTTGTGAGTGGCGATAATGCCTTGTACCGCAAATCTTTCAGTTAATCCAGATCATATCAGGGTGCATTTGCTGTAAGCACGAAAAGTGCTGTAAATAAGCGTTTCAGCGCTTACTAAGAGTAGAGACGCGATATTCCTCGCGTCTCTACTCTTAATCAATGAGGTATGGCGTTAATACCTGAAAGCTGCTACTGTATATTATCGATCTTATTGTTGTACAGAATCGTAAGAATGCCTATGACGATCGCGATCGCACTTAATACCGACTGCATTAACAATCTGGATCTATCACCTGCATTAACGGTGATTTCACAACTGCTGCAAGATAACGCAATTACATCTCACGAACAGCAGCTGCACTTTGAGATAAACTATTCTCAAGAAAAAAGCGATCCACGGGAACTTTCAGAAATTCCTGAGGTACGCTTGTGGTTTCTCCGTCTAGATGCTCGCTATCCTTGGTTGCCATTTTTACTAGATTGGAAAGCTGGAGAACTTGTTCGTTACGTCGCTATGCTCGTACCCCACCAATTCAGTCAAAAAGAAGGTATTCAGTATAATCCTGAAGCTTTAGAAATCTTTTTGATGCAGAGAATCTTTATTTTAAGCGATTGGCTCAAACAGCAAGGTATACCCAATCAATTCCGTCTCAAATCAATGGCTCAATTGCTAGGTTATGACTTAGATGATACTTTGTTTGAGATGTTTTGAAGTTGATAGTTGATAGTTGATAGTGGATGGTTGTAACGAGTACTTTTTGACAGCTAACAACTAACAACCAACAACAACTCACTTTATACGATATATAAAACTTAATGCGCTATTGAAAGCGTATTCAACTGCTTTTGATTTACTTGGTAAAGCTTCTTGCCAGATTCGATAATCGTTATAGTCAATAATTCTATTTACTATTTCATCAATCCTGATTTGATTCAGTATTTTGTATTGTTTAGCTTCAAAATCTTTCGCTGTACCACCGATTTCTAAAACTTCCTGTGCAGCTTTAATAAAGCTATTCAAAACTGTTTGCATATATTTTTTTCCGGCATTTTCTGCAAACACGAATGATGCTTTTAAAGCGTTAAATTCTGCTAAAAGCAAATCGGCAATTTCTCTTCCCTCGGAAGTATTCCAATTTAAAGGAAGTTCTACATCCAAATATTCACATTGATTATATTTATAGTTGAGATAATCATGAATATTTTCGGCTAATCGAATTAGTTTTTTACCAGCTAATAATTCTTTGAGAAAATTTGCGCTTGTGTCGATAGATAAGTCATGGAATACTTTTTCTTCCATCAGCGAACATTCATACACAACATAAGTCCAAATTCCTGGGTTAACTTCATTCTTCGTTCCCGCTTGGTAAAAAGTTATTGTTGCGTCTTCTTTACACTTGAAATATGCACTTTTAGTATTTTCTAATGTCGAAAAACGCATTCTTGGTGAGGAACACATAATACGAAGGAAAACCCCAATGATATGATGAGTCTGAGTATCTACTTGGATATACCGTTTTCCACTGCTAATAAAGCCATGTAACCAAATCGCCATTTATTTTTCCTTGTGTATAGTTCATCACATTTTTGGCTGAACGCTAGCATTTTTAACGAAAGTCAAGTTAAGGAACACAAAATATGGCGTGTTAGATCCACCCATAAGCTAATCACACCAAGTAGTATCGGCAACCAGTGTTTGCCCAATAGCCGAGAACCCTTAATTTTGTGTATTAAGGTTACTAATTTTTGTTTGAACTGAAATTTCTAGTTGTAATTGATTAGTTTTGTCAAAAAATCTCATATTTTCTGCTCAACCAAAAAGGATATTTTGCTGTTCATTTTTTTATTGAAAATTTAATTCATGTTTAATACCTGGTTGTTAACTAGGACACATTGACCATTCATAATTAGCCATTTTCCGATTTTCACAACTGGGTTAAATGCATACTATTTATAATGCCAAAGATATTGTTCCCACAAATATATATAAACTAACAATTTGACAAAAATCTATTTTTTTTAACTTATCTTTGTCAATTACATATTTGTCAAACTTTGTAAATAAATCAGTCAAAATAGAGACAAAGTGTTAATAAAAATACTTGACAACATCTGCTTAGGATAATTATTTTTTTGTTTTAAACTAAAATTTGCTGCAAAATAAACTCAACTATTACAGCTAAATTTTTGGCAATGTAATCAGATTTTGTGTGGTGTTAGTTTAGAATTTTCGGCTTGGGGTAGGTTGATTATCCGCTATGTTCTGACTGAATACAATGGAAGTGAAAAATTAATATAGGAAAAATATTATAGCGCATCTAAATTTGTCTTAGCCTGTGGAAGAAACAATAAAAATTTCACTGTTTCAAAAAATACACTAAGTAATAACTCTTGTATAGTCTAGGAAAATGGAAACTCAAAAAAAAGAATTTATGGCGATCGCTTAACCCTCCACACGGCTTAAATAATACTCTCATGGGATGTTCAAATATTCTCCGTGGCAAATGTAGCTCTATTGAATAAGCGATCGCACTCAAGAAAAATGTGCTATTTAATCCTCAGTCAAGACGTGTAAAGCACAAATACACAATTATTGCAATACTAACCACCCCAAACTTTCTGCAAAACTGTATTGGGTGAAATATCAGCGATTCTACCGGTAAGAGATTTAATCGCCAAGAATTTATCACTCTTGGGTAACAACTTAGATGGTTCTGTGTCACCAAATAAAGCAATGGTATAAGTTTGTACTGCCACACTCAAGTGCATCGCCGCACTGTCGGTACACAGCATCAAATTTGCCCCGCCAATCATGGCGGCTAACTTGCCGATATCACCTGGGGAAGTCATTTTAACATATGACGAGGACGACGTTTCAAGGGATTGCGCCAATTCGTCTTCTGCTTCTTTGACTACTACCACAGGCATTTCTGGTTGCTTGCTGCGGAAATTTTGAATAATTTGCAACCAACTTTCCACAGGATAAATGCTTTGGGCTAACTGACTAGAACCGGGGTAAATCAAGATATAACCTGTTTCATGCACACCTAAACGTTTTTGTTCTTTTTCTGCCCAATCAATATCGGCTAAAGGTATATTGACCGTTAAATCTGGGCAAGTAGATTGAATGCCCAAACCTGTGAGTAAATCGTGATACATTTGTGCAGTGTACTGCGATTGTTTTAGGGGTACTGGGTTGGTTAAAAAAACAGAGCCTTTGCCTTGGTAGCCTATGCGTGTGGGGATTCCCGTCAACCAAAGTAAAAAACGAACCAACCAGCTTCGTCCTAAAACAATGGCAACATCGTACTCGCGATCGCGAATCATGCCCACCAAGTTACCCCAATCTGCTAAACTATTGCGATCTTGGAAATCAAATGCCAGTACTTGGTCAACTGACTTGTTTACCTGGTAGGCAGCTTTTGAGCGGGGTTCAGTAACAACGTCTATGTGAGCTGAAGGTAATGAGCGCTTCAGATCATCTAGAGTCGGAAAGAAGAGAATTTGCTCGCCAATTCCGCCGGGAAGAAGGGCTACTATTCGCATAAGATTTATTTACGCTTACTCGCTACTTATTTGAAATTGTTCCTTGGAGCGTTGGAGCGTCAATAGTCAACAGTCAACAGTCAACAGTCAACAGTTATCGACTATCCACTAACTACTAACAACGCTCCAGTTATCCACCATCCACTATCCAGTATCTAGATTGAGGAAAATTGTGCATTTACTAATTCCAGCTGCGGGGATGGGACGAAGAATGGGAAGCGATCGCAATAAACTTTTGTTAATGGTGCGATCGCAACCGATAATTAGTTGGACCCTCAAAGCCGCTGAAGCCTCATGTTTAATCAGTTGGATCGGGATTATTGCGAATCCTACCGACTGGCAAGACCTCCAGACAATTGTCGCTCAACAAAAATTAACTAAACCTGTGGAATTGATCGAAGGCGGCTCCACACGCCAAGAATCAGTTTACAATGGTTTACTTGCATTACCATCTATCGCAGAGCAAGTGTTGATTCACGATGGTGCCAGATGTCTTGCGACACCGGATTTATTTGATGCTTGTGCTTTATCGATTCGCCATTATTCTGGTTTGATCGCTGCCATCCCTGTCAAGGATACTATCAAAGTTGTCGATGAAAATGGCATAATTCAAAGTACTCCTGACCGACGGCGACTGTATGCAGCACAAACTCCCCAAGGTTTTGATGTTAAGTTGTTGAAACAATGCCACGAAACGGGTATCCGTCAAGGTTGGGAAGTAACTGACGATGCGGCTTTGTTTGAAAAGTGCGGCTACAGCGTCGCAATTGTTCAAGGAGAAGAAACCAATTTGAAAGTGACTACCCCACAAGATTTAGCGATCGCCGAATTCATCCTCACAACTAGAGAGCAGGGGAAAAAGGAGAATTTTTAAGTTTGACACAAATGTCAAATAATGATATGATCCCACACACTTATCAGAAAAATGGGTTTAAAACCCCGTCCTTCCCTTGACGGCTTTCCCTGTCAAACAAAAGCATCTTGTGCTAAGATAGCCAGCATAAGACCAATAAAGCCATGCTAGTTTTTGAGTTTAAAACATACGGGAAGCCCCAGCAATTTGCATCTATTGACGAAGCGATTAGAACCGCCCAATTCATTAGAAACAAATGCTTGCGTTTTTGGATAGATCATCCTAAAGCCAGTAAATACGACCTTAATAAACTGTGTGCTGTATTGGCTAAGGAATTCCCTTTTGCTGACAAACTAAACTCCCAAGCTAGACAGGCATCAGCCGAAAGAGCTTGGGCTGCAATCTCTCGTTTCCATGAGAATTGTCAGAAGAAAGTGGCAGGAAAGAAGGGCTTTCCACAGTTTCAGAAGGATTGTAGATCCGTGGAATACAAAACCACTGGCTACAAGATAGCTGATGACCGGAAATCGATAACATTTACAGATAAGAATGGAATCGGGAAGCTGAGGCTTAAAGGAACTAGGGATCTAAACTTCTATCAGCCTGACCAAATCAAACGGGTAAGACTGGTAAAACGTGCAGATGGTTACTATGTTCAATTTTGTATTTCTGTTGACCGCACAGAGATTTTACCCGCCACTGGCAAGACCATTGGGTTAGATGTAGGACTGAAAAGTTTTTACACTGATTCAAACGGTTTAGAGGTTGAAAACCCGAAATTTTACCGAACTGGCGCAGTCAAGATGAAGCGGGCACAACGTCTAGTTTCACGCAAAGTTAAAGGGTCAACCAATCGCGTTAAATCTCGAATTAAGCTAGGTAAAATCCACCTGAAAATAAGTCGGCAACGTAAAGACCATGCTGTGAAATTGGCACGGTGCGTAATCAGATCTAACGATCTAGTAGCCTACGAAGATTTAAGAGTGAGAAATATGGTGAAAAACCATTGTTTAGCTAAATCGATTTCTGATGCGGGATGGTATCAGTTTAGAGTTTGGCTAGAAACATTCGCGCGAGTCTTTGGACGGGTCACTGTTGCAGTGAATCCAGCCTATACCAGTGAAGAATGCTCTAATTGTGGCGTAGTTGTGAAGAAGTCTCTATCTACCCGTACCCATGCTTGCCAGTGTGGCTGTGTACTAGACCGTGACCATAACGCCGCTCTAAATATATTAACTAAAGGAATAGCTACCGTAGGGCATACGGGAAGCTCAGTACTAGATACTGGCAACGCTTCTGGAGAAACGACCTCTATCTGAGTTGGTGCAAACCTGCTGGGGTAAGTTGATTCGTTGAGAGAAGAATCCTCACGCCTGAAGGCGTGAGGAGTGTCAAAAATCAGTAAGTGTGAGTCAGTCAGGCAGTTGTCATTTGCTCTGGTGACTCTTGACTAGTGACTAATGACCAATGATTACAGCCACAGCGAACAAGATAGAAGCGATTCTCTATTTAAAAGGTAAACCCTTATCCCTCAGTGAAATCGCTGAGTATGCAGCGTGCGATCGCGCTACTGTTGAGGAAGGGATAATTGAATTAATTGATAACTATGCCCATAGAGATGGTGCTTTAGAAGTTGTAGAAACCCCAGCAGGTTACTGCCTACAACTGCGGTCAGATTATCATGAATTAGTGCAAACTATGATACCAGTAGAATTGGGCTTGGGGGCATTGCGAACTTTAGCAGCGATCGCTCTCAATACCCCGATTCTTCAAAGCGACTTGATTAACCTGCGTGGTTCGGGAGTATATCAACACGTTCCCGAACTAGTCGAACTCGGTTTTGTCCGAAAACGTCGAGATCATGAATCTCGGTCTTATTCGCTACAAATTACTCCGAAATTTCACCAATACTTCCAAATTGAGCAACTTCCCGAACCATTCGGGAGCAGTCAAGAAGAACGACAACTAGAACTAGACTTCAAAACTGAACCAGATTGACATCCTCCCCGCGCCCATTCGGTCGGGGATTCCTAACACTCACGAATTAGGTTTCTGCTTCATAGCACCAGCCTTAACAGATTTATTCTGTTCGGGTCTTATGGTCGCTCCACAGACATTTTTTCTGATAAAGGGGTGTAGGGTTGCAGGTTTCGGGTGTAGGTTAAAACCCCACCCCTCGTGGGTGCAGGGCTGTTTCGTTCCCTAAAAGGCTCGCATTCTTCAAGGGTTCAGGAGATGAAAAATAAGCTCCCCATTTAATCTTAGGCATCAAAATGGTCACCAATTCATGACTTTTGCCCTGATATTTATCGCCAATTATATTGACAAAATACGTATCTTATCGAATGAAACAGCCCTGCTTTTTAAGGGGGGTTGGGGGGATCGAGTCTTATCCGAACCGTATTGGCTAGAGACCTTCCAACGGAACGTCTCTACAATATGTATGATTTGCTGGACATGAAATAAGGACGCGCATTCCTGACTACAAAGTTAAACTAGAGAACGGTCAGTCAAAATCTCATAGCCAGTATCCGTCACTAACACAGTATGCTCAAACTGAGCCGAAAGTGAATTATCCACCGTTACAGCAGTCCAGCGGTCAGATAAAGTCCGCGTCACCTTAGAACCTGCATTCAAAATTGGCTCAATAGCCAGCGTCATTCCTGCACGTAGCTTTACATTTGGCATTTCCCGTGTGCGGAAGTTGAAAACTGAAGGTTCTTCGTGCAAGTTGCGACCAACACCGTGTCCGGTGAAATCCTCAACTACACTAAAGCCATTACCTTTTACATGGTCTTCAATTGCTCCAGCAATATCTATGAGGTAATTCCCCGCTTTAACTTTTTCAATACCTTTGAAAAGCGATTCTTCGGCTACGCGAATCAGTTTAGCAGCATCTGGGGTGACATTACCCACGGCAATAGTAATGCAGGAGTCACCATGAAAACCTTGATAAAAAGCACCTGTATCTACTTTTAAAACATCTCCTAAACGGATGACTTTTTTCGGACTGGGGATACCATGTACAACTTCATTATTAATGCTGGAGCAGATAGAACCAGGAAAACCGTGATATCCTTTAAAGCTTGGTGTTGCACCCATTTCTCGGATGCGTTTTTCCGCATGAATATCTAAGTCAGCAGTAGTCATTCCTGGCTGTACCAGCTCAGAAATTTCTTTCAAAACGGTAGCCACAATTTTTGCAGATTGCCGCATAATTTCAATTTCACGCGGTGATTTAATTTCAATTCCTCTGCGTTGTCGTTTGGAAACATTAGGTTGAGTTGATTGAGAAAGTAGGTTGCTGAAAATGTTCATAGGATATTAATAATTATTTGCGCCTTGCCGCTTAAGAGTCAATGATTTTTTTAGATTAGTTCAGGACTTACGCTTTTAGGATCAAAAAACGAACCGCCTTCTCTGCGAGAGGCACGCGGCTACGCGCTTCGCGTCTCCGAAGGAGAAGAAGCCAAGGAATAAGAGTTTAAGAGAGTTTTTGCGTAAGTCCTATAGTTGAGTTGAGAAACAATATCTATATTTAAGTTAGCTTATTTGGTTGTTAGTGGGCATTGGGCAATTTTGAAGAGGAGAAAGGGGAAAGGGAAAGGGGGAAAAAATATTCATTCGTATTATTTAAATAACTCTTCTTGCAAACGTTGCTGAGGAAAGCGCTTTATTTCCATACCTTTACCCTTTTCCCTTTCCCCCCTCTTCAAATGCCATGTGCTAAGACAGCCGGTCCGGCTGTGACTACTACAATTTTATCTGGATGAAGTAACTCACGAGCAGCAAGATTTACTTGGGCAAGATTGGCTGTCTGGATTTTTTGGGTAAAAGAACGTAATTCCATTTCATCCAGTCCATATACTTCGTTCATGAGAATTCTTTTAGTTAATTCCTGTGGGTTTGCAAGAGTTACAGTGTAGTTGCTGATTAAGGTGCGTTTGGCTGCCTCTATTTCTTCGGTGCTGACACCATGAGTATGCAATTGTTGTAGCAGATTGCGGGTGCTAGCGATCGCTTTACTTGCATCTTCTGGGCTGGTTTGCATTTCTATGGAAAATGTGCCTATATTTTTCCCAGCTTGGAAGTAGCTATAAATTCCATAAGTCAGACCTAAGCGATCGCGTACTTCTGCACCCAGTCTACTCGAAAGTGTATCACCACCTAAAATCTGATTTAAGATTAAAGCCGCATAAAATCTTGGATCTTGACGGTTTATACCTATGTAACCCATATAAGTAATCGCTTGGGCTTTACCAGGAAGCACTGAATTGACACGGACTACTTTTTCTGGTATAGATACAGCCGGATATTTTAATTTTGGTGGTTTACCGCTAACTTGCCAATCACTAAACTCGTTTTTCAGAAGCGATCGCACTTTCGTCGCTTCAAAATCTCCCACCAACACCAACACTGTTGTATCTGGACGATAATATTTTGCTTTGAAATTAACCACATCTTCACGGCTAATTTTTCGCAAACTCTTTTCGGTGGGGAAGGTGTGTGATGGATGATTTTTCGGATAAATCGATTGTACAAATGTTCTTTCTGCTACTTCCGATGGGTCATCTAATCCCAGTTCCAAAGCATTCAAAGCTTGTTGGCGAGTCAATTCCAATTCTTTTTCAGCAAAAGTAGCATTTTTGATTTCATCACCTAAAGTGTGAATTAAGACAGGCAAATCTGCGGCTAGACTATTACCCTGAATTCGCACACCTTCGCGATACGTTTCCAAATCCAAATTTGCTCCCCGTTCTTCCAAAGCTTGGGCAAGAGTTAAAACATCCTTGGTTTTTGTACCATTCATTAAGTTGTCTGCTACAAGAGATGCCAACCCCGCTTTATCTTCTGGATCAAATTCTGCCCCAGCTTTTAAATAACCACTCAGCGTCACCGTGGGAGTACTTTTATCCGGCAACAGCAATACCCGCAAACCGTTGCTAAATATAATTTTTTGTGGTAGCAGCGTTCCCTTTTCTGAAGAGGTTTTATCAACAATCTCTGTAGTCGAATCCACAGATGGTAAATACTTCATCACCTCATTTGGCGCTACAGGGACACCAGAAGTAAAATTTTCCGTAGTTTGTACAGAATTTGCTTTACCACTATTTCCTTTAATCTGTTTCTGAGTTGGTTCAAAAAAGCCCACCGTGCGTGCTTCTTGTTGAAGATACTTATTTACCACACGCCTAATATCCGCCTCAGTGACTTTGCGAACCGCTTCTAAATAGCGTTCTGTGTAGAGATAATCACCAGTCGTTAGCTCATCGTTACCCAGTTGCATTGCTTGATTGCTGATGTCACGGTTACTCAAAATTGCAGAAGCTTCTAACTGCATCTTGGCTCGTTTCATTTCTTTTGAAGTCACCCCAAAAGCCAGCTTACTGATTTCACTACTTAGTACTGAGTCAATTTTCCGCAAATCGTGATGAGGTGCCGCTGTCACCGATATCTTATACCAGCCAGAGGAGAGCAAGCTAGCAACCGAAGCAGTAACATCACTAGCCAAACCTGATTCCACTAATGCCTGATAAAACCGAGAATTCCGTCCTTCTGTCAAGATGTAATCCATCACTTCCAACGCTGGCACATCCGGATGATTCACCTGGGGCAGTGGGTAGATTGCTTGTAACAAACCCGCAGAACCCGGTTCTCGCAAGACGATGGGAGACGAGGAGACGGGGAGACGGGGGAATTTAGACTCTTGACCATTGACTATTGACTCTTGACTCTTAGGTATTTTCCCAAATATCTCTTGTACTGCTTTAAGGGTTTTTACGGTGTTAAAATCCCCGACAATCACCAAAACAGCGTTGTTGGGAGTGTAGAAGTTACGGTAATACTTACGTACTTGCTCAACTTGAAACTTCTCCACATCGGCTTTAGTACCACCCACAGGCAATCCGTAAGCACTCTGGGGAAACGCTGCTTGCATTACAGCGCGGTTGAGACGGTAATCAGGACTATTTTCGTAACCTTGCAACTCGGAAATTACTACCCGTTTTTCACTCGCTAATTGTTCGGCATCAATCAGAGAGTTTTGCATTCTGTCTGCTTCCAGCACTAGGAGAGCTTTAAGCTTTTCTCGTTCTAAAGTTCCATAATATGCTGTTTGATCGTAGCTAGTGAAAGCATTTGAGTCGCTACCCAAAGCACTAAATAATCGTCCAAATTGAATTGGACGGTTGCGAGTGCCTTTAAACATCATGTGTTCTAACTGGTGGGCAATGCCATTGACTCCTGGTTGTTCATTGCGGGAGCCGACTTTGTACCACACTTGCACAGCTACAACCGGCGCTGTATGCACTTCTTTTGTGAGGACAGTCAGACCATTTTCCAGCACCGTTTTGTTGACGTTTTCTGTCACTGTTAGAGATTTTGGCTTTGTTGCTACAAGTGTTTTCTGGGTACTTACCTGATTGTAAGCAAGCAAAAGCCTACTCTGAGCAGGTTTATGACTGAGAAACAACACCACAATCAGCCAAGCGCTGAACATTAAAAACAAAAAACGGTACTTACGTAATGCGGAAAATACTGACATTACCTTTTTAAACTTCCTCTGTAAATTCTATGAGAAATTTTCTTTTAATAATAGTTTAATCTTTTTCTGTAAGTTATTGCTTCGACAATATTACAGAGAAAGATTATTTTAGAGTTAAGAGGAAGTAGAAGCCACTATTCGCCGATTTATGATAAGATCCGTAGAAATTCAAGTGGTAATCCGTCAGTATCGGCAATAAAAGCAACTTCGTAAATACGCGAGCCTATTTGCTGCTGTGTGGGTTCTAACAGCACTACCAACGGTTGCGATTGTTCACCTTGAGATTGTGAAGCGATCGCCAAACGTTCTTTGAGATTTGTTAACCAACTTGGTAAATCTGCCGTTATTTGTGTTAGATCAAATGACAGATGATAATACCCGACATAATGCTCATCTGCGAATGCATCCGGGGCTGGCTTTGGTTCGGGAATTTGGATAAACTCTATTCTGCCCCCTAATCCTTCCATCCAGCAAGCCAGAGTATAGCCTGTAGTGAAGCGTTCACAGACTATAAACCCCAACTGCTCGTAAAAGGCGATCGCACGATGAATATTCGCGGTACGAATCGAAGCGTGATGCATCTTAATAGTTATGAGTTATGAATTAAATTTAACTCCAAACTCCTGTATAGACGCGAAATTTCGCGTCTACACAATTTCGCGTCTCCTAACGATTACTCAAACAACCGAAAATAAGGATAGCGCACAGGCACACCAGGCTCTTTTTCCAAATCAAAATTTATCACTTCCCAGCAGCCATCTTCTGCGGAATCCGGGCTAAACTCCACTGGTAAACCGTAAAGCCGCGAAGATGTTGTCTCCCCTTGACCAGAACGCCAAGGTGTGCTGCGTTCCAAGTAGCCACTCATCAATTCTTGATACCGTTTGGCAATAATCACTTTTGTTGCTCGGTATCCTTGAGTGTACAGCTTATCTAGCGCCTCGTGAATTTCAAAGCGAATGCCATCGGGATGGGTATGTTGCCGATACCATTCATTATTCCACCTCCGCCAATGACGCCCGGACTGAAGATGAATCAATTCACCATCTTTGGGATCTGCTTCAAAAGCGCCATGCCTAGTACATAAATATGTATCTGTTAGTGTCAGTGCCGGAATTGTTTGACGGCAGTGGGGACACTGGATTTCGGGACCAAATATTGGGTACTGCAAACCTGGATTCATCATGAAGTGCGTACAAACATACTTTTGTTTTCACCCGCCAAATTGGTTTTAGTTTACACTTCTACTCCGTTTACTTGGGGTAATTACTTATTGCTGCACAGAAATTGAGTTGCGCTGTCAGTTTTCCACAAAGCGTATCCTCTGAACATCAAGGCTTAACACCGTGATATTCTGTTGAATGCAACCAGCTTCCAAGGTTGGAGTTTTTCCAGTGTTCCTGGGTACCATATTCATATTCTATCGTGTCTACCGCTTCTTACTGGTCTTCTGTTGATATTTCTCAAGCTGCCTTCGTTGCCGCGAATGCTGTGGTTATTGGTTCGGTAAACATAGCCGCAGGAGCGAGCATTTGGTATCAAGCTGTAGTTAGGGGAGATGTGGAAAGGATTGAAATTGGCGAATGCACCAATATTCAGGATGGAGCAATTCTACACGGCGACCCAGGCTTTCCCACAATTTTAGAAGATTATGTAACCGTCGGACATCGTGCTGTGATACATTCAGCTTACATTGAACGTGGCAGCTTAATTGGAATTGGCGCGATTATTTTGAACAAGGTGCGGGTAGGCGCTGGTAGTATTATTGGTGCTGGTGCAGTCGTAACTAAAAATGTACCTCCTTTATCTTTGGTAACGGGGGTTCCGGGGAAAGTGTTGCGACAAGTAACCCACGACGAAGCAGCCGAACTCATCGAACATGCTCAACGTTACCAAAAGTTAGCTTTGGTTCATGCAGGGAAAGGAACTGATATCGGTTTTACAAAGGCTGGGGAATAGCCTTCAGGCTGAAGCCTGAACGCCAGGTGCTATAACGGTCGTGTTCCTCCCTTCGGGTTCGCCACTTCGACGGGACGGAAACCGACACCGCCGAGTGGACTCACCGCAACGCACTGGCTCGGCTACATGAACAGAGCTTACCTACGTGGGCTAAAAACCCTATTTTGTAGTCCGCGTAGGCGGACGAGGATTTGTATAGCCGGTGTTGGGTTGTATGTGAACACAGACCTATTTGTAAACATTCTTTACAAATAGGTCTGGAAAAATTTCCCACTTCAGCTAACAATGAAAATGAGAACAGTTGACAAAACTTTAATTTCTACTTAACAGAGGGGTTCTAAATATGGATATGCGTGTTGTGATCGTTTTAGCACCAATTGCTATTGCTGCTGCTTGGGCAATATTCAACATCGGTGCTGCTGCTTTAAGACAAATTCAAGGCTTTTTAGACAAAGAAGCCTAAATTTGACGTGGTTGTTAGTGGTTAGTAAATATTTGTTACAACTAGCCACTAACTACTAACCGATAACTACTAACTAAGACGTGAATATCGACTTATTACTACAACCCTTCCAACGCTTCGGCGTTCATCTGGGATTAGATCGTATTGTCAAGCTTTTGGCAAATCTTGGCAACCCTCATCATCAAGTCCCGGTGATTCACGTTGCTGGTACGAATGGTAAAGGTTCTGTTTGTGCTTATCTTTCCTCCGTACTTACTGAGGCAGGTTATCGCACAGGACGCTATACTTCACCGCATTTGGTTGATTGGACGGAACGCATTTGTTTGAATGAACAAGCGATCGCTTCCGAAAGATTGTATCAATTATTACTGGAAGTTCAAGCCGCAATCAGCCCAAATGAAGAATCACCAACTCAGTTTGAAGTAATTACCGCAGCCGCTTGGTTATATTTTGCCCAAAATAAAGTTGATGTAGCGGTAGTAGAAGTTGGATTGGGAGGACGTTTAGATGCGACAAACGTTTGCTCACAGCCTTTAGTAACTATTATCACTTCCATTAGCCGCGAACATTGGCAACAACTCGGTTCTACAGTCGCCGAGATTGCCAGAGAAAAAGCTGGAATTCTGAAACCCGGATGTCCGGCAGTTGTGGGAATATTGCCAGCGGATGCAGAAAAAGTCGTGCGATCGCGTACTCTAGAATTACAATGCCCCTATATTGTGCCTCAACCCGCCCGTCAAATATCCCCAGCATGGGCAGAATATCAAACAATTGAAAATTCCCAAGTAATTAAATATCGATTGCCCTTAGAAGGACAAATACAGTTAGCTAATTCAAGTTTAGCTTTAGCCGCTTTAGAAATTTTACAACAAAAAGGTTGGCAGATATCACAAGAAGCCATTATCAACGGCATCGCCAAAACTAAATGGCTAGGGCGAATGCAATGGACAACCTGGAGAAATCATAAACTATTAATTGACGGCGCTCATAACCCAGCTGCGGCTCAAGCCTTACGTGCGTATGTAGATAGTCTGGATATTCCCAAAGTTAATTGGGTAATGGGAATGCTTTCCACCAAAGAACATGCCGACATCTTCCAAGCTTTACTGCGACCAAAGGACAGTTTATACTTAGCGCCAGTACCAGATCATAGTTCAGCCGATACGAGGGAACTAGCAAAACTAGCTCAAGAAATTTGTCCAGAATTGAGCTGTTGCCAAACTTATCCAGATTTATTATCAGCACTAGAAACGGCTTTTAGCGCAACCGATGATTTAGTCATTTTATGCGGTTCACTTTATTTAGTTGGGCATTTTTTCGCAACCGTAAATACCCAAAATTTTAACCAGCCGCGGACACCCTAACCCTCTCGTCCTCTTAACTTATAGTACAGACGTTCCGGCGGAACGTCTCTACCACCACGCCTTTTGTACAGACGTTCCGGCGGAACGTCTCTACCACCACGCCTTTTGTACAGACGTTCCGGCGGAACGTCTCTACCACCACGCCTTTTGTACAGACGTTCCGGCGGAACGTCTCTACCGCGCCTTTTGTACAGACGTTCCGGCGGAACGTCTCTACCGCGCCTTTTGTACAGACGTTCGGGTGGAACGTCTCTACCTAACCCCTACTACTATTCCACTCCTGCGCCGCATCTTCAACAGCTTTATCTACCGTTTTCTCACCCAGCATCGCAGCTTGCAGATTCTCATAAATTGCCTTTTGCAGCTTATTAAAATCCTTCAAAGTTGGAGTTAAAATTTCTGCTTGTTGCAACTCTTTCGCACTCATCGCCCGCGCCTTTTCTAAAGTCGAAGCACTAGCAGGCACATCTTTAAAGTAGCTGTCAGACAGCGCTTTAGTCGTCGATGGTAGAACATTTGCCGCTTTAGCAAACGCTAACTGATTCTCATCATTAGTCACAAATAGTGCAAATTTAACAGCCGCATCTGGTTGTTTAGTGTCGCGGGGGATAACTATGTTCATCACAGCGACATTTTTCTTACCCGTTTCCCCTGTAATTTGGGGTGCAGTTGCCGAAACTTCAGCTATTTTCGGCGCATTTATGGCAATCTGCTTTAAAAATTCAGGACCACTAGCAAGTATAGCTGTTTCTCCAGCTTGGTACAAATCGATCGCATGACGATGACCTTGAGTTAACACCTCTTGTGGTAAAAGTTTCTTTTTGTACAAGTCTACCCAATATTGAAACGCCGCTTTCCCTTGGGGAGTGTTAAAAGCCGCCTTACCTTCAGCATCTATTAAAGTCACCCCCATCTGCACCAAAGACTCAATTACTTCACCAGAATCTTGTGGTACAAAAGTCACAAAAAAAGCATATTTTCCAGTTTTTTCCTTAATTTGTTGAGCAAAAATTGCTAATTCCGTGTAAGTACTGGGTACTTTATTAATACTTAACTGTTTTAATAAAGCGGTATTATAGATAGTTAACCGCGTGGTGAGATACCAGGGAATTCCAAAACTTTTGTCATTAAGCGTGCTTGCTTTCCATATATTCGGCAGATATGAGGAGCGTGTTTCGTTTGGGATTTTTGCATCCAAATTCAACCAGGCATTTCGTCCTGCAAGTTGAGATGCAAAATCCGGATTTAAATTCACAACATCAGGTGGCGTTTTTCCGGTTACAGCTGTTAAGATTTTGTTCTCCATCGCTGCCCAAGGCACATCAACCCAGTTCACCTTTATACCGGGATTTTGCGTTTGAAAAGTCGCAATTAGGCTTTGAAAGTAGTTAGTAAATTGAGGTTGGAGTTGCATTGTCCAAAACTCAATACTTGCCCCTGAAGAAGCTTGTTTTGGACTTGTGCCGACATTACCTGTTGTGCAGCTGACAATCCAACTGGTTAATAAGCCAAGCAGCACACAAACAGTCAATCGTTTTAATTTTTGAATTTGAATCATCGTGGTAGTTGTTGGTTGATAGTTAACGCGAACCATTAAATTGTACAGACGCGATTAATCGCGTCTCTAGCTAAGTTTTCTACTATACAGTGCGGCGCGAAAAACTGTGGTTAAAAATTTCCAGAAATTCTTTAGCAAATCAAATAAAGGAGTCGGGATAGAACTTGCTCCTGAGCGGGTGAATATTGCTCAACTACACAAGCAGCGTCAAGGTTTAAAATTAGACTCCTTAACATCGGTGCCAGTTCCAGAAGGCATTTTTGTTGATGGTCAAATTACCGATACTGCTGCAATGGCGGAATTAATTCAGCAAGGGTTAGCTGAAAGTAAAATCAAAGCTTCTCGCGTCGCGACTGCTGTACCGGGACGAGAATCAATTATACGTTTGATACCAGTGCCGGCTGAGTTAGATGACAAAGAACTGCGGGAAATGGTGCTAAACCACGAAGCTGGTTTATATTTGCCTTATCCTCGTGAAGAAGCTGATGTTGATTATCAAAAACTTGGATACAAAGTAGATGAAGATGGCATTGAGAAAGTAAATGTGCTTTTAGTTGCCACTCGTAAAGATATTACAGATTCTTATGTAAGTACATTTGAGCAAGCGGGATTGCAAGTTGATGTTTTAGAAATTAGCAGTTTTGCTTTAATTCGCACAATTCGCGAAAAATTGCGCCAATTCGGACCGCAAGAAGCAGCAGTGTTAGTTAATATCGAGTTCGACAACACAGAAATTGCGATTATTATCAACGGAGTACCAGAATTTACACGCTCAGTACCGATAGGGACTTATCAAATGCAAACAGCTTTGTCAAAAGCGATGAATTTACCAACATCACGAGACACGGAGCTGTTGCAAGGCATGATTATTCCGACCACCCCGATGGAAGCTGGGGGAAAAACCGGTGTTACTAGCATTAATCCTGGGATGGCAGCGATGGTGCGAGTATTGGGAGAATTAACAGATGAACTGCGTCGTTCAATGGATTTTTACCTCAATCAAGCTGAAAATTTGGAGGTAGCAGAGATTATGTTAGCAGGTCCAGGAGGTGGACTTGGGCAGTTAAATGAGTTTTTCACCCAAAGATTAAGTTTACCAACTACCCAAATCGATCCTGTGGGTGCGCTGTCGTTGGAAATTGACGAGGAAAAATATCCCTTCGTGCAGCGTGCTGGATTGGGAATAGTACTTGGTCTAGGAATGCGGGAGATGTAACATAAATGTACAGTTTAGACGTTAATTTTCTTAAAGACCGCAAACCTCAGCCGAAAAATACGGGCAAGAAACCAAGACAGGCAATTTCTCTTGGTGATTTAACACCGATATATATAGGAGCTACTGTTGGTGTGATTTTCCCGGCTTTGGTGGGGGGTGGATTGTGGTTTTTGCAAGGGAAAAATAGTGAGTTAGGAGAGAACATAGCCAAACTAGAGCAACAGAATCAAGAATTAGAGTCGAAAGTTGGGGATATTAACAAAATTAAGGAAGAAACGAACAAAGTAAAGGAGGAAACACAAGCTTTAGTGACTGTATTTGACCAAATTCGACCTTGGTCAGCGATGTTGCAAGATATGCGCGATCGCATTCCCGCAACTGTGCAAATTGAAAATATCAAACAAATCGCACCCACTGCCGCTGTTCAAGGGCAACCAGCAGCTAATCCCGCTGGTGGAGTTGAAATTACTGGCTATGCTCGCTCTTTTAACGATGTCAACGATTTCTTACTCAGTCTGCAACAGTCACGTTTCCTTAAATCCACCGAGGGCAAAATTACAACCGCAGAGTTAGTAGATGCTCCCATACCCCCTGGTACAGATCAACCTGCGAATTCTGTATTAATTAAACCACCGCAAATAGTCAAATACACTATTCAATCTACTATGAGTGATGTTCCGGCTTCTCAGTTAACCCGCGAGTTGGAGCAAAAAGGCACAGTCGGATTAGTCAGTAGAATTCGCAGTCTACAACAAACAGGAGTCATTTCTAAATAGACATCTCCGAAAAAGAATGTAGAGACGTAGCACTGCTACGTCTAATCAAGGGTTTTAGGCAACGCATAGTTCATTTCTGGAGATGTCTAATGACGTACAGTGAAGATTTAAATTTTGGTGAGCAAGACGGAGCATTTGAAGCGCCCAGTTCTGGTTATACCGCATTCGGCATTACCTTCACGCCAAAAATCATTGGGATTGTCGTGGGGGTTGTGGGTTTGGGGGTAGCAGGTTTTATGCTTTTTAGCTTAGTGATGCCGGCTTGGGAGGCATTTCAGCAACAGCAAACAAAAAGCCAAGACTTAGATTCCCAAGTTCAGCAAAAGAATGCCAGCATCCAACAAATTGGCAAAGTTAAAGAAGAATTAGCGCAATCAAAACAGCAACAAATCCAAGTTTTATCTTTATTTGCCAATGAGAAAACCCTGGATACATTGCTACTCGATTTGAATCGCTTAGTTGAATCTGGTAATTCTCAAATTCCGGCAAATGCAGTTAAGGCAAAGCTGAAAAAGTTTGCACCATCTGGACAGAAACCAGAACCGATTATCGATAGTAGTTTGGGACCATTAGTAAACAACAAATTGAAACGCAGCATTATTAATATTGAAGTTCAAGGAACCTATGAACAAACACAATCGATTTTCCGCAACATTGAACGTTTACAGCCTTTGTTGCTAGTTAAAGATTATCAATCTATTTTGGCATCAGAACCTGCTGTTGAACTAGGTAAAGGCATACGTCGAATTGGTCCAGCACCGATTACTACAAGTTTTGTGTTACAAGCGTTGATGCCACTTAATGCCGAGGAAGTCGCAGCAGCAGCTAAAGAAGGGCAAGCGAAGAAGTAACGATTGCTTCGTAGTGAGCGCTGAAGCGCTCAAAATAAAGATTTAAATGGCTAAAGCCATTACTACATTTGTCTAAATAATTTAATAAAGTGAGGAATGAACTGTGAAACAACTTCACGGTAATAGTTTTATATTGGCAGCCGCTGCTTTTGTGTTTGTAGCCGCTCAACCTGTGTCGGCACAGACTTCTGAGATTACTGATGTACAGTTAAATCCCGTTGATGGGGGAATTAATGTTGTTCTAAAAACTTCCTCAGGTTCCCGCCCCCAAGTTTTTACCACAAAACGGGGTAAAAGTCTAGTAGCAGATTTGATTAATACGCAACTACGTTTGCCTAAAGGTAATAGTTTCCGCCAAGATAACCCCGCACCGGGAATTACCTCTGTTGTAATCAATCAGCTTGATGCTAATAGCATTCGGGTAACGGTGACTGGAGAGAAAGGAGTTCCCAATACTCAGCCTGTGAAGCGAGGAGGCAGCGGAATTACCCTCGGCTTTAGCCCAGGGACGGAAATAGCGGTAGAGGCACCAATTCCGGCAGCGCTGAGTGCTTCTAAGGCTCCTGTTGTTCCTAACCCGCAAGTGAGGGTGGACGGGACACCGGCACAAGCAGCGGGTTCTGGTCAACCTGGGACAGCGGCACCGCCTTTTTTACCGAGAGCGGTTGCCCCACCAGTGGGAGATATTGCCATTTCTAATACTGATGCTTCTCCGAGCGTGATTGATTTGGGAACTCAAGAACGTGTCCCGCGCTTGGTGTTACGAGATGCTCCAGTACGTGAAGTTTTATCACTGCTTGCCCGTGCTGCTAATTTGAATTTGGCTTATGCAAGTGGGGGACAAGGTGCTGATGGTAAGCCGGCTGCTGCTGGGGTTGATGGACCGACAATTTCGTTAGATATTGAAAATGAGCCAGTGCAAGATGTTTTTAACTACGTTTTGCGGTTGAGTGGTTTGGAGGCTAACCGCAGCGGACGCACGATTTTTGTGGGGGCGAATTTACCTAACGCTACTCGTGATACGGTAATGCGTAATTTGCGACTCAATCAGGTAACGGTGGGAGTCGCTTTGAACTTTTTGGTCGGCTTAGGGGCAGAAAGTGCCGTCAGCCGCGAACGACAAGTTACCAGCGTTAATGCTGTGCCTGTGGGTAGTGGAGTTGCATCAATCACTCAAACTCAAACGACGCTAGAAAGCAGAGTTGAAAATCAACGCATTAACTTTGAAGATTCAAAGCCATTACTAAGAGGTTTGCAAGCACTAGGAGACGAGCGCACTAATTCCCTGACCTTAATTGGTTCACCGAAGCTAGTTGAGATGGCAATGGCACAACTAGGTCAGCTTGATGTTCGGCGTCGGCAAGTGTCAATCAACGTCAAAATTATTGACGTTAACCTGTTAAATACTCAAAACTCTAACACGAGCTTCTCCTTTGGTGTTGGTAATAACTTCTTTGTCAATGATGGTGGTGCTGCGGCTCTAAATTTTGGCGGTGTCAATCCACCTACTGCTGCACAAACAACTGCATCTGGCGCTTTGACTCCACCTGTTATCAATAACGTGTATAGAAGCGCACAGCCTTTTATATATCCAGACAATCCAAACCAAGGCTATATTCCTTTAAATGATCCGCTGCAACCTGGTGTTACAAGTGCTGTGACAACTACAGATCAAATTGTACCGATACGCATCAATCCGAACACTGGTATACCCGATCAATATACTCTTCGGGGCGTAACAAGTAACTCTACACTTTCTCTCCCATCTCTATATCAATTCCCTAAACGCTTCCTTTCAACTTTGCAAGCTCAGGTAACAAGCGGTAATGCCAAGATTCTCACCGATCCAACCTTGACAGTACAAGAAGGACAGCAAGCTCTGGTGAATCTAACACAAGAAGTGTACGCAGGTTTAAAACAAGTACAGACAGGTTCATCACAAAGTTTACAAACCATCTTTACGAGAGAACCGATCATCAGAGAAGCTGGTCTCACCCTTTCAGTTAAAGTTGATCGGATTGATGATAATGGTTTTATTTCTTTATCTGTTGCACCAACTGTATCTGCACCTAACGGTTCAGTAGCCACTCCTGATGGTGATATAACTTTACTATCAAAAAGAAGTCTCCAATCTGGAGCAATTCGCTTGCGAGATGGTCAGACGCTAATTCTTAGCGGCATCATTCAAGACTCAGATCGGACAAGTGTATCCAAGATTCCTATTTTGGGTGACATTCCTCTCCTTGGTTCGCTGTTTAGAAAGACAAACAGATCCAATCAGCGCAATGAGGTGATTGTGTTGCTGACGCCGCAAATTATGGATGACTCAGAGCGCTCCTCCTACGGCTATAACTACACTCCTAGCCCAGAGGTGCGGCAAACCCTTGAGCGTAGTGGCTTGAAGGTTCCAGGGAGATAAGCCGTGGCGAATAAAATTCGGTGCAGAAACTAGTAGTCCACCACACTAAACAATGCCTAGTTGGTAGTAAGAGCTTTAGTCCTTAAAAAGCGATAAATCGCTTACTACGAAAGAAAGCAAAGTTTCATTGGCATACTACTAGTGGTCTATAAATACCTTCGCCAAAATCCGACACCCTGGAAGGGTGCGGCTATACGGACAAAGGCTGCCTCCGCAGCCTGTAAGGATTTCAGCCCGCGCAGGCGGGCTTCGCTTGTGTAGCCCCAGGCTTTAGCCTGTGGGCGTTTTACAGCAAGATCCCCGGATCTGATTGACCTGATTGCCGGTTTGAGAACAAGTTGAATCCCAAATCGGAGACGAAAATTACGCTTTTTTCAACCAGCTAAACATAGCGCGTAAATCTTTGCCCACTTCTTCAATTTTGTGTTCGGCTTCTTGACGACGCATGGCAGTAAATCCTGGTTTTCCAGATTGATTTTCTAAGACAAATTCTCGTGCAAATTGCCCAGATTGAATTTCACTGAGAATCTTCTTCATTTCTGCTTTGGTTTGCTCGGTGACGATTCGCGGTCCGCGTGTATAATCACCATATTCAGCGGTGTTAGAAATGCTATCGCGCATTTTCGCCAAGCCACCTTCTACAACCAAATCAACAATTAATTTGACTTCGTGCAGACATTCAAAATAAGCTAATTCTGGTTGATAACCGGCTTCTACTAAAGTTTCAAATCCGGCTTTGATTAAGGCACTCAAACCACCGCACAGTACGGCTTGTTCACCAAATAAATCTGTCTCAGTTTCTTCGCGGAAAGTTGTTTCCAAAACGCCGGCGCGGGTTCCACCAATACCTCTAGCATATGCCATCGCGCGATCGCGTGCCTGACCACTGGCATCCTGATACACTGCAAACAGCGCCGGTACACCTTGTCCTTGTTCGTAAGTTCTCCGCACCAAATGCCCAGGTCCTTTGGGTGCTACCATCACTACATCAACGTTTGCCGGCGGTACAACTTGCCCAAAGTGAATATTAAAGCCGTGGGCAAAAGCTAACACATTTCCTTCTTGCAGATTTGGCTCAATTTCGTTTGTATAAATCGTTTTCTGCACTTCATCTGGCAACAAAATCATGATGAAGTCAGCTGCATTCACTGAAGAAGCAACATTTTTCACGGTTAATCCAGCAGCTTCGGCTTTGGATGTTGACTTGCTGCCCGGATATAGCCCGACAATTACATTCATGCCACTATCTTTGAGATTAAGTGCGTGGGCATGACCTTGGGAACCATAGCCAATGATGGCAATGGTTTTCTGTGCTAAAAGGTCTAAATTGGCATCTTCGTCGTAGTACATCCGGGTCATAGAAGCATCTCCTGTCAGCAAGAGCGTCATTAATTGGCAAGTTCCTGATTGTACCTTAAATTGCGTAACAACAGAAAAGGGTTTCGATTTAGGGTATAGCGTTTCCTAATCTGCTGAGGTACAAATTTATCTGCGTCCATCGGCGTTTATCTATCTTCATCTGCGGTTAATTTTTTCTTTCTGTACCTCACGAATGTAGGAATCGCTATAAGAGACGCGATAAATCGCCGTCTCTACAATTGTAAAGACGGCGATTTATCGCGTCTTTGTGATCTATATCCGAACCGTATTGAGGCTGTACGCGATCGCCACTCATAACAAAATTGTTTGATCAAGACTAAGTTTCCCCCCAATAACCGCCTTCATCGGAGGTAAATAGCAGTCTACAATAGTAGCCTAAAGAAGGATTATGCCCAAGCAAGTGATTTTATGACTTCAACTGCTCTTGTAAAAACTGAGTACGAAGCGATTATTGGTTTAGAAACCCATTGTCAACTAAGTACTAATACGAAGATTTTCTCTAGTAGTTCTACGGCTTTTGGTGCTGACCCCAATACTAACATTGACCCGGTTTGTATGGGTCTACCTGGGGTATTACCTGTACTCAACGAAAAGGTATTAGAATACGCTGTGAAAGCGGGTTTAGCCCTAAATTGCCAAATCGCTAGATATAGCAAGTTTGACCGCAAACAGTATTTTTATCCCGATTTACCGAAAAATTACCAAATTTCTCAATACGACTTACCCATCGCTGAACATGGCTGGTTAGAAATTGAGTTAGTCGATGCTGATGGGAATCCGATGCGGAAAAAAATCGGCGTCACTCGTCTGCATATGGAAGAAGATGCGGGAAAATTAGTCCACGCGGGAAGCGATCGCCTTTCTGGTTCTACTTATTCTCTGGTAGACTATAATCGAGCCGGTATACCTTTGATCGAAATTGTCTCGGAACCAGATTTGCGTTCCGGACAAGAAGCTGCTGAATATGCTCAAGAATTACGCCGCATTGTCCGCTATATCGGTGTCAGTGACGGTAACATGCAAGAAGGTTCTCTCCGCTGTGATGTCAATATTTCTGTGCGTCCCATTGGACAAAAAGAGTTTGGCACGAAGGTGGAAATTAAGAACATGAACTCTTTCAACGCTATTCAACGCGCGATAGAATACGAAATTGAACGCCAAATAGCCGCAGTAGAAGCTGGCGATCGCATTATACAAGAAACTCGTCTTTGGGAAGAAACTTCTCAACGCACTATTAGTATGCGTATCAAAGAAGGAAGCAGCGATTATCGCTATTTCCCGGAACCAGATTTAGCACCGATTGAGGTAACAAACGAACAATTAGCATCTTGGCATAGCATACTACCAGAATTACCAGCAGCAAAACGACATCGTTATGAATCTGATTTGGGACTTTCACCTTACGATGCACGGGTATTGACAGAGGAAACTACTGTTGCTGGGTATTTTGAAAATGCGATCGCATTTGGTGCAAATCCCAAACAAGCTGCTAACTGGATTATGGGCGATATCGCTGCATACCTCAACAAGCAAAAACTCAGCATCACCGAAATCGCCCTTACTCCTACCAACTTAGCAAAACTTATCACCCTCATTGAAAAGGGTACCATCGGCAGCAACAAAGCGAAAGAGAAATTACCAGAGTTGCTAGCTGGTAATTCTCCCGATGAAGTATTCAAAGGGGAAGAGAAAATCTCTGACGCTAGCGTACTCGAACCCATTATCGACCAAATTATTGCCGCCAATCCCAAAGAACTAGAAAAATACAAGAGTGGTAAAACCAACCTCAAAGGCTTTTTTGTTGGACAAGTTCTCAAACAAACTGGTGGACGTGCTGATCCGAAACTGACTAACGAGTTGGTAGACCAAAAGTTGAATAATTAGTTAAGGAGACAGGGAGACAGGGAGACAGGGGGGATAATTCTTCTTTCCTCCCCTTTTCCCCTTTTAACTGTAATTTTTCGGATAATTCTTCACAATAACTTCATAAAAAGTACATAAAAGATGGGTGTAACACCTCAGCCCTAAAATGCTATAGTATGATAATTAGATGCACCCTGATGATATGGAGAGCTACCCAAGTAGCTCTCCTTTTTCCTTTGTTACAAGTTATTAAGGTAAGTCAAAAGTCACGCATTGAAAAATCAAAAAGCTTGAAATACAAGGTTTCTGGCTTTATTTACACCAACCTATATGATTTGTGAACGATACAGATGTAGAGTAGAGACGCGATATATCGCGTCTCTACAATTTCAATTTTCACGCTCTTATTTAGGATTCCTATAGTTAGAGCGAGTGTTTGTTAGCAGCTACAGTCTGACTGCTTTGGGTTTGATTAGTTGGCTGTGGTTGCGGAGAACGATTCCGCAAAATGGAGATAGCAATGCTTGCTATAAGCAATGCAATTCCTGTAATAATTGCAGTACTAATTAACAGTGGATTTTGGGTTTGTGAGGAAGTCTTAGTGGCTTTTGGTGTGGTACTTGGTTCAGGTTTTGCAATCAATGAATCGGCAGTTTTTGCTGATGCTGCTGGTGGTTGATTTCCGTTGTGGGGAAATTCGTAAAGTGCTGTAGATAGTGCAGCTAACCCGGCAGGATGAGTAAAGTAGGTAAGGTGATCGCAGGCGGCGTCAGGTGGTAATATTCTAGGTTGAGGCGATCGCTTAGAATTAACGCTCTTTATACTAGTCAAAGTCACTGCTATATCATTCGGCTGAGTAAAGAACGCCATATCTACAACTTTATTTACAGACGCACCAAACATCCTACCCATCAGTTGTTTGAGTGGATTGATTTGATTGTCTCCTTGGAGTGTAGCATTAGCAGCAGCCATCACCGACCTATCACCGGCAATAATTGTATAAGGAACACCAGGATCGGGATTTTCGGCAAGCTGTTTCAAAATAGGTGAATCTGGCTGCATTTGCTCTAGAGAGTTATCATTATTTTCCAGAACTTTCAGCAACTCTGCTACTATTTTAGTCGGCCAAATTATTGTCGAAAGTTGATTCAACCCGATAGCAAGAGCGGTAAAAACCCAATCCTGTATAGCTGCCCAAGGTGAACCTGCATTTGGTGTCCCTAACATTACTAAATGTTGTACAATTTGATTGCCACCTTCGCGTTCAATAAACCAGCGAGAAACCAAACCACCCATTGAGTGAGCAACAATATGCAATTGTTTCCCGTGGTTTGCTCCCAAGCCAATTTCTTGCAATCTTTCCCCTAAAAACTTGGCGTTTTCTTCAATTGTAGTTTTGATATTTTCATAGTCAAAAGTCAAAACTACGTCATAAAGTTCTTTAATTGAACGCTGGTTTCCATCGACTTCTACAAAAGCATGATTCACACTGGGAACCATACTTGCAGTGTCACCAACAATTCCATGAACGTAGAGAACAATTTTTTCCGCTTGCGCTACTCGCGCTTTAATTATCTCCTTATCTTTTTCGTAGGTTACTTTGTCTTTTTCGTCAACTTCGGCTATAGCTAAAATTGGATATTCAAATGGACTTCCTAGTTTTTGGCTAACTATTCTTTCAAAGAAAATCCGAATTGAACCCTGTATGCTGCGACTAATTCCTGTTGGCTTTGGCAACCTTTCTAAGGTAATTTTCGTTTTACCATCTGCCACTTGCGAAGCTCTTCCTAATGGTAAGAAAAACTGTCCATCATAAGCAAACGGTAAAAGATGTTCATTCTCTGCTAATTGAGTATCAACTAGTAATTCAAGTGGTGCATCTGCTGTCACAACAGTGTGATCTACTACGTCACTTAACTCTAAAGCACTCAAACCGGGATCGCTACCTCGACTAGTAGTAAATTGAAAAGATTCACTAAAACGAGGTTGTTGGCGCAAAATGGCAGGTAAAATCAAATTGCCTAAATCTCTGCTTGCTTGCGGTACAGTGGTGAGATTAACTTTTGCTTGCAAACTCGGATGTGGTTGCACTTCAACTACACCATTTTGTAATGCGGTGCTACTATCAGATTTAATTGCTCTGGCATCTTGCGGACAGACTATGGTTATGGAAACTTGCTTAGTCATCCAATTATCATAACTGCCTTCGGCTCTGACAGCTTCACGACTATTTACCCCTGCCATTAAACGGTCAAGTGTGCCTTGATTTCCTCCAACTGAACGAGTTTCTGAAGGTGGGTTTAATCCATCTTGTTGTAGCAAACTGGCATCAAATTCAGTTGTGCTGACTATCAGCTTGAATATATCTTTGTACTCAGTAATTCCCAATGCTAAATATTCATCTTTGATGACCAATTCGAGGTTGACACTTTCGAGAGTATTATTTTTTCCTGAGTCTTTGGCTGCAAGTTTGAAGCTGCTTGTTTGGTATTCATCTAACAAGTTGCTAGATATAGAGTAACTTTCTGCAAGATCTAATACATTGCAATAAAGTGCTTTATTGCTATTATTAGTAAGTTTGATTTGGATAGTTGGCTTTACCCATTCATCATTTTCAGAGGTATACTCTAGCCGCATTTCTGAAGCTATTTTTTCATCACCACCAAGGGAAGTTTCTTGTTGTCCAGAAAGGACGCTAATTTCCATCTCTACATCATCGGTTTTAACGCTACTAGTTGCAGGGGTGGAAAGTTCGAGAATGTTTGTCCATCTGGCAATATGTTCTAAACGAACAACTACTCCACGAGCATTTTCCGAGGTATAAGCTTCTGCGGGATTTTCGGGAATGGGAGCAACTAGCGGACGTTGATCGTTAGGCTGTGTAATCCAATACTGACCTTGACGAATTACTAAATCATAATCTGCATATGTAGCTTCTTCTACTTGACTGATGTATAATGAAGGTTTGGAATCGAGTGCAGATGTTTGTAGTGCTTGTTTGACGAGTTCTAAACCTGCTTTTTCGCTATCTTCGTTCCTGATGTAAATTTTCAGAGGCGGCAATGGTATACTAGTAACGATCGCCCAATAAGTTTCATCTGGAGATAAGCGATCGCTACCACTGATAATTTTGACTTTACTCTTTTGTGGCAGCACTTGCATAACTTGCGCTTCCCCTAAAGCTTGGGAAAGTTGGGTTAATTGCTCAGGAGTACTTGCAGCTGGAAATATTGCCAATAAAGTGTCTCCATCCTTAGATGGTTTCGGGATACCAGAAATAGCACCAGCGTCAATTACCCAACTATTATCGTTTTTGCTGCGGGTCAAAGTAAAGTAATTAGGACGTTCTTTAATTGCACCACCTAAAAACGGTTGATCTAAATCTTTTGGATCTGTTGCTTCTACTTGCGGCGATTGTTCCTTAACTTTACCACTTACCAACGCATTGAGATTTCTCGCTAAATCTCGATAGGTTATGTTACTATTAGTTCGCTGGAGAGTTTGCAATAAGAAGTAAGAAAAAGCTCCTCTAGGTTGACCGTCTTCTCCTTTGTATTCTTTCGCCAACTCATAATCACGACAAGCGGAAAACATGACGTGTTTGCCTTTAGGCAATACCACACCAGTTCTTTTCTGTTCTAAGCTGCACGAAGAATTCAATAATTCATTTAATGCTCTTGTGTCTTCCGCAAAAATAAAGCTGCTTAATGGACGTTCTCGTGAGTCTATAGGAGAACGACGCACTCTAATTTCTGGTGATAAATCTCTGGTTCCCGAACCAGAGTGACAGCAGTCGAGAATAATGACAACATGAGGGTTGTTCTCTGCAACTTTCGAGATTAGGTAGGCTATTTCTTTATCTGCTAAGTCTCGACTATTTGCTGTACGGCTATCGTAGCAAACTAAGCTCTCATCTAAACGATCTGCCTCTAAATGCCAAAATTCTTCTGGTGCTTTTTCTTGAGCGCCATGACCTGCATAATAAAATAAGACTACATCTTCACTGTCAGCTTTGCATAGATGCTGTAAAAAGCCGTTGATTACTGCTTGACGAGTAGCTTGTTCATTAGTGAGTATCCAAGATTGATTAGTGGGTTCAACTAATTTCCATTCTCCATCTTTAGTGATGCGATCGCGCAAATAATATTCTACCGCTTTGATGTCGTTAACACAACCTTTCAATGAGGGAATTTGCTGTGTAGATGTCGGATCGTATTCGTCAATACCAACCAAAAGTGCGTAGATGTTGTTAGTCATATTTACCCTACTTTTTTGATATCGTAATTTAACTACGGTTGCATTTTTTGTAGCAAACCTATACACAATCTCAATAGGTTTGAGCATAATCAAATTATGCACTTTATCCAATAGATATAGGCGTGAAAAATAATGTAGAGACGTAGCATTGCTACGTCTCTTAAATTGCGAGTTTGATAAATAACTTAAATAAACTTAACTTCGTAGTAAGCACTTTAGTGCTTAAGATCAGCGTTCTCATCGCTGACTACGATTTATAAAATCTGCTTCAGTTGCTTGCAGGCTTTTTCAATGGCATCTATACTACCTGGATTCACTAATCCATAATAATCAAAAACGTAAACGCGGTTATTTTTAGTCGCTTTTAGTTCCTTCCAAAAAGCTTCTTTTTTCAACGAATCTAGAAGCGCTGCATCAGTTTGTTGTGGAGAATTTACAACAATGATTACATCTGGATTTGCTTGTAGAACTTTCTCTGCCGAAAGCGTTACATATCCACCAATTGGACTACTACCTTGTAAAGAAGCTGCGAGATTGGTGGTTGGAAATTTTTCCAGCAAATCCCCAGCCCAACTGTTTTTATTTGGTGCTAAAATTGGTTGGCGACTGACTAAAACTAAAGTTGATAATGTGGGACTTTGCTTTTCTGGTAAAAAGGTTTTATACCGATTTAATAATGGCTGTGGATCAGCATCAATTCTAAACGCAAGTGTTTTTGTAAGCTCTTGTAATGATTCCCAAGTCTTTATTTGGGTAAGATATACAGGAATTCCTAGCTGCTTCAGTTTGTCGGTTATTTGATTAGAAAAGCCTTCTGCACCAATTACTAAATCTGGTTTGAGAGCGACTATTTTTTCTAAATTAGGTGGATTTTGTCCTTCATTGACACGAGGAAGTTTTTGGAATTGCGGATTATCTGTAAATAATTTGCTTCCAGAAATGCCCACAAGTTTTGTTTGGTCGAGTTGAGATATAATGTCTGCTGCAAGTGAGCTAAGTGCTACAACTTTTTTGGCTGTTTGATTTGTGTTTGTGGCTGATGGTTGCTGTGTGCTTGCGGTGCTGCAAGCAAGTAAAAGGAAGCTTAATAGTATTGCGAAAATTGATGATATATAACGATTATACATGTTTTTAAACGAACCGCAGAGGCGCAGAGAGCGCAGAGGAAGAGGAAGAGGAAGAGGAAGTTTCACGAATTATTTAGAAATGTCATATCAGCATAATGGTTTTATTGTATATAAAAAAGAGCGAGTAAACATATGTCAAATTCTACTAGGAATACCTGACTGTGTTACTCGCTTGTTTCTATACAAGGTTTATTTAAAATCTTCCTCTGATAATACTTTTATACTGTAAAAAACACTTGTATTCTCAACTACAAATAGGTAAAATTTATACAAAAAGCGGATTTTAACAATAAAGCATAAATTAAACTAATCTTTCATTGCTGCTAAAGGACAAATCTGCAACCCCACTGGTGTTTCTAAAATTACAACTTCTACTCCCAAAACATCAGCTAAATTTGCAGGTGTTAATATTTCTTTAGGTTCTCCCACAGCAAAGATTCTTCCTTGAGATAAAAGTGCAAGTCGTGTGCTATATCTTGCTGCTAAATTGACATCGTGCAGAACTGTAATAATGGTTAAATCCTGTTGATTTAGTTGTTTGAGTAGTTCGAGTAATTCGAGTTGATAGCGAATATCTAAATAAGTTGTGGGTTCATCTAAGAGCAAAATTTGCGGATTTTGAGCTAAAGCAAGTGCTAAAAATGCGCGTTGTCGTTCTCCTCCTGATAATTCTTCGACAAAGCGATCGCTATACAATCCATCCATCCGCGTTAACTGCAATGCGGTTTCTACTTTGGCTTTATCTTCTGGGTTAAGTGAGTATTGCCACCAAGGTTGATATGGTGTACGTCCTAATGATACCAGTTGCCGCACCGTTAAACCACTAGGAATTGTTTGCTGTTGTGGTAATAATGCTAAGTTTTGTGCCACAACCGACGCAGGTTGACTGTGAATGGCTTTACCATCTAATAATACAGTTCCCTGTTGTGGCTTCAGTAATCGACTGATAAGTTTTAGTAGTGTCGATTTTCCCGAACCATTCGCACCAACTAAACTTAACCATTCACCTGTTTTTACTGTTAGGCTAATTTCTTGGACAATTGGTTTGGTTGTGTAACCACCGGTGAGATTTTGTGTTTCTAAAAGCATCAATCGATTTTGGATGAAAGGATTTTGAACCGCAGATAAACGCGGATAAACGCGGATGATTTTCTTTTTTATCTGCGTCTATCTGCGTCCATCTGCGGTTATAACTTTGAATTTTATCAAGGATTTTGAACCGCAGATAAACGCGGATAAACGCGGATGATTTTCTTTTTTATCTGCGTCTATCTGCGTCCATCTGCGGTTATAACTTTGAATTTTATCTTTGTTCTCCCCATCAAATTCCAGATTTTCTGTTATATAATAACCAAATAAATAAAGGTGAACCAAGTAAAGCTGTAACTGCACCAACAGGTAATTCTACCGCACCTAAACGTGAAAGCAAATCGGCTGCTGTGAGAACTAAAGCACCTCCAATTGCGCTTAATGGTAAAACTGCCCGGTAATCTGTACCTACCAAAAGGCGGATACCATGAGGTACAATTAAGCCGACGAAGCCGATTAATCCACCAATACTGACAGCACCGGCGGCTAGAAGTGTAGCGACTCCACCGATTAAAATGCGATCGCGTAACAAGTTTACTCCTAAACTCACAGCTAATTCATCACCCAAATTCAACAAGTTGACGGCACGCGCTAGCAAGCATCCCAGTAATAAGGCTACGCTAATATAAGTTCCAGCCACTGTTACTTCATTCCATCCCCGCCCATTCAAGCTGCCAATCAACCAACTTAGGGCAGTTTGTATTCTACCATCTTCTGCCATTAATAATAATACTGATTGAATTGCCCCAAATAAGGAACTGACGGCAACTCCACCTAAAATTAACCGCTCGATTGATATACCTTCACGACTGCGAGCTAACATATAAACAATAATTGTTGTTAATAAGCCACCTACCCAAGCTGCTAGGGGAATCCAACTCAAAAAGACTCCGAAGCTTAACATGGTTATGGCAAATAAACCGGCACCCGCAGAAATACCAAGTAGAAATGGGTCAGCTAGTCCGTTGCGTAACATCCCTTGCAGCAGTGAACCAGACATTCCTAAAGCTGCCCCTACGAGCATTGCTGCCAAAATGCGCGGTAAACGTAAGTCCCAAATAATTGTTTGATTTAGAGTATCGCCTGTTTTTGTCAGTGCTTGCCAGATTTCTACCGTCGTCATTGATACTGCTCCCAATGATAAGGAAATGCCGACGATTATAATTAAGGCGATAGTTAGAAGTAATGTGGCTAGGATTAGGCGATCGCTTGAACGAAAATTATCAATAATTTTTATCATTAATTATATCACAGAAAGAGTTGATTAATTTAAATTAGCTAAATCCTCTGGTGTATTGCAATTAAACAGCATTTCTGGTTCTGTGAGGGGTAAAGGTTGTATGAGATGTTGATTGAGCCACTGCTGAAACGATCGCCCGCCTTGATTGATATACTCATTTAAATCAGGTAAACAATTACGGCGATAAAAACCACATAACGGTTCCCATCCTTTGATATGATGCGCTAAAGTGGCGATCGCATCCGTTGCTACATCATCAAGTTTATTTGCCCATTCTTGCAAAACTTCAACTCGCAAGTTCGGCAAATCGCACGCTAACAATAATACCCAATCTGTTTGTACTTGCGCTAGTCCTTGAGCAAATCCGACTAATGGTCCACCAGATAAAGGCGCCTCTTTGATAAACTGGCAGTTAGGCGGTAATATGTGTTGATAGCGTTCTTCCCAAGGTGTGACAACATAAACTGTAGTCGCACAAGCTTCAGCAACCTGATAAATTCTTTGCAACAACGGCACACCTTGAATCGAAATCAAAGCTTTATCCTCACCCATGCGAGAACTTTTTCCACCAGCTAAGATTATCGCAGTTAATTGGTTACGTTTTGTCATCAGTTTACAAGAATAGCCAGAAGGTTAAATCATAGACATCGACTGAATTTAATTATGCGTTACCCGAAACCTTTGTAGAGACGTTCCGCCGGAACGTCTTTACCTATGAATCTGGAGATGTCTATTGGAGAGTATAATATTTTCAATTTGGTCAACTATACTAACGGGACTTAACCCACGTTACTGCGTTGTCCGAAACCTTTATGGAGACGTTCCACCGGAACGTCTCTACGCAGACGTTCCACCGGAACGTTTCTACGCAATTGTTCCACCGGAACGTCTCTACGGAGACGTTCCGGTGGAACGTTTCTACGCAATTGTTAAAACAAATCCAAATCTGTCAGGGCACCAAGACTGCTGGAAGATACTAATTTAGCATATTTCCCTAACACACCTTTGGTATAACGAGGTGGACGGGGTTGCCAATTTGCACGACGTCGCGCTAATTCTTCATCGGATACGTTTAATTGCAACAGTCGAGCATGGGCATCAATTGTGATAGTATCACCTTCTTCCACCAGAGCGATCGCTCCCCCAACTGCTGCTTCTGGCGCCACATGTCCAACCACCATTCCGTAAGTACCACCAGAAAATCGTCCGTCTGTAATTAACCCGACTGAATCAGCCAAACCAGCACCGATAATTGCTGAGGTTGGTGCTAACATTTCCCGCATCCCCGGACCACCTTTTGGTCCTTCGTAGCGAACTACAATAACATCACCTGCATTTATCTTATGCGCCAAAATCGCATCTAAACAAGATTCTTCCGATTCAAATACGCGTGCAGTTCCAGTAATCTTCGGCACTTTCACGCCAGTAATTTTCGCTACTGCTCCCTCTGTCGCCAGATTTCCTCTAAGAATAGCAAGGTGTCCTTGAGGATACATCGGATTATTCCAAGGACGAATTACATCTTGGTTGGGGGAAGGTTCGTCAGGTATATCTGCCAAGACTTCCGCGATTGTTTCTCCAGATATAGTCAGAGCATCCCCGTGAAGTAAATCATGCACAAGTAGCATTTTCATCACTTGGGGAATACCACCAGCTTTGTGTAAATCTGTCGCTACATAACGTCCGCTGGGTTTTAAATCGCATAATACGGGAACACGAGCGCGAATGGTTTCAAAGTCATCTAAATTAAGTTTGACACCAGCAGTGTGTGCGATCGCCAAAAAATGCAATACTGCATTTGTGGAACCACCAACTGCCATAACTACCGAAAGGGCATTTTCAATCGATTTGCGGGTGATAATTTGCCGGGGTAAGATTTGTTTGCGGATTGCTTCAACTAGAACAAACGCGGATTTTTCTGTACTATCTGCCTTTTCTGCATCTTCTGCCGCCATAGTTGAGGAATATGGTAAACTCATACCCAGAGCTTCAAAAGCGGAAGACATGGTATTAGCTGTGAACATTCCCCCACAGGAACCAGCACCAGGACAAGCTTTGCGCTCAACTTCTAAAAGTTCCTTATCGTCAATTTTCCCAGCACTGTATTGTCCGACAGCTTCAAAAGAACTGACAACAGTTAAATCCCGTCCATCGTAATGTCCGGGTTTGATTGTACCCCCATAAACAAAGATAGCCGGAATATTCATGCGAGCGATCGCAATCATCGCTCCAGGCATATTTTTATCACAACCACCGATAGCAAGTACACCATCCATACTTTGCGCTGTACAAGCAGTTTCAATGGAATCAGCAATTACTTCTCGCGATACCAGGGAATATTTCATCCCCTCAGTTCCCATCGAAATCCCATCACTAACAGTAATAGTACCGAATAATTGCGGCATTCCTCCAGCATTTTTAATACTAGTTTCCGCTCTTAGTGCGAGTTGATTTATGCCCATATTGCAGGGAGTAATGGTACTATAACCATTAGCTACACCAACAATAGGCTTAATAAAATCCTCATCTTGAAAACCAACAGCACGTAGCATCGCTCGATTAGGCGAACGCTGTACCCCTTGAGTGATAACCTGACTTCTTAAATTATCTGACATCTTTGCTCTCTTCTTGCGATCGACACTTTGATTAGCGCTTATGTTACATGATTTTCTCACGCATAGGATGCACAATGAAGCAAGACTCAAGAGTTAAAAATATCAAATTTCGTTCTTCGGATTTTGCAATATGGCATACAGCGACTTTACATTACGCAGAGTAAAGCAAGACTTTGGGTTAACCACCATAGTAATAAAAACGTCGCAACCGTCGTAGAGACGTTCCGGCGGAACGTCTTTACTGGAACGTCAATACAATTGTAAGTAATAAACCTGACATAATATTACAAACTTTCCCAAGCTGCTTGAAAAAAGTCTCGCTCACACAACATCGCATAACGATAAGTTGAATGTACTAAAGTAGTAGCAGTAGCATAACTTTCCACCAAACCTTCTAATTCCACTGCGAGCGGTTGAAAATCTGCGCTGCTATAAGTGCGAATCCAGTCTGCATACCCATGATTGGGAATACCATTACGCGCTAACTCTTCTCCCAAAAAACCTCGTAGAGACGTTCCGGCGGAACGTCTTTACGAGGTTTTTTGGTAAAATGAGCGGTAAACCGCTCACTACGAACCATTCCCCTAAAAAGGAAAGAACTGAAGTAATACTGATGCCACTCCGCCTAAAAAGTCAACTAAACTAGGTTTGCCGGCAGTTACTTTACTACCTTGGGGTGTTTTCAGTTCCAGAAGAAAAGCTTGCGCTGTTTGCATTCCGGGGTTATCGTTTTTGCTTTTAAAGAGGTTTTCAGCTGTTTGAGCATCTTGAAAAGCACCTTGTCGATCTAAAATTTGATAACGAGCAACACCACGAGCGAGATAAGCGCCGGCAAAATCTGGTTTAATAGCGATCGCTTGATTAAAATAATCAATGGCATGTTGTTGGTTGCCTTTTTGCGCTTCTGCTACTCCCCAACCATAAAATTCTTCTGGCTTTGCCGCTTGCAATGGTATACCCAGCGCTCCTTGTAAGTTTGCACCATTTAAGCTAACATCATTTAATTGTGCGTTGGCAAGATAGCTATTTCTCAAGTCAGTACCTAGCAAATTTGCCCCATTAAGTTTCGCACCACTGAGGTTAACCCCAAATAAACTCGCACCGCTCAAGTTTGCACCTGTTAAATCTGCACCGCTCAAGTTGGCACGACTGAGGTTTGCACCACTGAGATTAGCTTTACTCAAATTTGCTCCAGATAAGTCTGCTAGCACCAAACCAGCGTTGCTTAAATCGCAGCTTTCACATTGTTTGGTTGCTAATAACTGTCTAACGTGTTCAGAATTTGCAGCTTGAGCGACGGTTGTGAAGCTAATTGTGGTTAAAAATACGACTGTGGATAGAGCTTGCTTTTTCATAATCTGTGTCAAAATCTTGATTAAGTTACGAACTTCGCCTGAGAAGTTGACACAGTTATAACTCAGCTTAAGGTATCAAGCATAACTAAATTATTCATGTGTTTTATGTGGAGAATTTCAACCTGTCGCTCGCTGTAATGCTGTATATATTTAAAAAATGTAGAGACGTAGCACTGCTACGTCTGTTGGGGTTCTGGATAATGCATATTTAATTTATACGGCTATGTCTATTAGACATCTCCCGAAATAGACGTAAAGACGTAGCACTGCTACGTCTCTACAAGAGTTGGGATAACGCATAATTAATTTTTACTTCTTATGTCTATTCAGTTAACCCGCTCAGTCAGAGTGAAAACTGCGTGATTATGCAAGTTCACCTCTCCAGTTGTCTGACTGGATGAAGACCAACCCATCTTGACACATAAGCTAAGTGCAAAAGTTAGGAAAGCCGCTAATAATAATTTTTCCAGCATAGTCACTCCTCACAATCATTAAGTAATCACTCAACCACTATTTCCGTTTTAGCGTATGATTTATTTTTATCCTAATCTAAGTGATAACCGAATGTGGTAGAAATGATTTGGATCTGTTTTTGGGGTGACGCTAATCACCTAAATTATGGTTATGGAAGCGATCGCTCTTTACTGACAAGCAACTACAAACAATATATATAAATTCTGTATTTTTTACTCCTGACTGGAGCTAGATAGACTTGCCACTCTCACAAGAAAATCGGAATCAAGGTTTGAATGCACGACAGTGGAGAAAATTCGATTCCCAAATGCGATGTAGAGACGTAGCAATGCTACGTCTCTACGTCTTTTCTGCTTTCTATCAGCGTGACTCCAACTTAGAAATTCGCACCTCTAATTTATTAACTTGTTGCTTCAATTCAACTACTAAAGTTGCTAATCTATCAAACATCGGGTCTTGTTGTGATACATTACGTCTGTTGTTACGCGCCGGCTGTGGTAATGTAACTGGTAATCTTGACGATTGCGAACGGTTTTGATTTAGCACAGACTCTATCTGATTTAACCGCGACTCCACACGATTAACATCCGCTTCCAAGCTATAAAGACGGGATTCTAATTGCTGCGAAAAGGCTGGATACGACAAGAAACCGACCAAAATAATAATTATCATGAACACGGCGACACCAAGCGCCCAGATTTTATTCATAACTCATAACGGGCAGGGAGACCCCACCCTAACGTTAATTAATTATCTGTTTGTAAATCAGAAAATAACCTCTGCCAATCGATAGAATTAGCGTTATCTTCTTTCTGTTTCACTTCAAAAGTGACATTACATGCATTTGAAAATTGTAGCGATCGCACGCAAAGTTCAGCTACATCCTCACGGCTAATTTTTCCTCTAATATTATCCCCTTGCTCAAAAATTAATTCCTTACCTCCAGCTTCTTCAGTTAATGCACAAGGTCTAATAATTGTATAAGCAATTCCACTTTCCCTTAAACTATCTTCTCCCTTTAACTTCCAAGTTAGAATTCCTCCCAATTGTTCATTTAATCTGACTGCTGGTGGTTCTTCATCTAAATTAATTCCCGGTCTTCCCGGACGAGTCACACCCGCTGAACTCACAAGAACAAACTGTGGTAAACTTTCCCCACCATAAGCTTTAATTGATTCCAACTCCAAAGAAAAACCACCATCAGAAAACTTAGGATTTAAAGCCCCATCATATTCAAACTTACTTAACATCAATTGAAATGAGGCGATTTTGCTTTGATCAATCGAGGGACAATCTTTAACAGTTTTTGCCCGAAATACTGGAATCAAATCAGCAAAAGAAATGCGAATATCTATCCAAGTATTTGCCACAGTATCGAAAGAATAGCCGTAACCAATGCCATCCCATACGACTTCTGTCCGCAGAAAGATTTTATAACGTTTACCGTCACCTCTAACGCGCAATTCTATACCTTCATAACCAGATAAGTTAAAAGGTGGAGTGAAATTTGTAGTTCTCACCGAAGCGAAACCCCCAGAATTTGCGGTGGAAACATTGCCAGTAAATAAAGCTGTATCCTCCACAAATTGCATATTACTTGCACTCACACCACCCATGACCACATCATCTAAAGCACCCCAAGTATTCTTCAATTCGTCTGATATATTTGTGAAATCAAATATTACCTTCTCCCCAGATTTTTGCAGAGATTTTGCTGCTGCTTGTACCAAGTTTTTCACACCTTGATATTCCACGTTTTCGGGAGTATCACCGACTATTTCCGGTAGGTAAAATTTGATGCCTTGATTGTATTTGGCTCTATCTGCTGTGTCTCCCTCAACTGGCTGGACTCGCACTGCTGTACAACACACGACAGCTTCAATATTACTCATCACCAGAGAATTCAAAGTTTCCGGTTTAGTAATATCTGCAACAATTAAGTCAACATCATTACCTAAAATAGTTCGTGCTTTGTCGATATCTCGGACGAGACATTTCACTTGATAATTTTTTTCCAGCAGTCGTCGCACTACACGCTTACCGACACCACCCGTTGCACCTGCTACCAGTATTGCACTCACGCTTTTTCCTCCTAATGGTTTATCTTTATTATCGTTGGCACGACAGATGAAGGAGTGGAGAAGTTATTTATATCATGTCCGGAAAATTACTTATGATGTAAAGACGTTCCGCCGGAACGTCTCTACGACGGTTGCAACGTTTTTATTACTGTTAATTAAACGGACATGATATTACAGCAATTTTCAGTGCACACCTATCTCCAAACCTCAAAGATAAATTATATTAGGTTCGTAGTAAGCACTTTAGTGCTTACTACGAGTAAAAAACTTGCTTTTTCTTTAGACTGCAAACATCCGCGCAAAGAAAGCTACTATTTCCGACCAAGCAGAGGCAGTAGCAGCAGAATCGTAGCGATAACCGTCATCCCGCATGAAAGTATGTTCCGCTTCATATAAGAAAGCTTGGTGAGGTATGCTAGCATTTTCCAGTGCTTTAATTAAAGTTTGACGGTCAGAGTCTGGGATATGCGGGTCAAGAGTACCGAACACCATTAGCATTTCCCCTTTGATTTCGGTTACCCGCTTGATTGTATCAGCTACGCCTTTACCCAGTTTACCACTGGGAATACCCGTAGGATAACAGCAAGCAGCTGCCTTAATTTCGCTTTCAAAGGCTGCCCGAAAAGCTAAATGTCCACCAATACAAAAACCGAGAGTACCTATCTTGTCAGAAGAAACCGAACTTTCTCCCTTGAGGAATTCTATCACAGCACGGCAATCAGCATCATAATGTGCGATCGCTGTTCTACGAGCATTATCATTACCCCGCATCCGACCAATATCATCTGGTTCAATAACCAAACCAACTGTTTCAGTTCGATGAAAAATTTCTGGAGCTGCTACCACATAGCCATATCCTGCTAAGTAGTTAACTAGACGAATCATTGCACCGCCTAATTGATAAATATCACTGTAAAATATAATCCCTGGATAAACTCCTGGGGAAGATGGTGCTGCTACATAAACACGCATTAAACTGTCATCAATTCTTAACTCGACATTGCGTTTAGTGATTTGCACTTTTTTGTCTCCTCTACAGAACTTGCTGATTGATGCGTGAATACCTTAATTTCGTGATGCAAATGAATGCATTCTTTAATTATTTACCTTTCTTTCTATATGTAAATTGTATATGGATACTTTTATCTAAAATTTTATGTTCTACTTCCAAACCTTATTTAGTCTTCCAAAAGGTTTAACAGACATAATTTGACAGGATTTTTAATTTAACTAAACGACAAATGAGACTTAAGTTTTTTGTCACTTTCGTACCATTTGGGTGTCACGTATAAATAATCAGCGAATTAAGTAACATAAATTTGCTACACTAGTCAAAACAAAAAGCCCAATCTAGTTAACTTACACCCTAAATTAACTCATAGCTTTTATGCCTCGTCGAACCTCAGCACCCAAACGCGCTACCACTACAACTCTAGCACCTTCCACAGTCCACGTCCGCCTAGAAGGACTGGAAGGACAACATCAACGTCTCTTAACACAAATTAAGAAAAAACGCACTGAACTGAATAACTTTGTTGAGCAGATGCGCTCTATTGCCACACAAATTTATCAGCGTACTACCCCCAAAGTTGAAAAAATAAATGCTCTCGACGAAGAAATTCATACCCTTTTCAATGAAATCCTAACTAAGAAAAAACTTGCGAAACAAACCAAGCACAAAATTGAACAAATTTACCGCAATCTTCAACTTGCAGGAATCATCAGTGAAAAAGTCGATGATGAAGAAGATGCAGAATTTGACGAACTATTTGAATTCCACGAACAAGAAAAGGAAATTCCCCACGAATACCGTCAACAACAACCTGAATTAGAATCACCCTCCGCTGCTAGAAACGAGGAATCAAAAAAGATTCGTTCATACTTTTTGCGGTTAGCCGAAATCTTTCACCCAGATAAAGCCACCGATAGCGAAACGCAAATGCGTCATACCGAGATAATGAAAGAAATTAACAAAGCTTACCAAGAAGGAGATTTAGCACGACTGTTAGAAATTGAAAAGAAACATGAGGTAGGAGAAATTATTGATAGCAGCAGTGAAGACGACTTAACGAGAAAATGTAGTCGCTTAGAACAGCAAAATGAATTCCTCAAAACTCAATACGAAACCTTAAAAAAAGAACTTCGCAGCTTTAAAAACACTCCAGAAGGGGCAATGGTTTCGGAATGCAAGAAAGTCAAGAAAAAAGGATTTGACCCGATTGATCAACTATCATTGCAAATCGAGTCTCAAATTGAAATTATATCCGAAATTCGGGATTATGTCAAAGACTTTAACTCAGCAAAAATGACTATTAAAGAGTTTCTCAACGGTCCGGCTGTTCTGAGTTCTAGAAATCAGAGTAAGATTGAAGATTTTCTAGATCAGATATTAGAAGAAATGGGCGAATAAAAGATAAAATTAGATATTTTTTTGCCTATAAATCACTGAAAATATAAATTAATCAGAGTGGTAGATTATGCTTCGATTTCAACCTCCTGGTTTTGGGCATAAAGTCGTTAATACTTCCTTGGGAGGAATGGTTTACTATACGCAAACCACTGCACCTTGGTTAATGGCTGACATTGAGTTACCACCGCTACTGTTTTTGCATAACTTTGGTGGTGGAGCATCTGCTTATGAATGGTCTAAAGTTTACCCTGCTTTTGCCGCCAATTACCGAATATTGGCACCAGATTTAATTGGTTGGGGAGATTCTGCTCATCCAGTGCGAGATTATCAAATAAGCGATTATTTAAATACGATCGCTCAATTTATCACTCAAACTTGTAACACTCCTGTAACAGCGATCGCATCCTCTCTCACAGCTGCTTTGACAATCCGTCTTGCGATTCAACAACCTGAATTATTTAAAGCACTGTTTCTCGTTTGTCCGTCAGGATTTGATGACTTTGGGCAAGGTGCTGGACGTAGACTTCCACTTGGGTTACTTAATACGCCACTGTTAGATAATTTAATATATGCCCTTGGTGCTGAAAATGAAATCGCAGTCCGCAATTTTTTACAAAACTTCTTGTTTGCTAAAGCTGAACGAGTATCCGAAGAAATGGTACAGGCTTATTTAACTTCCGCACAACAATTCAATGCTAAGTTTGCTGCGTTGGCATTTTTGCGCGGCGACCTTTATTTTGATTTAAGCTTGTATATTAAGGAACTGAGCATTCCCACTGTGATGTTTTGGGGTGAAAAAGCACAATTTACCAGCGTCAAACTAGGACGAAGATTAGCAAATTTAAATACAGATGCAATTCGGGATTTTCAGGCGATCGCATCTTCCGGAATCCTGCCACATTTAGAATTACCAGAGGTGATGATTGGTTTGTTACAGCGCTATTTTTAGGCAATTAGATGGGGAGTGGGGGAAGCGTGGTGTAGGGACAATTCTTTCTATTACCCATTCTCCATTACCCCTTACCCCTTACGCCTTACCTATTACCGCTTATCCATCTTTTTCATGACCGACTGGTATATGCGGATTCTTTTGTTTTGAGTTTCTTCTTGGATTTGATTGACTTGGTGGGAGGTTTTTCGACTTTTACTTTGGGAGGACGACACCTATCGCAATACAACGGTTGTGATGGAAAGCAAGTGCGTTCAACCACCAGATTGCACGATTTACAGACAAAGCGATACACTTTTTGCTTAATCACACGAACGTGAGCCTTGACAAAAACTTCCTTAGATTCCACCGATTTGTTCCTTTCACTGAATAATAGTTCTATGTCTGAGTTGTCTGAGATTCTGAGTTTACTCGAAACAGAGCGCGATCGCTACGTCTTAGAAGTAGTTGAGTTAGAACGTCGTCTATCATTAGTCCGCAAGCAGATTACTACTCTAGAAGCTCTAATATCAGGGTACGCCCTAGAAGAGCAAATGTATCAACCTCAAAGACGTATATCTGACTCATCCTCAAGTACAGCTGTGCTCTTGAATAGTCAAGATGAAGTTGGGCACTCCGGAATTGAGCATTCCGAACAGACAACTTCTCAACTAGTTGATTCTACCGCTCTTACCAAAAAAGAACCGGACATTTCCGACATTCCCAAATTGACCATTGTTAGAAAACCCGGAACTTTACCTTTACTAAAAGAATTCCAAGATTACTCAATTCAGAATGCTATCTTGATTTTGATGCGTCAACGACCGGAACTGCATTTTCACGTCGATGCAATTGTCCGCGATTTATATGGTGATCAATTAACGTCGTCACAGTTTAAAACCGCAAAAACCAACGTGAGTAAAATGCTCTCCACAGGTGTGCAAATGGGTTTATGGTACCGGGTGTTTCGTGCATTGGGCGTCTATACCTTGCGTTATGAAAAAGGAGTGACAAGCAAATCTATGGGGAAATAAGGTTGAGCATTAAGCATTGGGAATGGATAATTAGGCATTACATGGGTAATTCCTCTCCATTGTCTCCCCACTGCCCTAGATGTGGTTTACTTAATAGTGGCACAGTGTAATTGTTGTTCAGCATATTATCGTGAATGAGTCTTTGATACTCGTGAATGAGTCTTTGATACTCGTGAATGAGTCTTTGATACTCGTGAATGAGTCTTTGATACTCGTGAATGAGTCTTTGATACTCGTGAATGAGTCTTTGATACTCGTGAATGAGTCTTTGATACT
>JAESGE010000047.1_pt1 | contig 192353 bp, 186 predicted proteins | sample 9269601 | NCBI WGS metagenome assembly JAESGE01 (sample SAMN14515569, study PRJNA621662) | algae metagenome | isolation source: Tolypothrix brevis GSE-NOS-MK-07-07A and co-occurring heterotrophs from wet... | place: USA: Grand Staircase Escalante National Monument, Utah | collected 2006-04-16
TCCCGGCCTCCTGCTCCTTCAAGATCCCGATAATCTGCTCTTCACTGAACCTGCTGCGCTTCATGCGTCCGACTCCTTGCGGGTCGGACTCTACTCATTTCTGGGCACATTTCAGGGGAGCACGTCAGGTCCATTCTCCGTCAATTGCGTCGATTTCAAACTTTGGCGCAAGGGCGATTGCAAATTATGACGATTGTGAAGTCCACTTTGACTAGAAAATCAGCCCAAAGTTGACTGACAGTTCATTTTCGTCGGCAAAGCTATCTACGTTCTCGCCGTCAATCAGTTTAGCGCTGACTTCAACGGCAAGGTCATCGCCGAACCACCATCGGTTGCCCAACGTCAATTGATGACGTTTGATCTGCGGGATGAATTCTCGATCACCGTCGATCCGTGCCAGCCTGAGGTATTCGGCAGTGAAAAACGGACCATTGGAATAGGTCTTCCCAACCGCGGCAGAAAAGGCGACCCGGCCTCCGAGATGGCCGAAAGTCGTTCCATCAAGCATGGTCAACTGACCTCGGTTGGTAAGGACGTTGAAATTTGCAATCGCTTCGATGTCGAGGCGCGTCCAAAGATTGTTTCCAAGTTCATTCCTGTACCGACCGATCCCCGTGAGTCCCTTGATCCCATCGAAGTGGTAAAGGCTTGATTTGAGGTTGAGTCGAACGCGTTCGCTGTCGTCAGTGAAATCAATCAGATATGCGGTTTCCATGGTAAGGCTAATGCTGGTGTCGTATCCATTGAGCTTGACGATGTCGCTACCAACGAGGCCGAACTGTAAAAGTTTGGTCTCGTCGTCTCCAGCGGCAGGTTGCGTAGCCACCGGAAGCAAGTCACGCGCCTTAGACGTTTGTTGCTCATAGGCAACAAATGCGAGCAAGTTTGGCAGCTCACGCTTCGCACTAGGAGCCAAGACAAGTCCCAGCGCACCCTTAAAGTTGGCGGTTTCGGTTTCTGTCCTGCTGCCGTCATCCTTGAATTCGCGGATTCTATTGAACCCCAGAGTGGCAGCGCTTGCGGTTTTTCTTTTTTCGCCATCAACGGTGAGGTCGGAAACCTCCCCCCGTAGTCGAACATTGGCAAGGACCGGGCGACCGGTGTCAGCCTTTTCTTCGCCGATTTCGCAGGCCAAAGTGACGGGAGGAGCGAGAAACCAACCAATGTCTTCTGATCTGGATTCCCTTGCATTGGAGAGATTGAAGGCGGCGCCATTTTGATCGAACGCGCGCAATTTGAATGCGGCCTCGTAATTCAACAAATCGGAAGATAGTTCCTCGAGCGTCGTTGCGATGTCGAATTCTGCATTATTTTCATCGCGCGCCACGGCGTCAACTATGGCAAGGGCTTCACCGGGGCTGGCGACGACTCCCAGCTCGGAGATCATGTAGAACGCTACCCGCTCGTTGGACACGCGTTGCCACTTTTTGCCTTCGTAATCGAACTGAGCGGCTTTAGCGTCTGGGGCTTTGGCGAGCGCGCTCCTCAGGCAAACTCGTTCGCGAATATCTGCAACATCGGCAGGATCCTGAGCAAATGCACCACTAGGTGCGATTAGCGCCAATGAGCAGGCCGTCACTAAGCAAAATGTTGTGAAACGCTGCATCGCCTGGTCCTCTTCACAATCGCATTTGCAAGCTTTCCGAGGTTCCCGGTGCGCAGACTGTCGAAATTTGCGGTGATGTCGGTGGCATTCGGTGCCACTCGCTTGTCCGCTTCGTAGACCTTCTTCACTTTGGCAACGAAGCGCCGCCAGTCTTGCAAGTCTTGAGCGACGTCGGGACCATTGGGGTTCGGTGTCGTGTGCCACCATGCGTTCCGGTAGGAATAATCGCGCGCGAGCACAGCCGAGATTGCGTTATAAGACGCACGTCTCCAGTCTTCCTTTCTCTCTTCTGCTGAACGAGTCATGGGCATTTCCTCTGCTTGCAATTTCTCCCCGTCGTTAATCTTGTTTGCGCACCCCCACCCGTGACGCCCGTCACGCTCCACCCCGCACTCCCACAAAAATCCCCCACCCCTCTCGGAACCCGAGCCGCCCGCGCGCCGTTGACAGCCCGCTACCTCGGCCCCACTTCGCCCATCTCCTACACGCTTGCGGAAACCCCGCCGCGCGCCCCTTGACCCACGCGAACATTTCCGGAACACACCCACTCCATGAGCCTCACCAAAATCAGCGTGCGCGGTGCGCGCGAGCATAATCTCAAGGGTATCGACATTGATCTGCCGCGCGATGCGCTGATCGTGGTCACGGGCCTGTCGGGCAGCGGCAAGTCGAGCCTCGCGTTCGACACCATCTATGCCGAAGGCCAGCGGCGCTATGTCGAGAGCCTCAGCGCCTATGCGCGGCAGTTCCTCGAAATGATGCAGAAGCCCGATGTCGAGCATATCGACGGGCTCAGCCCAGCGATCTCGATCGAGCAGAAGACCACCAGCCGCAACCCGCGCTCCACGGTCGCCACGGTGACCGAGATTTACGACTATATGCGTCTGCTGTGGGCGCGGGTCGGCACGCCCTATTCGCCCACCACGGGTCTGCCGATATCTGCGCAGACCGTCAGCCAGATGGTCGACCGGGTGATGGCTCTGCCTGAAGGCACGCGGCTGTTCCTGCTCGCCCCCGTCGTGCGCGGGCGCAAGGGGGAGTATCGCAAGGAGCTCGCCGAATGGCAGCGCAGCGGCTTCACCCGCGTGCGGATCGACGGGGAGATTTACCCGATCGAAGAGGCCCCCGCGCTCGACAAGAAGTTCAAGCACGACATCGAAGTGGTGGTGGACCGGATCGCGGTGAAGGAAGGGATCGAGACCCGCCTCGCCGAAAGCTTCGAACAGGCGCTGAAGCTGGCCGAGGGGCTTGCCTATGTTGATCTGGCCGATGGCGTGGTGGCCGATCTCACATCGCGCGCTCCCGCGCAGGCGGGGGCCTCAGGCAAAGGCGCACAACCGACTGATGTCCCCGCCTCCGCGGGGACTCACGCTCAGGACGGCGGCAAGATGAAGGGCGCGGGCCTGCCGCCCAACCGCATCGTCTTTAGCGAAAAGTTCGCTTGCCCCGTCAGCGGCTTCACCATCGAGGAGATCGAACCGCGCCTGTTCAGCTTCAACGCCCCGCAAGGCGCGTGCCCTGCCTGTGACGGGATCGGCGAGAAACAGCTGTTCGATCCGCAGCTAGTGGTGCCGAACGAGGCGCTGACGCTTAAGCAGGGCGCGGTGGTGCCCTGGGCCAAGTCCAACCCGCCGTCGCCCTATTACATGCAGGTGCTCGCGTCGCTGGCGAAGGCCTATGGCTTCACGCTCACCACCCCGTGGAAGGATCTGGAGCCCGACCAGAAGCTCATCATCCTCCACGGCACGGGCGGGATGGCCGTGCCGCTGACCTTCAAGGATGGCCGCCGCGAATACACCGTCAACAAGGCGTTCGAAGGCGTGATCGGCAACCTCAACCGCCGCCTGCTCCAGACCGAAAGCGCGTGGATGCGCGAGGAGCTGGCGAAGTATCAGACAGCGCAGCCGTGTGAGACCTGCGGCGGCAAGCGATTGAATGAAAAGGCGCTGAGCGTCCGCATTGCCCAGACCGACATCGCCACCCCCGTCGCCATGAGCGTTGCCGATGCCAAGGCGTGGTTCCTTGGCCTCGACGCGCACCTCTCCCCCCAGCAAAGCCAGATCGCCCGTGCCATCCTCAAGGAGATCAACGAGCGACTGGGCTTCCTCGACAATGTCGGCCTCGATTACCTCAACCTTGACCGCACCTCCGGCACGCTGTCAGGCGGGGAGAGCCAGCGCATCCGCCTCGCCTCGCAGATCGGCTCCGGCCTCTCGGGCGTGCTCTACGTGCTCGACGAGCCCAGCATCGGCCTCCACCAGCGTGACAACGACCGCCTGCTCGAAACGCTCAAACGCCTGCGCGATCTCGGCAACACCGTGATCGTGGTCGAGCATGACGAGGACGCCATCCGCGCCGCCGACTACATTGTCGACCTCGGCCCGGGCGCAGGCGTGCACGGCGGTGAGATCGTCGCGCAAGGCACGCTCAAGGACATCCTCAAGGCCAAGGGATCGCTCACCGCCGATTACCTCACCGGGCGGCGCAAGATCGAAGTGCCCGCCAAGCGCCGCAAGGGCAACGGCCACAAAATCGTGGTCAAGAACGCGCGCGCCAACAACCTCAAGGGCGTGACGGCCAAAATCCCGCTCGGCACCTTCACCTGCATCACCGGCGTGTCCGGCTCGGGCAAATCCTCGCTCACCATCGACACCTTGCAAGCGGGCGCGGCGCGCACACTCAACGGCGCGCGGGTGATCGCGGGGGCGCACGACGCCATCACCGGGCTCGAATATTGCGACAAGGTCATCGAGATCGACCAGTCCCCCATCGGCCGCACCCCGCGCTCCAACCCCGCCACCTACACCGGCGCCTTCACCCAGATCCGCGACTGGTTCGCCGGCCTGCCCGAAAGCCTCGCGCGCGGCTACAAGCCGGGGCGCTTCTCCTTCAACGTCAAGGGCGGCCGCTGCGAGAAGTGCCAGGGCGACGGCCTCATCAAGATCGAGATGCACTTCCTCCCCGATGTCTACGTGACGTGCGAGGAATGCGGCGGCAAACGCTACAACCGCGAAACGCTGGAGGTGAAGTTCAAGGGCCACTCGATCGCCGACGTGCTCGACATGACGATCGAGGATGCGGAAGGCTTCTTCAAAGCCGTCCCCCCGATCCGCGAGAAGATGCGGATGCTGAACGAGGTCGGCCTCGGCTACGTCAAGGTCGGCCAGCAGGCGACGACGCTTTCGGGCGGTGAGGCGCAGCGTGTGAAGCTCGCCAAGGAACTCGCGCGGCGCAGCACCGGGCAGACGCTCTACATCCTCGACGAGCCGACCACCGGCCTGCATTTCGAGGATGTGCGCAAACTGCTCGAAGTGCTGCACCGGCTGGTCGAGGGCGGCAATTCGGTGGTGGTGATCGAGCACAACCTCGACGTGATCAAGACCGCGGACTGGATTATTGACCTCGGGCCGGAGGGCGGCGTGCGCGGCGGGGAGATTGTGGCTGAGGGCACGCCTGAGCAGGTAGTGAAGGCGGAGCGGTCGTTTACGGGGCAGTATCTGGCGCCGTTGTTGGTGCGGTAGGGCAGGCGAGGGGCGCGGCGGTATGGATGAGCGCGAGGACAAGCTGCCGGACGTTCCGATCTGGCATCGCGAAGACCCCTATCTCGACGAAACCGGCGAGCTTCCCGTTGAAGAACAGCACCACCGGGCCAAGGTGGACGCGGCCATCGAAACGCTGAAGTTTGCCTTCCCGGCGCTGATCATCCCCATCGGGCTGGTGATGTTCGGCCTGTCGTTGTTCGTCGGGGCGGGCGTGTGGAAGCTGATCATTCTGCTGCCCTTCCTCTATTATCTGGCCATCGTCGCGACCCCGCTCGTCGCGCGGCTTCGCAAGGGCGGCGAACTGCGCCTGCCCGGCCACGCCCCGCTGACCGGCGCGCAGAAACGCAACGCCCTGATCGCATCACTGATCGCAGCGAGCTGTATTACCGCCTACGCCACCTATGGCGGGATCTGGCAACGGCAGGCGCTCGAGTGGCTACGAGCGACCTTGCTGAGTTGAGGAGCGGCGTAGCGATCCTCCCCTTCAGGGGAGGGGGACCATCCCGGACTTGATCCGGGATGGTGGAGGGGCACGCAAGGCTGTTCCCAAAGCCCCATGCGCGAGTAGCAGCCCCAGCCCTACCCCAAGTGTGGTTCACACAAAGACACGAAGAGGGCAGCACAATCCCGAACCGCCCCATTTCCCCTCCCTTGAGGGAGGGGCCGGGGGTGGGTGTACGACGTCCGAGGCCCAGAGCACTCTCGCACCCGGGCACAAGAAGTGTGTTTCACGCAGAGACCGCAGAGGGAAGGGGAGACGCGGAGCGGGACTTTGATCTCCGGTTTCACTCGGCTATCTGATCGCATAAGCATCAAATGAATCGGCAAAGGTTTGGGGTCAAGGTTGACTCAGAGAGACGCTTTGTTCACGATCACGTTATGTTCCAAGACGAGATCTCTCCCGCCCAGAGCCTCCTTGCCACAGCAGGAGGGCAAAAATTCAGTACCATTTTGGCAGACCCTCCGTGGCAGTTTCAAAACCGCACTGGCAAGGTCGCACCGGAGCATAAGAGACTATCGCGCTATGGGACGATGACTCTCGAAGAGATTTGCAGTCTGCCTGTTTGTGAAGTGGCCGATGACCCCGCTCACCTCTATCTTTGGGTGCCGAACGCTTTGTTGCCCGAAGGAATTCAGGTTATGAATTCTTGGGGCTTTAGGTACATCTCCAACATCGTTTGGCATAAAATCCGTAAGGATGGCGGGTCTGATGGACGCGGAGTTGGATTCTACTTTCGCAACGTGACCGAAATTTTACTATTCGGGGTTCGGGGCAAGAATGCTCGAACACTTAGCCCGGGACGTAGTCAGGTCAATATGATTCAATCCCGCAAACGTGAACACAGTCGTAAGCCTGACGAGCAATACCAAATTATCGAAGATTGCAGTTGGGGGCCTAGAATCGAACTGTTTAGCCGAGGAACGCGCACTGGGTGGACTGTCTGGGGCAACCAAGCAGATGATGAGTACCGACCTGATTGGCAAACTTACGCTTACAATAGTTCTTTCAGCGAAGCTGCCGAATAATCGCTATGGACGACGAGTTGGACGGCTCCACTGAAAGAACTGATGATGTCTCAAATGGTAAGGGTGCAGACCACGCCGATTTGACGGGCGTACACTTTCCCGTCGCCTTGCAGCACAAGTTTGAAATTTTTAGTTATAGGAACGCTGCGTCTATCTTGGCGTCCAGCTTGCCTAGCCAGTTTGCACAAATTGTCGATGCGTTGTCGAGCCTTTCGATCTCTCAAACGATGATTCGAACGCCGGGAGGTAGCAAAGGGCCAATTGCTAAATATGTCGACACTCTCTTTAACGAGAGCGACGGTTGGCGAGAAACGCGGATCTCTGCGGACCTACAGGTCAAACTTCTTGACGCCAAAAAGACGGACCACGTTTTCCATGAGTATGTGCGCACGGGTTTTCTCGATGGTCACAGGATCGATTTCTTAAACGGACGGGTAGCGCTCGACCTTGAGTGGAACAGCAAAGACCAAACCTACGACAGAGATCTTTACGCGTTTTCGGCGTTCTACGATGCGGGTGCTATTGATGTGGGTGTTTTGCTCACACGAGGTTCTTCTCTCGATAACAATTATTTCCGCAGTCTCGGCAACGTTCTGAATAAGGACGGCAGTGAAGGCGCGGCTCAGGTTTATAAGAAGTATGGCGCATCCACTACTTGGATGGGAAAGCTGCTCTACCGGCTTGATGCGGGGCGGAATGGTGGATGCCCGGTGCTGGCAATTGGCATAACGCCCAACTGTGTGACTGACGACTAACTTCCCCCACTACCCTCCCGCGCAATCGCCAGCTGATCGCTCGCCGCCTCATCACGCCGCCGCGCCGCGCGCCGCGCTGCCGCTCGGGCAAGCGCGCGGGCTGGGCGGGGGGCTTGGCGGGTGGGGGTGGGGTGAGCGGTGCGGACTTGCCCACCCCCGGCCGCTGTGGCTGCGCCACACCTGCGGTTCCCCGCAAGCGGGAGGGGAGTATTAGCGCTTTCTTCCCCCCCTCCCGCTTGCGGGAGGGGTTAGGGGTGGGCGCGCGGAGCGCTGGGCCGATAGGCCCACCCCGCTGCGGCTAGGCCCGGGCCGGACCCACCCCCGACCCCTCCCGCAGGCGGGAGGGGAGAACATCCATTTTCCTACTCCCCCCGCCCGCTGATAGGCTCCGCGACCTCGTCCTCACGCTGCCAAGGAGCCGCCCGATGTCTGACCTGTCGCCCCAAGCTCTCGCCACCACGCCCGCCCCCGACCCCGGCACCGACACCGCTGCCGATCTCTCGCGCGAAACGATGGCGGCGTTTGTTCAGACGCTTGCGCAGTGGGGCAATGTCCGGTTGGCGGCGCAGCAGGTGGGGGTTTCGCGGCAGCATCTGTATCGGATGCGGCGCGCCTCGGACGAGTTTCGCGAGTTGTGGGATGCCGCGCTGCTGCTCGCCCGGCCGCAGGTTGAGGAAGTGCTCGCCGACCGGGCGCTGAACGGCGTCACCGAAACCGTGTTCTACCACGGCGAGGAAGTCGCCACCCGCACCCGCTATGACGCGCGGCTGCTGCTGGCGCATCTCGGGCGGCTTGATCGGCTGGAAACCACCCACGGCGTCAGCCGCGCCGGACAGGAGTTCGATGCGCGGCTCGACCGGCTGCTCAATCCGCCGGTGATCCATGACTGGGACGACGACGACGATTACGCGGATGAGGACTACGAGGACGACGACTACGACGGGGAAGACACCGAGGACGATGCTGAGGATGGGGCTGAGGATGGGGCCGAGGATGGGGCCGAGGATGGCGGCTGGGAAGCGGAGAGGGATGGCTTCGATGACGAGGCTGCCCTCCTCGCAAGGCTGCGCGGGACTGGGCCCTGAGCGGAGCCATGCCGGGGCCAGTTTTTGGTTCCTGGACAGTGTAACCTGTGTCTCCAACAGCGCTCAAGATGAACGCGGCCGTCGCTCGGCCAGCGCGGTCCCGGCAAACACCGCCAGCCCGGCCGCGATCATCCACAGAAACGCGCCGGGCATTCCCAGCCACCAATCGAGCACCGCCAGCACCGCCATCTGCACCGCAATCGCCGCCACCGCCGCCCGGCCCGAGCGCGAGCCTCCGGCAAGGGCGACGATGATCGGCACCGCCAGCGCCGCCGCGATCGCTCCGGCATCGAGCCCGAGGTTGCGCAGGGACTCGCCCTGCAAGGCCAGCAGCGCCGCCAGCGCCGCTGCGGTGATGGTCGAGGCCCGCGCCGCGCGCAGCAGCGCGGTGGGGGAGGCGTCGGGCTTGAGGCGGCGATACCCGCTCTCGGTCATCACCGCCGACACCGCCAGCAGCGCGGAATCGACCGAGGAGAGGATCGCGGACACCAGCGCTCCGGTGAAGATGATCAGCAGCCACGGCGGGAACAAGGCGTTGGCAAGGCTAGGCAAATAGGCCTCGTCCGCCCCCAGCGTGATGCCCAGCACCGGGGCCAGCTGCGGGCCGAACAGGCCGAAGCTGACCGGGATCAGCCCGACCGCAAGGTAGATCGCCGCGCCCAGCAAGGCCCCGCGCCGCGCGACCTCGGGCGACTTGGCGGCGAGGGTGCGGGACAGCGCCTCCTGACTGACCATGGTGCCGGCAATCGGGATCAGCCACAGCTCGGCGCGCTCGACCCAGCTCTCGCCGGGGGCGGTGAAGCTCCAGACGGTAGGCGGCGCGGCGGCGAGCATGGCGGTGATCCCCCCCGATGCCTCGACCATCAGGGCGAACAGGATGAGGATGGCGACGATGATGATCGCCCCCTGCACGATGTCGGTGATGACATCCCCCTTGAGCCCGCCGAACAGGGTGTAGGTCATCACCAGCAGCGTCGCGCCGATCAGGGCGGTGGTGAAGTCGAGCCCCGATGCGCTCACGATGATGGTGGCAAAGGCGAACAGCTGCGCGGCCGACCAGGTGGTGGCGCTGAGCGCGATGACGATGGCGGCCAGTGCCTCGGTCCGCGCGCCGAACCGGTCGCGGAGGAAGTCGGCGATGGTGATATGGCCGCCGCTGCGCAAGCGGTAGGCAAAGAACAGCGCGATGGCGAGGATGCCGATGGCATAGGCAAACGGCTCAGCCCGCGCCCCCGCAAGCCCATCACGCGCGACTTCGCCCGAGGTCGCGATCAGGCTTTCGGAGGCGAACCAGGTCGCAAACAGGCTCATGCCGACGGCGAATGGCCCCAGACTGCGCCCGGCGACAAGGTAGTCCGCATCGGACTTCGCCCCGCGTCCGGCCCACACCGCAAGCGCGATCTGGGCCGCGACGTAGAGCAGGATCAGCGTGATGGTGATGGCCGTGTCCCCCCACAAGCATGCGCGGCAGGCCCCTCTTGCCGGCGCGGTCAGGCGTCTGGAATATCGCCCCGCGCGCGCTTCGCAAGAGCGGCAGGAGCGCTTTTGTCAACCCGCTGCATCTGGAGCGCGAAGGCCACCGTAGCTTGGGACGAAACACAGCAATGCGGAGCTGATCATGGCGACAATCTCTTACCGCGTGCTGGCGGGCACGCTGGCCAGCATTCTGGCGCTCGGCGCGTTGGCGGGCGAGGCGGCGCAGGCGGGCCGGATCAATTCAGGGCTGCAGATCGAGCCAGGGAAGACCTTCGAGCTTGGCGGCGGGCAGGAGGGCGGCTTTGTGGTCACCGGCAAGAACACCGGTCCGGTGGCCGTGGTGGTGCTGGGCAAGGCGCCGGGCGCTTCGGCGGCGGCGCGGGGGACAGTTGCGCCGGGCGGCAAGGTCGAGGCGCGCTTTGCTGCGGGCGAGATGGCCTTACTGCGCAACACCTCGGATGGCCAGACCGCCCGGCTGAAGCTCACCATCACCGGGGATACCGCGGCGCTTGGCATGTCCTATTCGGACAACCGTTAAACCTTGCGCTTGCGCCGCGTTGGCGGCGGCGCGGTCAGTCCGCGATCAGCGCGAGTTCGACCACTGCATGGCCCGGCGCGATCAGCCCGAGCTGCTGCGCGGCGGCGCGGCTGACGTCGATCATGCGGCCGCGGGTGAAGGGGCCGCGGTCGTTGATCCGCACCACCACGCTCGCCCCGCTGGACGGGTTGGTGACGCGCACAAGGGTGCCGAAGGGCAGGGTGCGGTGCGCGGCGGTCATCTCGCGGTTGTTGAAGGTCTCGCCGCTGGCGGTGCGGCGGCCGTGGAACTTGGCGGCGTAATAGGAAGCACTACCACGACCGAGCAGGGTTTCCTGCGGGGCTGATGGAGCATCGACGGGTTGTGCCGCAGGGCCTTCGGGCGCGGTCACGTCGACCGATGGTTCAAGCGGCACAAGCTCGATCACGGCAGAACTGGTTGCGACATCGAGCGCACCGGTCCCGGTGTCGGTCACCGCCGCTGATGAGGCACCGAGCGGCGCCAGTCCGAGCAACGCGGCGATCATCGCCGATTGCAGGTTGCTGGCACGCCGGCCTGATATGCGATTTCCCGTCCGCATGGCGCGGCGGATAGGTTGGGGAGCGGCGCAAAGGCAAACCGGCGGTGCGGTTCAACGCCGTCGGCCAACGGCAGCGGCACCACCTGACCTGAAAATGCGATGAAGCGTTGGGAGCCATGGGGCTGGGACTGGGCGTTGGGACGGATTTTGGCTTGTCCGACTCGGGCCAGCACATGCGGGCGGGTACAAAAGCCCAATGCAAATGGGGCCGGCATTGCTGCCGACCCCACTCTCACCGGCGTGTGGATGCTCCGACTTCTGCCTGATCTCCGGCGAACCTTCGACCTGTGCTTTCGTCAGCGCATGCTTGGCGCCCGATGTCTGGCCCCTGTGCGTCTGCACCTTGCGATGCTTCGCTCAGGGATTCGTCACCGGCGCTCGCGCCGGCATCCGGCTTTCGCTTCTGCCCTGCTGCGTTCCACTGTGCCCGAAGGCCCTGTTTTCCGCCGCCATGCGCAGTCGCCTGGCCGAGACCGATTTCCTTTTCCGACCACAAGAACCACGGACTGGGGGCTTTCGCCGTTTCCGCTGCACTTCTGTCCGACCAGGGGTTTGGCCTGTCCGGCTCCATCGCGTCGCACCCTTCTCAAACGAGCCAACTTGCCTTTGGCCGAAGCCTCTTGCATGCCGTCTCTCGATGGGCACGGGGACTGATGTCACCGCCATCCTTGGCACTTAAACCACTTGAACTTCAATGCCTTGCGGCTTTCCGTTCCCGTTGGCTTTCGTCCCGAAGACAAGCTGAAACTGCGCCTGAATCGGCGATCTGACAACATCCGGATGGCCTAGTTTTCCACTTCAAGCGTTTTCGCCTGTGGACGCGAGTGGATAAGTCAACAACTCGTCGCAATTGCCATGAAATGGGTGCGCGGGCGGCCACGAAACCGCCTTCAAGCTGGCACCTTATCGGTGACAAGGCCCATCGCCCAGCGCCGCGACTCGCTTGTCCCCACCGGGACGCGCGCAATCAGGCGTCGCGATTGCGGCGTGACAGGAGGCGCAGGCGCAGACCATTGAGCTTGATGAAGCCCTCGGCATCCTTCTGATCGTAAGCGCCCGCATCATCTTCAAACGTCACATGTGCTTCGGAATAGAGTGAGTGGGGCGACTTGCGCCCGACCACGCTCGCCAGGCCCTTGTAAAGCTTCAGACGCACGGTGCCGGTTACCTTGTCCTGGCTGTGGTCGATGGCGGCCTGAAGCATCTCGCGCTCGGGCGAGAACCAGAAGCCGTTATAAATCAACTCGGCATAGCGCGGCATCAGCTCGTCCTTGAGGTGCGCGGCGCCGCGATCCAAGGTGATCTGCTCAATCCCGCGATGCGCACGAGCGTAAATCTCGCCGCCCGGTGTTTCATACATCCCGCGCGACTTCATGCCGACAAAGCGGTTTTCGACCAGATCGAGCCGGCCGATCCCGTGCTTGCGGCCCAGCTCATTCAGCGCGGTCAGCAGGGTGGCAGGCGACATCGCCTCGCCATTTAGCGCCACGCCATCGCCGCGCTCAAAGTCCACGGTGATATATTCGGGCGTATCGGGCGCATCCTCGGGATTGACCGTGCGCGAATAGACGTAGTCGGGGGTTTCCTGCCACGGGTCTTCGAGCACCTTGCCCTCGGACGAGGTGTGCAGCAGGTTCGCGTCGGTCGAAAACGGGCTGTCGCCGCGCTTGTCCTTCGGCACCTGAATCTGGTGCTGTTCGGCCCAGGCGATCAGCGCGGTGCGGCTGGTGAGATCCCATTCGCGCCACGGGGCGATCACCTTGATATCCGGATCGAGCGCATAGGCGCTGAGTTCGAAGCGCACCTGATCATTGCCCTTGCCGGTTGCGCCGTGGGCGATGAAGTCGGCACCGGTCTGGTGAGCGATCTCGACCAGACGCTTTGAAATAAGCGGGCGCGCGATGCTGGTGCCTAGCAGGTAATCGCCTTCATAGCGGGCATTGGCGCGCATCATCGGGAAGACGAAATCGCGCACGAATTCCTCGCGCAGGTCTTCGATGAAGATGTGTTCATCGGGAATGCCCATGGCGCGGGCCTTGGCGCGGGCAGGCTCGATCTCCTCGCCCTGCCCAAGATCGGCGGTGAAGGTCACCACTTCCAGCCCGCGCTCCACGCTCAGCCACTTGGCGATCACGCTGGTGTCCAGACCGCCCGAATAGGCGAGCACGACCTTTTTCAGATCCGGGCGCTTGGTATCGGACATGGAGATTTCCCTTGGCTGGTGAACGCCGGGCGCGGTAGCAGGCAGGTGGGCGTGCATCAATGCTTTGGTCAGACTTGTCGGTTAAGGCGTTGCGCAACTTGTCTTATCTCTGTGCTTCAAGGGAATGGGTGTTGCAAATGTGGAATAAGGCGCGCGAATTGGCGGAACTGACCCCGCCAGAACGCAACCGCTGGGTTGATTTCCTGCGCGCGGTTTCGATCATGGCGGTGGTGGTCGGGCACTGGCTGATGGCCGGGCTCTACGTCAACGCAGCGGGCGAATTGCAGCGTGGCGATCTGCTGTCGGTATCGGAATGGGCGCATTGGCTGACCTGGGGGTTTCAGGTGATGCCGGTGTTCTTTCTGGTTGGCGGCTTTTCCAATTCGGTGAGCTGGGAGCTGACCACCGGCAAAGCCGCGCCCGGCCAGACCGGCGTCTATCGCGATTGGCTGGCGAACCGGGTGCAGCGCCTGATCACACCGACATTCCCGGTGCTGCTATTGTGGGCGGCGCTGGCGGTGGCGCTGACGCAGGCGGGTCTGCCGCGCGATCAGATCCGCATGGCGACCGAAGCTGCGCTGATCCCGGTGTGGTTCCTCGCGGTCTATCTGCTGGTCACGGCCTGCACGCCGCTGGCCTATCGCGCATGGCAGCGCTTCGGTTGGCTGAGTTTTGCGGTGTTCATCCCGGCGGCGATGCTGACCGACTGGCTGACTTTCACGGCCAAGGTGCCATATGTCAATTTCACCAACTTCCTGTGGGTCTTCCTCGCCGTCCATCAATTGGGCTTTGCCTGGCGCGCGGGGCGGTTTGATAACCGCTTGTTCGCGCTGGCGTGGTGTGTGGTGGGGCTGGCCGTGCTGGTTTCGATCACGGTCAATGGCTTTTATCCGGTCTCGATGGTGTCGGCACCGGGAGGCTTTTCCAATTCTCTGCCGCCCACGCTGGCGCTGTTTGCGCTGGGGATGATGCAGTCAGGGCTGGTGCTGGCACTGGAGCCGCTGGGGCGGCGGATGCTCGAAAACCTCAATATCTGGACCGCGACCGTGCTGATGAACGGCATGATCATGACGATCTATCTCTGGCACCTCACCGCGTTCGTGCTGGTGATGACCGTGACCTGGCTGGCGCTGGGCGGGGCGGGGCTGGATTCGGTCCCCGGCACCGGCGCATGGTGGGCATCGCGGCCGCTGTGGATCGGCATCTATATCCTCGCGCTGCTGCCGCTGATCGCGATCTTTGCGCGGCATGAACGCAGCTTCGGCCCGATCCGCGGTGGGCGCACGGTGCCAAAGCTGCGCGCCGTGCTGGGGGTGCTGGCGATTTGCGCGGGTCTGGGCGCGACGGCCGGGCTGACCATCGCCAGCCCGAACAGCGTTTCGGGCATCCGCTGGTGGGTGGTGGCCCTGCCACTGGTGGGCGCGGCGCTGATGGGCTTCGGCCCGGTCTACCGCCCGCGCAACCGGGCGGGCGCGGCCGAGGCGGGTTAGCCGTTCAGCAGATAATTCCGCGTGGTCGGCACCGCGTGACGGTCGCGGATGTACTGGATCTGGTAATTGCACATGTTGCCATGTTCAAACACAGTCGCCGCACCAGCGAGGTAAAAGGTCCACATCCGGAAGAAGCGTTCGTCATGCAACGCGATAATCGCCTCGCGGTGCGTCATGCAGTTGGCGTACCAAGCGCGGATGGTCTTGGCGTAATGCAGCCGCAGCGTTTCGACGTCGGAGGCGATCAGACGGAACTTCTCGCTCGCCGCGACGGTCTCTGACAGCGCGGGGATATAGCCGCCGGGGAAGATGTATTTGCGGGTGAAGGCATCGGTGGTGCCAGGGCTGCCCATCCGCCCGATGGTGTGAAGCAGCATCACCCCGTCATCGGCGAGCATCGTGGCGCAGGCTTCGAAGAAGGTTTCGAACTGCGCGCGCCCGACATGTTCGAACATCCCGACCGAAACGATCCGGTCGAACCGGCGGCCCGATGCGGCGGTGTCGCGGTAGTCTTCGAGCAGGATCGTGACCTTGTCCGCCACGCCCGCCTCACGCACCCGGTCACGCGCCAAGGCAGCCTGTTCTTCCGACAGGGTGATGCCGGTGACATGGACATCGTGGTGCTTGGCCAGATGGATCGCCATCCCGCCCCAGCCGCAGCCAATGTCGAGCACGCTCTGCCCCGGTGACAGGGCGAGCTTCTTGGCAATATGCGCCAGCTTGGCAAACTGCGCTTCGGCCAGCGTCGTCACCCCTTCGCCCCAATAGGCGCAGGAATATTGCCAATGTTCGGCATCGAGCATCAGCGCATAGAGATCATTGCCGATGTCATAGTGGTGCGCGACGTTCTGCTTCGATCCGACCCGGTTGTTGATCTGTTCGGCGGCAAAGCTGACGCGATTGAGGAGCTGCTTGAGCGGGCTGGGGCGCAGGTTGTTATTGCCGCGCTCCCAGCGGTCATTGGCGCGGAGCAGGCTGACGAGGCCCATTACATCGCCTTCCTCGATCAGCAACCGGCCATCCATAAAGGCCTCGGCCGCACCCAATCGCGGATCGAGGATGATATCGCGCGGCACGCGTGAATCGGTGAAGCGCAGCACGATTTCAGGAAAGCCGGGGGCGGGCGTGCCATAGGTGCTGGCGCTGCCATCGGCGAACACAACGCCAAGGCGGCCTTGCTTCACGCCGCGTGACAAAAATCGATCTAGGAGGTTCTTGCTCATGGGTCTCTTTTCGGTGACTGTGATCTAATTGTTACCGGTTCAGGCCGGTCACGCAAACGTGCAGTGGAAGGCAGGCAGTGTAATGACCGAAGCCAAAACGACGATTACAGAAGTAACCGTGGAAGCGTTCCTCAATAGCGTTGAACCGCTCGCCAAACGCGAAGAAGGCCGGGTGCTCGACGCGCTGTTTCGCAAGGTCACCGGGGCGGCGCCGAAGATGTGGGGGCCGACCATCATCGGCTACGGCGAATATCGCACGACCTACGAAAGCGGACGCGCAGTGCATTGGATGCGGTCTGGCTTCAGCCCGCGCAAGGCCAAGCACTCGCTTTATTTCATGGGCGGCTATTGCGACGACATTACCGCGGCGCATCGCGACGAGGCGCTGAAACGGCTGGGAAAGCACAGCACGGGCAAAAGCTGCCTTTATGTCAACAAACTGGCGGATATTGACCTTCAGGTTCTGGAGGAGATTATCGCCGCCGACTGGCAGGCAATGCTGAAGCTGTTTCCCGACGGCTAAATCCCCGCATACCACTGGTACCCGGCGACATCTTCCCAGAACCCGCCATTGCCATCGCCGACCTGATCGAAGCTCGCCACCGCTTCGATCGCGGTAAGATATTTCGCCTGCTTATAGCCCAACTGTCGTTCAATCCGCATCCGCAGAGGCGCGCCGTTCTTTTGCGGGATCGGCTCGCCGTTCAGGGCGTGGGCGATGATGGTCTGCGGATGGTAGGCATCGACCATATCGATGCTCTCGTAATAGACCCGCCCGTAAAGTGTGTCGGCGCAGCGGAACACGATGAAGTTCGCTTCCTTCTTGACCTTGGCGGCATCGAGCAGGCGCGACAGCTGCGGCCCGGTCCATTCGCCGATTGCGCTCCAGCCTTCGACGCAGTCATGGCGGGTGGTCTGGACGCGCTGCGGCAGAGCGCGCAGATCGGCCATTGAAAGCGTCAGCGGCTTTTCCACCAGCCCGCGCACTTCGAGCTTCCAGTCCGGGAATCCCGCGGCGAGTTGCTGCTGATAGAACCCGTCGTCAACCGAGACCGAACCATTGCCCTTGAAGGTGGGGGATCGATCAGCGGCGGAGTATTCAGGTGCGAGCGCCTGCTTGCTGGCGAGCGTGCGGTGCGCGGTGCGGTGCCAGCCTTCGGCGACCTCGATCAGGTCTTGCCCTGCATCGCTCTCACTGATCTTGGTGCAGGCACCTGCCCCCAGCGCGGCAATCCCGGCGAGGAGCGAGCGGCGTCCGAGCTTTGGGCCGATCTCAGACATGTTCCGGGGTTCCTTCGATGGGCGGGAAAGGTTCAGGCTCAGGCTCAGGAGCGGGCGGGGCGATTGCAGCCTCGCGCTTGCCGCCTGTGATCATCTCGACGATCAAGCGCCAATCGATGAGCGCCAGCACAATGTGGATCACGAAGAAGCCGAAAATTCCCCAGGCGGCTAAGAAGTGAACCGAACGCGCGCTCTGGCGACCGCCGAACAGATCGACCAGCCACGGCGCGGCGGGTTCAAAACCGGGGCTGATCGACAGGCCGGTCAACACCATCAGCGGCAGCAGCACGCCGAACACCATCCCATAAAGGATCCGCTGCACCGGGTTGTAGCTGTGCGCCGCCCCGTCGCCATCTCCCGAGTGTGCCTTCAGCGAGGCAATCACCGCACCTGGCGTCCAGTCGCGCAGGCTCGTGCGCAGGTCGCGGAAAAAGTGACCGTTCACCAGCATCGCGATCCAGATGAACAGCAATCCGACGCCGAACGGCCAGGCCGCGATCACATGCCAATCGCGCGCCACGGCAAGGTTATAGCTCTGCGGGATCGTCGCCCAGCCGGGGAACTTGATCACCGCCAGCCATGCGTCCGCCGGATCGAAGCCGTAATCGCCCCAATAGAGATATTTGTGCGCGTTGGAGATGTTGAGGCCCGACATGAACAGCACGATGATCGCCCATGCATTGATCCAGTGCCAGATCCGGGTTGAGAGGGCGTGTTTGGGCTTGCCGGTGCTCATGCTGTTTCCCCCTCTGCTAATTCGCGCGCCAGCCAAATCACGTCGCGCGGCTGATCCAGCAAGTGCTGGCCGCCGTCGATGAACAGGCTCTGGCTACTGGCCATTGCGCCGCCTGCTAGGAACAAGGCGGCGTCGGCAATCTCGTCTGCCCCGGTCTTGCGACCAAGCAGGTTCAGGCGGTGCGAAATCTCGGTTTCCTCCTCGCGCTGATCATGGCTTGCCAGCACGGCCCCGGGGGCGAGGCCATAGACCCTGACACCATTATCCAAATTCCCCTTGGCCAGCATGCCAATCGTGGCTGCCAGCGCGTGTTTGGACATGGTGTAGCTGAAGAAATCCGGGTTGGTATTTTCAATTTTCATGTCTGTGATGTGGATTACGCTGCGCGGTCCCGCACCCCGGGCATGGCTGGCGAAGGCCTGTGCAAGGCGAGCCGGGGCAAGTGCGTTGATCTGCATTGCCTGCCGGTACGTCGAAGGATCGAGCGCGGTTACACCATCATAGTCGAACACCGCAGCCGAATTGACGAGGCAGCGCCATCCGTCCAGCCGCCCCGCCAAGGCTGTGACAGCGGCCACGGCAGCATTATCGTCTGCCAGATCGAAACCGATGGTTTCAGCCGAGGGCAGGGACGCCGCCAGCGCCTCAGCCGACGCGCCGGATGATCGGTAATGGATCACCACATGCCAGCCCGCTGCGGCAAAGCGCCGCGTGATCGCAGCTCCGATGCGGGTCGCCCCGCCGGTTATCAACACGGCGGGGCGGGTGATCACGTTGGTCATGATCGCGATGCTAACAGTCTGCGCGGCGCGCTTCAATCGTGGAGGGAAGGGCGCCGCGCAGGTTAAGGTATGTTTAGCGGCAGCGCAGCTCGCCCCGGTCAATCTCGCGGCCAAGCAGGCCGCCGCCGATCGCGCCGAGCAATGTGCCGACAGAACGATCACCGCGGGTGTCGATCGTGCGACCGAGCAGCGCGCCAACCCCGGCGCCGATCACCAGACCGGTCGTGCCGTTGTCGCGTCGGCAATAATAGCGGTCGCCATCGCGCCAGATCCGATCGTCCCGGCTCAGACGGCGCGGTTCGTAATAATAGCCGCGGTCGTCATAAAGGCGGTCCTTGGCACGTTTGCCATAGGCCTTTGCGTGCGGCGGCGGATCGGCTTGAACCGGGGCGGCCATTGGCAGCGTCATAGCGCCCGCAGCAAGAATGATGGCAAACTTCTTCATGATTTTGTTCCTTGATCTCAGTGCAACGCAATGAAGCAAATCCGCTTTAAGGATGCTTTAAAAGCGCGTCGCGGCGAGGCGGGCTTCCGGTCAGCCGGACGCCCGCCTCGTTGCAGGGATTAGCGACAGCGCGCTTCGCCCCGGTCGATCTCGCGGCCCAGCAGACCGCCGCCGATCGCGCCGAGCAGGGTACCGACGGTGCGATCACCGCGGGTGTCGACTGCGCGGCCGGCCAGAGCGCCGCCAATCGCGCCGATGACTAGGCCGGTGGTGCCATCGTCACGGCGGCAGCGATAGCGACCGTCTTCGCCGCGCCACACGCGGTCACGGCGGCCAAGGCGGCGGCCATTGTCGTGGTAGTCGCGATCACGATAGCGGCGGCGATCACGGCGATAATCATCATCGTAATCGTCGTCATCATCGTAGGCCGAAACCGGAGCGAAGGCGGCGAGCGGGCTGGCATTGAACGTCTGGAACGACAGCGCGGGTGCAGCGGGCAATTCGGCGGCCTGCGCCGGGGCGGCAAAGGCCGCCAGCGAACCGGCGACGGCTAGGAGGGTGAGATGTTTCATGGGTCTATCCCTTGTGGCGGCTCCCCGATGGAGCCAGACTGTTTTCGTTCACTTAAGCAGAACGCAAAATGAACGAAGCACAGGGGGAACGGTTCAGGTTTGGCGATTATTCCCGGCACTCTTGGCGGAATTAGCCCCGGCGCAGGTCAAGACGTTGCTTACCTGAGGCGAGCTGCGGCTTTTTTGCGCAATTGGGGGCTGAGCGCGGCGAGGTTGGCGAGCTCAGAATATTCAGCTTGGGTGCCTTTTCCGGCAACGAGGACGGCAAAGGCGCGCGCAACGCTCCAATCGGCAGCACCGATGGCAACTCGTTGGAGCGATTCGCCCGCCGTCACTTCGCCCGATTCGATCACCCGGAAGTACCAGCCGCACCGCCCGGTCTTGATAATCGCGGCGACCATGCCCTTCGCGCCAAAGCGATGCTCGATCTTCCAGCACGGTTGGCGCGGTTGGCTGACCTCGATCAGCGCGCTCCCGAGCCGGAAGCGGTCGCCGATATGGACCATGTCTTCGGTCAGCCCGGCGACAGCGAGGTTTGATCCGAAGCCGCCGGGTTCGTCCAGTGCGGTGTGATCGCCAATCGCGCCGCGCCAGAAGGCGTGGTGATCAAGCGTGTAGAGGTGCAGCGCCATTTCGGGGCCGCCATGCACCCGGCGGTCAGCCTGTTCATCGGGGGCGAGGCCATCGGGCAGCACCTGCACAGTGCCTTCGCGGGGGCGCTTGGCAATGGCGCTAAGCTCCGCGCCGTTGAAGGGGCGGGCGGTGCCAGTGCAGACGGCTTGAACAATCCAACTCATGCGATGGGCTGTATCAGCGCGATCGCGCCGTGTCATTCACGCATGCCCGCGTCGCCGCAGCAAATGGCGCCCAGGGCATGCCGCTCGCATCGCGCGGATCGGCAATCCAGCCCGATGGCTCTGCTGCTGTTTGGGCAGATCTGCGCCAGAGAACAAAGCCATGGCCCTCTCGCGTGTTGACGATCCCGCTCCGGGTGCCCGAAACCCCCGGCAGCCCGGGGACTTGGTAGGTGCAGGCCTCGGCGCGCAGTTTGGCGCTGCGCCAATCGACGCCGCCATGGCCGACGACATACACTTGCGGCCAGTCAAACTGCCCTGCCGCGTTGGGGAATGTGACTGACTGGAACAGATGGTCATGGCCCAGCAGGATCACGCTGGGGCGGCACTGCGATCCGCCATTGGCAGTTGCGGTGCACAGCGGCCCTTTGGCGGCGACCGCCTGCGCAAGCTGGCTTAGCACATCGGGATTGGAGGGGCGTGTCTTTCCGCCATAGTTTAACAGATGGACCGGCGGGACGTGGGTCACCCACCAGACGCTATCGCTGGCCGATTGGTCGATGGCATCGCTGAAGGCCGGGGTGAGGCCTGGGGGAGGGGGCAAGCCTTCGTTTGAGGAATCAATCATCACTTACCGGTGCGGCAGAACCGCCTGACCTGCGCTGACGAAGCCTCCCGGCGCGACATCAAAGTGCCAGGTCGGCTCGATCACGACCGAGCAATTGGTTCCATTGACCCCGAACAGGAAGGTGAACCCCATGCCGGATCGGCCAAAATCGCAGGTCTCGTGGTTGCCACGCGCCAAGGCCCAAGGGGCGGCGAGCAGTGCTGTGCGCGCGGGCACCAGCAGGTCTTTCAGCCAGTAGTCCCAGCGCTTCGTGGTGTCGGACTGGCGGCAATAGCGATAATCGCCGGTGTGCACGAACAGATCGGGCTGCTGTGCGGCGGCGCTTTGGGTGATCGCTTGGAACGGCCAGTCGGACTGGCAATCCTGATCGGTCCCACCGCGACAACCGCTGTCGCCGAGCGTAGCGATCAGCAATTCGGGATTGCCCTGACCATCCTGATGCCGCCGCCCTATGGCATAGGGTCCGGGAACGGCCACGCCGATCCCGGTATCAGCGCCGTTTTCCCAGATGGTGACCGGAGCCGCGCCGGGCTGCTGCCCCGCCGCGATCAGCTGGACATCGCTCCACCCCGCATCGAGCAGCGTGCCACAGGTGGTGACCGGGAAGGCCTGACTATCCGGATTGGCGCGCGGCTCGCCAGCGCTCGCCAAGCTCTGATTGCCCGCCTGATCGCGATAGGCCAGCACAAAGCTGTCACACGCGCTGCTGTTCGCATTGCTGACCACATCGACCACAAACCGCAATTCGATGGAGGGCGGCGCGACCGGGTTCGCCGGAGCGGCGCTACCGGGCACAAATTGTGACCATGCCGCGACCACTTGGCCAGACGCTGGCGCGTTGTCAGCCGCCGCCGGAACGCCCACCACAAAAGAGAGCCGCCGCCCCAAAAAATCCGAATTGGCGCATTGTTTTCCCCCCGGAAACAGCGGACCGCAAGACATTCCGCCGTGTTGTCCCCCAAGCTCCTGACAATCTGCCGTAACAACGGACCGTCAGCCCTGCGTTGCCGAAGTATCATGCCGCCGCCATGCAATCCAGCAACCGCGCTGGAACCGGCGATAATGGCCGGGATCATGGTTTCCTGACGGTCAGATCCATCCAGTCGCGCTGCGTGCCGTCGGATGCTTTGCCGGCGTAAATGTCGCGCTGTTCGATCACGAAACCGGCGGTCTCATAGGTTGCGATCAGCCACTCGGGCGCGGGGAAATTGTGCAGGCGGCCCAGCAGATCGCGGCCCTCAGCCTCGCCCAGCTTGAAGCTGGCGAAATGCCATCCGCCCGGCTTGAGCGCGCGGTGGATGCGGGCGAGCACATCGGGCAGTGCGCCGCGCGGGCAGTGCAGCAGGCTCGCATGCGCCCAGACACCATCGTAGGCCGCCTCACCAGCAAGCTCGTGGAACGCCATCACCCGCGCGCCGAGATCAAAGGCCTGATTCGCGCGTGCGACAAGCGCAGGGGTGGCATCGGTGGCATCGACCGCAAAGCCGCGCTTCCGGATGTGCGCCGCATCGCGTCCGCCGCCGCAGCCGAGTTCCAAAACGGCAGCGCCAGGTGACAGGCGGTCAAGGAACCGGTCAAGCTGATGGCTATGCGCCTCGCCTGAATGGAATACCCAATGCGGCGCGCGCTCCTGATAGAACGCAATCGTCGCCGGATCGGTGCTCACACCTCGGCGGCGGCCGCTGCTTCGCGGTCGATCTGCGCGCGGGATTTCTTTTCGGCAGCGGTTTTGAGCTGGCCGCAGGCGGCATCAATATCGCGCCCGCGCGGGGTGCGTACCGGGGCCGAAATGCCGCCCTGAAACACGATCTCGGAGAACGCGCGGATTCGATTAGGGTCGGAGCATTCGTAGCCAGCGCCCGGCCAGGGATTGAACGGGATCAGATTGACCTTGGCGGGGAGGTTATATTGGCGCAGCAGGCGGACCAGCTCGCGCGCGTCATCATCGCTGTCGTTCTTGTCCTTGATCATCACATATTCGAACGTGATGCGCCGCGCATTGCTGGCGCCGGGGTAATCGGCGCAGGCTTGGAGCAGGTCTTCGATGCCGTATTTCTTGTTCAAGGGCACCAGCTCGTCGCGCACTTCCTTGCGCACCCCGTGCAAGCTGACCGCGAGGTTCACGCCGATTTCCTCGCCGCAGCGTTCCATCATCGGGATAACGCCGCTGGTCGACAGCGTGATGCGGCGCTTGGACAGGGCGAGGCCATCGCCGTCCATCACCAGCGTCAGCGCATCGCGGACATGATCGAAATTATACAGCGGCTCGCCCATGCCCATCATCACGATGTTGGTGAGCAACCGGCCATCGGCGGTGTAGTGGCCGGCTTCGTCATCCTCGTCGATCACATCGGCATCGCTGATCATGCTGCCCTTGGGCCATTCGCCCAGCGCATCGCGCGCCAGCATCACCTGCCCGACAATCTCACCGGGGGTGAGGTTGCGCACCAGCTTCATCGTGCCGGTGTGGCAGAAGGTGCAGTTCAAGGTGCAGCCGACCTGCGATGATACGCAGAGCGTGCCGCGCGTCTCATCAGGGATGAACACCATCTCGTAATCATGCCCGTCCGCGGTGCGCAGCAGCCATTTGCGGGTGCCATCGACCGAGTGCTGGGCTTCGACAATTTCGGGCCGGCCGATCACGAACCGCTCCGCCATCCACGGGCGCATGGACTTGGCAATGTCGGTCATCGCCTCGAAATCGGTGACGCCGCGGTGGTAAAGCCAGTGGAACACCTGCTTGGCGCGCAGCTTGGCGGCCTTGTCGTCGAGCCCGGCGGCGGCGAACAGCTCGCGGATGCGCGGACGGGGCAGGCCGATGAGGTCAATCCGACCGTCGGCGCGCGGCGTGATGTCGCGCGCGGCGGGGACCGGGTCGACAAGGCCCGGAATGGTCATGAGACTCATTGAGCCGGCCTTTCAGGTCTGGGGAGGTAGCAATCTCGAATACCGTCCACATGATCGATCAGATCTTTTGCTGCTCGCGCTTCTCCCATTCGGTCCAACACGACGTCCATTCCCTCACGTCGAGCGAGTTTTGCAGCGGGTACAAAGTCAGCATCTGCTGCGACGAGCACAATCTGATCGACTTGCTTCTTGAAAGCGAGTGATGCGACGTCGAGACCAAGCCGCATATCAACTCCTTTCTGCTTCGTATCGATCTCAAAGTCCCGGTCTGTTGGAACAAAAGCATCAGGCGAAGCGATGAGCCTTTTTGTGGCTGTCTCCTTCAACCGCCACAAAGATGTGTCGTTCAAACGTCCGAGCCGTAACGCGACCTTTCGAATTTTCTGGATTTCTTCGTGCACCGCAAGTCTGAAAAGAGCATCCTCATTCTTGGCAAAGTCGATGGATCGTTTGCTGACCGGCATGTGCATTCTCTTCGTCAGAGGCGGACAGTCGTAAAAGAATAGCCGATAAAATTCCGGCGATTCTGACAAATTAGACTGATATTTATGAACCTCTTCGGTCAGCCTTGCGGGGCCAATTTTGAGCGCCAGATGCCAATAGGCGAGCAGGCCAAGGCCATGTGCAACCGATGCAGGATCGGTGTAGTCGTGATCGGGAAAGCACTTCTTGAACCGACGAAGGAAGAACGCCCCGTCAACTAGGATTGCCGTAGCCATGGTCGATTCCAAAAAAGTTGTCCCCGGGAGCGGCCTTGAGCTGATGTCTGCTCTTTCGAGCGCCTCAAGACGGCATGCCGGGGACGTGATGCCTGTTCATTAGCATCTTTTTCGAATTTTTCAAGTGTAGCGTCAGCGCCTTTGCGCACACCCCACGGTCGCTGCGTCGATCGCCGTGGCAGCTCCTGTGAGAGCATAGCGGTCGGTAAAAGTGCCACCCTTGGCGCTGCTCGCCGACACGCTCATCCGCGCCGCTGAGCGCAAGGCGGCAACAATCGCGGCATCATCGCGCGCGTCCTTCGCCCAGGCATTGCGGCCCTTGGCGAAGAGGGTGAAGCGCTTGTCGCCCACTGCCAGCCGCACCGCTGCCTTGTCTGCAACGGCCCGCGACAACACGAGGTGGAGCGCGCCGCGCACCTTGCGCTCCGGCCAGTTCGATACCGTGGCATAGGCAGGCGCTGGCTGCGCTCCTTGTTCTTTGGCCCCTTGCGCCTTGGCGATGGCATAGCAGCGCAGTGGCCTCGCATCCTTGAACGCCGCCCAGCCATCATACACACCAAGGCTTTCGCGCGCGGCCAGAGGGGCGGCGAGGAGCAGCGCGATTAGGGCGAGCAATCTAATCATAGGTGATCGCCAGCACTTCCCATTCGCGCGTGCCCGATGGCAGGGTGACCACCCGCGCATCGCCCACGCTGGCGCCGCGCAGTGCGCGCGCCACGGGCGAATTCCAGCCGATCCGGCCTGCGCTGGCGTCTTGCTCGTCATCGCCCACCAGTGTCACGGTTTGGCTATTGTCGTCTTCATCCGCGATGGTGACCGCCGCGCCGAAAAACACCCGGCTGCGGTCAACCTGCGCGGCGGGATCGACCACCCGCAGCGCCTTCATCCGCTTGATCAGATGGGTCAGCTCGCGGTCGATCTCGCGCATTTTCTTGCGGCCATAGAGGTAATCGCCGTTCTCGCTGCGGTCGCCATTGCCCGCTGCCCAACTGACGATCTCGACAATCGCGGGACGTTCGGTGCCAAGCAGGTGGTCATAGCGCGCCTTCAACGCTGCCATTCCGGCAGGTGTGATCGGCGGTCCCTGTTGTTTCACAAGGAAATCAGCGCAGGAAGCTGTCGACCGGGCGCGGCAGGCCCGCTTCGTTCGGGTACATATGCGAATAGGTGACCGCATTGCCGATCACCCGCATCACGTAATAGCGGGTTTCGAAGTTGGCCGGAATCTTCTCGATCCAGGTGACCCAGTCGATCTCACCCCGGCGCGGATCGCCGTTCAGCCGCAGCCATTCGCGCACCCGGCCCGGACCGGCATTATAGGACGCAATCGCCAACGGGTAGCTGCCGCCGTAAAGATCCATCCGCCGCGCAAAATGCGCATCGCCCAGCCGGATATTATATTGTGGATCGGCGGTCAGACTGGCGTTGAGGAATTGCACGCCCAGAATCCCGGCTTCTTCCCGCGCGGTGCTCGGCAGCAATTGCATCATGCCGACTGCGTTCGCGTGGCTGCGGCGGGTGCGATCAAATTCGCTTTCCTGCCGGGCGATGGCGTGGACCATAGTCCAGTCATTGACCGCGCCGGGGGTTGCCACTGTGGGAAAGCCGATGCGTTCGAACCCGGCAAGACCATTTTCGCCCGCCTTGAAGCCGAGCACGACCGCCAATTCGTCCATGCCCACTTCGCGCGCCAGCATTCCGGCCATCAGCATTTCGTCAGGGGTCTTGGCTTCATCGCCAAGCGCCTCGAAGAACCGGCGTTCGGTGCGCCAGTCACGGCGATCATTGGCGAGCGCGCGGATCGCCTTGACCAGCGGGCGGGCTTCGAACTCGGCGCGCGCCGCAGCCGTCATCGCGGGCTGCGGCAGCGGGGCGAAAGCAGGCATCGCGCGACCCTGTTCTGACAGGGCAAGCTGGCCGTAGTAATAATCTGGCCAGCGGGCAGCCATGTCGAAATAGGCCCGGGCAGCGGCGTCATTGCCCGCCTGCCGGGCGGCGCGTCCGGCCCAGTAGTATCCTTTCGCCTTGGTCAGCGGAGTCTTGGCCGCATCGCCATAGCGCTGGAATAGCGGCGCGGCGGCGTTGCCATCGCCCAAATCCCACAGCGCCTTGGTGCCGCCCAGCCACATAAGATCGGTGTAGCGATCGCGCAGCGTGAAGCTGAGCGATGACAGATCGGTGCCGGGCGCAAACAGATCATCCGTGCGACTGGCCACCCGCACCGCATCGCGCGCGCCGCTGGCCTTTGCTAAACCCAGCAAATCGCCGACGAAGGTTTCCGGATCGCGCGCGGGCCGGTTGAAATCGGGGCGGTTGGTGAAGGCCTGCGCCGCTTCCCAGCTTTGGCCGCTGGCGCGCAAGTGTTTCACGCGGTTAAAGACATAGCCGGGATCACTCTCCGCCCCGGCAGGCACGGTCAGCCCGGCCGTTTCAGGCCGGGCCCCGCGCAGCAGCGATAGGCGGGCGAGCGCGAGAGTGCGGTCACCTTCGGGCAGGTTCACCACCTGCCGCGATGCCGCATCGGCCTTGCCCTGCCACAGCAGCGAATCCATCCGCGCGGCATGATCTTCAGGCGTGAACTGCGCGCCATAGAGGCCTGACAGGTACAGCTCGACTGGATCGGCCATCGTGCCGCCGCGCCATGCTTTGCGCGCCAAGTCCAGCGCCTCGGGCCGCTGCATCGCTGCCGCCGCCAGCGCATAGCGCGCACGGCCGGGGTTCGTCAGCGGGGGGTGGGCATCGAAATAGCGCAGCACATCGTCCTGCGGCGGGGCTTCGTTTTCCAGCGCGGCTTCGGCGCGAAGGCGCAGGATCTCGATCCGGGGATAATCGGGATAGGCCAGCACAAACCCGGCATAATCGCCAAAACTGTGCTGGGTGCTGGCCTGAAGCACCTCCCACCGCGCAATCGCGGCGCTGGTGGCGGAAGGCTGACGCGCGACGAGATTGTCACCGCTGGGCCCGCCAAACCCCTGCGCTGCAATCGGAGCCGATGTCACGATTGCCCCTGCCAGCCCAATCGCTGCGAGAATCTGAGAGGGAATCAATGATTTGCGGTCCATGCTGGACATTGTGCCAATCGGCTCCTTATCAGGCGCTTAACGAAGAGGATAATGGTGGTTCGCGCCGCTTTATTCCCCAATCTAACGAAGAAGGCAGGGCAAAGGCAATGTTCAGCGGTTCGATACCCGCTCTGGTGACTCCTTTTCGCGGCGGGACGTTTGATGAAGCGGCGTTCCGGCGGCTGGTCGACTGGCAGATCGAGAACGGAAGCGCTGCTCTGGTGCCGTGTGGGACAACGGGGGAAGCCTCAACGCTGTCGAATGCCGAGCATCACCGCGTTATCGAGGTATGCATCGAACAGGCGGCGGGCCGCGTGCCGGTGATCGCGGGCTGCGGGTCGAACGACACCCGCAATGCGCAGATGCACATGACCTTCGCCAAGAAGGCAGGCGCGGCGGCGGGGCTGTGCGTTGCGCCCTACTACAACCGCCCGAGCCAGCGCGGGCTGGTGGCGCATTTCAGCTATCTCGCCGAAAATTGCGAGCTACCGATTGTGCTCTACAATGTGCCCGCGCGCACGGTGACCGATCTGCTTGACGAGACGGTGGTTGAGCTGGTGCGCAAATATCCTGACCGGATCATCGCCATCAAGGACGCGAGTGGGGACCTGTCGCGCGTCGCCGATCACCGCATGGGCATCGGGCGCGAGTTCTGTCAGCTTTCGGGCAATGACGAGCTGTGGCTGCCGCACGCAGCGGCCGGGGGGCGCGGGTGCATTTCGGTCACCGCCAACGTCGCGCCCAAACTTTGCGCCGAGTTCCACGAAGCCATCGCGGCGAACGAATTGAAGCTGGCGCGGCAATTGAATGACCGGCTGTTCCCGCTGCACTACGCGATGTTCTCCGACGCAAGCCCTGCGCCGGTGAAATATGCGCTGAGCAGGGTGCATGACTGGATCGAGCCCGAAGTGAGGCTGCCGCTGGTAGAGGCTTCGGACGAGGCGAAGCGCGCGGTGGATGAGGCGCTGGTGCTTGCTGGGGTTTTGGGAGGTTAGTCCCAATCTCCGTTCGCCCTGAGCCTGTCGAAGGGATGCACTTTCTTTTGCAGGCTCGCGCTGATCTCCAAGATAAGGACAACCCTTCGACAGGCTCAGGGCGAACGGTTTGATGTCAACTAAACCACCTCATCCTCATCAAGCAGGCGCTGGGCTGATCCCTCAGGCTCGCTCGCCAGAATGGCTTCGGTGATCGAATCAATCTGCGCGCCGACCCGTTCGGGGTGGTCGATGGCGGCGATGTGGAACAGCGCGTCGCCCTGATGCACCACGGGTAGGGTGGCGTGGCCGATGATGATGCCATCGACCGGGCTCACCATCTCCGCCGCATCTTCGCCGAACAGGCCCGATACCCGCGCGAGGACATCGCCTTTGCGCACCGGATCGCCGGATTCGCGCACAGCGTGGACCACGCCCCCACGCGGGGCGCGCACCCAAACCGAGCGGTTGGCGCGGGCCGGGATGCCGACTGCGCTCAGCCCGTCATCTGCCTCGATCATGCCCAGATGGGCGAGCACGCGCTCCACCCCTTCAACCCCGGTCTCGATCGACAGCCGGTCAAACCGCAGCGCCTCCCCCGCTTCCAGCAGCAGCATGTCGACGCCTTGCTTCTGCGCGAGATCGCGTAGGGACCCATCGCGCAGGGGGCTTTCAATGATCACTGGCGCGCCGAACGCCATCGCCAGTTCCACCAGCCGGGTATTGCCCGCCGCGATGCGGATCTGCGGCAGGTTGTAGCGGTGGATTGCGGCCGAGTGGATATCGATCCCCAGCTGGCACCGGCCCACGACCTCGCGGTAGAACACATGCGCCAACTGCCCGGCGAGCGATCCGCCCGCGCTGCCCGGAAAGCTGCGATTGAGGTCGCGGCGATCAGGCAGATAACGCGAATGAGTGATGAAGCCGAAAATATTGGCGACCGGCACCAGCAGTACCGTGCCGCTGAGCGCGGCGGGATCAAGCGCCTGCGCCAATCGCTGGATCACAGCCGTGCCGACAATCTCGTCCCCATGGATCGCCGCGCTTACAAACACCGCCGGGCCGGGGCGTGCGCCGTGCAGCACCCGCACGCTAAGCGCCGATGCGGTGCCGGTGGCCAGAGTGGTGATAGGGAAGGCGACATCGCAGGCGCTGCCGGGCGCGATCTCCACCCCGGCGATACTGAAAGGTTCGGGACTGTCCATGCGGGCGCGTTTCCCCTTCGTGCTGCGCGTTCAGCGATCAGACGTAACCTGCGCGCCAGCAAAGCGCAAAGCCCCTCGGTTTTTTGCCCCCTCGCTTTTTGGAGCATCCGCGCCTACATCGCGCGTCCCATGGCACGCCCCAAACCCGTTACCTTCGACAAGCTCAAGATCGTCGCCGAAAACCGCCGGGCGCGTTTCGATTACTATATCGAGGATACCTTCGAGGCGGCCATCGCCTTGCAGGGCACCGAGGTGAAGGCCCTGCGGGCGGGTGAGGCGAGCATTGCCGAAAGCTATGCCGAGGTGAAGGACGGTCAGGTGTGGCTGATTAATGCCAACATCCCCGAATACAGCCACGGTAACCGCCTGAACCACGAACCGCGCCGCCCACGCAAGCTGCTGCTGCACGAACGCGAGATCGAGAAATTCGTTGGCGCGGTGGAGCGCAAGGGCATGACGCTGGTGCCGCTGATGGTCTATTTCAACAGCACCGGCCGGGCCAAGGTCGAACTCGCGCTGGCCAAAGGCAAGCAGAACCACGACAAGCGCGCCACCACCAAGGAACGCGACTGGAAACGCGACAAGGCGCGGTTGATGCGCGAGAGAGGGTGAGCTTGCCGCCCGGCAAATATTTCCGCTTACCCACGAATTCACGCACTGGTCAGAAACGCGGTGCTACCCATATAAAGGTCATGTTGGCTCTGCCTTATCCTGCCCCCTTGCGATTGAAGGCCGAAGCCCCCGGGCGCTCGGAAGCGCGCCGCGTATGACCACGCCGCCACCTGACAAGTCCAGCATCTCCTTCCGCTCCAAGACCTGGGCGATGGACGTGATCCGCAAGAACACGCCTACGCGGGAAGAGATGGCGCAGAACAAGTATCTGGCTCCGATTGCGCACCGGTTCCTGTCGCCCGAATTGTGGCGCTTTACCCGCCGCTCCGTGCCGCGTGGGGTCGCACTGGGGCTGTTTGCGGCCTTCATCATCCCGGTGGGGCAGATTTTCCTGTCGGCTTTCCTCGCCCTGCCAACGCGCGCCAATGTGCCGCTGGCGGCGCTGATCACCTTTGTCACCAACCCCTTCACGTTGCCGTTCTGGCTGGTGGTGGCCAACCGCATCGGTGAATTCCTGCTGCGCTTCAATGTGTATGGCGTGACGCTCCCGGATGCCTCGGCCAATGCCGATTCATGGGGTTTGCTGACCATGATCTACGAGATGGGGCTGGCCACGATTCTGGGCGGCGCGGTTCTGGCGGTGGTCTCGCCGGTGCTCGGCTGGTTGATCTCCGTCTGGGTCTGGCGCGCTATCGTGTACCGGAAACGCGCCAAACGGTTGAAGATCATGGAAGCGCGGCTCGACCGGCGGCTCGGCGCGCAGTAGGACAGGCGAACAGGTCAGCCGCGCGCACCGCGCAGGCACAGGGCCGTGTGAATTACAGGAGCCTGCTGCTTGTCCCGCCCCACCGGCACTCGGTCTGACCGTATCATTCCACCCGCTACCCAGACGACTGAGGTTGCCGCCAAGCCGGGCGCGGCGATGCTGCTGCCGGGCCTTGCTGCAGCGCTGGGGCTGAGTGCGCTGGTGCTGTTTTTCGCTACGCAGAGCTGGCTCGTGGCGCTCGCCTTTACGCTCGGGGCTGGCGTGCTGCTGGGCGGCGTTGTGGCGATTGACCGGATACGCGCCGAGCCGCTGGCCGATAGCGTCATTGCCGCTGATTGGACCGTCACGGTCGCCGCCATCGAGCGGCAGGGTGAGGCGATTGCAATCACCGACCGTGCCAATCGCATGGTTTGCGCCAACAGCCTGTTCCTTGAAAGCTTTGGCGTCGGCGCTGCGCCGCCGGCCTTGCCGTTTGAACGCGAGGCGTTGGAAGCGGTCACTGCGCTGGCCCGCAGCGCATGGCGCGAAGGTTCCGCCACGCTCGATCTGGTCGAGGCGCCCGATGAAACCCAATGGCACATCAGCGCGCAACGTGCCGGGCGGGGCGAGGATCACCTGATCTGGCGGCTGCGCCCGATTGCGCGGGTGCGCGGGGCTGACCTAAGCGCGCTCGATTTGGCTGGTCCCTTCGGCAAGATGCTGAGCCGTGCGGGGATCGAAACCGCAATTACCACGGCCGATGGCGTGGTCCGCGCCGTCAGCGCTGGCTTTGCTGAACGCGCGGCCGGCGATGAACGCGCCACCTTGATGGGGCAGGACTTCGTCAGCTTCCTCCGCTCGGATGAACGCGACCGGATCTTCTTCGCACGCGAAGGGCGCGGGGGCACGCCGCAGACGCTGGTGGATATTCCGCTGGTTGATCCGGACTTGCAGAGCACGCCCGCCGGGCCGGATGAGGCGACATCGCTGATGCTGCTGATCGATAGCGGCGTCGGCATCGGTGGCGGCTGGGACGGGGCATCGCAGGCGGGCGTAGCGCAGCTCGACGCGCTGCTGGCGCAATTGCCGCTGGGTCTGGCAATGACCGACCGGGACGGGCGCTTTCTGTTCGGCAATGATGCCTTTCTGCGATCAGTCGGGCGAGAGGGGCGGGGGCTTCCCGCTTTCCCTACCGATCTCGTTACCCGCGAGGACAAGGCTGCGCTGTCCGACGCCGTGCGCCGCCACGGGCGCGGGCCTTCGACCAGCGGCGATGTGGCGGTGCGGCTGGTCAACAGCCCGGAAGAGCCTGCGTCGCTTGGCCTCGCCGGGGTGCGCGGGCTGGGCGAAGCGGCGGTGCTGCTGAGCCTTGCCGATAGCAGTCAGGAAAATCAGCTCCGGCGGCAGGTCGCGCAGGCGACCAAGATGCAGGCGGTCGGGCAGCTGGCAGGCGGGGTCGCGCATGATTTCAACAATGTGCTGACCGCGATCATCGGCACCTGCGATCTGATGCTGCTGCGCCACATTCCGGGTGACAGCGATTATGACGACATTCAGCAGATCCGCGCCAATTCCAACCGCGCCGCCGCGCTGACCCGGCAATTGCTCGCCTTCTCGCGCCAGCAGACGCTGCGGCCGGAGATTATCCAGCTGCCTGACGTCGTCAGCGAAGTCAGCCCGCTGATCAAGCGGTTGCTGGGCGAAAAGATCACCTATTACGTCCAGCATGATCGGGGCCTCGGCCCGGTGCGGGCTGATCCGCAGCAGTTGGAACAGGTGATCATGAACCTCGCCGTCAATGCCCGCGACGCGATCAATTCGCGCGGGCAGGGGGTGGGGCGGATTTCGCTCTACACCCGCAGCTTGCAGGCAAAACAGGTGATTCAGCTTGGCTCCGAAGTGCTGCCTGCCGCCGATTACACCGTGCTGATCGTGCAGGACACCGGCGGCGGCATCCCCCCGCATGTGCTGCCCAAACTGTTCGAGCCGTTCTTCACCACCAAGGAACAGGGCAAGGGCACGGGCCTCGGCCTGTCGACCGCTTACGGTATCGTCAAGCAATCGGGCGGGTTCATCTTTGCCGACAATATCGCCGACAAGGCCGGGCGGGTCACGGGCGCGCGCTTTACGGTCTATTTCCCGGTCCATCGCGGCGAAATGCCCAAAAAGCGCGAGGCGCAGCCGCTGATCTCTTCGGACTGGTCGGCGGGGGGCAAGGTGCTGCTGGTGGAAGACGAGGATATGGTCCGCAACGTCGCCGAACGCGCGTTATCGCGGGCAGGGTATGACGTGACCTCTTGCGCCAATGGCGAAGAGGGGCTGGCGGCGATCCTTGAAGGCACCACGCAGTTCGATATCGTGGTCAGCGATGTCGTGATGCCGGGGATGGACGGCCCGGCGATGGTGCGCGCAATCCGGGCCAAGCTGCCGCAGATCCCCGTGCTGTTCATGTCAGGCTATGCCGAGGAACAGCTGCGCCGCGATATCGACATTCCTGATATGCAATTCCTCCCCAAGCCATTCAGCGTTGCGGCAATCGGCGACAAGGTCGGCGCGGTGCTGCAACAGGCGCGGGCAAGCCAGGGCGCCTGACGCAGCGGACAAAAACCATTGGGATCGCGCCTCATTCACCTTGGATAAATTGCGCAAGTCGGACATGATCGGCCTGAGAGAGACAAGGGGACGACATGATCAATCGCAACGCAATCCGTGCTGGCGGAATTTCGATGGCGGCGCTGCTGGCGGCAGCGGCCTCGGCGCAATCGATTCCCGATCCCGACGCAACAGCTCAGGGCGAGGTCGCGCTCACCATCTACAACAACGGCCTTGGCCTGGTGCAGGACGTGCGCCAGCTCAACATCGTGCAAGGACGTAGCCGGGTGGAGTTCCCCGATGTCTCCGCCGCCATCCAGGCGCAAACGCTGAGCTTTGCAGCGGCCGACACCACGATCATCGAACAGAATTTCGATTACGACCTGCTCACCCCCACCAAGCTGATGGAGAAAGCCATCGGCCAGACGGTAACCCTGCTGCGCACCAATCCGGCGACCGGCACCGAAGTGCGCGAACGCGCCAAGGTGCTCTCCACCGCAGGCGGCGTGGTGATCCAGATCGGTGACCGGATCGAGGTGCTGCGCGATGATGGCCTGCCCGTCCGCGTCATCTTCGACCGTGTGCCCCCCAATCTGCGCGCGCGGCCGACGCTGTCGGTCAATCTTGACAGCACCCGCGCAGGCACCCGCCCGGTGGCGCTGCGATACCTGACCAATGGGCTCGGCTGGAGCGCCGATTATGTCGCGCTCTACAACGAAAGCAGCAACAGCATCGACATGCAGGGCTGGGTCACCCTGACCAACAACACCGGCACCACCTTCCATGCCGCCGATACCGTGCTGGTGGCGGGCGACCCCAGCGGATCGCGCGGGCGCGGCTTCGGCAATCGCGGCCTGACCCGCGCGGGCACCGAAACCGCAGATCGCGAGCGGCTCGGCGATTTCTACCTCTACCCGATCACCGCGCGCACCACGGTTGCCAATGCGCAGACCAAGCAGGTGAGCTTCCTCGACGTGCAATCCGTTCCCGCGCGCAAGGTCTATGCGATCGGCGTAGGGTGGGAGCAAAACGACGAACAGCCGCGCAACGTCGCCAGCAGCATCGCCTTTTCCACCTCGCGCGATCAGGGTCTGGGCGATGCGCTGCCCGCAGGCACAGTGCGCTTCTATCAGCGTGACAGCCAGGGCACCCCGCAATTCATCGGCGAAAACGGCATTGGCCACACCCCGATGGGCAGCGAATTGTCGCTCACCACCGGCGATGCCTTCGACATCACGGTCCAGACCGAGGTCGAAAAGCGCGAAACTATCACCGGGGCCGAGTGGGAAAAAAGCGCGCGATATCGCGTGATCAAGGACGGCGTGGTGACGCAACAGGTCGAGGTCGAACGGCCCAAGACGTTCTACCGCACCACCATGCGTTACAAGCTGACCAACGCCAAGGATCAGCCGGTCAATGTCGAAATCACCCAGACCGGGCTCAATCGCGGCTGGTGGGCCGATGATTACCGCATCATCAGCGAGGATGTGACCGGCGAACAGCTCAACGCCGACCGCCGCAAATATGTGGTGCCGGTGCCAGCCAATGGCGAGCGGGTGATCCGCGTCACCTTCGAAACCCGTTACTAAGGGCGGGGCGGTGCGCTCTGAATTAGGCGCTGACCTAAAGCTCCCCTCCCTTGAGGGAGGGGCCGGGGGTGGGTGTGCGGCGGTTGTCGCTGGCGTGGAGCCCCCACCCCCAACCCCTCCCCGAGGGGAGGGGAGAAAGAGAGCGGCTCTTGTGGCGGCCCTCCTTGCAACCCTCACCGCACCCCTCGCCGCGCGCGAGATCGTCGACGCATCGCCGCCGACTGACCTTGCCGTCACGATCTACCGCGACCCCGACCGTGGTCCTGACGAACCGCTCGATCCGGATTATCCGCAAGGCTTCGCGCTGATCAGCGAAACCCGCCGCGTCACCTTGCCTGCGGGCGAATCGACCATCCGCTTCGAAGGCGTGGCCGAGGGTATGGTGGGCGTCTCCGCGATCGTCACCGGGCTGCCCGGCGGCACAATCGAGAAGAACCGCAACGCCGAGTTGCTGTCTCCCGCCGCCTTGGTGAACGGCGCATTGGGCAACCGGGTGACGATCACCCGCACCAATCCGGCCACCGGGGCTGCCGTCAGCGAACAGGCGGTGGTGCGCACCCGCGCCGATGGCGGGCTGGTGCTGCAATCTTCCGCCGGGTTTGAAGCCGTGCGCTGTGCCGGGCTGCCCGAAACACTGACCTTTGATGGCGTGCCCAAGGGGCTTTCGGCCGCGCCGGTCTATTCGGTTGATACCCGCTCGCCCAAGGGCGGAACCTATGATGTGACGCTGACCTATCTCGCCTGGGGATTTGACTGGAAAGCCGATTACGTCGCCACCGTGGGACGCAAAACGACGGGGAAGGATGGGGAGTTCGATCTGCAACTGCTGAGCTGGCTGACCCTGCTCAACGACAATGGCCAGAGTTTTGACAAGGCCAAGCTGCAAATCATCGCGGGCAGGCTGAATGTCGAAAGCGACTATGAAGGCCTCGCCGATCCGCCGGTGGCCGAACCGCTGTGGCTGGAGTGCTATCCCATCGGCAGCACCTCGGATGGATCGGACGTTCGGGACTACGCGCCGCAGCCCGTGTTCGCGCCGTCTCCGCCGGCCCTTGGCCTGTCGGAGGATGACAGGTCTATCATCGTTACCGCTCAGAAGCGGGCGGAGTATCTGCAAGAATCCCCCATTGCTGTCTCGGTTATCACCGCGCTTGAAGAAAATCTCGGCGATCTCAAGCTGTTCCGCGTGCCTGACCGGGTGGATGTTTCGGCGAAGGGGATGAAGCAGGTCGCCTTCCTCAACCAGAACGCGGTTAAGGCGCGGTATCTCTATGTGGCCGAATGCGATCCCGATGACTGGATCGGCGACGAGGATGAGCCAGAGGTCGCCAGCATGCTGCTGGTGACCAGGAATGATACCAACAAAGGCCTCGGCATCGCGTTGCCGCAAGGATCGATGACATTGTACGAGCCCACGGCGCGCGGGCCTCAGCTTGCTGCGACAACCGACCTGCGCGATTATGCGCGCGGGCAGGATGTCGAACTGGAACTCGGCGAAAGTGCGCAGGTTTTTGCTCGCTGCGCCCGGATCGCTGAGGATATCGATCCCTACGAGAATGGCCGCAAGTGGACCAAGATGCGCGCCGAACTGACCAACGCCAATCCGCAAGCGGTGACCATGCGGGTGAAACTCGGCTGGTCAGCCGGTTGGGAAGCCCGCGTGCCGCGCGAAACCGTGGTGGTCAAGAACGGGCAGAAGGTCGTTGAAGTGACCATTCCCGCCAATCAGACCCGCACGCTCGAATGGCGCCAGCGCTACATCGAAGAAGAATAGCGCGGCTGTAGGAAATTTTTTCGTTCCCCACTTGTTCCATGAGAACAAATGCGATACATCATTGGCCAAGGGCTTGATTGTCGATAGTTGATGATCGGCCCTAGGCAAGTGAAGGAGCGCATGCGATGGCTACGCAATTGAAGCTGGTGGAAGAGGACAAGAAAGCCGTGGACCGTCAAAAGGCGCTCGAAGCCGCCCTCGCGCAGATTGATCGCGCGTTCGGCAAGGGTTCGGCGATGAAGCTGGGCTCTAAGGAGACGATGCAGGTCGAATCGATTTCGACCGGTTCGCTTGGCCTTGATATTGCACTCGGGATCGGCGGCCTGCCGCGCGGCCGTGTGATCGAGATTTACGGGCCGGAAAGCTCGGGCAAGACCACGCTGGCGCTGCATGTGATTGCTGAAGCGCAAAAGAACGGCGGCACGGCGGCGTTCGTGGACGCGGAACATGCGTTGGATCCAATCTATGCCAAGGCGCTGGGTGTGGATATTGACGAGCTGATCGTCTCGCAGCCCGATACCGGCGAACAGGCACTCGAAATCGTCGATACGCTGGTGCGCTCGAATGCGATTGATGTGCTGGTGGTCGATTCAGTCGCGGCGCTGGTGCCCCGCGCCGAAATCGAAGGCGAAATGGGCGATTCGCATGTGGGCCTTCAGGCGCGCTTGATGAGCCAGTCCCTGCGTAAGCTCACTGGCTCGATCAGCCGCTCGCGCTGCATGGTGATTTTCATCAACCAGCTGCGCATGAAAATCGGCGTGATGTACGGCAACCCCGAAACCACCACCGGCGGCAATGCGCTGAAGTTCTACGCCAGTGTGCGGCTCGACATTCGGCGCACCGGTCAGATCAAGGATCGTGACGAGATTACCGGCAACGCAACCCGCGTGAAGGTAGTCAAGAACAAGGTCGCCCCGCCGTTCAAGCAGGTCGAGTTTGACATCATGTATGGCGAAGGCATCTCCAAGATCGGTGAGATCATCGATCTCGGCGTCAAGGCGGGTCTGGTCGAAAAGTCGGGCAGTTGGTTCTCTTACGACAGCATCCGCATCGGGCAGGGGCGTGAAAACGCCAAGACCTACCTCAAGGAGAACCCGGAAGTTTGCGACCGGTTGGAAGCTGCGATCCGCAGCCGCACCGACAAGGTTGCCGAGGAGATGATGGTGGGGCCGGACGCGGACTCTGACGACTGATCCTCAAGCGGGCGCTGTTGGGGAGTGTCCCGCTCCCCGATGTCTACCATGTCCCGCAGCGCCCGGAAAACCGGAACGCCGGCGCCAGTCTTTCTGCAAGGCTTGCGTCGGCTTTTCGTTTCAGAAGGCGGGTATAACGTCGGTTTATGGCCGGTACTTGTTCGATTAGGTTGCCTTTTGGCCCGTTTCAGACCCCGTGAAATGCCCGTTTTTGCGCACTCCATTGCGTTAGCCCCCTGCATTGCCTAACTGCACGGCCATGACCTCGACGAACGACATCCGCCGCTCCTTCCTCGACTATTTCAGTAGGAATGGCCACGCCGCTACGCCTTCGGCGCCGCTGGTGCCCTACAATGATCCGACGCTGATGTTCGTCAACGCCGGGATGGTGCCGTTCAAGAACGTGTTCACGGGCCTCGAAACCCCACCATCCCCGCGCGCCGCCTCCTCGCAGAAATGCGTCCGCGCCGGCGGCAAGCACAATGATCTCGACAATGTCGGCTACACCGCCCGGCACCATACCTTCTTCGAAATGCTGGGGAATTTCTCCTTCGGCGACTATTTCAAGGAACAGGCGATCACCCACGCCTGGACCCTGCTGACCAGCGAATGGGGCCTGCCCAAGGACAAGCTCACCGTCACCGTCTACCACACTGATGACGAAGCCCACGGCCTCTGGAAAAGCATCGCGGGCTTGCCCGATCATCGGATTATCCGCATCAATACAAACGATAATTTCTGGTCGATGGGCGACACCGGCCCCTGCGGTCCGTGTTCGGAAATCTTCTACGATCACGGCGACCACATCTTCGGCGGCCCTCCCGGTAGTCCGGACGAAGACGGCGACCGCTTCGTCGAGATCTGGAACCTCGTCTTCATGCAATACGAACAGCAGGCCGACGGCACCCGCCGCGACCTGCCCAAGCCCTCGATCGACACTGGCATGGGGATCGAGCGCGTCGCTGCCGTGCTCCAGGGCGTGCATGACAATTACGATACCGACACTTTCAAGGCATTGATTTCGGCTTCGGAATCACTCACCGGCGTGCGCGCTGAAGGTGACCAAGCCGCCAGCCATCGCGTGATCGCCGACCACCTGCGTTCCACCAGCTTCCTGATGGCCGACGGCGTTCTGCCCTCCAACGAAGGCCGCGGCTATGTGCTCCGCCGCATCATGCGCCGCGCGATGCGCCACGCCCATCTGCTCGGCGCGAGCGAGCCGCTGATGCACCGCCTTGTCCCCGCGCTCGTCACCGAAATGGGCGCGGCTTACCCTGAGCTTCAGCGCGGGCAGGCGCTGATCGCCGAAGTGCTCGAGCGTGAGGAAACCCAGTTCCGCCGCACGCTCGACAAGGGTCTGAAATTGCTCGACGAAGCCACTGGCGACCTCGCCAGCGGCGGCGAACTCGACGGCGAAGTCGCCTTCCGCCTCTATGACACTTTCGGCTTCCCCTACGACCTGACCGAGGACGCCCTGCGCGCGCGTGGCATTGGGGTTGACCGCGAAGGCTTCGACACCGCGATGGCGCGCCAGAAGGCCGCCGCCCGTGCCGCGTGGAAGGGCTCGGGCGATGCCGCTTCGGGCGAAGTCTGGTTCGACATCGCCGAACGCGAAGGCGCGAGTGAGTTCACCGGCTATGCCGCCACCAGCGGCGAGGGCCGGGTGGTCGCGATCGTCAAATCGGGCGTAGAAGTCACCAGCGCCAGCGCGGGTGACGAGGTCGTGATCCTCACCAACCAGACCCCGTTCTACGGCGAAAGCGGCGGCCAGACCGGCGATGCCGGAACGATGGCCAACATTGCAGGCTTCAAGGCCACGGTCAGCGATACGTCCAAGCCCTTGGGCCGCCTCCACGCCCATCAGGTGCGGATTGAGGCCGGCGCCGTTGCAGTTGGCGATACGGTGGAGTTGAAGGTAGACACTTCGCGCCGCGATGCGATCCGCGCCAATCACTCGGCCACGCACCTTGTCCACGCCGCGCTGCGCAATCGCCTTGGCGGGCACGTGACGCAGAAGGGGAGCCTGGTCGCGGCAGATCGATTCCGCTTCGATTTCTCGCACCCCGTCGCGCTCACGAACGAGGACATTGCCGCGATTGAAGCCGAAGTGAACGCCGAAATCCGCGCCAACGAAACCGTCTCGACGCGGCTGATGACCCCCGATGACGCCGTCGCGGCGGGCGCGCTCGCGCTGTTCGGCGAGAAATATGGTGACGAAGTCCGCGTGCTGGCGATGGGCCGCGCCGGGCAAGGCGGCCGCAGCTACTCGGTCGAATTGTGCGGCGGCACGCATGTGCGGGCCACCGGCGATATCGGCGTGTTCCGGATCGTTTCGGAAAGCGCAGTCTCATCCGGCGTGCGCCGGATCGAGGCGCTGACGGGTGAAGGCGCGCGCCAATGGCTGGTCGCGCGTGAGGAGGCTTTGAAGGCGGCGGCGGGCGTGATCCGCGCTACCCCGGAAGAAGTCCCCGCCCGGCTCGCCGCGCTGATGGACGAGCGCAAGCGGCTCGAAAAGGAACTGGCTGAGGCGAAGAAGGCGCTGGCGTTGGGCGGCGGCGGTTCGGGCGGGGCAGCGGCTGCAGCAGATGAGACCATCGCGGGCGTCGCCTTCAGCGGGCAGGTGCTCGAAGGGCTCGACCCCAAGGAACTGCGGCCGCTGCTTGATGCGGCCAAGCAGCGCATGGGCTCAGGCGTCGCGGCGGTGATCGCGGTCAATGACGGCAAGGCGAGCATTGCGGCGGCGGTGACCGACGATCTGACGGCCCGCTTCAGCGCGGTCGATCTGGTTCGCGCGGGCGTCGAGGCGCTCGGCGGCAAGGGCGGCGGCGGTCGGCCCGACATGGCGCAGGGTGGCGGGCCGGATGGCAGCAAGGCGGGCGAGGCGCTGGGGGCGGTGAAGGCGGTGCTGGAAGCGCAGCCGCCGGTGTGATGCGGGCGGCGCGGTTCACGCTTGTCCTTGCCGCAGCATGGCTGGCGGCAGGCGGCGTGGCTGGTGACGCCAAGAACCGCCAGCGGCCGTTTCCCGAGGGCCTCTACGGCAATGTCGAATACAGCGAGGTCAGCGGCGATCTCGGCGGCTTCGAAGTGCGTTTCTATGTCGAAGCGGCGACCGGCATGAACATGGCCGAATTCACTTTGTGCGAGGGCTGGTGCAACGCGTTCTACACGGCTGAAGTCACGCGTGATGGCGACGGTTTCGCCTTTTCGCATGAAGAGGTGCTGGAATTCACTGACAGGACCCGTGGAAGGCAAAGGGTGAGCTATCGCGTCGTCCACGCAGGGCGAGGGCTAAAGGTCTCCTACGCTTCGGAAGACGGTTATTTTTCCGAACTGTGGCGGATCAGAGCAATCAGGAAGCCCTTCGGCCTCGACGTCGCGCGGGCCGAACCGGCGAATCGGCGCAGCAGTTGAACGGGGAGAAGGCTGGCAATAGAGAACGGTGAACCCTGCGTGGTGATCGCGGGCACGCACAAGGGCAAAGCGGGCACGGTCGAGGATCGTCACATCAGCAAGGGCGGCAATGTGACCATCACGGTGCGGCAGGCTGACGGCAGTCGGTTCAAAACGCTTGAACGCAGCGTGGAGCAGCTCGCCTAGGTCTCGCGCTCGCGAAGGCTCGCACTCTTGAGCCTAGGCTTCTCGCTCAGCCCGCCATCACGTTCCAGCTGTTCGCGGAACTCGTCGCGTTTGGCGTGGATCGAAGCGATGACAGGGCCCATCGCGACGCCGATATCGACCAGCACCGCCTCTGATAGCTGCAACGAGCTCTCCAGCGTTTCCGGCACCGCATGGCTGGCACCGGCGCGATACATCGCGGCGGCGTGATCGGTGTCGCGCGCGCGGGCGACGATCAGCAGATCGGGAAAGGCCTCGCGCAGCTTAGCGACCAAGCGCTGGGCAAGCACGGGCTCGTCCATCGTCAGCACCACCGCCGACGCATTTTCGGCACCGAGCCGTGTGAGTGTGCCTTTGCGCGCCGCATCGCCAAAGGTCGCGCGGTAGCCATCGCGCTTGGCCCGTTCGATCAGATCAGGGTTCGAATCGATCATTACATAAAGTTTGCCGTGCGTTGCCAGCATGTCGGCGACCAACCGGCCGACGCGCCCTCCGCCGACAATGATGGTGCGCGGTTCGTCGCTTTCGCTGATTGCCGTATGTTCCGCCACCCCATCAACCCGGCGGGCGAGCAGTTGGCCCAGCTTCGCCAGCAGGGGAGTGATGGTGAGACCGATTGCGGTGACCGTCTGCCAGAAGCGCGCGGTTTCGCTATCGAGCACCAGCGCGCTGGTGGCAGCGGCGAGCACGATCAGGGTTGTCTCGGAAGGGCTGGCCATCAGCACCCCGGTCTCCGCCGCCGTGCCGCGCCGTGCGCCCATCAGTCGCAGCAGGATGCCGGTGACCAGCGCCTTGAACAGCAGCACGCCCACCACCGCCAGCGCAATCGTGCCAAGATGCGCGCCGATATCGAACAGGTTGATGCTCATGCCCACGGTAATCAGAAACACGCCCAGCGCGAGGCCCTTGAACGGCTCCATGATCAGCTCGACTTCAGTGTGATATTCGGTCTCGGCGATCAGCAGGCCCGCGATCAGCGCGCCGACTATCGGGGACAGGCCGACCAGCGCGGTGGCAAGGCTCGCGCCGATTACCACAAGCAGCGAGGCTGCGAGAAACAGTTCGGGGTTCTTGGTGCGTGCGGCCTGTGCGAACAGGCGGGGGAGGGCGAGGCGGCCTGCGATCAACAGCACTGCAACCACCAACCCGCCCTGCCACAGGGTGGTAATCAGGCCTTCCCAGCCTTCGCCTTGCGCATTGGGGGCGAGCGCGCCGAGGATGAAGATAATCGGGACGATCATGATATCCTCGAACAATAGCATCGACAGCGCAGCGCGGCCCACGGGTGAGCGGGTGCCAGAAATCGGCAATACGATGGCGGTCGAGGAGAAGGCGAGCGCAAACCCCAGCGCCAGCGCTGCGGCAAAACTCATGCCGCCTGCCGCCCCGACAAACAGCGCGAGCGCCGAGCCGCTGATCAGCACTTCGAGCGCGCCCAGCCCGAACACCAGCTTGCGCATCTGCCACAAACGGTTGAAGCTGAGCTCCAGCCCGATGGCGAACAGTAGCAGCACAATGCCGAAATCGGCAAAGGGCGTCAGTCGTTCGGGATCGCTGATCGTGACGTAGTAGAGCCAGGGTATCCGCTCAACCAACGAACCCAGGCCGAATGGACCCACGGCCACCCCGATCAGGATGAACCCGATGATCGGGGTAATGCGGAAGCGGGCAAAAACCGGGATGACGATCCCGGCCGCGCCCAGGATGACCAGGGCGTCGGACATAAACGGAGAGAAGGTGAGTTCGCCAGCCACGCCAATCGACTAGCGCGCAGCGCCAGCGCTGTCACCCACCCCCTGCACCATGCGGCCCAATCGGGCGCTTCTGCCCGGTAACGTGTTCTTCACCGAGCGGGTCCTTGATATTGCCGACCCGCTTGTCCCACTCGATCCGGTAGAGATCAAAACGGCGGTCAGCGAGGTTTTGCACCGTGCCCTCGGCCCGGGCCCAGCTGAGATCGGCGAGGTTGACGTCGCTGATCGTCAAGGTCTCGACGTTTTCGGAGGCTTCGGCTGCGATGCCATCACGCGCGAAGGGGAAATCGCAGGGGGTGAGTATGCAGCTTTGGGCGTATTGAATGTCCATGTTGGCGACATTGGGCAGGTTGCCGACATTGCCGCTCATCACCACAAAGCACTGGTTTTCAATCGCGCGCGCCTGCGAGCAGTAGCGCACCCGCATATAGCCTTGGCGGCTGTCGGTGCAGAACGGAACGAAGATGATCCGCGCGCCTTCGTCCACCAGCCGCCGGGCGAGTTCGGGAAACTCGGCATCGTAACAGATCAGCACGCCGACAGGGCCGCAGTCGGTGGGGATCGCGTCGATGGAGTCGCCGCCCTTGATGTTCCACCAATAGGCCTCGTTGGGGGTGGGGTGGATTTTCTCCTGCGCGTGGATCGATCCGTCGCGCAGGCAGACATAGGCGACATTGTGGATGTCGCCATCGGGCATGCGGGTGGGGTGCGATCCGCCGATGATGTTGATGTTGAAAGCGAGCGCCATTTCCGACAGGCGCTGGCGGATGCGCGGGGTGTAGTCGCTGAGCCGTTCGATCGCTTCCAGCGGTGTCAATTCGCTGGGCTCGGCGGAGAGCAGCATGACCGTGAACATCTCAGGGAACACGATGAAGTCGGCCTCGTAATCGGCGGCCACGTCGACGAAATATTCAATCTGCTTCATGAATTCATCGAAGCCAGAGACCGCGCGCGATTGCAGCTGGCAGGTGGCGATGCGTACGCTTTCGACATCACGCGGCAGGCGGTGCTTGGGCGGTGCATCGCTATCGACATAGGGGTTGCGCCAGACCATTCGCACCGCGTTGCCGCGACTGGCTTTGTCCTCGGGCAGATAGCGCGGGAGGATGCCCTGCGCCTCAAACCCGTTTGCAAGCTGGAAGCGCAGCACCGGATCGTGGATCTTGCTGTCGGTCACCAGTTGCAGATATTGTTCGGGGGTCTCGGCGCGATTGGCCTTGCGGCGCTTGGCGCGGGCATAGCCGGGCATGCGCCCGCCGAACACGATGCCGGTCAGATCGAGCCGTTCTGCGACTGCGCGGCGTTCTTCATACAGCCGCCGCCCGAGCCGTGTGCCGCGCACCGCCGGATCGACGCAAAGTTCATAGCCATAAAGCCAGTCGCCGGTGGGATCGTGGCGGCTGCCAAAGCCATTGCCGGTCACCTCGTCCCATGTGTGGTCAGCCAGCGCGACGCGCTCATCCAGCCGCATGGAGGCGCAATATCCCACCACCGCGCCATCGAACAGCGCGACAAAGCAGCCCTCCGGATAGTTGTTGATCTGCCCGCGAATTTCACCCTGCGTGTAGGCGGGCAGATCATCATAGGCGCGGCGGACAAGCTCGCCGATTGCCCGCACGTCTTTCAGTTTGGCCTGGCGGATTTCGAGACGCGCTTTTGATCGGCTTGCCATGCTCACTCGCGCCCGAACAAGGCGTCCACCGACCCGCCATTGGCGGCTAGTTCGGCTTCAACCCGCAGGCGTCCGTGATAGTAAAGCAGCGCCGGATGTTCTTCGCCGCGGGCTTCGATCCGTGCCACGTCGTCCGCCGTTAAGGCGCTTTCCTGCGCGATATGATCGCAATAGCCTTCGACCCGCCATCGCGGCTGGCCCGCCATTTCAATTGCGCCGAAATGGTGCAGCAGCACCCCGTGGGTGATTTCATGAGCGATGACGGATGAAAGCTGGCGCGAGCCACCAACAGGGCGATTGTTGACAATCCGATCTGCCGCAAGATCGGCGCGATTGACGATCAGGTTCTGACCCCCCAACCGCGTCAAGGCAAAGGTCCCACGGTAGGTGTTCGCCAACCACAGCCAGCGCCAACTGCCATTGGTCAGAAAGATGCGACGCGGTTCTTGGTCGCGTGCAATGGGGCTGGCGGAAACGAGGGCTTCAGCCCGCGCCATGACCCGGTCCAGCGCGGCCTGATCAATTGGTTTCTCAGACCAGACCTGACTGTCGCCTGCCTTGGTATGATAGGGAAATGCCAGAAGTTGAGGTGCCATCAGCGGGGAGGCCAGCAGAAGAACCAGCGCCCCAAGCGCCAATCCCCACCGGCCTCCGCCGATTTTGGCAATCAGGCTCAACTGGACATTTCCGTTTCGAGGTTCTGCACCACCGTCTCGAAGAACTGCTCGGTGGTCTGCCATGCTTGCCCGGGGCCGATAAGCAGGGCCAGATCCTTGGTCATGTGGCCCTTTTCGACCGTCTGGATGCAGATGCGCTCGAGCGTTTCGGCAAACTTCACCACATCGGGGGTGTTGTCGAACTTGCCGCGATACATCAACCCGCGCGTCCAGGCGAAGATCGAGGCGATCGGGTTGGTCGAGGTCGACTTGCCCTGCTGGTGCTGGCGGTAGTGGCGGGTGACGGTGCCATGCGCGGCTTCGGCTTCGACGGTCTTGCCATCGGGGCTGAGCAGCACCGAGGTCATCAGGCCCAGCGAGCCAAACCCTTGGGCCACGGTATCCGACTGCACATCGCCGTCATAGTTCTTGCAGGCCCAAACGAACTTGCCCGACCACTTGAGCGCCGAGGCGACCATGTCGTCGATCAACCGGTGCTCGTAGACCATGCCCTTGGCCTTGAACTGTTCGGCGAAGCCTTCGTTGTCGAACACTTCCTGAAACAGATCCTTGAAGCGCCCGTCATAGGCTTTGAGGATGGTGTTCTTCGTCGACAGGTACACCGGCCAGCCGAGGTTCAAACCGTAGTTGAAGCTGGCGCGGGCGAAATCGCGGATCGAATCGTCGAGGTTGTACATCGCCATCGCCACACCGGCGCTGGGGAAGTCAAACACGTCGAGATCGATCTTCTCGCCATTGTCGCCGTCCCACACGAGCCGCAGCTTGCCGGGGCCGGGGATCAGCGTGTCGGTCGCCTTGTACTGGTCGCCAAAGGCGTGACGGCCGACCACGATCGGATCGGTCCAGCCCGGCACGAGGCGCGGCACGTTGTCGATCACGATCGGTTCGCGGAATACCACGCCGCCCAGGATGTTGCGGATCGTGCCGTTGGGCGACTTCCACATTTTCTTGAGGCCGAATTCCTCGACCCGCTGTTCATCCGGGGTGATCGTCGCGCACTTTACGCCGACGCCATATTGCTTGATCGCATTGGCGGCATCGACCGTAATCTGATCATTGGTTTCGTCGCGCTTTTCGACCGAAAGGTCGTAGTATTTCAGATCTATATCGAGATAGGGCAGGATGAGCCTTTCGCGAATCCATTGCCAGATGATGCGGGTCATCTCGTCCCCATCGAGTTCGACGACGGGGTTGGCGACTTTGATTTTCTGCATGGCTGTTGCCCTATCCTTCTTGCCCTGAACACGCAGACGGTCTGCGCAGGGCTGTGCTTGATCGACAGGAAGCTGTGAATAGATCCCGCCCGGGCTTTAGCAGAGGAGGGCAGGCTTGCAAGCCGGGGGCAGCCGATCACCCGATGATTGCAGGCACGAAAAAGCCCGCCGGATCGGGCGGGCTTTCGGTGCTGTTACGCCAGCAAAATTCCGGTGGTGGGCGTAGCAAGGATTGAACTTGCGACCCCTACGATGTCAACATAGTGCTCTACCACTGAGCTATACGCCCGCACCATCGGATCATGGCCCCTATGCGGGGCGGAGGCGGCCTCTAACGCAGCACTGGCTGGGGTGCAAGCGATTCGAGAAAACTACTGCCGGACCGCGTCGGCCTCTTCGAACATGCGCTCCACTTCCAGCACCAGATCGCGCAGGTGGAACGGCTTTGACAGGACCTTGGCGGCAGGCTGTTCGCGGCTGGCGCGCAGGGATACGGCCGCAAAGCCGGTGATGAACATCACCTTGGTGCGCGGGGAAATTTCGGCGCAGCGTTGGGCGAGTTCGATCCCGTCCATTTCGGGCATGACGATGTCCGACAGCAGCAGATCAAAGTCGCCGGTTTCCAGCAAGGGAATGGCCTCTGTGCCGCGGTCCACCGCGCTGACGTCATATCCGGCATTGGTCAGTGCGCGTTCGAGATAAGCACGCATGGCTTCCTCGTCTTCGGCAAGCAGGATGCGGGGGGGGCGTGTCGCTGTCATGGAAGCTGCGTTAGCAGCACTGGCTTAAGAAATCTTTGTGCTTGCACCCGATTGCACCCGGAGTGGAGCGAACCGCTGATCGCGCCGCAGCGATGAAGCTTTGACACAGGCACCCAAAGGCGGCAGCTAGACCAGCGCAATGACGTCGCCCGCCCGCCCAATCTTTCCCGCTTCTGCCAGCGCCGCTTATGCGGTGCGCGTGCCTGTGAGCGGGGGTGCAATCCCGGGCCTGAACGACGCCCCTGCCTTTACCCTGTCGGCGCCGAACCAATTGCGTTTGCCGGTGCTGGTGGCGGTGCCGCATGCCGGGCGGGCCTATCCGCCAGCGGTGACCGCGCGGATGCGTGATCCGTCGCTGGCGCAGCTTCGGCTGGAGGATCGGCTGGTTGACCGGCTGGGCGTGGAAATCGCGCGGGTCACCGGCGCCGCGCTGCTGGTGGCGCATGCCCCGCGCGCGCTGATGGACCTCAATCGCGCCGAAGACGATATTGATTGGGATATGATCGAAGGTGGCCGGCCGGAAGGCACGGAGCAGGCCGAGGCAAGGCAGGGCTGCAATCGCCGTGCGCGCAGCGGGCTAGGGCTGGTGCCGCGCCGGCTGCCGGGGTCAGGCGAAATCTGGCGCGGGCGGCTTGCCCCGGCAGAGCTGGAAGCGCGCATCGCCGGAATCCACCGGGCCTATCACAGTGCTCTGGGTGATGAGCTGTCGAGGATAAGGGCGCAATGGGGCGCGGCGCTGTTGATCGATCTGCACTCCATGCCGCCGCTGCGCGCCGCCGAGGGCGAGGCTCGCGCACCGCAGATCGTGCTGGGTGACCGGTTTGGAGCGGCGTGCCACGCGCCGTTGATGGGCCGCGCGCTCTCATATCTTGGACAACGCGGCACGCTGGCGGCGCAAAACCGGCCCTATTCGGGGGGTTATGTGCTTGATCGGCACGGTGCACCGCATGCTGGCGTGCACGCCATCCAGATCGAAGTGTGCCGGGCCGGCTACCTTGATCGCAATATGACCGAGCCGGGCAAGGGGCTGCCCGGCATGGCGTCGCTTCTGGCGGGATTGGTGCGCGAACTGGGCGCAGAAACGGCGCTGCTGGGCGGCGGTGATGGCGTGCTGCAAGCGGCGGAATAGTCGCAAACGCAAAACGGGCAGGCGGCGCATGCCAACCTGCCCGTTTGATAGTGCGATCAACCGGAGCGCGTGCCTCGGTGAGCCGATTAGTTGATGGTCGGCGCTGCCGCAGCAGCATCACCCGGCATCGGCACGCGGCCCTGGGCCAGCTGACGTTCAAAAATCGTGCGCATCAGGTTCAGCGAGAACAGGTGCGCATAAATCAGCATCAGCATGCCGTTCTTGGCGAGGTTTTCCAGCGTATCGGCCGGCAGCTCGCGCAGCTTGTTTTCATCGACCATGCGGAAGCCGCGATAGATGAAGGGCTTGTCGGGCATGTCATTGCGGGTGATGGCGATTTCGCCGTCCATCAGAATGTCGAGCTTGCCCAGTTCTTCGATGAACAGCTTGGTGCGTTGCCCGGCTTCTTCGAAGCGGCGGCAGAATTCGAGCACGCCTTGCGTGTATTCGGTCGGCTGTGCAGCATCGTCAAACAGGGCGAGGCCTTCGTCGAACCTGCCCACCAGATTGGCGCTGGGATCGAAGCACAGGGACATATCGTCACTGGTCGGCTGGAGCTTGGCGAGGATGAAGGGATAGCGACGCGCATAGGCGGGCAGATAGATCGCTTCATTGATCTTCATGTCCGCGCCAACGAAGGTGTTGACCCCTTCGTTGAGGCCAAACAGCGCAATCGGCAGCGGATTGTCACCGGCGGTGAACACGATCGGGAAATGGCGCTGGGCATCGACGAACTCGTCCGATGTCAGCGGGATCGCGTGGGTTGCGGCAAGGTAGGCGGCGCTTTCCAGCGATCCAGCCTTCCAATCGGAGTGGTCACGGCTGTTGAGCGGCAGAAGGTCCTTGTAGAACAGCGGAAGTTGCGGTTGCGGCGCGCTGGCCATGACTTCGTCTCCGGAAAAAACGGTGGTGATAGATCCCCTCAGCGAGCCAGCCCGCCGAAAGCGCGGCCCTTAAGCGTTTGCGCCGCAGCGTGCAAGCCGCGCGGGTCAGGCCAAGGCGTCAGGGCGCAGCAATTTCCCCGGATTGAGCAGATTGGCCGGATCAAGCGCCGCTTTGATCCGCTGCATGACCGCCAGGGCCGCTGGATCGTGCAGGCGGGCGAGCTCATCCACCTTCATCTGCCCGATGCCATGTTCGGCGCTGATCGACCCGCCCCATTGCGTGACGAGATCATAGACCCGCGCGCTGATCGCCTTGCCTTCGGCCTCCTCCCACACCCCGCGAATCGCGCCTTGCGGGGCGAGCACGTGGAAATGGACATTGCCATCACCAAGGTGGCCAAAGGCGATGGCGCGGGTGCTGGGAAAGGCGGTCTCAACATCAGGAACGGCGGTCAGGATGAACTCCGGCATCTGGTCCACTGACACCGAAATATCATGCTGCATCGCCGGGCCGAGCGCGCGTTCGGCGGCCGAGATACCATCACGCAGGGCCCAGAAATCCTCGGCCTGCGTATCGTTGGCGGCGATCACGGCGTCGGTGATCAGTCCCGTCTCCAGCGCCTCTGCCAACCCGGCCTCCAGCGCCTCACGCAGTGCCGCGTTGTCCCGGTCCGCAGAAACGCACTCGATCAGCGCATTCCATGGCTGGGCTTCAGACAGCGGCGCGCGGGCGGTGGGAAAATGGGCGAGCACCGCGTCAAGACTATGCGCGGGCACCACCTCGAACCCCTCCAACGCATCGCCCATGGCGCGCTCCATCCGCCGCAAAAGATCGCGCGCTTCGACAATGCCGGACAGCCCCACCCACGCGGTCGCCCGGCCAATCGGCGCAGGTAGAAGCCGCAGGGTCGCAGCCGTCACTATGCCCAAAGTGCCCTCTGATCCGATCAGCAACTGCTTGAGATCGAACCCGCGATTGTCCTTCTTGAGCGGAGTCATCAGATCCAGCACCGTACCATCCGCCAGCACCGCTTCCAGCCCCAGCACCTGCGCGCGCATGGTCCCGTGGCGCAGCACCTGCGTGCCGCCTGCGTTGGTCGAAATCAGCCCGCCGATCGTGGCCGAGCCCTTGCCGCCCAATGTGAGTGGGAAGCGCATCGCCGCCGCTTCCGCCGCATCGTGCAGATGTTGCAAGATCACGCCAGCCTCGCACACCACTTGACCAGCAGCGGGATCGACACTTCGGATCGCGTCCATCCGGCGCAGCGACAGCAGCAGCGCGGTGCCGGTCGCATCTGGCGTCGCTCCGCCTGCCATGCCGCTATTGCCGCCCTGTGGAACAATCGGCACGCCGTGCTCCGCGCACAGCGCAACCAGCGCGGAAACCTCTTGGGTGGAGGCAGGCGAGGCCAGTGCCAGAGCGCGGCCAGTGTAGCGCCCGCGCCAGTCGGTCAGCCAAGCATCCATGCGGTCGGGATCAGTCGTCATGCCCCGCGCGCCGAGCAACGCGGCGGCTTCGTCAAGAAAAGCGGAGTTTGTGATTTGCTGGACAGGGCGGGGATTTGTCATTGTTGCTGCTATGCCACAGTTGCGGGGCAATGTGCCACCGGATTCAGCTTGGGCTGTATCGCAGTTAAGCCACGGTTCAATTGCCGGGACTAGGGGGAGAGGCCACCCTATCAATGGGGTCTTGCAAGGAGAGCCTCGCCCGCATCATGCACAGTCTGTTTGCCTTGGCGGCGCCTTTGGCGCTGATGCTGCCAATGGTGGCCGGGGCTGACGCGCCGAAGGGTGGCGATCGCCGCGCCGTTTCGGCACCGCAATGCGAGGCCGCCGCGGCGCAAGCAGCGCCTCCGATAATCAACCCGCTATCGGCGCTCCGCAGCACGAACATTGCGCGCCAGATCCGGATCGAACAGCGCGTGGTGGTGCGCATTTCGCCGCAACCGTCCGCCGCCCGCCAAAACCTGATTGTTGACCTTCCCCAGCGCGAGATCGCGAACAGGTTCGAAGAGCGCAAAAAAGAGAAATGCGTTGCTTTACAGGGCATTGCCGGGGTGCAGACCGGCAGCGGCAACCGCCTTGTGCTGTTCTTGCGGGATCAGCGGATGATTTCGGTCAACCTTGAAAAATCCTGCCGCGCACGGGATTTCTACTCCGGCTTCTATGTCGAGAAGAACAAGGACGGGCGTCTGTGCGTTGATCGCGACAAGCTGCAATCGCGCACTGGCGCGAGGTGCGAGGTTGAGACAATGCGGCAGCTGGTCGCCGTGAGCAACTGACCTCTTGCGTCGGCGGCGCGAGAGCCCGCGCGTTTCCTTGACTTTTGCCCATATTTAAGAGAAAGGCGCGGCGGCCTGATGCCGCGCATGGCGCCCGCAGGCCGGTAAATCCCGGCAGCAACCCTGCCCGCTATTCTCGGACACCACACACCGCATGACCTTCGCCGATCTCGGCCTTTCGCCCGAATTGCTCAAAGCCGTTGAGGACGCGGGCTATTCCACGCCGACTGCGATCCAGGCGCAGGCCATCCCGACTGTGCTGATGATGCGCGATCTGATCGGCATTGCCCAGACCGGCACCGGCAAGACCGCAAGCTTTGTGCTGCCGATGATCGACGTGATGGCCGCGGGCCGCAGGCGCGCGCTGATGCCGCGTTCGCTGATCCTTGAACCGACCCGCGAGCTCGCAGCGCAGGTTGCCGAGAATTTCGAGAAATACGGCAAGAACCACGATCTCAAGATGGCGCTGCTGATTGGCGGCGTGCAGATGGGCGATCAGTTGAAGGCGCTGTCTGACGGGGTCGACGTGCTGATCGCGACGCCGGGCCGGTTGATGGACCTGTTTGAGCGCGGCAAGATCATGCTCAACGGCTGCGAGCTGCTGGTGATCGACGAAGCGGACCGGATGCTCGACATGGGTTTCATCCCCGATATCGAATTCATCTGTTCCAAGCTGCCCGAAACCCGCCAGACCATGCTGTTTTCGGCCACTATGCCGCCGCCGATTGAAAAGCTGGCGAAGAAGTTTCTCAACAATCCCAAGCGGATCGAAGTCAACCGCGCGGCATCGACCAACGCTGATATCACCGCCTTCAAGGTGCCGGTGAAATCGCGCAGCAAGCGCGAAACGCTTCGCTGGTTCCTTGAGAACGACCTCGTTGAAACCGCCATCATCTTCGCCAATCGCAAGACCACAGTGCGTGAACTCAACCAGAGCCTGACCCGCCACGGGTTCCGTTCCAGCGAGATCCATGGCGATATGGATCAGTCGAGCCGGATCAAGGAGCTTGATCGGTTCAAGGCGGGTGAAGTGAATATTCTGGTCGCGTCCGATGTCGCCGCGCGGGGGCTCGACATCAAGGGCGTGAGCCACGTGTTCAACTTCGACACGCCGTGGCATCCCGATGATTACGTCCACCGCATCGGCCGCACGGGCCGCGCCGGAGCCAAGGGCCGGGCCTTCACTTTCGTATCTGAGGAAGATGCCGAGGCCATCAGCAATGTCGAAAAGCTGACCGGCAGCGCGATCAAGGTGTTCGGCAAGGATGACGTGCGGGTTGATCTCAGCGCCGCCATCGCCAAGGCTGAAGCCGCCAAGCCCGAAGCGCCCGCTGAGGAAGAGCACGCGGAACGCGAAGAGCGCACCGAACGCAAACCCCGCCGCGAGCGTGAAGCGCGCCCGCCGCGCGATGAAGTGGCTGAGCGCCGTCCCCGCCGCGACAAGGACGCGCCGAGCGAAGACAGCAAACCCCGCGCCCGACGTTTCGCTGAGGATGAGCAGCCCGTGCCCGCGGGCGAATGGAATGGTCCGCGTCCGGCGTTTCTGGATATTGGCTTGGGCTAGACAGCTCGCGCTTAACGCTTTGTTCGCCACTGCCGCGCTAATCGTGGCGGACCATGGACACCGTTATTGAAGCTCTGCATCAGACGCTTGTGAAGCCGCTTCCGGCTGCGCTGTTCTTCATCCTGCTGGCCGCTGTGATCAAGCGCGACCGATTGCTGGCCGGGTTCCGCGCGGCTCGCCGAGAAATCGGCACCAATCTTGGCCTGCTGCTGTTCAACGGCGTGGTGATGATGCCGCTGATCGCCTTGCCGATCACCGCATATCGCAATGGCATCCCGCGCATGCAGGTGCTGGTCGAATTCTGGCAGGCGCTGCCCCCGTTGCTGGTGATCTTAGCCACCATCATGCTGATCGATCTGGCGGCCTATTGGCGGCACCGGCTGGAACATCAGCCCGCCCTCTGGCGCATCCACGCCACGCATCACGCCGATGAGGCGATGAACTGGCTGACGCTGCACCGCAAGCATCCGCTGGGCGAACTGCTCAGCCTGCTGGTTGATCTGGTTCCGGTGTTGCTGCTGGGCCTGCCGTTCTGGGCGATCGTCGTAAGCGCGATCGTGCGATCCTCGTGGGGCTATCTGATCCACGCCGATGTGCCCTGGACGCTGGGCATCTTTGGCAAGGTGCTGATGTCGCCCGCCGCGCACCGCCTCCACCATATTCGCGACGAGGCGTTGATGGGCGCGAATTATGGCAACACGATCACGCTGTGGGACAGGCTTTTCGGCACCTATACCGATCCGGCGCCATATGTTGGCTGCGAAACCGGCATTGCCGAAGGCACACGCGATGTGGCAGGCGAATTGCTGCGGCCGTTCGAAGCACGCTATTGGCGCAGGACCCCGCGCCCTGTGACAGAGACCGCCGCGCTCTAAAGCGGCTTCACAAAGCTATCGAGCACTCGCTTCTCGCCCGCATCTTCGAACAGGATGGTGAGCTTGTTGCCTTCCTGATCGATCACGCATCCGGTGCCGAACTTGTCATGGCTGACCATCGCGCCAATCGCGATGTCGCTGCGCGCCGGGGCGGCGAAACTGGCGGCGGACCGCGTGTTCTCGCGCACCCGCGCAGGTTTGGTATCATAGCCTGATGTGAGCGCCCGCTGCCATCCGGGGCCACGCGTTTCTGCCCGGTCGGGCCGGTCGCGCGCGACATGGGCGAAAGGGTCTTCCTGCTCGCTCCAATTGGCACGCCACAGGCTGGCACCGCCGGTGAGGGTGGTTTCCTTTTCAATGTGCTCGGCCGGCAAATCCTCGATGAAGCGCGAGGGGATAGAACTCGTCCACTGGCCGTAGATCCTGCGGTTGTCTGCGTGCAAAATGGTGCAATGCCGCCGCGCGCGGGTGATCGCGACATAGGCGAGGCGGCGTTCCTCTTCCAGCGAGGCAAGCCCGCCTTCGTCAATCGCGCGCTGGCTAGGGAACACACCTTCTTCCCAGCCGACGCAGAACACATTGTCGAATTCGAGCCCCTTGGCGGCGTGGATCGTCATGATCGTCACCGTCTCGCCCTCATTGGCGCGCTCATTGTCCATCACCAGGCTGACATGTTCGAGGAAATCGCCGAGCGTTTCGTATTCCTCCATCGCGCGGGCGAGTTCGGAGAGGTTTTCGGCGCGGCCCGCACTTTCCGCCGTGCGGTCGGCGGCGAGCATGGCGTTGTAGCCCGATTCCTCCAGCACCAGTCGCAGTAGATCCGACGGCGCGATCGTCTCTGCCGTTTCGCGCCAATGCAGAAATTGCCGCATTAGCCCGCCGATGGTGACCGCTGAGCGCTTGGGCAATTCGTCGCTGTCGGCGAGTTGCAAGGCAGCGGCGGCCAGCGGCAGGCCGGTGCGCCTTGCATGGCTATGCATCGCTTCCAATGCCTTGGCGCCCAGACCGCGCTTGGGCTGGTTGTGGATGCGTTCGAACGCCAGATCATCCTGCGGCTGCGCAATCAGACGCAGATAGGCGAGCGCATCGCGAATTTCGGCGCGCTCGTAGAAGCGGAAACCGCCGATGATGCGGTAATTGATCCCGATCTGGATAAAGCGGTCTTCAAACTCGCGGGTCTGATATTGCGCGCGCACCAAGATCGCAACTTCGCCGAGCGCCGCGCCTTCGCGTTCCAGCCGCTCGATCGTTTCGCCCACTCGGCGCGCTTCTTCGGGTGCGTCCCACACGCCGATCACCTTGACCTTGTCACCGCCGTTGACCTCGGTCCACAGCGTCTTGTCATGGCGATGGCTGTTGGCGCGGATCAGCCCCGCTGCCGCGCCAAGGATATGCGGGGTCGAGCGGTAATTCTGTTCCAGCCGGATCACCACCGCGCCGGGGAAATCCTTTTCAAACCGCAGGATATTGGCGACTTCCGCGCCGCGCCATGAATAGATCGACTGATCATCATCGCCGACCACGCAGATATTGCGGTGGCCCTGCGCCAGCAGCCGCAGCCACAGATACTGCACCGCGTTGGTATCCTGATATTCGTCCACCATGATGTAGCGGAAGCGGCGCTGGTAATCGGCGAGGATATCGTGATGGGTGCGCAGGATGTTGAGCATGTGCAGCATCAGATCACCGAAATCGCAGGCGTTCAGCGCCTTCAATCGTTCCTGATAGCGGACATAGAGGGCGGTGCCCTTGCCATTGGCATAGGCCTCGTTTTCCGCCGCATCCAAGTCAGCGGGATTGAGCCCGCGGTTCTTCCAGCGATCGATCAAGCCTGCCAGCTGCCGCGCGGGCCAGCGCTTTTCGTCCTCGCCCGCTTCAACGATCAGCGCCTTCAACAGTCGCAGCTGATCATCGGTGTCGATGATGGTGTAATTGCTTTGCAGCCCCACCAGCTCTGCATGGCGGCGCAGCATCTTGGCGGCGATGGAATGGAAGGTGCCGAGCCACGGGATGCCCTCCGACTGCGGCCCAAGGTGATGCGCCACCCGCTCCCGCATTTCACGCGCGGCCTTGTTGGTGAAGGTGACGCACAGGATCTGCGAAGGGAAAGCCCGCCGCGTCGCCACCAGATGCGCAAGCCGCGCGGTCAGCGCTGCCGTCTTGCCCGTGCCTGCGCCTGCGAGCATCAACACCGGGCCTTCGGTCGCCAGCACCGCCTCGCGCTGCGGAGGGTTGAGCCGGGCGGCATAGGCCGGGACGCGTTCAAGCGCCGGGTCGGGGGAGGGCAAGTTGGTGCTCATGGTTCTGTGTGAACAAGTAGGGAACAATGGCGCTGCGAGCAAGCGCTGAGGTCCGTCTTTGCCGCGCCGCGCCGGATTGCCAGATCGGCTCGCCGCCTTTTCGCCACAGCTATCGCCCGATTGTGGTCGCAGCGGGATGCGCGGCCCGGCGCTGCCATTGCCTCGCGCGGCCTATGGGTCATATTGGGCGGGTCAGGTCAGCAGGGGACTGAAGGGCCGGACATTCAATGGCGTTCGTGCAGGCTTGGGATCAACTCTTGCGGAGATACCCATGCATAAGTTTCTGAATAACGTCGCCCTTGCCGGAAGTTGTTTGGCTTTGGCGCTCACCCCCGCGATGATCGTGGCTCAGGATGATACCGGAGCTGCCCAACCCGAAGCTGCCGCCCCGAAAGCTGCGATGACTCCTGAACAGGACGCGGCGATGCAATCCTGGCCTGCCGAACAAAAGACTGCGTTCAAGCTCTGGCCCGCCGACACTCAGGCTTACTTCTGGTCTCTCACTGAAGAACGCCAGAAGTTGTTTTGGGCTCTGGCCGATAGCGATAAGGTCGCCCTGAGCCGCATGGCTGAGCCTCGGCGCGAATCGGTCTGGGCGCAGATTGAATCGCGCGCCGCCGCCCCGTCGCAGTCCTAATCAGACCCTTCGGAGGGAGCCGGGTCGGCGGGCGTTTCAGCCAGCCGTAACAGGTGGAGCTTGCTCTTGCCGACCCGGCGCTCGCTGTCGCAGGTGAGCCCCTTGATCGCGACATCTTCGTTGAAGGCGGTTTCGAGGCTGACCCACGTTTGCGGCCCGATCCATCCGAGCCGCAGCAGACGATCCAGCGCGACCTCGCCTGTGCCCGAATGATAAGGCGGATCAACGAGGATCAAATCCAGCGGCTGGTTGGCCGCGCGCAATTGGGTGGCTGAACCGGTCTCCACCCGCGCGCTGGCCTGCGCGCCGAGGGCGTTGATGTTGCTGCGGATCGCATCCACCGCCGCACGGTCCTGCTCCACAAACAGGCAGCTTGCTGCCCCGCGCGACAATGCCTCAAGCCCCAGCGCGCCCGATCCTGCAAACAGATCGGCGACCTGCAACCCTTCAAAATCGCCAAAGCGGCTAGTCAGCATCGAAAACAGCGTTTCGCGCATCCGGTCAGCGGTGGGACGGGTGGCATCACCCTTGGGCGCGGTCAGCTTTCGCCCGCGCCATTGCCCGGCAATGATCCTCATTTGCGCGGAGCCCGAGGCGGCGTGTTGCCACGGGTGGGGGCGGGGCGCTTGCGTGATCCGGGCCGCGCCCCACTGGGGGAGCGAAGTCCTTTGCGCGGCGCGTTGACCAGCGTTTCGGCACCATCGCGGCGCGCTGGCGGGGTAGCTTCTGCGCCCTTGCGCGGTGCTCTTGCAGAGCGATCACCGCCTTTGCGGGGCGGAGGCGCGGCCGATGGGCCCTTGCGCGGCGCGCTGGCCGGTGCCTCTGCATCCTTGCGCGCGAACGGGCGCGCAGACGGCCCCTTGCGCGCGGGCGGGCGTGACGGCCGGGGCGCTTTGACCGGGGCGGCAATTTCGATTGTCTCCACCTTCTTCACGCCGCCGCGCGGGATCGGCTCGCCCGTCATCTCCGACAGGAACCGTGCGACCGGCTTGCCCGTCAGTTCGACTGCCTGACCGCGCGGCAGATCGCCGAGATGGAACGGGCCGTATCCGATGCGGATCAGGCGGTTGACCTTGAGGCCGAGATATTCGAGCACCCGGCGCACCTCGCGGTTCTTGCCCTCGGTGATGGTCATTTCGATCCACAGATTGCGCCCGGTGCTGCGTTCGAGATTGGCGTCAATCGCGCCGTAACGCACCCCGTCAATCTCCACGCCTTCGATCAGGTCTTCGAGCTGGCTTTGCTGCACATCGCCGAACGCGCGCGCGCGGTAGGTGCGCGGCAACTTGGTCGAGGGCAGTTCCATCATCCGCTTGAGCCCGCCATCATTGGTGAGCAGCAGCAGCCCTTCGGTGTTCAAGTCGAGCCGCCCGACGGGCATCAGCCGCGGGGTGCCGCTTGGAAGGGCATTGCGCAGCGCGGTATAGATCGTCGGGCGGCCCGCCAGATCGCGTTCCGCCGTGATCAGCCCAGTTGGCTTGTGGAAGGCGAACAGCCGCGTTGCTTCGGCGGCGGAGACCGGATTGCCGTCAACGGTCACGCCTTTGAGGTTTGGCAGGATCGTGGCGGGGGTATCGAGCACCACGCCATTCAACGCCACGCGCCCTTCGGCAATCATCCGCTCGATCTCGCGCCGACTGGCCACGCCTGCGCGGGCGAGCAATTTGGCGATGCGCTGTCCGTCCGGGCGAGGCCCGGAATCCTTGGCACCTTCAGGGCGGGTCTCGGAACGTGGGGGCAGAGTGGGCATGGCGCCGCGCCTAGAGCATTTTCAGAATGACCGTCAAACGGCCATTCTTTTTCAAAAATGCGAACATCAGGAAACGCCGTTCAGTTCGCGGCCCGCAAGGCTTCGGCCACGATCTGATCAAACCGCGCGATCCCGCCTTCCAGGGTGCCGAGCGTAAGGTGATCGATCGCGCCTGATTGCAGCCCCTGCTGGCCGAGCTCTGCCGCGCGGAAATCCTCGCTGGCAAACACCCCGCCGTCGAGCAGGTTCCAGCTCTTCTCCCAATGCGCCAGCGCCTTTTCGGTGGCGGGGGCTTCGGGGATCAACATGAAGTCTTCGACCAGCGTCAAGTCATGCGCCTGCGGCATCAGCACCATCACATTGATGTAGTCAGGGCTGGGCACAATCACGGTGGCGGGCAACAGCTGATAGGCGAAGGTCACCACGCGCCGCATCGCCGCCATATCGGTGAGGTCGATCCCTTCCATCTCCTCCAGCCGCCCGACGGCCGAGCGCAGGTGCGGGCCGATCTGATCGCCTGCGGTGATCCCATCTTTGAAGAACGGGCCGATGGTGGCGGCGTGCAGGCGGGTGACGTGGTAGCTTTCAAGGAAGGCGTCCATGATCAGCTTCCAGTTACCGCGCACGGTATGGGTCTTCTGACGGAACAGATGGGCAGTTGGCAAGCCTAAAGCTTCAAGATCATTGCCCAAATTCTGCGCATCGCTGAAATCGGCATCGGCAGCAGGCGCGAACCAGATGAGGCCGCCTGCCTCCTTACTGGGCAGTTCCACCAGTCCGTAATCAGCCTTGTCCAACCCCGGAAAGGTCTCGGGCCGGGGCAGGGCTAGCAGGCCGCCATCGAGCCGATAGGTCCAGGCGTGATAGGGGCAGACGAGGCGCTTGGCGCAGACCGTCTCGCTGCCCTCGACCAGCCGCGTGCCCCGGTGGCGGCAGACGTTGAGGAACACATGCGCCGCGCCCTCGGCGTCGCGGGTGATCAGGAGCGGCCGGCCGGTGGCATCATGCGGCACCGCCATACCGGAATCGGGCAACAGCGCGGATGGAGCGATCACCTGCGGCATGCGATCAAACAGCGCTGCCTTCTCGCGGGCGAAGTGATCGGGGCAGGTGTAGTTGCTGGCAGGCACCGTCTGGATTCCGCCCGCAACCTTGGCCCGGCCCTCCCGGATCGCCTCGGCCAGCGCCAACTGGCCCGGCGTTGGGCGTAATGTGGGGACAGCGGTTTCAACGTGGTTCATGCACTCTTCCCCAATCCTCTCAGGCGTGGCTAATGTCGCAGATATTCGCGCCAACGGGAAGGACGCTCATTGATGGCTGGGGACACGGACGCGAAGGTCAAGCCGGGCTGGGGCACGCTGTTTCGCGCGCTCCGCAGCCCGAAGACCGGGTTCATGCTGGTGTTCGGCTTTGCGCAGGGGCTGCCGCCTGCGCTGTTTCTCGGCACGCTCTATGCCTGGCTGTCCGAGGCTGAGGTTGATCTGGAAACCATGGGGGTCTTCTCGCTGGTGGGGCTGGCCTATGCGTTCCAGTTCCTGTGGTCGCCCCTGCTCGACAAGGTCGATATTCCGGTGCTCCGCCGCCTTGGCAAGCGCAAGCAGTGGATTGCGCCGATGCAACTGGTGATCGGCATCGCGCTGGTGGTGATGAGTTTCCTCGATCCCAAAAATGCGCTCGCCTGGTTCAGCCTGCTCGCCGCCATCGGAGCCTTTGCCAGCGCCACGCAAGACATCGCGATCAACGCCTGGCGGATCGACGTGGCGGACGAGGTAGCAACGATCGATATCCTGTCGACCATTACGCAGATGGGTTTCCGTCTTGCCTCGCTGGTGGGCGGCGCAATTGGTCTGATCATGGCCGAACGCAATGGCTGGCCCTTCGTCTATGTCATGTTTGGCGGGTTCATGCTGGCCATCGGCATTGCCGGGCTGTTCGCGCCCGATGCCCATGTGACCGAGGACCGCGTGGCTAACGCTGCCGCCAATCATGACGAGGTGGCAGAGCTTTATAATGTCGGCGAAGTCACCGAAAAGGTGCGCGGCCGGGCGCTGCTGGGCGTGGGCCTGCTGTGGGCCTGGGCAATTGGCACCGTCGTGGTGTTCATGGTCCGCTCGATGACCGAAAGCCCCGAGACACGCCCCGATGTGACGATTTTCACCACAACTTACGGCCCGCTGATCGTGCTCGCCACGATTGTTCTGCCCGCTTTTATCGCCGCGTGGGTGGTGAAGCAGAAGCGCGACGGCGCCAATGTGATCACCGCTGTGCCTGGCGGTGGGGCTGCCTATACCGTCAAGTTCACCGATCACCTCTACCGCGCGCTGGTGCTGCCGCTGGTCGAATTTGTGAGCCGGATGGGCTGGTCGCTGATGCTGGTGCTCGCGCTGGTGCTGACCTACCGAATCACCGATTCGGTGTGGGGCGTGTTCGCCTATCCGTTCTACCTCAAGGAATTGGGCTTTACCGGCGAGGATGTCGCCTTCGCCTCCAAGATCCTCGGTATTTTTGCTGTGCTGATCGGCCTCGCGCTCGGCGGGTGGCTGATTACCGTGCTGGGTCGCATGTTCATGCTGACCTTGGGCGCGATCATCGCGGCGGCGACCAACTTGCTCTACGCCGATCTGGCGCTGGGCGGAGCGGCGATGCAGGCGGCGAGCGATGCGATTGGCTTTACCTGGCTGGTCAACGCCACCGCGACCGGGCTTGCACCGCTGTTCTTCGTCGCCGCCCCGCCATCAGAGGGATTGGCGCGGCTTGCCTTCACGATCTTCTGGGAGAATCTCGCCATCGGGATCGCCGGGGCAGCCTATATCGCGTGGCTATCGAGCATCGTGGCCAAGCGTTACGCCGCGGTGCAATTCGCGCTGCTTGCCTCGCTGACGCTGCTGATCGGCACCTTGGGGCGCGGCGCGCTGGGGCAGATGATCGAGGATCGCGGCTATTACTATGTCTTCATCTTCACCGCGCTGATCGGTGTGATCGCCGTGGTGCTGTGCGCGCTCGAATGGTGGCGACAGGCGCGCAGCGGCGCGGCGAGCGGGGTAGTGCAGCCCGATCCGGCGCTGGTTTGACGACCGGCCCATGGTCTGAGGGACGGAGCTTTCCTACTCACTGTGGCGCGTTCACACTTGCCCGCATGACAACCCTGCCTCCCTGCCCGGTTGCCGATTGCAAAACGAGGCTGGCGAGGGGAGGTTTTCTGTTCCTGGACAGTGTAACATGTGTCTCCAACACAAGCGGTGGAGCGCATGGGCATGCCTTAATCGGGCGACTCGCCATTCAGCCGGAGCACCTCGCCCGCAAGGTAGAGCGATCCGGCGATGAGGATGGGGAAGTCGTCCGAAGGGAGCCCAAGCAGCGCCGCCTCGAGATTGTCGGCGGCTCGGGCCTCGGGTCCGAAGGCGCTGGCCGGGTGATGATCGTGGCCGGGCACAGGAACCACGGTCAGAGTCCGGACGCGATCACCCAAGGGAGCGATGATCGCGCGCGGATCTTTGCCTTCGATCATGCCGAGGATGAGGTGAATCGAATGCGGGTCGTCCGGCAAGGCATTGGCGATGGCCTGTCCGGCGCTCGGATTGTGGCCGCCGTCGAGTATCACTTTTGGACTGGAAGTGAGCGCGGTCAACGGTCCGTCGCCAAGCGTCTGCATGCGGGCGGGCCAGCGCGCTTGCCAAAGACCGGTCTTCATCGCCTCGAATGTTACGGATCTCCTGTTCTGCGACTTGAGCATCGCGATGGCGAGCGCAGCATTGCGCGCCTGATGCGCACCTGGAATGGCGGGCAGCGGGAAGTCTCGTTCCGCTTCGCAGTCGCCGTAGTCGAAAAAGTAGAGTGTGCCTCCGACCGCTGTATCGCAAACCCAATCCGGGCCGAACTGGGAAAGCGCTGCACCGGTTTGGCGGGCAACGGCCTGGATCGCCGCCTGAGCTTCGCTGGGATAGAGTTCCCCCAAGGTCACCAGCGGCACGCCCTTCTTCGCAATCCCCGCCTTCTCGAACGCAATCCGCGCCATCGGCTCTTGCGGCACGCCATCCTCGGGCGCGAGGAGGAAGCGTTCGTGATCGAGGCCCAGCGCCGCGATCCCGCAGGCCGCCAGAGCTTCGGGCTCCAGCACATTGGTCGCATCGAAGCGCCCGCCCATGCCGACTTCGACCACGCAGACGTCCGCAGGCGTGCGGCTGAATGCAAGAAAGGCGGCGGCGATGGTGACTTCGAAGAAGCTGGGGCCGAGGTCTTCGCCTGCATCCAAGACCTCGGCGAGCACTGCCGCCAGCGCCTCATCCGAAATCAGCTCGCCTGCCAGTCGAATGCGCTCGTTGTAGCGCACAAGGTGGGGGGAGGTGGTGACGTGGACCTTGTAGCCTTGCGCCTCCAGCATCGCGCGCAGGAAGGCGCAGGTCGAGCCCTTGCCGTTGGTGCCCGCGACGTGAAACACCGGCGGCAGCTTGCGGTGCGGATTGCCGAGCCGCTCCAGCAAGGCGCGGATCGTCTCCAGCCCCAGCCGACCTTGGGGGAGGCTCAGCGCGGCAAGGCGATCAAGCTGCGCCTGAACGCGCGGGTCGTCGGATTTGCCGAAGTCTTTCTTGCTTCTCGCCCCTCCCCTTCTGGGGTGGGGTTGGGGTGGGGCCGTCGGGAAAGGTGCAAACTTGCACGCCCCCACCCCCCGACCCCCTCCCCTGAAGGGGAGGGAGAGAAGTCACGCCGCCTTTACCGGCTGCAAGTAATCCAGCACCTGCGCCAGCCTTGCCTTCAACTCCCAGCGCGGCACGACCATGTCGACCATGCCGTGCTTGTGCAGGTATTCGGCGCGCTGGAAACCTTCGGGCAGCTGCTCGCGGATCGTATCCTGGATCACGCGTTGGCCCGCGAAGCCGATCAGCGCGCCGGGCTCGGCAATGTGGATGTCTCCGAGCATCGCATAGCTCGCGGTCACGCCGCCGGTGGTGGGGTCGCTCAGCACCACGATATAGGGCAGCCCGGCCTGCTTCAACCGCCGCGTCATCACAGTCGCGCGCGGCATCTGCATCAGGGAGAGAATCCCCTCCTGCATCCGCGCACCGCCCGCCGCTGTCACCACGATATAAGCGCAGCCGCGATCCAGCGCCTTTTGTGCGCCCTCGCAAAAGGCCTGCCCCACGGCCATACCCATCGATCCGCCCATAAAGCCGAAATCCTGCACGCCGACCACGGCGGGGCGCGTCTCGATTGTGCCGGAACCAACCACGAAAGCATCTTCGTGCGGGTTGGCGGCCCGTGCCGCTTTCAAGCGGTCAGTGTATTTCTTGGTGTCCTTGAAGCCGAGCGGGTCTTCGGTGACCTTGGGCAGCGGCAGCACTTCGAAGCCCGGATCAAGCAGCAGCGCAAGCCGCGCATCCGCGCCAATCCGGCCATGATGCTCGCATTTTGGGCAGACAGAGAGGTTGTCCTCATACTCCGCGACAAACAGCATTTCCTGACACGAGGGACACTTGATCCACAGATCCTTCTCGGTGGTCTTCTTCTCGTTGCTGAAGCCGAGCGTGCTGCGGACGCGGGTGAACCAATTCATGGGCGGTGTCCTAACCTATTTTGGTCGTCATTGCGAGCCGAAGGCGTGGCAATCCATGGACCACTATTGCCGCGTGAAGCAAGAGCGGGCCATGGATTGCGGCGTCGCTGCGCTCCTCGCAATGACGAAATTAGCGGGCGGTGTGCACCGCCTCGGCAAGCGCGGCGGTGAGGGTCTTGAGGTGTTGCGGAGCATCCGCGCCATATTCGCCGCAGATTTCCACCAATGCCGAGCCGACGACTACGCCGTCCGCCACCTTAGCAATAGCGGCGGCCTGCTCGGGCGTGCGCACGCCGAAGCCGACCGCGACGGGAAGGTCGGTCGATTGCTTGAGCCGCGCCACGGCTTCCTCAATGCTGGCCTGCACCGCCTGCTGCTTTCCGGTGATCCCGGCGACAGAGACGTAATACAGGAACCCTTCCGACCCGGCGAGCACCTGCGGCAGGCGCGCGGCGTCGGTCGTGGGGGTGGCAAGGCGGATCGGAGCGATGCCCTTGGCGCGCAGGGCCGGACCGAGCGCGTCGTCCTCCTCAGGCGGAATATCGACGCAGATGACGCCGTCAACGCCAGCAGCCGCGGCGGCCTCGGCGAACCACTCCGGCCCGCGCCGCACCATCGGGTTGGCATAACCCATCAGCACCAGCGGCACTTGCGGGTGTCGGGCGCGGAAGTCGGTGGCGTAGCGCAGTACGTCGGCGGTCTTTGTGCCTGCGCCCAGCGAGCGCAAGTTGGCGCTCTGGATCGCGGGGCCGTCCGCCATCGGATCGGTGAAGGGCATGCCCAGCTCGATCACATCCGCGCCGGCTTCCACCAGCGCATCGAAATTGGCCGCAGTGTCGCCATCGCCTGCGGTGATGAAGCAGACGAGCGCGGGGCGCGGGGCGGCGAAGGTGGTTGAGAGGCGGGTCATGTTCGCATTGGCCTGAACCAGATGAAGAGGAGGATTCCGAATGTCGTAAGGAGCAGCCCCAGCCCGAAGATTGGAATAGTTTCGGGGTCTGAGTGATCGCAGGGCGGCCCGTCTACATATCCTTCGAAAGGTTTCTCGTGGCAGATATGCTCGGTTTGATAACCATACCTTTCGTGCAGGGGAAAGGTGCTTCTGACGTGATCGTGCTCAAGGTCGATTCTGATGGCCTCGACAAAGCATAACTGGCTCAGCAACAGAGTGAGAGCTGCTATGAGTGCGCGCCAATCACGCCTCAAAGCTCCACCCCAAGCTTCTCCGCGACCGTAAAGATGTCCTTATCCCCGCGTCCGCACAGATTCATCAGCACTATGCTGTCCTTGGGCATGGCCGGCGCGACCTTGGCCACCGCTGCAATGGCGTGCGAGGGTTCCAAAGCAGGGATGATCCCTTCGGTGCGGCAGAGCAGCTGGAAGCCTTCCAGCGCCTCGTCGTCGGTGACGGCGGTGTAGTCGACGCGGCCCGACTCCTTCAACCACGCGTGCTCCGGCCCGATGCCGGGGTAGTCGAGCCCGGCGCTGATCGAATGGCCCTCGGTGATCTGGCCGTCTTCGTCCTGCAGCAGATAGGTGCGGTTGCCGTGGAGCACGCCGGGCGATCCGCCGAGCAGGCTGGCGGCGTGCTCGTCCCCGTCAAGGCCATGGCCTGCCGCTTCAACGCCGAGCATCTTGACGCTGGGATCATCGAGGAACGGGTGGAACAGCCCCAGCGCATTCGATCCGCCGCCGATGCAGGCAACCAGCAGATCGGGCAGGCGGCCGGTGCGGCTGAGCATCTGCGCGCGTGCTTCGGTGCCGATCACGCTCTGGAAATTGCGCACCATTTCCGGATAGGGATGCGGGCCGGCCGCGGTGCCGATGATGTAGAAGGTGTCGTGGACATTGGCGACCCAGTCGCGCAGGCCCTCGTTCATCGCGTCCTTGAGCGTCGCACCGCCGCTGGTGACAGGGATCACCTCGGCGCCGAGCAGCTTCATCCGGAACACGTTTGGCGATTGCCGCGCGACGTCCTCGGCGCCCATATAGATCACGCAAGGCAGGCCAAATCGCGCGCAGACCGTGGCGGTGGCGACTCCGTGCTGCCCCGCGCCGGTTTCAGCGATGATGCGCGTCTTGCCCATCCGCATGGCGAGCAGGATCTGCCCGATGCAATTGTTGATCTTGTGCGCGCCGGTGTGATTGAGCTCGTCACGTTTGAACCACACCTGCGCGCCGCCCAATTCTTCGGTGATGCGAGGCGCGAAATAGAGTGGGCTGGGGCGGCCGACGTAATGCTCGAGCAGGTCGTCGAACTCGGCCTGAAACGCCGGGTCGGCCTGTGCCTTGCGGTATTCGCGCTCCAGATCGAGCACCAGCGGCATGAGTGTTTCAGCGACATAGCGCCCGCCGAACTGGCCGAAATGCCCGCGATCATCGGGCTGCGTGCGGAAGGAATTAAGGTGCGTGTTCATAAAATTCCGTTCGGGCTGAGCTTGTCGAAGCCCTGCTTTTTCTTCAGGCTCAGCGAATAAGAGAAGGACGGCCCTTCGACAAGCTCAGGGAGAGCGGATGGGGTTATTGAGATCGCGCGGCTTTGCAGAAGGCGGCGATTCTGTCCACGTCCTTGATACCGGGCGCGCTTTCGACGCCTGACGAGGTGTCGACGAGCGGCGCTCCGGTGAGGCGGATCGCGTCGGCGACATTTGCGGGGGTGAGCCCGCCCGCGAGGCCCCAAGGGGTGGGCGCCTTGTAGGCCTTGAGCAAGTCCCAGTCGAAACGGGTGCCATTGCCGCCGGGCAGGCCAGAGGCAGGTGCATCGAACAGCAAGCGATCAGCCGCGCCGTGGAAGCGCGCAGCCTCGGCGAGGCTGGCGGCATCGCGCACACCGAGCGCGCGCCATGCGGCGATGCCCGTATCGGCGCGAAAGCGGGCGAGGGTTTCGGGGGTCTCCTGCCCGTGGAACTGCACCACATCGGGGCGCACCTCGCGCACCGCCTCGGCCAGCGCAGCGGGGGCGAGGTTCACCACCAGCAGTACGGTTTTGACCTGCGGCGGGATCAGTTCGCGCAGCCTTGCGGCGTCGGCGATACTCAGATGTCGTGGGCTCTTTTCGAAATGGACGAGGCCCACGTAATCCGCCCCTGCCTGCACCGCAGCGGTGAGGGTTTCCGGCGTCGAAAGCCCGCAGATTTTGACAAGGGTGCCAGCCATGCGAGCGGCCTTACGCGGGGCCGAGCGGCTTTTCCAGCACCACGAAGGTCACCGGCGGATCGCGCAGCACGGGGAAGGGCCGGGTCTCGCTGGTGCGCTGGTAGCCGCGCCGCTCGTACCAGGCGATCAGGCTGTCGCGGCCGTCGATCACGGTCATTTCCATCGCGGCGATGCCTCGGCTGTGGGCATGATCCTCCGCCGCATCGAGCAGCCGCCGCCCTAGGCCCGCCGATTGCAGATCGGGCGCGACGCAAAGCATCCCGAGATAGGCGAGCGGAGCGTCTTTGACGGTGACGGCAACGCAGCCGATCAGCGTTGTGCCATCACGCCCGGTGAGAATCGTGACGGCGGGATCGGCCAGCAGCGCCTCGACCTCGCCGGGCGCCGTGCGTTCATCATCGAGAATATCGGCCTCATGGTTCCACCCGCGCCGCGCCGAATCGCCGCGATAGGCGGCTTCGAGCAGGGCTTTAAGTGCGGGCGCATCACTGGGCGCGGCGGGTGCGATAACCACGTCCATGGCTCAATCGTTCTGGATCAGCCGCAGCAGCGTGCCATCGGGATCGATCAGATAGGCGATCGTCAGCCCGCTGTCCTCAACCTGCGGCGGGTGAAAGCGCGGCATGCCGAGGCGGGCGTTGGGCACATCGGCGGCGCGCACCGCAGCCATCATCGCGGGCAGATCATCGAGCCGCAGGCAGCAGCTGAACGAGCTATGGTAGGGATCAAGGTCGGGGTAGGGGAAGAACTCCAGCGTCACGCCGCCGCGCGACAGGATCATCCAGCCGTCCGAGCGGTGGTCCTCCTCAAAACCCAGCGCGACATAGAACGCCGCCGTCGCCGCAAAATCGCGGGCAGGCAGGTTGGGGGTGGCGCGGTCAGCCATTACGCTTGCCCTAAAGCGTCGCCTCAATCGCCCGCGCCGCCGCGACAGGATCTTCCGCGCGGCTGATCGGGCGGCCGATGACGAGAACGCTCGCGCCGCTGTCGCGCGCGGCACGGGGGGTGACCACGCGCTTCTGGTCGCCGGTGCCGCCGCCATTCTTGGCACCAGCCGGGCGAAGGCCGGGGACGACGAAATAGCCGTCTTTCCACGCCTTCTTGACCATGCCTACTTCCTGGCCGGAACACACGATCCCGTCCAAGCCCGCCGCGTGGGCCAATTCAGCCAGTCGCATCACCTGCGTCTCGGCGCTACCGTAGACGCCGGTTGCGGTCAGGTCGCCCGCATCGAGGCTGGTGAGCATCGTCACCGCGACCACCTTGGTGCCAGCTGCTGCTGCCGCCTTGGCATCCTCCATCATCGCGCGCCCGCCGCTCGCATGGACGGTGACAATCGCGGGTTCATAGACATGGATCGCCATCATCGCCGCAGCGACGGTGTTGGGGATGTCGTGGAACTTCAGGTCGAGGAAGATCGGCAGGCCCAGATGCGCGATTTCGTGCACCCCGTGACTGCCGTGGGCGCAGAAGAATTCGAGCCCAAGTTTCACGCCGCCAATATGCGCCTTGACCTTGCTGACCAGCGCCTTGGCCGGTTCGAGGCTCGGCACGTCGAGCGCGAGGTAGATCGGATTGCTCATTGCGTTCCTGTATCACTTGGGGTGGGGGCGAGCGGATCAGCGCTGTCGGCTGGGCTGGCCGCTGGCATGTCAACGGCTGCCGGAAAGGTCTGTGGTTCGTGGTGCCGGGCGAGTGCGGTGTGCTTCAGCGAGTTTTCCAGCGCCCGCACCCGGCGATTGAGGCCCCACTTCACGCTGAGGTGATAGGCCCACATCGGCACAAACCCGGCGGCAAAGGCCAGAATCGCCAGAACGGGCACCTTGGTTTCCAGCACCAGGTTTTGCCACAGCGTCAGTTCGACCGGCCGCCAGTTGTAGATCGCGAAGATCAGAAACCCGACAAAGGCCAAGACCCAGATGATGGTGCGCAGGATTTTCACGCCGTGTGCCCCTCCCAAAAGCTTGGTTGAGCGCGGAACCTAGGCGATTTGACGCCGGTGTCCAGCATTGGGCCTAGCCGAACACGCGAGCAAAGATCGTATCGACTTCTCGGAAGTGGTAGGCGAGGTCGAATTTCTCCTCCAGCTCAGCTTCGGGCAAGGCGGCGGTCACCTGAGGATCAGCCTTGAGCAGATCGAGCAGTGACAAGGCGCCGCCCGATTCCCACACCTTCATCGCGTTGCGCTGCACGAGGGCATAGGCATCCTCGCGGCTAACGCCCGCCTGCGTCAGCGCCAGCAGCACCCGCTGCGAATGGACGAGGCCGCCCATGCTATCGAGGTTCTTGAGCATCCGCTCAGGATAGATCAGCAGCTTCTCCACCACGCCGGTCAGCCGTGCGAGCGCGAAATCGAGCGTGATTGTCGCATCCGGCCCGATGAAGCGCTCGACTGAGGAGTGCGAAATATCGCGCTCGTGCCACAGCGCGACGTTCTCCAGCGCGGGCAGGGCATAGGCGCGGATCATGCGCGCTTGGCCCGTAAGATTTTCGGTGAGGATCGGGTTGCGCTTGTGCGGCATGGCCGACGAACCCTTCTGGCCGGGGGAGAAATACTCCTCGGCCTCGAGCACCTCGGTGCGTTGCAGGTGGCGGATTTCGACTGCGAGGCGCTCGATTGATCCGGCCACCACGGCGAGCGTGGCAAAATACATCGCGTGGCGATCGCGCGGGATCACCTGTGTGGAGACGGGTTCGATGGCGAGGCCGAGCTTCTCGGCGACATGGGCCTCCACGCGCGGATCAACATTGGCAAAGGTGCCGACCGCGCCGCTGATCGCACAGGTCGCAATCTCGGCCCGCGCTGCGACCAGCCGCGCACGGCAACGGTCGAACTCGGCATAGGCCTGGGCGAGCTTCAGCCCGAAGGTCACCGGCTCGGCATGGATGCCGTGGCTGCGGCCGATGGTAGGCGTGTATTTGTGCTCCATCGCGCGGGTCTTGATCGCGGCGAGTAGCGCGTCGACGTCGTCGATCAGCATGTCGGTTGCACGGACGAGCTGCACCGACAGCGTTGTGTCGAGCACGTCTGAGGACGTCATGCCCTGATGCATGAAGCGCGCTTCTTCGCCGACCTGCTGCGCCACCCAGGTGAGGAAGGCGATTACGTCATGCTTGGTTACCGCCTCGATGGCATCGATGGCTTCCACATCGATTTTGGGGCCCGTCGCCCACCAATCCCACAGAGCCTTGGCCGCGCTTGGCGGGACCACTCCGAGTTCGCCCAGCTTCTCGGTCGCGTGGGCCTCGATCTCGAACCAGATGCGATATTTGGCCTCGGGCTCCCACAGGGCGGTCATGGCGGGGCGGGCGTAGCGGGGGACCATCGGGCGGCTCCGGGTAAGGGGTCAGACTTGCCGCGCGGGCTAGTCGGCGCGGCTCGCGAAGGCAAGCCGTGGCGGCAGGCTATGCCTCGCTATCTCGCCAGCCCAGCAGGCGTTCGGCCACAAGCCAGGCCGCAATCCCGCCGATGACCTGCGCGGCGATGAAACCGGCAACATCGCGCGGGGCGATCCCGGCGAAGGTATCCGAGAAGGCGCGCGCAATGGTCACCGCAGGATTGGCGAACGAGGTTGAGGCGGTGAACCAATAGCCTGCAACAATCACCAGCGCGACGCTGGCCGGGACCGCCGAGGGCCGGGCGTGCAGCGTGCCAAGGATGGTCAGCACCAGCGCAAAGGTGGCGACCGCTTCGGACAGCCATTGCGATAGCCCGGTGCGCTCATGCAACGAGACCTGCACCAGCGGCAGATCGAACATCGCGTGCGCCAGCAACGTCCCTGCGATCCCGCCAGCAATCTGCATCGCGCAATAAGCCGCCAGCAGGCCGAGGCTTAATTCACCGCGCAGCTTGAAAACGCCGCTCACTACCGGGTTGAAATGCGCGCCGGAGATGGGGCCGAACATGGTGATCAGAACGAACAGCATCGCGCCGGTCGCAATCGTATTGGCGAGCAGCGCCACTGCGACATTCCCCGCCGCCAGCGTTTCGGCCATGATGCCCGATCCCACCACCGTGGCGACCAGCAGGGCGGTGCCCAGCGCCTCGGCCACCAGCCTGGTCGCAAGCGGCGCGCTCAACCCACCACCTGTCCTTGCGCGTCGATCAGCAATTCGCCGTCTTCTTTCCAGAACTCCCCGCGCTGCGGCGGCAGCAGGTCGATCACCTTTTCGCTGGGGCGGCACAGGCGCTCGCCCTTGGAAGTGACGACCACCGGCCGGTTCATTAGAATCGGGTGCGCCATGATCGCATCGAGCAGTGCGTCATCGCTGAGCGTGGGATCGCCCAAGCCAAGCTCATCGTAAGGCGTGCCCTTTTGCCGCAGCAGATCGCGCAAGGGGATGCCCATTGCCTGCGCCAATTGCGCCACCATCGCGCGGCTCGGTGGGCATTTGAGATATTCGATAACATGCGGCTCAACCCCGGCATTGCGAATCAGCCCGAGCGTGTTGCGCGACGTGCCGCAGGCGGGGTTGTGATAGATGATAACGTCCATGGCACCGCTGGCTATCGCGGCAATATGACCGGTGCAAGACGCTAGATCAGCCCCTTGGCCCGCAAGCTGGTGTGCCCCTCGCGCCCGATGATCACGTGATCATGTACGGTCACGCCAAGCAGCCGCCCTGCCTCGGCGATGCGCTGGGTGATCTGGATATCGGCGCGGCTTGGCTCGGGATTGCCCGAGGGATGATTGTGGACGAGGATCATCGCCGTCGCGCCCACATCCATCGCCCGGCGGATGACCTCGCGCGGGTGGATCGCGGCCTCGTCGATCGATCCGTCGCCGACATGGTGATCATCGATCAGGCGGTTCTTGGTATCGAGATATAGCACCCGCACCCGTTCCACCGTCAGATGCGCCATATCGATGGTGAGGTAATCGATCAGCGCCTGCCACGAAGCCAGCACCGGCCGTTGGATAACCTCGCCCCGCGTCATCCGCCGGGCAGCGACGGCAACAGATTTCAGCGCAGCGGCGCTGGTTTCGCCCACGCCCTTGACGCGCTGCAAGGCCTTGGGATCGGCGTTGAGCACACCGGCAAGGCTGCCGAACTGCGCGATCAGCGCCTTGGCAATAGGCTTGGTATCGCCCTGCTTTATCGCTGCAAACAGCAGGTATTCGAGCACTTCATAATCGGCCAACGCTTCCGCCCCGCCGGTCAGGAGCCGGGCGCGAAGGCGGGCGCGGTGGCCTTCGCCCGCGGTCTTGCCCGCATCCGAGCGGGCCGGAGCCTCCCCCCCGAAATCGAAACCCTCATCAGTGTCAGGCACTGCGCGCCCCCAAAAATCCCAGCCTGTGCCTGCCTCATTGCCTTTGGCCGATGATGCGCGCAAGGGTTGCAAGCAATGGCGGTGGCTGACGAGCAGCAGATTGAGGACGCGCAAACCTGCGCAGCGCAGCCTGCGAAGCGTCGCCGCTGGCGTCGCCGAATCGCGCTGGGTGTCGCCGCCGTTGCGCTGGTCGGCGGCAGCGCCGCATGGGTCACGCGCGAACGCATCATCGGCGATGTCGTGGACGATTACCTCGCCAGCAAGGGCGTGCGCGCCCGCTATGATATCGCCGCAATCACCCCGCAGGTGCAGGTGATCGAAAACCTTGTGATCGGCGATCCTGCCCGGCCTGATCTGACCGCCCGGCGGCTGGTGATCGAACTCGGCGTCGGCTGGGCCGGGCCCGAAGTGCGCCGAGTCACGGTGGAAGGCGCGCGGGCCTATGCCACCTATCGCGGGGGAATATTCAGCCTCGGCGCGCTCGATCCGCTGATTTTCACCGACAGCACAGAGCCACCCGCGCTGCCCGCGCTCAATTTGACGCTGACCGATGCGCGCGCCTTGGTAGAAAGCGATTATGGCCGAATCGGTCTGGCGCTGAATGGCACCGGGCGGATGGATGATGGCTTTGCCGGCGTGCTCGCAGCCAATGCGCCGGGGATCGGGGTAGAAGGCTGCCGCGCCGCGCGCGCCACGCTCTATGGACCCCTGACAACCGATGAGGGCGCGCCAAGCCTGAAGGGCCCCTTGCGGATTGGCGATTTGGTGTGCGGCGGCGCGCGGCTGGCCCGCGCGGATATCGGCTCGGCTCTGAAGCTCAGCCGCGATTTCAGCGCTGCAACGGGCGATTTCCGGTTGAAGGGCGAGAATCTGGCCCATCCATCTCTGGCAGGCGCAGCGCTGGACGGCACCGCACGGATCATGTGGAGCGGTACCGGGCTGGCGCTGGAGCATGATCTATCACTGACCGACGTTTCCGCGCCGCAGGGACGCATCGCGCGCCTCACCGCTGAAGGCCAATGGCGCGGGCCGATCAATGGCGCCCGCGGCGAGTGGGAAGGCGCCTTAAGAGCCGCCGGGATTACGCCCGATGCTGGCTTTACCGCGGGCCTCGCTGAAGCTGAGGCTGGGTTGGAGGGCACGCTGCTCACTCCGCTGATCGCCAAGGCGCGCGGCGGCTTTGCCCGGTCGGTCAATGGCAGCAGCCTCAGCGCCGATGCGATCATCCGCCATTCCGAGGGCAGGATCGCGCTGATTATCCCAGAGGCTCGCATTGCCAGCCGCACCGGCACGCCGATCGCGGCCCTGTCACAGCTGAGCGCCGGGATCACGGGCGCGGGGCTGACCGGGCTGCGCGGCAATATCCTTGTCGGCGGGGATGGGCTGCCCAGCATCAATGGACGGATGGAGCAGCAGGGTGATGGCGCCTGGGTGCTGAGGATGGCGATGGCCGAATACAGCGCGGGCGCTAACCGGCTGGCGATCCCGCGGCTTGCCCTGCGTCAGGACCGGAGCGGGACCATCCGGTTCGATGGCCAAGTCGATGCCAGCGGTGAACTGCCCGGCGGCGGGGTGACCGGCCTTGCCGTCCCGCTGGAAGGTACATGGAGCGCCGCACGCGGCCTCGCCCTCGGCACGCGCTGCACGCCGCTGCGCTTCAACAGGCTGGCGGTATCTGGCCTCGCGCTCAAGGGACAGGTGGTGACGCTCTGTCCCGAAGACGGCGCGCCGATCCTTGCCTATGATCAGGCCTTGCGCTTGAGAGCAAGCACCGGGCCGCTCAACCTAACGGGCACGCTCGGGGAAAGCCCCGCAAGCCTCAGCGCTGCGGCGGTGCGGCTGCGCTATCCCGCTCCCTTCGCGGTGGACGGCCTTGTCGCGCGGATTGGTGAGGGGGACAGCACCATCAGCCTTTCCGTCGCCAGCCTCTCGGGCAGCTTAGCAGGCGATATCGGCGGCCAGTTCGCGGGCGGCGCGGCGCAAATGTCGGCCGTACCGCTTGATCTGGCGGATATCGCCGGGCTCTGGTCCTTCGCCGATGGCACAGTGCGGGTGGACGAGGCAGCATTCACCCTGACGGATCGTCCCGCGCAAGGCTCAGCCCGCTTCAACCGCTTGATCGCGCGTGCGGGCAATCTTGTGCTGCGCGATAATCGCATCACCGCCGCTGCCGCCTTGCGCCATCCCGGATCAGGCCGGATGCTGGCCGATGTCAGCATCACCCACGATCTCGAAAGCGCCATCGGCAACGCCCGTCTTGCCGTGCCAGGCGTGGTGTTTGATTCCGGTTTCCAGCCCGAAGACATATCGGAACTCGCCAAGGGCGTGATCGCTTTTGCCGATGGCTCGGTCACCGGCAATGGCCGGATTGATTGGACCGCAGACGCCATCACCAGCAGCGGCACATTCCGTTCCGACCAGATTGACTTTGCCGCTGCCTTCGGCCCGGTCCGCGGCCTTGCGGGGGAGGTGGCGTTCACCGATCTCCTCAACCTCACCACCGCGCCCGATCAGCAGGTGACCATCGCCGCGCTCAATCCGGGGGTTGAGGTGCTCGACGGGGTTGTGCAGTTCGAACTCAAGGACGGCACCTTGCTCAGCCTTGAGCGCGCCCGGTTTCCCTTCATGGGCGGCGAATTGCAGATGCGCCCGCTGGTGATGGATTTCGGCAAGCCCGAAACCCGCCGCTATGTGTTCGAGATCACCGGGCTCGATGCGGCGACATTTGTCGCGCAGATGCAGCTGACCAATCTCAGCGCCACCGGCGTGTTCGATGGGACCGTGCCGATCGTGTTCGACGAAAATGGCAATGGCCGGATCGAAGGCGGGCTTCTGATCAGCCGCGCGGGCGGGGGCAATGTCGCCTATGTCGGCGATCTGACTTACGAGGATTTGGGCGCGATGGGCAATTATGCCTTCTCGGCGCTGCGATCGCTGGATTACCGGCAGATGCAGGTTGGCCTGAACGGCAGCCTTTCGGGCGAGATCATCACCAATCTCGATTTTGACGGAGTGCGGCAGGGCGCAGGCACCAGCCAGAACTTCATCACCCGCCGCCTTGCCAAGCTTCCGATCCGTTTCAAGATCAACGTGCGTTCGGAAAACTTCCACGAGCTGGCGACCATGGTGCGATCCTTTTGGGATGTCGATTTCCTCGGCAACCCGGTCGACCGTGGGCTGCTGCGCACGCAAGATGGCCGCTTCGTCCCCGCGCGCCCGGCTGCGCCAACCTTGCCACCCGCCATCAAACCCGTTCAACCTTCCGAAAGCGACAATCAGCCATGATCCACCACGAATTGACTGGGCCAGCACGCGCTGCCACATCCTGCGCATATACGGGGGAGGGGCAAGCGGGCATGGCGCGGCAAGGCACAGGACGAAACCGGGCAATGATGGCCGGGCTTGCAATCCTATCGGGCTGTCTGGGTGGCTGCATCAATATTGCCGCCCCTGAAAAGCCGATCGTGATCGAGCTCAACATCAACATCCGGCAGGAAGTGATTTACCGGCTGGCGGAAGATGCTGCCAACACGATCGAGGAAAACGCGGACATCTTCTGATGAAGATCGCCCGCAACGGAGGAATGATAATGCGTAAGTCAGCACTCGTGGGGATCGCCGCCATCGTGGGTTTGGGCGTGGCCCTTTCCCCGGCACTCGCGCAGCGCGACCCGGCCTATGATGCGGCGCGCGCGTCGGGCCAGATTGGCGAGAAGGCGGATGGCTATCTCGGCATTGTCGGCAATGAAACGACGGATTTGCGCCGGATCGTCAATGACATCAATATCAAGCGCAAGGCCGTCTATGCCGAACGCGCGCAGGCGAATAATGCCACGATCGAGGAATATGCGCTTTCGATTGGCTGTCAGCAGATATTGAAGACCACGCCGGGGGAAAAGTATCAGGCGCCCGATGGCACCTGGCAGACCCGCACGAGCGCCGCGCCGAGCAGGGACCCGCGTTGTCCGTGATTTGTGCGGTTGCACAAACAAACCGCACCCCGTGTTGACTTGCCTTTCCCCCCCTTCTAAGGGGGCGGCGCCCTCGGCGGGGACCTTGTTGTGCATGCCTTGGCCTTTCCTCCACGGAGACTGGCATGAGTGACGAGAAACCTGCCCGAGACCCCATCTTTGAGGATGCGCGGATCGACGCGCTCGAGGCGCGGCTCAAGGCCGCCCGTGAGCGTGAAGAACAGCGCAACCAACCGCAGGTATCTGCGCCCGATGCGAATTATCGTTCGGGCAGCCGGGTGCTGGCGGACTTGCTCGGTGGGATTTTCGGCGGTGTGCTGTTCGGCTGGGTCATAGACCATTTTGCCGGAACGCAGCCCTGGGGTCTGTTGGTCGGACTGTTCGTCGGAATAGTCGTTGCCTTCAGGAACATTTTCCGGGTTTCGAACATGGGCTCGGGCAAATCCTCTAGCGAGGACTGAGCCCCGGGACGCATGCGCAGCAGATTAGGGACGTAACCGAAGTGTCAGCCGAACCGGCCAAGGTCGATCCGATGCACCAGTTCACCATTACGCCATTGGCGCGTTGGGAACTCGCGGGCTACGATGTCTCGTTCACCAACAGCGCCTTGTGGATGCTGATTACCACCGTGGTGCTGATCGCCTTCGTTGCAGGCGGTATGAAGCGCCAGCTGGTGCCGGGCCGCTGGCAGATGGCGGTGGAAACCTTCACCGGCTTCATCGATGATATGCTCATGGCGAATATTGGCGATGCGGGCAGGAAATACGTCCCGTACGTCTTCTCTCTGTTCATGTTCATCCTGTTTGCGAACATTCTTGGCCTGCTGCCGCTGGGCGTGATCGGGGTGCACCCGTTCACCTTCACCAGCCACTTTACGGTCACCGGCGTGCTGGGGCTGATCACCATCTCGATCGTTTTGATCGTCGGTTTCTGGAAGCATGGGCTCCATTTCTTCGGCTTGTTCGTACCGCATGGCACGCCGCTGCCGATGATCCCGCTGATCTTTGCGATCGAACTCTTCTCGTTCATCTTGCGTCCGTTCAGCCTCGCGCTGCGTCTGTTCGTGGCGATGATGGCCGGTCACGTGCTGCTCGAAGTTCTGTCGAGCTTCGTCATCGACGGCACCAATGCTGGCGCAATCTGGAGTGGGGTGGTCGGTCTGCCGAGCTTCGTGCTTATGATCGGCATCTGCGCGCTTGAGATTCTCGTGTCGGGGATTCAGGCATATGTCTTCGCGCTGCTCACTGTCTTCTACATCAACGATGCAGAGAACCTGCATTAATCTTTCCACGTCAAAAAGTTTAAAACCGAAAGGAATCAGTACAATGGATATGGAAGCTGCAAAGCTCGTCGGTGCGGGTCTGGCTGCCATCGGAACCGGCCTCGCCGCAATCGGCGTGGGCAATATTTGGGGGAGCTTCCTATCGGCTGCGCTCCGCAATCCGGGCGCCGCTGACGGCCAGCAGGGCCGCCTGTTCGTCGGCTTCGCCGTGACCGAACTCCTCGGCCTGCTGGCCTTCGTCGTTGCGATGATTCTGATCTTCGTCGCCTGATTGTCTAACTTACAAGGCCGGTAGTCGGGTTGTTCCGGCGCCCGGCCTTGCCCTTTTTAACGACCCGCGCAAGGCCATACACCCATGCCTCAGATCGCCCAGCTGATGGAGACCTATGCCAGCCAGATTTTCTGGCTGCTGATCTTTTTCGGCGCTGTCTATTTCATCGTCGGCAAAGGCATGGTTCCCAAGGTCATGGCCACTGTGGCCGAGCGCGACGATCAGATTGCGGCTGATCTTGCCGCGGCAGAGGGAGCGCGCAGCGCTGCCGATGCCGAGGAAGCCGATTGGCGCGCACGGGAAAATGCCAACCGTGCAGCGGCGCAGGAAACGCTGACCAAGGCCAAGTCCGAAGCCGCTCTGGCAAGCGAGAAGAAGCTTGCCGCAGCGCAGGTCGGGATCGATGCCCGCCTGGCTGAAGCTGAAGCCGCCATTTCTGCAACCCGAAACGCGGCGCTGGCCGAAATCGAAGACGTCGCGGTTGAAGCTGCACAGGATATTGTGGGTCGCCTTGCCGGGGTGAAAGTAACCAAGCCCCAGGCCAAAGCGGCGGTGAAGGAGGCGATGAGCCATGTTTGAGCTTTTGTCGGAAGCTGCGAGCGAGGCTGTCCACGCCGAGCCCACTCTGGCGGGACTCCATGCCTACCAGATCGTGTCGATCGCGATGCTTGCGCTCATCGCAGTGATGGTCTGGAAGAAGGTCCCGAGCTTGATAACCGGCGGGCTCGATTCCAAGATTGCCGAGATTCGCAGGGCGCTTGACGAGGCCAAGAACCTGCGCGCTGAGGCCGAGGCGCTGCGCGCCGAATATGCGGCCAAGATCGCAGCGTCCGAAAAGGACGCCGAAGCGATGATCGCCGGGGCGCGCGAGGAGGCCGACGCCATCCTCACCCGTGCCGAGGCTGACAGCGAAGCCATGATCGTGCGTCGTCAACGCATGGCCGAAGACAAGATCGCGGCCGCCGAACGCACCGCAATTGCCGAGGTCAAGGCTTATGCGGTGACAGCGGCGACTGCTGCGTCACGCAAGCTGATTGCTCAGCGTCACGATGGCGCCGCGGACAAGGCGCTCGCCGACGAGGTGATCGCCTCGCTTTGAGCGAAGTTGCACTGAGCAAACAAGGGCGGCCCGGCGTGGCCGCCCTTTTTGCGTGTGGCCTATGTGCCGGGGATAAAGACCACTTTGCCCACCAGTTCGCGCCGCGCCATTGCTGCAAAGCCTTCGCGCCACTGGGATAGCGGCAAGATGCGGTCGATCGAGGGGGTGATGCGGCCTGCTTCGGCCAAGGCCGTGATGGCGCTTTGGATCGCACGGCCGCGCTCGGGGAAGCGGCGGGCATATTCGCCCGCGCGCAGGCCGACGACGCTGAAGCCCTTGATCAGCGGGATGTTGGTGGAGATGTCCGCAATCCGGCCCGAGGTGAAGCCGACTACCATCAGCTTGCCGCCAAACGCGACGCAGCGGGTCGATTCGTCGAACACATCGCCGCCGACTGGATCGAACACGATATCGGCCAACGCCCCGCCGGTGAGCTCAGCGACAGCCTCGCGGAAGCGTCCTTCGGCGAGGATCACGGCATCAGGCGCGGCGAGGGCAGCGATACGTTCGCGCTTGTCGGCGCTGCCGGTGGTGGCGATCACCCTGGCCCCCAATGCCCGCGCAAGGTCGCAGGCGGCAAGGCCCACACCGCCGCTTGCGCCGTGGACCAGCACCCATTGGCCCGGCTGCACGCCGCCAAGCTCCACAAGACCGGTATAGGCGGTGGAATAGGCCGCGCCCATCGCGGCGGCTGCCGGAAAGTCCATTCCGCGCGGCATGGGCGATAGCTTGTCTGCCGCCACGCTGGCGCGCTCGGCGAAGGCCCCCGTTTTGTTGCCACCCATCACGCGGTCGCCGGGCGCAAAGCTGCTGGCGGGATCCGCCTCAAGTACCTCACCTGCAAACTCCAATCCGCTGGTGAAGGGCACCTCCGGCTTGAACTGGTATTCCCCGCGCGTCATCAGCAGATCGGGAAAGTTGAGCGAGGCGGCACGCACCTGCACCAGCACTTCGCCAGCGCCGCGCGCCTGAGCAGGAATGTCGGCGAAGGCGATGCCAGACAGATCGTCTGACAAGGCCTCAACCCTGAGCGCCTGCATCGTCTTAGAAATTGTCCTTCGCCGCCCGCAGCGCCGCAAAGGTTTCGTGCGGAGCGCTGTCGCCCCATTTGGCCATCATCGCCGGATCGTCCGCGCGCAGGAAGGGGTTGGTGGCAAGCTCACGCCGCAGCGTGGTCGGCACGGTCCATTCGTCGCGTCCGCGCTTGGCGGCGATCTCAGCGGCATAGTCCTGCAAGGCGACATTATCGGGATCGGCATGGAGCGCGAATTTCGCGTTGGAGGCGGTGTATTCGTGAGCGCAATAGAGCAATGTTTCGGGCGGCCACGCCTTGATCCGGCTGAGGCTGTCCCAGAACTGCTTGGGCTCGCCTTCAAACATGCGCCCACAGCCCAGCGCGAACACAGAGTCGCCAACGAAGGCGATATCCGCGCTCGGCAGGTGATAGGCGATATGGCCGTTGGTGTGGCCTGACACATCGATCACCTGCGCCTCAACCGCGCCCAGTTTCACCGTATCGCCGTGGGCGATGATGCGGTCGATCGGGAATTTGCCTTCAACCTCAGCAGGGCCGGTGATGGTGCAGCCGGTCGCGGCCTTGATCGCTTCGTTGCCGCCCGCGTGATCGGGGTGCCAGTGGGTGTTCCAGATTTGCGTGATGGTCCAGCCCTTCATGTCCGCTTCGAGCAGATAGGCCTTGGCATCGGGGGTATCGATCGCGGCAGTTTCGTGACTGTCGGTATCGTGGATGAGGTAGCCATAGTTGTCACTAAGGCACGCGAACTGGTGAACATGGATCATGGGGCAACCTTACCCCCGCGCACCCCAATAGGAAAGGCCCGCCTGCGATACGCAAGCGGGCCGGTTTCCTGAGCAAGTCAAGATGAGGTTGCTGATCCGGCACCGCAGGGGCTGCGAGGCCACGCGGCCGAGCCGCAGGTGCCCCGAAGCGGAGCGGAGGGACCAGCACCGAGGACGCTCCCGCAGAGGCGGGAGCGCCTCAACATCATTCCTGACCCTTCTTGAGCGCGGCGCCGAGGATGTCGCCGAGCGACGCACCCGAATCCGACGAACCGAACTGCGCCACAGCTTCCTTTTCTTCGGAAATCTGACGCGCCTTGATCGAGAAGTTGGGCTTCTTCGAACGGTCGAAGCCGATCACCATCGCGTCGATCTTGCTGCCGACCTGGAAGCGGTCGGGGCGCTGTTCGTCGCGGTCACGGCCGAGATCAGCGCGCTTGATGAAGCCGGTTGCACCGTCTTCGCCAACCTGCACTTCCAGCCCGCCGTCACGCACTTCGAGCACGGTGACAGTGACGGTCTGGTTCTTGCGCAGCGAACCACCGCTGGTGGCGCTTTCAGCAGTCGGCGCACCCTTTTCGAGCTGCTTCATGCCGAGGCTGATGCGCTCCTTGTCGACATCGACATCGAGCACGATGGCCTTGACCATTTCGCCCTTGCGGTGAAGCGCCAGCGCGTCTTCGCCCGAGATGCCCCAGGCGATGTCCGACATGTGGACCATGCCGTCGACGTCGCCATCGAGACCGATGAACAGGCCGAACTCGGTGGCGTTCTTGACTTCGCCTTCGACTTCGGTGCCGACCGGGTGCTTTTCGGCAAACTCGTCCCACGGATTGCGCTGGGCCTGCTTGAGGCCAAGGCTGATGCGACGCTTGTCGCTATCGACTTCGAGCACCATGACTTCGACTTCCTGCGAGGTCGAGACGATCTTGCCCGGGTGGACGTTCTTCTTGGTCCAGCTCATTTCGCTGACGTGGACGAGGCCTTCGATGCCAGCTTCCAGTTCCACGAATGCGCCGTATTCGGTGATGTTGGTCACCTGACCCGACAGCTTCGCGCCGACCGGATACTTGGCGGCAACGCCATCCCACGGATCGCTTTCCAGCTGCTTCATGCCGAGGCTGATGCGCTGGGTTTCCGAGTTGATGCGCACGATCTGCACCTTCACGGTGTCGCCAATGGCGATCACTTCGCTCGGGTGGTTGACGCGCTTGTAGCTCATGTCGGTCACGTGCAGCAGGCCGTCGATACCGCCGAGATCAACGAAGGCACCGTAATCGGTGATGTTCTTGACCACGCCGTCGATGATCTGACCTTCGACCAGATCGTTGATCAGCTCGCTGCGCTGTTCGGCGCGGGTTTCTTCGAGCACGGCGCGGCGCGAGACGACGATGTTGCCGCGGCGACGATCCATCTTGAGGATCTGGAACGGCTGCGGAATGTCCATCAGCGGGGTGACATCGCGCACGGGGCGGATATCGACCTGCGACCCGGGAAGGAAGGCCACGGCGCCATCAAGATCGACGGTGAAGCCGCCCTTGACCCGGCCGAAAATGCGGCCTTCGACGCGCTTGCCTTCGCCAAATTCGCTTTCCAGCTTGTCCCAAGCCGCTTCGCGGCGGGCGCGGTCACGCGACAGCATGGCTTCGCCGTCAGCGTTCTCGACGCGGTCAACGAAGACTTCGACTTCGCCGCCGACGACCAGACCATGATCATCTTCGCCGCGGCTGAATTCCTTGAGGGAGATGCGGCCTTCGCTCTTGAGGCCGACGTCGATCACGGCAAAGCCGTTTTCGATCGCAGTGACGGTTCCCTTGACGACGCGGCCTTCAAAGCCATCTTCGCCGGCACCGCCGAGTTGTTCATTGAGCATCGCCTCGAAATCGGCGCGCGTGGGCATTTGGGTTGCCATAGGCTAAGTTAGTCCTGTGTTCGTTATGCTACCGGCCGCCGGTTTTTCCGGGGTCTTAAACTGCCTCCCGTGCACCATTGCGCGGGCTTGCAGGGCAAGAGGCCGAGTGCTCCGCGTCGCCGAATGCGAAAACGCGAAGGTTCGTGCCATCGGTAAGGACGGGTTGAACGGCCGCGCGCCTAGGCGAGAGCGGTGCAAAAGGCAAGGAGAATCGCCCCGCCAAGGGTGGGACGACCCGTTCATGTGGCGGCCTGTTGGAGACACAGGTTACACTGTCCAGAGAAGGAAAATCTCCCCCGGCGGGACGGGCCGTGAAGGCTGGGAGAGGAAGGGGCGGGCAGACGACATGGTGTCTGCCATTGTGTGCATCGCAGGGCGTGTAGGAAAGCGCTCTATTGTACCTTGTACAGCATTGCGACGTCGCAGCGTTGATAGCGGGCACCATATTCGTCCATGATCCCGGCATCATGGACGAAGCCCAATTTCTCGTAAAGGTGGATCGCGGCGGCGCAGATGTGGTTGGTGAGGAGATAGAGCCTGGTCGCGCCGAGTTCCTGCGCGCGGGCGATCACAGCGGCGAGCAGGAATTCTCCCGCCTTCAGCCCGCGCGCCGTTTCGCGCACCCCCATCTTGGTCAGCTCGAACGCGCCCGGCCCGGTGCGTTGCAGCGCGCAAGCGCCCACGATGCCGAGCCCGGGGGCCTCGACGAACAGGATATCGCCGCCCGCATCGACGATCCGTTCGCGCGGGTTTTCCAGCACATCGCGGTCGGTCGGTTCGAGCGTGAACATCGCTTCGATCCACTCGGCGTTGATGTCGTGGAAATGGTGCGCGAGGCTATCGTCGAATTCGCGGAGCCGCAGCACGCCCGGCGCGGCTGCGGCGGCGCGGTCAGCGATGGATGCTTCGGCAAGCGCGGCTTCGATCTTCGCCAGCTGGAGCAGGAAGTCACCGTCGAGCGTAGACAGGATCGCCTCCGCTGCCATGCCGACGCGCGGCCACACGTCGCGCGCGATGATCGCAACCGCGTTCTGTCCCTCGGGCGACAATGCGATGCTCCGGCTGCGGTGGTTATCGCTCGGCATATCGGTCACCATCCCGAGCTTGCGCAGTTGGCCGAGGGTCCGGGTGATGCCAGGCTGACTGGTGCCGCAGGCTTCGGTCAGCTGTCCCACGGACATCGGCCCGGTTCTGAGCGCGGCGAGGATGGCCATCTGACCCGGTTGGACCGGTAGCCCGGTTCCGGCAATGACGCTGGCCGCGCCTGCCTGCATACGCTCTCCCAGCCGTTTCAGCCTGCTGCCAAGGAACGAAGGCCCCATCTGGGCGACAACATCCGCCATCAATCAACTCCATAACGCGATATATAACGCGTTATATTTTACTCCTGCGGCGTTTGGCAAGGGGATGCAGCGCTGTCACGGCAGAAATTTGCGCCTGTCATGACAGCCTCGGCGAAACGCCTTTCGCGCTAAGCATCTGGAAAGCTTTATTGGCTATTGCTCCACCGGAAACTGGTGGAGGCCGTAGTCATGATGAGATCTGGGAAACTGCTTGCTTCGCTGGTCGCAGGCTTGGCGCTGGCAGGCTGCACGACCGACAGCAACACCTATCCAGCCTCGGTTGCCGAGTTGAAGGCCAAGCTGGTCGGCGAGTCTTCCACCTACGATACCGGCAGCCAGAAGCGCTCGATGTCGGTGACGAAGGTTTCGGGCAATTCGGTTTCCGTGCGCCTCTACAACAATATCTCCTGGAGCATGAATTGCAGCATCGATATTGAGGCGGTCGACGATGCGAACACGCGGTTGATCCCGAATTGCGGCAAGACCGGATCGGCCATCGGCGACACCTCGCTCGGCTACGTCGAAACCGAAATTGCCGAACATGCCAAGCGGATACTGACCGGTGAGCCAGTCGATGTGGCCTATATCAACAGCAAGGCGATGGCGCGCACCACCGCCAACTTGCCTGCAATGCAGGGCGAAGCCCTGAAGGCAGATGCCGACATGCGCAACATAGATCGCCAGATGGAAGCGATGAAGCGTGAAGCCGAGGCTGCCAATAACGGCTGGGCCACCCAGTCGGCCGGTGCCGATGATGGTGGTTGGGGCAAGCAATAGCGGCAGCTGGCGCGTTCGTAAGGCTTTGGAAGTGCCTGCTATCGACCGGGAGCGGAAAGCTTCGTTCTGACCGCCTCGATTGCGGCTTCGATCGCCTGTTCGCGGCCAAAATGGGTGGTGTCGAGCACCAATGCATCAGGAGCGGCGATCAGCGGGGCGTCCTTGCGGCCCATGTCGCGAGCATCACGCGCGGCGATGTCGCGTTCGATTTCGGCGAGGGCGGCTTCGATGCCCCGGCTTTGCAGTTCGAGCCAGCGGCGGCGCGCGCGCTCCTGCACGCTGGCCGTGATGAACAGCTTCACCTCGGCATCGGGCGCGATCACGGTGCCGATATCGCGTCCGTCGAGCACCGCGCCGCCCGGCTGCGTGGCAAAGGCGCGCTGGCGTTCGAACAGCGCTTGGCGCACCGCAGGGTGGATCGACACGCGGCTTGCGAGGCCGCCCACCACTTCGGAGCGCAGGATGTCATCTTCCAGCAAGATGTCGGGAAAAGCGCAGGCGGCGAGCGCATCGGCGGCATTGTCAGGATCGCCGCTATTGAGCGCCACTTGCTGCCCGACTGCGCGGTACAGCAGCCCAGTGTCCAGATGCGGTAGGCCAAAATACGCCGCTAGCGCCTTGGCGATGGTGCCCTTGCCCGAAGCGGTGGGGCCGTCGACGGCGATGATCATGAATCTCCCCTCCCGCTTGCGGGAGGGGTCGGGGGTGAGAATATGGCCCCATCATCAGAAATGCCCACCCCTAACCCCTCCCGCAATCGGGAGGGGGACTTGGTGCGCCACGCTCGCACCAGTCCGAAGATGGCGATTGAGGCCCAGAAGCCTTCGAGCACGAGGCTCGCCCAGTTGGTGTGGTAGATCAGCGAAACTGTCAGCAACGCTGCGCCCACAAGATTGGTACCGTGGAGCACGAAGGGGTTGGTCGCCTTCGCCAAGGTCAGATAGGCGTAGGCACCGATGATACAGGCGGTGCCGCACAGGCCGATGAAGCTTGGCCAGTCGAGCGGGGTGTTCACCGCGCTGCCTCTTCCAGCAGCCCCATGAAGGTGGGGAAGCTCGTGTTGATGGGCGAGGTGTCGTCGACGCTTACGCCGCGCGCGCTGACGAGCCCCGCCACCGCCATGCTCATCGCAATGCGGTGATCGAGCCGAGTGGCTACATTTGCGCCACCCGGTGTGCCCGCAAGCGGCTCTCCGCCGGTGCCGTGGATGGTGAGGCCGTCTTCGTGCTCCTCCACCCGCGCGCCGGCCAGTGTCAGCGCCGCGGCCATGGTGGCGAGGCGGTCGCTTTCCTTGACGCGCAGTTCCTCAAGGCCCGTCGTCCGGGTGGTGCCGCTGGCGAGGGCGGCGGCGACGAACAGGACGGGGAATTCGTCGATCATGCTCGGTGCGATGGCTGGATCAACGTCGATGCCAGTCAGCGCCGCGTGGCGCACGCGCAGGTCAGCGACCGGCTCGCCGCCAACGTCGCGCGGGTTCAGTTCCTCGATATCCGCGCCCATCTGGCGCAAAACGTGGATCAGGCCAGCACGGGTCGGGTTGAGGCCGACATTGTGGATGGTAAGATCGCTGCCCGGAACAATACTCGCGGCAACCATGAAGAACGCGGCGGAAGAAGGATCGCCCGGCACGGTCACATCCATCGGTTTCAGATCAGCCTCGCCGTGGATGCTGATGATGCGCGCTCCGTTCTCTTCTGCAATCTCCAGCATCGCGCCGAAGCCCGTCAGCATCCGCTCGGTATGATCGCGGGTCGGGATCGGCTCGATCACGCGGGTGATGCCGGGGGTGTTGAGGCCCGCAAGCAGCACTGCGCTCTTCACCTGCGCGCTCGCCACTGGCAGGCGGTAGGTGATCGGCACAGCAGGCGCTGCGCCGCGCAGCATCAAGGGGAGGGTGCCGCCCGCGCTGGCTTCAATCGAAGCGCCCATCATCGAAAGCGGATCGATCACGCGATTCATTGGGCGGCCCGAAAGGCTCGCATCGCCGATGAACGTTGCGGTGATGGAATGGCTGGCGAGAAGCCCCATCAAAAGGCGCGTCGAGGTCCCCGAATTCCCCATGTCGAGCGCCTGTTTCGGCTCCAGCAAGCTGCCCACCCCTGCGCCGTACACGGTCCAGATGCCATCCGCGCCGCGCTCCACTGAGGCCCCCAGCTGGCGCATCGCGGCGGCGGTCGCCAGCACATCTTCGCCTTCCAGCAGGCCTGTGATCCGGCTTTCACCCACCGCCAAGCCGGCAAACATCACCGAACGGTGGCTGATCGACTTGTCGCCGGGAACGCTGATCGCGCCGGTGAGCGGGCCTTGGGGGGCGAAGGTCTGGCTGGTCATAAGGCCGCGGTCTTTGACAGCGCCCCGCGCATCTGGCAAGGCGCGCGGCGCGTGGTCTGCTGTGCTCTTGATAAAGGGCTTGCCGGAACCCAAATCTTTGATCAATCCACCCATGATTTTGCAGCCGATTGGCCCGCCCGCCCAAGGGCTGGCCCGATTTGAGGAATGATAATGGCGAAGCCTGAATGGGGTACCAAGCGTACCTGCCCCAAGTGTGGGGAACGTTTCTACGACCTTGGCAATGAAGCCCCGGTCACCTGCATCGAATGCGGTGAGACCTGGTCGCCTGAGCCGGTGCTCAAGTCCAAGCAGCCGATTCCGTTCGAGGAAGCTGAAAAGAAGGTCGCGGTCGATGCTGACGCCGATCTCGGCGGCGATGAGGACATCGATGATCTGGAAGACATCGAGGACATCGATGAGGACGGCGATTCGCCCGACAATGACGTGGATCTTGGTGGTGACGACGATCTGGGCGTTGCCACCACCGGCGATGACGACGACGTCGAGACTTGATTTATCTCTTGCCAAGGGAAGGCGGCCCTTATAATGGCCGCCTCCCGCGGGCAGGGCTCAACGCCTCGCTCGCATGATGACTGGTTCGGGGCCTTAGCTCAGCTGGGAGAGCGCAACACTGGCAGTGTTGAGGTCAGCGGTTCGATCCCGCTAGGCTCCACCAATCATTTTGATCAAAGTCGATAGTGCTGATCCCCACGAGGGGCGCATTTTCGCAACGCTGGCTGACGAGGTTTCGTCCGCCGGCGTTTTTCGCATGATGCGTAAGGCTGCGGCCTGCGCGAGGAGAAGTTGGCGATGTTCGACACGCTGTCTGACCGTCTTGGCGGGGTCTTTGACAAGCTCAAAGGCCGCGGCGCGCTGCGTGAGCAGGACGTGCGCGATGCCATGCGCGAGGTCCGCATTGCGCTGCTTGAAGCCGATGTCGCGCTTCCCGTCGCCCGCCGTTTCATCGATGCCGTTACCGAAAAGGCCGTGGGACAGGATGTGCTGCGCTCGGTCACCCCGGGCCAGATGGTCATCAAGATCGTTCATGACGAGCTGGTCGAAACATTGGGCGGGATGGAGACCGAGGGCCTGAACCTCGACGCCCGCCCGCCGGTTGTGATCATGATGGTCGGCCTACAGGGCTCGGGCAAGACCACCACCACCGCCAAACTCGCCAAGCTGATCCGCGAACGTCACGGCAAGAAGGCGCTGATGGCTTCGCTCGACGTCAATCGTCCGGCGGCGCAGGAACAGCTGGCGGTGCTGGGCGGTCAGGTTGAGGTCGCCACCCTGCCGATCATCGCAGGCCAGCAGCCGGTCGATATTGCGCGCCGCGCGATGGAAGCGGCGCGCTTGCAGAATTTTGACGTGCTGCTGCTCGACACCGCAGGCCGCCTGCATGTCGATGACGCGCTGATGGCCGAAATGAAGGCCGTCGCCAGCGTGTCGGCCCCCAATGAAGTATTGCTGGTGGTGGATTCGCTCACCGGTCAGGACGCGGTCAATGTCGCGCAGAATTTCACCAAGGAAGTGCCACTGACCGGCGTGGTGCTGACCCGCATGGACGGCGACGCCCGCGGCGGCGCTGCGCTGTCGATGCGCGCGGTCACCGGCAAGCCGATCAAGTTTGCCGGGACGGGCGAAAAGCTCGACGCGATCGAGCCGTTCCGCCCCGGTTCTGTCGCCGACCGCATCCTCGGCATGGGCGACGTTGTCAGCCTGGTTGAACGCGCGGCGGCGACGATCAAGGAAGAGGACGCCGAAAAGCTCGCCCGCAACCTTGAGAAGGGCAAATTCGACCTCAGCGATCTTGCGATGCAGCTCAAGCAGATGCGCAGCATGGGCGGGCTGGGGATGCTGGCGGGCATGATGCCGGGCATGAAGAAGGCCAAGGCGGCGATGGCGTCCTCGGGCATGGACGACAAGGTGCTGGTCCACATGGAGGCGATCATCGGATCGATGACCGCCAAGGAACGCGCCAACCCCGACCTCATGAACGCCAAGCGCAAGAAGCGCGTTGCGGCCGGGAGCGGCACCGATGTGCAGACGGTCAACAAGGTGCTGAAGATGCATCAGGAAATGGCCCGCGCGATGAAGCAGATCAAGAAGATGGGCGGGCTGAAGGGCCTCGCTGCAATGTTCGGCGGCGGCGGCGGGATGGGCGGTCCGGGCGGCGGGTTAGGCGGCATGGGGGGCGGCATGGGCGGCGGCGCAGGCGGTCTTCCCGGCCTCGGAGGCCCCGGTGGTTTTGGCGGTGGAGGGTTGCCCGGTCTGGGCGGGCCTCCCCGCAGCAAGAAGTAAGTTTCAATTCAACAGTTCAATTCAGTTCCAATCGAAAGGTAGCATTCCATGTCCATTTCCATCCGGCTTTCGCGCGGCGGTTCCAAGAAGCGTCCCTATTACCGCATCGTCGTCGCCAACAGCCGCAGCCCGCGCGACGGCAAGTATCTTGAGCAGATCGGGACCTATAACCCGCTGCTCGCCAAGGATTCGCCGGAGCGCATCAAGCTTGTCGATGACCGCGCCCGTTACTGGCTCGGCGTTGGCGCGCAGCCGACTGACCGCGTGGCCCGCTTCCTCGACGCCGCTGGCATCAAGGAACGCGCAGCGCGCGTGAACCCGAAGAAGGGTGAGCCGGGCGAGAAGGCCAAGGACCGCGCTGAAGAGCGTGCGGCGAAGATCGCCGAAGCTGAAGAAGCCGCGCGCGCCGCTGAAGAAGAAGCCAAGGCCGCTGCTGCTGCCCCGGCTGTGGAAGAAGCTCCGGTTGAAGAAGCCGCTGCTGAAGAAGCTGCCGCTGAAGAAGCGCCCGCCGCTGAAGAAGCGCCCGCCGCTGAAGAAGCGCCTGCCGCTGAAGAAGCCGCCGCCGAGGAAGCTCCGGCTGCTGAAGAACAGGCCGAAGGCTGATTGCCAGCATGATCAAGCCCGTCACCCTCGCCGCCATTGCGGGCGCGCATGGGGTGGCGGGCGAGGTGCGTCTGAAGCTGTTTGGCGAGGGCGTCGCGGCGCTCTCGGTCCACAAGAGCTTCAATGATGGCGCGCTGACGCTGGTGAAGATCCGCGATGATGGCAAGGGCGGCGCGGTCGCCCGCTTTGCCGAAAGCGCCAGCCGCGCCGATGCCGAGCGCCTGCGTGGCACCGCGCTGACCGTTCCGCGCGACGCTCTCCCTCCGCTGGCCGAGGGCGAATTCTACCATGCCGACCTGCTCGGCCTGCCGGTTATCACCGATGCTGGCGAGACGGTCGGCGCCGTGCTCGCCATCGAGAATTTCGGCGCGACCGATATCATCGAAATCACCCGCGATCCGGTGCCTGCCAAGGGGCCCAAGACCTTCATGGTGCCGATGATCCCCACGGCGGTGATAGGGTGGGACGCGTCAAGACTTGTGATCGGGGCCGCTTTCGCCGAAGAGTAGGCGCATGCTGTTCTTGGTTCTGATCGCCCTGGCGTTGTGTCTTCTTGTCCTCGTTGTGATGACGATGGGAACAGTCTTGTTGGCGTGCTTCCTTATTGGCGGGGCCAGCGGTTCGCGCCGGATCGCCGCAGCCGTTATCGGGGCACCTCTGCTCCTGCTTCTCCCTTTTTTCGCACTGGGTCAGGCGGGAACGGGTGCGAGCACTGGAACCGAAATGGTAGCGGCATTTGTTTTCATGATGGGTGTGTGCTGCGCCATCGCCTGGCCGGTCGCCTATTTCGCCACGCGGCGGCTTGACCGGCTGACCCAGTTCGACCCGTCGGTTTTTGAATAGCGGGACACGTCGCATGCGGGCCGAAGACGATCCGCTGTGGCACCGCATTGCTGACCATGTGATCGGGCCGCCCAACGTATCCTTGACCTTCGCCGCCCGGCTCGCGCGGGAGAACCGCTGGAGCATCCCCCACGCCGAGGCCGTGATCGGCGAATACAAGCGCTTCTGCTATCTTGCCCTCACCGCGGGGCATGAAGTTACGCCGTCCGATGCGGTCGATCAGGCGTGGCATCTCCATCTCACCTATACCCGCGATTACTGGCAAAGCTTCTGCCCGCAGGTGCTGGGGGCCGATCTCCACCATGGCCCAACCAAGGGTGGCGCGGCCGAAAGACACCGCTTCTACCACCAGTATTCCGCCACCTTGGCGGCCTACGAGTCCGCTTTTGGCGCGCCGCCGCCAGCCGATATCTGGCCTTCGGCCGGTAAGCGGTTCGGTGTTGATCCCTATGGAGTGCGCGTTAACCTTTCAGGTGTTATCGTTCTAAAACGCCGGGTCGCGCTGGCGGCGGGCCTGATCACCTTAATGGTGGGTTGGCTCGCGGGAAGGATATAAAAATGGAGCTCTTCTCGTCGTGGACGGGCGCCGATTTTCTGCTGTTTTTCACCATGCTGCTGGTGGCGGCGACGCTTGCGGCATGGTGGATGCCATCGCAACTGCGCGACAATGGCGGCGACCGCGAAGCATCTGATGCAGAAGATATCGCGATGCTGGCCGGCGGCCACACTGCGCACACCGATGCGGTGATTGCCGATCTTTTTGCGCGCGGGGGGCTGAGCGAAGAAGGGCGAGGCAAGCTTACGGTGGTGGATCCAGGCCTGCCTGCCAGCCCCGCCGGGCGCGCGCTGCTCGCTGCCCGCGCGCCGTTCACCCGCGGCCAGGCCGATGGCGCGTTGGCGATCCACGCCGCCCGGATTATCGCCCGGTTGCGGCGGGAAGGGCTGATGCTGCGGCCCGAACAACTCACCCAGCTGCGCTTTATTTCGATCACGCCTTTTGTCGCGATCTTCCTGCTCGGGGTCTATCGCCAGCGGGCAGGTTCCGCCGTTGGTGAGCCAACTGGCCTGCTGATCGTGCAGCTGTGCCTGACCGTGGTGATCGGGATCATCCGCTTTGCCAGATTTGATCAGCGCACCAGAGCGGGCATTGCCTGTGTACGGCAGCTCCGCTCCCAATCATCACGCTTGCGCCGGGCTCCGCAGGCCCCTGAGGCTGGGATGGCGGTTGCGCTGTTCGGCACCGGGGTGCTGGTGGGCACACCGTGGGAGCCGGTCCACGCCCTGCGCCAGAAGGGCAATGGGGACGGTGGTGGCAGCAGTGATACCAGCAGCAGCGACGGAGGCGGGGACGGCGGCGGCGGTGGCTGTGGTGGTTGCGGAGGCTAACGTCCCGGCGTAAGCGACGGGGATGACGAAGCTATCAAGGTCTTTGGCTGTCGCCGTAGTGCAAGCCGCCCCCGTTCCGCTCGACTTTCAGGCGGGGATCGACAAGGCCGTGCGTCTGGCGCGCGAAGCTATTGATAATGGCGCGCGGGTGGTGGCGTTTGGCGAGACCTTTCTGGGCGGCTATCCGCTGTGGCTCGATGAAGCGCCCGGCGCGGCGCTGTGGGATCATCCGGGTTCGAAGGCGCTGCATGCGATCATGCTGGAGCAAGCCGTGGTTGCCAATGATGAGCGGCTGCTGCCTTTGCAGGAACTGGCTGACGCGAGCGGCGCGTTGATCAGCATCGGCGCGCATGAGCGGGTGCGCCGCAGCCTCGTCAACAACCAGCTGACTTTCCGCCCCGGCCTGCCGGTGCTCGATCATCGCAAGCTGGTGCCGACGCACGGCGAGCGCCTGATCTGGGCGCGCGGCGATGGCTCGACGCTGGGGGTGCATCAGGCGGAGTGGGGCCGGCTCGGGTCACTGATATGCTGGGAGCACTGGATGCCGCTCGCCCGCGCAGCGATGCACAATCTGGGCGAGGATGTGCATGTCGCGGCCTGGCCGACGGTGCGTGAGAGCCACCAGATTGCCTCACGCCACTACGCGATGGAGGGGCGATGCTTCGTGCTGGCGGCGGGGCTGGTGCAGAAGCGCGATGAACTGTTCGACGGGCTGGAGCGCGTCGGCGGCAATGCCGATGCCAAGGCGCTGCTCGAAGGCATCCCCGGCGAGGTCCTCAACCGCGGCGGCTCCCTGATCGCCGCGCCCGACACGCGCGTGATCGCGCAGGCGGGGGAGGGGGAGGAGACGCTGCTGGCGGAGCTGGACCTTGGCGAGGTTGGCGCGGGGCTGACGAGCCTTGATACGGACGGGCATTATTCGCGGCCCGATGTGTTTGAGCTGACGGTGGATGCGCGGACGAAGGATGGGGTGGTTTGGGGATCAGGAAACTGAAATGGCCCATTTCATTTTCGTGCTCGGCCATGCGAACGATGTTGCTGGCAACTTGACTGAGATCGGAATGAGCCGAGTTAAATGCGCTGCATCTCACTGGAATCTACAACCGATCGAAGCAAGGCCCCTCGTTGTGTTGACGGGTGGTTTCGCGGAACGCTTCAACACCACCGACAAACCCCATTGGCAACATGCGCTAGTTGCAATTACGTCATTAGGCGTGCCTATCGGATCAATTTGCGCTCAAGGCTTGGAAAGCGCCCACACAGTTGAGGATGCAGTTCTTGTGATCTGCTTCCTTGAAAATAAAACGAAATTTCGTGCCACTGTTGTGACGTCACAAATACACGTTGAGCGATCTCGCTTCATCTTTGCGTGCCTTGCGCCTACGAGAAGTTTTGAATTCATTGGAGCGGAGCATCCGGTGCATCTCGCCGACATTGAACATGAAACGAAGGCTCTTGAGCAACTAAGGGGACAAGGAGGAGTGTTTTGGGAAGACAAGTTCTTCCCAACTCCTGCTGCGCTTCAACAATGACCCTCGCCGCCACCATCCCCACGCTTTACCCTGAGAGGTTCCCCGGGGCGCTCGGGCGCTCCATCGCAGAGCGCGCGCTGGTCGAAGTTTTCGAGATGACGGTGGATACGAGAGCCAAGGAGGGCGTTCAATGGAACTCAGACTGAGCAAGCCACGCGAGAAATGGTTCTTTCTGATCGCCTTGCCACTGGCGATCGCGATCGAATGGGCGTTTGCCCGCTCGCTCGACTGGAGCGCCTATCCTCGCAGCGAGTGGGTGGCGCTGTTCGACCTGTGCGTCTTCATGCCCTTGCTTTACCTTGCCGCCTTCACCAGCGAATTGACCCGCAAGGCCCGTTTGCTTCGCTGCCTCGGGATCGCCGGGATCGGCCTGCTTGCCTCAAGCTTCATCGTCCCCGAGCCCAATCAATTCATCATCGGCGAGCTTTCAATCCTGCGCAACATGGCGATGGTCGGCGTTGTCGCCTTCGAGGGCTGGGTTCTGTGGAAGGTTATCGGGGCAGTCTATCGCCGGAACGCAGACGCGCAGACGCTCGAACGCGAGTTTGCTGTCCCGCAATGGATCGCCAAGCTGATGGTGCTCGAAGCGAAGTTCTGGAAAGCCGTCTGGCAGTTCCTGCGCCGCAAATGACCTTCGCCGCCACCATCCTCACACTTTACCCGGAAATGTTTCCCGGGCCGCTCGGGCACTCCATCGCGGGGCGCGCGCTGGCTGATGCCAAGTGGGCCTGCGAGACGGTGCAGATCCGCGACTTTGCCGAAGACAAGCACCGCACCGTCGATGATACCCCGGCAGGCGGCGGGGCGGGGATGGTGCTCAAGTGTGATGTGCTGGGGAGGGCTTTGGATAGTGCCCAAGAGCCCTCTCCCCTTCAGGGGAGAGGGAGGAGCCCCGAAGGGGCGGAGGGAGTGGGGGCGGGCGAAAGCGCGATGCCGACCGATAGCCCCCACCCCCAAACCCCCTCCCCTGAAGGGGAGGGGGCTTTAGTGCGCCCCATCCTCGCCATGACGCCGCGCGGGAAACCCATCACCCAAGCCCGCATCCGCGAACTCGCGCAAGGCCCCGGCGTCATCATCCTGTGCGGCCGGTTCGAGGGCTTCGACGAACGCCTGTTCGAGGCCCGACCGGAGATCGAGCAGGTCTCCCTCGCTGACATCGTCCTCTCCGGCGGCGAGATGGCGGCGCTCACCATCCTTGACGCTTGCATTCGGCTGCTTCCCGGCGTAATGGGCGCGCCTTCCAGCGGGGCGGAGGAGTCGTATGAAAACGGCCTCCTCGAATACCCGCACTATACCCGACCTCATGAATGGGAAGGGCGCACGATCCCCGAAGTGCTGCGATCGGGGGATCATGCGAAGATCGCGGCGTGGCGAAAGCTGCAAAGCGAGACAGACACTCGGTCACGCAGGCCGGACTTGTGGGAGCGCTATGAGGGCGCTCGGGTCCAACCTGCCTCTGGCGCGCGGCGAAAAGACAAGGAACCGGACCAGTGAACCTGATCCAGCAGATTGAAGCCGAAGAAATCGCCAAGTCCGGCAAGGACATCCCCGAATTCCGCGCGGGCGACACCGTCCGCGTCGGCGTGAAGGTGAAGGAAGGCAACCGTGAGCGTGTTCAGAACTATGAAGGCGTCGTGATCGCCCGTTCGAACCGCGGCATGGGCAGCAACTTCACCGTGCGCAAGATGAGCTTTGGCGAAGGCGTCGAGCGCGTTTTCCCGCTCTACTCGCCGATCGTCGAAAGCATCACCGTGGTCCGCCGCGGCGTGGTGCGTCGTGCGAAGCTCTATTACCTGCGCGGCCGCACCGGCAAGAGCGCACGTATCGTTGAGCGCCGCGACAACACGCCCAAGGCGTAAGGCTTTACCAGCCAGCGAATAGCGAAGGGCGGTCCGGCAACGGGCCGCCCTTTTGCGTTCCAGCACCTTTTTCGTCATTGCGAGCGTCAGCGAAGCAATCCATGGTCAGGCCTTGGATTGCCGCGCCGCCTTTCGGCGGCTCGCAATGACGAGGTGAGCCTTGGATGCGTTCGATTTTTGCTGCTGTTGCCGTTTTGCTCAGTGTCCCCGTGATGGCGGAGGATGCCATGCCTGAGGCTGCTCCCACGCTCAGCTTCGAACGCGTTTTCGCCTCCCCCGGTCTAGATGGCCCCGCGCCGAGGCAAGTGCGGCTGTCGCCCGATGGCCGCTACCTCACCCTGCTGCGCAACCGCGCCGATGACCGCGAGCGGTATGATCTGTGGGGCTATGACATCGAGACCCGCGAATGGCGGATGCTGGTGGATTCAGAAAAGCTCGGTTCGGGCCGCGAACTCTCCGAAGACGAGAAGATGCAGCGCGAACGCGCGCGCGTCGGCAGCCTCAAGGGGATCATCTCCTATCAGTGGGCGAGCGATGGCTCGGGCGTGCTGGTGCCGCTCGATGGCGATCTGTTTCTCGCCAAGCTTGATGGCACGGTGACGCGGTTGACCGACACCGAAGGCACTGAACTCAACCCCAAGCTGTCGAGCATGGGCGGCTTCGTCAGCTTCGTACGCGACCGGCGGCTGTGGGTCGGCCCGGTGGGCGGCCAGGCCACACCGATCACCCCTGCCGGAGAGGCCGAAACGATCCGCTGGGGCGAGGCGGAGTTTGTCGCGCAGGAAGAAATGGCGCGGCTTTCGGGATATTGGTGGAGCCCCGACGACAGCCGCATCGTCGTGCAGCGCACCGATGAAGCGGGCGTCGGCATCGTCACCCGCGCGGCAATCGGTGCGAAGGGCACCAAGGTGTTCGACCAACGCTACCCGGCGGCAGGCACCGATAACGCGGTGGTCGAACTGTTCGTGATGAACCCCGATGGGTCGGGCAGCGTCAAGGTCGATCTCGGACTTGATCTCGATATCTATGTCGCCCGCGTTGATTGGGCGCCCGATGGCAGCGCGATCTACGTCCAGCGGCAGGACCGGGCGCAGACGAAGATCGATATGCTCAAGGTCGATCCGGCGACCGGCGCGAGCACGGTGTGGTTCACGGAAGAAGCGGCGCGGCCCGATTATTGGGTGAATCTCAGCGACAACTACCGCTTCCTCAAGGATGGCGGCTTGCTGTGGTGGTCAGAGCGCCACGGCTATGGGGCCTTCTATCGCTACGAACCCACAGTTGACGAAAGCATCGGGTGGATCCGCGTTTTCCGCATGCCCTACGGCGACTCGCCCGCGACTGCGCTGGTTGGAGTGGACGAGACAGCGGGCACCTTCACCTATCAGGCGACCAGCGACGTCCTCACGCAGCAGATCTACCGCGCGCGTCTCGATGGCGGCGGTGAGCCCGAACTGCTCACCGACCCCGCTTTCACCAACAGCGCCAGCATGGATGGGGCGGGGCGGCTGCTCTATGTCACGCGCTCCAGCCCGAACCAGCCGTCGCAATCCTACCTCGCGACGCCCGATGGCAAGCGGGTTGCATGGATCGAGGAAAACCGGGTCGAGGGCGGGCATCCCTACGCGCCGTTCCTCCCCAGCCATGTCGCCCCCGAATACGGCACCATCGCCGCCGAGGACGGCACCCCGCTGCACTGGATGATGCTCAAGCCGAAGATGGAGCCAGGCAAGCGTTACCCGGTGTTCTTCAGCCATTACGGCGGGCCCGGGCCGCAGATGGTGACCAAAGGCTGGGGTGGAGCGCTGGCGCAGTCGGTTGTCGACAAGGGCTATATCTACTTCGTGCTCGACAATCGCGGCTCGGCCAATCGCGGCGTCGATTTCGAACAGCCAATCTACCGCGCGATGGGCGGGGTGGAAGTGCGCGACCAGAAGGCGGGGGCGGAGTACCTGAAGACGCTCGATTTCGTCGATCCGGCCAAGATCGCGATCTATGGCTGGTCCTATGGCGGCTACATGACCCTGAAGCAGCTTGAGGCCGACCCGGGCCTCTATGCGGCGGGCATCTCCGGCGCGCCGGTGACGCGGTGGGAACTGTACGACACCCACTACACTGAACGCTACATGGGCGACCCGCGCGAGGTGCCTGAAGCCTATGAAAAGGCCAGTGCGATCCCCGACGCAATCAAAATCAGCGATCCGCTGCTGCTGATCCACGGCATGGCGGATGACAATGTGGTGTTCGAAAACTCGTCCGAGCTCATCAGCGTGCTTCAGGAAAGCAACACGCCGTTCGAAATGATGCTCTACCCCGGCTACACGCACCGTGTGGGCGGGGAGAAGGTCAGCCCGCATGTGTGGAACAGCATCTTCCGCTTCCTTGAGGCCCACGGGGTGACGCCGCCGAAATAGGCTGGGCCGGAGTAGGTATAGGTCTGCACAGCGACGATAGCGGTTGCGCTCCGTGCAAGGGGCGCTATCTCGCGCAGCCTAGGCTCTAGGAGAATGCACAGTGGGTTACCGGGTGGCAGTGGTCGGCGCGACCGGCAATGTCGGACGCGAAATGATGCAGGTGCTCGCCGAGCGCGAGTTCCCGTGTGACGAGGTGGCCGCGGTCGCCTCCAGCCGTTCGGTCGGCAGCGAGGTAGAATTCGGCGACACCGGCAAGATGCTCAAGTGCAAGAATATCGAGCATTTCGATTGGGCCGGATGGGACATCGCGCTGTTTGCCGCAGGCTCCGGCCCGGCCAAGGAATATGCCCCCAAGGCGGCTGCCGCAGGCTGCATCGTGATCGACAATTCCTCGCTCTACCGCATGGACCCGGATGTGCCGCTGGTCGTGCCCGAGGTGAACCCCGATGCGATCGATGGCTACACCGCGCGCAACATCATCGCCAACCCCAACTGCTCGACCGCACAGCTGGTTGTCGCGCTGAAGCCGCTGCACGATTTCGCCACGATCAAGCGCGTGGTCGTATCGACCTACCAATCGGTCTCCGGCGCAGGCAAGGCGGGCATGGACGAGCTGTTCCAGCAAAGCCGTGCGATCTTCGTCGGCGATCCGGTGGAACCCGCCAAGTTCACCAAGCAGATCGCCTTCAACGTGATCCCGCACATCGACAGCTTCCTCGACGATGGTTCGACCAAGGAAGAATGGAAGATGGTGGTCGAAACCAAGAAGATCCTCGACCCGAAGATCAAGCTCAACGCCACCTGCGTGCGCGTGCCGGTGTTCGTGGGCCATTCCGAAGCGGTGAATATCGAGTTCGAGAATGAGATTTCGGCCGAGCAAGCGATGGACATCCTGCGCGAAGCCCCTGGCGTGATGCTGATCGATAAGCGCGAGGATGGCGGCTACATCACGCCCGTAGAATGCGTCGGCGACGCCGCGACCTTCGTCAGCCGCGTGCGCGAAGACCCGACGGTCGAGAATGGCATCACGCTGTGGTGCGTTTCGGACAACCTGCGCAAGGGCGCGGCGCTCAACGCGGTGCAGATCGCTGAGCTGCTCGGCCGGCGACATTTGAAGAAGGGGTAGGTAGAATGCGGCTCGCTCTTCTTGCGCTGACAGGCGCGCTCGTCCTCACCGCCTGCGACAGCGGCGAGGTGCCGAGTCCGGCTGAACGCCAGCAGGGCGAGGTCGCGCCTGCGCCGGTGGCGGCCAATGTGGTCGAGCTGCGCTGGGAGGGGCTCTCTGCCGGATCCGAAGCCTTCTTCTTTGCCGCCGGGCAGAACGAAGTTGAAGCCGCGCTCGCCAAGGCGCTGGGTGCCAAGCTGCGCAGCGGCGACAATGGGGAATGCGGGGCGGGGCCGATGACCTTCACCGATTTTTCCGGTGGGCTGACTGTGCATTTCCAGGAGGGCCGTCTCGTCGGTTGGAACTGGCACTTGGCGCAGGATGGTGATCTGCCCGGCACTGGTACGGTCAAGGTGGCGGGTGATATCCAGCTTGGCAGCTCGCGCGCCACCCTGCAGGCTGCACCGGGTTACGCCGCCATCGAAGGCAGCACGCTTGGCGAGGAATTTGCGCTGGGTGAGCAAATTGGCGGCTTCGTCAAAGCCGACAAGGTCGAGATGCTCTACGCCGGAACGCAGTGCTTCTTCCGCTGAGAAGGGCGAGACCATGACGCTCCACGCTGACCAGTTTTTCAGCTTTCGCTCGCCCTATTCCTATCTCGCGGTGGGACGGTATCGCGCAATAGCGGCGGAGTATGATGTTGCCATCGCGCTGCGCACCGTCCTGCCGATAGCGATCCGCGATCCTTCGATCCTGTTTGCGGGCAATCCCGCTGCCGGGCGCTATATCTTCATCGATGCCGCCCGAAGCGCGCAGATGCTCGGCATCCCCTATCGCTGGCCGCGCCCCGATCCGGTGGTGCAGAACCTCATGACGCGCGAGATTGCGGCTGAGCAGCCCTATATCCACCGCCTGTGCCGGTTGGGGCAGGCGGCCGAGCGGCGCGGGGCGGGGTTGGCTTTTGCGGACGAGGTGGCGCGTATAATCTGGTCGGGCACAGTCGATGATTGGCACGAGGGCAATCACCTTGCCGAGGCTGCGGCGCGCGCCGGGCTCGATCTCGCCGAACTCGACGCCGAGGCGCTCGCCGATGCCGACGCGCTCGATGCCGAGATCACCGCCAATCAGGACGCCTTGCAGGCCGCGGGCCATTGGGGCGTGCCTTGCCTTGTGTTCGAAGGCGAGCCCTTCTTCGGTCAGGACCGGATCGCGATGGCGCAATGGCGGATGGAGCAGAAGGGGTTGGCGCTGCGCCATGGCTGAGCATTTCGCCAGCTTCGATGGCACGCAGCTTGCCGTCCACATTGAGGGCGCAGGTCGCCCTGTCATCCTACTCCATGGGCTGTTTTCCTCAGCGCACATGAACTGGATCAAGTGGGGCCACGGCACGCGGTTGGCGGCGGCGGGGTTCAAGGCGATTATGCTCGATTTCCGCGTCCATGGTGACAGCGAAGCCCCGCGCGATCCGCAAGCCTATCCCCCCGGCGTGCTGGTGCGCGATGCGGCGGCGCTGGCCGAGCATCTGGGGCTGGAGCCCGGCGGGTTCGATCTCGTCGGCTTTTCGCTGGGCGCGCGCACTGCGATCCATGCGGTCGCCTATGGCATCCTTGAACCGCGCCGTCTGGCGATCTGCGGCATGGGGCTTGCAGGGCTGGGCGAGTGGGAGCGGCGCGCGGCCCATTTCAAGCGGGTCATCGACGAATTCGACACCATCAAGCCCGGCGATCCGGCCTATGTCGCGCGCACATTCCTGAAGTCGCAGGGCGTGGACCGGGTCGCGGCGCGGTTGCTGCTGGACGCGATGGACGATTTCGATCTCGCGCGTTTGTCGGCGATAACCATGCCCACCGTGGTGATCTGCGGCGAGGATGACCACGACAATGGCTCAGCCGAAGAGCTGGTCGCCGCGCTGCCCGATGCGCATTATGTCGCGGTGCCCGGCAGCCACCTCAACAGCGTGACCAAGCCCGAACTGGGCGAGGCGATTGTGCGCTTCCTCGCGGCTTGATTCGCGAGCTTAGGCGGTCCACACCCTGCGCCATTGTTACACAATGGAATCACGGGACCCCTGCATGACCAACTTCGCCCCCCTGCTGCGCTGCGCTGCCGCCGCGCTGGCCATCGCTGTCGCCGCGCCGCTTGCTGCTGAGGATGCCGCCGCCCCGGCTGCTTCGGTCGCCGCCACCTCCAACGCCGCCGCCGAAACGCTCACGCCTGAAGACGCGCGCGCCTGGATCGCCAAGGTCGAGGCCGATTATGCTGCGTTCTCGGTCGAATATGGGCAGGTGTCGTGGATCAACGCGACCCATATCACCCATGATACCGATGCGCTGGCCGCCAGATATGGCGCACAGCTGACCCTGAAGCAGGTCGCCTACGCCAATGAAGCCGCGCGCTATGCCCGCATCCCCGGGCTCGACGCAGAGACTGCGCGCAAGCTTGATGGCTTGCGGATCGGCATCTCGCTCCCGGCGCCGAACCGCCCCGGCGCGGCGGAGGAATTGAACGCCATCGCCACCAGCCTCGGCTCGGCCTATGGGCGCGGGAAGGGCACGCTCAATGGCGCGCCGATCAATGGCAGCGATATCGAGGCCGAGATGGGCAATCTCGAACGCACGCCCGAAGAACTGAAGGAAATGTGGGCGAGCTGGCACGACAATGTCGGCTCGCCGATGCGGGGCGACTATACTCGCATGACCGCCATCGCCAACGAGGGCGCCAAGGACCTGGGATTCAACGATCTGGGTGCGATGTGGCGCTCAGGCTATGACATGCCGCCCGAACAATTTGCCGCCGAGACTGAGCGAATGTGGCAGGAGGTCAAGCCGCTCTACATCGCGCTGCACACCTATGTCCGGGGGAAGCTCAACGACAAGTATGGTGACGCCGTGCAGCCGCGCACCGGCCCGATCCGCGCCGATCTGCTCGGCAATATGTGGGCGCAGGAATGGGGCAATATCTATCCGCTGGTGGCCCCCGAAGGCGCGGGCGATATCGGCTATGATGTCACCGATCTGATCGCCAAGAAGAACCTTGATGCCGTGGGCATGACCAAGGTGGGCGAGCAGTTTTTCTCGTCCTTGGGCTTCGCTCCGCTGCCGGCAACCTTCTGGGAACGCAGCCAGTTCACCAAGCCTGCTGACCGCGAAGTGGTGTGCCACGCTTCGGCCTGGGACATCGACAATGTCGATGATCTGCGGATCAAGATGTGCATCAAGCCCAATGCCGATGATTTCATCACGATCCACCACGAGCTGGGCCACAACTACTACCAGCGCGCTTATAACAAGCAGGACTTCCTGCATCTGAACGGCGCCAATGATGGCTTCCACGAAGCGATTGGCGACATGATCGCGCTTTCGATCACGCCGGACTATCTGGTGCAGATCGGGATGCTCGATGCGAGCCAAGTGCCGAGCGCGGACAAGGATATCGGCCTGTTGCTGCGTCAGGCGATGGACAAGGTCGCATTCCTGCCCTTCGGCCTGCTGCTTGATCGTTACCGCTGGGGGCTGTTCGACGGCTCGATCCCTGAAGCGGAAACCAACACCGGCTGGAACGCGCTGCGCACTGAATATCAGGGCATCGTCCCCCCGGTTGAGCGTGATCCGGCAGGGTTCGATGCGGGCGGCAAGTATCACATTCCGGGCAACGTCAGCTACACCCGCTACTTCCTCGCACGGTTGTTGCAGTTCCAGTTCTACAAGGCTGCCTGCGACACGGCGGGGTGGAAGGGCCCGCTCCACCGCTGCTCGATCTATGGCAACAAGGATGTCGGCGCGAAGCTCGATGCGATGCTGGCGCTGGGCGCATCCAAGCCCTGGCCCGACGCGCTCGAAGCCTTCACCGGCGAACGGCAGATGAACGGCACCGCGATGGTGGAATATTTCGCTCCGCTGATGCGTTGGCTGGAAGAGCAGAACAAGGGCGAGAAAGCAGGCTGGTGATGCGGGGCAAGGGCCGATTGATCGCAGGGGCGGGCGTGCTGATGGCGCTGGCCGCCTGCGCGCCGGTCAGCGGTCCGCAGCAGGCCGGCGCGGCGGTTAGCGCTTCGCCGAGCCTGTTTGTCGCCGCCAAGCGCGGCAACACGCTGTCCAAGATTGATCTGGCGACCGGCGAGGAAGTATTGCGGGTGCCAAGCTGCACCAACCCGCATGAACTTGCCACCTCGCCCGATGGCAAGCACGTGGCAATCGCCTGCTATGGCGGGACTACGGTGGATATCTTCCGCACTGACAGCCTTGAAAAGGTCGCAAGCTATGAGCTGGGCGAGAATTCTCGCCCTCACGGCATTGTTTGGCACGAAAACGGGCGAATCTACGTGACTGCCGAGGGGCGGCAGGAGATCGTCGAGATTGCCGCTCTGGTCCATCACGCCATCCCGCCGCCAATCCGCTATGCCACCGGCAAGGACGGCAGCCACATGCTCGCCGTCAGCCCCGATGCGCGCACCGCGTGGACCACTGATCTCGGTTCGCGGACCGTTACGCGGATCGATCTCCTAACCCGCCGCGCGCCGCTGTCGGTCACCGTGGGCGAGGAGCCCGAGGGCATTGCTCTCTCACCCGATGGCACAACCCTGTGGGTCTCGGCGCGCGGGTCCAATCAGGCTTTCGCACTCGATCCCCAGACGATGACAGTGCGCAATACGGTCACCACGGGGGCCTTTCCCCTGCGCATCGTCGTGCGCCCGCAGGGCGATGTCGCGGTGACCTCCGACCTGGCGGACGGCAGCCTTAGCGTCATCGACACCGCGAGCGCCAAAGTGATCCGCTCCATCGCAGTCTCCAGCTCGCAAGATGCTGAGGCGCGCCAACAGGTCACCATCCTCTGGTCGGACGACGGTCAGCGAATCTACGTCGCCGAAACCGCCAGCGACACGGTGGCGGAGGTCGATTACGCCAGCGGCACCGTGCTGCGCCGCCTCAAGGTGGGCGAGGGTGGCGACGGGATGGCGATCCTGCCTTGACGGCACCTCGCAAGGACCCCCGCCAAGCACCGATTGTCGTAGGTTGGCGCGAGCTCGTCAGCCTGCCTGAGCTTGGCCTCACTGGCATCCCGGCCAAAATCGATACTGGCGCACGCACCTCTTCGCTCCACGCGGTGGTGCTCGACGATTTTACCCGCCACGGCGAACGCTTCGTCCGGTTCGCGGTTGATTGGGACGGGGTGCGTCACCACTGCGAGGCGGTGCATGTAGACGTTCGCGGCATCACCAGCTCCAACGGCGATACGCAGGAACGCTTTGTCATAAAGACGCCGCTGACTATCGGTAATCTCACCTTCCGGGCGGAGATAAGCTTGGCAGATCGTTCGCAGATGCAGTTTCCGATGCTGATCGGGCGCACCGCGCTTAGACGGAGGATGATTGTCGATAGCGGTCATTCGTGGCTGCAATCGCCGGAGAATGCGGATATGGGGCGCAGCCGCCGGTAGAATGCCGGCCTCGAAAGGTATTTCATGAAAATCGCGATGCTGGCGCGCAACGCCAATCTTTATTCGCACCGACGCCTCAAAGAAGCGGCCGAGGCGCGCGGGCACTCGCTCGACATCCTCAACACGCTGCGCTGCACCGTGCACATCGCCAGCCACCGGCCCGAGGTCTATTTCAACGGGGCGCCGATTGCCGCCTATGATGCGGTGATCCCTCGCATTGGGGCCTCGATCACCAACTATGGCTTGGCGATCCTGCGGCAGTTCGAAATGCGCGGGATCTGGTCGCTGAATGAAAGCGTTGCGATCGGCCGCAGCCGGGACAAGCTGAGGAGCTTGCAGATCCTCGCCAAGCACGGCCTCGGCCTGCCGCTGACTGCCTATGCCAACGACCCCAAGGCCGCTGAGGAGATCATCAAGGCGGTCAAGGGCCCCCCGGTGGTGATCAAGCTGATCGAGGGCACGCAAGGCATCGGCGTGGTGCTGGCCGAAACCATGAGCAGCGCGAAGTCCGTGATTGAAGCGTTTCGCGGCGCCAACGTCAACATTCTGGTGCAGGAATTCATCAAGGAAGCCGGCGGCACCGACATCCGCGCGCTGGTGGTCGGCGGCAAGGTGGTCGCCGCGATGAAGCGCACCGGAGCGCCCGACGAATTCCGCTCGAACCTGCATAGGGGCGGCTCGGCGCAGGTGATCAAGATTACGCCGGAAGAACGCTCCACCGCCGTGCGCGCGGCCAAGCGCATGGGGCTGAACGTCTGCGGGGTCGACATGCTGCGTAGCAATCACGGCCCGGTGATCATGGAAGTCAATTCCTCGCCGGGACTGGAGGGGATTGAGAGCGCGACGGGGAAGGATGTGGCCGGCCTGATCATCGACTTCATCGCTGCCAATGCCAAGGACGGGGCGACCAAGACGAAAGGGCGGGGGTGACGTATAGCGCATGGTTCCATTGCGGCCGGGCCACGTTTCCATCCCCTACAGGTTGCGCTATGGGCCAACGTGGAAGGTGAGGGTCCGCGATGAAACGACTGATTCTGGGCGGTCTTCTGACTGTCGTGCTTGCTCTGCTGGCGGCGACCTACTGGCTTTTCTACGACAATCGTCCCCCGGCTGATGGGACCTTCCCACTCGACATAGCGGCCCTCCGCGAAGAAGCGGCGCGTCTGCCCGGCGACGGTCCAAGCGGGATTGAGGTAGAAACGCTCTATTGGGTCACGGTTCCGAGGATTGCCCTGATCACAGGGACCGACTGGAGCGACATGAGCTTTGTTCGCAACAGCTACCGTGTTGTCTGGCCCGATTCCTCTCTGGTGATTGACACCGGCAGCGACGAGCCGACAGCGCAGCATGATCCCCGGCTGACGCGCTATGACCAAGCGGCCTGGGCCCGTGTGCAAAAGGGCCTGTCGGCGGCGAGCACGATCGTGGTCACGCACGAGCATTGCGACCATATTGGCGGCTTGCTGCAAAGTCCGAACCTTGGCGCCTTGCTGCCAAAGGCAATCCTGAACGAGGAGCAGTTCACCAGCATCCCCGAATGCACCGTCTGGCCCGAAGGTTCGCGCGAGGAGTATGTCCCGCTGAAATATGACGGCATCCGCGCCATCGCGCCGGGCGTGGTGCTGATCCGGGCGCCGGGCCATACGCCGGGTTCGCAAATGGTCTTTGTGCGCCAGAATGACGGGCGCGAATTCCTGTTTTCCGGGGATACGGCATCCTCGCTCGACAATGTGCGGCTGATCCGGCCGCGTTCGCGCTACGTCATGGAGTTCGGTGGTCACGAGGATGATCGGGACGCAGTCTTCCGTCAGACGATTGCCATCAAGCAGATGATGGACGCCAATCCCGATCTGGAATTGGTGCCGGGACATGACGAGGCGGCGCTGCTTGCGCTGGAAAAGCGTGGCTTGCTCAAGCGCGGATTTGCCGTTCAGTAAAAGCGGATTCCCCTTCCGACGGTCACCGGAACGGCGGCTCGTTAAACGCCCGCAGCTTGCGGCTGTGCAACCGGTCGCCCTCATCGCGCAGCCGCGCCACGGTGACGATGCCGATTTGCAAGTGGGCCGCGATGGCTTCCTCGTAGAACTTGTTGGCCTGCCCCGGCAGCTTGATCTCGCCATGCAGCGGCTTGTCCGAGACGCACAGCAGCGTGCCGTAGGGCACCCGGAAGCGGTAGCCTTGGGTGGCGATGGTCGCGCTTTCCATGTCGATCGCAATCGCGCGGCTTTGCGAAAACCGCTTGGCTGACGAGGAATACCGCAGCTCCCAATTGCGATCATCGGTGGTGACGACCGTGCCGGTGCGCATCCGTTGCTTGAGGTTCGCGCCTTGCACGCCTGAGACCTGCTCGGCCGCCAGCGCCATCGCCTGCTGCACTTCGGCAATCGGCGGGATCGGCACTTCGGGCGGCAGCACCGCGTCGAGCACGTGATCATCGCGCAAGTAAGCGTGGGCGAGCACGAAGTCGCCGATCTTCTGGGTCGAACGCAGGCCCCCGCAGTGGCCGATCATCAGCCACGCATGCGGACGCAGCACCGCGAGGTGATCGCAGATCGTCTTGGCGTTGGAAGGGCCTACGCCGATATTCACGAGCGTGATCCCGCGCCCGTCCTCGCGGATCAGGTGATAGGCGGGCATCTGGTGGCGGCGCCAGGCGGTGTCGTTCAATTGGTCCTGCGCGTGCGACGTTGCCACCCGGATGTCGAGCCCCGCCGCGCCGGTCAGCGCAACATAGCCATCCTTGCCGATCTGGGTCGCGCCCCAGTTCACGAATTCGTCGACATAGCGGTGGTAGTTCGTAAACAGGATGAAGTCCTGAAAATCGCTGACTTCGCTGCCGGTGTAGTGCTTCAGCCGGGCGAGCGAATAATCGGTGCGCAGGCCATCGAACAGCGACAGCGGCATGTCGTGGTCGCCGTCCAATTCGATCCCGTCGGCGAGCTCATCCCCGATCAAGGCGAGGTCGGTCGAAGGAAAGTGTGTAGCAATATCCATCGGCGCGATTCCGACCATCGCCGCGCCAGCCTCACCATCGAGCACATAAGGAAAAGGGATTTCCTGCCGCGACCGGCCCACCGAAACTTCGATTTCATATTCGGCGGCGATCAGTTGCAGCTGTTCGGTCAGGTAAGCCGCGAAGAGATCGGGGCGGGTAACGGTGGTGGCATAGGTGCCCGGCATCTCCAGCCGCCCGAACGCCCGGCTGCGATCACGCGGCGCGCCAACCCCGGCATAGGTGAGGGTGATCTGCGGATAGGCATAGCTGCCATCGGCGCGCTTTTGCAGCGGCGGGATGGTGCCATCACGGCCAAAGGCGATCACGTCGTCGCGCAAACAGCGCACCGCATCATCATAATGCTGCTGCAACTGGGCGAGGATGCTCGGGATATCGATCATGGGCGCTGTTTGCTCCTTTGTTGTTATTGTTCAGCGACAGGCGGGCGGCGGCAAGCCCTCTGTTTACAAATAGGGCGCGGAGGTCATGCTGACCGCCGCGCCCTTCCGTATTTCGTGGCCGCAATGGCCAGAACGTTTCGGCTTACTCGCCGTCGCGCTCTTCGAGCAGTTCGGCGGGGATTTCACCCGGCTCGAGGCTGGTGTCGATGCGGGTGGCATCGGCCTGTTCCTCGATCTCGCGCTGCTCGTCGTCGAACATCGCCTTCAGCACGTCAACGCCTTCGCTCTGCAGCTTGGCTTCGTCATCCGAGCGGGCGACATTGGCCTTCACCGTCACGCGCACTTCGGGGTGCAGGGCAACGGTGACGTTGTGTATGCCGATATTCTTGATCGGCGCGCCAAGGATAACCATGCGCTTGTCGACGGTGTGGCCCTGATCGGCAAGGCCCGACACGATGTCGCGCACGCTGACCGAACCGTAGAGCTGACCGGCGTTCGAGGCGGCGCGGATCAGCACCACTTCTGCACCAGCAACCTTTTCGCCCTGCGCTTCGGCAGCGACGCGGCGCTCGGCATTGTCCTTTACCAGCCGCTCACGGTTGGCTTCGAACACCTTGCGGTTCGCGTCGTTGGCGCGAAGCGCCTTCTTCTGCGGCAGCAGGAAGTTGCGCGCATAGCCGTCCTTCACGGTGACAACGTCACCGATCGAGCCGAGCTTTTCGATGCGCTCAAGGAGAATGATGTCCATTGGTCCTTCTCCCTACTTCACGATGAACGGCAGGAGGCCGATCTGGCGCGCACGCTTGATCGCCTGGGCGAGCTCACGCTGCTTCTTGGCAGAAACGGCGGTGATGCGCGACGGCACGATCTTGCCACGCTCGGACATGAAGCCCTGAAGCAGGCGCACGTCCTTGTAATCGATCTGGGGGGCATCCTTGGCCATGAACGGGCAAGACTTGCGGCGGCGGAAAAACGGGCGGGCCATCAGTCGCGCTCCTCACGGGCATCGCGGCGCTTACGCTCGCGTTCGTTCTTGCGCATCATCACGCTCGGGCCTTCCTCGTGCTCTTCCACGCGGATGGTCATGTAACGTATGACGTCTTCGTTGATACGGGTCTGGCGTTCGAGTTCTGCGACAACCGAGCCGGGGGCTTCGATGTTGAGCAGCACGAAATGCGCCTTGCGGTTACGTTCGATCTTGTAGGCGAGCGACTTCAGGCCCCAAGTTTCAGTCTTGGTGACCTTGCCGCTACCTGCTTCGACGATTTCAGTGGCTTGCGCCGCCAACGCGTCAACCTGAGCCTGGCTCAGATCCTGACGCGCAAGAAAGACGTGCTCATAGAGCGCCATCTTGCGTCCTTTCACTTCCTGCCGATCGCTGGCTGATCTGCACCGGCTGTGCAGGGCCCCTCCGGCTTTCTTCGAGATATCGCAGGGCGGTTCCCATGCGAAGCGCCGCCCCTTACAGGATCGCCGTGCAATTGCAAGACTTGTCGCTCGGGAACAGGCAGGGCAAGCGGGGGTTGCATTGCAGACAATACCTAAGACGACAGGGGGAATAGATCCGTGCCATCAGGACTGGTCGCGCTACTCGACGATATTTCGGTGATTGCCAAGGCGGCATCGGCCTCGATTGACGACATTGGTGTTGCCGCGAGCCGGGCGGGTGTGAAAACCGCAGGCGTGGTGATTGACGATGCGGCGGTCACGCCAAGCTACGTCACCGGCCTCAGCCCGGCGCGCGAACTGCCGATCATCTGGAAGATCGCCAAGGGCAGTTTCAAGAACAAACTGCTGTTCCTATTGCCCGGCGCCTTGGTGCTGTCTGAATTTCTGCCGGGCGCGATCATCTGGCTGCTGATGATCGGCGGTGCCTTCCTGTGCTATGAGGGCGCGGAAAAGGTGATGGAGAAAATCGGCTTCGGCAAGCACGGCGAAACGCTCGAGGACGAGATTACCGATCCGGTCGCCTTCGAGAATGAGCGTGTGGCCGGCGCAATCCGCACCGACTTCATCCTCTCGGCCGAAATCATGGCGATCGCGCTCAATGAAGTCGCGGATGAGACGCTGGTAATGCGCGGCGTGGTGCTCGCGGTGGTGGCGATTGCGGTGACGGTGGCGGTTTACGGTGCCGTGGGCGGGATCGTGAAGATCGACGACCTCGGCCTCCACCTCACCAAGCAGGCAAGCGCGGCCAAGCAGGCCACCGGGCGGTTCCTGCTGCGCTTCGTTCCCACGTTGCTGATCGCCCTGTCGATCATCGGCACGGTGGCGATGCTGTGGGTCGGCGGCGGGATCATCGTCCACGGCACGCATGAGGTGGGTTTCCACGCGATCTACGACGTGGTCCACGGCGCGGAATATGCCGTCAAGGGCGCGACCGGGGCGCTGGGCGGGTTCTTTGGCTGGCTGACCTATGCAGGGTTGTCGGCGGTTCTGGGGCTGGTGCTGGGCGGGGCGATCGCCTTCGTCCTGCACAAAGTAATGGGTGTGGGCGCGGACAAGGCCCACTAAGCCCGCAGGATGACGACACCGACTCTCTACACCTGCGCGCGTTCGCGGGGACTTCGCGCGACCTGGGCTGCGGAGGAGGCGGGGGTCGATATCGACCTCAAGATACTTCCGTTTCCGCCGCGATACCTCGCACCCGAGTTCATGGCGCTGAACCCGCTCGGCACGGTGCCACTGCTGGTGGACGGTGACGCGCGGCTGACCGAAAGCTGCGCGATTGCGCACTACCTCGCCACCCGCGATGGCTACACATCCTTGGCGATCGCTCCGGGCGAGCCGGATTACGCGGCCTATTGCGACTACACCTACCACGCCGACGCCACGATCACCTTCCCGCAGACAGTCTACATGCGGTTCGCGATTTTCGAGACGGACAAGGGGCTGGCCGAGGCCGGGGTCGCCTATGCCAAGTGGTTCCACAAGCGGTTGGTGAAGGTGGAGCAGCGCCTTGAGGGCCGCGAATTCTTGTGCGCGGATCGGTTCACGGTGGCGGATATCTGCGTCGGTTACGCGCTGATTCTGGCTGAGAGCGTGGGGCTGGATGAGGGCGTGCCGGAGAGCCTCAAGGCCTATCGGGCGCAGCTGACGGCTCGGGAGGCTTACCAGCGGGCGTTTGCGCGGGAGGAAGAAGCAAGGTTGGCGCTGGACAGCAAGCGGAGCTGAAGGCCAGCTTTCAGGTTTCCGGCGGGCGTCCGTGTAATGCCACATCCCGGCCTCATGGGTAACAATCACCGGGATGTCGTATAAGCCCTGTCAGACATGGTGAACTTCATAAACTCGCCCCGCTCGCGATCGAAAACTGCGGGGCCGATGAGAGAGCCAGTCCGTGCGGCCGCGACGAGCAGACGGTTACAGGGAAATTGCTCGGACGCCGAAAAAGCACGTGGTTTCAACAAAGGCGGTCATACGCCGCCAGCCGGGCGGCTGAAAGCGCGGGACGCAGACCCGGTATCACAACCAGCAAGGATCAAAGCGAATCGCGATAAAGGCTCGGTGTCAGCCCTATATGTTTTCGGAACGCCGTGGTGAAATGCGCCTGACCGGAAAAGCCGCATTCGATCGCAACCTCAGCAATTGTCTTTTCGCCCGACTCAAGCAAGCGACGCGACAATTCCATACGCTTGACTGTGACCGCCTGATAGGGGGTCATGCCTGTCTGCAGTTTGAATACTCTGGAAAAATGATAGACCGACAGATTGGCGATGTCGGCGAGCTCTGCCAAGGTCACTCGTCGCGTTGCACAGTGTTCGATATGCTCCATCACTTTGGCAAGCCGTGCTGGAGATATATGAATGCGGTCGCTTACGTCAGGGCTTGCGCCGGTTGAGCGTCGGATCATCAACCCGTTGATCGCACAAAGTAACCCATCGACGATCAGGTCGGATGCAAACCCTGGCGTGCTGATCTCCTGCGCCAGCATTCGCACCAAATTCGCCAATTCGGCGTTTTCGTAATTGCCGAAAGGTTCCGACACATGATTGCCTTGCCGGTCATCCAATTGACCGAGCATGCCCTTGGGCAGACTGATCGTCAAACTGCCTATTGGGCCTGATACATCAATCAACCGACGAAAGCCGGCGGGAACGAAAGAGAGAGAGCCCGGTCGTGTTATGTAATGATTGGCTGATTTTCCTTCGAATCGCCAGCAATGCGCTCCGCCGACAAGCACAATATTGATCAGGTCGCGCGCTTCGACGAGAACATCGATCTGGCAATGCGCACCGTTTGAGTTTTTCAGGTCTGCAATTGCGCTTTTGCCATGAAGGACAAGATCGCGGTGATTGGCCTCATAAACGGGCGTAACGTGGGGCGATGAAAACGCGATCGCGTCAAGGCATTCGTGCCCCGACGACGCATGATAGCGCTTCCAGTCCGCTGGAGGCCTATAGTCCATGTGGCTTTGCGACATGATTACACCCCCTCCTGTGAGGGACTGGGCAAGATACATGCAATCGTGGTTAGTACATCACAATGACTATACCATATTTTACGCAAGATTTCACAAAATTTTTCAAGTTTCCGCTTCGGGGAGACTGTGTCCCGCAGATCGGAGCCAGCCCTGCTTCGTTGAAGGGAAGGGAAGGGAAGGGAAGGCTTTGGGGGTGGTGACACGTGGTCCGTCGGCTGCACTTCGGCATAACCATCGAGCCGCGACGCCCCGATCCCTCTTCATGGGGTAAGGGAGAGTTACGCCGCCTGATCGGGCGATACCGCCCGCGCCGAAAGCTCTCGCCGCAACAACTTCCCAAGCGGGTCACGTGGGAGCTGGTCCACGAACTCAATGTAGCGCGGGCGCTTGTAGCCCGCGATCTGGCCCTTGAAGCGGGCGGTGATCTCCTCGCGGGACAGCGTCATCCCCGGCTTCAGCACCACGAACGCCTTCACCGCCTCGCCCCACTGCTTGTCGGGCACGCCGCAACAGCCGGCGTCCGCGACTTCGGGCATGGCGGCGAAGACCGCGTCCACTTCCGCCGGGTAGACGTTCTCGCCGCCGGTCTTGATCAGCTCCTTGGCGCGGCCGAGGAGGTAGCCACGCCCGCGTTCGTCCATCGTGCCGAGGTCGCCGGTGCGCAGCCAGCCGTAGCCGAGCGCGGCGTCGCTCGCCTCTGGGTTGCGCCAATAGCCGAGCATCACCGATGGCCCGCGCAGGCAGAGCTCGCCTTCCGCGCCGGAGGGCAAGTGGTTGCCCTCCGGGGCGAGCACCGTCATCTGCACATGCGGCAAGGTCCACCCGATTGAGCGCGGCGCTTCAAGCATGTCGGCATAGTCCATGAAGGTCGCAAAGCCGCAAATTTCGGTCTGGCCATAGCCGCCGACGACGCGGGCGTCCCATTCGCGTTCAATGAAGTCGTACGTCTGCGGGCGGCCCATCCCTGCGCCGCCGGTGTAATTGGTGAGCGGCATGATCCCGCCTCGGATCGGCTCCATGCCCTGCCACGGGAAGCAGATCGTCGGAAAGGCGCTGGTGGTGGTGCAGCCCTCGCGGTGGAGCAGATTGAGGATTGCGGCGTTGTCATCGTCGCGGCCTGCGAAAACGCTGGTGCCCCCGCAGGCCAGCATCGCGGCGACCTGCTGCATGCCGACCACATGGAATAGCGGATTGACCGAGAGCAGCCGTTCCTCGTGGCTGAACCCGCGATGTTGCGCAAAGCCAAGCGCGGCGGCGGCGACCGCGCTCCCTGCTTGCAGGCAGCCCTTGGGCTTCCCGGTCGTGCCGCTGGTATACATCATGTAGAGCGGGCGTTCGGGGGTAAGGTTCAGCCCTAGGTCGTAGGCGTTCTGGGCCGGTCCGTGGGTGGTTCCTGCCACGGTTTCGAAGAAACCGTCCGCAGCGTGCAATTCATCTACCAGGTGAACTTCGCCCGCCTCAGCCTCGGCCAACAGGCTGGAAAAGCGCGGGTTGACGAAGGTCATCGCAGGCTCGGCATTGCCGATGATCCACGCGATCTCGGCCGGGGCGAGGCGCCAGTTGAGCAGCACGGCGATGGCCCCGATCCGGCCGCAAGCGAGCAGCGTGGTGAGGAACGGCGTGCCGTCGGTCAGCAGCAGCGCGATGCGGTCACCCGGGGCGATGCCCTTGGCCAGCATCCAGCGGGCGAGATTGGTGATGCGGGCATCAAGCTCCGCCCAGGTCAGGCGCTGGGGGCCGTCGATTGTCGCAAGACGGTGAGCATGGCGCGCGGCACAGTTGGCCAGCAGCGTATCGAGCGAGAAGTCACGGGGGTGCATCGCCATAGGCTAACGCGGTGCAGCAACCTCAGCCACCCGCGTTTTTGGGTAGCACCCGGTCAAGGTCCTCTCCGCACCGGGTGCAGATCCGATTGGGCCAGGGGATCACGAAAATCCCGCGAAAGAAGGCATTCTTGCCGCAGCGAGGGCAGTTGAAGCCAAGGATCGGAGCGTTGACAAGGATCAGCATCACAATGGCCGCCGCAAAGGCAAGCGTGGAATGGCCATAGACCCGGTCAACCACCACGACCATGAGCACGGCCAGCGCCACAACGCCCAGCATCCGCCACGCGTGGCGCGCCGCCCGGCGATAGAGGGTCAGGTGAGGCGGGTGAGGATCGATTGGGCAAACTCCGTCAGCGTGTCGTCCCGCGCGCCCATCACCGCGATCCGATCACCGGGCGCTGCAAGAGCCGCAATGCGGTCGCCGCACTCTTCGCGCGAAGGGATATACTCCGCCTTGCCGCCCGCTTCGGCGATCAATTGCACGATCCGTTCACTGCCAACGCTGCGGTCCACCGTGCCGCCGAAATAGACTGGGTCGCAGAGGATCGTGGTGTCCTCCGGCTCCAATTCCCGCGCGAAGGTTGCCGCCAGTTCGGCACCCATCTGGCGCAAGGGACCATAGCCGTGGGGTTGGAAAAAGGCGATCACGCGCCCCGGTGTGGCCTTCAATGTGCGCAAGGTCGCGGCGCATTTTTCAGGATTATGGCCAAAATCGTCGATCACCGTGATGCCCGATGGCGACGTGCCGATCACATCAAACCGGCGCGCGAGCCCTTGAAAGCTGCGCAGCGCGAAGACGGCAAGGCCCTCCGCAATTCCCGCCGCGCTCGCCGCTGCAATCGCTGCCAGCGCGTTCGAGAGATTGTGCAGCCCCGGCATTGGCAGGTTGAGCGGGAAAACCTCGCGCTTGCGATTGTCGATCACTGCGGCGCGGATGCCCAATTCGCTGTGTTCGATGGTATCAGGATCAACGGTAAGGTCGGCACCGGCTGTGCTGACACCAAAGGTGACATGCTTCTCGGCCCGCGCCGCGAGATGACCGGCTTCCGGACTGTCGAGATTGATCACCGCCGTCCCGGCCGCAGCGACATAATTGCCGAACAGCACCCGAAGTTCTTCGATGCTCTTGTGATCGAGACTGACATTGAGCAGCACGCCGACGGTGGGGCGATAAAGCGCAATTGAGCCATCGCTTTCGTCCACCTCGCTGACGAACAGCCCGGGTTGGCCAATCCGCGCGCTGGCAAAGGGGTTGGTGGGGGAGACGAAGTTCTTCATCACCGCGCCGTTCATCACGGTAGGATCATGACCCGCTTCCTTGAGGATCCAGGCGATCATCCCGGTCACGGTGGATTTGCCAGAAGTGCCGCCGACCGCGATTGAAAAATCGGCGGCGTTGAACAGGGTTGAGAGCAATTCTGCCCGGCTAAGCCGCGCGCAACCCAGCTCGCGCGCTCTCACAACCTCAGGCACGCTGTCTTCGATGGCTGCCGAGGCGATCAGCACCTGATCGGGTGAGGTCAGGCCGCTGCCGTCCTGCGGAAACAGGGCAAACCCATTCGCTTCAAGCCAAGCGAATTTCTCAGGCGTGCGGCCCGCATCGCGGCTGCGATCCGATCCGGCCACGGCATGGCCCGCGCGCTGGGCAATCTGCGCAAGCGGCAGCATGCCCGATCCGCCAATGCCGCAAAAGAACAGCGGTCGCCCTTTGAGCGTACCGGCTTCGACCCTGTGATCCATAACCCCCGGTTATTGACTTGCGCCAAGGCTGACAAGCGCCATAGGTTAGCGCGTATGACGAATATTGCGATCTGCGCACCGGCGACTCCAATCACTCGTGAACAGCAGGCCGCGCTTGAGGCGCTGGTTGCGGCGGAGTATCCTTCGCACCGTGTGACGTTTCACGATCAGTGTTTTGAAAGCGCGGGCCACTTTGCCGGTGATGATCTGCGGCGGCTGACAGGATTGCTCGAATGCGCCAATGATCCCGCCTTCGATGTCGTGTGGTTCGCCAAGGGCGGATACGGCTCGAACCGCATCGCCGAAGCGGCGCTGGCGCGGATGAACGCCGCCGCGCGAACCAAGACCTATGTTGGCTTTTCGGATGCTGGCTATCTGCTGGCGGCGCTTTATCGGAATGGTATTGGCCAGTGCGTGCATGGTCATATGCCGGTCAGCTCGCGCAGCGAAGGCGGGCGTGATGCGATCCGGCGGGTGCTCAATTGGTTGGGCGGAGACACCAGCGGGGTCGAGCCGAGCCTTGATGGCACCACCCCGGCGGCGGCTTTTAACCTCATAACGCTGGCGATGCTCTCGGGGACGCCGATGATGCCCGACCTTACCGGCCATGTCGTGATGGTCGAAGAAGTGGCGGAGCATCTCTATTCGATTGACCGGCTGTTCTTCCACCTCGCCGGAACGCTCCCCCGCATCGCCGGCCTCAGGCTGGGCGCGGTGACCGATGTGCCGGAAAACTATGTTGAATTCGGCCAGAGCGAGGAAGACATTGCCCGCTATTGGTGCGACCGAGCGGGCATCCCCTATCTCGGCCGCGCGTTGATCGGACATTATTCTGCCAACAGGGTTGTGCCCTTCGGCCTTGCCAGCCCGCCCGCGCAGGCGTAGCGGCGCCCGCCAAAATCATGACAAGGCGGGATCGATGATGCGCGCGTTTCTTTTTCCGGGGCAGGGCAGCCAGAAGGTCGGCATGGGCGCAGAGCTGGCCGAGGCTAGTGCGGCCGCCCGCGAAGTGTTCGGCGAGGTTGACGAGGCGCTATCGCAGAAGCTTTTCAACTTGATGCGCGAAGGGCCGGAGGATCAACTCACCCTAACTGAAAATGCCCAGCCAGCGATCATGGCCAATGCCATGGCCACCTTGCGGGTGCTGGAGCAGGATTTCGGGGTCAAGCTGACCGCAGCTGGCAATTGCGTCGCGGGCCACTCGCTTGGCGAATATGCGGCGCTGTGCGCGGTCGGGGCTTTCAATCTGGCGGACACGGCCCGGCTGCTCAAGCTGCGCGGGCAGGCGATGCAGGCCGCCGTGCCATTGGGCGAGGGCGGGATGGCGGTGCTGCTCGGCGCGGATGTCGATCAGGCCAAAGCGCTGGCCGATGCGGCGGCGCAGGGCCCCCACGCGGGAGGCGCGAAACTCGTCTGCGAAGTCGCCAACGACAATGATCCGTCACAAGTGGTTATATCGGGGCATACCGGCGCGATTGAGCGGGCGGTGGGTCTGGTCAAGGAGTTCGGGATCAAGCGCGGGATGATCCTGCCGGTATCGGCCCCGTTCCACTGCTCGCTTATGGCCCCCGCCGCGGCGCGGATGGCCGAGGCGTTGGCCGCCTCGCCCCCCGCCGCCTTCACCCTGCCGCTCTACGCCAACGTCACCGCCGCCGCCGTCACCGACCCGGAGGCCGAGCGCGCGCTGCTGGTCGAGCAGGTCACGGGCCGGGTGCGCTGGCGTGAAAGCGTACTGGCCATGCGCGCCGATGGGGTGGAAAGCTTTGTCGAACTGGGCGGAAAAGTGCTCGGCCCGATGGTGGGCCGCATTGATCGTGAGGCGGAGGTTGCCAGCCTCGTGACAATGCAGGATATCGAGGCCTTCGCGAGGGAGATATTGTGATGCGCCGAATGTTGCTGCTGGCGGGCGTTGCCTTGATGCTCGCGTCAGGCGCCCGCGCGGCTGACAAGGCCGAACTTGGCTGCATCGCAGAGACTTACACTGCCGAACAGCGCGGCCAGATCGATGCACTGTTGCCCCGGGTTAATTTGCTGAGCGGCGGAGCGGACCCTGCGGTGGACGAACTCGGGATTGTGATCGCGACGACCGCTGCCGAGTGCTCTGAAACCTTTTCCTGGAACGAGGCCCAACTCGAAACCGCCTTCCTTTATGAATTCGGCCGGGCAGCAGAGCTGGCTATCCGCCGCCACGGGCCGCTGAGCGCCAGTGACATCGCCAAGGTCGATGCTGCGCTGGGCAAGGGAGACCGGACAACCTTGTGGAACGCACTTGAAGCTCAGGTTGCTTCGGGCATGGCCGGAGACACGGAAACGGTTGAACCGGGCGCGGCGCTGGTGTTTGGGGCGTTCATGATGGAAACCGGGGTTAACCTTGACGGGGATATGCCCGAACAGGTCGGCGCGTTTCTAGCAACCAAGGCGATGCAGCGCATGAGCGCGCGCGATTTTTCCGACCAATAGCAGGAGCGCGGGCGATGTTTTCACTTAAGGGCATGAATGCGCTGATTACCGGTGCAGCGGGCGGTATCGGATCGAGCATCGCGCATGCGCTGGCCAGTCAAGGTGCGCGTCTGGCGCTGTCGGGCTCGAACGCGGCCAAGCTGCGCGCCTTTCGTGATGAATTGAACGAAGCCTATCCGCATCATGATCATGATGGCCATGTCGAGATCACCTGCGATCTGGGCAACACCACCCAGGTCGAAGAGCTGATCCCGGCGATGCTGGACACGTTGGGGACGATGGACATCCTCGTCAACAATGCCGGGATCACGCGCGATAATCTGGGCATGCGGATGAAGGATGATGAATGGGATCAGGTGATCCGCATCAACCTTGAAGCCGCCTTCCGCCTGATGCGCGCCGCTGCCAAGCCGATGATGAAGGCGCGGTTCGGACGCATCATCAACATTACCAGCGTCGTCGGTGCGACAGGCAATCCCGGCCAAATGAACTACTGCGCAGCCAAGGCGGGCCTGACCGGCATGACCAAGGCGTTTGCACAAGAAGTCGCCAGCCGCGGGATCACCGCCAATTGCGTCGCCCCTGGCTTCATCCGCACTGCGATGACCGCTGCGCTGGACGAAAAGCAGCAGGCCGCCATCAATTCGCGCATCCCGATGGGCCGGATGGGCGAGGGCGCTGAGATCGGCGCTGCAGTCGTTTTCCTCGCCAGCCGCGAAGCTGCCTATGTCACGGGCGAAACCGTGCATGTGAACGGCGGGATGGCGATGCTGGGCTAGGTTCAGGACCTTATCTTGCGCCCCCTTATCCCCAGCACAGTCGCACCTCGCAATGCCGCCCGCTTGCCCGTATGGCTGGCCACGCTAAGGTTTTCGGAACTTTCCGGCGCTTGAGGGCGATTCCTTCGCCCCATTGCCACACAAAGGAACGATAGGGACACGCGATGAAGGCAATGATCGAACGCGCGACGCTGCTGCGGTGCCTCTCCCACGTGCAATCCGTGGTGGAACGCCGCAACACGATTCCGATCCTGTCCAACGTGCTGATCGACGCAAGCGACGGCGGCAATGTGCGGGTGATGGCGACCGACCTTGATTTGCAGGTGGTCGAGACAATGTCTGCCGCATCTGTTGATCAGGCCGGGGCGATCACCGTGTCGGCGCACCTGCTGTTCGACATCGCGCGCAAGCTGCCCGAAGGCAGCCAGGTCAGCCTGACGACGAGCGACAACCGCTTGGAAGTGAAGGCCGGCCGGTCAAACTTCAAGCTGCCAACCTTGCCGCGCGATGATTTCCCGGTGATCGTCGAAGGCGATCTGCCCACCAGTTTCGAACTGCCAGCGCGATTGCTGGCCGAGCTGATTGATCGCACGCGCTTTGCGATTTCGACCGAGGAAACCCGCTATTACCTCAACGGCATCTTCCTGCACGTGACTGACGAGGATGAGCCGCTGCTCAAGGCCGCTGCAACCGATGGCCACCGCCTTGCGCGGTTCACCGTTCCTCGCCCTGAAGGCGCTGCCGGAATGCCTGACGTGATCGTGCCCCGCAAAGCGGTGGGTGAGCTGCGCAAGCTGCTGGAAGAAGCGCTCGACAGCAATGTGCTGATCGACCTTTCGGCCAGCAAGATCCGCTTCACCATGGGCGGAGAGGGCGGTGTGGTGCTGACCAGCAAGCTGATCGACGGGACTTTCCCCGATTATAGCCGCGTCATTCCCACCGCGAACGACAAGCTGCTGAAGGTTGATCCCAAGCTGTTCTATTCGGGTGTCGACCGCGTTGCGACCATCGCCACGGAAAAGACCCGCGCGGTCAAGATCGGCCTCGATCAGGATCGCGTGACGCTGTCGGTCACCTCGCCCGACAATGGCACGGCCGCCGAAGAACTGGCGGCTGAATACCGTTCAGAAGGGCTGGAGATCGGTTTCAACGCGAACTACCTCAAGGATATTCTGGGGCAGATCGATGGCGACACGGTGGAATTGCACCTCGCCGACGCTGGCGCACCGACCCTGATCCGTGAAGGCGAAAAGGCCCGTGCGCTGTATGTGCTGATGCCGATGCGGGTGTGATAGGGTGACCTCCGAAGACAATGCTAATGCTCGACCATGGTGGAGATGGGTCGCAGCATTTCCATTGGTGATTGGTTGCCTGTTGGTGGGCAACTTGGCGGGTTACGTCTTCACTAGCGTAGCTGATTTTGGCGGCATGGACTACCAGAAGCCCGGTGGTGTGGTTCTTGCGGCCGTTCAATCTGCTTTTGGTTGCGCGTTATCGTTCTGGGCTTCCTTCAAGGTTCTTGGCGACGAGTCTTACGCTAACCCTTGCATCGTGTTTCTAGTGGTCGTTAGCGCACTCCTTGCATTGCTTACCGTGGTTGGAGCTTTTTTGTTCGGAGAGATCGAAGAGTATCTCACTTGGGACTTTGCCTCATCGGTTGCCGGGGTGGCTGCTCTTGAGGTTACTCGGCGTGTTGTGAAGAACGAAGTCTGGACATGAATTCCATGCCAGGCGACTCAATTTCTGGTGCATCAGTGCAATGAAAGTCGTCCCCCAATAATGATCACCACCCAAGTTCATGTCCGCAAGGCGGCTTTGGCCGAAGCGGTGCTTGCCAACCTCCCGCTCACCCCGCTGCCCGAAGGCGCGGTGCGGCTTGCGGTCGAAAGCTTCTCGGTCACCGCCAACAATGTCACCTATGCGGTGGTGGGTGACGGGTTCAAGTATTGGGATTTTTTCCCCGCGCCGGACGGGTTCGGGATCGTTCCGATGTGGGGCCATGCGCGGGTGATCGCCAGCAATAGCCCCGACATCGCTGTGGGGGAGCGGGTCTATGGCTACCTGCCGATGGCCACGCATCTGGACTTAGTGCCGGGGCGGGTGACACCGGGAGGCTTTCTCGACACCACCGACTACCGTCAGCCGATGAGCCCGGTCTACAACAGCTACACGCGCCTTTCAGCCGATCCCGAGCATCACCCCGATCGCGAAGCCGAGCGGATGATTTTCGGCCCCTTGTTCCGCACCGGGTTCCTGATCGAATATTTCCTGCGCGGGCAAGACTGGTTCGGGGCGGAGCAGCTCATTGTCACCAGCGCCTCGTCCAAGACCGCGATGGGGTTGGCCAGTGTGGCGCGGCAATCATCGCCGGGCATCAAGCGCGTCGGACTAACCTCGCGGGGCAATGTCACCTTTGTCGAAATGACCGGGCTGTATGATGAGGTCGTCGCCTATGATGATCTCGAACGAGTGCCTGTCCTGCGCAGCGTCAGCGTAGATTTCGCGGGCAATGCTGACTTGCTTGCTGGGCTGCATCGCCATTTCGATGCTGCGCTGGCCCATTCCGCTCTCGTCGGGATGACGCATATCGAGGCGCGTTCGACCTTCGGTGGTGGCGATCCGCTGCCCGGCCCCAAGCCCGCGCTGTTCTTCGCGCCCGACCACGCTGTGGCGTTCTTCAAGTCACACGGGGCGGATGATGGCGGCAAACTGGTGGCGGCGGCGTGGCACGAGTTCCTCAAGGCGGCCGAGCGAACCGTCGCGATTGAACGGCGCGCCGGACTTGATTCCGCGCGAGAGGTGTTCCTCGCCATGTTGGGGGGCCAGATTGACCCGGCCAAGGGCATCGTGATCGAACCCTAGGTCGGGTGCTGCCGTTACTCGGCCGCTTCGGCCAGTGCGATCCGCTGCGGGCCGCGGATCAAACCGCCGGGGACCGCGCCAGTCCAAGTACCATTGCGGAAGGTCACCACACCGCCCTTGATCGTGGCGACATAGCCATCGGCCTTTTGCAACAGCCGCTTGCCACCGGCGGGCAGATCAAAGGCGAGCCACGGCTTGCCGAGCTTCAGCTTGTCCATGTCGATGATATTGAGATCAGCCAGATAACCCGGCGCGATCAACCCGCGATCCTCCAGCCCGTAGAGCACTGCCGTGTCGCGGCATTGGCGCTTGATCGCCTGTTCCAGACTGATCCTTGCCCCGCGCTTGCGGCTTTTCACCCAGTGTTCAAGCATGAAGGTCGGCGAGGCGGCATCGCAAATCGTACCGCAATGCGCGCCGCCATCCGACAGCGAGTTCACCGTGTCATCAGCGTGCTGGAGCGGATGGAGGAAATCGAGATTGCCATCGGCATAGTTGAGAATCGGCAGGTAGATGAAGCCCCCACATTCTCCATTTGGGCCCTCATCGCTGCACAGCAGATCATAGGCATATTCCTGCGGGCTTACTCCGGCCGCCGCGGCCCGGGCGTTGATGCTGGCCTCGGCCGCCGGTTCGTAATCGAAATCGGGGTCCATCTCGAATTGCAGCGTCCAGCCCATCGAGATCGCCATCACCACGCCGCCGATATCCTTGGGGGCGTCGGTATAATCATTGGGCTCGGCGAGGAGCTGCGCCTTGAACGCTGGATCGAGCAGCTTGGCCTTCTGCTCCTCCCACGGGAGCGCCTTGATCGCCATCCAGCTCGGCCGGAAAGCGAAGGGGTTCACCGGTCCCTGCCACGCCATGACGATGCCATTGCCGCGCAGGGCGATCTGGGCAACGATCTGGGCGCCATTGTCGTTCTGGGCGCGCATTTCAGCGATCTGTTCGCTAAGGCTAAGCTCCTTGGCGATGGATTGCAGCGCGGCGAAGGTGACGGGGATCTTCGCCTCACGCGAAAGCTTGCCCATCCATTCAAATTCGTTCCACTCGCGCTTCAGATCGCTCGCCATCTCGAACACCGCATGACCGCCAGCTGCGGCAGCGCGGCCCATCGCTTTGCCGATCGCGATCAGCTCTTCAGCGGTGGCGGTGGTGCCGGGGACCAGTTCGCCATCAACCGACTTATGGAGCACGGTCCGCGAGGTCGAAAAGCCCAAGGCTCCGGCGCGCACGCCTTCCTCGACGATGGCGGACATGGCGGCGATGTCCTCGGCGGTCGGAACGGCACCGGGCTGCTCCCGGTCACCCAGCACATAGGCGCGGACCGCGCCGTGGGGAACGTGAGTCCCGATGTCGACCGTCCGCGGGAGCTTCTCAAGCGCATCGAGATATTCGGGGAAGGTCTCCCAGTCCCAAGTCATGCCTTCGGCCAGCGCCGTTCCCGGAATATCCTCGACCCCCTCCATCAGGCTGATCAGCCATTCGTGGCGATCATGCTTTGCCGGGGCAAAGCCCACTCCGCAATTGCCCATCACCACGGTTGTCACCCCGTGCCAGCTTGATGGCGCCATCTCCTGATCCCAGGTGGCTTGCCCGTCATAATGGGTGTGGATGTCGACAAAGCCGGGTGTGACGACCTTGCCGGCGGCGTCGATCTCCTCCCGCGCGCTCCCGGTCACCCGGCCGACCGCGGCGATCAGCCCGTCCATGACCGCGACATCGCCGGTGAAGGCGGGGGCTCCCGTCCCGTCGACGATCGTGCCGCCCCGGATGATGAGGTCGTAATGCGCCATGTCTCTCTCCTGTTCTGCGGGGGAGGATGTCGCAATCCTGGCGGGCTGTCCAGCGCAGCGCACCCGGGCGCGGGGCGGCGCATCACGTTAGGCCGCCGCCATTCTCCCTGCGCCCTTGGCGGCTTCCTTCTCCGTCCCCGGCGCATCCAGAAAGTCGCGGATTGCCGCCACGCTTTCATCGGCGTGGGTCAGCAGGAACAGGTGCCCGCCGCCTGCGAAGGTGATCAGCTGCGAATTGGGGATCATCGCCTTGAGGATCTTGCCGTTGATGACGGGGACGATCTGATCATCCTCTCCCATCATGATCAGCGTCTGCTTGGACATGAAGGGTAGGGCAGGCAGGCTGGTCCAACCGAGCATGCACATCAGCTGATACATGTAGCCGCGCGGGGAAGGGGGCTTTAACCGACTGATATGGCTGGACTTGTGATCCTTGTTGCCGGTTTCGGGCAACCCGCCGTAAAGCGTCTTGAAATGCTTCGCCATGAATTCGGGATCGATGTAGCGACGCGGATCGGCCATCTTGGTGAAGGCGGCGGGGTTGCCCGGCACCATAACCATGCCCGGCGTGGTGGCGATCAGCGTCAGCCGCCGGGTGCGTCCGGGGTGCTGGATCGCAAAGTGCTGCGCCATCGCTCCGCCCCATGACACGCCCATCACATCAACCTCATCCAGCCCAAAGCGATCAAGCAGCTGCGCCGCTATCCAGCTCATGGTGAAGGGGTTGTAGGGGATGAGCGGATCAGGCGATTCGCCCGTGCCTGGCATGTCGAACATGATGAAGCCACGTTCGGGCATGGCTGCCGCCAACGGGGCCACCGCTTCGATATTGGCGCCGATGCCGTTGAAGAACAAAATCGGCAAGTGATCGGAGGGCATATCGAGCCGCCAAGTCGCAGTCCGTAGCGTCCGGCCGCCCACTTGCTCCATCGAGACGACCGCGTCGTCCATGGGATTTGTCACGTATTCACGTCCTTTCTCGCGCCCCGAAATAAGGGCGGGTTGGGCGCGCACGTCGATCCCTAAACGCGCGCGCCCACAAATTTGCGCAAGTTTGCAGCCACCCCCCGGTAGCCCCTGCGCTGCACCGCAATATCAGACTTCTTCTACCACGTAGAGTCCCGGTGCATTTTCCATCGGCGCATAGGTGCCATTGCCCATGCTGGCAGGCGCAGCCTTTTTCTTGCCTGAGCGGGCCTGCACCCACTCCATCCACAGCGGCCACCAGCTGCCCTTGACCTCTTCGGTCCCCTGCAACCATTCGTCGGCAGTGGCGGGCAGCTTGCCCTTCTTGGCCTGCACGAAATACTTGGCCTTGGGATTGCCGGGCGGATTGAGGATCGCCTGCATATGGCCCGATTGGCTGAGGACGTAAGTCACATCCTTCGATCCGAACAGCTGGGTCGAACGATAGGTCGCCTTCCACGGGGTGATGTGATCGGTGACCCCGCCAAGTATGAACAGATCGGCGGTGACCTTGCTGAGATCGACTTTGTGCCCTGCCATTTCGACGTCGCCCTGCTTGGTGAAGGCGAGGGTTTCGAACAGCGTCAGGAAGTCGCCCATCAGGCTTGATGACAGGTTGGTTGCGTCCGCGTTCCAGAACAAGACGTCGAAGGCCGGAGGGTCTTGTCCGAGCAGGTAATTGTTGATGACGTAATTCCAGATCAGGTCGTTGGGCCGCAGCCAGGCAAAACCGCGCGCCAGGTCGTCCGCCTTGATCACGCCCTGCTTCATCGCGCGCTGGCGGGCGAGCTTCATTCCGTTCTCGCTCACCAGCGATCCGGCTTCGATATCGGTTGGCATGGGGTGCAGCACGCACACCATCAGCGTCAGGGTGCCGAGCACCGGATTGCCTGTCGCTGCAAGCTTTGAAGCGAGCACCGATGCGGTCTGCCCGCCCGAACACCCAGCCGAGACATTCACTTTCTTCGAGCCGCTGATCGACGCGACCACGTCAAGCGCCTTTTCGCAGGCGGCGATGTAGTCATCCATGCCCCAGTGGCCCTGATCCTTTGAAGGATTGCGCCAGGAGATCACGAAGGTCTGGATGCCGTTATCGACCTGCCACTTGATCACCGATTTATCGGGGCTCAAGTCATTGATATACATCTTGTTGATTTGCGGCGGGATCGTCAGCTGCGGGATGTCGTAAACCTCTTCGGTCGTAGGGGCGTATTGCAGCAGCTCCATGATCTCGTCGCGATAGACGACATTGCCTTTCGAGGTGGCGATGTTTTCGCCCAGCTTGAACGGGCGCTTGTCGACCTGGCTGACCATACCCTTGTTGTGGACGAGGTCGTTATAGGCGTTCTGGAGGCCCTTGATCAGGCTGAGGCCGCCCGAATTGATGACCTGCTTTTGTGCTGTCGGATTGCCAATCAGGGTGTTGGAGGGTGCGAGGCTGTCGAGGATGATGTTGGCGATGAAGTTTGCGCGGTTACGCTCAAGCTCGTCAAGTTCGAGCTCCTCCAGCCAGCTGCGCATCCCTTTCTGCACGGCGAGATAATACTGCGCGCCAGCCCGGAAGAACGGGTTGAAGGCCCAAGCCGGGTCCATGAACCGCTTGTCCTTAGGATCGGGGGCAAGTTCGCTCTTGCCGGTCATGATCTTGACCATGTCCTGCGCCATCGCGGTGGAATGGCGGATGAAGCGGGTTGGATCAGACGCCGTTTCGCGCAGCAGCAGCGCGACTGCGCTGACGAAGTCCTCGCGCGCAACACCAATCAAGGGCCCGAGAGCGTTGGTCGATTGGGCGGCTTCGTTTTCAAGCTTCACTTCGCTGCGTGCCATGGAATCCCCTTCTTTCCGGCTTCCGCCCCAAGGCCATTGTTCCAGCCTTGTGTGTGCAGAGCCACTCTTGAGCAGAATGCAGCGTCAAATCCCGGTTGGCAAGCATTGCAGCCGTGGCATCGATGCGATCCACAAAATGGCCGCAGCAATTTCTTAGGCATGACGATTAACGCTTCTATCAGTGTGGCCGATGCATCGAATTCCCCATGTCCCGGGCGCCCACCAGAAAACCAGTTGCAACCAATCCGCGCACTGCCGACGCAGCCCCCGGGTTGCGCGCAATCGAAGGCGGTATGGTCAGCGACAGCGACTTGCGCGCGTGCGGTGAACGCCGCCGGACTCCGCGCCATCAGGCCGACGAACTGGAAGGCATAAGGCTGGCTGCCGATGGGTCTGAGAGCGACCAGGCCTACTTCCTTCCCAAACAGGCCGGCAGCATGGCTGTATGCATGCTGGGTGCCTATGCGCTGGCAGCGGGCGTTAACCAGAGCCTGCCTTCGGTCTTTACCGCGATTCCGGCAGCGATGTCGGTCATCCTGTTTGCCTGCGGGTCGCTGTTTGCCGCGACCGAGCGGACCGCCGATGCACCCAAATGGTTGCGGTTGTTGATGATCATCATTGCGGTCGTGCTGCCCATGACCTGCGCGGGCATCGCCTTGGCCAGCTGGGTGGCGGAAGGCTTGCCGTGGCAATGGGCGATAGCCACGCTCGTCTGTTTCAACGCTGCTTCGGCCGCCTTCTTTGAGGCACGCATTATCTCGCTGTTCTGCGCCAAGATCGCAAGCTGGGCGGGGTTTGCGGTGCTCGCGCCTGCTTCCTTGACGGTTGCCGCGCTCATGGGCGCGGCGATAACGCTGGCGTTGATTGCCCGTCTCGAATGGAAGTCGGCTGAACGGCGCCGGGTTAGGCGCGAAACCCGTGAGCGGGTGGCTGCCCGGGCAGAGGACATTCTGCGCGCATTCGAGGAGACCGGGCAGGGCTGGTTCTGGGAGACCGACCGCCGCGGCTTGCTGACCTATATCTCACCCAAGGCAGCAGCAGTGCTTGGCAAGGGTATTGACGAGGTTCGCGGCAACCCCCTTGGCGATATCGTCGTTCCCGGCGACGGCGAGTCATCTGCCGAACGCACGCTTGCTTTTCACCTTTCGGCCCGTTCAGCATTTCAGGATGTGGAGGTGCGCGCGGCGGCTCTTGGGGATGAACGCTGGTGGGCACTGACCGGTCGTCCGGTCTACGATAGCTACAAGAATTTCTGCGGCTTTCGCGGGCACGGCACCGACCTGACCGAACAACGCCGCAGCGAACAGCAGGTTTCGCGTCTGGCGCATTACGATTCGCTGACCGGTCTCGCCAACCGCGTGCAGATGGCCAATGCACTGGAGCAGATTCTGGCCGCGCCAAGCAGTCGCGAGCGGGCATGCGCTTTGCTGATGCTCGATCTTGATCGGTTCAAGCAGGTCAACGATTCCTTAGGCCATCCGGCAGGCGATGCGTTGCTCAAGCAGGTGGCGCAGCGGCTTGAGCGTGCGATCAATGGTGCGGGGCGCTGCGGCAGGCTGGGTGGAGACGAATTTCAGGTCATCGTACCCGGGGATCAGGATCGTACAAGGCTTGGCCACCTGGCAGACACGATCATCGCCACCTTGTCACAGCCCTATGTGATCGAGGGACAGAGCGTTGTGATCGGCGCTTCGATTGGCATTGCCATGGCGCCCGAACATGGCGGCTCCAGCGAAGAACTGATCCGCAATGTCGATCTGGCACTTTATGCGGCCAAAGATGCGGGACGCGGTTGCCATTGCTTCTATGCCGAAGATCTGCATGCCGCTGCTGAAGAACGCGCCGAGCTGGAACAGGACCTGCGTGACGCGATCTCGCGCGGCGAATTGGAGATGTATTATCAGCCCGTCGTCTACACCGCGACCGAGAAGATTGTCGGCTTCGAGGCACTGTTGCGCTGGAACCATCCCAAGCGCGGCTGGCTCAGCCCGGCCAAGTTCGTGCCGATTGCCGAAGATGCGGGCCTGATCGACCGTCTGGGTCAGTGGGCACTGCGAACGGCCTGTGCCGATCTTGCCCGCTGGCCCGCTGCAATTCGCTGTTCGGTCAATGTCTCGGCCTTGCAATTCGTCGATCCTGAATTGCCCACGATCCTTGCCAATGCGCTGGCCCGCAGCGGAGTGTCGCCCGCTCGGTTGGAGCTGGAGATCACCGAAAGCGTGTTTATCCACGAAAACGCAGGGACTGAGGCGATGTTCGATGCGCTGAAACGGATTGGCGTCCGCCTAGCGCTTGATGATTTCGGCACCGGCTATTCATCGCTGGGCTATCTCAAGAAAGCGCCATTCGACAAGATCAAGATCGACCGCAGCTTCCTCCAAGGGGCGACCCAGAGCGGCAGCCGGAACGGGGCAATCATCGCCTCGATCACCAGCCTCGCCGAAGCGCTGCATATGGATACGACCGCTGAAGGGGTCGAGACGCTAGACGAGCTGGAACTGGTGCGGCAGTTGGGATGCAGCCATGTTCAGGGCTTTATCTATTTTCAGCCCATGAATGCGGCAGATGCGACCGCTTTGGTGGCCGGTGACCTGCTGGCGCACGCAGAAGGCCCGCAATCCGCGCGCGCCCCGCGCCAGAACCTGCTGCGGCGGGCAGTGGTGGTGCACAATGGCAACCGCCTTACTGCTACCTTGCGCAATGTGTCCGATACCGGAGCCATGATCGAAGGCCTGTGGAATATCCCTGCAGGCAGCTTTGTGCAAATCGAATTTGGCGCTGAAATCGCTGAAGCAGCACAAGTGCGCTGGTCACGGGAAAATCGGGTCGGGATCGAATTTCAGACCCCGCTCTCGCGCCGCGCAGATGGCACTCTTAAGTCGCTCGGTTTGGCAAGGGAACCTGCCTTGGCACAACAGCGGCGCTAACCCATGAATTACGCTCGCTTGTCGCGCTTCGTCACGCCTTCCGTCTTAGGATAAAAGTAACCATCGGGCTTTACTTCTAGCACATAACGTCGCGCGGCCATGTGGTGGCTGCGCACGAAGTCTGGAGGTTCTGATCGAGATGTCCCTCAGGGATCTCTTGTCTTCACGCGGCAGCTCCGCATCACGGGCGGCCAGCCACGCGACCGCGTCGGCCCTGTCCGATGGCGAGCGGCTTGCCATGCTTGATGAGCTTGAACAGTCGGGGCTCGGATGGTTCTGGGCGAGCGATGCCAGCGGCAATCTGACCTATCTTTCGGGCGCGGTTGCTGCGCGGCTTGGCTTGCCGCTTGATGCGCTGCTAGGCCAGCCAATGAACGCGATCTTCACCGCCGCTGATCGTGAAGGGCGGGGCAAATCCTTGGCCCTTATGATCGGAGCTCACAAGGCCTTTACCGGGCTTGCCGTGCGCGCTGCGCATGATGGAAACAGGGTTGTGCTGCGTCTGGCCGGTCAACCCCTGTTCGCCGCCAACGGCACCTTTGTTGGCTTCCGCGGCACCGGCGCCGATATTTCGGATGAATATTACCGTGAAGTGGAAACCGAACGGCTCGCCCGGTTTGATTCGCTGACCGGTCTCAGCAACCGTCACCGCATGGCGTATCAGCTGGATGCCACTCTGACCGCGTTCAAGGCCGCGCGCCGCAATTGCGCGGTCATGATGCTTGATCTCGACCGCTTCAAGAATGTGAACGACACGCTCGGCCATGCGGCGGGCGATGAGCTGCTCAAACAAGTCGCATCGCGACTGGAGCGGGCGATTGATCGTGAATGCGAGATTGGTAGGCTCGGCGGCGACGAGTTCCAGATCATGATCCCCGATATTGATGATCGCGGTGAGCTGGGCGATCTGGCAGTCAAGATCATCACAATGCTGCGGCAACCATACAGCCTCGCCGAGGGGCGCTGCGTGATCGGTGCCTCGGTCGGGATCGCGATTGCCCCGCACGATGGCGTGACCCGTGAGGAGATCGTGCGTTCCGCTGATCTTGCGCTTTATGCAGCGAAGAATGGCGGGCGCGGGCAGTATAGGTTCTTCTCGGGCGAACTTGAGAACGAAACGATCTTCCGGCGCCGGCTCGAAGAGGACCTCGGCTCTGCGCTGCGCGAGGAACAGCTGTTCCTGCGGTTTGAACCGATCGTGGCGGCGGCCTCACAGTCTGTCTGCGCGCTCGAAGCACATGTGTGCTGGCACCATCACGAGCGCGGGATCATCGACGAGGAAGAGTTTGCCCAGATCGCCGAAGGTTCGAGCATGCTCGCTGACGTCGGCAGTTGGGCCATCGCTGCTGCTTGCAAACGCGTGGCCTTGTGGGCTGATAGCGTGCGCGTCGCGGTCAATGTGCCGGTGCCACTGTTTCTCGCCGACGGTTTCGCTGATCAGGTGGCTCAGGCCATCGAAGCAGCCGGAATCGCCCCGGCGCGACTGGAACTCGAAATCAGCGAGGCAGTATTCTTTGGGGACACGAGCCGTGTCGACCGCACCTTGGCCGCATTGTTCAAGCTGGGAGTTCGCCTCACGCTCGACGAGTTCGGCAGCGGCTACTCGTCACTCGCCTACCTGCGCCGCGCACCCTTTGATGCGATCAAGATCGACGAAAAGCTGGTCGCAGAAGCCGATCGCCATGACAGCCGCGAGCTGGGGCTGGTGCGCGCCATCGTTGCCCTGGCGGGTGCCTTGCAGATGGATACAATCGCCAACGGCATCGAGAGCCCAGAGTTACTCGCCTCGCTCACAGAATGCGGGGTGCGCTACCTTGAGGGGCCAATCTTCAGCGAGCCGGTTGATCACGACATCATCGCAAAGGAAATGGTCGAAGGCAGCTGGAAGATCGAGCCCGGCACCCAACGCACCAACCGCGCCCGTCGTCGCACAGTGTTCCGCAGGATACAGGTGATCCACGACGACTATGCCTATGAGGTGATGCTACGCAATCTATCGAAGACGGGTGCGCTGATCCAAGGACTGGCTGATGTGCCCAAAGGCACGCAGTTCGTGGTCGATCTCGGCGGCGGCCAGCTGGCAGTCGCGACTGTGACCCGCTCCAATGGTGACGTGCAGGGGCTTGAATTCGAAAAATCGCTGATTGAGGATGGCTCGGGTGGACTATGCACACGCAACCGGGTATCGCCCTATGCGCTCGCTGCGGCCGGAGCGACACTCGCAGCACTGGCGCCGGGCAGCTTTAGTGGGTTGAGCCAGAGCGGGGCGGTGCCCAAGTTTGGCTACGCCGCTCAGGTGCGGGGCGAGCAGGGATAGTGTTGCGTTTTTGGCGAATGACAACAGCGTGACCCGGCGGTAAGTGGCGGGGGATGACTGACCTTTCCCACATCCGCAATTTCTCCATCATTGCCCATATCGACCATGGCAAGTCCACGCTGGCGGATCGCTTGATCCAGTTCACCGGCGGCCTCACCGCGCGTGAGATGTCTGAGCAAGTCCTTGATAACATGGACATCGAAAAAGAGCGCGGGATCACCATCAAGGCCCAGACCGTCCGCCTCAACTACACCGCCAAGGACGGCGAGACGTACCAGCTCAACCTGATGGACACCCCCGGCCACGTCGACTTCGCCTATGAAGTCTCCCGCTCCCTCGCCGCCTGCGAAGGCGCGCTTCTTGTCGTTGACGCAGCCCAGGGCGTCGAGGCGCAAACCCTCGCCAATGTCTACCAGTCGATCGAGCACGACCACGAAATCGTCCCCGTCATCAACAAGATCGATCTCCCCGCCGCCGAACCCGAGAAGGTCCGCAAGGAGATCGAGGACATCATCGGGATCGACGCCTCCAACGCCGTCCTCACCAGCGCCAAATCGGGCATCGGGATCGAAGACGTGCTCGAAGCCGTCGTCACCCGCATCCCCGCGCCGCAAGGCAAGATCGATAGCCCGCTCACCGCCAGCCTGGTGGACTCGTGGTACGATCCCTACCTCGGCGTCGTCATCCTTGTGCGGGTGATCGACGGCAAGCTCACCAAAGGCCTCAACATCCGCTTCATGCAGGGCGGCACCCAGCACCTTGTCGACCGCGTCGGCTGCTTCACCCCCAAACGCACCGACCTGAACGAGCTCGGCCCCGGCGAAATCGGCTTCATCACCGCGCAGATCAAGGAGGTCGAGCAGGCCCGCGTCGGTGACACCATCACCACCGTCAAGAACGGATCGGACACCCCGCTGCCCGGCTACAAGGAAGTGCAGCCGGTGGTGTTCTGCGGCCTGTTCCCGGTCGACGCCGCCGATTTTGAGAAGCTGCGCGAGAGCATCGCCAAACTGCGCCTCAACGACGCGTCCTTCAGCTTCGAGATGGAAAGCTCCGCCGCATTGGGCTTCGGCTTCCGCTGCGGCTTCCTCGGCCTGCTGCACCTTGAGATCATTCAGGAACGCCTGACCCGCGAATATGATCTCGACCTCATCACCACCGCGCCAAGCGTGGTCTACCGCATCCACCTCGGCCACACCAAGAACGAGGACGCCAAGACCATCGACATTCACAACCCCGCCGATTGGCCGGATGTGAACCGCATCGATGTGATCGAGGAGCCGTGGATCAAGGCAGTGATCTACACGCCTGACGAATATCTCGGCCCGATCCTCAAGCTGTGTCAGGACCGCCGCGGCATCCAGACCGAGCTGACTTACGTGGGCGGCCGCGCGCAGGTGACCTATGAACTGCCGCTCAACGAAGTGGTATTCGATTTCTACGACCGGCTGAAGTCGATCTCGCGCGGCTATGCCTCGTTCGATTACGAGCAGATCGGCACACGCGAGGGTGACCTCGTCAAGATGAACATCCTCGTCAACGGCGAGCCGGTCGACGCCCTATCGCTGATCGTCCACCGCCACGTCGCCGAAGAGCGCGGCCGCGGAATGTGCGAACGGCTGAAGGATCTGATCCCGCGCCACCTGTTCAAGATCCCGATCCAGGCGGCCATTGGTGGGAAAGTGATCGCCCGCGAAACCATCGCCGCAATGCGCAAGGACGTGACCGCCAAGTGTTACGGCGGCGATATCTCGCGCAAGAAGAAGCTGCTGGACAAGCAGAAGAAGGGCAAGGCGCGGATGCGGGAGTATGGGAATGTCTCGATCCCTCAAGAAGCCTTCATCGCAGCGTTGAGAATGGGCGAAGAATAAATCCTCCCCTTCAGGGGAGGGGGACCACCGAAGGTGGTGGAGGGGCACGCGCCGCTGATCCCTGACCGAATTTTGGTTCGCGCCAAGCCACCAAGAAGCCAAGATGGCGGCGCCTGAAGCCAAGAAGGGTTTCACGCGAAGACGCGAAGAGGCCGTTCTACCCCCTCCCGCCTGCGGGAGGGGTCGGGGGTGGGCGCGGCCCCACAATGGCTCGCCAGTGTAAAAGTGCTCGCTCCGCTCGCTCCCACCCACCCCTAAACCCTCCCGCCGGTGGGAGGGGTAAGTGGCCAGCCGCCTGAGGCACATCTCTATTGACGCTGCATATACATTGTGTATACGAAGATTATGTCTGAAGTTGCAACCTCGGTCGGGAACAACGCGCGCAAGGCGTCGATTGAAGCGTCGTCAAATTCCGCGGCAAAAGGTAGCATCAATCTCCGAATTGAGAACGATACGCGTCAATTGATAGATGATGCTGCGTCGGCTTTGGGAAAGACTCGAACAGAGTTCATGATTGATATCGCCAGAGAGCAGGCGATCAACGTTTTGCTTGATAGGCGATATTTTGCGCTTGATTCGAATCGTTTCGACGATTTCATGAGCGCTCTAGACAATCCGCCGGCCCCTGGCCCAAGACTGCGCTCTCTTCTCCGGCGAGAGCCGGTGTGGAACAAATGAGCAAGAAAGGCGAGAGGGAGACAGCTTCCTTCTCAGCGCCGGAGCCAATTAGCGAAGAGCACGATCTTTCCGGGTTTGATTGTGGCGAGCCGGTACTGAATGACTGGTTGAAAAATAGAGCTCTCAAGAACGAGAGCCGCTTTTCGCGAACCTACGTTCTTTGCGATGAGAAAAAGGCTGTTGTGGCCTATGTTTGTATCTCAGCTGGTTCAATAGAACGGAAAGACGCGCCTGCAAAACTGAAGCGTAATGCGCCGAATAGCATTCCCGTGTCGATAATCGGGAGACTGGCAGTCGATCAAAGCCAAGCAGGAAAAGGTCTTGGTGCTGATATGCTGTCCGATGCAATGCGCCGTATCGCGCTGGCGTCGCAGACGATCGGCATCGGCGCAGTAGTGATCCAAGCCAAGGATGATGCGGCCAAGAATTTCTATATGCATTGTTCCGAATTCATTGAATATCCGGATAACAGCCGAACTCTGTTTATGCCGATTGAAACGCTAATCGCAGCGTTTAGCTAGTTGGGGTTGATGGGATGGGCGAAGCCAGACGCAGGAAAGAGAAGCTATCGGATTGGCCGAAATCGGATCGCTTCGACGGTGAGGTCGAGCTCTACACATTAGCTCCTGATCCTTCGATCAATGGCGCGCGCATCAACGACCTGACTGGCGAGGATATCCTTCCACCTCACGTCAACATGATTCTTCGCGTGTTCCGCGCTGTTGCCGGTGAACGCGAATTCAGCGTCGGGTTCTGTGTGGGAGATGGCGAGGCCTTCACGCCGATCGGGCTAGCCGTCATCGAGCGTCTCTCGATCGCTAAACCAAATGCGGTGCTGCACATCGCACCCATACGACATGAGGATATCGCTTGGGATATCGTCCTAAATCATTTGCGAACATTCATGGGTGACGTGCTCGTATTCGCCTTTAGTGACTCCGATGTGTATGATGCAGGGATCGGCCCACTTCACTACTCCAAGTGCGTCAAACAATACGACCATGAAGGAAATTTTCTGGGACGACTGAATTCGGCGCAACGGAAAGAAATCCGAGCGCAGAAGGCCGCTATTCTTCGTCGACCGGCGCCTCCGAAGTTCTATCCGACAACCGGCTTTGAGCAGGAAGACGCACCGTGGATCTTCAGGATATGCACTCCCGCAGGAAAGTTTCTCCGCACTGCTGTTTGGAATGGCCGTCGAAGCTATGCGCACGAGTTTCCGCCCGAGGCACTGAACTGGGTTGGGGGTGACAGGATCGCTGTTGTTCAGGTAGATAGTCCGGTGGGCGTAAATTGTCGGTCATCGCTTCAACTCACGCATAGGCTTGCTACGGATTTCGATGGCGTTATCCATTGGGCCCGCGATACTGAGACTTTTGAGTCCATTCTGCGGTCCTTTATCCGTCTTGACCTCGAAGCTGAAAGCCCGCCAGACTTGCCTGGTGATTACAGCCCAGAAGTAGTAATCCTAGCCGCCAATTCTGATGAGCTTTCTGGCTAGCTTGAAGCCCGCTCAATCAACGCCAGCGCCACCTTCGGGTCAGCATCCACCATCCCCAGCAGCGTGCGCGCGGGCGCATCCGGTGAACGCCGGTGCTGCTCCCAGTCGCGCAGGGTGGCGACCGGCACGCGCAGTTTCTCGGCGAATTTCACTTGGCTGAGCTTGGTCTTGGCACGGATCGCCCGCACATCGGGGCCAGCGACGATCCGGCCCCGCGTGGTATCGCCTTGCACAAAGGCGATCGCATCTTCCAAACCGGCGGCGATTTTCTCGAATGCACTTCCCATGATTATCGGCCTCCTTTGCCGGTCAAACTTTCTCTCAATGTCCCGACCATCGCACGCAGCGCATTGCGCTCGCCTTGGGACAGGTTGGCTTTCTCGCCTTTGCCGAACACAGTCAGCAGAAACACCGGAATATCACCGCCACCAAAATACCAAACGATACGATAGCCGCCCGACTTGCCTTTGCCACGGCCAGCCAACCGCGCCTTGCGGACGCCGCCGGTGCCTTGCATCACATCGCCAGTTTCAGGGTCGGCAGCAACGCAATTGACCGCCTGCTCCATCTCCTCCGCGCTCATTTTCGAATCTTTTGCGGCGCGGAGATAACCTTCTGTTTCAACGACGGCTTGCATTCGACGGAGATACGGCATGGCCTTAGTCTTTGCAAGTGCAGAATATACGGCAATGCCGTATCAAGGATCGAAGCTCTCATCCTTCAACGTCCACTCCGTCTTCGGCGGCTCAGGCGGGGGCAGCACCCTCGGCCCCGGCGGCACTGCGGGGGGCCAGTCCTTTGCGTCCGGCTTCACATTGACCAAGGCCCGCGCGGCTTCGTCTGCGGCCGCTGCGTCGAGGTCGCGCTCGCGCAGCGCGACGAATTGCGCCCAGGCCGCGCGCGTTTCCTCTGACAGCGTGGCCCAGGCGGCGGCCTTCTCCTTTTCGACCCGGCGGCGGATTTCCTCGACCTTGCGGTCGATGCTGGCGCGCACATCGTCCACCGAGACGGTGTCGCGTTCCGCCTCCCACTCCTTGCGCCACTGCTTTTTCAGCCGCTCGACCTCCATCTGGCCGACCGCGTTGAGGCCGCCCATGCCGGAGACGCGCTTGCCTTCTGCGAACCGCTCGGGCGCGCGGTTGCGCAGGATGAACATCAGCAGCCGGTCGTTGTAACGGCGGCGGGTGCCGATCAGCTTGCCGTAGGAATAGAGCGGTTCCTCCACCCCGTTCAATGCGCGGTCCATCACCACGTCCTCGATCCGGGCGACGCCGAACTGGAGCGCGGCTTGCCACGCGGCGCGGAACTCCTCGGCGCCGGGTTGGCGGCGCAGGTGGTAGGCGCCGACCGTGCTCATATCGACCGCCTTGCACGCCGCCTCGACCGATCCGGTATCGGCGAGGGCTTCGATAAAGGCGGTCTGGCGCTCCGGGGTCCAGCCATCGTGGCGGGCGCATTGGCGCGGCACGGGGGTGAAGGCGGGCAGCTGGCCGCTGGCGAGGGCGGGGAGGCGGGCGGTGCGGGGGTCTTTGCGTCGGGTCATTGTTTTCCTTTGCGCACTCGCGTCCGCGAGCGCGATTTCCTCGCTCATGCTGGCTACGCCAGCGTCGCTGCGGGCGGGCACCCATACCTTTTGGCGCCCTTGCGGTCGCTGGCGCGACCGATGGGGTGCAGCACAAAACCTTGCGGTAGGAAAATCGGGTGTTGGCCGCGCGCGGATGGCTGCGCGCGATCGGGCGCAAGATTCCACAAGCTACTGCCATGATTACGTAACGAAACCCCGTGACATCGCCGGTCAGAGGCGGCAGATTAACCCGACTCACAAAAGCGGGGGCTTTTCAATGATCAGGATCTTGCTCGCCATCATGGCGGCATTTGCGATGGCCATCCCGGCCGCAGCGCAGCAGAACGACAAGCCGATCGTCGGCATCGCGGAGATGCAGGACCTCACCGGCGCGGCGCAGGCGGATAACTTCGTCGCCATGATCGAAACCGCGATCATCGGCAGCGGCAAGTTCCGCATCATCGAACGCAAGCGGCTGGCGACACTGCTCAAGGAACAGGGCCTGGGCCGCGGTGGGCTGGTGACGACCAACAACAAGAAGAAGGTCGGCGGGTTCGAGGGGGTCGATTACCTGATCTATGGCACGATCACCTCGATCTCGGCGGTGAACAAGTCGAACCTCGGCGATAACATGCTGCGCGGGCTGCTGGGCGGGAACCGCACCCAGAGTGCGGAGTGCTTCAACACCCGGGTGCGGATGGAGGCGGATATCCGCATCACCGATACCAACACCGGCGAAGTGCGCTATGCCACGCGGATCAGTCAGGAGCAAGAGTCGGCGACAGTGTGTGGCGGCGGCTCGCAGATCGACAGCGCGGGCCTGATGCGCGCCTCGGCTGACAGCATCGCGACCGGGCTCGTCACCACGATCTTCCCGATCCAGGTCGCCGCGATCCAGGGCGATGGCACAGTGATCCTCAACTACGGCGCCGGCGCGGTTGCGATTGGCGACTTCCTGATGATCTACGGCGAGACGACCGAGATTCCCGATCCCTCAGGCACCGGCACGATCAAGATCGATGGCGAGAAGATCGGCGCGATCCAGATCACCGATGTGCAGACCGCCTTCTCGCGCGCGGTGCAGGTGACGCCTTTCGCGGTGCCGCTGTCGATCGGCACCGTCGCCCGCCCGGTGGATGCGGCGCAGGTCAAGGCTCTGCAGAAAACCACCAAGAAAAAGCGGTGAGGGGGATGACAATGCGCGCAACTCTCACCCGCCTGCTCGGCATCGGCGCGTTGGCGCTTGGCGCCGTGACCCTTGCTGCCCCCGCCAACGCTCAGGCCGGTCTTCAGGGTCGTGAGCGGGTCAATGTCGGGACCATCACCTCGACCCAGACCTGCACCTATTTCCGCAACTATTCGGGCAGCCGGCTCGAATATGGCGAGGAGCATTACGCGCGGTTGTGGGGGCTGGAGGCGGGCTCGCGCTATTACGCCGCGCACACCACCTGGCGCAGCTGGGTGGTGAAGGACTGCCAGACCAATTTCCAGACCCTGCGCAGCGCGGTCGAAGGCGCGCTCGCGTCGACCGGGCGGCTGACCACCGGGCGCGGCGGCTACACGCTCGACATCACCATTTCGGACATTGGCGAGACCGGCCCCGCGCAGAACGCCCCGGTCAACGATCCCAATGGCTACTGGACCAGCTGGGGCACCGCTAACGCCACTGTCTCTTTCGTGCTCAAGGACGCCGCCGGGCGCAATATTGATGGCGGCGTGCTGACCAAGACCATCGAGATGTCGCGCACCATCGACACGCAGGATTTCACCCTGCGCGTGGGTGAGCCCGGTGCATCGGTCTATGACCTGATGCAGCGCGAGGTGGCACAGATGCTGGCGCGCAAGGTCGCCTTCGGGATCGACCCGCTGCGCGTGATCGCGGTCGAAGACGACATGATCGAGCTGAACTATGGCGGCGCGCTGCTGCCGAAGGGCAGCATCATCGACGTGCGCAAGAGCCAGGGGCTGGGCGCGATCCGTTACCGCGTAATCTCCGCCACCGACCGCAACGCCACCGCCGAAGTGGACGGCGACAATGATACTTCAGCGATTGATATCGGGAACCTCGCAACCTTCATCGAGGACGACAGCGACGCGGCGAGTGCGCGGCGGTTCAAGCGGAAGCGGCTGCCCTGAAGCAGCCGGTTCGTCCACTGGCAGTTGATCCAAAGGCGGGCGGCATTCAGGCCGCGCAAGCTTTCGCAAAAGCTTGACCGCCGCGGGGGCCTGACGCCAGCTTGGCGTTGAACGCTGCGAAGCCATCACCCCTCCGCTTGACCGCGTACAGCTTCACTTCCCATTCACCACCCCCCTCGCTATACACCCGCGCATGCAAGCCAAACTCACAACTCGCATCGCCCCCCGTCTCATCCGCGCCGCGCTCGCCGCCGCGACCATCGCCACCCTTTCCGCCTGTGCTGGCAGCACCGAGGGCAAGGACGTCGCCTATGTCGCGCGCGATGTCGAATCGCTCTATGCTGAGGCGCAGCGGCGGCTCGACAAGGGCAACACGATTCAGGCGGCGGCGCTGTTTGATGAGGTTGAGCGTCAGCACCCCTATTCGCCCTGGGCCCGCCGCGCACAGTTGATGAGCGCCTTCAGCTATTACATCGCGCGCGATTACAACAAGGCGATCCAGAACTCGCAGCGCTTCCTGTCGATCCACCCCGGCAACAAGGACGCGCCTTACGCCTATTATCTGATCGCGCTCAGCTATTACGAGCAGATCAGCGATGTGAACCGCGATCAGAAGATTACCGAGCAGGCGCAGACCGCGCTGCGCGAAGTCAATCGCCGCTTCCCGCAGACCGAATATGCGGCGGACGCGCGGCTGAAGCTTGATCTTGTCGCCGATCACCTTGCGGGCAAGGAGATGGAGATCGGGCGGCATTATCAGCGGTCGGGCCTGTGGCTTGCGGCGGATGTGCGGTTCCGCAATGTTGTGGAAAAGTTTGATACCACCAGCCACACGCCCGAGGCGCTCTATCGCCTGACCGAAAGCAGCCTGGCGCTGGGCGTGCCTGAAGAGGCGGTGAAATATGCCGCCGTGCTGGGCGCAAACTACCCCGGTTCGGAATGGTACGAACGCGCCTTCAAACTGGTCGACAAGCACGCCGAGGGCGTCAACGCGAGCTGATGCCGCTGCGGAGCCTGCCCCACTTTGGGCAGTGCAATGGCCAGCTGTTCGCTTGGCGGATTTGCGTGTTGGGTACTCTTGGTTTTCAAGAATTGGTTCGGTCTCATGCGGCGAACATCGGATAATTGCGCGGGAATCCCTGTATAGACCGGCCTTGTTCCCAAGAATGTTGTCCTTAAGGCGGGATTAATATTCTTTCGCGCTCGACAAGCCGTTTCTCCAGAATTAGCAATCGTATCCGGTCATGCATCCTTGGGGGGATTTGCCGGGGTATGCTTGTTGGAGGAGAGATACATGAAAATGAAAATGATGGTCGCAATCGCTGCGCTGCCGATCGTCGCGCTTGGCACCCCGGCGTTCGCCGAAAAGCCGGGCGACAAGATTGCCAATAGCTATATCTGCGTGTTTGACGACGCCAAGGTTTCGCGCGCCAACGCCAACGCTGAAGCCAACCGCTCGGTACGGGCTGCTGGTGGCCAGATGCGCCATGTTTACACCACCGCCATTCGCGGGTTTGCCATGAATGCATCGGCGCAGGGCATTGAAAACATGCAGCGCAACAATCCCAACATCGCCTTCTGCGAAGAAGATCAGGTCGTCACGGCAATTCAGAAGAAGCCTGGCGGCGGCGGCACCACTCAGCCTGCGCAGTCTGTTCCGTGGGGCATCGCCCGTGTCAATGGCGGCGGCGCTGGCACCTTCGCCACCGCCTGGGTGATCGATAGCGGCATCCAGCTCAACCACCCCGATCTCAATGTCGATGTCGCGCGCTCGCGCAATTTCACCGGCAGCGGTGATGCGGGCGACCAGAACGGCCATGGCACCCACGTGGCTGGCACGATCGGCGCGATCAACAACACGATCGGCGTGATCGGCGTTGCGCCGGGCGCTCCGCTGGTCGCGGTGCGCGTGCTTGACCGTCGCGGGTCAGGCTCGAATGCCGGCGTGATCGCGGGTGTGGATTACGTTGCAGCAAATGGCCGTGCGGGTGATGTCGCCAACATGAGCCTTGGCGGCGGTGCCAGCACTGCGCTCGACAACGCGGTGATCAATGCTTCGGCAGGCGGGATCCGTTTCGTCCTGGCGGCGGGCAATGAAGCGCAGAATGCGGCCAACGCCTCGCCTGCGCGCGCCAATGGGACGAACGTGTTCACCATCTCGGCTTTCGCACAAGGTGATACCTGGGCGAGCTTCTCGAATTTCGGCAACCCGCCGGTCGATTTTGGTGAACCGGGCGTCGGGGTGCGTTCGACCTGGATTAACAGCAGCTACAACACCATCTCGGGCACCTCGATGGCAGCCCCGCACTTTGCGGGTATCCTGCTGCAAGGCGGGGCGGTCAGCGGCGGACGCGTCACTGGCGATCCTGATGGCAACCCCGATGTGATCGGCGTCATTCCCTGAACTGACCGGGACTTGATCGAATTAAGGGGGTCCGGTTCGCGCCGGGCCCCCTTTTGCATCTAAAGCACTTTCCGACCAATCCGGGTCACCTTGATCGCGTCAGGAAGTGATCTAGGCCGGCTCAATCACGAAAATCTCGCCATCAAAATCGATGATATACAGGTTGTTGCGGGCATCCACACCGAAGCTGGCAATATTGTTGATGGCACCTTGGCCGGCAGGCGGGGCGAAGGCGGTGGTCCGGATCGTGAAGCCCGCTGATCCGAAGGTCTGGCCTTGGACAAGGCTGGCTACGGGAACGCTCCAGATCGCGCCTGCCACGAAATCGCCGAAGATATACAGGCCCTGCAATGCTTCGACCGGGCCGCGATAGACATAGCCTCCGGTGACCGAAGCGCCCTGCCGTGGGCCGGTGCCGTGGGTGTATTCCGTCACTGGCGCAATGGCGCCAGCAGGCGCGATGCCGGAAAAGGCCTGCGTCCCTTCCAGCCGTGCCCACCCGAAGTTGAGACCCGCTTCATTGGGGCGGATCAGATCAATCTCCTCGATCGCGTTCTGGCCGACATCGCCAATGAAGAGATTGCCCGTCACCCGGTCAAAGCTGGAGCGGAACGGATTGCGCAGGCCGAAGGCGTAGATTTCAGGCGCGCCGCCGCTGCTGGCAAAGGGGTTGCTTGCGGGGATCGCATAATCGCGCGCGGCATCATTGGGAAAGGCATCAGACGCGACATCGATGCGCAGGATCTTGCCGAGCAGGTTATTGCGGTTCTGGGCATTGTCCTGCGGATCGCCGCCGCTGCCGCCATCGCCGCTGCCGATATAGAGAAAGCCATCCGGCCCGAAATCCATCCACCCGCCATTGTGATTCGAAAAGGGCTGGGTGAAGGTCATGATCACATCGGCGCTTTGCGGATCGGCGACATCCAGGTCACCCGCCATGGTGCGGTAGCGGCGAACCTCGGTGTTCCCGGCCGGGTTGGTGACGTAGACATAGAAGGTGCGGCTGGTGGCAAAATCGGGAGCGGTGGCAAAGCCCAGCAGGCCGCGCTCTCCGCCTGACGCAATCGATGCGCTGACATCCAGAAACGGCGTGGCCGCAATCGCGCCGGTGGCTGGATTGAGGATGCGAATGCGCCCGCCTTGCTCAACCACGAACACGCGGCCCGAAGTGCCGGGCACGGGCGCAAGGTACAGCGGCTGGGCAAAGCCGGTCGCCACCCGGCGCACCCGGAAATCGCCGGTCGCCTGATTGGTGACGGTGATCGCCAGATTGAGCGTCGCCTGCGCGCGTCCGTCCGATACTGACAGTTGCACCTGGTAGACATTGTCACGGTCAGCATCGCCCGGCGCTTCGAAATCGGGCGGCGTGACGAAGGACAGTGCGCCGCTGGCTGCGATTGTGAACCGCGCGGCGTCTGCGCCGCCTGCAATCGCGAAGGTCAGGCTGTCGCCATCGGGGTCACTTGCGGCGGCGGTGTAGACTGTCCCGGTGGCATTCTCCGGCACGCTTGCTGTGGCTGCTGAGGTGAATTGCGGCGGGCGATTGGTGGGCGTTGTGGGAGGGGCCGAACCGCCGTCGCCGCCGCAGCTTCCCAACGACAGGGCGAGCATCCATAAAAGTGCGGTCCGTGATGCATGTGCGCGGCGGGCCTGAAGCATGGCGTTCACCCTTCTAGCAATTGTGTCGGGCCGAGTATTGCATGCGCTCGCCATACCGCAAACTGCTGAAACTGGTTTTCGTTCTGTTAAGCAAGGTGTTGGGCGCGCGAGGCACACGCTTCATCGTATCGCTGCGGCTTGGGGATTGGCGAAGCTTCCGCAGGTGACGCGCCCGCAGGTGTGCGCTATCTGTTCCCTGCCCATGCTGACCCGCCTCTCGATCCGCAACATCGTCCTTATCGAAGCGCTCGATCTCACCTTCGCGCGCGGGCTGGGCGTGCTGACGGGGGAGACGGGGGCGGGGAAGTCGATCCTGCTGGATGCGCTGGGGCTAATCCTCGGAGACCGGGCGGAAACCTCGCTGGTGCGCGCAGGCGAGGACAAGGCGAGCGTCACCGCCAGCTTCGAATTCGCGGCGCTGCCTGCGGGCATAGCCGCCGCGCTGGATGATGCCGAGATCGCCATCGAACCGGGGGAGCCGCTGCTGATCCGGCGGCAGGTCAAGGCCGATGGGGGCTCCAAGGCCTTCGTCAATGATCAACCCGCCAGCGTCGCCTTGCTGCGCGAACTCGCGCCTGCGCTGGTCGAATTGCACGGCCAGCATGATGATCGCGGGCTGGTGAACCCGCGCGGCCACCGGATGCTGCTGGATCGCTATGCGGGCACCGATGTCGCCGGGTTGGAGCGCGCCTATTCCCAATGGGCGCGCACCGAGGCGCAGCTCGCCGAAGCGCGCGGCGCGGTGGAGCAGGCCAAAGCCGATCAGGATTTGCTGATCGCGCATCTCGCCGAACTCACCGCGCTGGAACCCGTCGCGGGCGAGGAAGCGCGACTCGCGGGCGCGCGTGCCGATATGCAGAAGGGCGAGCGGCTGGCGGGCGATCTGGAGGCGCTGCGGCATGTGTGGGAGGGGTCGGATTCCCCGCTTGCATCATTGCGGGTCGCGGCGCGCAAGCTTGACCGGATCGCGCCTGAACACCCGCTGCTTGCCGAGGCGCTCGCTGCGCTCGACCGCGCCGTGATCGAAGCGGGTGAGGCCGAGGACAAATTGCGCCTCGCTGCCGAGGCTTTGCTGCACGATCCCCACGCTCTCGAGAATGCCGAGACGCGGTTGTTCGAACTGCGGGCGGCGGCGCGCAAGCATCGCTGCGAGGTGGATGATCTGCCCGAGCTGATGCGCACCATGCGCGCGCGGCTTGATGCGATTGAGGGCGGGGAGGCGCAGCTGGATGCGCTGGAGGCCGCTGCCAAAGAAGCGCGCACCGCTTACGTTGTGGCGGCCGAGGCTGCGCGGGCTGCGCGAGTGGCGGGGGCGGCGAAGCTTGATGGGGCGGTGGCGGGGGAATTGGCACCGCTGAAGCTCGATGCCGCGCGGTTCCTGACGCAGGTCTCGCCTCTGCCCGAGGACCGCTGGGGCGCGCATGGGATGGATGCGGTGGAGTTCCTGATCTCCACCAACCCCGGCGCGGATTTTGCGCCTTTGGGCAAGATCGCGAGCGGCGGGGAACTGTCGCGCTTCATCCTCGCGCTGAAGGTCGCGCTGGCCGAGCAGGGCGGGGCGGCGACGATCATCTTCGACGAAATCGACCGCGGCGTGGGCGGCGCGGTCGCCTCTGCGATTGGCGAGCGGCTGGCGCGGCTGGCAGCGCAGGAGGGGCAGTTGCTGGCGGTGACGCACTCGCCGCAGGTGGCTGCGCGCGGCGGGCAGCATTACCTGATCGCGAAGGCGTCCAGCGGGATTGTGACCAAGACCAGTGTGGTGTTGCTCGACAGCGCCGGGCGGCAGGAAGAGATTGCGCGGATGCTGTCGGGCGCGGAGGTTACGCCTGAAGCGCGGGCGCAGGCTGACCGATTGTTGGAGGGGGTGTGATGGGAACACTTGCGAAAGGAAGGCACCACCCCCCGACCCCCTCCTCTGAAGAGGAGGGGGAGAAGTGAAGCGCCGCCAAGATAGCCCCCTCCTCTTCAGAGGAGGGGGTTGGGGGTGGTGGAGTGCCATCGTCCTCCTCACCGCAGCATGCGCCCCCGTGAGTCCCGTGCCCGAGGCTGCTCCGCCCGCCGTGCAGCCCAACAATGCAACCTATGGCACCGACGCCAACCTCAAGGCCTCCGCGCCCGACGCGATCCTGCGCTACGCCGATCACCCGCGCGGGTTTGCCGAGTTGCGCCTGCCCGAGGGCGCCAAAGATGCAGGGGGCCCATTCCCGCTCGCAGTGATCTATCACGGCGGGTGCTGGAAGACCGGCATTGCCAGCCAAGCCTACATGGCCCCGCTCGCGACGCGCTGGCAGCAACAGGGCATCGCCACGCTCAATGTCGATTACCGCGAGGTAGGGGATGGGGGCGGGTGGCCGGGATCGTTTGCGGATTGGTCTGCCTCGGCCAAGCTGATCGATGAGGTCGCCGCGCGCTACCCGATTGACCGTGCCCGCGTGACGCTGGTTGGCCATTCGGCGGGTGCGCTTCCGGTGCAGTGGCTAGCGATGAGGCAGGGCGCGGATGGGCCTGTGGGCGAGCGCACGCCTATCAAGGCCCGCTCGGCGATCGTGCTCGATGGCCCCGGTGACGTTAGCGCGGAGCAGCCGGCCTTCGATACCTTGTGCCAATTCTCTGCGGTAGCCCCCTTCATGGGCGGCGAACAGCAGCGCTTCCTGCAGCGGTACAAGGCGATCTCACCCTTCACCGCCGCGCCGCAACTGGCGGAGCTCTTGTTTGTGCAGGCGAAGCTGCCCGCGCCCTCTGTCTCCACGCTCGTTGCAGTCCGCGCAGGCGGCGCGCGGGTGACGGTCCGCGAAAACGCAGGCGCGAGCCATTTTGCGATCATTACTCCCGGCAACCCCGCTTACGAGGCCAACGAAGCGGCGATGCTGGCCGTGCTGAAGGGCAAGAATTCATCCGATGACTGACCCCGCGACTCTCTCCGAAGCCGAAGCCGCCAATGAGCTGATGCGTCTCGCCAAGGCGATCGCGCATCATGACCGGCTGTATCACGCCGAAGACTCGCCCGAGGTTTCCGACGCTGAATATGACGCGCTGGTGCGCCGCAATGCCGAGCTGGAGGAGGCCTTCCCGCATCTGATCCGCGCGGACAGCCCGTCGCGCAAGGTTGGCCATGCCATCGCCGCCTCGCCGCTCGGCAAGGTCGCGCATGAGGTTCGGATGATGAGCCTCGACAATGCGTTCAGCCCGGAGGAGGTGGCAGAGTGGCTGGCGCGGATGCGGCGGTTCTTGAACCTGCCGGACAATGCGCCGCTTGCCTGCACGGCAGAGGACAAGATCGACGGCCTGTCTTGCTCGCTGCGCTATGAGAATGGCGTGCTAGTGCGCGCTGCGACGCGCGGCGATGGGCAGGTGGGCGAGGATGTCACCGCGAATGTGCAGTTCATCGATGACATTCCGAAAGTTCTCCGTTCGTCTCGAGCGAAGTCGAGAGACCTGACTGGGGAGGGCGTCTCGACTTCGCTCGACGCGAACGGTGAAGGGGGCGCAAATGGCGATTGGGAGATCCCCGCCATCTTCGAAGTGCGCGGGGAGGTCTATATGGAAAAACAGGCCTTTACCGCACTCAATGCTGCGCAGCATGAAGCGGGCGGAAAGCTGTTTGCCAACCCGCGCAATGCCGCCGCCGGAAGCCTGCGGCAGAAGGATGCGAGCGTCACCGCTAAGCGCCCGCTGCGGTTCTGGGCGCATGGCTGGGGCGCAGCAAGTGCGGTTCCCGGCGCGACGCAGAGCGAGGTGGTGGCGATGCTGCGCGCATGGGGCTTTCCCATCTCGCCGCTGTTCACCCGGATCGAAGGCGATGCTGCGGAGCTGATCGCGCACTTCAATGCCATCGGCGCGGCGCGCCCGACGCTCCCTTATGATATCGACGGGGTGGTCTACAAACTCGATCGGCTCGACTGGCAGGAGCGGCTCGGCTTTGTGTCCAAAGCCCCGCGCTGGGCGCTCGCACACAAGTTCCCGGCGGAACGCGCCGAAACCATCGTTCAGGGCATCGACATTCAGGTCGGGCGCACCGGCAAGCTCACCCCGGTCGGCCGCCTCGCCCCGGTGCTGGTGGGCGGGGTGACGGTGACTAACGTGACGCTCCACAACCGCGACGAGATCGCGCGGCTGGGCCTGCGCATCGGCGACCGCGTGGTGATCCAGCGCGCGGGCGATGTGATCCCGCAGGTGGTCGAGAACTTGACCCGCGACGAACCGCGCGCGGCTTTCCCGTTTCCCGATCACTGCCCCGAATGCGACAGCGAAGCGGTGGCCGAAGAGGGCGAGGTCGATGTCCGCTGCACCGGCGGGCTGATCTGCCCGGCACAGCGCACCCAGCGATTGGAGCACTTCGTCAGCCGCAAGGCGCTCGATATCGAAGGGCTGGGCGAGAAGACCATCGCGCAGTTCTTCGCGCTCGGCTGGCTCGAAAGCCCGGTGGACATCTTCCGTTTGCGCTCGAGACGCAGCGAGATACTCAGCCTAGAAGGCTGGCAGGATAAGTCTGTGGACAACCTGTTGGCAGCCATCGAGGCGAAGCGCGCTCCCGACGCCGCGCGGCTGCTGTTCGGGTTGGGCATCCGTCACGTGGGCGAGACGACTTCGCGCGATTTGATGAAGCATTTCCATGAGCTTCCAACCTTGCGCGATCTGGCGCAGCGGGCGCAGGGCGGCGACAGCGAGGCGGCAGGCGAACTCACCGCCATTGACGGCATCGGCCCCTCGGTGGTCGAAGCTCTGGGCGACTTCTTCCACGAACCGCACAATGTTGCGGTGTGGGAGGACATGCTCAGCGAGGTCACCCCGCCGCGCTACGAAGTGAAGACCGTCGCCAGCCGGGTCGCGGGCAAAACCGTCGTCTTCACCGGCAAGCTCGAAACCATGAGCCGCGACGAAGCCAAGGCGCAGGCCGAACGGCTTGGCGCAAAGGCGGCGGGCTCTGTCAGCGCGAAAACCGATCTGCTGGTCGCCGGGCCGGGGGCGGGGTCGAAGCTGAAGAAGGCGGCCGAGCTCGGGATCGAAGTGGTGGACGAGGCCGGCTGGGCGGCGATTGTCGCTGAGGCGCTTGGAGTATTGGGGGGCTGAGGCGCAACTTTTTCGCACCTCTGTCGAATCCCGCTTGCCTCGTCCGTCTCCCTGTCAGAGCCTCGCCATTCCGGCGCGGCCGAGGACGGAGACGAGCGATGCAATTCATGCTGATGATCAATGAGGACGAAAGCCCCTATGCAGGCCCAGACGGCGCGGCGCTGCTGGAGGCGACGCTGGCGGGGCATATGCAGCTGGCGCAGGATCTGGTGGCTGCTGGCATTCCCTTTTCGGGCGAGCGGCTGAAGCCTGCGGCCACCGCCACCACGGTGCGGTTCGATGCGGGCGCGGTGTCCTTGCATGACGGCCCCTTTGCCGAGACGCACGAGGAACTCGGCGGGTTCTACATCATCGATGTCGCCAGCCTTGATGAGGCGATCAACTGGGCCAAGCGGATTCCGGTGCCCAAGGGCGGAATCGAAGTGCGCCCGATCTGGCCGATGGGGGCCGAAGGCTGAGCGCGGCGCGGGCCGAAGCGATCATGGCGGCGCGGCCCCGCGTGGTGGCCGCGCTTGCCGCGCAATTGCGTGATCTTGATGCGGCGGAAGATGCCTTTGCCGAAAGCGCCGCCGCCTGCCTCGCGCTGGCTGAACCGCCGCGCGATGTCCCCGCGTGGCTGTTCGTCGCGGCCAAGCGGCGGGCGCTTGATGCCATCCGCAGGCGGCACGTGGAGGCGCGCACGGTCGATGCGCTGGCGCAGGAGAGCGACATGGCCGACATCCTGACTCTGCCCGAACCGATCCCTGATGAGCGGTTGCGGCTGCTGTTCATCTGCTGCCACCCGGCGCTGGCGGCTGAGGTGCGCGCGCCGCTGGCGCTGAAGGTGATCTGCGGACTGCCGGTGCCTGCGATTGCGCGGCTGTTCGTGGTGAGCGAGCCGACCATGTTCCAGCGCATCACCCGCGCCAAGGCCAAGGTGCGCGAGGCGGGGATTGCGTTTGAGCTGCCCCCACGGCGCGACTGGCCCGAGCGGCTGGGCGCGGTGTTGCTGGCGCTCGAACTCGCCTTCACCGCCGCCTATTCCGACGCTGGCGGCGAGCTGTCGGCCGCGCTTGAGGAGGATTTGGGCGCGGAAGTTGAGCGGCTGGCGCTGCTGGTCGCGGAATTGCTGCCGCAAGAGCCCGAGGCGCTTGGGCTGGCGGCGCTGGTGCTGTTGGCGCGGTCGCGGGCCGGGGCGCGGTTGGATGGGGCGGGGGCGATGGTGCCGCTGTCGCAGCAGGATGTGGCGAAGTGGGACTATGCCCGGATCGCGCAGGCGCGGGCGATGATGGATGCAGCGGCGCAGGCGGGCCGCTCTGGCCCCTATCAGGTGATGGCCGCGATCCAGCTCACCCATGCGCGCCGGGCCTTTGACGGGGTGACCGATTGGGGCGCGGTGCTGGCGCTGTACGATGTGCTGCTCGCGCTGCGCCCGTCGCCGATGGTGGCGCTGAGCCGCGCGCTGGCCTTGGCACAGGTCGATGGGGCTGATGCGGGTCTGGCGGCGCTGGATGCGCTCCCCGCCGAGCGACTGGCGCTGGCGCGGCCGTTTCATGCGGCGCGGGCGGATTTGCTCGCCAAGGTGGGGCGTGTTGCCGAGGCACAGGCTGCGCTCGATGCCGCACTGGCCCTCGGCCCACCGCGCGCGGAACGGCTGTGGCTGGAGGCGCGGCGGGTTTCGCTTTCCTAACGCAAAATCACCGTTCGCCCTGAGCTTGTCGAAGGGTCGTCCTTTTCTTCGGTCGGCGAGCGCAGCCGCCAAAGAAATACAGTCCTTCGACAAGCTCAGGACGAACGGAAAAAAGCAAATTACCTCGCCCCCCGCCCCCAATCCTTGCGACGCCGCAGCCACAGGATCGCCCAATCACCGCGTTGCAAGCGGGCCGTGAGCCTGAACCCGGCCCGCCGCATCGCGCGGGCGACCGCCGCTTCCTGCTCGCCCGCCAGCAATCCGGCGAGCAGCAGGCTGCCCCCCGGCGTAACCGCTTTGCCGAAATCGGGGGCGAGTTCGACCAGCGGCCCGGCGAGGATATTGGCGATCAGCAGGTCGTATGGCCCGCGCATCTGGATCAGCGGATCGTCCATCCCATCGGCTACCACCATCACTGCCTCGCCCGCTTTCGGCCCCATCGGGACCGCGTTCAGGGCGGCGTTTTCCTCGACCACCGGCACGCAGACAGGGTCAATATCAGTGAGCGTACAGAGCGCGCGCGGCCAAAGGGCGAGGGCGGCAAAGCCCAGCAGACCGGTGCCGGTGCCGATATCGGCAATGTTGCGCGCGACTGCACCACTGGCCTTGATCGCGCCGAGCATTTCGAGGCACCCGGCGGTGGTGCGGTGCTGTCCGGTGCCGAAGGCTTGGGAGGCGGGGATCACGAAATCGATTGCTTGTGGATCAGACGGAAAATCGGGGGTGTGGACATGAAACCGCCCGGCGCGGATCGGGGCGACATTGTGCTGGCTCAGCGTCACCCAATCCTGCGGGGGTAGCTCCTCGACGGTGACCTCAGGAGCTTTGCCCGAAAACAATCCGGTCAGAGCGGCTTTCTCAGCCTTGCCGGGCTTCCTCGGATACCAGCCTTCGAGAACCCAGTCGTCGGGTCGGTTCTCGGCCTCCTCGCGGCCTGCGATGACGAGTTCGTAGTCCCAGTCATCGATCAGATCATGCGCCAGCAGCGCCGCCTGCACCACCGGCTTGGGCGCGTGAAGCGACAATTTCCATGTGGTCATCGCGCCGCAGCTTCCTTGGCGAGGCGGTCGTCCAGCGCTTTGGTCTTGCTGTCGGCGTAGGCCGCGCAGGTCATCCCGCCTTGCATCGTCCCGGTGCGCGCGCGGGTCAGCATGTCGCTGGCCGAGGGGTGGGGCGTGATCAGGATGTCGCAATCGAGTTCTCGCAGTCGCGCGATCCCTGCGCGAAAGTCAGCGAGATATTCGGGATGGTCTGAAAACCTGTAATCGTCGCTGCTGACGGGTGAGAGGCTGTCGGCATAGACGATGGTCTTGCACACGTCCTTCTCGCAAGCCTCCCACTGCCAGCTCAGCGCGCCGGGGGTGTGGCCTGGCGTGGCGACGGGCGTGAACGCAATGTTGCCGAAGGTGATGGGGCGGCCGGACTCGATTGGGATCACGTTGGGAGCGGGGCGCATCGGCTTGTGCAGGCCCGCCTGCGGATCGCGCGGGTCGTCCTTGCCGGTCCGGAACACCTCGGCGGCTTCGGGCGAAGCGATCACGGGCGCGAGGGTGTAGATCTGCGCGGCTGCCATGCCGCCGACATGGTCGAAATGCTCGTGGCTGTAGAGCATCAGGCCGATCCGCGTGGGGTCGTGGCCGATCCGCCCGACATTGCGCATGGCGTGCCAGACGCCGGTTTCAGTGCCGGTGTCGATCAAGACCGTGCCGTTCTCGCCCGCTACGAACAGCACGGTGATGCCGCAGGTGCCGACATAGAAAGTGTTGCCATAGACCCTGAAGGGCGGGGCGGGCTTGTCCCAGTCGTCCCAATCCTTGCACACGCGCGCCCATTGGTCGGCTCGGGCGATCGGGCCTTCATTGTCCAGCATGACTAGTGGCTGCGCGGATGGGGGTTCGATAGGCTGTGGTTGCGCGATTGCATGCGGCCCGCTGGCAAGCAGCGCCAAGCTGATAAGCTTACCGAACATAGCTTGCTCCATTGGCGTCGATCACTGCGCCAGTCATGCTGGGCGGCGCATCCATCGCGCAAAAGGCGATGATGGCGGCGATTTCCTCCGGTGTCGCCACCCGGCCCAGCGGAATATCGGCCAAAAGCCCCGGCCCGCCGCGACTGGCGAGGTAATCATCCGCCATGCTGGTGTCGGTGAAGCCCGGCGTCACGGCAAAGCTCAGGATGCCGTCCTTGGCATAGGCGCGCGCGATGGTCTTGTGCATGCCGATCATCCCGCTTTTGGCCGCAGCATAGTGCCAATGGGCGGGCGAATCCCCGCGATAGGCGGCGCGGCTCGCCACATGCACCAACCGCCCGCCAAACCCGCGCTTTTGCCAGTGCAACACCGCTAGGCGCGAAAGCTGGGCGGCGGCGGTGAGGTTCACCCGCAAGGTATCCTCCCACGCATCGAGCCATTCAATATCCGACCGGTCGAGCCGGTTCGCTTCAAACCGTCCGGCATTGTTGATCACCACATCAATCTGTCCGCCCGCCAGCTCCAGCGCGGCTTCCCACAAGGCCTGCGCGGCGAGCGGATTGCCTAAATCGGCGGCGATGATCGGCGGGCCGCCGTCTGCCAGCATCTTGGGGCGAGAGGCATGGCCGATTACAGGCACCCCGCGCGCAGCCAAAGCTTCGAGCGCTGCCCTGCCAATTCCGCGGCTTGATCCGGTGATTAGAATGTGTCCCATGCAAGCGCCTATCCGAAACTTTGCAAGCTGTGTCCACCGCTCGCCGCTTGCCTCATGCGCCAGCCGCGCTAAGTGGGACGCACCAAACAGGGATTACTGGGATCACCATGAACCAAAGACCGCTTTCTCCCCATTTGCAGGTGTGGCGCTGGGGGCCGCACATGCTGGTATCGATCCTGCACCGCGCCACTGGCGACGGCATGGCGCTGGTTGGCCTTGCCGTGCTGGTGTGGTGGCTAGGCGCGCTGGCAAGCGGGCCTGAGGCCTATACCAGTTTTCAGGGCATCATGGGATCGCCGCTGGGCATGGTGGTGCTGGTCGGCCTGAGCTGGGCATTCTTCACCCATATGATGAGCGGGCTGCGCCACTTCGTGATGGATATTGGCGCGGGCTACGAACTCAAGACCAATCGCATGTGGTCGATCGCCTCTCCGGTGATCGCCGTCCTCCTCACCGCGGGCTTTTGGGCCCTGATGCTGACCAAGTAGGAGTGGCGGACTATGGGTAACGGAACTTCTATCGGACGCGTGCGCGGATTGGGCGCTTCGCATCAGGGTGCGCACCACTGGCTGGTGCAGCGCACCACCGCGATTGCCAATGTTGTGCTGATGAGCTGGCTGCTGGTCAGCTTCATCATGCTTGGCGATTTCGATCATGGCAGCGTGGTCAAGTGGCTGTCGCAGCCGGTCTCGGCGGTGCCGATGATGCTGCTGGTGGTGACCTTGTTCTGGCACGCGCGGCTTGGGCTGCAGGTGCTGATCGAGGATTACATCCACGACGCTGGCAGCAAGTTCGCGCTGATGTCGGCGCTCAATCTCGCAGTTTTCGGCGGCGGCGCCTTTGCCATTTTCAGCGTTGCCGCGCTCGCATTCGGAAGGACCGCCTGATGGCTACCGCAGCAGCACCCGGCACCGCCAATGATGTTGGTGGGGCTCACTTGAAGGGCGCTTACAAGATTATCGACCACACCTATGACGTGGTGGTGGTGGGCGCAGGCGGATCGGGCCTGCGCGCAACGATGGGCGCGGCGGAAAGTGGTCTGCGCACCGCGAACATCTCGAAGGTGTTCCCCACACGGAGCCACACCGTCGCCGCGCAGGGCGGGATCGCCGCCAGCCTCGGCAACAACTCGCCCGACCACTGGACCTGGCACATGTACGACACCGTCAAGGGATCGGACTGGCTGGGCGATCAGGACGCGATCGAATACCTCGCGCGCGAAGCCCCGGCGGCGGTCTATGAACTTGAGCACGCCGGTGTGCCGTTCAGCCGCAACGCCGATGGCACGATCTATCAGCGCCCGTTTGGCGGCCACATGCAGAACATGGGCGCTGGCCCCCCGGTGCAGCGCACTTGTGCTGCCGCCGACCGCACCGGTCACGCGATGCTCCATGCGCTATATCAGCAGAGCCTGAAGTACGACGCGGACTTCTTCATCGAATACTTCGCGCTCGATCTGATCATGTCCGAACGGGACGGCGAGAAGGTCTGTGTTGGCGTGATGGCGATGTGTCTGGATGATGGCACGATCCACCGCTTCCGTGCGCAATCGGTCGTGCTGGCGACCGGCGGTTATGGCCGCTGCTATTACACCGCCACCAGCGCCCACACCTGCACCGGCGACGGCGGCGGGATGGTGCTGCGCGCAGGCCTGCCGTTGCAGGACATGGAGTTCGTGCAGTTCCACCCGACCGGCATTTACGGCGCGGGTGTGCTGATCACCGAAGGCGCGCGCGGGGAGGGTGGCTATCTCACCAACTCCGAAGGCGAGCGCTTCATGGAACGCTACGCCCCGTCGGCGAAGGACTTGGCGTCGCGTGATGTCGTCAGCCGCTCGATGGCGCTGGAAATGCGCGAGGGGCGCGGCGTGGGGCCGGATGGTGACCATATCTACCTCCACCTCGACCACATCGACCCGAAAGTGCTGGCGCAGCGCCTTCCGGGGATCACTGAAAGCGGCAAGATCTTCGCGGGCGTCGATCTGACCCGCCAACCGCTGCCGGTCACCCCGACGGTGCACTACAACATGGGCGGCGTGCCGTGTAATTATCACGGTCAGGTCGTCACACTTGGCCCGGATGGCAATCCCGATCACGTCATCCCCGGCCTCTATGCCGTGGGCGAAGCGGCCTGCGTTTCAGTGCATGGGGCGAACCGCTTGGGCTCGAACTCGCTGATCGACCTAGTGGTGTTTGGCCGCGCGACCGGGCATCACCTGCGTGACAGCCTGAAGGCGAACGCGAGCCAGCCCGAACTCCCCGCCGACAGCGCCGATCTTGCGCTAACCCGGCTCGATCACTTCCGCTATGCACAAGGCGGCTCGCCCACCGCGCAGATCCGGGCTGAAATGCAGAAGGCGATGCAGAAGCACTGCGCCGTGTTCCGCGATCAGAAGCTGATGGACGAAGGCGTCGCCAAGCTCGCCGAGCAGAACAAGCGGATGGAAGATATCCACGTCACGGATAAATCGCTGATCTGGAACAGCGATTTGATCGAGACGCTGGAGCTCGACAACCTCATGTCACAGGCCAACGTGACAATGGCATCCGCCGCCAACCGCAAGGAAAGCCGCGGCGCCCACGCGCACGAGGACTTCCCCAATCGCAACGATGCCGAATGGATGAAGCACACCATCGCCTGGTTCGACGGCTGGGGTGGCCGCGGCAGCAACAGTCGCATCGATTACCGCCCGGTGCATGAGTATACGCTGACGGATGATATCAAGTATATCGAGCCCAAGGCGCGGGTGTATTGAGGACCTGACGAGCAATGCTGCGCGTCGCCATCATCGGTGGCTACGGCAATTTCGGTGCCCATGTGGCGCGCAGCCTTGCTTCGGATTCGCGCATTCAGCTGATTATCGCTGGAAGGTCACTGGCAAAGGCGCGAGACTTGGCGGCGCAGCTGGGCTCGGCCCATCCGGCTGAGGCAGGCGCCTACGACCTCACCGGCTCGCCCGAGGCGCTCGCAGCGCTGCGCCCTGATCTCGTCATCAACATGGTCGGCCCCTATAACGGCCAATCTTACGCCGTTGCCGAGGCGGCCATCGCCTGCGGGGCGCATTATTGCGACATTGCCGATGCGCGCGATTTCGTCACCGGGATCGGGGCGCTGGATGATGCGGCGAGGGCGGCAGGCGTCGCGGTGATCGCCGGGGCAAGCTCGATCCCGGCACTTACCGCCGCATACATGGATGATGCGGCGCGTGAGATGCGCTCCATCCGCGCCGTCGAATATGGCATCAGCGGGGCGGAGCAATCGAACGCGGGTGCGGGCACGGTGGCGGCGGTGCTGTCCTTTGTCGGCCAGCGGTTCACGCAGTTGATCGGCGGGCGACTGACAGCGGTCACCGGCTGGGGCGACCTGCGCAGCGTTGCCCTGCCGGGCATTGGCGCGCGCTGGTTCGGGCGTGCCAATGCACCCGACCTCGATCTGTTCGCCGCGCGCTATCCCGGCCTGACCGAGCATTCCTTCTGGGCGGGCCACGCCATCGCCCCGCTGCATTTCGGCACCGCACTGATGGGCTGGCTGGCGCGCCTCGGCCTGCTGCCCCGGCTAGACCGCTTCGCCCCGCAACTTGTCCGCATCGCCAGACTGTTCGATGGGCTCGGCACCGGCACAAGCGGGTTCTTCATGACCATCACCGGCGAGGGCGCAGACGGCGCGCCCGTGACCCGCCGCAACTGGATCATCGCGCGCTCCGGGCATGGGCCTTACATCCCGTGCATTCCGGTGATCCTGATCGCGCAGCAGATGGCGGCGGGCCGCAGCTTTGAACCCGGCGCGCGGCCGTGCCTCGGCATCATCAGCCTCGCCGAATATTGCGCCGAATTTGCCAAATTCGATATCGAGGTGACCGACGCATGAGCCTTGCGCCTTATAGCTATCGCAACAATCCCGCTGTGCCCGATTTCGACGACACCCGGCCGGTGTTCATCTTCGATCACGTCTGCGTGCTGTGTTCGGGCGGTGTGTCCATCATCATGAAGTATGACCACAAGGCCGCGATTGCCTTCACCCCGGCACAAGGTCCGCTGGGTTCGGCGCTGGCGCAGCAATTCGGGATCGACTGGAACGGCACCTATATCTTCGTCCGCAACGGCCAAGCCTTCACCAAAAGCAGCGGCTATTTCGAAGTCGCTCGCGCGCTCGGCGGATGGTGGAGAGCAGGGCTGGTGTTCCAGATCATCCCGAGGCCCTTGCGCGATTGGGCCTACGACATGATCGCCCGCAACCGCTACCGCTGGTTCGGCAAGACCGCTGAGGCCTGTGCGCTGCTGACCCCGGAACAGCGCGCACGGTTGATTTGAGCAGTTAGACCCAACGCTCAAAATCGCTCGCCACGTGCAGCACGCGAATGATCTCGATCCAATCATCCGTCACCAAATAGAACACTGCGTGCCGCCCGCTGTTCATCCGCCGCAAACCGGGGCGAGCGGCGACTTCCGGAAACCGGAGCGGGAACTCGGACAATGACTTGATTTCACGGCGTAGCTTCGAAACGTAGCGTTTGGCCTGCTCGTCACCCCAGGCCGCGCGGGTTTGGCGTGCGGTGCGACGCAAGTCCGCCGTCGCCTCGGCGCGGTAGATAAGGCGCATTATTCTGGGCCGAATTCTTCGTCGAACCAGCGGTCTATATCGAAGGTCTCGTCAATCGGGCTGGCCAGCCCTTTGTCAATAGCCTCAAGCACCTTGGACTTGAAGGCGGCGCGTTCTTCGTGCAGCCGTAGCGCGTCGCGGATGACTTCGCTGGTGGAGTCATAATTCCCAGCCGCAACCTGAGACTGTGTGTAGTCAATCCAGCGATCGCTGAGGGAAACGGAGGTGTTCTTTTTAGGCATAAGAGTTTGATGCCAAGGATTGGTAATTCAGTCAATCGGGGGCGGCTTGGCGCCGAACCTTCGCTCCATAAAAGCATCCCAATCAAATGGCCGCGCCGGCCCGCTTTCAATTGATTTCGTCAGGATCCTCCGCAACGCCTCGATCCGCGTATCCTCGGCCATATATTGGCGCATCGCTTCACGGACGACCTCACTGGTTGAGCCGAACTCGCCGGATTCGACCTTTCTGCGCGCGAAATCGGTGAATGGGTCGCCAAGCGAAATAGACGTGTTCTTTGCCATGACGCGTTGTTACCAAAATTTGGTATTCGTGACAATCCCGGCATGGTGATTTCCTACATTGCTCCGCTCGCCTATGCTCCCCGCCATGCCTGCTTTCGCCTGCCTTTCGACCATGGTCAGCCCAGCTTCCGACGTGGAGGAGAGGGCGTTCATGGACAAGGCGGCTTTTTGCGTTCTGGACAGTGTAACATGTGTCTCCAACATCGCCGAACCTGAACGGGGAGAGCGCCGATGATCAGGACTCCAGCCGAACCGCCCGACCCCAAGGCCATCGATTGGGCGCGCAAGGATGCGTACCGCAAGGACTTCAGCCGCCACGCCAATCTCGCCTTCCTCATCAAGAGCTTCGGCATTGGTGTCATCGCATTGCTGGTGCCGATCGTGTTGCCGCTGGTGGGCGGGTATGACGGGAACTTCTCGATCAGCCATTTCTACCACGTGCCCGCCACCCGGAACCTGTTTGTCGGGCTGCTATGGGCGCTGGGCCTGTCGCTGATCCTGTTTCAGGGCCTGTCACGCTGGGAGAACCTGCTGCTGAGCGCGGCGGGAGTGTTCCTGATCCTGGTCGCGATGGTGCCGTCCAATGTCGATCAATGTTCGGACACGATGTTCAGCTGGCACGCGGGGTTTGCAGTGGCGTTCTTTGCCTGCCTGTTCGTGGTCGCGCTGCTGTTTGCCAAGCAGCGGCTGAACTATATCCTGTGGCCGCCGCTGCGCGAGCGGTTCAGCCGCGCCTATAATTTCGCCGGATGCGCGATGATCGGCCTGCCGTTGCTCGCCTGGGCAGTGCATCTGTTTGACGGGCGTGACTGCGGCCACACGGTTTACTGGATCGAAGCGGCGGCGATTTTTGCCTTTGCCGGGTACTGGTTCACGAAGACAGTCGAATACAAGCGACTGCTGGGGTTGAGCCTGCGGGAGATTGCTGCGCGGCTTTTCGGATAGGCCTTGGCGCTTGACCGGCGCCCCCTGCGCGGGCAGCTTGGTGCCACATGAACAGGGGCGCGATCATCGCAGGGTTTTGGGCGGCATTGCTGGCAAGCCCGACGCTGTCACAATCATCGGCGGGAAATCCCAACCAACCGCCGCCGCACACCGCGCCCTTTCCCGATCTTGGCAGCGGAGACAGCCGGGCAGAACGGCGCAAGTCCTACGAACTCAGCCCGGAACTCCAGCGCGGGGTCTCGGCTGCGACGATCCGGGCGCAGCAGCGGCGGCTTGATGCGGCGCTCGCCGAACTCGCCCCGCAGCGCGCCGGGACGCCCGATGCCTATGTGGTGACCATCGCGCTGGATAGCGATCCCGTGTTTGCCCGCGAGGCGCGCGAGGCAGCGCGGGTGCTGGGCGCGCGTTACGGAGCGCAGGGCCGCACCCTCGTGCTAGCCGGGCCGGATGGCACCCGCGATGATCATCCCCACGGATCGATCACCGCGCTGCTGCTGGCGCTCAGCCACATTGGCGACCTGATCGAGCCTTCCGAGGATGTGCTGGTGCTCTACACCACAAGCCACGGCAGCGATTTGGGGCTGGCCTATCACTATGGCGATAGCGGCTATGGCATCCTGTCGCCCGCCAAGCTGAAATCCGCGCTGGAGGAGGCGGGGATCAAGCGGCGGGTGCTGATCCTGTCGGCCTGCTATTCCGGCGTGTTCGTGCCTGCGCTGGCCAGCCCGGACAGCGCGATCCTGACCGCCGCGGCGAGCACGCGCACGTCGTTCGGCTGCGTGGCGGAGAACGACTGGACCTTCTTTGGCGATGCGCTGATCAACCGCGCATTGCGGCAGCCGGTTGCGCTGGACGAGGCCGCGCGGATGGCGGGGCGCTCGGTCGCCGAATGGGAGAGCAAGGCGCGCTTCCTTGCCTCACTGCCGCAGGTCAGCATCGGCGCGGGGGCGAAGCAATGGCTCCCTGTGCTGGAGTCCGCCAAACCGCAAATCGCCAGCGCCGCTGTGGGGCGGCCGGCCTTTGATGAGGCGGTGATTATGGCGTCGGCGGCGAAGGGGAAGGCTGGGAAACAGCCGGTGGGGCCACCCGCCGCGCCGAAATGACTTTCACCGGCTCGCTCAGCATCTCGCCCTTCATCACCCCTTCGCCCGCACCCGCATCGCGTGCAGCGCCGTGGATCGCGGCGACCACATCCATCCCGCTGGTGACATAGCCGAACACCGCAAAACCATCGCGCCATGCCGGATTGTCTGAACCGGGTTCTGCATCGAAGCCGGTCTGATCCTCGATCGCGATAAAGAAATCGCCGTCGGCGGTGCCGGGGCCGTTCATCGCCATCGATATCGCGCCGTGGGTGTGGCTGAGGCGGGTCACATTGGTCGGCTCATGCGCAATGGGCGCGCGGATCCGCTTGGGATCGCCGCGCGTGCCGCCTTGCAGCAAGCCATTGGGCAGCGGCTCGCGCTCGTAATTGACCGCGCGGTAGAAGGTGGTGCCGTCGAACCGCTTCTCGTCGACATAGCGCAGGAAGTTGGCCGCGGTGACCGGCGCGCGTTCGGTTTCGAGCGCGAGCGTGATCGGGCCAAGGCTGGTGGTGATCACCACACTGATGCTGGCGGCGTCGGGGAAGGGACGCTTGCCGGGCCGCGCGGTGCTGGTGTCGGCCAGGCTCTCCGGGGTTGGCGGGGGCAGGGCGACCACCGGGCCCTTCACTTCGAACTTATAGAGCAGCGTGCGCTGGCAGGCCCTGCCCGGCTTGGTCTCACAATTGCGGAAATTGTCGTCCGAAACCATGTAGAGGAACGTCTTGCCCTGCGCCTCGCGCACCGCAAGCCCTTCGAAATTGTCGAGGGTCAGCGGCGGGGCGAAGACCGCGAGCGTCTTCGGCTCGGCATTGGGGGCGAGTTCGACGATGGCGGCACGGTTGCCCTGACCTTCGATGTAACTGCGAAACAGCACATAGCAGGTATCATCCGCCTTGCAGGCTGCATCGGTCGGCACGCCGCCGACCTCGGCAATTCCGGCGGGGGCGGGCAAGTGGAAGCGGGTAACGCCCCCGGCTGAGGCCTGAACGCAATTGGGCCGGGCGGGATCGACCCATTCGCCGCAAGCCAGCAGGGTGTTGAGGCTGGCCGCCATTGCTTCGATCCCGCCATTGGGCTCAGCCCCGGCCACCAGAGCAACCATTGCGGCAATATCGCTCCGCCCGCTGGGATCGGTCGCGGCGGCGCCGGGTTCGGCATATTGCCAGATCCGGTGTTGCTGTTCGAAAGCGATGAGCCATTCGCCGGAGGGCAGCTGGGTGATCGCTTCTGCGTCACCGCGCTCCTTGCTGCCAAGCTTGCCGCCCTTTGCATCGCGCAGATCGCCGATGGTGACAGAGGAAACATCAACCATCCGGCCCGCCACATCATCCGGCTTGAGCACCATCCAGCGCCCATCATCGGTCACCGCATAAAGCTGGCCATCATGCCATTCGAGCCCCGAGATACCGCCGATCCCGGCCTTGTCCGGCGCGATTTCCACCCCGCCGCGGAAGATCAGATCGCCCACCTCGGCATCGCGATTTGCGGGATCGAGCTCGACCTGCGTGGTCTGCGGCAGGAACTCGTCTTTCGCCTGCGCGGGCAGGGCGAAGGCAGCGGCGGCCAATGCGAGGGAGCGAAACCATGTCATTCGTCCGGGTGTATCGCCGCTTTGCAGAAGCGCAAGCGGGGGCGGGCGTCATTCATCGGCGAGCAATGTTTACAAGCGTAGTCGATCTGACTACAGGTGTAATCACAAGCGAGGGAGACGCAGCGTGACCCCGTCCGATGCCAATCAGGCCGACTGTCCATCAGATCGCATCACCGATGCCGAATATGCGGTGATGGAAACGCTGTGGGATCGTCCGCGCCAGACCGCTGCCGAGGTCTGCGAGGCGGTCTGCACCCCGCGCGGGTGGAGCCTCGCGACCGTCAAGACGCTGTTGTCGCGGCTCGTCCAGAAAGGCGTGCTGGCGTCGGAGCCGGATGGGCGGCGCTTTCTCTACATCCCGCTGATCGCGCGCGAAGACTATGTCGGCGGCGAATCACGGCGACTGGTTGATCGCTTGTTCGGTGGCCGCGCGGCCTCGCTCGTGGCCCATCTGGCCGAAAGCGAAGCGCTCAGCGAGGATGATCTCGACGCGATCGAGGCGATTCTGAAGGAGTTGCGGCCATGAACGACGTGCTCGCACACACGCTGGTCTGGACCGGGGTTCTGATCGCCGCAGTTCTGCTGCTGCGGCGACCCGTGGCGCGGCATTTTGGCCCGCAGGTTGCCTATGCGCTCTGGGCGCTGCCGCTCGCGCGGTTGCTGCTGCCGCCGATCACTTTGCCCGCATGGATGAAGCCCGCCGTGTCGCTCGCCGAACCGGCTGCTGATGCGCCGATTGTGGACGAAACGGCGATGGTCTGGGACGGCGCTGGTGCCTTGCCGCCGACCCCCGCCGAATTGCCATCGCCGCCGTCTGCCGGGTTCGATCTGCTGGCGTTCCTTTCCGATCTGCCACTGATCGAGGCTCTGCTGCTGATGTGGCTGGGCGGGGCGGCGGTGTTTCTTTGCCGCCGCTTTGCCGCCTATTTCGATCTGCGCGACCAATTGCTGGCCGAGGGGCGCGAAATGGGGCGGGTGCGCACGCGCTTGCGCACCGTCCGCTTGATTGAGACCCCGGCAACCACCGCGCCGCTGGCGATGGGCGTGCTTGATCCAGTGATCGCGCTGCCGCCCGGCTTCATGGCGCTCCACGACCGGCAGGCGCGCGACCTGGCGCTGGCGCATGAGCTGGCGCACCACCGGGGCGGCGATCTGCTGGTCAATGTGCTGGCGCAGCCGCTGTTCGCGCTGCACTGGTGGAACCCGCTCGCGTCGTACGGGTGGCTGGCGCTGCGCCGCGATCAGGAAGCCGCCTGCGATGCCCGCGTGATGGCGCGCCGTGACGGTGCCGAGCGCGCAGCCTATGCCACGCTGATCGCCCGCTACGCCGCCGTCCCCGGTGCTGCCAGCAACGCCGCGCTGACCGCGCCGATGGCCTGTCCGGTGCTGGGCGAGAAATCCATTATTCACCGTTTGAGGAGCCTGTCGATGACCGATCAATCCCCCCGTCGCCGTATGGCGGGCCGCGCGCTGCTTGGCGCGGGCCTGCTGATCCTGCCGCTGACCGCTTCGATCAGCTATGCTGCTTCCGAAGCCGTGCAGAGCGCGCCGGACGTGCCCGAGCCCCCGGCACCGCCCGCGCCGCCAGAGGCCCCCGATGCGCCGCAACCACCCGAGCCACCCACCCCGCCTGAAGCACCCGAGGCACCCGAACCCCTCACCGCCTTCCTGTTTACCGGCGACGACGAAGGCGGCGAGGGCGATCCCAAGGTGATCGTTAGCGAGAGCGCTATTCGGGATAAGGATGGCAAAGAGCGCAAGGTGCGTATCGTCCGGCGCCTTGGTCCCGATGGCGAAGCGCTGAAATCGCTGGATGTCGATGTTCGCGCGATGAGCACAATGTCCAAGCAAGAGCACGAGGAAATGCGTGCCGCCTTGCGCGAGGCGCTGGCCGAAGCCGACCGCGAACTCGCCGACCTGCCGCGCGCTGTGGCGGAGGCTATGGCAGAGGCGGAAGCGGCAAGCGCCGAGGCACGCGCCCATATGCCGAACGTCATCATGCTGAACAAGTGCAACGGTGCGGGTGGTGAGCCGACCGAGATGGTGACGAACAAGGATGGCAAGCAGACCATCCTGATCTGCAAGTCACGCATTCAGGCATCAGCCCGCAACGGCCTGCAACAGGCGCGCGACGAAATCGCCCGCGACAAGGATATCCCCGAAGAAGCCCGCAAGCAGGTGCTCCAAACGCTCGACCGTCAGATCGAGCGCTGGGCCGACAAGGAAGGCTGATCGCTTAGGGGGCCGGGTATTATTTCGGCCCAGCCGTCTTCGGGCGGGCGGGATAGGCGCAGCCCTTGCCGGTTCCCACCCCCTTGAGGAATGCGCGTCTTGCCACACCCGCAGTATAGGCAGCGCGTAGGGCGCGGTCGTTCTCGGCCGCGCCCGTTGCCTCGCGCACAATCCCGCGGAAGGGGATGAGCGAACCGACCACGCTCTGGCCGATCCGGCCCTGGCTGAGGCGCTTCTCACCATCTTCCTCGGCAATGTCGTAATCCGCGCCGAGCACCCTATCCAAGCTGGCAACCTCGGTGACGATGCCATCGCATGTGCCCAGCGCTGCCATGGCATAGGGATCGCGCACGGCGAGTTGCAACACTTCAGGAATATCCTTCGAATCGATATTGAGATCGCGCAGCGGCGTTTTGGCGACCTCGGTTGCGTCAGGCTCGGGCATCACCTGGGCCGTGGTGGGCGCGGCGAGCATGGCCGCTGCCGCGAACACGGCGAGCTGGCTAGCCGCCCTCGAAGAAAACATCACAGGCGCTGTCATTTCGACTTTCCAATCCTAGTTTGAGCGCCGCCATGCGTTGGCGGCTGGTGCCGTGCGTGAAGCCTTCCGGGTTGATGCTCTGCCCGGCATTGCGCATCAGCGTATCATCGCCAATCGCGCTCGCGGCTTTCAAACCTTCCTCTAAATCGCCCGCTTCGATTTTGTCGCGGTTCCGCCCGGCCCACATCCCGGCGTAGCAATCGGCCTGCAATTCCATCGCCACCTGCAATTGGTTGGCTTCACGCGGGTTCTGCTGTTGCAGGCTGCGGACCTGCGGGGACAGGCCGGTGACGGTCTGGATGTGATGGCCATATTCATGCGCAATCACATAGAGCCGCGCAAAATCACCGCCGGTGCCGGACATCTGCGCCAACTGGTCATAGAAGCTTGTGTCGATATAGATACCCTTGTCTGCCGGGCAGTAGAATGGGCCTGCTGCCGAGGTGGCGCTGCCGCAGCCATCGGTCGCCACCCGGCCATCGCGGTAAAGATCGAGCACCGGCTCTTCGAACGGGATGTTCGCGCGCGCAAACGCGGTGGACCATGTGGCGTTGAGGCTGGTGAGTGCGTTGCAGGCCTCGGTCGCATAGGCGCTCTGCGCGCAGACTTCGGCCTCGCTCAGGTCGCTCGCGCCCCCGCCTTGCACCGGCCCGGCCTGCTGCTGCACGCCTTGCACCATGCCGATGGTCTGCATCGGATCGAGCCCGAACACGAGCGCGCCGATCAGCGCGATGATCAGCGTGCCGCACCCGATCCCGCCCGCGCGGCCAACCCCGCCGCCGCCTGCGCTGCTGGATCGAACATTGATATTGGACGTGTCGAACGGGCCTAGCCGCATTGGAAATCCTCCCCATATGCAATTTGCTGGACAGCCGCATCACGCACGGCAAAAGCAATCGCGAACAGTCCGAACGTGCAGGAGATGCGGCCAATGCTCAAGGAAAAGCGTGCCCTTGTCACCGGCTCGACATCAGGCATCGGTCTGGCCATCGCCCGCGCGCTTGCGGCGGAGGGGGCTGAGGTGATCCTCAACGGTCTGGGCGATGCCGACGATATCGCCAAGCTGTGTGACGAACTTGGCGCAAGCTATAATGGCGCAAACCTGATGGATGCGGGCGCGATTGCGCAGATGATGGCCGACGTCGGCCCGATCGATATCCTCGTCAACAATGCCGGGATGCAGCATGTTGCACCGGTCGAGGATTTCCCGCCCGAGAAATGGGATGCGATCATCGCGCTCAACCTGTCGGCCGCCTTCCACACCACGCGCCTCTCCGTGCCGGGGATGAAGGCCAAGGGCTGGGGGCGGATCATCAACACCGCCAGCGCCCATTCGCTGGTCGCCTCTCCGTTCAAGAGCGCCTATGTTGCGGCCAAGCACGGGCTGGCGGGCTTCACCAAGACCATCGCGCTCGAACTTGCCACCCACGGCATCACCGCCAATTGCATCAGCCCGGGCTATGTCTGGACCCCGCTGGTCGAGAACCAGATCCCCGACACCATGGCCGCGCGCGGGATGACGCGCGAGCAGGTGATGAATGATGTGCTGCTGGCCAAGCAGCCGACCAAGAGTTTTGTCCTGCCCGAAGACGTCGCGGCAATGGCGCTATTCCTGTGCGGCGATGCGGCGCGCAATATCACCGGCGCCAATTACAGCATCGACGGGGGCTGGACCGCCGAATGACGCAGACCCACTTTCGGCTACTGCTGAGCGTGCTGGCGAGCGTGATGCTCGCCGCCTGCGCCCGGGTGCCGCTCGATAGCACAGGGGGCACAGCGCGCGATGCTATGGCAGAACGGCTGCGCGCCGATATCACGGTGCTCGCCAGCGACGAATTTGCCGGGCGCAAGCCGGGCACACCGAGTGAGACGGCGACGCTAGAATATCTGGAAAAGCGCATGGGCGAGGTGGGGTTGGTGTCGGGCACCAATGATCCCGGCTCCTATTGGCGCATGCCGGTCGACCTCGTGTCGGTAACACCGCTGACGGGAAGCCTGACGCTGGAACAAGGCCGCAAGCGGGTGACCGTGCCGGAAAGCGACGCCGCCGTCTTCACGCCGCGCCGCCGGGCGCTGGCCACCAGCGGGCCGGGCACCGGGGTGCCAGTAGTGTTCGTCGGCTTTGGCGATGGGTCGGTGCTCGGCGATCGTCTGGCCGGCGCTGTGGTAGTGATGCTGGCCGATCCGGGGCGTGACAGTGCCCGGCGCGACGCGCTGTTTGCACAGCGAGCCACCGCAGTGGTGACTGTGTTACCGGACGCTGATGCGGTGGCTGCGATGCGATCACGCGGGCAACGCGAAAGCCTGATGCTGGCGAGCGAGGAGCAGGATACGCTGGCCGCCTATATCAGCAATGCGGCCCTTGCTGACATGATCGGCGCGCGGCGTTGGGCGCGGTTGAAAGCCGAAGCCAGTGAACCCGATTTTGCACCGCTGGAGCTAAATCTGGCGGTCAGCATCGAAGCGTCAGCCGAGCGGCGCGAGTTTACCACTTACAATCTGCTGGGTCGCATTCCGGGGAGCGATCCGGCGGCGGGCGCGGTGCTGTTGCTGGCACATTGGGATCATATTGGCGAATGTGGCCCGGCCAGCGCGGCTGACCGGATCTGCAACGGCGCGGCGGACAATGCCAGCGGCCTCGCAGCGATGATCGAACTGGCGCAGCGGCTCAATTCTACCGGGCCGCATGGGCGCGATATCTATGTGCTCGCCACCACGGGCGAGGAGGCCGGGCTGTTCGGCGCGCGGGCCTTTGCCAAGGCCCCGCCGGTGCCGCTGACCAAGATCGTTGCGGCGTTCAATTTCGATATGGTCGCCGTCGCGCCTCAAGGCAGCCCCGTGGGCTTTATCGGTCGCGGGCAAACACCGCTTGATGGCGTGATCCTCGATGTGCTGGCGCGGCAAGGCCGGACGCTGGGCGATCAGGACCTGGCTGACAGCTTTTTGCAGCGGCAGGATGGCTGGGCCTTGCTGCAGCGCGGGGTTCCGGTGGTGCTGCTATCGAGCACCTACGGATCGCGTGATATTTTGCAGCCGTTTCTGAACACGCGCTATCATCGGTCGTCCGATGAGCCGAACACTGTGGAGCTGGGCGCGGCGATTGATGATGTGCTGCTGCACGAGGATCTGATCCGCCTGCTGGCCGATCCCGCACGCTATCAGCCACCCTCTGCCACCGCACCCTAGCGCAATCGGCAAACCGCGGTTACATGGGCCGCCACGAATCTCCCGGCCCGCAGCAGGTGTGGGGAGAACCCTCTCTTGCTTCAGAAAGTGGCGCACATGGATATCCCGCTCGGCCTGACCTTTGATGACGTGCTGCTCCGCCCGGCGGAAAGCAGCGTCTTGCCGAGCATGGCCGATACCTCGACGCGGCTGACGCGCGAGATTGCGATGAACATCCCGGTGCTCTCCTCCGCGATGGACACCGTGACCGAGGCCGACATGGCGATCGCGATGGCGCAGCTGGGCGGGATCGGCGTGCTTCACCGCAATCTCGACATTGACGCGCAGTGCGCCGCGGTGCGCGCGGTCAAGCGGTATGAGAGCGGGATGGTGGTCAATCCGATCACGATCCATCCCGATGCCACCTTGGGCGAGGCGCAGACGCTGATGCAGCTGCACCGGATCAGCGGCATTCCGGTGGTGGATGCGGGCGGCCGATTGGTCGGTATTCTCACCAACCGCGATGTGCGCTTTGCCGAAAACCCCGCGCAGCCGGTGCGCGAGCTGATGACGACCGAGAACCTCGCTACCGTGTCGCTCGGCACCGGTCAGGAAGAGGCGCGCCGCCTGCTGCACGCGCGGCGGATCGAGAAGCTGCTGGTGGTCGATGATGCCTTCCATTGCATCGGGCTGATCACGGTCAAGGACATCGAGAAAGCGGTCAACTACCCCAACGCCACCAAGGACGGCACTGGACGCCTGCGCGTCGCGGCGGCGACCACCGTGGGCGATGCAGGCTTTGCCCGCACCGAAGCGCTGGTCGATGCCGAGGTTGACGTGATCGTGATCGACACCGCCCACGGCCATAACATCGAAGTCGCCCGTGCGGTGGAGCGGGTCAAGAAGCTCTCCAATTCGGTGCAGGTGATCGCGGGCAACGTCGCGACCGCAGAGGCCACCCGCGCGCTGATTGATGCCGGGGCCGATGCAGTCAAGGTCGGGATCGGGCCGGGCTCGATCTGCACCACCCGCGTGGTCGCAGGGGTCGGTGTGCCGCAATTGACCGCGATCATGGAAAGCGCTGCCGAAGCGGCCAAGTCGGGCGTGCCGGTGATCGCCGATGGCGGTCTGCGCACCAGCGGCGACGCAGCCAAGGCGCTGGCAGCGGGGGCATCGAGCGTGATGATCGGCAGCATGCTCGCAGGCACGGCCGAAAGCCCAGGCGAGGTGTTCCTCTACCAAGGCCGCAGCTACAAGTCCTATCGCGGTATGGGCTCGGTCGGCGCGATGGCGCGCGGCTCGGCCGACCGCTATTTCCAGCAAGACGTCAGCGCAATGAAGCTGGTGCCCGAAGGGATCGAAGGCCAGGTGCCGTTCAAGGGCGCTGCGTCAGACGTGGTCCACCAATTGGTCGGCGGGATCAAGGCGGCGATGGGTTACACCGGATCGTCCACCATCACCGATCTTCAAGCCCGTGCGAAATTTGTGCGGATCACCAACGCCGGGCTGTCAGAGAGCCATGTGCATGATGTCGCTATCACCCGAGAGGCACCCAATTATCCAACCCGCTAGGCCCCTCGCATGATCCCCGCTGCCCGAGTGCAGGCGGCGATCGAGCTGCTCGATGTCATCATCCCCGCCGCGCGCGGGAAGGGTGCGCCCGCTGACCGGATCATCGCCGAATATTTCCGCACGCGCCGTTATGCCGGATCGAAGGATCGGCGCGCGGTGCGTGATCTGGTCTATCAGGCGATCCGCCTGTGCGGCCCCGTCCCGGAAAGCGGCCGCGCGGCGATGCTGGCGGTGGCGGGGCAGGACACAAGCATTGCCGCGCTGTTTGACGGCTCGCCGCATGGCCCTGCGCCCAAGGCCGAAGGTGAAGTGGTCGCCAAGACCGGCCTCGCGCCCAAATGGCTCGCCACGGCCCTGCGCGCGTCAGGTCTGGGCGGGCCGGAGATTGCCGCGCTGCTCGACCGGGCGCCGCTCGATATTCGGGTCAATGCGCTGAAAGGCGACCGCGCCACCATCGATCTGCCCGAAGCAGGCGAACCGCTCGCCGCTCCGCAGGCATTGCGGTTCCCCTCCGGCACGCAGGTCGAAGCGTGGAATGCCTACACCCAAGGCCTGATCGAAGTGCAGGATCTCGGCAGTCAGCTGATCATCGACGCGCTGCCGGTCGCGCCGGGCGATACCATCATCGATCTGTGCGCAGGCGGCGGCGGCAAGACGCTGGCGCTTGCGGCAAGGCTCGGCAATGCGGCCAGCATCGTCGCGGCCGATACCGACAAGCGGCGGCTCGGCAACCTTGCCCCGCGTGCCGAACGCGCAGGCGCGCAGATTGATCATATCGTGCTGCTCGATCCGACCCGCGAAATGCGCGCGCTGGGCAATTGGGCGGGCAAGGCCGATCATGTGCTGGTCGATGCGCCGTGCTCGGGCAGCGGGACCTGGCGGCGCAGCCCGGAAGGGCGCTGGCGGCTAGACCCGGCGGAATTGAAGCGCCTCAACGCCTTGCAGGACCACGTGCTCGATGTCGGATCCTATCTGGTCAAGCGCGGCGGCACGCTGGCCTTTGTCACCTGCTCGGTGCTCGATAGCGAGGGTTCGGACCGCATCACCGCCTTCCTCGCCCGCCATCCCGGCTGGCAGGCCGAGCCGCTGACGCTCCCCCTCGGGCGTCCGCATGGTGCAGGATGTCGGCTTGATCCGCTTCATGACGGGACGGATGGTTTTTATATCGCGTGCCTGCGTTCACCATGATACGCTCCAGTGTTATGACCCAGCCCTCCGGTTCCCGGTCTGAAGCACTGAAGGAGCTTTTGATGCGTTTTGCGCCTGCTGCCGCCGCCCTCTCGCTATGCCTCGCAATCTCGGCGAGCGTGCTGACTGCCGGGGTGGGCGATTCGCCCGATCCGCGCGCGGCGGCACTGGTGGCGCAAGGACAGGCGGCATTGAGCGCGGGCGAGACGCAGGCGGCGATTGACGCGTTTGAGGCCGCGCTGGCAGTCGATCCAAGCTACGCCCCGATCTATATCGATCTGGGAGAGGCCGCGCGGCAGAGCGGGCTGCAAGGCAAGGCGATCCGCTACTACCGCGAGGCGCTGGCGCGCGATCCGGGCAATTTCGCGGCGATTTCGGGCGAAGGCTCGGCGCTGGTGGAAAAGGGCGCACTCGAAAAAGCGAAGCGGAACCTTGCCACGCTGCAAAGCCTGTGCGGGGATAATTGCCCTGAGACCGTGGCGCTGCAAGGCACGATCGCACGCGGTGTTCCGGCGCGGTTGGCGGCTGAGACGGGCGACAAGGCACCGTCAAGCAATTGACGCGCGTCAAATCAGCGGGCCGAACTCGGCCACCAAGGCTTCGTAGACCTCGCGTTTAAACGGGATGATCAGATCGGGCAGCGTTTCCGGCGCGACCCATTTCCACGCGTGGAATTCAGGCGGATCGTGGGCTTCGAGATTGATGTCGGCATCGGTCCCGAGGAACCGGCCCAGAAACCAATATTGTTCCTGCCCGCGATATTTGCCCTTCCATAGCTTGCCCAGCAATTCGGGCGGCAGGTCGTAGAGGAAGGACTGCGCGCCTTGAGCAATCACCTCGACCAGATGCGCGCCGATGCCGGTTTCCTCCTCCAGCTCGCGCAGTGCCGCGTCGCGGACATCCTCGCCCTTGTCGATCCCCCCTTGGGGCATCTGCCAAAAACCGTGCGCTGAGGCGTCGATGCGTTCACCGACGAACACCAGCCCCTCGGCGTTCACCAGCATGAAGCCCGCGCAGGGGCGGTAGGGGAGGCCCTCGGGGTTCATGCGTGGTTGGCCAGCATGAACTGCATCGCGGCGATGATGCGTTCGAGGTCCCTCTGCGCGCTCGGCACCGCGCCGCGCAGGTTGGTGAAGGAGTGCGTCACCCCGCGCATTTCGAGGAACACGCAGTCGCGCCCGGCATCGACCAGCGCTGTGGCATAAGCGCGGCCCGAATCGCGGATCGGATCAAGGCTGGCGGTGGCGACGATAGTGGGCGGGGCTTGGCTGTGGTCGCCGAGGATCGGGAAACCGCGCGGGTCGTTGCGGTCGGCACTGTACGCCGCATCGAAGAAGCGCATAGTTTCGGCAGTGAGCAGGAAGCCTTCGCCAAACATCGCCGTGCTGGCTGAGCCATCGGCATCGGCGATCAGCGGGAAGATCGGCACTTGCAGCACCACCGGAACGGCGGCGGGGTTCGTGCTCAGCAGTTGGCCGACAACAACCGTGGCATTGCCGCCTGCGCTATCGCCGATGGTGATCAGCCCGGTCGCTTGGCGGCTCAATTCTTCGGGGCTGCTCGCCACCCAGCGCGTCGCAGCCTCGCAATCGAGAATCGCGGCGGGGAAGGGCGCTTCGGGCGCGAGCGCGTAATGCACCGCCACCAACGGCAGATCGATCAGCGCCGCGATCTCGGTGCAGAGCGCGTGGTGGGTGTCGAGATCGCCGATCACGAAGCCGCCACCGTGAAAGAACATCACCACTGGGCCAGCCTCGCGGCTCTCGCGCGCGTCGTAAAGGCGCAGCGGGATATCGCCAGCAGGGCCGGGGCAGGCGAGATCGCGGATCACGGGCAGGGCGCGAGCAGGGCGGTCGGCGATGCCGTGCATGACGATATAGGATTGTCGCGCTTCGGCCAGCGTCATGTCGGCAAGCTTCGGCCCGTTGGCCGCCGCGATCATGTCGAGGAAGCCCTTCATGTCGGGGCGGATATAGGGGGCGTCGGTCATGGCGTGTCTCTCCCGGGACTATTTGGCGTTGCGATAGGCGAGGGACGCACGGATTTCCAAGCGCATTTGCGGTTCCCTTTGGCAAAGCGCCGCGCTAGCCAGCGAAGTCATGGACAATCTGACACATAGCCTTGTCGGCGCGGTGCTGGGGCAGGCGGGGCTGAAGCGCACCACGGGCCTCGCCATGCCCGCGCTGATCATCGGCGCGAACCTGCCCGATGTTGACGCGGCATGCTTCTTCTGGCTGGAGGGCACCGAGCATCTCGCCCTCCGCAGAGGCATCACCCACGGCCCGCCTGCGCTGGTGCTGCTGCCGTTGGTGCTGGCGGGGCTGCTGTGGGGCTGGGACCGCTGGCAGACGAAGCGCGGCACGCGGCCCGAGGCGCGGCTGCCGGTGCGGTTCGGCTGGCTTTACGCGATGGCGTTTATCGGGTGTCTCAGCCATCCGTTCTTCGATTGGCTCAACGTTTATGGCATCCGCTTGCTGGAGCCGTTTTCGTCGCAATGGTTTTATGGCGACACGCTGTTCATCATCGACCCGTGGCTGTGGGCGCTGCTGATTGCGAGCGTATGGTGGTCGCGGCGGCGCGAGAAGGCAGGCGGGGCTTGGATGCGGCCGGCGCGGGTGGGGATCGCGGTGGGGCTGGCTTATATCGGGATGAATGGGGTGATTTCCCATAAGGCCAGTGTCGCGGGTGAGAAGGCGCTCGAGGTCGGCTTGCGACCGATTGCATCACCTGTCCCACTGGCCTTCTGGGACAGGGAACTGGTTTTCTACGTGAAAGAAAAATCACCGACTCCTTCAGCGATGCTAGGTAGCTGGTCGCTTTTCGGAGGTGCCGATCAGCAATCATGGAAAAGTCTCGGCGGACATTATGGGATCTTTGAAAACGCCGGGGAACCGATTCCCAAGACGGTCGAAGGGTTGACGGATAACCCGCAAATCGCGCCGTTTCTGTTCTGGTCACGAACCCCGTTCACGGAATGTGTGGATGGCTCGGTGATCCTCTACGACGCCCGCTTCTACGATCCGCGCGCGCGGGACCGCTTCTCGGTTGCGCTGCCGGATGTGCGGTGTGAGGAACTACCTGCGGGTTAGGCGCATTACCTCCCCACACCCGTTCGGGCTGAGCTTGTCGAAGCCTTGCTTTTCACTTTATCGCCCCGCGCCCGAAGAAGGACAGCCCTTCGACAAGCTCAGGGCGAACGGAGTTTGGTTTTGTCCAAAATTCAAATCGTATGGCTCCGCCGAGACCTGCGCCTCGCCGACAATCCCGCGCTCTATCACGCCGCCAAGGCTGGTCCCGTCGTGGCGGTCTATGTGCTCGACGACGAGAGCCCCAAGCACCACGCCTATGGCGGGGCCTCGCGCTGGTGGCTGCATCACTCGCTGGCGAGCCTCGCCAAGAGCCTCGAAGCCAAGGGCAGCAAGCTGATCTTGCGGCGCGGCGGTGCGGTGGCGGAACTCACCAAGCTGGCAGCCGAGGTCGGCGCGGCCGCCATCCACGCCAATCACCATTACGAACCATGGTGGCTGAACGCCGAGCGCAAGCTGGCGAAGTCCCTCGACCTACAACTCCACCACGGCAACTACCTGATGCCGCCGGGCAGCATCACCACCGGGACGGGCGGGCAATACAAGATCTACACGCCCTTCAGCCGCGCCGCGCGGGCTGAATTCCCGCCCCGCGACGAACTCCCCGCGCCCGAGCGGCTGGACGCGCCCGGAAGCTTGCCCGCCTCGGATGATCTCGCCACATGGAACCTGCTTCCGACAAAGCCCAATTGGTCAGACGGGATGCGCGACTTCTGGCAGGTTGGCGAGGACGCGGCCCAGGCGCGCCTCGCCGCATGGGAAGCCGACGTTGACGACTATGACGACAACCGAAACCTGCCCAGCGTCGACAAGGTCTCGCGCCTCTCGCCGCATCTGCATTTCGGCGAGATTTCGCCGGTGCAAATCTGGCACCGCTTCAAGCACATGCGCTCCAAAGGCTGGGAAACCTTCGAAGGCGAGCTGATCTGGCGCGATTATTCGGCCAACGCGATCCTGCAATTCCCGCGCTATGCCACGCAGAACTACCGCGCGGATTTCGACCGCTTCCCCTGGCGCGATCCCGCGACAAACGCAGCCGCCGCGCGCGATCTCAAGGCGTGGCAACAGGGCCGCACCGGATACCCTATCGTCGATGCCGGGATGCGGCAGTTGTGGCAGACCGGGTGGATGCACAATCGCGTGCGGATGATCACGGCAAGCTTCCTGATCAAGCACCTGCTGATTGACTGGCGTGAAGGCGAGAAGTGGTTCTGGGACACGCTGTGCGATGCCGACTATGCCTCCAATGCGACCAACTGGCAGTGGACCGCTGGCACCGGGGTCGATTCCAACATGTTCAGCCGGATTATGGCGCCGCTCTCGCAGTCCGAGAAGTTCGACGCTGCGCGCTATATCCGCACATACGTCCCCGAACTCGCCAAGCTGGACGAGCCCTACATTCACGATCCCGAGGAATTCGGGCGGCGGCCTTCTGGCTATCCGCGCAAGATCGTTCCTCACCGCGAAGCGCGCGAGCGGGCGCTGGCGGCACTGAAGGCGATGAAGGCCAGCTGAGAAAGCCTTGCCCCGTCATGCCCCGCCCGCCTATGCCTAGCGCATAACAGACGAGGGGACAGGATGATGGGACGGATCACAGGCATGGTGTCGGGGCTGGCACTTGCAGCGCTTTTGGCGGGCTGCACCGTCAGAGTCGGCAGCGAGACGGAACTCGCCGCCCCGCCGCCGGTAATGGCGGCAAAAGCGGTCGCCATCACCCAGCCACCCGCGCGCGACCAATCGGATTTGCAGGTCTTGTTCTGGAACGACGCGCAGCGCAGCGAACGCTTCCGCGCGATGGAGCAATGGTTCGCCGGCCACGAAGTCCCCGCCGCCAAGGCCACCCGCGCGCTGCCCAAGGGCGCACCGCTCAGGCCCGAATTGCAGGCCGAGATCGCGGGTCTGATGAAAGACACCAATGCCGCAGGCGTCATGGTTCTGGTCGATGGCAAGGTCGCGTTTGAACGCTACGGCCTCGGCCTTGCCGCGAATGATCGCTGGACCAGCTTCTCGGTCGCCAAGAGCTTCACTTCCACCCTGCTCGGCGCGGCGGTCAAGGACGGGCATATCGCCAGCCTGAATGATCCCGTTACGCCGTATATCCCGGGCCTCAAAGGCTCGGCCTATGATGGCGTCACCGTCCGCCAGCTCGCCACCATGACCAGCGGGGTCAAGTGGAACGAGGATTATACCGACCCGAACAGCGATGTCGCGCAGATGGCGCGCTTCGTGGTGCAATTCGGCCAAGATGCAATCGTCACGCAGATGAAGGCGCTCCCGCGCGAAGCCGCTCCCGGAGAAAAGTGGGTCTACAAGACCGGTGAGACCAACCTGATCGGCCTGCTCGTGGAAAACGCGGTCGGCATGTCGCTCGCTGAATATGCGCAGGCGAAGATCGTTGAGCCTGCCGGATTTGAAGACGGATTGTTCTGGATGGTCGATCCGCGCGGCGGCAATATTGGTGGGTGCTGCCTGTCGATCACGCTGGCGGACTACGCCCGCATGGGCCAGTTCGCGCTGGAAGGCGGCAAGGGCGTGGTTCCGGAAGGCTGGTTTTCCGAAGCAACCGACAGCGCAGTCGACTTCGGGACAAGCGGCTTCGGCTATGGCTACCAGTGGTGGACCTATCCGCAAGGCACCTATGGCGCGCAGGGCATCTTCGGGCAGGGCATCACCCTGTTCCCGGACAAGCGGGTGGTGTTCGCCTATATTGGCAACTGGGCCACCGCGAGCGGCGGGCCGGAGCGGGGGCAGTTCCTAGATCTGAGTCGGAAGGTCGCCGCCGAGGTCCGCTAGCGCGGGCCGCATCGCCTCAGGTCGCCTGGCGATAGAAACCGACATTGCTGTACCGTTGCAGGATGTTGTCATGCACGATCGGGCTGAGCAGCTCTGCAAAGGCGCAGCCGACGATGCAATTGTCCCACCACACCACTTCGGCCTGAAGCGCTTCAAGCCCCGGCAGGGTCAGCCAGCACATCTGGCCATGATGCATCCGGTTGATTGAGGCCGCCGAAAATCCCGAGATCGAAAGATCATGGACCACGCTTTGAAAGGCGCGGCCACCCGATGCGCGCAATGTCGCCGGGATGGTGAGCCTTGTGCGCGGGGCGCAGCGATCTTCCTCTGCCGCTTTGCGATAGGCATCTGCATAGTGTGCCATTGGTGTCAAACCTGTGTTCGTCGCTGGTGGTCTCACGGGGCTTTGGTCCTGACGAGACCATGCAGGCACAAATCTTAAGTTTGGATTGCGACCAAAGGTAAACGGCAGCTTCAGCAGAGATTACGTAGTCAGCCGATCCGCTCGCGGTGGAGGCTGTCAAAGCCCTCCGTCAACAACGCGACCAGCCGGTCGGCGACCACGTCCGGGGCCTTGACCGTCTGCGGGTCTTCGCCGGGATAGGCGCGGGCGCGCATTTCGGTGCGGGTTGCACCCGGATCGACGATGGCGACCCGCAAGGGGCTGAGCCGTTCGACTTCCGCCGCGTAGGTTTCCAGCAGGTTCTCAAACGCAGCCTTGGTTGACCCATAGGCCCCCCAATAGGGCCGCGGCGCTGCGCCGACGCTGCTGGTCAGACCGATAATGCGGCCAGCCTTGGCTCGGCGCAGCAGCGGATCGAACCCGGCCAGCAGCGCCTGGGTTGCCACCACATTGATCAACAGCGCCTGATTGAACTGCTTGGGGTCCATCTGCGATGCCGGGGTCAGTTCGGGGAGATAGGCTGCGGCCAGTACCATGATATCCAGCGTATCCCAGCGACCGGCGATCGCGCTGGCCAGCCGGGTGACCGCATCGGGCTCCATCAGGTCCAGCGGCGCAATCGTCGATGTGCCGCCAAAGCCGTGGATTTCATCCTCGACCGCTTCCAGCGCCTTGACCTTGCGTGCCACCAGAATGACATGCGCGCCCGCTGCGGCGAGCGCCTTGGCGGTGGCAGCGCCAATCCCGCGGCTGGCGCCGGTGACAAGCGCGGTCTTGCCGGCAAGCGGCTTTGTGGTGTCAGTCATGATGGGTCAGGCAGCCTTGGGATCAGCAAAGGGAAGTTCTGCGGCGTTTTGTTCCGCCAATGCGAGGTCGGTGAGGCTGGTGGGATACTCACCGGTAAAGCAGGCATCGCAGAATTGCGGGCAGGCGGAATTGCGGCGCTCTGATCCGACCGCGCGATACAGCCCGTCAATCGAGATAAAGGCGAGGCTGTCAGCCTTGATGAATTCGCGCATCGGTTCCAGATCCATGCGCGCGGCGAGGAGCTTGGAACGTTCGGGCGTGTCGACGCCGTAGAAGCAAGAATGCGCCGTGGGCGGGCTGGCGACGCGGAAATGGACTTCGGCCGCGCCCGCTTCGCGCATCATTTCGACGATCTTGAGGCTGGTGGTGCCGCGCACGATCGAATCGTCGATCAGCACGATCCGCTTGCCTTCCACCAAAGCGCGGTTCGCATTGTGCTTGCGCTTCACGCTGGAATGGCGCGCGCCGTCGGATGGCTGGATAAAGGTGCGCCCGACATAGTGCGAGCGGATGATGCCAAGTTCAAACGGCACGCCCGATTGCTGGGCAAAGCCGATCGCCGCAGGCACGCCGCTATCGGGCACGGGCACGACCAGATCGGCATCGCAAGGGGCCTCGATGGCGAGCTGGGTGCCGATCGCCTTGCGCGCTTCGTAAACGCTGCGGCCCGCGAACACAGAATCGGGGCGGCTGAAATAGACATGTTCGAAGATGCACGGGCGCGGGGCTGGGCTACCGAAGGGACGGACCGAGCGAATCTCGCCCGAGAAATCGACCATCACCAGCTCGCCGGGATCAACTTCGCGGATCACCTCGGCTCCGACCACGTCAAACGCCACGGTTTCGGAGGCGAACATGATCGCTTCACCCATCCGGCCCATCACCAGCGGGCGAATGCCCAGCGGATCGCGGCAGGCGATCATGCCTTCGGGCGTCATCACGATCAGCGCATAAGCACCTTCGACCAATCGCAGCGCGTCGACCAACCGGTCGGCAATCGTCGGGTAGCGGCTGGTGGCGACGAGGTGGATGATCACTTCGGTGTCAGAGGTCGACTGGAAGATCGAACCCTTGTTCACCAGATCGGTGCGCAGCATCATCGCATTGGAAATGTTGCCGTTATGCGCCACGGCAAAGCCGCCGCTGGCGAGATCGGCATAGAGAGGCTGCACATTGCGCAGGCCCGCGCCGCCGGTGGTGGAATAGCGCACATGGCCCGCAGCCATATGGCCGGGCAATCCGGCAATCGTATCGGGCGCCGAGAAATTTTCGGCGACATGGCCAAGCCCGCGCCGGGCGAAGAACTCCTTGCCATCAAAGCTGACGATCCCGGCCGCTTCCTGCCCGCGATGTTGCAGCGCGTGGAGGCCCAGCGCAGTTGTGGCGGTGGCATCGGCTGCATTGATCGCGCCAAAAATTCCGCATTCCTCGCGCAGCTTGTCGCCATCTGCATCGAAGAAGGGGTGAGTCACATTGCAGGGTGTCATCGGCATCACCAGACTTGTTTGCGGGACCACCGCCGGAGCGCAGCGTCCCAATGGCGATGTGACGGATCAATTACAAGGGAAAGCACGCCCACGATGCCCGGCTTTTTGCTGACTGGCTTATGACAGGACTCGTTCTCAAGCAGCGTAGCGGTAGGACAAAAAGGACACCTGCTTGCGGCCTGTGAATGCGCGCACTACAGGCGGTGTTCACCTTAAAGGCAGCACTCACCCCCTCATGCTCTCCCCGTTCGAATGGATGATCGCCAAACGCTACCTCTGGCCCGGCAAGGGGGAGGCGTTTATTGCGCTTGTGGCCGGGATATCGGTTGGCGTCGTCATGCTGTCGGTCGCGATGTTGATGGTCGTGATGAGCGTGATGAACGGCTTCCGCGCCGAATTGCTCGACAAGATTGTCGGGCTGAACGGCCATGCGGTGGTGCAAGCCTATGAAGGACGGCTCGACAATTGGCAGAGCGTTCTTGCCAATCTTGAGAAGACACCCGGGGTTACCGGCGCGTCGCCCATGATCGAACAACCGTTGGCGATTGCCTTCAAGGGTCGGACCGAGGCAGTCTTCGTGCGCGGCCATGTCGATGCGGATATTTCTGATCTCAAGGACAAGATTATTCTCGGCGATATCCGCAGCCTGCAAGACGGATCGGGCCGGATCGCGATTGGCAGCCGCCTTGCACAAAACATCGGCGCGGGGGTGGGCGACACGATCACCGTGATCAGCCCACAGGGCCGTACCACGCCATTTGGTACTTCGATCCGTCAGGTCGGCTATGAGGTCGGAGCGATCTTCGAAGTGGGGATCTACACTTTCGATGAGCGGTTTGTAATGATGCCGTTGAAGGACGCGCAGACGCTGCTGCTGATGGGCGACTCCATCGCGCAGATCGAAGTCACAGTGGAAGATCCCGATCGGGTTGGTGAGATCCTTGAACCCGTGGCCGCGCGGCTGACCGGAAAGGCCGTGATCGCTGACTGGAAAACCATGAACTCCGCCCTGTTCGAAGCCTTGCAGGTGGAACGCGTGGCGATGTTCTTCGCGCTTTCTTTTATGGTGCTTGTGGCGGCATTCAACATCCTGTCCAGTCTGGTGATGCTGGTGCGCGCCAAGACACGCGACATCGCGATCATGCGCACCATGGGCGCGACGCGCAGGAGCTTGCTCAAGATCTTCGTCACCACTGGCAGCACGGTCGGAGCAATTGGCACGGTTGCAGGACTGATCTTGGGATCGGTGATCTTGTTCTTCCGCGAACAGATCGTCGATTTTATCGCCTTTACCACCGGGCAGGAAATCTGGGACCCCGAGGTGCGATTCCTCAGCACGCTGCCATCGCGCACTGATCCGTGGGAGGTTGCCGGAATCGTATTGCTGGCGCTGGGACTGAGCTTCCTTGCGACGCTTTACCCCGCGCTAAAGGCGGCCAATACCGATCCAGTGCAGGTGCTGCGTTATGAATAGTGGTGCCCCTATCGTCAGCCTTCGGGGTTTGAAGCGCGCCTTCGAACAGGGCGGACAGCGCATCGAGGTGCTGCGCGGCGTCGATCTCGACATTATGCCGGGCGAGATTGTCGCGCTGCTTGGCCCCTCGGGCTCGGGCAAATCGACGATGTTGCAAGCGGTCGGCCTGCTCGAAGGTGGGTTCGAAGGCTCGATCAGCGTCGCGGGCGAGCGGGCCGAAGACCTTGCCGCCGATCAGCGCACCCGGCTGCGGCGCGAACATCTCGGCTTTGTCTATCAGTTCCATCACCTGCTGCCCGATTTCGACGCGCGCGAAAATGTGGTGATGCCGCAGATGATCCTCGGCACCCCCCGCGCCGAATGTGAGGAACGGGCCGATAGCCTGCTCACCAGTCTTGGCCTTGGCGGGCGTCTGACCCACCGGCCCAGCCAGCTTTCGGGCGGCGAACAGCAACGCGTCGCGGTCGCCCGCGCGCTCGCCAACCGGCCCACGCTGGTGCTGGCGGACGAGCCGACCGGCAACCTTGATGAAAAGACCGCCGACGGGGTGCTGGCGGAATTTCTCAGTCTGGTGCGCGGCGAAGGCAGCGCCGCTCTGGTCGCCACCCACAACGAACGCCTTGCCGCGCGCATGGACCGGGTGGTGCGGCTGCATAATGGTGTACTTGAATGATCAATTGAGGCGCCGGTCGGCTTGAGCAACCGGCGCAGGCACAAGGAGAAAGCCCATGAGCCATGCTTTAGCCAGCCTGCTGCTTGCGCTCCAATCTGTGAATGCGAGTGTACCGCCTTCACCAGCACCGCCATCCCAGCCGCCCGCATGCGCGAGCGCAGCCCATGCAGGGTTTGATTTCTGGGTGGGCGAATGGGATGTGTTCGCAACCGGGACCAGCAGCAAAGTGGCAACAAGCCGCATCGAACGTGTCGCCACCGGCTGCGCCATCCGGGAGACGTGGATGCCGCTGTCAGGGGGCGGCGGGACGAGCATCACTTTGCTCAATCATCGGTCTGGGCGGTGGGAGCAGGTGTGGATCGGGGGCGATGGCAAGCGGGTTGATTTTTCGGGCGGAGTGACTGGCGGTGCGATGATCTTGGCCGGATATTGGGACAAGGTTGGCCCCAACGGCGAAGATCAGCTGATCCGCATGACCTACACCGCGCTGGCTGACGGGAATGTGCGTCAATTCGGCGAGGCATCGGGTGACCACGGCACAACGTGGCAACCAAGCTTCGACTTCACCTATCGTCCAAGAAAGGATGCAAGCCAATGACCACAATCGCTGACTTCACCGTGAACACCAACCGGGGCGAAGCGCTCGATCTGAAGGACAAGCTCGGCACCGTGCTGCTGGTGGTCAACACCGCCAGCAAGTGCGGCTTTACCCCGCAATATGACGGGCTGGAAAAGCTGTTCCAGACCTACAAGGATCGCGGGTTTGAGGTGCTGGGCTTCCCCTGCAATCAGTTCGGCGGGCAGGAACCGGGCAATGCCGACGAGATCGCCGAATTCTGCAAGGTCAATTTCGGCGTCACCTTCCCGCTGATGGCCAAGGTGGAGGTGAACGGCGCAGGAGCCTCGCCGCTGTTTGACTGGATGAAAAGCTCGGCCAAAGGGTTGATGGGATCGACCTCGATCAAGTGGAACTTCACCAAGTTCCTTATCGGCCGCGATGGCAAAGTGGTGAAGCGTTACGGCCCGACCGACGCGCCGGATCGGATCGCGCGGGATATCGAAGCGCTGCTGTAATCTGCCCGCGCTATTGGCGTCCGTGCAGGAGGTGCCGAAGATGGAAGCTGCCCACCAATGGATCCTCGACCTCGGGGCGCAGTATGGGGTCAATCCCTATATTTTTGGCGCGATTTACGTTGGCGCGATCCCGTTTTTCCTGCTTTCCATCGGCTGGCTGGTGCGCCGGGCGCGGGCCGGGCGGTCGACCCTGTTGCCGACGATGTGCGCGGGGCTGTGCTTCGTTTCGGCCTATCTCTATCTCGCGGTTGCCGGGCGCAATATCCCGGTGTGGGTGTGGATATTTCTCGCATGTCTCGTCAGCTACGGTGCGTGGTCAACCATCCGCGACACCCGCCGCAAGATTGCGGCGGCACGTGATGCTGCGACGGAGGGATAGCAGCCCCCCTGTGGAGAATTATCCGCTCCGCCCGCTATGAGAATCGCTGCGAATTCCTAAACTGCAATGATGGCTTTTGCTCCTTTCGTTCCCCTGCGTGTGCTGTCGTCCTACTCGATGCTCGAAGGGGCGATCGATCCCAAGGAGATTGCCAAGCTGGCGAAAGAGCGAGGCTACCCCGCCATCGCCATCTGCGACCGCAACGGGCTCTACGGGGTCATGCCTTTCGCCGCCGCCTGCAAGGCCGAAGGCGTGCAGCCGATCATTGGCGCACTGCTGGGCGTGGTGCGCGAAGGGGTGGAAGGTTCAGGCGCGCGGTCGGTCGATTATCTCGCGCTGCTGTCGCAGGATGACGAGGGGTACAACAACCTCTGCCACCTTGTGAGCAAAGCCCACCTTGATCGCCCGCTGGAACTCGATCCGCACGTCACGCTGGCTGATCTCGATGGCCGTACCGGGGGGCTGATTGCGCTGACTGGCGCGGGCGAGGGGTGCATGACGCGCCTGCTCGCCGATGGCCAGCACGAGGCCGCCGCGCGGCTAGCCGACCGGTTGGAGGCGCTGTTCCCGCAGCGGCTCTATACCGAACTGGCGCGCCACGGCGATCCGGTGTGCGAACGGGCCGAGGAGGCGTTGATCGACCTCGCCTATGCCCGGGGCCTGCCGCTGGTCGCGACCAATCCTGCGAACTTCGCCGAACCGCATATGCACAAGGCGCATGATGCGATGCTGTGCATTGCCAATTCGTCGCAGATCGAGGCCGATGATCGCCCGCGCTCCAACCCGCAGGCCTTCGTCAAATCGGCGAGCATGATGGAAGAAGCCTTCGCCGATCTGCCCGAGGCGACCGCGAACACGCTGGTAATTGCGCAGCGCTGCGCCTTTGCGCCGCCCTACCGCAAGCCGATCCTGCCGAGCCTTGCGGGCGACCTTTCGGGCGAAGCGCGGATGCTGGCAGAGGATTCGCGCAGGGGTTTGGTAGAGCGGCTCGCCCCCTATTACCCCGACACCGTTCGGGCTGAGCTTGTCGAAGCCTTGCTTTTGCCTTCTGCCGAAGCTCTGGAAGAACAAGAACAGTCCTTCGACAAGCTCAGGACGAACGGGATTTGGGACGAGGTGCTTACCTACAAGCGCCGCCTCGAATTCGAGATCAACGTTATCGTCAACATGCGATTCCCCGGCTACTTCCTGATCGTGGCCGACTTCATCAAGTGGGCCAAGGAGCAGGGCATTCCGGTGGGCCCAGGCCGTGGTTCGGGCGCGGGCTCGGCGGTTGCATGGGCGCTCACAATTACCGATCTCGATCCGCTCAAGCTCGGTCTGCTGTTCGAACGCTTCCTGAACCCCGAACGCGTGTCGATGCCCGACTTCGATATCGACTTCTGCGAAACCCGGCGCGGCGAGGTGATCCGCTACGTCCAGCAAAAGTACGGCAGCGATCACGTCGCGCAGATCATCACCTTCGGCAAGCTGAAGGCCCGCGCGGTGCTGCGCGATTGCGGGCGCATTTTGCAGATGAGCTATGGTCAGGTCGACCGCTTGTGCAAGATGGTGCCCAATCACCCGACCGACCCTTGGCCGCTGCCGCGCGCGCTGAACGGAGCGGCGGATTTCAAGCGCGAATACGATAACGACAAGGAGGTGAAGCGCCTCGTCGATCTCGCGATGCAGCTCGAAGGCCTGCCGCGCAATTCCTCAACCCATGCGGCGGGCGTGGTGATCGGGGATCGGCCGCTCGCTGAGCTGGTGCCGCTCTACCGCGATCCGCGTTCGGATATGCCGGTAACGCAGTTCGACATGAAATATGTCGAATCCAGCGGCTTGGTGAAGTTCGACTTTTTGGGGCTCAAGACCCTTTCGGTCCTGCGCAAGGCGACCGATCTGCTGGAAGAACGCGGCATCACCATCGATCTGGGCGCTCTGCCGCTCGATGATCAGGCGGTTTACCAACTCATGCAGACGGGCAACACCGTGGGCGTGTTCCAGCTGGAATCCGAAGGGATGCGCCGCACGCTGAAAGCAGTGAAGCCGACCAATTTCGGCGACATTATCGCGCTCGTCTCGCTTTACCGCCCCGGCCCGATGGACAATATCCCGCTGTTCGGCCAGCGCAAGGCGGGCGTGGTGCCGATCGAATATCCGCACGAAAAGCTCGAAGGCATTCTGGCCGAGACCTACGGCATCTTCGTCTATCAGGAACAGGTGATGCAGGCCGCGCAGGTGCTGGCGGGTTACTCACTTGGCGACGCGGACTTGCTGCGCCGCGCGATGGGCAAGAAGGTGCAGGCCGAAATGGACGCCCAGCGCGGGCGCTTTGTCGATGGCTGCAAGGCGAACTCCGGCATCGAGGCCAAGCGCGCCAATGAGCTGTTCGACTTGATCGACAAGTTTGCAGGCTACGGCTTCAACAAGTCCCACGCCGCCGCCTACGCGCTGCTGGCCTATCAGACTGGTTGGCTGAAGGCGCACTATCCGGAAGAATTCTACGCCGCCTCGATGTGCTTCGACATGCACCAATCGGAAAAGCTCAACGTGTTTGTCGACGATGCACGGCGCTATCCGAACGCCAACGGGGGCGTGGAAGTGCTGCCGCCCGACATCAACGCCAGCCATGCTCGCTTTAACGTTGAACAGACCGCCAGTGGTTATGCCGTGCGCTATGCGCTCGCGGGCATCCGCAATGTCGGCGAAAAGGCGATGGAAGCGATCGTGGCTGAGCGCGAGGCGGGCGGGGCTTACACCAGCATCAAGGACCTGTTCGAACGGTTGCCGCAGGGCACGATGAACCGCCGCCAGCTGGAAGGGCTGATCTGCGCGGGCGCCTTTGACGCATTGGAACCGGACCGCGCGCTGCTGTTCGCCAATGCCGACATGCTGATGGCGGTCGCCGATGCGGCGATGCGGGAGCGATCAAGCGGGCAAGCCGCGCTGTTCGGGGGCGAGGCTTCCGCGCCTGAAGACCTGCGCCTGCAACCCACCGCGCCGTGGAGCCGGTCTGAGCGAATGGCCAAGGAGCGCGAGAATTTCGGCTTCTATTTCTCCGCGCATCCCGTGGCGCAGTTCCGCGATGCTGCTTCGGCCAATGGCGCGCGCACCTATCAAGGACTGATGGAGGCTGGCGCTCCGCCGGGCGGGCGCGGCACTGCGGTGATGGCGGCCTTGGTGGAAGGCATCACCAAGGCGCGCACCCGCAAGGGCGGCACCTTTGTGCGCGCGGATTTCTCGGATTCGTCGGGGCAATTCTCGGCTGCCTGCTTTGAAGAGGCATTGGTGCCCGATTTTGAACGCTGGGCGCAGGCTGGCGAATGCCTGTTGCTGACGGTGGAGCTCGACGCGCCAAGCCCGGATGAGCCGCCGCGCCTCACCGTGCGCGGTGCGCGGCCTTTGGCGGCCGTCAGCGGGGCGATTGCTATGCAGCTCACCTGCGACATCGCCACCATCGAAGCCTTGCACGAATTGCGATTGGAACTGGCCGCTGCGCAGGGCGAACGCCCAACGGGCAGCGGTGAGGTGACGGTGCAGCTGGCGCTGGCGGATGGCGCCCACGTGCATATGCTGCTGGGCCGCGCCTTTGTGCTGCACGGCGAATTGGCCGAGCGGTTGGCGGCGGTGGACGGCATCACCAATGTCGCGTTGGTGCCGCTGAAGAAACGGTCTAACCTCAGGTTGGTGGCCTGATAGGGCACGAAAAAGGGGCCGGATCGCTCCGGCCCCTTCTCGATGCGTTGGCTTGGTTCGGTGGATTAGAAGCCCGAACCCGGACCATAGCTCACTTCCACGCGGCGGTTCTGCGCTTCGCGCACGCCATCGGCGGTCGGTACGCGCGGCTGGCTTTCGCCAAACGCTTCGCCGGTGATCTGCCCGGCTGCAACGCCGCGACCGGTCATGTAGCTGCGGACCGAGGCATTGCGACGCTCGGCCAGCGCTTCGTTGTAGGTTGCACGGCCCGAGGTGTCGGTGTGTCCCGCCAACATCACCCTCGCATTGCCGCAATTGGCATAGGCGGTGACAGCATTGTTGAGAATGCTGGCGGCCTCTGCCGTGATGTCCGACCGGTCAAAGTCAAAGAACACGATGTAAGGACCGGTGTTGCAAGCTGGACGCGGCGGCGGCGGGGGAGCAACTACCACCGGCGGCGGAGGAGGAGCAACAACCGGTGCGGGCGCCGGGGGCGCGGGAACTGGTGCCGGTTCCGAACGACCACCGAAATTGTAGGTCAGGCTGGCGAGCACCGAATGCGACGAAAAATCGGCTTCGAACGGAGCGCCATTGGCTGCTTCAAACTCGAACCCGTCGGCGACGAAATAGCGGTACTTGACGCCCAAATCGACATTGTTGCTGAGGGCAACGCGGGCACCGGCAATCAGCTGCCAGGCAAAGTCGGTCGAGCTATCGTCAACCACCGTGCCGACGCCAGCGACTTCGACGGGAAGCTTGATATTGGCAAAGCCGACACCGCCGCCGCCGAACACCTGAAAGCCATCATCATTGCCGAATTCGAGCAACCCGTTGACCATCCCGCTCCAGATTTCGAGGTCATCCTCGTTCTGGACCACGGTGCCGACCGGAACGGTCAACCCGCCGGGAAGGATGCGCGAATCGAGCACGGTCAGACCTGAATAGCTCGCCCGCTTGTAGCCGCCTTCAGCCTCAAGCCGGAAGGCACCGAAATCATAGCCGAGCACGACATCGGCATCGATCCCGGTTTCGGTATCGGCAAAGGCAGCGTTGGTCTGCGGGTCGGTGATGGCGAGATCGATATCAACCTGATCTTCGAGGAGCACACCGCCTTCGATCCCGATATACGGCTGGCCCTCACGCGCTTGCGCGGGCGCCGAAGCGATCGCCGCAGCGCTGGCGAGGAAAAATGCTATCTTTTTCATAAATATCCTTTTGGGTCGGGCACGCGCGGACGCTAGGCTTTAAGCGTGGCAAAGTCGTGACAATTCGCCCATTTCGTCGCCTTTGCAGCCCCGATTGCCAAGCGGCGTGCCGGAGGGCATGAGAACGAGTGCAAACACGCAGCAAGGCGCAACAATCGCGCTGCCTGACAGGAGAGAGAGCGATGGCCGGAGCAAGGCTTGGGGCAATGCAGGACTGGACCATGCGGGTCACCGCAGTGATCGATCACGCCGCGCGCGAGGCACCCACCCGCGAAATCGTGACCCGCTGGGCCGATGGCAGCGAAACGCGAACCACCTGGTCCCAGATCCGCAGCGATGCGCTGAAGATGGCGCAGGCGCTGCAGGCGCTCGGCCTCAAGCCAGGCGACAAGGTCGCGAGCCTCGCTATGAACCATTCGCGTCACCTCGTCAGCTGGTATGGCGTGGCGGGGATGGGCGGGGTGCTGCACACGGTCAACCCGCGCCTGTTTGACGATCAGCTCGAATATATCGTCAACCACGCCGAAGACCGGGTGCTGTGTTACGATGCGGCGTTCCAGCCGATCGTCGACCGGATGAAGAGCCGCTGGCCCACGGTCGAGCATTATATCTGCTACGACAGCGGCGCGCACTCGCCCGCCTTCGAAGACTGGATCAGCGTGCAGGATGGTGACTTCGAGTGGGTGACAGGCTCTGAGACCGATCCGTGCATGATCTGCTACACCAGCGGCACCACCGGCAATCCCAAGGGCGTGCAATACGAGCACCGCTCCACCATCCTGCACGCGATGGCGGGGCTGCAACCAGCGGGCTTCAATTTCAGCGCGGCCTCGGTGATGCTGCCGGTGGTGCCGATGTTCCACGCGGCAAGCTGGGGCCTGCCCTATGCGGGCGCGATGGCGGGGATCAAGTTTGTGTTCTCGGCGGTGAACGATCCGGCGGTTCTGCACGACCTGATGCTGCGCGAAGGCGTGACCGACAGCGCAGGTGTGCCGACGGTGTGGCTGGCGCATTTCCAGTATTGCGATGCCAATGGCCTCGATCTGCCGCCTTTGAAGGCCGCGACCATCGGCGGATCGGCCGCGCCGCGCTTCATGATCGAGCGCCTGCTCAAGAACGGCACCCGCGTTCAGCACGCCTGGGGGATGACCGAAACCTCACCCATCGGCACGCTGGGCGGGCCGACCTGGGATTGGGACAGCCTGACGCTCGAACAGAAGGTCGAGAAGACTGCGATGCAGGGCCGCCCGATCTTTGGCGTGCAACTGCGCACCGTCGATCTTGATGACATGGTCACCGAATTGCCGCGCGACGGGCAGACCAGCGGCGCGCTGCAAATTCGCGGGCCGTGGGTGATCAAACGCTACTTCAAGGCCGAGCGGGATGCCGTCGGCAATGATGGCTGGTTCGATACTGGCGATGTCGGCATTATCCACCCCGATGGCACATTGCAGCTGACCGACCGGACCAAGGACGTGATCAAATCGGGCGGGGAGTGGATCAGCTCGGTCGAACTTGAGAATGCGGCTTGTGGGCATCCGGCGGTGGCCGAGGCCGCCTGCATCGGCATTGCTCACCCCAAGTGGGACGAGCGCCCCGTGCTGTTCGTGGTGAAGAAGGCGGGGGCCGAGGTGACGTCTGACGACATCGTCGAGCACCTCAAGCCGATCGTCGCCAAGTGGTGGTTGCCCGATGCGGTCGAATTCGTCGACGACATCCCCCACACCGCAACGGGGAAGATCAGCAAGAAAGACCTGCGTGATCGCTTTGCGGACTACACGCTTGGCTGAGGTCGTCATTCGGCCTGCGCGCGCGAGCGACGCGCAGGCCGTTTGCGCCATCTATGATTTCCACGTCGCCCACGGCACCGCGTCTTTCGACAGCGCGGGGCCGAGCGCGGCGGAGTGGGCGGTCAAGATTGCCGAGGTGACTGCGCAGGGCTGGCCGTTCCTCGTCGCCGAGAGGGGCGGCGCGGTGGTCGGCTATGCTTACGCCACCCAGTTCCGCCCGCGTGCGGCCTATGCTCGAACCTGCGAGAACTCCATCTACATCGCCGATGATGCGCGCGGGGGAGGGATCGGCACGCGGTTGCTCGGGGCCTTGGTCGATGCAGCCCGCGCTTGCGGGTTCGAGCAGATGATTGCGGTCATCGGGGACGGCGAGCCAGCCTCGGTCGCGCTCCACGGCAAGTGCGGGTTTGTCCATGCAGGGCGGATGCGCAATGTTGGATATAAGTTCGGGCGCAGGCTCGATACGGTCTACATGCAATGTGACCTGACAGGAGCGGGATGGACCAATGCCTGAGTTCTACATCGACCCGAGCCCGGCGAACTTCGCAGCCTTCAAGGACCTGCCCCGCGATACGCCGATCCACATGCTCAACCTGCTGCGCTATCGCGATCTGGCCGAGTATCCCGAGGGCCACGAACACGCGGGCAAGGGCTGGACCGGGAAGGACGCATACAAGGAATATGGCCGTACCTCAGGCCCGATCTTCACTCGCGTGGGCGGCCAGATCCTGTGGCGCGGGCGGTTCGAGGCGATGGTGACCGGCCCCGATGGCAAGCGCTGGGACAATGGCTTCATCGCGCAATACCCCAACGCGGGCGCGTTCTTCGAGATGATCAAGGACCCGGAGTATCAGAAAGCGGTGGTCAACCGTACGGCGGCGTTGATCGACAGCCGGTTGATGCGGTTTGCGCCGGGTGCGGCGGGTGGGGAGTTTGGTTAGAAGATCAGCCGGTCGATATAATCTGCGAGGTCGTCTGCGCCGTGCATGGCAGTCGAGAAAGATACGCTCGTGCCATCTGAAAACCGGAGCACGACCGTCTGCCCATTATGCTTGAGGTCGATATCGCTGAGCCGGCCGAGATCGTATGTTCTTTCCCAGTTGAATAGCCTGACCTTGAACATGTCTTCGGCCCACGCGTAGCTGCGCAAAAAGCACGTGAACCAAACAAATATCGCGCCGATAGACATTGCGATTGCGATAAGCAGCATGGCGATTTCCTGGGAGGCAGCATCTTCTCTAGCCGAACCCACGAACAGGTAGAGCCACCACATCAACGCTGCAAAGGCGCCGCTCCCGACCAAGGTGAAATAATGCAAGAAGCCCGGCCTCAGCCACCGCCAGCCCATGGCATCAATCTGAGCGGGACGATAAAGCCAACGGTGCACTAGCGCGTTTTCCACAGCGGCTGAATCGATGAGGATTCCGTTTCCGGCGCATCTCTGATTCAGAGTCCAAGCTGGCGAAGGAGGCTGGCATGGGTGTCGAAAGCGCTTTCCCAGGATTTACGTGACCGGGT